>Ga0180220_1000015_pt1 | contig 450919 bp, 396 predicted proteins | sample eDN5th37CBELigBY_FD_151335 | JGI IMG/M metagenome (GOLD analysis project Ga0180220, IMG submission 151335) | Enriched backyard soil microbial communities from Emeryville, California, USA - eDNA 5th pass 37_C BE-Lig BY (version 2) (version 2) | ecosystem: Environmental > Terrestrial > Soil >...
ACGACTGGTACGCCGACCTGCCCGTCGCCTCCCCCCAGGTCTTCGGCGACCAGACCGACGTCCCCGAGTCCGCCGACTGGTGGAACGCCACCTACTGCCTCATGTGGGGCTCCAACGTCCCGGTCACCCGCACCCCCGACGCCCACTTCATGACCGAGGCCCGCTACCGCGGGCAGAAGGTCGTCGTCATCTCCCCGGACTACGCCGACAACACCAAGTTCGCCGACGAATGGCTCGCCCCCCACCCCGGCACCGACGGCGCCCTCGCCCAGGCCATGGGCCACGTCATCCTCACCGAGCACTACGCGCAGCGCCGCACCCCGCAGTTCGCGGAGTACGCGGCGCGTTTCACCGACCTCCCGCACCTCGTCGTCCTCGACGAGCACGACGACGGTTCGGGGTCGGGCGCGGCGTACGTGCCCGGGAAGTTCCTCACCGCGGCCGACCTGCCCGACGGCGTCGGCCGCCCCGGCGACGACGACGCGGGCTCGGCGAACGCGCGCTTCAAGACCGTCGTGCTCGACGCGGACGGCACCCCGCGCGTCCCGCACGGCAGCCTCGGTCACCGCTACGGCGAGGCCGACGCCGGGCGGTGGAACCTCGACCTCGGCGACATCGACCCTCTCCTGTCCGTCGCCGACCCGCACGGCGTCTTCTTCCGGAACCCGACGGCCGCGCAGACCGACGGCGGGACAGGCACCGGGGCGTACGAGACCGTCGCCGTCGGGCTGCCGCGGTTCGACCTCGACCCGGCGCCGGGCGACGACGCGGGCGCGCACCTGGGCGGTGCGGGCGTCGTCGTGCGCGGCGTGCCGGCGCGGCGCGTCGGCGGGCGGCTCGTGACGACGGTGCTCGACCTGCTGCTCGCGCAGTACGGCGTGAACCGCCCGGAGCTCGCCCTGCCCGGCGAGTGGCCCGCGGGCTACGACGACCCCGCGACGCCCGCGACGCCGGCCTGGCAGGAGCGGTTCACGGGTGTCCCGGCCGCGGCGGCGGAGCGGATCGGGCGCGAGTTCGCGCAGAACGCGCTCGACTCGGGCGGGCGCTCGATGATCATCATGGGCGCCGGGACCAACCACTGGTTCCACTCGGACACGATCTACCGGGCGATGCTCGCGCTGACGACGCTCACCGGCTGCCAGGGCGTGAACGGCGGCGGCTGGGCGCACTACGTGGGCCAGGAGAAGTGCCGCCCCGTGACGGGGTGGGCCCAGTACGCGGGCGGTCTCGACTGGTCGCGACCGCCGCGCCAGATGATCGGCACCGCGTTCTGGTACCTCGCGACGGGCCAGTGGCGCTACGACGGCCTGCCCGCGGACGCGCTCGCGTCGCCGCTCGCGCAGGGCCAGTTCTCCGGCCGCACGACGGCGGACACGCTCGTGGAGTCGGCACAGCGCGGCTGGATGCCGAGCTACCCGACGTTCGACCGCAACCCGCTCGACCTCGTGGACGAGGCCCGCGCGGCGGGCAAGGAGCCGGCGCAGCACGTCGTCGACGAGCTGAAGGCCGGGACCCTCCGGTTCGCGTGCGAGGACCCGGACGACCCGGTGAACTTCCCGCGCGTCGTCACGGTGTGGCGCGCGAACATCCTGGGCTCGTCGGGCAAGGGGAACGAGTACTTCCTGAGGCACCTGCTGGGGACGGACGCGGCGGTCAACGCCGCGGAGTCCGCCCCCGAGCGGCGCCCGCGCTCGATGACGTGGCGGGACGAGGCGCCCCGGGGGAAGCTCGACCTGCTCGTGACCCTCGACTTCCGCATGACGTCGACGACGCTGTTCTCGGACGTCGTGCTGCCGGCCGCGACCTGGTACGAGAAGCACGACCTGTCCTCGACGGACATGCACCCGTTCGTGCACTCGTTCAACCCGGCGATCAACCCGCCCTGGCAGACGCGCACCGACTTCGACATCTTCCACACGCTCGCGGGGAAGGTGTCCGAGCTCGCGGTGACGCACCTCGGGGTGCGGGAGGACCTCGTCGCCGCGCCGCTCGCGCACGACACCCCGGACGAGATGGCGGTGCCGCACGGCGCGCTCACCGACGCGGGGCAGCCGGTCACCGAGCGGGACCTCGTGCCGGGCGTGACGATGCCGAAGCTCGTGGTCGTCGAGCGCGACTACCCGGCGTTCGCGGCGCGCATGGCCGCGCTCGGCCCGCTCACGGAGAAGGCCGGCATGGTGACGAAGGGCGTGCAGTTCTCGCCCGCGCCGGAGGTTGCGGACCTCGGCCGGCGCAACGGGCTCGTGCCGGACGGACCCGCCGCGGGCCGCCCGCGCCTCGACCGCGACACGCACGCGTGCGAGATGATCCTCGCCCTCTCGGGGACGACGAACGGCCGCCTCGCCGTGCAGGGGTTCGAGCACGTGGAGCAGCGCACGGGCACGCGGCTCGCGGACCTCGCGCTCGACGAGCAGGGCAAGCGGGTCACGTTCCCGGACGTGCAGTCGCGCCCGACGCCGGTCATCACCTCGCCCGAGTGGTCCGGCTCCGAGCACGGGGGCCGTCGGTACTCGGCGTTCGTCGTCAACGTGGAACGGCTCAAGCCGTGGCACACGCTCACGGGTCGGCAGCACTTCTACCTCGACCACGACTGGATGATCGAGCTCGGCGAGCACCTGCCGGTCTTCCGCCCGCCGCTCGACATGCACCGGCTCTTCGGCGACTCGCCGGTCGTGGGCGACACGTCGCCGTCGGGCTACCCGGGGGCGAGCGGCCACGCCGAGGTCGCCGTGCGGTACCTGACACCGCACAACAAGTGGTCGATCCACTCCGAGTACCAGGACAACCTGTTCATGCTGTCGCTCTCGCGCGGCGGGCCGGGCATCTGGATGAGCCCGGCCGACGCGGCGAAGATCGGCGTCGCGGACAACGAGTGGATCGAGGCGTACAACCGCAACGGCGTCGTGGTGGCGCGCGCGATCGTCAGCCACCGCATGCCCGAGGGCACGGTCTACATGTTCCACGCGACGGACCGCACGATCGACGTCCCGCTCGCCGAGACGTCGGGCCTGCGCGGCGGCATCCACAACTCGCTCACGCGCATCCTGCTCAAGCCGACGCATCTCGCGGGCGGGTACGCGCAGCTGTCGTACGCGTTCAACTACCTCGGTCCCACGGGGAACCAGCGCGACGAGATGACCGTCATCCGGCGCCGGAGCCAGGAGGTGCGGTACTCGTGACCGGGTCAGGGGCAGCAGGCGGCCGCGGGCCGACCGGCCGGGAGGGGGTGGCGTCGTGCGCGTGATGGCGCAGATGTCGATGGTGATGAACCTGGACAAGTGCATCGGGTGTCACACGTGCTCGGTGACGTGCAAGCAGGCGTGGACGAACCGCACCGGGGTGGAGTACGTGTGGTTCAACAACGTCGAGACCCGCCCCGGCCTGGGGTACCCCCGCACCTACCAGGACCAGGACCGCTGGCAGGGCGGGTGGGTCCGCACGAAGAAGGGCAAGCTCACGCTGCGCGCCGGGGGCCGGTTGAAGAAGCTCGCGACGATCTTCTCCAACCCCGTGCTGCCCTCGATCCACGACTACTACGAACCGTGGACCTACGAGTACGACATGCTGCTCTCCGCCCCCCAGGGGCAGCACACCCCCGTCGCCCGGCCGAAGTCCCTGCTCACCGGCAAGGACATGACCATCTCCTGGTCGGCGAACTGGGACGACGACCTCGGCGGCTCGACCGCGACCATGGCCGACGACCCGATCCTGGCGCACATGTCCGAGCACGTCGCGACCGAGCTCGACAAGACGTTCATGTTCTACCTGCCGCGGATCTGCGAGCACTGCCTCAATCCCGCCTGCGTCGCGTCCTGCCCGTCGGGGGCCATGTACAAGCGGGCCGAGGACGGCATCGTGCTGGTCGACCAGGACCAGTGCCGCGGCTGGCGCATGTGCGTCACCGGCTGCCCCTACAAGAAGGTCTACTTCAACCACAAGACCGGCAAGGCCGAGAAATGCACCCTGTGCTACCCCCGCATCGAGGTCGGCCTGCCCACCGTGTGCTCCGAGACCTGCGTCGGACGCCTGCGCTACCTCGGCCTCGTCCTGTACGACGCGGACAAGGTCACCGAGGCCGCGAGCGTGGAGGACGAGCACGACCTGCTGGCCGCCCAGCGCGCCGTCTTCCTCGACCCGAACGACCCCCAGGTCGTGGCCGCCGCACGTGCCGAGGGCATCCCCGAGGACTGGATCACCGCGGCCCAACGCTCCCCCATCTGGGACCTCATCACCAAGTACGAGGTCGCCCTCCCGCTGCACCCCGAGTACCGCACCCTGCCCATGGTCTGGTACATCCCACCCCTGTCCCCCGTCGTCGACGTCGTGGCCGCCTCCGGCAACGACGGCGAGGACGGACGCACCCTGTTCGCCGCCATCTCCAAGATGCGCATCCCGCTCGAATACCTCGCCGGCCTGTTCACCGCCGGCGACACCGCCCCCGTCGAACGCGTCCTGCGCCGCCTGGCCGCCATGCGCTCCTACATGCGCGACATCAACCTCGGCCACGACCCCCACGAACAGACCGCAGCCGCCGTCGGCATGACCGGCACCCAGATCCAGGACATGTACCGCCTCCTGGCCATCGCGAAGTACGAGGACCGGTACGTCATCCCCACCGCCCACACCGAGATCGCCCGCGAGCTCGACGAGCTCTCCTGCTCCCTCGACTACGACGGCGGACCGGGGATGGGGGGCGCGGGGCCGACGACCGGCGAGTCCTTCCACGCGGTCGGCGCGGAGGAGCGCGCCGCGAGCCCGTACACGCCGTCCACGTCGGGCCGGGTCAACCTCCTGAACTGGGACGGCAACGGCGCGCCGGGCGGGCTCTTCCCGCCGCCGCGACGCGCGGACGGCCCCGAGCCGTCGGGCGGTGCCGCATGAGCCGCGCGACCCGGTCGCGGGAGCGCGCGTCGGCCGGCGCGGCGGGACCTGGTGCGGAGTCGTCCGGTCCGCTGCCCGACGCCGAGCGCCGCGCCGCGCACACCGTCATCTCGCTCCTGCTCGACTACCCCACCGCCGAGACCGTCGCCCACCGCGCGGACGTCGAGGACGTCGTCGCGGGGCTGTCCCCCGGCGTGCGTCGGCCGTTGCGCGCGTTCCTCGACGCGACGGCGCCGCTGTCGCTCGGCGAGCTCCAGGCCGCGTACGTCACGACGTTCGACCTCAAGCGGCGGTGCTCGCTCTACCTGTCGTACTACGCGGCCGGGGACACCCGGAAGCGCGGCGCCGCGCTCGTGACGTTCGTCGAGGCGTTCCGCGCCGCGGGCTGGGAGACGGACGGCTCGGAGCTGCCCGACCACCTGCCGACGGTGCTCGAGCTCTCCGCGCGCACGGACGGCGAGATCGCCGGCGTCGTGCTCGACGCGCACCGCGACGGCATCGAGGTGCTGCGCGCCGCGCTCGAGACCCTGCGCAGCCCGTGGGCGCACGTCGTCGCGGCGCTCGTCGCGACGCTGCCCGCGATGCAGTCCGCGACCGCGGCACGCTTCCGCGACCTGGTCGCCGCGGGACCGCCCACCGAGCTCGTCGGCCTGAGCGACCTGTCCCACCTCACGCCGTTCGCCACGATCCCGAGCCTGACCGAGGAGACCCGACGATGAGCCCGCTCGACGTCCTGCTGTGGGTGGCCGTCCCGTACGCGGTGGCGGCGGTGTTCGTCGTCGGCCACGTGTGGCGGTACCGCCACGACCAGTTCGGCTGGACCACGCGCTCGTCGCAGCTCTACGAGAACCGCTGGCTGCGCCTCGGCTCGCCGCTCTTCCACGTCGGCATCCTCATGGTGATCGGCGGGCACGTGGTGGGCATCCTCGTGCCGCGCCCGTGGCTCGAGGCGGTCGGCGTCGACGAGCACGCCTACCACCTCGTCGCGACCGTCGCGGGGACGTTCGCGGCGGTCCTCACCGTCGCGGGGCTCGTGATCCTCGTGCTGCGGCGCCGCCTCTCGGGTGCGGTGTTCCGCGTGACGACCCGCACGGACAAGCTCCTGTACGTCGTGCTCGGCGCGGCGATCGGGTTCGGCACGCTCGCGACGGTGCAGCACCAGGTCCTCGGCGCCGGGTACGACTACCGCGGGTCGATCTCGCCGTGGGTCCGCTCGCTGCTCACGTTCCAGCCGGACCCGTCGCTGATGGCGGACGTCCCGCTCGCGTTCCGGGTCCACGTCCTGTGCGGCATGGCGCTGTTCGCGCTGTGGCCGTTCACGCGCCTCGTGCACGTGTTCTCCGCGCCGCTCGGCTACCTCACGCGCCCGTACGTCGTCTACCGGCGCCGGGCCACGACGGCGCCGGGACGCGCCCCGCGCCGCGGCTGGGAGCCCCCGACGGCACCCTGACACGGCGCGACGACGCCCGGCGGCCTTCCCCGTGCCGCCGGGCGTCGTCGTGCGCGGACCGCCGTCGACCAGGGCTCAGCCCTGGGTGGGCACCGGCCGGCGCGTGAGGCGGATGCTCACCTCGCTCGCCTCGCGCGAGAGGTACTCGCGGTCGAACGCCCCGGGCTCGCGGCCCTCGAGCTGCGCGAGCAGCGGGAGCGGGTCGTGCGGCGCGACGAGCACGAGCCCGTCCCCGGGCGCGAGCGCCTCGAGCGCGCCGAAGACGACGCCGTGGCGCACGGCGTGCGGGATCGTGCGGACGTCGAGCACGATCTCGGCGTCGTCGTGCGCGCACGCGCACGTGTGCGCGTCCTCGTGCGCGGCCCCGTGCTGCGGGGGCTCGGTGATCTCGATCGGTTCTGCGGCCATGCTGGTCCTCCTGGTCGTGGCGCGAGCGCCGGGTGGGGTGCTGGGTCTGCGGGCCGGGGGCGCGGACGACCGCGCCGGCGGGCGCCGGTCAGGGCGTCACGGCGAACGCGCCCGCGGCGCCACGCTCGGCGTCGGACATGGCGTGCGTGACGAACGGGTAGGTCCCGGCCTCGGGGAAGGCGAGCTCGACGAACCCGCCCTGGGCGGGCAGCAGGCCGAGCACCTGGCTGCCGCCCGACGTCCCGGCGGGGAGCGCGTACGCGCCCTCGTGGAACACCGTGTCGAACTGCCCGCCGACGACGTGGAACGCGCTCGGGCGGTTCGGCCCGGCGTCGAGCACCCACACGCGCACGCGCTCGCCGACGCGGGCCGCGAGCGGGTCGTACCGGTACTGGTTCGCGTAGCCGTTGAACGCGAGGAGGTCGGGCTCCGCGGCGGCGACCTTCGCGTCGTCCGCGGACGCGCCCGGGGCGCCGAGGTAGAGCTCGGACTGCACGACGACGTACTCCCGGTCGACGGGCGCGAGGTCCGGCGGGTCGACGATCACCGCACCGAGCATGCCGTTCGCGATGTGCAGCGACATGGGCATGGTCGAGCAGTGGTACATCCAGATCCCGGCCCGCGTGGCCGTGAAGCGGTAGGTCAGCGACTCGCCCGGCGCGATGGTGCGCATCGGCTCGTCGGGCGCGAGCGCTCCGGCGTGGAAGTCCACGGAGTGCCCGATCGTCCCGTCGTTGACGAGCGTGATCTCGAAGACGTCGCCGACCTTTCCGCGCAGCACGGGCCCGGGCGCGGTCCCGTCGAACGTCCAGACCGTCTGCTCGACGCCGGGCGCGACCTCCTGCACCGCCTCGGTCACCGTGAGCGTGCGCCGGTGCACCACCGGGTCGCCGGCCGGGTCGGTCTCCGCGGGTGCGAGCGCCGCGTCGCGCGCGACGAACCCGTCGCCCGGCCCGCCCACCAGGTCGGCGTCGGACGCGCCGAGCGACCCCTCGCCCGTCGTCCCGTGGCCCGCGTGCGCGGCCGCGGAGGGCGCGCCGGCCGCGGCCGTCCCGCCGTCCGCGCCGTCACCGCCGTCATCGACGTCGACCGTGAGCGTCATGCCCATGAGCCGGTGACCGGCCACGGAGCACCAGCCGTCGAGGTCGCCGACCACGACGCCCACGTCGAGCGTCACGGTCTCGCCCGGCGCGACGCGACCCGTCGTCGAGCCGTCGGCGAGCACGAGGTCGTGCACGTCGTCGTCGGTGTTCGTCAGCTCGACGACGAGCCGGTCGCCCGCGGGCACGGGGATCACGTCCGGGACGAACCGCATGTCGGCCGCCTCGACCTCGACGGTCGTGGTGCGGCCGGTCGCGACGACGGTCGTGCCGCCCGCGGCCGTGCTGGTCGCCGCGCCGGACGTCCCGCCCGACCCGACCCCGGCGGCGACCGGGTCCGCGGCCACGCCGCCCACGACGGCGAGCGCGAGCGTCGCCACGGCCGCGGTCACCGCCCCGGCACGCGGCCGTCGTGCCTGCGCGTCCCGACGCGCCGCGACCGCGCGCGCCGCGTCGTCGCGGGCCGTGCCCGACGGCGGCGCGGCCTCGGTCCCCACCGCCGCAGGGGTCTCGCGGCGCGCGACGACGACGGCCCGGCCCGTGAGGACGAGGAACGCCAGGAACGTGCCGAACACGACGAGCGAGAGCGCGACCCGCACCCACGACGGCAGCGGCAGCAGGCAGAGCGCGAGTCCGCCGTTCGCCACGACCACGCGGTACAGCCCGCCCGCGCCGACGACCGCCTCGGTGCGCCGCCGGCGCGCCGGGCCCCCGCCGAGCACCACGGGCACGAGGTAGGTGAGCGCCCCGAGCAGCACCTGGGCCGCGAACCCGACGACGAAGGGCGCGAGCAGCCCGCCGACCGCGTCCCGCGCCGCGGCCCACGACGGCGCGGCCGCGACCCGGGCGCCGAACGCCGCGACGCTCCCCGCGAACCACGCGACCGACGCCGCGAGGCTCCAGGCCGCGAACCCCCACGCCCCGCGCTGGGCCGCGCGGCCCTGCGCCACGAGGTGCCGCACGACCATGCCCGTGCCGACCAGCACGACCGCGGCCCCCACGGCGACGAGCGGCAGCCACCCGGTCGCGCACGCCGCGAGGACGACGAGGACTCCCGCCAGCAGGACGGGCAGCGCGCGCCGGGCTGCGGCGTCGGCGCCGGGCTCGATGCGTGTGCGCAGCACGGTGGGCCACAGCAGCACGAGCGTCCCGAGGACCGTGAGCCCGACCCACCCGAGCACGTTGAGGGTCACGTGCGCGACGTAGCCGCGGCCGTACGCCTCGGTCCCGGCGCCGCCGCGGGCCATGAGGACGCCGAAGGTCACGCCCACGGGCAGGCACACCGCCGCGGCCACGTAGTAGCGCACGAGGCCCCCGAACCGCGACGGGAGCGCACCGCGGGCCTGCAGCGCGAGGACGGCCGCGTGCGTGAGCGCGCCTGCGGCGACGAGGACGCCGCCCGCGACGACGAGCGCCCACGCCTCGGTGAGCAGCCCCGCGAGGACGAGCAGCGCGCCGACGGTGTGCGCCGCGAGCCGCGCGACGTGCAGCGGACGGCCCCCGGGCGCCTGCCGACGCAGCATCGTGTCCGCGAAGTGCTGGCTCCACACGAGGATCGCGGTGCTCACCGCGCCGAGCATGAGCACGTGGACCATGAGCCATACGGCCTCGGGCACGAACCGGTGCACGACGACGAGCACCGCCTCGGCGACGAACCAGGCGAGGACGAGCGCGTGCAGCCACAGGTTCCGGCCGGTGCTGCCGACCTTCTGGGTGCCCGGGAGCGGTCCGGCGGGGCGGGCCGACAGGAGCGGCGGGCGCTGGGGCGAGGCGGGCACGGTCACCGTCCGGGAGCGATCGGCAGCACGGCGGGAACGCCGTGGTCGGAAGGGGCCGCGGACCGGTCCCCCGAGGCGGCGGGGTCGAGGCGCCCGTCCGCGCGCGAGCGCCGGGCCGCGCGCTCCCCGCCCAGCGCGGACCACAGCGCGACCCCGACGAAACCGAGCACCGCGACGACGTTGCCCGCTCCGCCGACGCGGACGGCCGCCACGGCGGCGGGCCCCGCCCCCGCGAGGTCCCCCGCGACCCGCACCGCGAGCGTCGCGTGGAGGAGCACGAGCGGCGCCCACATCGCGGCGCGGTACGGGAGCGGGCGGCGCAGCACGGCCGGGAGGATCAGGGGCGCGTGCGCCATGATCATCGACAGCCCGAAGCCGAGGAACACGGCGTGCACGACGGCGTCGTACGTCGTGCCGGAGCGCAGCGTCGTCCCTGGGCCGAGTCCGTCCGGTCCGGCGCCGGCGGCGACGAGCAGCCAGGCCGCTCCCGCGACGGCGAGCCACGCGTAGCCCGCGAGCATCGCCGCGGCCGCGAACCGCGGCAGCCCCGAGGCTCGGACGGTCCGCCGTGCGACGTCGCGCCGCGCCAGCACGACGGCCGACGCCGCGAGCGCCGCCCCGGCGAGCGCGTACCCGGACGCAGGGGCGAGCAGCGCGAGGCATGCGGCGCCGACGAAGACCAGCGCCCCGGCGAGGACGCCGCGCTCGGTCCGGTCGTCGATCTCCAGCCGCGCGAGCTCGACGCGCTCGCCGAGCACGGTCCACGCGACGAACCCGACGAGCCACGGCAGGAGGTCCGGCACGGCGACGCCCGCGGCCCACAGCGCCGCTCCCCCGACCGCGAGCACGGCGCCCGCGGCCTGGACCGCGGCCGCGGTCGCGGGCTGGCGCCGCCAGAGCGCCGCGTAGATCGCGACCAGCCCGAGCGTTCCGGCGACGAGCAGCCCCTGGCCGAGCGCGCGCGGCGCGGGCGAGAGCAGGGCGAGGGCGCCGAGCCCGAGCGCGGCGGGTGCGAGGTAGGCGGCCGGGTGTCGTGCGGCGACCGTGCGCTCGAGCGTGACGAGCGTGCCGACGAACCCGAGCACCATGAGCAGGCCGTGCGCGTCCTGGACGCGCTCAGCGGGGACCGGGGACGGCAGCCCGAGCAGGGCGAGCCCGGTCGCGAGCCCGGTGAGCAGCGCGACGCCGGCGGGCAGGACGAGCAGCGCGCGGAACGGGGTCCGGCTCGTCACGCCCCGAGGGTTTTCCACGGTCCCGACCGTAGGAATGCCCGCGCCCCGCCGGACAGGGCCGAAGGTCCCGCACGGGCGCGGCGTCACGTGGGCTCGGTCACGTGGGCCCTCCGCGCCCGGGGCCGCGTCGGACCCGCCCGGACGCAGCGGGGCCGGCCCCCGTCCGTCACTCGCGCGTGCGCACGGCTCCGCGTACCGCCGGGCCGATCGTCTCGCCGTACGCGCGCAGCGTCTCGTCCTTCGCGTCGTGCTGCAGGTAGAGGGCGAACTGGTCGACCCCGAGCGCGGCGAGCTCGCGCAGGCGCTCGACGTGCCGCTCGGGCGGGCCGACGACGCAGAACCGGTCGACGATCTCGTCGGTGACGAACGCGGTGTGCGTGTTCCCCGCGCGCCCGTGCTCGTTGTAGTCGTAGCCGTCGCGGCCGGCGACGAAGTCGGTGAGCGCGTGCGGGATGGTCACGCCCGCGCTCTCCTCGGCGCCGCCGGGACCGTAGCGCGCGACGATCTCCGCGACGTGGTTGCCGACCATCCCGCCGAACCAGCGGCACTGGTCGTAGGCGTGCGCGAGCGCCCGGCGACCGGACTCCCCGTTCGACGGCGCGGTGCTCGTCACGTACGCGGGCGCGGCGACGCAGACGCGCACCGCGTCCGGGTCGCGGCCCGCGCGCTCGGCCGCGGACCGGACAGCGGCGATCGACCACGCGACGACGTCGGGGTCGGCGAGCTGGAGGATGAAGCCGTCGCCCACCTCGCCCGTGAGGGCGAGCGCCTTGGGCCCGTACGCCGCGACCCACACGGGCAGCCGCGAGTCGGGGTTCCACGGGAGGCGCAGGGTCGAGCCCCGGTACTCGACCGCCTGCCCGGACGCGAGGCCGCGGATCACGCCGATCGCCTCGCGGAGCTGGGCGAGCGTGACGGGGCGGCCGTTGATGACGCGGACCGCGGAGTCGCCGCGCCCGATGCCGCAGATCGTCCGGTTGCCGAACATCTCGTTGAGCGTCGCGAAGAGCGACGCCGTGACCGTGACGTCGCGCGTCGCGGGGTTGGTCACCATGGGCCCGACCGTGACGCGGTGCGTCGCGGCGAGGATCTGGGAGTAGACGACGAACGGCTCCTCCCAGAGCAGGTGCGAGTCGAACGTCCACACGTGCGAGAAGCCGTACGTCTCCGCCTGGCGCGCGAGGTCGACGACCCGCCACGCGGGCGGGTCGTTCTGCAGCACCACCCCGAGGTCCACGTGCCCTCCTCACCGCAGGTACGCCGACAGCCCGCGGCGCAGGAAGCGCCCGTGCCCGGGGCTGCCGTGGTACGTGCCGTCCTCGACGACGACGCGTCCGCGCGACATGACGACGTCGACGTGCCCGTCGACCTCGAACCCCTCCCACGCGGAGTGGTCCATGTTCATGTGGTGCGTCGCCTCGTACCCGATCGACGTGCGGCCGGCCGGGTCGTACACGACGACGTCGGCGTCGGCGCCCGGGGCGAGCACGCCCTTGCGGCCGTCGAGGCCGAACATGCGCGCCGGCGTCGTGCAGCACAGCTCGACCCATCGCTCGCGCGTGATGCGCCCGTCGACGACGCCCTGGTAGAGCAGGTTCAGCCGGTGCTCGACCCCGCCGATGCCGTTGGGGATCTTCGAGAAGTCGCCGCGGCCGAGCTCCTTCTGCTCCTTCATGCAGAACGGGCAGTGGTCGGTGCTCACGACCGACAGGTCGCCCGTGCGCAGGTACCGCCACAGCTCGTCCTGGTGGCCCTCGGCGCGCGAGCGCAGCGGCGTCGAGCACACCCACTTGGCGCCCTCGAAGTCGCCCCACTCGTCGCTGCGCGCGCCGAGCTGCTCCTCGAGCGAGAGGTACAGGTACTGCGGGCACGTCTCGCCGAACACGTTCCAGCCCTCGTCGCGCGCCTCGGCGAGCGTCGCGACGGCCTGCTTCGCGGACATGTGGACCACGTACAGCGGCGCGCCGGTGAGGCGCGCGAGCATGATCGCGCGGTGCGTCGCCTCCTCCTCGGTCTCCCACGGCCGCGTGGTGCCGTGGAAGTACGGCGCGGTGTCCCCGCGGTCGAGGGCCTCGCGCACGAGCACGTCGATCGCGATGCCGTTCTCCGCGTGCATCATGATCACCGACCCGTTGTCGCGTGCCTTCTGCATCGCGCGCAGGATCTGCCCGTCGTCGCTGTAGAACACGCCCGGGTACGCCATGAAGAGCTTGAAGCTCGTGATCCCCTCCGCCACGAGCTCGTCCATGGCCTTGAGCGAGTCGTCGTCGACGCCCCCGAGGATCTGGTGGAACCCGTAGTCGATCGCGCACCTGCCGTCCGCCTTCGCGTGCCACGCGGCGAGCCCGTCCTGGACGCGCTCGCCGGTGCGCTGGACGGCGAAGTCGACGATCGTCGTCGTGCCGCCCCAGGCCGCGGCGCGCGTCCCCGTCTCGAACGTGTCCGACGCGTTCGTCCCGCCGAACGGCAGCTCCATGTGCGTGTGGCAGTCGACCGCGCCCGGGATCACGTACTTGCCCGTCGCGTCGACGACGCGCTCGGCGGTCGCGGCGAGGTCGGCGCCGAGGCTCGTGTCCCCCGGCCGCAGCAGCGCGGCGACCTGCTCGCCGTCCACGAGCACGTCGGCGGGCGCCGAGCCCGTCGGCCCGACGACGGTCCCGCCCCGGATCAGCGTGTGCGCCATCGCGTGGTCTCCCTTCGAGGTCCGGTGCCGCGCGGTCCGCTCACGGCCGGGTGAGGTCGTCGTACGCGTCGGGGCGCCGGTCCCGGTAGAACTGCCACCGGTCGCGCACCACGCGCAGCAGGTCCATGTCGAGGTCGCGCACGATCAGCTCCTCCTCGTGGTCGTCGCCGGTGTCGCCGACGAACGCGCCCTCGGGGTCGACGAAGTACGACGTGCCGTAGAAGTCGTCGTCGCCCAGGTCCTCGACACCCACGCGGTTGATCGCGCCGACGTAGTACTCGTTGGCCACCGCCGCCGCCGGCTGCTCGAGCCTCCACAGGTAATTGGAGAGCCCGCGGCTCGTCGCGCTCGGGTTGAGCACGATCTCCGCGCCGTTCAGCCCGAGCGCGCGCCACCCCTCGGGGAAGTGCCGGTCGTAGCAGATGTAGACGCCCACGCGCCCGACGGCGGTGTCGAACACCGGGTAGCCCAAGTTGCCGGGGCGGAAGTAGAACTTCTCCCAGAACCCGCGCACGTGCGGGATGTGCGTCTTGCGGTACTTGCCGAGGTAGCGCCCGTCGGCGTCGATGACCGCCGCCGTGTTGTAGAGCACGCCGGGCTGCTCCTCCTCGTAGACGGGCAGCACGACGACGGTCCCCAGCTCGGCCGCGAGCGCCGAGAACCGCTCGACCGTGGGCCCGGGGACGGACTCGGCGTAGGCGTAGTAGGCCGCGTCCTGCACCTGGCAGAAGTACGGCCCGTAGAACAGCTCCTGGAAGCACACGAGCCGCGCGCCCTGGTCGGCGGCGTCGCGCAGGTGCTTCTCGTGGACGTCGATCATCGACTCCTTGTCACCCGTCCAGCGGACCTGGGTGAGCGCGGCACGCACGGTGGTCATGAGCCCTCCTCGGACGTGGGTGCGGGTCGGTCCCGCTCGGTGCGGCGTCGCCGGGCCGTCACGTGGCCACCCCGGCGTACCCGTCGGCGACGTCGAGCGCCGCGTCGATCGCGGCGAGCCCGTGCTCCAGGTCCTCGGCGGACGTGACGAGCGGCGGGGCGACGTGCAGGCGGTTGAAGTGCACGAACGGCCACACGCCCCGCTCCTTGACGGCCGCGACGACGGCGCCCATGGGCGCGGCGGCGGCCCCGCTCGCGTTGAACGGGACGAGCGGCTCGCGCGTCGCGCGGTCGCGCACGAGCTCGACCGCCCAGAAGAACCCGAGGCCGCGCACCTCACCGACGCTGGGGTGCCGGTCCGCGATCTCGCGCAGCCGGGGCCCGACGACGTCGGCGCCGAGGGTCCGCACCCGGTCGAGGATGCGCTCGTCCTCGAACGTGCGGACCGACTCGACCCCGACCGCGCACGCGAGCGGGTGGCCGGAGTACGTGAGCCCGCCGGGGAAGACCCAGTCGTCGAACGTGCGCGCGACGTGCTCGCCGACGACGACGCCGCCGAGCGGCACGTAGCCGGAGTTCACGCCCTTGGCGAAGGTCACGAGGTCGGGCACGACGCCCCACCGGTCCACGGCGAACCACTCGCCGACCCGGCCGAAGCCGACCATGACCTCGTCGGTGACGAGCAGGATGCCGTGCTCGTCGCACAGCGCGCGCACGCCCGCGAGGTAACCGTCGGGCGGGACCAGCACGCCGTTCGTCCCGACGATGGTCTCGAGCAGGATCGCGGCGATCGTCCCGGGGCCCTCGAGCTGCACGACCTCCCGCAGGTGGGCGAGGGCGCGCTCGCCCTCCTCCGCGTCGTCGCGCGCCCCGAACGCGGAGCGGTACGTGTACGGGCCGAGGAAGTGGCGCACGTGCGGGTCGGGCGAGACCTCGTTGGGCCAGCGCCGCGGGTCGCCCGTGAGGGAGATCGCCGTCGTGGTGTTGCCGTGGTACGAGCGGTACGCCGAGAGCACCTTGGCCCGGCCGGTGTGCAGGCGCGCGAGCCGCACCGCGTTCTCGACGGCGTCCGCGCCGCCGTTGGTGAAGAACACGCGCCAGCGGCGGTCGCCGTCCGTACCGGCCGCGGCCGCACCGGGCGCGCGCTCCGCGATCAGCCGGGCGAGCTCACCGCGCACGTCGTTGGCGAACGTCGGGCCGACGGTCGCGAGCCGCCCGGCCTGGGCCTGGAGCGCCGCGACGAGGCGGGGGTGCTGGTGGCCGAGGTTGAGGTTGACGAGCTGGGACGCGAAGTCGAGGTAGCGGTTGCCGTCCTCGTCCCAGAACCAGGCGCCCTCGCCGCCCGCGACGGGCAGCGGGTCGATCGCGCCCTGCGCGGACCACGAGTGGAAGACGTACCGGTCGTCGGCGCGCGTGCGCGACCGCTCGGCGGCCCGGCCCCTCGCCTCCTGGTCCGTGGTCATCGGCGTCCTCCGCTCCGCGCTGCCGTCACCGCGTCCGCGGGAAGCCGAGGTCGACGCCCGCCGTGGACGGGTCGGGCCAGCGCGTCGTGACGACCTTCGTGCGCGTGTAGAACTGCACGCTCTCGGGCCCGTAGACGTGCAGGTCGCCGAACAGCGAGCTCTTCAAGCCGCCGAACGAGTAGTAGCCGACGGGCACGGGGATGGGGACGTTGACGCCGATCATCCCGGCCCGGGCGTCGACCTCGAACGCGCGCGCCGCGCCGCCGTCGCGCGTGAAGATCGCGGCGCCGTTGCCGTACGGGTTGTCGTTGACGAGCCCGAGGGCCTCGTCGTACGTCTGCGCGCGCACGACGGACAGCACGGGCCCGAAGATCTCCTCGCGGTACACCGTGTGCTCCGGGCGCACGTGGTCGACGAGCGTGGGGCGCAGGAAGAAGCCCTGCCCCAGGTCGGGTGCGCCGTCGGGGACCTCGCGGCCGTCGACGACGAGCGTCGCGCCCTCCTCGGCGGCGGTTCCCACGCGCGCCGCGACGCGGTCGCGGTGCTCGGCCGTGATGAGCGGCCCCATCTGCGACGCGGGGTCGGAGCCCGGCCCGACGACGAGGCGCGCGACGCGCTCGCGGATCGCCTCGACGAGGGGGTCGGCCACGGCGCCCACCGCGACGAGCACGGACACGGCCATGCAGCGCTCGCCGGCCGACCCGTACGCCGCGGAGACCGCCGCGTCCGCCGCGACGTCCACGTCGGCGTCGGGCAGGACGACCATGTGGTTCTTCGCGCCGCCGAGCGCCTGCACGCGCTTGCCGTGGCGCGTCGCCGTCTCGTACACGTGGCGCGCGACGGGCGTCGAGCCGACGAAGCTCACCGCCTCGACGTCGGGGTGCTCGAGCAGGCGCTCGACCGCGACGCGGTCGCCCTGCACGACGTTGACGACGCCGTCCGGGACGCCCGCCTCCTGGAGCAGGCGCGCGACGACGAGCGACGCCGACGGGTCGCGCTCGCTCGGCTTGAGCACGAACGTGTTCCCGCACGCGATCGCGTTGGGGATCATCCACAGCGGCACCATGGCCGGGAAGTTGAACGGCGTGATGCCCGCGACCACGCCGAGCGGCTGCTTGACCTCGTGCACGTCCACGCCCGACGACGCCTGCTCGGTGTACCCGCCCTTGAGGAGCTGGCCGATCCCGCACGCGAACTCGACGCACTCGAGCGCGCGGGCCACCTCGCCGGCGGCGTCCGACAGCACCTTGCCGTGCTCGGCGCTCACGGCCGCGGCGATCTCGTCCCTGTGCTCGACGAGGAGCTGGTGGAACGCGAAGAGGATCTCGACGCGACGCGACACGCTCGTCGCGCGCCACGCGGGGAACGCGTCGCGCGCCGCCGCGACCGCGGCGTCGACGTCCGCCGCGGAGGCGAGCGCCACCTGTCCCGTGACCGCGCCGGTCGACGGGTCGTGCACGGGACCGTACCGCTCGGCGCGGTCGCGCACGCCGCCCGCGACCCAGTGCCCGATGCGCTCGCTGCCCGTCGCGGTCGGGGCGCCGTCCGCGCCCGCCGCGTGCCGGTCGATGTCCGCGGTCGTCTCCACGTCCTCGCCTCCTCGCGCGCCGAGGTGGTGGCGCGCCGTCGCAGCCGATCCCCCAGTCTGGCACGGAAGACCCGATCGTGTGGTGCGGATCACACCGACCGCCCGGTAGCGTCTGCCCTCGTGAGCGCAGCGCAGCCCGCGTCGCCCCGGTCCGCCGCCCGGCCCGACCGCCGCGACCTCGTCCCCCTCGTCCTCCTGGCGACCGTCGCGGCCGTCGTCGTCGAGCTCGTCCGGTCGAGCGGTCCCCTGCTCGACCACGCGTTCACGGCGGGCGTCGTCACCGTGGCGCTCACGGCGCTCGCGACGTACGCGGCGCCGGGCGTGCTCGTCGTGATGATCGCGGCCCGCCTCGAGCTCACGGGCAAGGTCGTGCTGCTCGCGGTCGCGTCGCTCGTCGTGGCCCGACTCGCGGTCCAGGGCCTCGGCGCGGCGATCGCCGCGGGCGTGGACCTCGGGCTCGTCCGGTACGGCGTGGGCCTCGCCTCCGTCGCGCTCGGCGTCGGCGTGCTCGTGCTCGTCGCCGCGTTCGTGAGCGGAGCCGGCCGCGAGACCGCTGCGGGCGCGGACCCGGGCGCGCACGAGACGGGCCCCGACGCGGACGCGGCCTCCTCCCGCACGGGCGTCGTGCTCGCGCGCGGCTCGCGCGTCGCGCTCGGCGTCACGCTCGGCGCCCTGCTCGCCGCGACGCTGAGCACCGTGCTCGGGACGTGGGACGCCTACTGGCGCGCCGACGTCGCGGGCTGGGTCGTGACGGTCGTCGTCACGGGTGCCGCCGGGGCGTGCGCGTGGCTGCTCCGCGGCCGCGCCGCCCTCCCCGGCGCGCGCGGGCTGTGGGTGCTCGGCCCGTTCCTCGCGCTCGCCGTGCAGGCGCTCGCCAACCCGGCGTTCGCGGCGTCGCAGGCGGGCGTCGCCCTGCCGTTCGCCGTCGCCGGCGTGGCGGTCGCCGCCGCGCTCACCGCGTGGCTCGTGCCGTGGGCGGGCCGCGCGTCCCGACCGGGCTCGCCGTGGGCGGCCCCCGCGCTGCTCGTCGTGGGCGTCGCGGTCGTGTTCCTCGCCGTGCCCCGCACCGACGGCCCCGGGACCGTCGGGGGCCGGGCGCTCCTCGTCCTCCTCGTGCTCCTCGCCCCCGCCGCGGCGCGCACCGTCGCGCTCGCGCTCACGCGGCCCGCGCGCCCGCTCACCTGGCTCCGGCTCGCGGGCGCCGCGAGCGTCGCCGGGCTGACGACGGTCGTGCCGCTGCTCGGGTACCAGCTCGAGTACGACGTGCCGCTGCCCGTCCCGCACACGCTCGTGCCGGTCGCCGCCGCGGTCGCGCTCGCGGTGCCCGCCGTCGTCGCCGGGCTCCGCGCGCGCGGCACCCTGGAGGCCGCCCCCGCGACCTCGCGCACCCCGGGGCTCGGGGCGGCCGCGGTCCTCGCCGCGGTGGTCGCCGTGCTCGCGCTCGTCGGCACGTCGCAGGCGCACGTGCCCACCACGACGTCGGCCGTGGCCGACTACCCCGTCGGCGAGCTGCGGGTCCTCGACTGGAACCTGCACTACGGCGTGAGCGCCGACCCGTCGGTGCGGCTCGACGAGATGGTCGCCACGATCGACGAGTCGGGGGCCGACGTCGTGACCCTCCAGGAGGTCTCGCGCGGGTGGGTGCTCGGCGGCGGCGCGGACATGGCGACGTACCTCGCGCGTGCGACGGGCATGCGCGTCGTCTTCGTGCCCGCGGCCGACCGGCAGTTCGGCAACGCGATCCTCTGGGACCCGCTGCGCGGCGACCTCGCCGACGTCGCCCGCCACGCGCTGCCGTACGGCGCCGGGCCGCAGGAGCGCTCCGCGGTGTCCGCCACGGTCGACGCGGCGGGCGTGCCCGTGCGCGTGACGTCCGTGCACCTGCAGCACCGTGAGGAGAGCACGCCGACGCGGCTCGACCAGCTCGCGGCGCTCTTCGCCGAGGAGCCCGTCGAGGGCGCGACGGTGCTCGCGGGCGACCTCAACGCCGAGCCGGGCTGGGACGAGATCGCGCTCGTCGAGGAGCACGGCCTCGAGAGCGGGCAGGACGTCGCGGGCGACCCCGACGCCCTCACCTCGCCCGCCGTCGCCCCCGCGCACCGCATCGACTGGGTGTTCGGCTCGGACACCGTGACGTTCCGCTCGTTCGCGGTGCTCGACGTGACGGCGTCCGACCACCGGCCGCTGCTCGCCGAGATCCGCGCCCGAGACTGACCGCGGTCCCCGCCCCCGCCGCGCCGCGGGGCAGGGTTAGGGTCGACGGGTGCGCATCGAGCTGACCGTGACCGAGGCCGTCGAGATCGCGCGCGCGACGGGCGGGCTGCCGCCGTTCGTGCGCTCGGTGACCGGCGAGGGGGACGACGTGCGCGTCGTCGCCGACCTGCGCGAGGTCCCGGACCCGCCGTCGGCGCTGCGGCTCGCCGCGCGCCTCGTGCCGGTCGTGCGCGCGACGCTCCACGTCGAGTCCGTCGTGGCGGGCACGGCGGTCCTCGCGGTCGAGGCGAACGCGGCCGGGCTGCCCGCGCACAAGCTCCTCGGCTTCGCCGAGGCCCCCGTCCAGCGCGCGCTGCGGTCGCGCGGGCTGCCGCCGCAGGCCGTGCGCGTGCTGCCCGAGCTGCGCGTCGCGGTCGACGTGCAGGCGCTGCTCGGCGGCGTCCTCGAGCACACGTTCCCCGGGTTCCAGCTCACCGAGCTCGCGTACGCCGACGGGAGCCTGCGGCTCGACGGCCGCCTCTGACGATCCGGTCGCGCGGCCCTCGCCCGACGAGCCGGGCTGCGCGCCCGCGCTCAGCTCTCGTGCTGGTGGAGCATGCGCGCGACCTCCGCGATCGACCCCGAGAGCGACGGGTAGACCGTGAAGGCGGACGCGACGTCGTCGACCGTGAGCCGGTGCGACACGGCGAGCGTGATGGGGAACACGAGCTCGCTCGCGCGCGGCGCGACGACGACCCCGCCCAGCACGACCCCCGCCTCGGGGTGCGCGAACAGCTTGACGAAGCCGTCACGCATGCCGAGCATCTTCGCGCGCGGGTTGCGCGCCAGCGGGAGCATCGTCGTGACGTACTTGCTGTTCTGCGCCTTGAGCCGCTCCTCGCTGTACCCGACGGTCGCGATCTCGGGCGCGGTGAAGATGTTGGCCGCGACGGTCCGCAGCTTGATCGGCGTCACGGCGTCGCCGAGCGCGTGCGACATCGCGACGCGCCCCTGCATCGCCGCCACCGACGCGAGCGGCAGCACGCCCGTGCAGTCGCCTGCGGCGTACACGCCGCGCACGGACGTGCGCGACACCTTGTCGACCTCGACGTGACCGCTCGGCGTGAGCCGCACGCCCGCCTCCTCCAGCCCGATGCCGCTCGTGGAGGGGACGGCGCCCACCGCGATGAGCACGTGGGAGCCCTCGACGACCCGGCCGTCGGCGAGCGTCACGCGCACGCCGTCCGCGGTGCGCTCGGCGGACTCGGCGCGCGAGCGCGACATGACGGTCATCCCGCGCGAGCGGAACACGCCCTCGAGCAGCTCCGCCGCGTCGGCGTCCTCGCCCGGCAGGACGCGGTCGCGGCTCGACACGAGGACGACGTCCGAGCCCAGCGCGTTGTACGCGCCCGCGAACTCGGCGCCCGTGACGCCCGAGCCGACGACGACGAGCCGCTCCGGCAGCTCGGACAGGTTGTAGAGCTGCGTCCACGTGAGGATGCGCTCGCCGTCCGGCTGCGCGGTCGGCAGGACGCGGGGCGTCGCGCCGACGGCGAGGAGGATCACGTCCGCGTCGAGCACGAGCGGGCCGTCGCCGCCGTCGGGCGCGTCGACCACGACCCTCTCGGGGCCGTCGAGCCGACCCTCGCCGAGCACGACGCGCACGCCCTCGCGCTCGAGGCGCGCGTGGATGTCCGCCGACTGCGCGGCCGCGAGCGCCATGACGCGCGAGTTCACGGCCTCCAGGTCGACGATGTGGCGTCGCATCGCGGGGTGCTGCGCCTTCGCGGTGTCGACAGGCAGGCGGATGCCGAGCTCGGCGGCGCGCTCGGCGATGGTCATCCAGTCCGCCGTGGCGATGAGGGTCTTGGACGGGACGACGTCCGTGAGGACCGCCGCGCCGCCGAGGCCCTGCCGCTCGACGACCGTGACGTCGGCGCCGAGCCGGCGGGCGACGAGAGCGGCCTCGTAGCCGCCGGGCCCACCTCCGAGGACGACGATGCGGGTGGCCTGGTGGTCGATGCTCGCGTGCGTCACGCCGGACATTCTGTCAGGCCGACGCGCCTTGCGGTGTCAGCATGCGAGACGCCCGGGCCGGTCAGGGGCGTGCGGCGGGCGCTCCGCTCGCCGCGTCACGCCTCCCCGGACGGACTAGCCTTGCGACCATGACGACGACGCCTGCGAGCACACCCCCGCTCGACGACCCCGCGACCGACCCGTTCCTCGTGGCCCGGGCCGCGGCCGACCACATCGCGCAGGCCACCGGGGTCGACGGGCACGACATGGCCCTCGTGCTCGGCTCGGGCTGGGGCGGCGCCGCGGAGCTCCTGGGCGAGGTCGTCGCGGAGGTCCCGACGCACGAGATCCCCGGGTTCTCGGCGCCCGCGGTCGCGGGCCACCTGTCGGTGACGCGCTCGATCCGCGTCGAGCGCGCCGACGGCTCCGTGCGGCACGCGCTCGTGCTCGGCTCCCGCACGCACCTGTACGAGGGCAAGGGGGTGCGCGCCGTCGTGCACGGGGTGCGCACGGCCGCGGCGACCGGCGCCGAGACGGTGATCCTCACGAACGGGTGCGGCGGGCTCAACCAGGAGTGGGGCGCGGGCACTCCCGTGCTGCTCTCCGACCACATCAACCTCACCGGGCGCAGCCCGCTCGAGGGGCCGACGTTCGTCGACCTCACCGACGTCTACTCGCCGCGGCTGCGCGAGCTCGCGCACCGCGTCGACCCGACCCTCCCGGAGGGCGTCTACGCGCAGTTCCCGGGCCCGCACTACGAGACCCCCGCCGAGGTCCGCATGGCGGGGATCCTCGGGGCGGACCTCGTCGGCATGTCGACGACGCTCGAGGCGATCGCGGCACGCCACTGCGGTCTCGAGGTGCTCGGCGTCTCGCTCGTGACGAACCTCGCCGCGGGCATCAGCCCGACGCCGCTCTCCCACGCCGAGGTCATCGAGGCCGGCCAGGCCGCGGGGCCCCGGATCAGCGCACTCCTGGCCGACATCGCGAAGCTGGTGTGACATGACCGACCGCACGACGGGCTACCGGGACGCGGCGGACGCCGCGGACGACCCCGCCTTCGACCCCGGGACCGACCGCTCCGCCTTCCTCGAACGCGTCGCGGCGTGGATCGACGACGACGTCGACGCGGGCGACCAGGACGAGCTGCGGCGTCTGCTCGACCTCGCCGACTCGTCCGACCCGCGCCAGCACGACGTGCGCGCGTCGGCGATCGCCGAGCTCCAGGACCGGTTCTCCGGGCCCCTGGAGTTCGGCACCGCGGGACTGCGCGGTCGCATGGCGGCCGGCCCGCACCGCATGAACCGCGCGGTCGTGATCCGCGCGGCGGCCGGTCTCGGCACGTTCCTGCTCGACACGCTCGGGCCCGCGGGCGCGGGCGGGGCGTCGCGCCCGCGCGTCGTCGTCGGCTTCGACGCGCGGCACCGCTCGCGGACGTTCGCCGTCGACAGCGCGGCGGTGCTCACCGCGGCGGGCGTCGAGGTCCTCGTGCTCCCGTCGGCCCTGCCGACGCCGGTCCTCGCGTTCGCGGTGCGACGGCTCGGCGCGGACGCGGGCGTCATGGTCACCGCGAGCCACAACCCCCCGGCCGACAACGGGTACAAGGTCTACCTCGGCGGCCGCGTCGTCACCGACTCGGGCCAGGGCGCCCAGATCGTGCCGCCCTACGACGCACGGATCGCCGCCGCCATCGCCGCCGTCGGGCCCGCGCGCGCGGTGCCCCGCGCGGGCTCGGGCTGGACCGTCCTGGGTCGCGACGTCGTCGACGCGTACGTGCGCTCGGTCCTCGCGCTGTCCGACGGCGCGCCCCGCCGTCTCAAGGTCGTCACCACCGCGCTGCACGGCGTGGGCGGCGAGACGGTCGCGCACGTGCTGCGCGACGCGGGCTTCACGACCGTCGTGCCCGTCGAGGAGCAGCTCGACCCGAACCCCGACTTCCCGTCCGTGGCGTTCCCCAACCCGGAGGAGCCCGGCGCGATGGACCTCGCGCTCGCCGTCGCGCAGGACGCGGGCGCGGACGTCGTGCTCGCCAACGACCCGGACGCCGACCGGTGCGCCGTCGCGGTGTTCGACCCGCGCGTCGGCACCTACCAGGGCGCGGAGACCGCGCGCTCCAACGGCTGGCGCATGCTGCACGGCGACGAGGTGGGCGCGCTGCTCGGCGACGACGTCGCGCGGCGCGTCGCGGCGTCCGGCGCGGCCGGCGGGGTGCTCGCGTGCTCGGTCGTGTCCTCGCGGATTCTCGGGAAGATCGCGGCCGCGCACGGCCTCGGCTTCGCGACGACGCTCACGGGCTTCAAGTGGATCTCCCGCGTCGACGGCCTGGTGTTCGGCTACGAGGAGGCGCTCGGCTACTGCGTCGACCCCGCGCACGTGCGCGACAAGGACGGCATCAGCGCCGCGCTGCTCGTCGCGCAGCTCGCGAACCGGCTCAAGGCGGAGGGCCGCACGCTCGTCGACGCGCTCGACGACCTGGCACGCCAGCACGGCCTCCACGTGAGCGATCAGCTCTCCGCGCGGTTCACCGACCTCGACCGCATCGGCGAGACGATGACGCACCTGAGGGCCGCTCCCCCGCGCACGCTCGCGGGGGCCGGCGTCTCGGACGTCGCCGACCTGTCGGCCGGCCTGGACGGCCTGCCGCCCACCGACGGCGTGCGCATCCTCACGGCGGACGGCACGCGCGTCATCGTGCGCCCGAGCGGGACCGAGCCGAAGGTGAAGTGCTACCTCGAGGTCGTGCTCCCCGTCGCCCCCGACGCGTCCCACGACGACCTCACGGCAGCCCGCGCCGCCGCGCGCGCTCGCCTCGACCGCGTGAAGGCGGACATGCAGAGGGCTCTGGGACTCTGAGTCTCAGCGGTCGGGAAGCTCGAGGACCCGCTGCATGAACTCGTCCCACGGGACGCGCTCCTCCCTCGTCGGGTCGAGGTCGTCCCAGACGACCGCGACCTGGTCCCCGCGGTAGAGGTCGGCGCCGTACACGTTGCCCGGGACCTCGAGGTATCCGGCCTCGGAGCTCGCGAACGCGAGGATCCGGGCGCGCGCGTGTGCGTCGACCGTCTCGCGGAGGAACAGGTCGAGGGTCGTCATCACGGCGCCCATGCTGTCAGATGACGAGCGGGCCCGCGGCCCGCCGCGAGGCGTACCGACGGGTAACCTGGGGCGATGAGCACAACGACACCGACGTCGGTCGCCGAGACCGGCCGGGCGGGCACCGGAACGGCCCCGGCGACCCCGGGTTCGGCCGACCGGTCCGCTGCCGAGATCGCCGATCTCGCGCGCTCCGTGACAGGTTCCGCCAGCCTCGACGACACCGCCTGGCGGCGTTACCTCCACGGGCTGCCGGGGGTCGACAAGGTCGGCGCGGACGGCCGCGCGGCGGCGCTGAGCACGCGGTCGATCAAGACGACCTCGAAGGCCTGGGCGCTCGACACGATCATCCGCATGGTCGACCTCACGACGCTCGAGGGTGCGGACACGCCCGGGAAGGTGCGCGCGCTCGCCGCGAAGGCCGTGCGCCCCGAGCCCGCGGACCCGACCTGTCCCTCCGCTGCCGCCGTGTGCGTGTACAACGACCTCGTCCCCGTCGCGGTGGAGGCGCTCGCCGGGACGGGCGTCAAGGTCGCCGCGGTCTCGACCGCGTTCCCCTCCGGGCGCGCGAGCCGTGCGGTGCGCCTCGCGGACACGCGCGACGCCGTCGAGGCCGGCGCGGACGAGATCGACATGGTCATCGACCGCGGCGCGTTCCTCTCGGGTCGCTACTCCCAGGTGTACGAGGACATCGTCGCGGTGCGCGAGGAGTGCCGCGCGAACGGGCACCACGCGCACCTCAAGGTCATCCTCGAGACGGGCGAGCTCGCCACGTACGACAACGTGCGCCGCGCGTCCTGGCTCGCGATGCTCGCGGGGGCCGACTTCATCAAGACGAGCACCGGCAAGATCTCGCCCGCGGCGACGCTCCCGGTGACGATCGTCATGCTCGAGGCCGTGCGCGACTTCCGCGCGCTGACGGGCGTGCCGATCGGGGTCAAGCCCGCGGGCGGCATCCGCACGTCGAAGGACGCCATCAAGTACCTCGTCGCGGTCAACGAGACCGCGGGCGCCGACTGGCTCGACCCCGACTGGTTCCGGTTCGGGGCGTCGTCGCTGCTCAACGACGTGCTCATGCAGCGCAACAAGCTCGCCACCGGCACCTACTGGGGCCCCGACTACGTGACCGTCGACTGAGCGGGACGAAGGACACCATGACCACCACAGCCAGCACGGCCGGCTCGCCGTTCGAGTACGCGCCGGCCCCCGAGTCGCGCGCCGTCGTCGACATCGCGTCGTCGTACGGCCTGTTCGTCGACGGCGAGTTCACGCCCGCGTCGGACTCCGGCTCGTTCAAGACCGTCAACCCCGCCACCGAGGAGGTCCTCGCCGAGGTCGCGGAGGCCACCGAGGAGGACGTGGACCGCGCCGTCCGCGCCGCGCGCCGCGCGCAGGAGAAGGTGTGGGGACCCATGCCGGGCCGCGAGCGCGCCAAGTACCTGTTCCGCATCGCGCGCCTGCTCGCCGAGCGCTCGCGCGAGTTCGCGGTGCTCGAGACGCTCGACAACGGCAAGCCGATCCGGGAGTCGCGCGACGTCGACGTCCCGACGGCCGCCGCGCACTTCTTCTACTACGCGGGCTGGGCCGACAAGCTCGAGCACGCCGGATACGGGCCGGACCCGCGCCCGCACGGCGTCGCCGCGCAGGTCATCCCGTGGAACTTCCCGCTCCTCATGCTCGCGTGGAAGATCGCGCCCGCGCTCGCGACGGGCAACACCGTCGTGCTCAAGCCCGCCGAGACGACGCCGCTCACGGCGCTGCTCTTCGCGGACCTGCTGCGCCAGGCCGAGCTGCCGCCCGGCGTCGTCAACATCGTCACGGGCGCGCGCGCCACGGGCTCGGCCCTGGTGAACCACCCGGACGTGGACAAGATCGCGTTCACCGGCTCGACCGCCGTCGGCAAGCGCATCGCGAAGGAGATCGCGGGCACGCGCAAGCACGCGACGCTCGAGCTCGGCGGCAAGGCCGCGAACATCGTGTTCGACGACGCGCCGGTCGACCAGGCGATCGAGGGCATCGTCAACGGCATCTTCTTCAACCAGGGCCAGGTCTGCTGCGCCGGCTCGCGCCTCCTCGTCCAGGAGACGATCGCCGAGGAGCTCGTGGAGCGGCTCAAGGCGCGGCTCGGCACGCTGCGCGTCGGCGACCCGATGGACAAGAACACCGACGTCGGCGCGATCAACTCGCCGCAGCAGCTCGCGCGCATCACCGAGCTCGCCGACGCCGGCACGGCCGAGGGCGCGACGCGCTGGAGCCCGGACTGCGAGCTCCCGTCGTCGGGGTACTGGTTCGCCCCGACGCTCTTCACGGGCGTCTCCGCCGCGCACCGCATCGCACGCGAGGAGATCTTCGGGCCGGTGCTCAGCGTCCTGACGTTCCGCACGCCCGCCGAGGCGGTCGCCAAGGCGAACAACATCCCGTACGGCCTCTCCGCGGGGATCTGGACGGAGAAGGGGTCGCGCATCCTCTGGATGGCGGACCAGCTGCGCGCGGGCGTCGTGTGGTCCAACACCTTCAACCGGTTCGACCCGACCAGCCCGTTCGGCGGCTACAAGGAGTCCGGCTACGGACGCGAGGGCGGCCGGCACGGCCTGGCGCCCTACCTGATCGAGGGGAGCACGTACTGATGGCCCGCACGACGAAGGCGCTCACGACGACGCGCACCGCGCCCGAGCGCCTGGGCGTGCGCAAGACGTACAAGCTCTACGTGGGCGGGAAGTTCCCCCGCAGCGAGTCGGGCCGCACGTACGAGGTGACGGACGCCAAGGGCCGGTTCCTCGCGAACGTCGCCCAGGGCTCGCGCAAGGACGCGCGCGAGGCCGTGGTCGCGGCGCGGGCGGCGCAGTCGACGTGGGCGTGCGCGACGGCGTACAACCGCGGCCAGGTGCTCTACCGCGTCGCGGAGATGCTCGAGGGGCGCCGCGAGCAGTTCGTCGCCGAGGTCGCCGCGGGCGAGGGCCTGCCCGTCCGCCAGGCGGAGCTCGCGGTCTCCGAGGCGATCGACCGCTGGGTCTGGTACGCGGGCTGGACGGACAAGGTCGCGCAGGTCGCCGGCTCGGCCAACCCCGTCGCGGGCCCCTACTTCAACCTGTCGTCGCCCGAGCCGACGGGCGTCGTCGTGGTGCTCGCCCCGCAGCGCTCGTCGCTGCTGGGCCTCGTCTCGACGATCGTCCCGCCGCTCGTCACGGGCAACTCCGTGATCGTCGTGGCCAGCGAGCAGCGGCCGATCCCGGCCGTGACGCTGTCCGAGGTGCTCGCGACGTCGGACGTCCCGGGCGGCGTGGTCAACGTCCTCACGGGCTTCACCAAGGAGCTCGCTCCCCCGCTCGCGTCGCACCTCGACGTCAACGCGATCGACCTCGCCGGTGCCGTGGGCGCCGAGGGCGTCACGTGGGGCGAGGTCGAGGCCGCCGCGGCCGACTCGGTCAAGCGCGTCCTGCGCCCCGCCCCGGGCCGCCGTGGCGAGGACGCCGAGCCGGACTGGACCGAGGCCCCGCGCCCGCAGCGCATCCTCGCGTTCACCGAGACCAAGACCGTCTGGCACCCGAAGGGCGTCTGACCGCACGACGACGGTGCCGTGATCGCCTCGATCACGGCACCGTCGTCGTGCGCGCCGACCGGTCGGTCAGAGCTGCGCGCCCTGGACCTCCTGGAACCCCGGGAGGATCACGTCGTCGACGAGCGCGCGGCGCTCGTCGTGGTGGACGAACGCGCTCCACGCGGCGGTCATCGTGACGTCGGCGAGGTCGTCGACCGTCCACCCCGCGTGCTCGACGAGCAGGGCCATCTCCTGCGTCATCGTCGTGCGCGACATGAGCCGGTTGTCGGTGTTGAGCGTGACGGCGAAGTCGAGCTCCTTGAGGCGCGTGATCGGGTGCGCCGCGATCGACGTCGCCGCGCCCGTCTGCACGTTCGAGGACGGGCACAGCTCGAGCGGGATCTGGTGGTCCCGGACCCAGTGCGCGAGGAGCCCGAGCGCGGCGGTGCCGGACTCGCCCTCGGCGCTGTGGGGGAACTCGGGGTCGAACGTGATGTCCTCGACGATCCGCACGCCGTGCCCGATGCGGCTCGCCTGCCCGAGGTGCACCGCCTCGGCGATCGACCCGGGGCCCGCGGCCTCGCCGGCGTGGATCGTCACGGGGAAGTCGTTCTCCGCCAGGTAGCGCCAGATCTCCGCGTGGCGCGAGGGCGGGAAGCCGTCCTCGGCGCCCGCGATGTCGAACCCGACGACGCCGTTCGCACGGTTCGCGACGGCGAGCTCGGCGATCTCCTGCCAGCGGTCGGCGTGGCGCATCGCGGTGACGAGCTGACCGACGCGGATGGTGCGGCCCTCGGCCGCCGCCTCGGCGACGCCCTGCTCGATGCCCGCCTGCACGGCGTCGACGGTCTCCTGGAGCGTGAGGCCGCGCTGGAGGTGCTGCTCGGGCGCCCAGCGCTGCTCGGCGTACACGACGCCGTCGCGCGCGAGGTCGAGCACGGCCTCGCGCGCCACGCGGGCCAGCGCGGCGGGGGTCTGCATGACCGCGATGGTGTGGTCGAAGGTCTCGAGGTAGCGCACGAGCGAGCCGGAGTCGGCGGACTCGGCGAACCACGCCCCGAGCGACTCGGCGTCGTCCGCGGGGAGCTGGTGCCCCACGTCGGCGGCGAGCTCGAGGACGGTCGCGGGGCGCAGACCGCCGTCGAGGTGGTCGTGCAGCACGACCTTGGGCAGCGAGCGGATGACGTCGACCGTCAGGGGGGCGTTCTCGGTGGTCATGCGCTCACGGTACCGGCCGGTACGCGCGCGTTCGCGCCGAGGGCCGCGCGGTCAGGCGTACTCGTCGTCGTCGGTGGGCACGGTCGACGCCTGCTCGACGACGTCGGCCTCGTTCGCCTCGCCCTCGAGGTCGGGGCGCGGGGTGCGGGGCGTGTACTCGTCGATCTCGTGCTCGGTGTCCTCGACGCCCGGGCCCGGGTCCTCGACCTCCTCGACGAGGCTCACGACCTCGTCGTCCGGCTCGGCGAGTCCGGCGTCTCGCCATGCGTCGTTCCCGGGCACGGTGCTCATCGCGTCTCCTCACCTGACGGTCGGCGCACCACGGTCGTGGCGGCTACGCCCATCCTGCGTCGGGGCGAGCGCTCTCGCCAGCCCGGCCCGCGGGCAGGAGCGCCCAGCACACGTGCGGCCAGCCCCCGAGCGCGCGGCGCGCCACGGGCACCCGGACTGCTTCGTGGAGGGCGGCGGCCGGGAGGTCGTGCAGCGTGCCCGACGACGGCTCGTAGACGGTGCAGCGCCACGCCTGCGGGTCGGCGCGCGTGAGCAGGACGACGTGCCGCGGGACGGCGGTCGCGATCCCGTGCGCGAGGTCGCCGCCGGTGAACAGCGGCACGGGCACGCCGCGCGCCGCGGCGACGAGCGCCGCGCGGAGCACGGGGCCGCCGTCGGCGTCCTCTCCCCCGGCGACCGTGCGCTCGACGAAGCGGACGTCCGCGTGGCGCGCGACCCGCGCGGCGCCCCAGGGCGGCGTCCCGAGCGCCGCCGGCCACCCCAGCGGCCCGAGGGAGCGCACGTTGGTGCGCCGCTTGACCGCCTGCTGCAGCGCCCGGAAGCGGGCCGTGCTCTGCGCGGGCGTGCTCCGCGGCGGGGTGGTCCCGCCGGGCCGCAGCCCGGTCGTGAGCCAGAGCGCGAGGACCGGGTCGCCCGCGGCGGCGAGCAGGCCGAGGACCGCCGAGCCGCACGTCGTGCCGTCGGTCTGCCGGGCGCGCGCCCCGCCGAGCTCGAGCGCCCGGACGCGCGGGGCGTCGTCGTGCCCGCCCGCCGGCGCGAGACGGCCCAGCGGGTCGACGACGGCTCGGCGGGCCGCCGGGTCGAGCGCGCGCAGCGTCCGGGCGAGGGCCTCGACGCAGTGCTCCGGGTGCCCCGCGCGGCGCGCGAGGTCGAGCGCGTGCCGCGGGTCGGCGTCGGGCACGTAGGTCCCCACGGGCGGTGGGGCGGGCAGCCGGCGCGCGGGGCCGAGCCGCGCCACGTCCGTGACCCGCAGCGCGCCGAGCACGTCCCGGAGGCTCATGGGGCGCCCGCACCGCGCCCGAACGCCCAGACCGCGCCCACGAGCGCGAGCGCGACGACGAGCGCGACCACGCGCACGAGGAACGCGAACGAGTGGAGGCGCCCGTCGCCCGGGAGTCCGCCCGACGGCGTCCGCAGCACCGCCGGGACGAGCGCGAGGACACCGACGACGGCCGCCGCGCACACCGTGACCGTGGAGCCCGCGCGCAGCCCCGCGCCCGCGAGCACCAGCGACCCCAGCACGACGCCGAGCACCGTGCGCTGCCACGACAGGGCTGTGCGCTCGGGCTGGAGCCCCTCGTCGCGGGGCGGCGGCCCCGCCGCAGGTCCGGGGTCCGTGCTCACGGCCAGGTCGCCGATCCGACGGCGTACCCGGCGAGGAGCACCGCGAGCACGACGACCCCGGTCACGAGCACCGGCAGCCCGCTCGGGGCGGGCAGCGGCTCTCGCAGCCGCAGCGCACGCTCGTTGCGCCGCCACGACACGAGCGCGTACCCCGCGAAGCACGCGCCGACGAGGCACGCGACGCCCGCGACGACGTCGAGGACGCCGGGCATCCCGGCGAACGTCGCGAACGACGTCAGCGCGACGCCACCCGCGACGAGCCCGAGTCCGGTGCGCACCCACGCGAGCGCCGTCCGCTCGTTCGCGAGGCTGAACCGGGCGTCCGGCTCCGTCCCGACCCCGTAGACGGACCGGGGCCGCCGCGTGTCGGGGCGCGGGTCGGCGCCCTCCGCGGCGCCCTGGTCGTCCTCCGCCACCCCGGTCCCGCGCTCAGTCGACACGGTCGAGCACGACGGGGCGCCGCTCGACGACGGTGCCGGGCGCCGCGATCGACCACCCGCCCTCGAGCGCCTGCACGGCGCGCTCGAAGCGCTCGGGGGTGTCGGTGTGGAGCGTCATGAGGTGCTGCCCCTTGCGCACGACGTCGCCGGGCTTGGCGAACAGCTCGACGCCCGCGCCGGCCTGCACCGGGTCCTCCTTGCGCGCGCGGCCCGCGCCGAGCCGCCAGGCGGCGACCCCGACGGCGTACGCGTCGAGGCGCTCCAGCACGCCGTCGCGGTCCGCGACGACGTGCTCGCGCTCGCGCGCCACGGGCAGCGGCGCGCGCGAGTCGCCGCCCTGCTCGGCGATCATCTCGCGCCACTTGTCGAGGGCGCGACCGCCGACGAGCGCGTGCCGCACGTCGTCCTCGTCCTGCGGGCGACCCGCGCCGGCGAGCATCTCGAGCGCGAGCGCGACCGTGAGGTCGACGACGTCCTGCGGTCCCTCGCCCTTCATCACCTCGACGGACTCGCGCACCTCGAGCGCGTTGCCCGCGGTGAGCCCGAGCGGCGTGGACATGTCGGTGAGCAGCGCCACGGTCCGCACGCCCGCGTCGGTGCCGAGGTCCACCATCGTGCGCGCGAGCTCGCGCGCCGAGTCGAGCTCCTTCATGAACGCGCCGGAGCCGACCTTCACGTCCAGCACCAGGGCGCCCGTGCCCTCGGCGATCTTCTTGCTCATGATCGAGCTCGCGATGAGCGGGATCGACTCGACCGTCCCGGTCACGTCGCGCAGCGCGTACAGGAGGCGGTCCGCGGGCGCGAGGCCCGAGCCCGCCTGGCAGATCACGGCGCCCACGTGCTCGAGCGCGTTCATCATCTGCTCGTTCGTCAGCGCCGCGCGCCAGCCGGGGATCGCCTCGAGCTTGTCGAGCGTGCCTCCGGTGTGGCCCAGGCCGCGGCCCGAGAGCTGCGGCACCGCCACGCCGTACACCGCGACGAGCGGCGCGAGCGGCAGGGTGATCTTGTCGCCCACTCCCCCGGTCGAGTGCTTGTCCGCCGTCGGGCGCGAGAGCCCGGAGAAGTCCATGCGCTCGCCGGACGCGATCATCGCCTGGGTCCAGCGGCCGATCTCGGTGCGGTCCATGCCGTTGAGGTAGATCGCCATCGCGAGCGCGGCCATCTGCTCCTCGGCGACGACGCCGCGCGTGTAGGCGTCGATCACCCAGTCGATCTGGGCCGGCTCGAGCCGCTGCCCGTCCCGCTTGGTCCGGATGACGTCGACGGCGTCGAACGGCTCGGGCGCGGGGCCCTCGCCCTCGGCACGGTCCGCGTCGCCCGGCACGTCCTCGTTCTCGGTCCCGTCCTGCCGGTCCGCGTCGTCGCTGGTCACGGGCGCTCCTCCAGATCCTCGGGCCCGAAGGCGTCGGGCAGCACGTCCCTCATCGTCTTGATACCACGCACGGTGTCGACCAGCAGGTCGGGTCCCCCGTGCTCCCACAGGAGCTGGCGGCAGCGCCCGCACGGCATGAGCGTCTCCCCGTTGCGGTCCACGCACGCGAACGCCACGAGACGGCCTCCGCCCGAGCCGACGAGCGCGCTCACGAGCGAGCACTCGGCGCACAGCGTCACGCCGTAGGCGGCGTTCTCGACGTTGCACCCGACGAGCACCCGGCCGTCGTCCGCGATCGCGGCCGCCCCCACGGGGAAGCCCGAGTACGGCGCGTACGCGCGCGTCATGATCTCGCGCGCCGCGGCGCGCAGCGCGTCCCAGTCGACCGTCGGCCCGGCGGCGGGCCCGCCGGGGCCCGTCCCCTCGCCCGGCCGGGCTCCGCCGTCGTGCACGTGCGTCATGCGGTCCTCACTTCACGTAGGGGATGCCCTCGGCGGCGGGCGGGCGCACGCGCCCGACGAGGCCGGCGACGGCGAAGATCGTCACGACGTACGGCGTCATGAGCATGATCTGGCTCGGGATCGGCGTCCCGACGATGCCGAGCACGGTCTGGAGGTTGTCCGAGAACCCGAACAGGAGCGCCGCGACGAGCGCCCCTACCGGGTTCCAGCGCCCGAGGATCATCGCCGCCAGGGCGATGAAGCCCTTGCCGCCCGTCATCTCCTTGCCGAACGCGAGGCCCGCCGCGACGGTGAAGAACGCGCCGCCGAGGCCGGCGACCGCGCCGCCGAGGATCGTGTTGCGCACGCGCGTCGCGTTGACCTTGATGCCGACGGTGTCCGCCGCCTTGGGGTGCTCGCCCACCGCGCGCAGGCGCAGGCCCCAGCGCGAGCGGAACAGGAACACCTGCAGGAGCGCCACGACGACGTACATGATGTAGACGAGCAGCGTCTGGCGGAACAGCACCGGGCCGACCACGGGGATCTGCGACAGCACCGGGATCTCGAGGACGGGCAGCGGCGTGCGCGTGTTCCACGTCCCCGGGTCCTCGGTGAGCACCGTCGAGTACAGGTAGCTCGTCACGCCCACGACCAGCACGTTGAGCACGACGCCGACGATGATCTGGTTGACCCAGTACTTGACCGAGAAGATCACGAGCAGGACGCCCACGAACGCGCCCGCGACCGGCGCCGCGACGAGGCCCGCGTACGCGGACGACGTGAGCGACGCGACGACGGCCGCGAGGAACGCGCCCGCGAGCAGCTGGCCCTCGATCGCGATGTTGATGATGCCGACGCGCTCGCACAGCACGCCCGAGAGCGCGCCGAACACGAGCGGCACCGCGAGGAACAGCGAGCCCTGCAGGAGGCCCGTGAGCGGGATCGCGGCCTTGCCCGCGCCGGCCCAGGAGAGGAACGCGAAGACGACGAGGACGCCGAACACGATGGGCAGCCAGATCCCGACCTTGCGCCGGTCGCGCGCCGCCCAGAAGGACAGGCCCGCGAGCAGCAGCGCGAGGATCGACAGGAAGAGGGCCGCGCCCGTCGAGCTGACCGTGATCGGCTCGATCTGGAAGAAGTCCTTCGCGGTCGACAGACGGAACGTCGTCTGCTGCCCGCCCGCGGGCAGGAGCGCGAAGAACACGAGCGAGAGCAGCCCGATGACCGCGTAGGCGACGGGGGCGCGCCAGCTGATCGGCGGGAGCGGCTTCTCGGCGCGCGGGGCGGCCGGGGCCGCGGGAGCCGTGGTGGTCGCGGTGCTCATGCGCCCGCCTCCTGCGTCGTCGGGGTGGTCGAGGACGTCGCGCGCGCCCGGCGGCGCGCGGCGTGGCGCTCCGCGCGCGTCGGGCCGCCCGGCGTCGGGAGCCGGAAGATCGCGCGCACGAGCGGCGGGGCGGCGATGAACAGCACGATGAGCGACTGGACGACGAGCACGATGTCGATCGGCGTGCCCGTGCGGGCCTGCATCGCGAAGCCGCCGGCCCGCAGCGCGCCGAACAGCAGGCCCGCGAGGACCGTCCCGAGCGGCCGCGAACGACCGAGCAGGGCGACCGTGATCGCGTCGAAGCCGAAGCTCGCCGCGACGCCCGCCGTGAGCACCTTCTCCGTCCCGAGCACCTGCGCGGCGCCGCCCAGGCCGGCGAGCGCGCCCGCGATCGCCATGACCCAGACCGTCACCCACGCGACCGAGATGCCGGCCGTCCGCGCGGCGTGCGGGTTCTCGCCGACCGCCCGGAAGCGGAAGCCGAGCGTCGAGCGCTCCATGAGCCACCACACGCCCACCGCGGCGAGCAGCGCGAGCAGGAAGCCCAGGTGGAGGCGGAAGCCCTGGCCGAGCACGAGCGGGAACGTCGCCGAGCCGGGGATCGGCGGGCTGATCGGGTTGCTGCTGCCCGCCCGCTGGAACGCGGGCGTCGTCAGCAGGTACGCCACGAGGTACACCGCGATGTTGTTGAGCATGATCGTGACGATCACCTCGTGCGCGCCGGTGCGCGCCTTGAGGACGCCCGCGATGCTGGCCCAGATCGCTCCGCCGAGCGCGGCGCCGAGCACCGCGAGGAGCAGGTGCAGCCCCGGCGGCAGCGCGAACGTGAACCCGATGAACCCGGCGAAGATGCCGCCGAGGATGATCTGGCCCTGCGCACCGATGTTGAACAGGCCCGCCCGGAAGCCGATGCCGAGGCCGAGACCGGCGAGGATGAGCGGCGTCGACACCGTCATGGTCTCGGTCAGGGGCCGCAGCGCGCGCTGCAGGTCCGGGGCGGAGAAGTTGACGACCGAGCCCTGGAAGAGCGCGCTGTACGCGCCGAAGACGGCGTTCCACACGGCCCCGAAGAAGTCCGACGGCCGCGCGAAGAGGTACGTCGCCGCCTGCTGGACCTCCGGGTCGGCCGCGGCGATGAGGACGCCGCCGAGGACGAGGGCCGCAACGATCGCGAGCAGCGAGACGAGCCAGCTGCTCTCCAGCATCTGGCGCAGGATCGTCTGGCCCGCGGGCGGCTCCGACGCCTGCTCCGCGTGGCTGGGAGGCGCCGCGGTCGGCGGCACGACCGGCGTGCCGGCGTCGTCCGGCATGGCCTGCTGGGTCACTGGATCTCCTCCTCGCGGGCGTCCTCGGTCGCCGGGCCACGGCCCACGGTGCCCGACGGCGTCTCGTCCGCCTCGATGTCTGCCTCGCCGAGCGTGGTGTGGTGCTCCGCGGCCTGCGCGACGGCCTCGTCGAGCGGCACCCCGGCCATCATGAGGCCGAGGACGTCCCGGTCGGTGTCCCCCGGGACGACGCCGACGACGCGGCCGCGGTACATCACCGCGATGCGGTCGGCGAGCGCGAGCACCTCGTCGAGCTCGGTGGACACGATGATCACGGGCGTGCCGTTGTCGCGCTCCGCCACGATGCGCTGGTGCACGAACTCGATGGAGCCCACGTCGAGGCCGCGTGTCGGCTGCGACGCGATGAGCAGGCGCAGCGGCCGCGACATCTCCCGCGCGAGCACGACCTTCTGCTGGTTGCCGCCCGAGAGCGTGCCCGCGGGGACCTGCACGTTCTGCGTGCGCACGTCGAACTCCACGACGCGCTGCTCCGCGTTGTCGCGGATCGCGCCCTTGTTGAGCGCTCCGCCGCGCGAGTAGGGCACGCGGTCGAACAGGTCGAGCACGAGGTTCTCCTCCACGGAGAACGTGCCCACGATGCCGTCCGTGCTGCGGTCCTCGGGCACGTACCCGACGCCCGCCGCGAGGACGTCCGCGACGCCGCGGCCCACGAGCTCGGTGTCGTCGAGCGTGATCGAGCCGGCCACCGGCCTGCGCAGGCCCACGATCGTCTCGGTGAGCTCGGTCTGCCCGTTGCCCTGCACGCCCGCGACGACGAGGATCTCGCCCCGCGCGACGTCGAGGCTCACGCGGTCGACGACCGCCGTCCCGAGGTCGTCCATGACCGTGAGGTCCGTGACGCGGAACGTCGCGTCGCCGGGCCGGGCCGGCTCCTTGTCCACGCCCAGGGAGACCGAGCGACCCACCATGAGGGACGCGAGCTCCGTCTCGCTCGCGCTCGGGTCGGCCGTGCCGACGACCTTGCCGCGCCGGATGACGGTGATGCGGTCCGCGACGGCGCGGACCTCGCGCAGTTTGTGGGTGATGAAGACGATCGACGTCCCCGCCTCCTTGAGCTGGCGCATGATCGCGATCAGCTCGTCCGTCTCCTGCGGCGTGAGGACGGCGGTCGGCTCGTCGAGGATGAGCACGCGCGCGTCGCGCGACAGCGCCTTGATGATCTCCACGCGCTGCTGGACGCCCACGGGGATGTCCTCGACCATCGCGTCGGGGTCGACCTCGAACCCGAAGCGGTCGGAGATCTCGCGCACGAGGCTCCGGGCGCGGCGCGCGTCGATCAGGCCTCCGCCCTTGACGGGCTCGTGGCCGAGCGCGACGTTCTCGGCCACGGTGAAGACCGGGACGAGCATGAAGTGCTGGTGGACCATGCCGATGCCCGCCGCCATGGCGTCGCCCGGCCCGGTGAACGCGACCGGCTCGTCGTCGACGAGGATCTCGCCGTCGTCCGGGTCGTACAGGCCGTACAGCACGTTCATGAGCGTGCTCTTGCCCGCGCCGTTCTCGCCCAGCAGGGCGTGGATCTCGCCTGGCTCGATCACCAGGTCGATGTGGTCGTTCGCGACCAGGGACCCGAACACCTTCGTGATCCCGCGCAGCTCCAGCTTCACCGGCCGGCCTCTCTGAGAACAGGGAACTCCATCGAACCGTACTTCCGTCGCGTCGGCGCCTCATGACGACGGTGGCCCGGGCAGGGTCGCCCGGGCCACCGTCCCGCCGGGTCCCGCGCCCTCACCGGGCGCGGGGACCGACGGTCTCAGCGGGTCGTCACGGGGTGTTGGTCGACTCCACGACCAGGTCCCCGGCGATGATCTGCTCCTGGTACTGGGCGAGCATGTCCTGCAGCTCGGCCGGCACCGCGTCCTCGAAGTCGTGGAACGGAGCCAGGCCGACGCCCTCGTTCTCGAGCGTGCCGACGTACGGCTCGTTCGTGAAGTTGCCGTCCACCGACTCGCTGACGGTGTCGAAGACCGCCGGGCCGATCTGCTTCATGACCGAGGTGAGGATGATGTCCCCGTACTCGGTGGTGAGGAAGCCGTCCGAGTCGACCCAGATGATCTTGGCGCCCGCGCCCTGCGCGGCGGCCGCCGCGCCGAGACCGACCGGACCGGCGACCGGCATGATGATGTCGGCGCCCTGGTCGATGAAGCCCTGGGCAAGGTTCTGGCCGTTGGCCTGGTTGTCGAAGTCACCGGTGAAGGAGCCCGTCTGGGCCTCCTTGTCCCAGCCGAGGACCTTGACCTCGGTGCCGTTGTCCTCGTTGTACTTCGCGACGCCGTCGACGAAGCCGTCCATGAAGATGGCGACCGACGGGATCTGGATGCCGCCGAACGTGGCGACCGTGCCCGTCTCGGTCATGCCCGCCGCGAGGTAGCCGGCGAGGAACGCGGCCTCGGCCGTGTTGAAGAGGATGGGCTTCGCGTTGTCGATCTCGACCGGGTTGAAGTCCGCGTCGGAGAACGCCGAGTCGATGAGGGCGAAGTTCGTGTCGGGGTTCGCCTCGGCCGCGGCCTGGATCGGGTCCTCGAGGAGGAAGCCGACGCCGATGACGAGGTTGCAGCCCTGCTGCACCAGGTTGTCGATGTTCGGCGCGTAGTCCGTGTCCGCGGAGGACTCGACCTCGACCGCCGTGATGCCCAGCTCGGACTTGGCCTGCTCCAGGCCCTCGAACCCGGCCTGGTTGAAGGACTGGTCGTCGAACCCGCCGGCGTCCGACACCATGCACGCGGAGAAGTCGGAGTTGCCGCCCGCGGTGTCCTCGCCGCCGCCGGTGGTCTCGTCGTCCTCGGGCGCGGCGCCGCACGCGGCCAGCGCGAGCGCGGCGACGGCCGCGAGCGCGGTGACCTGAGTCGCTCTCTTCACCTGATAGCTCCTGTCGTTCTCGTAGCAGGGCCGCGCAGGGAAAGGACCCCTGGGCCCTCCCGAGCGCCGTTGCACGGGAGGACCGGTCCGTCGGCCTCTATGGACCGAACACTAATCAGCCCGAGGGGTCGCGCACGTTACTTGCCGGTAACGCGGGCGCTTCGTTATGCAAGCGTCACTTTGCGTCTGAGGCGTGACACACCCCTGTCCACGGGTCGGGACCGCTTCACCCGCCGTGACCGGCGGCGACGCGCGCCAGGAGCCGCATGCCCGCGTCGATCGCGCGCTCGTCCACCTGCAGGTCCCCCTGGTGGATGTCGTAGCTGCGCCCGCCGGGCGTGCGCGTGCCCAGGCGCGCCATCGCGCCCGGCACCTTGGTCAGGTACCACGCGAAGTCCTCGCCGCCGAGCGACTGCTCGGTGAGCACGACGGAGTCGGGGCCGAGCACGTCGCGCGCGGCCGCCTCGAGCAGGCCGGTGCACCGCTCGTCGTTCTCCACGGGCGGCACGCCGCGCGTGTGGTGCACGGTCACCTCGACCTCGTACGGCGCCACGACCTGCTCCACCGCGTCGTGCAGCACCTGCCCGGCGAACTCCCACGCGCGCACGTCGAGGCAGCGCAGGGTGCCGCGCACCGTGCCCGTGCTCGGGATCGCGTTATGGGCCGAGCCCGCGTGCACCGCTCCCCACGTGAGGTTCACGCCCGAGCGCGGGTCCAGCCGGCGGCCCAGCACCGCGGGCACCTGCGTGATGACCTGGCCCAGCGCGTACACGACGTCGCCCGTGAGGTGCGGGCGCGACGTGTGCCCGCCCGGGGACGCGATCGTCACCGACACCTCGTCGGACGCCGACGTGATCGGCCCGATGCGCGTGCCGATCCGCCCCACGTCGACCTTGGGGTCGCAGTGCACCGCGTAGATCTCGTCGACGCCGTCCATCGCCCCGGCCGCGAGCACGTCGAGCGACCCGCCCGGCTGGACCTCCTCCGCGGGCTGGAACACGAGGCGCACGCCCCGCCCCAGCTCGCCCTGCGCGTGGAGGTCGGCGAGGACCAGGCCCGCGCCCAGCACGACCGCCGTGTGCACGTCGTGGCCGCACGCGTGCGCGACGCCCGGGACGGTCGAGGCCCACGGGAGGTCGCACCTGTCCTGCAACGGCAGCGCGTCGAGGTCCGCCCGCAGCGCGACGCGCCCGCGGCCCGACGCGCCGGGCTCGGGGCCGACGTCGCACACGAGCCCGGTGCCCGGCAGGAGCCGGGGCTCGAGCCCCTCGGCGCGCAGTCGCTCGGCGAGCAGCGCGGTCGTGCGCGTCTCGGCGCGCGACACCTCGGGGTGGGCGTGGAGGTCGCGGCGCACGGCCACGACCTCGTCCACGTGGCGGGCCGCGGCGGCGGCGATGCGGGCGGAGACGGTCACGTCGGCGCTCACAGGAGCTCGTCCATCCCGAGCTCGCGCACCGTGTCGACCATCGACTTCACCTGCTGCGCGCGGGCCCGCGTCGTGACGAGCAGGGCATCCGGGGTGTCGACCACGACGACGTCGTCGAGGCCCAGGACCGTGACGACGCGGTCGCTCGCCGGGACGACGACCGACCCGGCGCTCTCCCGGCGCACGACCCGGCCGGTGTCGCCGAGGACCTTCGAGCCGGCGCCGTCGACCGACGGCAGGAGCGCGGCGAGCGAGTTGAAGTCCCCCACGTCGTCCCAGCCGAACGTGCCGGGCACGACGGCGACCCCGCCGACCGCGGCGACGGGCTCGGCCACGGCGTGGTCGATCGCGATCCTCTCCAGCGCAGGCCAGCGCTCGGCGAGCACCCGGTCCCGGTCGGGCCCGTCCCAGGCCGCCGCGATCGCGCGCAGGCCGTCGTGCAGCTCGGGGCGCTGGTCCGCGAGGTGGCCGAGCAGCACCGACGAGCGCACGATGAACATGCCCGCGTTCCAGCGGTACTCCCCCGACGCGAGGTAGCGCTGCGCGGTCGCGGCGTCGGGCTTCTCCGTGAAGCCGCGCACGTGCTGCGCGGTCGGTGCGCCCTCCACGCCGAGCGGGTCCCCGCTGTGCACGTACCCGAACGCCGTCGACGGCCGCGACGCCGCGATGCCGATCGTCACGACGTACCCGGCGCGCGCGGCCTCGACCGCCTCGCGCACGGACTGCTCGAACGCGTCGCGCCCCGTGATGACCTGGTCGGCCGCGAACGACCCGACGACGACGTCGCCGTGCCGTTCCTCGAGGACGGCGGCCGCGAGCCCGATCGCCGCCATGGAGTCGCGCGGGGACGGCTCGGCGAGCACGTTCTCGGCCGGGAGACCCGGCAGCTGCGTGCGCGCCGCGGCGACGTGCCGGTCGCCCGTGACGAGGACGACGCCCTGCTCGCCCGCGAGCGGGACGAGCCGGTCGACCGTCGCCTGGAGCAGCGACCGGCCGGAGCCCGTGAGGTCGAGGAGGAACTTGGGCGACCCCGCCCGGGAGAGCGGCCACAGCCGCGTGCCCGCGCCTCCCGCCGGGACGACGGCGTGGAAGCCGGGGATCGGCGACGCGGCCGCGGCGGACGGAGGGAGAGGCGAGGAGGCCATGGGTGCCAGCATAGTGAGCCGAACAGTTCCCCCGCGGGCTGTGGAATCAGTCACAAACGCCCCGCGCAGGGCCGTTCCACCGCTGTCGGCGGTCCGCATCATGACGCCGATGTCACTATGGTGGAAGCCCAGAGACCGATGCCGACGACGGTCCCGCGGTCCGGACTGAGGGAGTTCCGGGCCACGCCCGGAACGTGACATCTCCCCCTGAACTCGCCACAGGAGGCCCCCAAAGTGCCCAGTGCACCAGCTGGCACGCTCTACCGCGGCCGTGAAGGCATGTGGTCGTGGGTCGCGCATCGCGTGACCGGCGTGCTCATCTTCTTCTTCCTGCTCGTCCACGTGCTCGACACGGCGCTGGTACGGGTGTCGCCCGAGGCGTACAACGCCGTCATCGGCACGTACCAGACGCCGATCATGGGCCTGGGCGAGGCGGGCCTCGTCGCCGCGATCGTCTTCCACGCGTTCAACGGCATCCGCATCATCCTGGTGGACTTCTGGGCCAAGGGCCCGCGGTACCAGCGCACGATGCTGTGGATCGTCGTCGGCCTGTTCGTCGTGACGATGGCGGGCTTCCTGCCGCGTCACCTCATGAACGTCTTCGGAGGGGGGCACTGATGGCCGCCGCACCCACGGTCGAGGTCGCGAACCCGCGCGACCCGTACAAGCGCCGCAAGGCCACGCGCAGCAACTACGAGCTGTACAGCTGGATCTTCATGCGCGCCTCGGGCGTCGTGCTGGTGGTCCTCATCTTCGGGCACCTGTTCGTCAACCTCATGGTCGGCGAGGGCGTGCACGCGATCGACTTCGGCTTCGTCGCCGGCAAGTGGGCCTCGCCGTTCTGGCAGATCTGGGACCTGCTCATGCTGTGGCTCGCGATGTTCCACGGCACGAACGGCGTGCGGACGATCATCAACGACTACGCCGAGCGCGACGGCACGCGCCTCGTCCTCAAGCTCGCGCTGTACCTCGCGTTCACGATCGTCACGGTCCTCGGCACGCTCGTGATCTTCACGTTCGACCCGTGCCCCGCGAACGCGCCGGCCGAGCTGCTCGCGTCGTTCTGCAAGGCCTGAGCACCGCTCACCCCTCGTCCGTCTTCTCGCTCCACCCGGCTCTCTCCCAGGAGGCATCGACCCCGATGCAAACCCATCAGTACGACGTCGTCATCGTCGGCGCAGGCGGCGCCGGGATGCGCGCGGCGCTGGAGTCGTCCAGCAAGGTCCGCACGGCCGTCATCTCCAAGCTCTACCCCACGCGCTCGCACACGGGCGCCGCGCAGGGCGGCATGTGCGCCGCCCTCGCGAACGTGGAGGAGGACAACTGGGAGTGGCACACGTTCGACACGGTCAAGGGCGGCGACTACCTCGTCGACCAGGACGCCGCGGAGATCATGGCCAAGGAGGCCATCGACGCGGTGCTCGACCTCGAGCGCATGGGCCTGCCGTTCAACCGCACGCCCGAGGGCCGGATCGACCAGCGCCGGTTCGGCGGGCACACCCGCAACCACGGCGAGGCCGCGGTGCGCCGTTCGTGCTACGCCGCGGACCGCACGGGCCACATGATCCTGCAGACGCTCTACCAGCAGTGCGTCAAGCAGGACGTCGAGTTCTTCAACGAGTTCTACGTCCTCGACCTCATCACGGACCACGACCTCGCGGCGGGCGAGATCCCCGACGACGAGACGGTCACCGCGACCGGCGTCGTCGCGTACGACCTGGCGACCGGCGAGATCCACGTCTTCCAGGCGAAGGCGATCATCTTCGCGACCGGCGGCGCGGGCAAGATCTTCAAGACGACGTCCAACGCCCACACCCTCACGGGCGACGGCATGGCCCTGGCGTACCGCCGGGGCCTGCCGCTGGAGGACATGGAGTTCTTCCAGTTCCACCCGACGGGCCTCGCGGGCCTCGGCATCCTCCTGTCGGAGGCCGCCCGCGGCGAGGGCGGGATCCTGCGCAACGCGGACGGCGAGCGCTTCATGGAGCGCTACGCCCCGACGATCAAGGACCTCGCGCCGCGCGACATCGTCGCGCGCTCGATGGCGAACGAGGTGCGCGAGGGCCGCGGCGCCGGGCCGAACAAGGACTACGTCCTGCTCGACCTCACGCACCTCGAGCCCGCGCACATCGACGCGAAGCTCCCCGACATCACCGAGTTCGCGCGTACCTACCTCGGCATCGAGCCCTACACCGAGCCCGTCCCGGTGTACCCCACCGCGCACTACGCGATGGGCGGCATCCCCACCAACGTCGACGCCGAGGTGCTGCGCGACAGCAGCCACGTCGTCAAGGGCCTGTACGCGGCCGGCGAGGTCGCGTGCGTGAGCGTCCACGGCTCGAACCGCCTGGGCACCAACTCGCTGCTCGACATCAACGTCTTCGGCAAGCGCGCGGGCCGCACGGCCGCCGCGTACGCCGCGACGGCGTCGTTCACGGACCTCCCCGAGAACCCCGCGGCGGCGGTGATCGCGCAGCTCGAGGAGATGCGCAACCGCCCCGACGGCGAGCGCGTGGCCGACGTGCGCAAGGCGCTCCAGGAGACCATGGACGCCAACGCGCAGGTGTTCCGCACGGGCGAGTCGCTCAACCAGGCGCTGTCGGACATCCGCGAGCTGCAGAAGCGGTACAAGAACGTCTCGGTCCAGGACAAGGGCCGGATGTTCAACACCGACCTGCTCGAGGCGATCGAGCTCGGGTTCCTCCTCGACATCGCCGAGGTGACCGTCGTCGCGGCCATCAACCGCAAGGAGTCCCGCGGCGGCCACTACCGCGAGGACTACCCCGACCGCGACGACGCCAACTACATGCTGCACACGATGGCCTACCGCCGCCCGACGTCCGCGAGCGACGTCGCCGACGGCCACGTCGCCGGCTACTTCGACCACGTCGAGGAGTTCGACGGCTACAAGGTCGCCCTGGGCTCCAAGCCCGTCACCCAGACCCGGTACGAGCCCATGGAGCGGAAGTACTGATGACTGCCACACTCGAGAGCCCCGCCACCGAGGCCAAGGCCGGCGAGATCCCGTCGTTCGAGGTCACGCTCCGCATCCGCCGCTTCTCCCCCGAGTCGGAGCACGGCGAGGAGGCGTACTGGGACGAGTTCACCGTCCTCGCGCACGGCACGGACCGCGTGCTCGACGCCCTGCACAAGATCAAGTGGGAGCACGACGGCTCGCTGACGTTCCGCCGCTCGTGCGCGCACGGCGTGTGCGGCTCGGACGCGATGCGCATCAACGGTCGCAACCGGCTCGCGTGCAAGACGCTCCTCAAGGACGTCAACCCCGACAAGCCGATCACGGTCGAGCCGATCAAGGGCCTGCCCGTGGTCAAGGACCTCGTCGTGGACATGGAGCCGTTCTTTGCCTCCTACCGCGAGATCATGCCGTTCCTCATCACCACCGGGAACGAGCCGAGCAAGGAGCGTCTGCAGTCCGCCGAGCAGCGCGAGCGGTTCGACGACACGACCAAGTGCATCCTGTGCGCCGCGTGCACGTCGTCCTGCCCGGTGTTCTGGACCGACGGCCAGTACTTCGGCCCCGCCGCGATCGTCAACGCGCACCGCTTCATCTTCGACAGCCGCGACGAGGGCGCCACGCAGCGCCTGGAGATCCTCAACGACAAGGAGGGCGTGTGGCGCTGCCGCACGACCTTCAACTGCACCGAGGCGTGCCCGCGCGGCATCGAGGTCACGAAGGCGATCCAGGAGGTCAAGCGCGCGATGATCACGCGCGCCTTCTGACGCCGTACGTCGAGCGGTACCGCAGTCCCGCACGCAGGGCGCCGACCACCCGGTCGGCGCCCTGCGTCGTCTCCGGGGCGCGGTACCCGATCTGGGCGTGCTGACGTCGGCAATTTCGTCCGCGATCGGCGGTCCGGGCTGCCGACCTCGCGTGCGAGTGCCGACCTCGCGTGGGCGTGCCGATCTCGCCGAACGTGCCGTCAGGTGCCGCGCGGCAGGCGGGCGCGACGCACGCCGCGGACGACGGGGCTCCAGGGTCGCCCGGACCCGTGACCGGCACGCAGGCGCTCCTCGGCCGACGGCGCAGCTCCCGCCCCGGGACCGCCCTCGCCCGCGGCGTGGCGTGCCGTGCGGGCGTGACGGGCGTCCTCCGGGTGCACTCCGTCGACGACGGGGAGCTCGGGGCGGCCGTCGCGCGCGTGCCGGGCGCCGCCCTTCTCGTGTCCCGGCGGGCTCGGCGGTCGCGGCGGGTCGGCCATCCAGGCGCACGCCAGGAGGAGGACGCGCGCGGTGAGGTTCACGAGGATCAGCAGGGTCGCGAGCACCGCGAACGACGCGAGCAGCGCGTTCCTGCTGGCGCTGTTCGCGACGAACGTCGACCCGAGGTAGCGCAGGACGGCGAAGCCCGCCGCCGCCGTCCCCGCGCCGATCAGCAGGTCCCGACGACGCGGGTGCACCCCCGCGAGCAGCCTGACGACGACTACCACCACGAGGACGTCGAGCAGCACGCTGACGAGCACGCCGGCGCCCGTCACGAGGACGGCCGGGCCGCCGGCGAGGCCGATCCAGGACATGACCCGGTTCCCGAGCGTCGTCACCGCGATCCCCGCGACGGCCGAGACGAGCATGCTCAGGGCGAGCAGGAAGAACCCCAGGAGAGCGCGGAGTCGGGCGAGCAGGGCGCTCTGGCCGACGTCGCTCACCCCGAACATCGTCCGCACGGCGCCGCGCAGGTGGTACATGAACGACATCACGGAGAACAGCAGGACCACCCCGGCCACGACGCTCGTGACGCTGAGTCCCGACGTGAGCACGAGCTCGTCGGGCGAGATGACGCCCGAGGCGCCGTCGACGGCGATGAGCCCCGGGACGAGGTCGTTGATCTCCGCGAAGACGGCGTCCATGAGCTCGCGCCGCCCGCCGAGCACGCGCACGAACACGGTGTAGCCGATCGCCAGGGCGGCGAAGAGCGAGAAGAGGGCCGAGTACGCGATCCCGCCGCACAGCAGCGCCCCGCGGGAGTAGAGGTAGCGGTAGGTCGCGCGGCCCGCGCGGCTGTCCTTCCACCACTCCAGGAGCGCGTGCGCGCGGTCCCTCGTGCGCGCGACGACGCTGCGGGGCGCGGTTCCGGCCGTCGTCACGCCCCGCACCCTACGAGCCGGTCGCCGTCCCGGCATCCGCGGTGAGCGGGAAGACCTGCTCGGGCCGCCACACGCCGTCGTCGCCGTGCTCGTAGAGCGAGAACCCGGCGACCTCGAACCGGGCCTCGTACGTGGCCATCTCGTCGAACGCGGCGTCGAGCGCGGCGTCGGGCACCTCGTGCGCGACGGTCACGTGCGGGTGGTAGTTGAACCGCAGCTCCTGGGCGAGCGGGCCGGTCCGGATGGTGCGCTCCAGGTGCTCGCACTCGGCGATGCCCTCGACCACCTGGATGAAGACGACGGGCGAGATCGGCCGGAAGGTCGCGCTCCCCCGCAGGTGGACCTGGAACGGCGCCGCCGTCGCGGCGACCGCGGCGAGGTGGGCCCGCGCGGCGTCCAGCTCGGACGGGTCGAGCACCGTGGGACCGAGGAGCGTGACGTGGGGCGGGATCGAGCGCGCGAGCGGGTCCCCGAACCGGGCGCGCGCGTCCTGGAGCTGCGTCGCGAACGGCTCGGGCACCTCGATCGCGATGCCGATCCGGACCTGGTCCGGACCACGCTCCGGGAGGTTCACGCCGCCGGCCCTCCGACGGGCAGGAGACCGACGCGGTCGTAGATCCGGGCGAGGGTGCCCGCGGCGATCTCGCGGGCCTTCTGCGCGCCGCGCGCGAGGACGGCGTCGAGCTCGGCCGGGTCCGCGAGGTAGGCGTTCGCGCGCTCCTGGAACGGCACGAGGAAGTCGACCACGACGTCCGCGAGGTCGACCTTGAGCCGGCCGTAGCCCTGGCCGTCGTACTCGGCGGCGATGGCCTCGACGTCGCGCCCCGTGAGCGCGGAGTAGATGGTGAGGAGGTTCGAGACGCCCGGCTTGGCGACCGGGTCGTACCGGATCTCCGTGTCCGAGTCGGTCGCGGCCGAGCGGATCCGCTTCGCGGCGACCTTCGGGTCCTCCAGCAGCCAGATGACGCCCTTGCCGTTGGACGACGACTTGCTCATCTTCGCCGTCGGCTCCTGCAGGTCGTAGATCTTGGCCACGGACCGCACGATGTGCGCCTCGGGCACGACCGCCGTCCCCTCGCCGAAGCGCGTGTTGAGGCGCACCGCCAGGTCGCGCGTGAGCTCGAGGTGCTGGCGCTGGTCCTCTCCGACGGGCACGAGCGCCGCGTCGTACAGGAGGATGTCCGCCGCCATGAGGACCGGGTAGGTGAACAGGCCGACCGTCGTGCCGTCGGCACCCTGCTTGGCGGACTTGTCCTTGAACTGGGTCATGCGCCCGGCCTCGCCGAAGCCCGTCTGGCACGACAGCACCCACGACAGCTCGGCGTGCTGCGGCACGTGGGACTGGACGAACAGGGCCGACCGCTCCGGGTCGACGCCGCCCGCGAGGTACTGCGCGGCGGTGCGGCGCGTGCGCTCGCGCAGACGCTCGGGGTCGGGGTTGACGGTGAGCGCGTGGAGGTCGACCACGCAGTACAGCGCGTCGTAGGAGTCCTGGAGGGCGACCCACTGGCGCAGCGCGCCGATGTAGTTCCCCAGCTGCAGGGAGTCCTCGGTGGGCTGCATGCCCGAGAGGATCCGTGGGCGGGTGCCGGCCGGTGCTCCGGCCTCCTGCGTGGTCACCGGGACCGGTGCCGAACCGATGTGCGTCGCCTCCATGGACATTGCCCCATTCTGACAGGTGGTGCCGCGCCGGAACGAATCGCCTTCCGCCCCCGAGCGGGAGCGGCGCGGCTCAGGTCGCCTCGTCGTCGAACGGCGCGGGGCCGTCCAGGGGCGCCGCGGACGGCGCACGGGGCGGCGGCGGGGCGACGCGCTCGCGCACCGGCTCGTCGTCGAGGAGCGCCTCACGGACGATGCGGCGCGGGTCGTACTGGCGCGGGTCGAGCTTGGACCAGTCGACGTCCGCGATCTCCTCGCCGATCTCGGCGTCGACCCGGGCCTTCGCGTCCTGGAGGTACCCGCGCGCGGAGCGCACGAACGAGCCGAGCTGCTCGGCGTACCGGGGCAGGCGCTCGGGACCGATGACGACGACCGCCACGACGAGGAGCACGATGAACTCTGCTCCGTTGATCCCGAACACGCGGACAGACTACTCGCTCGTGGCCTCGTCGAGGACGACGCGCACGTCGCGCTCCCGGTCCCCCGTCCGCACGCGCAGCGTCACGGCGTCGCCGGGGGCCTTCGCGCGGATCGCGACGATGAGCTCGTCGGACTCCGTGACGGGCCGCCCGTCGATCGACAGGATGACGTCCCCGGGGCGGATGCCGGCCGCGTCGGCCGGGCCGTCGGGCGTCACGGCGGGCGTGCCCTGCTGCGAGTCGGTCGAGACCTGGACGCCCTCGCCCTGGTAGCGCTGGTCGAGGAGCACGCCGATCACGGGGTAGGTCGCGACGCCGTCCGCGATGAGCTGCTCGGCGGTGCGCCTCGCCTGGTTGGACGGGATGGCGAAGCCGAGACCGATGCTCCCCGTGGCCGCGGTGCTCCCGGGCGGCTGCGCGATCGCCGAGTTGATGCCCACGACCTCCCCGCGCCCGTTGACGAGCGGGCCGCCCGAGTTGCCGGGGTTGATGGCCGCGTCGGTCTGGATCGCGTTGATGAACGCGGTCTCGGCGGCCGCGCCCGCCTGGACCGGCCGGTTGAGGGCGCTGATGATGCCGGTGGTCACGGTGCCGTTGAGCCCCAGCGGCGCGCCGACGGCGACCACGGGGTCGCCCACGACCACGTCGTCGGAGTCCCCGAGCGCGAGCGGCGTGAGTCCGGAGTCCTCGACCTTGACGACCGCGAGGTCGTAGTCGACCGTGCGGCCCACGAGCTCTGCGGGGCTCTCGTGCCCGTCGGAGAACAGCACGACGACCTCGCCCCCGTCGGCCGCCCCGGCGACGACGTGGTTGTTGGTGAGGATGTACCCGTCCTCGCGCAGCACGAAGCCCGAGCCCGTCGCGACCCCCTCCGCGCCGCGGACCTGGAGCGAGACGACGCTCGGGAGCACGCTCGCGGCGATGTCCGCGACGGACCCGGCCGGACGGTCGGCGCCCGGCTCGACGCTCGCGGGCGGCAGCGACGACGTGAACGCGCCGGGCGCGCGGTCGTCGAGGAGCCGGTCCGCGGCGACGCCGCCGACCCCGCCCGCGACGAGCGCGAGCGCGGCGACGCCCGCGACCGCCGCCGGACGGATCCCTCGACGCCCCGCACCGCGCGAGGCGGCGCCCGGCGCGGCGACGAGGGTCGGGTCGACCGAGCCGCCGGGTCGGTCCGGGGCGGTCGGCGGCTCGGGCTCGCCGAACGCACGCAGCGTCTCCCAGGGGTCGGCCGGGGGCGTCGGCCCCGACGCGGCCGGCGCCGGCTCGACGCCCGGCGTGGCCGTCGCGCCCGTGCCGGGCGCAGGAGCGCCCGGGGAGGCCGACGTGGAGCCGGGGCCCGGCCCCACGACGGGCGGTGGCGGGACGGGCCCGGGTCCCGCCGGAGTCGACGGCGGGACGGGCGAGACGCTGCGGTACGTCGACGGGGGCGCGAACGGGTTGGGCGCCGCCTCGCGCGCGTCGGGGTGCTCCGGGCCGCCGGTGCGGGGGTCGGTCATGAGGTGCCGAGCGCTCCTGTCATCGTCGTCCAGCCCCGGGAGATGCGCGCCGGGACCCCGGCATCGTAGTCACGCGCCGGGAAGGCCGCCACGAGGGCGGCGACCGTCTCCTGCTCGGTGTCCGCGACGACGTCGATCACGGTGTCGCCCGACTGCCACACGACGTGCCACGGCTCGTCGGACAGCACGTGGACGCGTCGCCCGTCCACGTCCCACGTCTCGGCGCCCGCGAGCGCCGAGGCGTCGAGCAGCCCGGCCTGCTCGCGCACGACCGCCTCGCCGTCCGGGGCGGCGAGGTCGAGCTCGAGGAGGTGCCGCGCGGCGTCGTCGCGCACGTCGACGAGCTCGAACCCGGGCGGGAGCGCCGTCGGGCACGTCCACCCCTGGTCGTCGAGCGCTTCGAGGACGGCCCCCGCGTCCTCGACGGCGACGGGGCCCGTCCCGGGCTCACCGGCCGGCTCGGTGCGCGCGCCGCCGACGACGAGCGCACCGGTCGTGCGGGGCGTCGCCTGAGCGAGCACGCGCAGAGGGTCGCTGCGGTGCAGGTCGGGCGTGACGAGCGGGCTCTCGCCGAGCGCGAAGAGCCCGACGGCCGCGACCCCCACCCCGGCGACGACGAGCCCGGCGACGCGCCGCCGCACGGACCCGCGGCGCACCTCGCCGCTCCACTCCCCGCGCGGCAGCGGCACGGGCTGGGACCAGGGGTCGACCGCGACGGGCGCGGACCGCAGCGGGTCGCCCTCGCTCGGGGGGATCTGCGCGGACAACGCGAGCAAGCGGGCGGCGAGGTCGGGGGCGGGCTCGACCGGTCCGGCCGAGCTCAGGGCGCGCCGCGCGGCGCGCGCCGCGGACAGCTCGGCCGCGCAGCGCGCGCACGCGGCCACGTGCTCGAGCGCGCGCTCCGCCTCGGCGGGCGAGAGCTGCCCGTCGACGAGGGCGGAGAGCCGGGACCCGAGGTGCGTCACGCCACCCCCCGGGCGGCCACGGGCGTCGGGGCGCCGTCCGACGCGGGACGGTCGGCGGGGTCGCGGTGCGGGAGCGCGGCGCGCAGCTGCGAGCGCGCGCGGTGGATCCGCGAGCGGACCGTGCCGAGCTTGATGCCCAGCGTGACGGCGATCTCCTCGTAGGACAGGCCCTCGATGTCGCACAGGACGACGGCCGCGCGGTACTCGGGCGAGAGCGCGTCGAGCGCGCGCTGCACGTCGTGGTCGAGGTGCGTGTGCTCGAACCCGCGCTCCGGCTGGGCCTCGACGCGCGCCGGGTACTGCCCGTCGTCGTCGCCCATCGCCTCCATGCGGATGCGCTGCTTGCGACGCACCTGGTCGAGGAAGAGGTTGGTCGTGATCCGGTGGAGCCAGCCCTCGAACGTCCCGGGCGTGTAGCTCGACAGCGAGCGGAACACCCGGACGAACGTCTCCTGCGTGAGGTCCTCGGCGTCGTGCCGGTTTCCCGTCAGGCGGTAGGCGAGCCGGTAGACCCGCGCGGAGTGCTCGCGGACGATCGCGTCCCACGACGGCGCGACCCACGCGCCCTCGTCCGTGCCGTGCGTGCTGCTGCCTGGTCCTGCGTCGTCCACGTGGTCCATCGTCCCAGAAGAACGCCCGGCACCCCGGTGGTGTTCCCCTCTCCCCCGCCGGACGTCCGCGCGACGTCCACGGCGCACGCACACCCGCGGCGGCGCGGGAACGGGCCGGCGTCGGGGGTGGCGGGTACGATCCGAGACAGCACGCCCGGTCCGCACCCGCGGGCGCACCGCACGAGGGACCACCAGGAGGCAGCGATCACCAGCGACGTCGGCACCCACCGCAGCGCCAAGGCGGCGAGCTGGGTGTACAGCGAGGAGTTCGTCCCCGAGGACGAGGTGCTCCTGCGTGCGCGCGACCGCGCCGCCGAGCTCGGCTGCCCCGCCGTCCTGCCGGGCGTCGGCGCCGTGCTCCAGGTGCTCGCCGCGTCGCTGGCGGCGCGCGCCGTCGTCGAGATCGGCACCGGCACGGGCGTGGCGTCGATCTGGCTCCTGCGCGGCATGCCCGCCGACGGCGTGCTCACGACGATCGACGTCGAGGTCGAGCACCAGCGCGCCGCGAAGGAGGCGTTCGCCGAGGAGGGCGTGCCGTCCGCACGCACCCGGACGATCCCGGGCCGCGCGAGCGAGGTCCTCCCCCGCCTGACCGACGGCGCGTACGACCTCGTGCTCGTGGGCGCGGACAAGCACAGCTACCCGGAGTACGTCGAGCAGGGCCTGCGTCTGCTGCGGCCCGGCGGTGTCCTCGCCGTGGACGGCGCCCTCTCGCACGACCGGGTCGCCGACCCGGCGCGCCGCGACGAGGTGACGACGATCGTCCGTGAGGTCGGCCGGTCGCTGCGGTCGGACGAGCGCGTGCTCCCGGCGCTCCTGCCGAGCGGCGACGGGCTCCTGCTCGCCGTGCGGCGCTGACCCGGGCGCGTCCCTCCCCCGAGCGGCACAGGGGTCGCGCCGCGGCTCAGAGAGTGCCGAGCGCCTCGAGCAGGAGCCGTGCGCCGAACCCCGTCGCGCCCGTCACGACCTCGTGGCGGTCCGCCGTCGCGCGCGCGGGACCGGCCACGTCGAGGTGCGCCCACGGGACGTCACCCGCGAACTCGCGCAGGAACAGCGCAGCCGTGATCGCGCCCCCACCCGGGTTCTCCGCCGGGACGTGCCGGAGGTCGGCGACCTCGGAGCGCAGCGCGCCCGCGTAGTCCTCGACGAGCGGCATGCGCCACACGCGCTCGCCCGTGGTCGCCGCGGCCTCCTCGATCGTCCCGGCGACGTCGTCGTCCGTGGCGAAGAGCGCGGCGTGCCCGCGGCCGAGACCGAGCGTCGCCGCGCCTGTGAGCGTCGCGACGTCGACGAGGACGTCCGGTGCGAGGTCGCGCACCGCGTACCCGATCGCGTCGGCGAGCACGAGGCGACCCTCGGCGTCGGTGTTGGCGACCTCGACCGTCCGGCCCGACCACGTGCGCACCACGTCCCCGGGGCGGTACGACGCCGCGCCCACGTGGTTCTCCGCGAGCGGGAGCACCGCGGTGACGCGCCGGTCCGAGCGCGCGCGGGCGGCGCCGAGCACGACGGCGAGCGCCACGGCGGCCCCCGCCATGTCGGTCTTCATGGGCACCATCGCCTCGCGCGGCTTGATGGACAGCCCGCCCGTGTCGTACGTGATGCCCTTGCCGACGACGACGACGTGCCGGGCGGCCGTGCCGGGCGCGACGACGCCGTGGTCGACGGGGTCGTAGGTGAGCGTCACGAGCCGGGGCGGCCGGGCGGACCCGCCGCCCACCGCGCGGATCGCGCCGAAGCCCTCGCGCTCGAGCTCTGCCGGCCCGCGCACGGTGACGTCGAGCCCCAGGCCGTCGGCGAGCTCCGCCGCGCGGTCGGCGAACCACGCCGGGTCCTTGACGTCGGACGGCGTGTTGGCGAGGTCGCGGACGAGCCAGGTGGCCTCCGCGGCACGGCTCGCGGCCTCGACCGACGGCGTGACGTCCGGCTGGTCCTCGGGCGTGAGCAGGACGAGCTGCGCGGCGGGCGCCTCGGCGTCCGCGCCCTTCTCGGCGGCGGTGCGCCGGGGCTGGGTGTACGCGGCGAGCTGGTAGCCCTCGACGAAGGCGCGGACGCCCTCGGGACCGGCGTCCGCCGTCGCGGCGCTCACGACCCGATCGAGACCACGAGACACGCGCGCGAGGGCCGCGCCCGCGCGCCGCAGGTCGAGCGCGGTGCCCGACCCGACGCCGAGCAGCAGGAGGCGTGGCGGCAGGCCCGCCCAGGGCAGCCGGGTCGTCGAGCCGGCGTGCACGCGCGGCAGGTCGACCCGCGCGACCTCCCCCGACGCGCCGCGGAAGCCGGGCCCGCCCGCACGCTCGGCGAGCTCGGCGAGGTCGACGCCGTACCGCAGCGTCGCGTCGATCGTGCCGGACCGCGGCTGGAGCCCGTCGTCCGCCTCGCGGGGCGGCGCGACGGCGACCACGACGGCGTCGACCTGCGCGTCGTCGAGGAGGGCGGCGTCGCTCAGCCGGCCCCGGGCGCCGACCACCTCGGGCGGCGTGCGGCCGGGCGTCGGGGTGCCGGGGTTCCGGCGGTCACGTGCGGGCAATCAGCCCACCACGGCCTGGAGCGCCTCACCCAGCTCGCTGGCCTCGGTCGCGTTGAGCTCGACCACCAGGCGTCCACCACCCTCGAGCGGGACCCGCATGACGATGCCTCGCCCCTCCTTGGTGACCTCCAGCGGTCCGTCACCCGTCCGCGGCTTCATCGCAGCCATCGATGGCTCTCCATTTCCGTTGTCCCGAGTCCACCCCGCACGCGCGAGGAGGGGCGTCCGACCTCGGACGACGCCCGGGGAACAGTCTAGTTCACGACTGCCGACATCTCGGGCGTGCCGGTCACGGCGGCCAGCCCGACGGCGGGACGAGGCGCCACAGCGACCAGACCCACCACGCCTGGCCCGCGACGGACGCCACGACGACCGCGCCGAGCCACGCGCGCGAGCGCGTCCACCCCGCGGTGACCGCGGCGAGCGGGAACGCCAGGAGGAGGAACCGCACGAGCGACGTCCCCGGCTGGACGGCGGCGACGAGGTACGCGAGGTACGCGCCGGACCACGCGTGCATCTCGGGGCCCAGCCGCGCCGCGACGGGGTTGAGGACGAGCGCGGCCGCGGCGAGGAGGACGAGCACCAGGAGCCACGGGCCGGCGTCGCCCGCGAGCCACCGCGACACGTCCACCCACGGGACGAACGGCACGACCTCCGCGCCGCCGCGCCACGCCTCCTGCGTGCGGAAGTACCCCTGGTGCACGCCCGTGACGACGGTGCACAGCCACGGCCACACGAGCCCGGCGGCGAGGGACGCGACGAGCAGCGCGCCGAGCCGCGCGGCGTCGGCGGCGGCGAGCCCGCCCCGGCGCCACCGCACGACCCCGTGCCACACCACGACCGCGGCCATCGGCAGCGCGACGGCGCGCGAGAGGCCGAGCAGGACGATCACGAGCGCGGCCCACCCGTAGCGGCGCCGCGCGAGCAGCAGCAGCGCGGCCGCCACGAGGAGCAGCGCGAGGGACTCCGTGTAGGCGACCTGCAGCACGGGGCTCGACGGGAAGACGCTCACGAGCAGGACGGTCGCGAGCGGGAGGCCCGGCCGCCGCGCGACGGCCGCCGCACCGGCGGTGGCGACGAGGCGGTGGATCACGAGCGCGGCCCCGGCGCCGCACACGAGCGCGACCGTCGGGGCGAGCACGTCCCACCCGAGGCCCGTGACGGCGTCGAGCGCGCGCACGAGCGCGGGGAAGAGCGGGAAGAACGCCCAGACGTTCTGCTGCACGGCGCCGTCGGCGCCGACGGGGAGCGTGTCGGGGTAGCCGCTCGCGTAGATCTGCTCGTACCAGCTCGCGTCCCACATGCGCGCCACGTACGCCGTGTACGACGGCGCCGCGTCCGTCCAGAGGTTCGCCTCCTGGGCGCGCGCGACGACGAGGAGGATCCCGGCGCTCACGCCGCGCGCGAGGGCGTAGACCGCGAGGACCTGCGTCCACCAGGGCCAGGTCGTGGGGCGCGCGAGCCGCGCGCGCGACGCAGCGGCGAGCGACGTCGTCACGCGAGGCCCCGGACCGCGGCCGCGGGCGCGGCCTCGTCCCGGACCGCGGCGACGAGGTCGAGCACGCGGCGGGTCGCCGCGACGTCGTGCGCCCGGAACACGCGCGCGCCGAGCCACGCCGCGACCGCCGTCGCGGCGAGCGTGCCCTCGAGCCGCTCGTCCGCGGGCAGGTCGAGCGTCTCGCCCACGAAGTCCTTGCGCGACAGCGCCATGAGCAGCGGGAAGCCCAGCCCGGCGAGCACCTCCGTGCGGCGCAGGAGGTGCAGCGAGTGCCACGTGTTCTTGCCGAAGTCGTGCGTCGGGTCCACGAGGACCGACGCCCGCGGGACACCGCACGCGACCGCGCGCTCCGCGGCGGTGCGCACCGTCGCCACGACGTCCTGCACGACGCCGTCGCGCGGGTCGGCCGCGCCGGGGCGCGCCGGGTAGGCGACGCGGTACGGGTCGGTGCGGGGCCGCGCGCCCCCGGTGTGGGAGCACACGACCCCCACCCCGTGCTGCCCCGCGACCTCGACGAGGTGAGGGTCGTGGCCCGCCCACGTGTCGTTGATCAGGTCGGCGCCCGCGAGCGCCGCCTCGTGCGCGACCTCGGCACGCCACGTGTCGACGCTCACGAGCAGGTCGGGGAACTCGGCGCGCACGCGCTCGACGAACGGCACGACGCGCCGGACCTCTTCCACGGGCGTGACCTCGGGGCCGACGCCGGCGCGCACGCCGCCCACGTCGAGGATCTCGGCGCCCTCGGTCGCCGCGCGCTCGACCGCGGCGAGAGCGGCCCGGTCGTCGAGCTGGCGGGCGCCGGCGTAGAACGAGTCGTCCGTGCGGTTGACGATCGCCATCACCGCCGGACGGTCGAGGACCCTCCCGCGCAGGACGAGCGACGTGCCGCGGGGCGGCACGCCGAGCGGCGGCAGCGGCACGGCCACGTCGTCGGGGTGCTCGTCGGTCGGCGCACCGGACGCGCCGGGCCCGGGCGAGGCCATCGCGACGCGTCCGTCAGCTCGCGTCGCCGGCCTGGGAGCGCGCGAGCTCCTCGGTGGCCTCGAGCTCCTCGCCGCGCAGCTCCGCGCCCCGCGCGCACACGTACTCGACGGCTTCGGCGGGGTCGTCGCACAGGTGGACGAGGTCGAGGTCGTGCGCGCTGATCATGCCGCGCCCCACGACGGCGTCGCGCGCCCAGTCGATCAGGCCGCTCCAGTAGTCGGTGCCCACGAGCGCGACCGGGAACTCCGTGATCTTGTGCGTCTGGACGAGCGTGAGCGCCTCGAACAGCTCGTCGAACGTCCCGAACCCGCCCGGCAGGACGACGAAGCCCTGGGCGTACTTGACGAACATCGTCTTGCGCGCGAAGAAGTAACGGAAGTTCACGCCGAGGTTGACGTACCGGTTCATGCCCTGCTCGAAGGGCAGCTCGATCCCGAGGCCCACGGACAGGCCGCCTGCCTCGGACGCCCCCTTGTTCGCCGCCTCCATGATGCCCGGGCCGCCGCCCGTGATGACCGCGAAGCCCTCGTCGACGAGCCGCCGGCCGACGTCCTCGGCGAGCGCGTAGTCCGGGTGGTCCGGCTTCGTGCGCGCGGACCCGAACACGGACACCGCCGGACCGACCTCCGCGAGCGCGCCGAAACCCTCGACGAACTCGCTCTGGATCCGCATGACGCGCCACGGGTCGGAGTGCACCCAGTCGGCGCTCCCCCGCGAGTCGAGCAGGCGCTGGTCCGTCGTCTGGCGCGGGATCTGGTCGCCGCGCAGGAGGACCGGCCCTTTGCGGTACCCGGTCCCGGCCTGGGGCACGCCGTCGTCGGAACCTGGCTGGTCACGCACCGTGTCGCTCATGGTCACGAGCCTATGCCGCGGGGGCGGCGGTGAGCCACGCACGCAACGCGTCGCGGCACAGCGCGAGCTGGCCCACGGGGCACCGCTCGTCGTCCTTGTGCGCGAGCAGCGGGTCGCCGGGGCCGAAGTTCACGGCCGGGACGCCCAGCTCCGCGAACCGCGCGACGTCGGTCCAGCCGTACTTCGGGGCCGGGGCCCCGCCCGTCACGCCCAGCACCGCCGCCGCGAAGTCGGCCGCGAGCGGGTCGTCGAGGCCGGGACGGGCGCCCGGCGCCGCGTCCGCGAGCACGACCTCGAAGCCGTCGAACAGCTCGCGCACGTGCGCCTCGGCCTGCGCGACCGTGCGCGACGGCGCGAACCGGAAGTTGACCGTGACCACGCACTCGTCCGGGACGACGTTGCCCGCGATCCCCCCGCGGATCCCGACCGCGTTCATGCCCTCGCGGTACACGAGCCCGTCGACCTCGATCTCCTGCGGGACGTACGCGGCGAGGCGGTCGAGCACCTCGTGCGCCGCGTGGATCGCGTTGTGCCCCGTCCACGCGCGCGCGGAGTGCGCCGCGACGCCCGGCACGCGCACCTCCGCGCGCAGCGTGCCGTTGCACCCGCCCTCCAGGCCGGCGGACGTCGGCTCGCCGAGCACCGCGAAGTCCGCCTCCAGCAGGTCCGGGCGGGTGCGGGCGAGCCGCCCGAGGCCGTTGAGGTCGGCCGCGACCTCCTCGTTGTCGTAGAACACCCAGGTGACGTCCTGCGCGGGTGCGTCGAGCTCGGCTGCGAGCGCCAGGGCGACCGCCACGCCGCCCTTCATGTCGACCGTGCCCCGGCCCCACACCTCCGCGTGCGCGCCCTCCCCCACGACGCGCGTCGGCAGGTTCGGCGGGTCGGTGAGCGGCACCGTGTCCAGGTGGCCCGCGACCACGACGCGCCGGTCGCGCCCGAGCGTCGTGCGCGCGACGACCGCGTCGCCGTCGCGCACGACCTCCAGGTGCGGGTACGCGCGCAGCGCGGCCTCGACCGCGTCGGCGAGCGCCCCCTCCGTCCCGCTCACGGACGGGACGTCGCACACCGCGCGGAAGAGCGCGACGAGGTCGCCGTCGAGGTCGAGCACGGGCGTGGTACCGCGGACAGGAGAGGTCACGCCAGCACCCTACCGGCGGCGGATAGGGTGGTGCGCATGACTTCTGCGACCCCCGCGACCGCCGCCACGGCGGCCGCCTCCGAGCCGCGGACGGCGTGGGGCTTCGGCCTGGCGACCGTCGCCGACGACGGCACGACCCTCGACGTCTGGTACCCCTCCCCGGCCCTCGGCACCGCGCCGGCCGACCCGACCGCCCCCGCCTCGCTCGACGCCCTCACCGAGCGCGACGAGGTACGCGGCGTCGACGTCGTCGTCGTGCGCACCGAGATCGACCTCGACGCCGCGCCCGCGGACACCGCCGACGCGTACCTGCGCCTGCACCTGCTGTCCCACCGCCTCGTCGTGCCGCACGGGCTCAACCTCGACGGGCTCTTCGGCGTCCTCGCCAACGTCGTGTGGACCAACCACGGCGCGTGCGCCGTCGACGGCTTCGAGGAGACGCGGCTGCGCCTGCGCGCCACCGGGCAGCCCGTCACCGTGTACGGCGTGGACAAGTTCCCTCGCATGGTCGACTACGTCGTCCCCTCGGGCGTCCGCATCGCCGACGCCGACCGCGTGCGCCTCGGCGCGCACCTCGCCCCCGGCACGACCGTGATGCACGAGGGCTTCGTCAACTTCAACGCGGGCACGCTCGGCACCTCGATGGTCGAGGGCCGCATCTCCGCGGGCGTCGTGGTCGGCGACGGGTCCGACGTCGGCGGCGGCGCGTCCATCATGGGCACGCTCTCCGGCGGCGGCCGCGAGGTCATCTCCGTCGGTCGGCGCTCCCTCCTCGGGGCCAACGCCGGCCTCGGCATCCCGCTCGGCGACGACTGCGTCGTCGAGTCCGGCCTGTACGTCACCGCCGGGACCAAGGTGACCGTCGTCGGGCAGACCGACGACGCGGGCGCCCCGCTCGTCGTCAAGGCGCGCGACCTCGCGGGCCGTTCCGGCATCCTCTTCCGGCGCAACTCCCTCACGGGCGGGGTCGAGGCGGTCTCGCGCACCGGCGCGGGCGTCGAGCTCAACGCCGCGCTGCACGCGAACTGAACCCCCGCACGAGCACCACGGCCCCGGCATGACCAGCACCCCCGACCCGCGACCGCGGAACGTGCCCGACGCCGGTCGTGCCCGGGCCCGACGCCGACGCCCCCTCCGCGCCGCGGTCACCCTCCTCGTGGTGGCCGCGGTGGGGACGGGTGCCGTCGTCGTCGCGCTCAACCGCCTCGACGACGAGACACCCGTCGCCGAACGGTGCGCCGCCACCGCGGACGGCCGCACCTGGTACCTGTCCGTGACGCAGGCCGACAACGCCGCCCTCGTCGCCGGCACCGCCGTGCGGCGCGGGTTCCCCGCCCGCGCCGCGACCATCGGGCTCGCGACCGCGCTCCAGGAGTCCCGGCTCGTCAACATCGACTACGGCGACCGCGACTCCGTCGGACTCTTCCAGCAGCGTCCCTCGCAGGGCTGGGGCAGCGTCGAGCAGATCATGGACCCCGTCTACTCGACCAACGCGTTCTACGACGTCCTCGAGACCGTCGACGGCTACGAGGCCATGGAGGTCACCGTCGCCGCGCAGACCGTCCAGCGGTCCGCGTTCCCCGACGCCTACGCCCAGCACGAGCCCCGGTCGCGCGCGTGGGCGTCCGCGCTCACCGGGTGGTCCCCCGCGTCGCTCACGTGCGACCTCGCGCCCGTCGCCGCGACCGAGCTCGACGCCGACACCCCGCCCACGCAGCCGTTCCGGGACCGCCTCGCGCGCGACCTCGGCGACGGCGCCCGCGTCGCGCCGCTCGACGGCGACACCAGCACCGTCGCCGTCGACACGACCGGCCTTCCCGGCGCGGGCGAGGACGACGGCCCGGCCCGCGCCGCGTGGGCCGTCGCCCAGTGGGCCGTCGCGACCGCCGACGCGACGAACGTCGTCGCCGTCGACGTCGCCGACCGCCGCTGGTCCCGCGACGACTCCACCTGGGTCACGCTCGACCCCGAGACGTCCACCCCGCTCGACCCCGGCCGCGTCCGCGTCCAGGTCGCCGCGCCCGACCCCGCCGACTGAGCCTGGGCGACGCGGTGGCACCACGGCGACCACCACGGGGACCGTCGACGCACCCGGCCCGGCACACGGTCGCCACGACGACGGACGCCGCGTCGCTCACCGAGGGGTGAGCGACGCGGCGTCCGGGGAAGCGGGTGTCAGCGGTCGGCGACCGGGACGTAGTCGCGCTCGGTCTCGCCGACGTAGACCTGGCGCGGGCGGCCGATCTTGGTCTGCGGGTCCTTCATCATCTCGCGCCACTGCGCGATCCAGCCGGGCATGCGGCCCAGCGCGAAGAGCGGCGTGAACATCGCGGGCGAGAAGCCCATGGCCTTGTAGATGAGGCCCGTGTAGAAGTCGACGTTCGGGTAGAGCTTGCGCTCGATGAAGTAGTCGTCGTTGAGCGCGATCTCCTCGAGGCCCATGGCGATGTCGAGGAGCTGGTCCTTCTTGCCGAGGGTCGAGAGCACGGCGTCGGCGGACTTCTTCACGATGGCCGCACGCGGGTCGTAGTTCTTGTAGACCCGGTGGCCGAAGCCCATGAGGCGGACGCCGTCCTCCTTGTTCTTCACCTTCTTCATGAAGGTGTCGACGTCGTACTCGGCGCCAGCGATCTTGTCGAGCATCGTCAGCACCGACTCGTTCGCGCCGCCGTGCAGCGGGCCGGAGAGGGCGTTGACGCCGGCGGCGACGGACGCGTAGAGGTTGGCGTGCGAGGAGCCGACGACGCGGACCGTGGAGGTCGAGCAGTTCTGCTCGTGGTCCGCGTGGAGGATGAGCAGCTTGTCGAGCGCGTCGACGACGACCGGGTCGGCCTCGTACTGCTGGTACGGCGTCGCGAACGTCATGCGCAGGAAGTCGTCGACGTAGCCGCGCGAGTAGTCGGGGTACAGCAGCGGCTCGCCCACGCGGCGGCGGTGCAGGTACGACGTGATGGTGCGCGTCTTCGCGAGGAGCAGGACCGTCGCGAGCTCGACCGTCTCGTCGTCGAACGGGTCGAGCGACTCGGGGTAGAACGTCGACAGCGCGTTGATCGCGGACGACAGCACGGCCATGGGGTGCGCGCCCCGCGGGAACGTGCCCATGAACGTGCGGAAGTCCTCGTGCACGAGCGTGTGGCGGTTGACGCGCTCGACGAAGGCGTCGAGGGTCGGGGCGTCCGGGAGCTCGCCGTGGATGAGCAGGTACGCGACCTCGAGGAAGCTCGACTGCTCGGCGAGCTGCTCGATGGGGTACCCGCGGTACCGCAGGATGCCGGCCTCACCGTCGATGTAGGTGATGCTCGACTCGCACGAGGCGGTGTTCATGAACCCGGGGTCGACCGTCACCAGGCCGGTCGACTTGAGCAAGGAGGACACGACGATGCCGTCGTTGCCCTCCGTCGCCGCGACCACGGGCAGGTCCTGCGCCTGGTCGTCGACGAGGAGGCGGACCTTCGCCTGCTGAGTGGTGGTCATGGTTCCCTTCCTGCTGCTGCTCGCGCCGTTGCCGCGCGGTCGACCGTACCCCGCTTCACCCGCACGTGACCAATCCTGAACCGTCACGAGAACCGCCCGCAGGTGTGAGGCAGATCACGTCAGAGTTCAGGCTCCGGAGAGTCTCGCGGCGGCCTCGTGGACGCGCTCGTCCGTCGCCGTGAGCGCGACGCGCACGTGCCCCGCACCCTCCGGTCCGTAGAACGCACCCGGTCCGACCAGTATGCCCAGGTCGGCGAGGTCGGACACGGTGCGCCAGCAGTCGCCGTCGTGGTCGCCCGCGGGGCGCGTCCACAGGTACAGCCCGGCCTCCGAGTGGTCGATCTGGAGGCCTGCCGCGCCGAGCGCCTCGACGAGGACCTCGCGACGGCGCGCGTAGACCTCGCGCTGGGCGGCGACGTGCGCGTCGTCGGTCAGGGCCGCGACCATCGCGGCCTGGACGGGCGCGGGCACGATCATGCCGAGGTGCTTGCGCGTCGCGAGCAGGTCGGCGACCAGCGCCGGGTCGCCCGCCACGAACGCGGCGCGGTACCCGGCCATGCTCGACTGCTTCGACAGGGAGTACGTGACGAGGAGCCTCTCGTGCGACCCGCCCGACACCGCCGGGTCGAGCAGGCTCGGCACGCCGTCCGCCGCGTAGGGGGCATCCCACGCGAGCTCGGCGTAGCACTCGTCGCTCGCGACGACCGCGCCGATCTCGCGGGCCGCGGCGACGACGCGCGCGAGGTGCGCGGCGTCGAGCACGCGGCCGGTCGGGTTGCTCGGCGAGTTGACCCAGACGAGCCGCACGTCGTCACGCCCCGCCCACGCGTCGACGTCGTCCGTCGCGAGGGGCGTCGCGCCGGCGAGGCGCGCGCCCACGTCGTACGTGGGGTAGGCCGTGCACGGGTGCACGACGACGTCCCCCGGGCCGAGGCGCAGGAGCGACGGCAGGAGGCCGACGAGCTCCTTGCTCCCGACGGTGGGGAGCACGGCGTCCGGGTCGAGGCCCGGCACGCCGCGGCGGCGCGCGAACCACGCGGCGACGGCCTCCCGCAGGGCGGGCGTGCCGTGCGTCGTCGGGTAGCCGTGGGCGTCGGACGCCGCGGCGAGCGCGTCGCGCACGACGGCAGGCGTCGGGTCGACGGGCGTGCCGATCGACAGGTCCACGATGCCCCGCGGGTGCGCGCGGGCGCGCTCCGCGTACGGGGTCAGGGTGTCCCAGGGGTAGGCGAGGCCGGAGAGGTCGGCGAGTCCCACGGGTGGCGGTGCGGGAGTCTCAGGCCTGCGGCGGCAGGGCGGCGATCATCGGGTCGTCCTTCTCGATGAGACCCATCTTCGCGGCGCCGCCGGGCGAGCCGAGGTCGTCGAAGAACTCGACGTTGGCGCGGTAGTAGTCGCTCCACTCCGTCGGCACGTCGTCCTCGTAGTAGATGGCCTCCACGGGGCAGACGGGCTCGCACGCGCCGCAGTCGACGCACTCGTCGGGGTGGATGTACAGCGACCGCTTGCCCTCGTAGATGCAGTCGACAGGACACTCCTCGATGCACGCCTTGTCCTTGACGTCCACGCACGGCTGGGCGATCACGTAAGTCACGACCGGGTACCTTTCTGGCTGGCTCGTCCGGACCCGGCCCGGGGAGGGGCCAGGTCACGACAGGGGCATGCAGGACTAGTATCCCCCAGGTCGGGTGATCCCCGACCATCCCTGACCAGCCCGTGGACGAACGTCACACCCGCAGCGAGGAGCGCCCGTGCCCGACGCACCGTGGACCTCGTGGGCGCCCGGGACGCGGGTCGTCGTGCGCCGGCGCCTGCCCGAGGACGAGGCGGCCGCCGCGGGCAAGCCGCTCACCGACGTCATCGGGGTCGTCGTGCGCACGACCGCCACGGAGCTCGTGCTGCGCGAGGACGCGGGCGGCAGCGCGCCGCCGCACCGGGGTCACGGGGTGCACGACGACGCCCCTCCCCTCGTCGTGGTCCCGCTCGACGCGATCGTGGCCGGCAAGCCCGTGCCGCCGCGCCCGCCGCGGCGCCCCGCCTGACCCGACCGCACGGGCCGGGAGCGGTCGCCGACGCGCCGCCTCAGGCGACCTCGACCGCGCCGTCCTCGACGCCGACGACGACCGCGCCCCGGGCCCCGGCCGCGGCGAGCGCCGACCGCCAGGCGCCCGCGTCGTCGAGCTCGACGCGGCGGCGCTCGCCGGTGCCGGGGGCGGGCGCCGGTGCTCGCACGGGCTCGGGCCGGTCGAAGAACTCCCCCACGGGCGCATTGGTCTCGAGCGCCCGGACGAGCTGCTCGAGGTCGCGCACGACGACCCGCAGCGCGGACGCCACCCAGGCCGCGTTGTCGGTGACCATCGCCTCGGTGCGCCGCGGGTCGGTGCGTCCGACGCGGGTCGCGTCCCGGAAGCTGCCCGCGGCGAGCCCGAGCGCGACGTCGCGCACCGGCGCGTCCGCGACGACGCCCAGGAGCTCCGTCGCGAGCACGTGCGGCACGTGGCTGATGAGCGCCGTCGCCTCGTCGTGCACGTCGTCGGTGAGGACGTGCACCGTGCCGCCGAGCGGGCCCGTGACGAGGCCGAGGACGCGGAGGAACGCCTCGCGCGTCGTCGTGCCGTCGACCGTGACGGCCCACCGGGCGCCGTCGAGCATCGCGGCGTCGGACGCCTCGAAGCCCGAGTGCTCCGTCCCGGCCATGGGGTGCGCGCCCACGTACCGTGCGCCGAGGCCCGCGCTCGTCACCGCGTCGCGCACCGCGCCCTTGACGCTGCCGACGTCCGTCACGACGGTCCCTCCGCGCACGTGCCGCGCGACCTCGGTCGCGACGGTCCGCATGGCCCGCAGCGGCACCGCGAGCACGAGGACGTCGGGCTCCCCCGCGCACACGTCCGCGACGTCGTCCGCGACGCGCAGGCCCGCGGCCCGCGCCGCGGCGCGCGTCGCGGCCGTCGCGTCGTACCCGGTCACCTCGACGCCCTGCTCGTGGAGCAGCCGTGCGACCGACCCGCCGACCAGCCCGAGGCCCACGACGGCGACGCGGCGCACCGGGCTCGGCGCTGCGCCGGGCGCGGTCACCACAGCAGCCCCTCGGCGAGGCCCGCGGCACCGGTCGAGGCGTCGACGCTCCCGACGGGCACGTGCGCGGCGTCGACGTCCGCGTGGACCGACTCGTCGAGCTCGCCGCGCGCCGGGACGACGCCGAGCGTCTTCAGCGCGTCGCCCGCCCGGACGAGGTCGTCGAGCACGGCGCGCACGGGCGCGTCCCACGGGGCGCCGTCGACCGTGAGGACGAACACGTACGTCCCCGCGACGGCCTTGAGGGGTCGCGTGATGAGGCTCGACATGTTGACGCCGCGCTCGCCGAAGGACCGCGTGATGCGCGCCAGGACGCCCGGCCCGGTGACGACCGGGGTCACCGCGAGCATCGTGCGCCACGGCGCCTCGCCCGCGTCACGCGCCCGCGCGAGGACACCGGTCGCCTCCGCGCGCGGCGCGAGGACGAGGAACCGGGTGCGCGCGCCCGCGAAGTCCTCGACGGCGCGCTCGAGGGTCTCGAGCCCGTAGAGCTCGCCGCAGATCGTCGGGCCGAGCGCGACCTGGTGGGGACCGGCGTCGCGGCACGCCGCGGCGTTCGACGACGCGGGCACGGGCCGCAGGCCGGCCCGGCGGACGAAGCCCTGGCACTGAGCCAGCCCGTGCGGGTGCGCCGCGACCTCCGTCAGCTCGCCGTGCCCGGGCCGCACGAACGCGTCGAACGAGATGTCGAGCACGACCTCGTCGACCGCGACGACCGTCGCGCTGCCGACGATCGCGTCGAGCGACGGGACGACGTAGCCCTCGACGGTGTTCTCGATCGCGACGACGCCGCGCGCGACGTCCCCTGCGGCGACGCCCGCGAAGACGTCGGCGACGGTCGGGAGCGCCGCGAGCGTCCGCGCGTCGTCCCCGTGGGCGGCCGACCACGCGGCGGCCGCCTGGTGGGTGAACGACCCCTCGGGGCCGAGGTACCCGACGACGCTCACGCGCGTGCGGGGTCGGGGGCGGGCGCCCACCGGGGCTCGAGCGCGTCGGGGCCCGGGACGAAGTCCTGCCCCGGCAGGACCGCGAGCACCCGGTGGGCGACGCCGCGCTCCGCGAAGCCGTCCACGAGCGCGTCGAGCGTGCCCGCGTCGGGGCACGAGAACGCGCAGAAGAAGATGTGCGGACCCGCCTGCGAGCGGTGGCTGCGCAGGTGCTGGAGGTCGATCCCGGCCTGGGCCACGAGCGCGAGCGTCTCCTGCAGGGACCCGCGGTGGTCGTCGCGCGGGCCGAACGCGAGCCAGACCTGGGCCACGCCCTCGGCACGCGGCGGGGTGTCGCGGCTCTCGAGGAGCCCGTACCAGATCGGCGCGCCCTCGCCGAGCAGCTCGCTGCCCGCGAGCTCGGCGTAGCCGAGCGCGGCGAGCGTGCCCGTCGCCACCGAGCGCTCCACGACGAGGCTCCCGTCCGGCCCCGCGAGCGCGACGCGCTCCTCCAGGGTCGTCCGCGTCGGGACGAGCGACGGGCTGACGCCCATGGTCCGCAGCACGTGGCGGCGGTCGCGCATCCCGGCCTCGTCGACCACGACGTGGCCCGTGAGGTCGCGCGCCGCGGTCGGGCGGCCGACCCACACCCACTGGGACGGCACCGCGGACGCCCCCGTGAGCACGAGCGACGGCGGGCCCGCGAGCAGCGCGCGCTCGAGCTCGTGCGACGGCTGCGCCGGGTGGCCCAGGTGCACGACGCCCGAGAGGCCGTCGATGCTCGCGACGGTCGACAGCGTCGCCGTCGTCGACCCGAGGTCGAGGAGCGACTCCGCCTCCGCGGGGTCGCCCTCGACCCACCCCGCTGCCGTCGCGGCGAGCAGCGCCTGCGCTCCCGACTCCCGTTCGCTGCGGCCGAGCATGGGACCTCCGTGGTGTGTCGTGCGGACCGGGTCGCTCACTCGCAGACGACCGCGTTGTCCGGCTTGTAGGTCCACCGGTACGACTCGTCCTTGACGAGCTCGCCCTCGAGGTAGACCTTCCGGTAGTTCGTGATGGAGAAGCCCGGGCTGCCCGCGGGCGTGGGGGCGCAGTCGGCTCCCGAGTGCGTGACCGTCGTCGGCTGGACCACGTTCGACTTGCCGCTCGACGACGTCTCGACGTCGTAGTACTTCGTGCTCCAGATCGCGACGTGCAGCTGCCCGCCGCCGACCCAGGACTGCATGAGGACGCCGTAGGGCGTGTCGTTCTTGAACTTCATGTCGATCGAGCCGACGAAGATCGTCGCCTCGCGCCCGGCCGGGTACCGGTCGAACCAGTAGCTGTGCGGCCGGTGCTCGACGTCCTCGAGCCCCGCGAAGAACGCGGCGTTGTACGTGGTCGTCGCCATCTGCGACAGGCCGCCGCCGACGCCCTCGGTGTGCCGGCCGCTCTCGACGATGCCCGCCGCGAAGTAGCCGCCCTCGATGGTGATCGGCGACAGCGTGTCCACGAGCGAGAACGTCTCGCCCGGCTTCACGAGCGTGCCCGTGACCTTCTCGGCGCCGCGCCGCAGGTTCGCGGTGCGCACCGGCACGTTCGGGACGGGCGTCGAGAACTCGGCGACCTTCTCCGTGACGCCCAGCGCCTCGAGAGCCGCGACCGACTGCTCGGGGTCCGACTCGACGAGCTCGACCGTGGCCGTGCGCTCGTCGCCGGACGCGGCCGTCGTGACCGCCGCGGCGATCGCCTCGGGGTCGATCGTCGTCCCCGGCGCACCGCCCTCGATCACGGGCACGCCGTCGCGGAACACGAAGTGCGCGTCGTCGGCGGCCGTCAGCAGGTCGTTCGTGCGGTCGACGACCGCCTGCACGAGCGCCGCGCCGTCGAACGTCAGGGAGAGCACCCCGTCCGTGGCCGGGAACGAGGCCGCGGCGGCGAGCGCCTCGGGGGGCAGCTCGGGCGACTGGCCGCCGACCGAGACGACGACCGGCGCGGACACGACCTTCTGCGCCTGCGCGAGCGCCGCGTCGGTCTCGTCCTGCGTGATCGCCGGCTCGACGGGCTCCGTCGGCAGCTCGACGGGGCCCTCGGTGACGAGCCAGCTCGACGTGATGACGCCGGGCACCTCGTCCGCGACGAGCGCCGAGCCGTCCGCGGCGGGGGTGCTCGTCGGCGCACCGTCGACGAACTGCACGGTCCCGTCGACGGGCGCGATCTCGAGGCTCCCGCGCAGCGTCTCGACCTGTGCGTCGAGCGCCGCGTCGTCCACCGTGACGACCGGGGCCTCGTCCTGCCCGCCGAACAGGTGCTGCCACAGGCGCGCCGGGCTCATCGAGAACGCCGTGAGCTCCTCGGCCGTCGCCGCGGCGTCGAAGGTCAGCCCGGCGGTCGCCGGGTCGAGCGTCGTGCTCGCCTCGCCCGCCGCGAGCGTGACGGGCTCGGCGGCGCGCGGGCCGAGCTCGGCCTCCAGGCGCTCCTGCGCGGCCGTCCGCGTCAGGCCGCCGACGTCGACGCCCGCGACGCTCGTGCCGCTCGGCACCTTGTCCGAGAAGAACCACTGCGCCCCGGTGTACAGGCCGCCGAGGACGAGCACGCCCACGCCGGTCCACAGCAGTCCGCGGACCCAGCCGCGCCGGGGGGCGTCCTCCTCGAAGCCCTCGAACGGCGACTCCTGGCGCGACTCGTCGGGCGGCACGGGGCCGAACGTCCCGGGCGGCAGCGCGACGGAGCCGACGACCGGCGAGGACGCCGCGGCGGGCTGCGCCGGGCCACCCGACGCCGGCTCCGCAGGGGTCGCCGCGGACGCGGGCGTCGCCACGGTGGGCGCGTCCGTCGCGGGGGTCGGGCGGATCGACGTGCGCACGACGGGCTCCGGCCGGGTCCACGGCGCGACCGGCGGGATCACCTGCGTCGCGTCCGAGGCGCCCTGCTCCCCCGCGGGTGGCTCCGCGGGCGACGACCCGGCGGGTCCGGACGCCGACCCCGCGGGTCCGGACGCCGATCCGGCGGACGTGGGCGTCACCGGGGTGGCGGCGGGCTGGTCCTGCGGCGGCACCACGGGCACGACGGCGGTGCGGTCACCGGCGGCCGAGGCGGGCTCGGCCGGCTCGGCCGGTCCGGACGACGTAGCGGGAGCGGACGGCTCACCGCCGGGCGGCGGGACGAGCACCGCGGGCACGTCGGGGTCGAACGCGAAGACGCGCGGCACGTAGGGCTCGTCGTCCTCGTCGGCCGCTGCCTGGGCCGCCCCGGCAGACGCGGACGCGGCGGTGCCGCTCGTCGCCGCGGCGGTCGGAGCGTCGCCGCTCGTCGCAGCGGCCGGGGCGTCACCGCTCGCCGCAGTGGGCGGAGCGGTCGGGACCGTCCCGCTCGCCGTCGCAGCGGTCGGCGCCGTGTCGCTCGCCGGGGCGGGCGCGGTCGGAACGGACGACGTCGCGGCGTCGTCACCGGTCGTCGGGACCGAGTCGTCGCCGCTCGCGCCGCCCGTCCCGGCCACCGGCGCGGCGGGTTCGTCGGCCGCGGGCGCTCCGGAGGTGGTCTCGGCGGGCGCCGCTGCCTCGGCAGGTGCACCCTCCGCGGTGGCGGGCCGGGGCGTCGCCGGGGCGGCGTGGTCGTCCGTGGCCAGCTCCGTGTCACGCGGCGCCGACGCCGGCGTGCTGCCCGACCCGGCGGCCCCCGAGGCGGCGGGAGCCGCGTCAGCGGGAGCCGTGTCGGAGGGAGCGGCACCGACGGTGGGCTCGGGCGCGGCGTCGGGAGTCGCGACGGTGGGGGTCGCGTCGGCCGCTGCGGCGGGGGCCGCGTCGGACGCGGCGGTGGGGGCCGCGTCGGCTGCAGCGGCGGGGCTCGCGGCGACGGGACCGCCGCCGACGGACGTCGCGCCTGCCGGCGCCGCGTCGGCCGGTGCGGCGTCGGCCGGTGCGGCGGGCGCGTCCGTCCCCGGCGCGGGGGGCGCGTCGTCGGCGGTCGGCTGTACGGCGTCAGGCGCAGGGCTCTCCTCGGGGGCCCGTGCGACGGCCGGGGCGCCGTCGTGTCCCGACGCCGGGGCCTCGGGCGTGGTGGCGGCGTCACCGGACGCCTCGTCCGGGGCGACCGTCACCGGGGGGGCGGGCACCGCGTCGGGCGCGTCCTCGACCGGCGTCCCGGTCGCGTCGGCGGCGCCGTCGGGGCCCGGCCGGGTCGCGGCGGTCTCCGGTTCGGCGGTCGAGGGCGAGTCGGGATCGGCGTCTCGGTCGGTCGGCTGGCCCATCCACTGTCTCCGTGACGAAAGGCGCGCGGGTGTCCGCGCGACGACGAGGGGTGTGCGGGGATCCGCACCGCGAATTCTAGCGGGACGCGAGGGGGTCCTCGGGTCCGTCGTGCCTGGTGGGACGCCCGTGGAGCGCCGGACGGACGGGCCGGTCGCTGAACCACGAGCGCGGGAGGAACGCGACCGCCGCGACGACGAGGAGGCCGCCGTAGATCCACACGTAGCCCACGGGCTCGCTGGGCACGAGCACGTCGCCGCCGGGACCCTCGAGGGACAGGAGCTGCACCACGACGACCCACCCGATGCCGAGGCCCAGGAGACCGGCCAGCCCGCCCCAGGCGCGCGAGAGGATCCCTGCGGCGAGGACGGCCAGGAGCGCGAGCACGATGCCCGCGCCGACACCCCCGGGCAGGTCCATGAGCAGGTGCGCGCGGTGGGCGACGGTGCCGACGAGACCGACGAGCACGCCGACGAGCGCGCACGCCACCCCGCGGCCCACGAGCCGCCCCGTTCCGTTCTCCACGGGCCCCAGGCTAACGCGTGGGCCTGGGCCGGGCGGGCGCGCCCGGGAGAGCGCCGCCGGAGGGAGCGTAGAACTCGTGTGAAGGCAACGGGGCGAGCACGTCGTTGCTCAGGGCGTACCAGCCGAGCGACGCCGCGGTGCCGCGCTCCGCCGCCGTCGCGTGCTGGACCTGCGTCGCGTGCGCGCGCATCGCGGCGAGGACCGCGTCGAGCACGGGCGCGACGGGCACCGCCCGTAGCGTGCCGAGCGTCGCGTCGGCGCGCGCGAACGGCGGCAGGTCCTCGTCCGGGTTGGGCAGCGTGAGTCGCTCGTCCGCCGCGAGGAGCGCCGCCACCTGCGCGTCCTCGGCGAGCGCGCGCCGCGCGGCGCGGACCGCGCTCTCGGGGGCGACGGACAGCCACAGGTCCGGGACCGGCTCGCCCGCTGCCGCGACCTGGTCGAGCGCGCGGACCGTCACCTCGTGGGCGCGCACGTGGTCGGGGTGTCCGTAGCCTCCCCCCGGCTCGTACGTGGCGACGACGGCGGGACGCCGCTCGCGCACGACGGCGGCCAGGCGCGCCGCGGCCTCGTCGAGCGGCACGCCCACGAACGCCCGGGGCGGCAGCTGCTCGGTCGCGACCCCGCCCGCGACGCCCGGCGCCACCCACGCCATGCCGGAGTCCTCGTACCGGGGCCGCGCGGCGCCGTCGTTCCCGGGGAGCGCGACGGCGTCGAGGAAGACGTGGTCGCGGACGCCGAGCGCGGCGAGCGCGCGGGCGAGCTCGCCCTCCCGGTGGGCCGCGAGGGCAGGGCCGTCGCCCTCGAGGTGCGCGACGCCCGTCGGGTGCGCCGGGGTGTCGATCACCTCGCCGCGCTCGCCGCGCGTGCACGTGACCACGGTGACGGGCAGGCCCGCGCGGGCCCACGTCGCGAGGAGCGCGCCCGTGGCGAGCGTCTCGTCGTCGGGGTGCGCGTGCACGGCCAGCAGGCCGCCGTCGGGCACGACGGCGGCCTGCTGCTCCGGTGGCACGGTCACCCGCGGCGGGGTGTCAGGCGCGCTTGGCGCGCGAGATCGCGCGGGCGCGCTCGGTCTGGTCGAGGATCACCTTGCGGATGCGCACGACCTCGGGCGTGACCTCGACGCACTCGTCCTCGCGCGCGAACTCCAGGGACTCCTCGAGCGTGAGGTGGCGCGGCGGGATGAGGTTCTCGAAGTTGTCGGCCGTCGAGGACCGCATGTTCGTGAGCTTCTTCTCCTTGGTGATGTTCACGTCCATGTCCTCGTTGCGCGAGTTCTCGCCGACGATCATGCCCTCGTAGACCTCCTGCGTGGGGTCGACGAAGAACGAGCCGCGCTCCTGGAGGTTGATCATCGCGAACGGCGTCACCTTGCCGGCGCGGTCGGCCACGAGCGAGCCCGTCGTGCGGGTCTCGATGTGCCCCGCCCACGGCTCGTAGCCCTCGGAGATCGACGACGCGATGCCGGTGCCGCGCGTCTCGGTGAGGAAGCGCGTGCGGAACCCGATGAGACCGCGCGCCGGGACCATGAACTCCATGCGGATCCAGCCGGTGCCGTGGTTCGACATGGTCTCCATGCGGCCCTTGCGCTGCGCGAGGAGCTGCGTGACGGCGCCGAGGTACTCCTCGGGCACGTCGATCGTCATGCGCTCCATCGGCTCGTGCGTCTTGCCGTCGATCGTGCGCGTGACGACCTGCGGCTTGCCGACCGTGAGCTCGAAGCCCTCGCGGCGCATCTGCTCGACGAGGATCGCGAGCGCGAGCTCGCCGCGGCCCTGGACCTCCCACGCGTCGGGGCGGTCGGTGGGCAGGACGCGCAGCGACACGTTGCCCACGAGCTCGGCGTCGAGGCGGTCCTTGACCTGGCGGGCCGTGACCTTGTGGCCCTTGCCGCCCTTGCCCGCGAGCGGGGACGTGTTGATCCCGATGGTCATCGAGATCGCCGGGTCGTCGACCGTGATGAGCGGGAGCGGGCGCGGGTCGTCGGGGTCGGTGAGGGTCTCGCCGATCGTGATGTCCGCGATGCCCGCGACGGCGACGATGTCGCCGGGGCCGGCCTTGTCCGTGGGGACGCGGTCGAGCGCCTTCGTCTCGAGGAGCTCGGTGATCTTCACGTTCTGGAGCGTGCCGTCGTGGCGCGCCCACGCGACGACCTGCCCCTTGCGGAGCTCGCCGTTGAAGATGCGCAGCAGCGCGAGGCGACCGCGGAACGGGGAGGCGTCGAGGTTCGTCACGTGCGCCTGGAGCGGCGCACCCTCGTCGTACGTCGGGGCCGGGATCTTCTCGAGGATCGTCGTGAAGAGCGGCTCGAGGTCCTCGTTCGACGGGAGCTGGCCGTCGAGCGGCTGGTCGAGCGACGCGCGCCCGGCCTTGGCGGAGGCGTAGACGACCGGGACGTCGAGGATCGCGTCGAGGTCGAGGTCCGGCACCTCGTCCGCGAGGTCGCTCGCCAGGCCGAGGAGGAGGTCGGTCGCCTCGGCGACGACCTCGGTGATCCGCGAGTCCGGGCGGTCGACCTTGTTGACGACGATGATCACCGGCAGCTTCGCGGCGAGCGCCTTGCGCAGCACGAAGCGGGTCTGCGGGAGCGGGCCCTCGCTCGCGTCGACGAGGAGCACGACGCCGTCGACCATGGACAGGCCGCGCTCGACCTCGCCGCCGAAGTCGGCGTGGCCGGGCGTGTCGATGACGTTGATCGTGATGCCGTCGGGCTCGCCCACCGCGGCGGCCGCGGGGCCGGCGTACCGGACCGCGGTGTTCTTCGCGAGGATCGTGATGCCCTTCTCGCGCTCGAGGTCACCGGAGTCCATGACGCGGTCGTCCACGTGCTGGTGCGCGGAGAAGGCGCCGGACTGGCGCAGCATCGCGTCGACGAGCGTGGTCTTGCCGTGGTCGACGTGGGCGACGATCGCCACGTTGCGCAGGTCGGAGCGCACAGACATCTACGGTTCTCATTTCGTGGGGTTCGAGGGGCGACGACGGCCGGCCACCTCTGCGCGCGGGGCGGCGGGGTCGGCCCGCCGCGGCATCACGGATGCACGGGCCGTCACCCGGGCACGGCTATCCTACCGGGTCCCGCTCGCCGCCACCATGACGTGCGTCACCCCGGGCCGCGCCCGCCCGGCGGCGTCCCCTTGCGCGGACGGCGGACGAGCGCGCGCCAGCGGTCGGGCCGGTCCGGGTAGAGCTCCTCCCACTGCTCCGAGATCGACTCCGTGACCCGGGTCGTGACGTGCTCGGTCAGCGCCGCGCGCGCCGCGCGCCGCTCGGCCCGCACGATCGCCGCGTGCTCGCCCCGCAGCGCCCGGACCGTCGCGACGGCCATGCCGATCATCACGACCGAGAACGGCAGCGCGATGAGGATCGCCGCCGTCTGGAGCGCCTCCAGGCCGCCCGCCAGGAGGAGCGCGATGGCCAGCAGGCCCGACGTGCCCGCCCAGAAGACGCGGCTCCACGTCGGCGGGTTCGGGTTCCCGCCGCTCGCGAGCATGTCCACGACGAGCGAGCCCGAGTCCGACGACGTCACGAAGAAGACCACGATGAGGACGATGCCGACCACCGCGAGCAGCGCACCGAGCGGGAGCCCGTCGAAGAGCTGGAACAGGGCGGTGTCGGTGTCCACCTTGCCGTCCACGAGCATGCTGCCCGGCTCGGTGAGCTCGCGGTACAGCGCCGAGCCCCCGAACACCGAGAACCACAGCGTCGTGACGATCGTCGGGACGAGCAGCGTCCCGAGCACGAACTCGCGCACCGTGCGACCCCGCGAGATGCGCGCGATGAAGACGCCGACGAACGGCGCCCAGGAGATCCACCAGCCCCAGTAGAAGATCGTCCACGACGACTGCCACTCGAGCCCGGCGTCGCCCTGGAACGCCGTCGTGTCGAACGACATCCGCACGATGTTCTGCACGTAGTAGCCGAGCGACTGGACCCACTCGCGCAGGAGGAACAGCGTCGGGCCCAGCGCCAGCACGAGCACGAGGACGACGCCGGCGAGCACCATGTTGCCGTTCGACAGCCACTTGATGCCCCGGCCGAGGCCGGACACCACCGAGATCGTCGCGAGCGCGGAGATGGCCGCGATGAGCCCGATCTCGAGCGCCGTGCTCGGCTGCACCACGTCGAGGTACCCGAGCCCCGCGGCGATCTGGAGGACGCCGAAGCCCAGCGAGGTCGCGACGCCGAACACCGTGCCGATGATGGCGACGACGTCGATGACGTCGCCCAGCCGGCCCTTGACCCGGTCGCCGAAGAGCGGCTCGAGCGCCCAGCGGATCGACACGGGCCGGCCCTTGCGGTGGATCGCGTAGGCGAGAGCGAGTCCCGCGACGACGTAGATCGCCCACGCGTGCACGCCCCAGTGGAGATAGCTCTGGCCCATCGCGGCCTGCGCGAGCGCGGGGTCGCTCCCCTCGACGCCCGGCTTCGGGTTCACGTAGTGCGACAGGGGCTCGGCCACGCCCCAGTACACGAGCCCGATGCCCATGCCGGTCGCGAAGAGCATCGCGAACCAGACCGGCAGCCGGAACAGCGGCTCGTCCTCGTCCTTGCCGAGCACGATGTCGCCGAAGCGGCTCATCCCCATCCACAGCGCGAACACGACGAAGCCCGCGACGACGATGACGTAGTACCAGCCGAACACGCCGATCACGTCGCGCTGCAGCGTCTCCATGACCGCCGTCACGGTGTCCGTGAAGAGGATCGTCAGCAGGACGAACAGCAGGATCAGGCCGGCCGCGGGATAGAAGACCCGCGGGTCGGGCCGCCCCGTCCGGGGGCCGGTGAGGTCGTCGGTCGCGGGCGGGGTCTCCTGCGTCTGCACTCGTGCCTCGACGGGCGCGCCGTCGTGCGCCGCCCCGGGAACGTCGTCCTCCGCGCGTGTCATGTGCCCAGGCTTCCGGCGGTGGTCGGACCAGGCAACCGGAACGCCCCGGTGCCGGCCTCCGTCGAGGCGGCACCGGGGCGTCCGGTCGGTGCGCGGGAGCGAGAAGTGCTGTCTCTCGCCATCCGCGGTCAGCGCGGGGTCAGAAGCCCGCCCCCGCGGTGGGCGGCGCGCTGCGCTCGTGGTCGATGTCGTCGCGCGACTCGGCGAGCGCGCGCTCCTCGTCCACGAGCGACGACAGCTCGTCGTTCGCGATGTCGCGCGCCGCCGCCTCGAGGAGGGCGTCGCGCGCCGCGCGGCGCTCGCGCTGCGCCGCCGGGTCCGGCACCGGCACCGCGGCGAGGAGACGCTGCGTGTACGGGTGACGGGGCGAGTGGACGATCTGCTCCGTCTCCCCCACCTCGACGAGCTTGCCCTTGTGCATGACCGCGATGCGGTCCGAGAGCAGCTCGACGACCGCGAGGTCGTGCGAGATGAACAGGCACGCGAAGCCGTGCTCGCGCTGCAGGTCGGTGAACAGGTCGAGCACCTTCGCCTGGACCGACACGTCGAGCGCCGACGTCGGCTCGTCCGCGACGAGCAGCTTCGGCTCGAGCGACAGCGCGCGGGCGATGCCGACGCGCTGCCGCTGACCGCCCGAGAGCTCGTGCGGGTAGCGGTTGCGCATCGCGCGGGGCAGCTCGACCTGGTCGAGCAGGCGCTCGACCTCGCGGCTGAGCTCCTTGCCCTTCACGCCCTTGTGCAGCATGAGCGGCTCGCCGATCGACTCGCCGATCGGCAGGCGCGGGTTGAGCGACGAGCCCGGGTCCTGGAACACGATGCCGACCTCGGTGCGCAGCGGCTTGAGGTCCTTGGGCTTGGCCCCGACCATGTCCGTGCCGACGATCCGCAGCGAGCCCCCCGTGACGGGGAGCAGGCCGACGGCCGCACGGCCGATCGTCGTCTTGCCCGAGCCGGACTCGCCGACCAGGCCGACGACCTCGCCCTGGTGGATCTGGAGCGACACCTCGTCGACCGCCCGGAACGCCGCCTGCCGCCGCCGGCCCGGGTACTCGATGACCATGTCCTGCGCGTCGAGCACGAGCGGCCGCTCCGGGGCCGCCGCGCCCGCGGGCACGCGGTCCGTGACGGTCGTCGTGCCGCGCTTGGAGCCGAGGTGCGGGACGGCCTCGAGCAGGCGGACCGTGTACGGGTGCTGCGGACGGCCGAAGATCTCGGCCGACGTGCCGCGCTCGACGACCTGGCCGTCCTTCATGACCATGATCGAGTCGGCCATGTCCGCGACCACGCCCATGTCGTGCGTGATGAGGATGATCGCCGCGTCGACGCGGTAGCGCAGGTCGCGCAGGAGCTTGAGGATCTCGGCCTGGACCGTGACGTCGAGCGCGGTCGTCGGCTCGTCGGCCACGAGCAGCTTCGGGTCGCACGCGAGCGCCTGGGCGATCATCGCGCGCTGCCGCTGGCCGCCGGAGAGCTGGTGCGGGTAGGAGTCGAAGCGGCGCTCCGGCTCGGGGATCTCGACGAGCCGCAGGAGCTCGATGGCGCGCTTCTTCGCGTCGGCGGGGCCGACGTTGAAGTGCGTCCGGATGGTCTCGACGATCTGGAAGCCCACCGTGTAGACGGGGTTCAGCGCCGTCATCGGCTCCTGGAAGATCATGGAGATCTCCTTGCCGCGGACGTGCCGGAGCCCGCCGTGCGACATGCCGATGAGCTCGCGGTCGCCGAGCTTGGCGGAACCGCGGGCGCGCCCGTTGGGCGGGAGCAGGCCCAGCAGCGCGAGCGACGACTGGGACTTGCCCGAGCCGGACTCGCCGACGATCGCGAGGACCTCACCGGAGTGGAGGTCGTAGCTCACGTCCGAGGCCGCGGGGTACCAGGCCTTGTCGACGTAGAAGTCCACGCCGAGGTTGCGCACGGTCAGCACGGGGCTGCCCTGGCGCGCGGCCGGGGCCGCGGGAGACGTCTCGATGGCCACGCTGATCAGTGTCCTTCCTGCTGGAGCCGGCGCTCGTGGCGCCGCGACTCTGCGAGCATGGGCGCATGGGTCCCACGCTGGTCTTCCGTTCGACGTACGGCCGAGTGCTCACGGTGGCGACGGGCGTCGTCGCCGTCGCGCTGGGCGTCACCACGGCCGTGACGGGGGACGTCCGCGCGGTCGTGGACGCACTGCTGCCCGCCGCGCTCGTGACGTACCTCGTCTGGATGCTGTTCTGGCGTCCCGCCGTCGAGGTGTCCGACGGGGGCGTCGAGGTGCGCAACGTGACCCGCACGGTCCGCGTGCCGTGGACCGCCTACGAGAGCGTCGAGACCCGCTACTCGCTCGAGGTGCGCTACGCGGGCGGTCGCGTGACCGCCTGGGCGGCGCCCCGGTCGAGCGGCACGGCCCGCTGGCTGCGCAGCTCTCGACGACGCACGGCCGGCCAGGACCAGGTGGTCTCCGGCGCGAGCGCCGAGGCCGTCGCGGAGGCCGTCGAGCAGCGCCACGGGCTGCTCACCGCCGCCGGTCACCTCGACCGCCCCGTGCCGGGCGCTCCGGGGCCCCGCGCCACGTGGCACGTCCTCGAGCTCGCCGTGCTGGGCGCCCTCGTGGTCGGGACGGCCGTCGCGCTCACCGCCTGACCGCGGCCGCGGCGCGCCGCGCCGCCCGAGAGGTGCACGACCTCCCGGGCGGACGGCGACGACGGCGGTCATCAGCTCGCCCCGGCCTCACCGGTCGCGCTCGGCGCGGCGGTCGCCGTGGGGCGTGCGACGCGCTGGGCGCGGGCCATCTTGCGCTCCGAGGGGATGCGCTTCTGGCGCGGGTCGAACGCGTCGCGCAGGCCGTCGCCGATGAAGTTGACGCACAGCGCGATCGCGACGATGAACAGACCGGGCCACCAGAACAGCCACGGACGCGTCGCGAACGCCTCCTGGTAGTCGCTGATGAGCTTGCCGAGCGACGTGGCCGGGGCCTGGATGCCCACGCCCAGGTAGCTCAGCGCGGTCTCGAGGAGGATCGCCGAGCTCATGAGCAGCGTGACGTTGACGATGATCACGCCGACCGCGTTGGGCAGCATGTGCTTGAAGATGATCCGGCTGTCGCTCGCGCCGGCGACGCGTGCCGCGTCGACGAACTCGCGCTCGCGCAGGGACAGGAACTCACCGCGCACGAGACGCGCGAGCGGGGGCCACAGCACGAGGCCGAGGAACGCCCCGAGGATGAGCGCGTTGCTGCCGCCCGACAGGAGCGCGAGGACCGCGCCGATGACGATGACCGGCATCGTGATGATGAGGTCCGTGAAGCGCATGAGCCACGAGTCCACGGCGCCGCGGTAGTACCCGGAGAGCGCCCCGAAGAGGACGCCCGCGACGGTCGCGATGACGCCGACCGCGAGGACGACGAGGAGCGACGTCTGCGTGCCCTGCATGACGCGCGCGAACACGTCACGGCCCGCCTCGTCCTGGCCGAAGATGTGCTGGCTCGAGGGCGCTCCCCCGTCGACGAGCGGGTACGTGGAGCCCTGGCCCGACGCCTTGTAGGCGTACCAGCCGTCCCAGCCCCCGATCCCGATGGACGTGATCGCCAGCGCGACGATCCCGACGAGGAAGATCAGCGCGACGACCGCGCCCTTGTGGTGGAAGAAGCGCCGGCGGACGATCTGCCCCTGCGACAGCCCCTCGACCTCGAGCAGCTCGATCTGGTTCTCGGTCGCGCCGCTCTGCGACGCGTCGTTCGGTGTGTTGCTCATGCGTTCACCCGGATCCGCGGGTCGAGGGCTGCGTAGATGAGGTCAGCCACGATGTTGGCGATGATGGCGAGGGCCGCGACGATGACGAGATAGGCCATGACGGGGTCGATCTCGCCTCGTTGCAGCGAGTTGAGGAAGAGCAGGCCCATGCCCGGTCGGGCGAAGACCTTCTCCGTGATGATGGCGCCGCCGAGGAGCGTGATGACGTCGATGGGGACGATCGTCGCCAGCGGGATGAGCGTGTTGCGGAAGCCGTGCCGCATGATGACCGTCCGCTCCGGCAGGCCCTTGGCCCGCGCCGTGCGGATGTAGTCCTGGCTCATGACCTCGAGCATGCTCGCGCGCGAGTAGCGCGTGTACCCGGCGAACTGGATGAGCACGAGCGCGATGGTCGGCAGCAGCAGGTGGGTGTACTGGTCGAGGACCTGCACCCAGAAGTTGCCGCCGAGGTTCGGCGTGCTGTTGCCGATCGTCGGGATGGGCCGGCCGTTGATGGCCGTTGCGCCGAAGTACGCGGGCCAGACCTTCATCACCTTGTCGACGAAGATCATCGACCCGACGAGGAACGCCGTGATCGCGGCCGCGCGAGCCGACACGCCCTTGTCGGGGCCGCCCCACGCGTAGCCGACGCCGATGCCGACCGCGACGGTGACGACGGCGAGGACGAGCACGAGCCACCAGTTGTCGACCTGGCGGAGCACCGACTGGATCGGGTAGTAGACGATCACGCCGAGCACGACGGTGCTGAGCGAGGCGTAGAGCGCGCGGCGGTTCTTCAGGCCGGACACGAGCGCGGTGATCGCGAACGCGAGCGCGGTCCCGGTGACGACGATGATGACCGGGCCGAGGTTCGGCCGCTCCCACCAGCCGGAGAGCTGCAGGTAGAGCAGGGCGACCGCGCTCGCCGCGAAGCCCATGGCGAACACCGTGAGACGGCGTCGCGCCGTGCCCCCGAAGGCGAGCGACCAGAACAGGCCGACCACCACGCCGATGATCGCGATGGCGAGGAGCGAGAGGTTCGGGTCGCGCAGGAAGTCGTTGAAGCCGATCGCGCCCCACTGCTTGAGCAGGACGGCGACCCAGAAGGCCGGGAGCGAGTAGAGCACGAACGAGACGAAGATCGTCAGGTAGTCGAAGCTGCTGTACTGGCGCAGCGCGCTGACGATACCCACCATGACACCGAAGATCACGGCGAGGACGGTCGCGGCGGCCACGAGCTGGATGGTCGAGATGACGGCGCCCTGCAGGAGGGTCGAGACCGACTGGCCACTTTGCCAGGCCGTCCCGAGGTCACCGGTGACGAAGCTGCCGAGCCACTTGAAGTAGCGGATCACCGACGGGGTGTCCAGGTCGAGCTCGGCGGTGCGCTGGGCGATGAGCTGCGCCTTGTTGGGCTTCGTGCTCGACTCGAGATCCATGAAGATGTACGGCCGGATCGCGGCGTCGACGAGCAGGTACATCGCGAACGTGGACACGAGGAGGGTCGCCAACCCTGCCAGCACACGTCGCGAGATGAAGGAGAACATCGGAGGATTTACCTCGCTGGTCGGTAGGGACCCCGGGTCTGGGGCCGGTCGATTCTACGCGTGGGTCTCGCGTGATCGTGAACCGAGGGGCACGGGACGCCGTGGTGAGGGACGTCGGAGATCGGGAGCACGCGAGGACCGGGGGCCCCGACGGACGGGCCGTCGAGACCCCCGGTCTCTTGCGTCCGGACGGGTCCGTCGCCGCCCTCTCGGGTGGCGACGGGCCGCGTCAGGCGGTGTTCAGGACTCTCAGCCCTCGAACGTCCAGTTCCAGAACCCGTGGAAGATCGTCGGGCTGATCGTGATCGACTCGACGCCCTTCAGGTTCTCGTCCCAGCCCTGGATGGCCGGGAACTGGAAGATCGTCACGCCGAAGCCGTCGGCCCAGAGGTTCTTCTCGACCTCGAGCTGGAGCTGGAACTGCTCCTCCGGGTCCGTCGCGACCTGGAGCTCGTCGAGCGCGGCGTCCACGGCCGGGTTGTTGTACTGGCCGTAGTTGTTGACACCGGGGTTCGGCGTCCAACGGAAGTTGGCGTCCGACTCGGTGACCGCGGTCGAGGTCGACTGCCAGCCGAACAGCGACGCGTCGTACTGGTCCTGGCCGGTCGCGAGCAGGGTGCCCCACTCGGCGGCCGGGCGGCCCGTGTCGACGATGTTGAAGCCGGCCTGCGACGCGGTGTCGGTGATGAGCGCGAGCTCGTTCACGCGGCGCGTGTTCTCGTTGTTGTACGCGAAGCGCACGTCGATCGGCGTCGCGACGCCGGCGTCGGCGAGCAGCTGCTTCGCCTTCTCGATGTCACCACCGTCGGGGTACTCGACCGAGCCGTTCTCCTCGACCATCTGGTCGTAGTTCGGCGAACCCGGGATGAGGATCTGCGAGTTGCGGACCTCGGCGTCGGGGTTGAGCGGCTTGATGAGGTTGTCGACGATCGTCTGGCGCGGGATCGTCAGCAGGAACGCCTGGCGGACGGCCTTGGCCTTCTCCACGTCGCCGCCGTAGGTCGCCGGGTCGAACGGACCCTTGTTCTGGAAGACCAGGTCGACGTGCTCGAACGTGCCCTCGATGCCCGAGTGGGTCTCGACGCCGTCGAGCGCCTCGAGCGCGGTGCGGACGTCGGCCGACGCCTGCGGGCCGATGAGGTCGACCTCACCGTTCTCGAGCGCCTGGACCTGGGCCATCGGGTCGTCGATGTAGCGGACCGTGATGGTGTCGACCGAGCCCTTGCGCTCGCCCGTGAAGTCCGGGTTCGCCTTGAGGGTGAGGTACTGGTTCTCCTTGTAGTCCTCGAGCACGTACGCGCCGTTGGACACGTACAGCGACGGGTCCTCGGGGAGCGACGTGAACTGGAAGCCCTCGTTCCAGAACTTCGAGATCTTCGACAGCGCAGCCGTGTCGTTGTTGAGGATCGCGTCGCGGACGGCGGCCTTGGCCTCCTCCGGGTCCTCGATCTCGAGCGCGTGCTGGCCGACGACGTGAGCCGGGACGAACTCGTTCGTCCAGTTGAGCTCCCAGTCACCGAACGGCTTGTCGTAGACGACCGTGATCGACTTGTTGTCCTCGGAGATCTCGGGGTTCTGCGAGATCAGCGCGATGCCCGGGTCCGAACCGTCGAAGTAGACACCGGCGTCCACCTCGTCCTGGTTGATGACCTCGCCCGTCTCCGGGTCCGTCTCGGCCTCGACGGTGTTGAACTTGCCGGACTGGCCGGCCCAGTCGAGCAGGAGCTCGGTCGCGTCGACCGGCACGCCGTCCGACCACTTCGTGTCGTCGCCGAACGTGTACTTGATGGTCAGCGGGTCGTCCGAGACCTTCTCGTACGTGCCGAACGACTCGTCCTGGACGAGGTTCAGGTCGGCGTCGTAGTAGCTGAAGCCCGAGTTCAGCATGTAGTTGATGACCGCGTTCTGGGTCGCGTTGCCGTTCGCCGAGCTCAGGTTCAGCTCGTTGAGCGGAGCCTCCCACGCGACGGTGACCGCGCTCTCGGTGTTGATGCCCGCGTCGTCGCCGTCCGTCTCGCCCTCACCCGACGTGCCGCTGCACGCGGAGAACAGCAGTGCCCCCGTGACCGTCACGGCGAGCGCGGCACTCGTGCGCCTGATCTTCAATGTTCCTCCTCCAAGGGATGGCGGGCGCGGACGGCGAGGCGTCGTTCGCCCCCCGGCCGCCCCGTCGCCGCGCGGCCGGATCGTGTCGGCGCGCGTGGACGGGCATGCCCACCACGGTTTGAGCCCACGCTACAGACCTAGTTGCGAGGGATCTCCCCCTTGCCCGGTTGCGGAGGTCGATCGTTACCGAGTTGATACTGGCCGGTACGGACACGTTTCCGCGCCGCGACGCCCGGGAAACACGGGCGAAACCTCCGCCCGGGGAACGCCGTCGCGCCCGCCGCGTCTCACGATGCGGCGGGCGCAGGGCTGTGACCTGGATCTCAGACGTTGAAGCGGAACTCCACCACGTCGCCGTCGGCCATGACGTAGTCCTTGCCCTCGACCCGCGCCTTGCCCGCGGCGCGCGCGGCGGCGACCGAGCCGGTCTCGACGAGGTCCTCGAACGAGACGACCTCGGCCTTGATGAAGCCGCGCTCGAAGTCGGTGTGGATGACCCCGGCCGCCTGCGGCGCGGTCCAGCCCTTGCGGATGGTCCATGCGCGGGCCTCCTTGGGCCCCGCGGTGAGGTACGTCTGGAGGCCGAGCGTGTCGAAGCCGACGCGCGCGAGCTGGTCGAGGCCCGCCTCCTCCTGCCCCGACTCGGCGAGCATCTCCTTCGCCTCGTCGGGCTCGAGCTCGACGAGCTCGGACTCGAACTTCGCGTCGAGGAAGATCGCCTGGGCGGGTGCGACGAGCGCGCGCAGGCGAGCCTGCATGTCCTCGTCGGCCAGGCCGGCGTCGTCGGTGTTGAAGACGTAGATGAACGGCTTCGCCGTGAGCAGCTGCAGGCTCGCGACGTCCGCGAGGTCCAGCCCGGCCGCGGCCGCGCCCTGGAAGAGCGTCGTGCCGGCTTCGAGGATCGCCTGCGCCTTCTGGGCCGCGTCCAGGAGGGCCGCGTCGCCCTTCTTGATCTTGACCTCCTTCTCGAGGCGGGGGACCGTCTTCTCGAGCGTCTGGAGGTCGGCGAGGATCAGCTCGGTGCTGATGGTCTCGATGTCGCCCTCGGCGTCCGTCGAGCCCTCGACGCGGACGACGTCCGGGTCGGAGAACGCGCGCGTCACCTGGCAGATCGCGTCGGCCTCGCGGATGTTCGCGAGGAACTTGTTGCCGAGCCCCTCCCCCTCGCTCGCGCCCTTGACGATGCCCGCGATGTCGACGAAGGACACGGTCGCGGGCAGGATGCGCTGGCTGCCGAAGATCTCGGCGAGCTTGTCGAGCCGCGGGTCCGGGAGGGACACCACGCCGACGTTCGGGTCGATCGTCGCGAACGGGTAGTTCGCGGCGAGCACCTGGTTGCGCGTCAGGGCGTTGAAGAGGGTGGACTTGCCGACGTTGGGCAGGCCGACGATGCCGATAGTGAGAGCCACGTCGCCCGAGTCTACGGGGCCGGGGCCGCGGCGCGGCCCCGGCCCCGCGGCTCAGGCGTAGGACAGCACGCGCTGGAGCAGCTCGGGCGCCCCGCGGTCGTACCGGCGGGCGCCCCACCGGACGCCGAGGACGAGGACGACGGCCCCGACCACCGCGCCCACGAGGAGCGTGACCCACCCGACCACCGGCAGGTCGGCGAGGACCGCGACGAGACCCGGCACGAGGAACGGCAGGGACAGCGCGAGCACGAGGACCATCGCGACCGTCTGCGCGACGAGCGTCGCCATCGCGGCGCCCTGCGGCTGCTTGAACGGGCTGTCCCCCGGCTTGGGCACCGGGTAGAGCAGGCGCGCCGACGTCGCGCTCGACACGCCCGTCGAGGTGAGCAGCACGCCGACCGAGACGCCGAGGATCGCCGGGAGCAGGTCCCAGCGGCCCGCGACCGCGACGGACACCACGGCGAACAGGACCGTCACCGCGCCGCCCGCGACGAGCACGGGGAGCGCGCGCCCCCAGCGGTCCGCGCGGCCGGGCACGCCCGACGACACGTGCAGGGCGAAGGCCGTGTGGTCGTACGCGACGTCGGCCGAGATGGAGAACCCGAGGATCCACGCCGTGAACGGCGCGAGGGCGAGGAAGATCTCGGAGCCCGCTCCCCCGCCGACGACGAGCAGGACGACGGGGATGAGCGGCACGACCGCGATGGACCCGGAGTAGCGCGGGTCGCGCAGCCAGTAGGTCGCGGTGCGCGCGGCGACCGCGCCGGTCGGCGTGGCCGGGAAGCGCGAGAAGAAGCCGAGGCCCTTGGCCCGCCCGGCGCCCCCGGACGTGGGCGGGGTGACGAGCGCGCGGGCGAGCGCGCGGTCCCACACGACCCACGCCACCGCGAGGGTCGCGAGCGCGACGACGAGCCGTGCGAGCGCGAGGCCCCACGCGCCGTCGTGCACGGCGGCGCCCAGGCCCCACGGCGCCCCGAAGGGCGTCCACGCGACGACGCCGGCGAGGCGCGTCAGCATGCCGCCCACGGCCTCGCCGTCGACGGGGCCCTCGCCGAGCTGCGCGCCGAGCCACGCGAACGCGGGGCCGACGAGGACGAGCGGCACGAAGGCCGCGACGGTCACGACCTCGCGGTAGCGGCGGGACTCGAGCAGGGGCGCGAGCGCCGTCGTCGTGGCGCGCGAGCCGACGACGCACAGCGCGACCGCGACGACCGCCCCGACGAGCGCGGCCAGCAGCGCGAGGGGCGTGCGCCACCACGCGAACGACGCGCCGAGCGCGGAGAGCGCGGTCGCGACGCCCGGGACCGAGACCACGCCCGCGACGGCGAGCCCCGCGAGCAGGCGGCGCTGCGGGATGCCGAAGAGGACGAAGCGCTGGGGGTCGAGCGTCGCGTCGACGCCGAACGCGAAGAGCGGGATCACCCACCACCCGAGCACCGCGAGCGCCCCGCCGAGGACGACGACCGTCCCCGCGAGCTCCGGGTCGGTCGTGCCGAGCACGATCGCGCCGACGACGAGCATCCCCACGACGAACAGCCCGTAGAGCGCGCCGACGACGAACCCGATGGTCTGCCACACGCTCCGGCGGAACGCGTTGCCCATGAGGGTGAGCTTGAGCCTTACGAACTGCGCAACCACGCGAGGCCCTCCGTGCTCTGGCGGCCGCCGACGAGCTCGACGAACCGGTCCTCGAGGCTCTGGTCGCCGCGGACCTCGTCGACGGTCCCCGCGGCCAGGACGTGCCCGCCCGCGACGACGGCGACGTGGTCGCACATGCGCTGGACGAGGTCCATGACGTGCGACGACACGACGACGGTCCCCCCGCTCGCGACGTAGCCCGCGAGGATGTCGCGGATGTTCGCGGCGGAGACGGGGTCGACGGCCTCGAACGGCTCGTCGAGGACGAGCGTGCGCGGGGCGTGGATGAGCGCGGTCGCGAGCGCGATCTTCTTCGTCATGCCCGCGGAGTAGTCGACGACGAACGTCGTCGCGTCCTTCGCGAGGTCGAGCGCGGCGAGGAGCTCGGCCGTGCGCTCGGCCACGGTGTCGCGGTCCATGCCGCGCAGGAGGCCCGCGTACGTGACGAGCTGGGCGCCCGTGAGCCGGTCGAACAGCCGGACGCCGTCGGGCAGCACGCCGAGCTGGCGCTTGCCCGCGGCGGGGTCGGCCCACAGGTCGGTGCCGTGCACGTGCGCGGTGCCGGCGTCGGGACGCAGGAGCCCGGTGGCCATGGACAGCGTCGTCGTCTTGCCGGCGCCGTTGGGTCCGACGAGCCCGTAGAACGAGCCCGCCGGGACGTCCAGGTCGATCCCGGCGACCGCGATCTTCTGACCGAACCGCTTCCACAGGCCGCGCAGCGAGAGCGCGGCGGCGGGGTTCGGCGGCGCGGGCGGACCGGGCTGCGGACCGGGGGCCGTGGCGGGCCGGAGGGTCGGGTCCGGAGCGGGCGCACCGGACGGCACGGGGGCTGGGACGGGGACGGGATCGACCATGGCGTCACCGTAACCGAGCCGTGCGCCCGCGCGTGGTGCGTTTTGTCACGAGGTGTTCCGGCGGGACGACCGCGCCCCGCGCCGCCGTGTCGCGCGGCGGGGGTGTCGGTTCCCCGTGGCAGGGTGCGGCCATGGACATCTCGGGGTGGTTGCTCTTCGCCGTCGGTCTCGTGCTGGGGCTGGTGGGCGGCATCGCGCTCGTGCTCGGCGTGCGGCGCGCGTCGCCCGACGCCGCCGCGGCGGAGGTCCGCCGGCTCACCCAGCTCCTGGGCCAGGCGCAGCAGGAGGCGGCGCGGGCCGCGGGCCTCGCCGAGCGGCTCGAGGCCGAGCGCGAGGGCTTCGCGCGCCAGCTCGGCGCGGCGCAGCGCAGCGCGGACGAGCGGCTCGACCTCGCGCGCGCGACCCACGAGCAGCAGCTCGCCGAGCTCCGCGCCGCCGCGGACCGCCGCGTCGAGGAGATCCAGGGCGACCACCGTCGCCTCGAGGCCCAGTTCGAGGCGCTGTCGCGCAAGGTGCTGGCCGCGGGGACCGAGCAGTTCCTCGTGCAGGCGGAGGAGCGCCTGCGCCGCAGCCAGGAGCAGGGCGCGGCCGAGCTCGCGCGCCGCGAGGAGGCCGTGCGCCACCTCGTCGAGCCGCTCGCGGGGGCGCTCGAGAAGGTGCGCGCCGAGGTCGCCGAGGCCGAGCGCGCGCGGCTCGCCGCGCACGGCAGCCTCGCGGAGCAGGTGCGCGGGGTGCGCGACGCCTCGGAGCTGCTGCGCGCCGAGACGTCGCAGCTCGTCACGGCCCTGCGCTCGTCGCAGGTGCGGGGCGCGTGGGGCGAGCTCCAGCTGCGGCGCGTGGTCGAGGCCGCGGGCATGCTCCCCCACGTCGACTTCGTGGAGCAGGACCAGGTCTCGACCGACGACGGCGCGCTGCGCCCGGACATGGTGGTGCGGCTCGCGGGGGGCAAGCAGGTCGTCGTCGACGCCAAGGTCGCCTTCCTCGGCTACCTCGACGCGCAGGGCGCGACCGACCCGGCCGTGCGCGCGGACCGGCTCGCGGCGCACGCCCGGCACATGCGCAAGCACGTCGACGACCTCGGCGCGAAGCGCTACTGGGACCAGTTCGCCCCCGCGCCGGAGTTCGTCGTGATGTTCGTGCCCGCCGAGGCGTTCCTCTCGGCCGCCGTCGAGCAGGACCCGTCGCTGCTGGAGCACGCCGTGTCGAAGAACGTCGTGATCGCGACGCCCATGACGATGGTCGCGATGCTGCGCACGATCGCCTACGCGTGGCGCCAGGACGCGCTGGCCACGAACGCCCAGCAGGTGCTCACGCTCGGCAAGGAGCTCCACGGGCGTCTGGCCGTCATGGGGTCGCACCTCGCGAAGCTCGGGCGGCAGCTCCAGAACGCCTCGGACGCCTACAACCGCACGGTGGGCTCGCTCGAGACGCGCGTCCTCGTCAGCGCGCGCCGGTTCGCCGACCTGCACGTCGTGGACGACGAGCTCGCGAGCCCGGCCACGGTGAACCCGCGGCTCAGCGCGATCAGCGCGCCCGAGCTCCTGGCGTCGGTCAACGAGTCGGTCGTGGCGATCGACGAGCGGCCCGAGCCCCGCGAGGGCGGCGCGGCGGGCGGCGCGAGCGCCTGAGCGGCGAGGCGCCTCCCGGTCGCCCCGGGCCGCCGGCCATGCCTGTCAGACGGGCTGGACCGACAGCGCGGTGCGGCCCCCGCGGGCGGGACGGCCGCCCTCGGAGCCGGAGGCCTTGAGGTCGGCGCGCAGCTCGCGCGGCAGCGAGAACATGAGGTCCTCCGTCGCGGTGCGCACCTCCTCGACCTCGCCGAACCCGCGCTCCGCGAGGTAGGCGACGACGTCCTCGACGAGGATCTCGGGCACCGACGCACCGGACGTCACGCCGACGGTCGTCGCGCCGTCGAGCCACGCGGGGTCGATCTCCTTCGCGCGGTCGACGCGGTACGACGCCCCGGCCCCGGCCTGGAGCGCGACCTCGACGAGGCGCACCGAGTTCGACGAGTTCGCGGACCCCACGACGATGACGACGTCGGCCTGCGGCGCGAGCTTCTTCACCGCGACCTGGCGGTTCTGCGTCGCGTAGCAGATGTCGTCGCTCGGCGGGTCCTGGAGCGTCGGGAACCGCTCGCGCAGGCGGCGGACGGTCTCCATGGTCTCGTCCACCGACAGCGTGGTCTGCGAGATCCACACGACCTTGTCGGGGTCGCGCACGACGACGTCGTCGACGTGGTCCGGGGAGTCGACGACCTGGACGTGGTCCGGGGCCTCGCCCGCGGTGCCCTCGACCTCCTCGTGCCCGGTGTGGCCGATGAGGAGGATGTCGTAGTCGTCCTTGGCGAAGCGGACGGCCTCCTTGTGCACCTTCGTCACGAGCGGGCACGTGGCGTCGATCGTGTCGAGGTTGCGCGCCGCCGCGGCGGCCTTGACCGCCGGGGAGACGCCGTGGGCGGAGAACACGACGCGCGCGCCCTCGGGGACCTCGTCCGTCTCGTCGACGAAGACCGCGCCGCGCTCGCTGAGCGTCTCGACGACGAACTTGTTGTGCACGATCTCCTTGCGCACGTACACCGGGGCGCCGTAGTGCTCGAGCGCCTTCTCGACGGCGACGACGGCGCGGTCCACGCCCGCGCAGTAGCCGCGCGGAGCCGCGAGCAGGACGCGCTTGCGGGGCGCCTCGCCGGCCGGGGTCGCGGCGGGGCGGTCGGACGGGCGCACGGACGGGCCGGCAGGGTGAGCGGTCACGCCCCCGAGTCTAGGCGAGCACCCGCCCGCCGACCCCGGTGAGGCCGGTCACGCACGGCCTGGTCGCGGCGTCGTCACGCCCCGCGCGCGAGGGGTCCACACTCCCTCCGCACGTCGCGCGACTTCACCCGGGACCCCGCGCGCGCCGGGTCGCCGAGCCTCGCCGCGCCACGCAAGATCGACAGCATGACCGACTCCCCCGGCCCTGCCCCGTCGCCGCCGGAGTCGCCCCGCCGGCGTCCTCGCGCGTGGTGGTGGGCGGTCCCGGCGGCGCTCGTCCTGCTCGCCGGCGGCGTGCTCGCCGTCGGGGCGTGGGAGCACGAGCGGTGGCTCGACGCCGTCGCCGCGTACGAGGAGGAGGTCGCGGACGCGACGCGCGACGCCGACCTCGCGCGCGCCCGGGCGGTCGCCGGCTACGTGCCGCGGCTCGGCGCGCTGGTCGCCTCCGAGACGGTCGGCGCGGCGGTGCTGTCCGGGAGCGAGGGCCAGGTGGACGACCCGTCGCTGCGCGACCCGCTCGCCGCGGCCCTGGGCGACGCCGCCGACCTGCGCACGACGCCCGTCGAGTACCCGGTCGAGGAGCGGACGGTGGCGGCGCTCACGCGGCCGAACCCCTTCTTCCCGGCGTCGCGACCGGCGCGCGACGTCGCCGTGGTCACGGGGTCGGTCCCGTCCACCGACGCGCTCGACGCGGCGGCGGCCGCGGTCGCGACGACGACCACCGACCTCGCCCGCGCGCAGCAGGAGTGGGCGTTCGACGCGCTGGGGACGGCGGTCGCGGAGGGCCGGCCGGTCCTCACCGAGTCGGCGGGCCTGGTCTCGGACGAGGGCACGCGCACGGCGCTGTCCGCGGCGCTGGACGAGGCGACGGCCGCGCTCGACGCCGGCGTGGGCGGCGTCCCCGTGGCGCGCAGCGTCGCGGCGCGCGACGCGGTGCTCGCCACGACCGAGACAGTGTGGGCCGACCGGCTGGCGCTGCTCCTCGAGCAGCGCCGCGCCGCCGCCCGGGCCACGAGCGTCGACTGCGCGGTCGAGCGGTGCGTCGCCCTGACGTTCGACGACGGGCCCGGCACACAGACGCCGCGCCTGCTGGAGATCCTCGCCGAGAAGCACGTCACGGCGACGTTCTTCCTCGTGGGCGAGAACGTCGAGGAGCGGCCCGAGGTCGTGCGCGACACCGCCGCGGCCGGGCACCTGCTCGCCAACCACACGTGGGACCACCCGCAGCTCACGACGCTCGACGACGACGCCGTGCGCGACGAGCTCGAGCGCACGCAGGACGCGATCGCGCGCGCGTCGGGCACGACCCCGACGTTGCTGCGCCCGCCGTACGGCGACGTGGACGACCGCGTGCGGTCCGTCGCGACGCGGACCGGCCTGCAGGTCGTGCTCTGGAACCTCGACACGCTCGACTGGAAGACCCGCGACGCCGCCGAGACGAGGCGACGCACGGTCGAGGGGGCGCGCGCCGGGAGCGTCGTGCTCATGCACGACATCCACGCCGCGACCGTCGACGCGGTGCCCGGGATCATCGACGACCTGCGGGCCGAGGGCTACCGTCTCGTCACCGTCGACCTCCTCGCCCCGGAGCCGGCCCCCTGAGTGCCCGCGGGACCGGCAGCCCGCCCCGGCGGCCGGCGTGCGGCGGGTGGACGTGGGTGGGGTGCGGCAGGCTGGACCCGTGACCGCGACGTTCCCGCTGCCCGACGACCCGGGCGCGCCCGTGCGGCCCGCCGAGCGCGGGCCGCTCCCGGCGCGCGCGCTCGAGACGAGCGCGGAGCACCCGTGGCCCGTGCGGCTCCTCGCGCGCAAGATCGAGCAGTACGTCGAGCGCATGGCCCCGGTGTGGGTCGAGGGTCAGGTCGTCCAGCTCAACCGCCGCCCCGGCACGTCGACCGCGTTCCTCACGCTGCGCGACACGGACCTCGACATGTCGCTCCCGGTCTCCGCGGCGACGCGCGTGCTGCGCGGCGCGACGCTCGAGGAGGGGGCGCACGTCGTCGTGCACGCCAAGCCCGTGTACTGGACGCGGCGCGGCCAGCTCCAGCTCCAGGCGCGCGAGATCCGCCCGGTCGGGGTGGGCGAGCTGCTCGCGCGCATCGAGCACCTCAAGCGCGTGCTCGCCGCCGAGGGTCTGTTCGACGCCGAGCGCAAGCGCCCGCTGCCGTTCCTGCCGAAGGTCGTGGGCCTCGTGTGCGGCCGGGAGTCCAAGGCCGAGCACGACGTCGTCGTCAACGCGCGGGCCCGCTGGCCCCGGGTCCGGTTCGAGATCCGCGAGGTCGCCGTCCAGGGGGCGCACGCGGTCCAGCAGGTGAGCGACGCGATCCGCGCGCTCGACGCGGACCCGGACGTCGAGGTGATCGTCGTCGCGCGCGGCGGCGGCGCCGTGGAGGACCTCCTCCCGTTCTCCAACGAGGCGCTGGTGCGGGTGGCCGCCGCGTGCCGCACGCCGCTCGTCAGCGCGATCGGGCACGAGACGGACAGCCCGCTGCTCGACCTCGTGGCCGACGTCCGCGCCTCGACGCCGACGGCCGCCGCGAAGCGCGTCGTGCCCGACGTCGCCGAGGAGCGTGCGCGGGTGGCCCAGAGCCGTCAGCGCCTGCGCGCGGCGATCGCGGGGACGGTCGCGCGCGAGCAGGCGGGCCTCGACGCCGTGCGGTCGCGGCCCGTGCTCGCCGCGCCGCACGGCATGCTCGCCGACCGCGCGGAGCGGGTCGGCGCGCTGCGCGACCGGGCGCGCCGCGCGCTCGACGCGCGCCTCGTGCGCGCCGCGGGCGACGTGGGGCGGCTCGAGGCGCAGGTGCGCGCGCTGTCCCCCGCGTCGACGCTCGAGCGGGGCTACGCCGTCGTGCAGCGCGCGGACGGGCACGTGGTGCGCTCCCCCGCCGACGTCGCGGCCGACGACGCGGTCCGCGTGCGTCTCGCGCACGGCTCTCTCGACGCGACGGTGACCGCGCTGCACGACGCCGACGCTCCCGCTCCCGGCCCGGTCGGGGAGACCTCGTGAGCCGCGCGCGGCGCTGCGGGACGTCCGCCGGCCGGACGACGGGTCCGACCACGACGCACAGATGGGGTTGAATACTGCCGTGACTTCCTTTGACAACGCTGTCACGCCCGACGTGTCGACGCTGTCCTACGAGCAGGCGCGCGACGAGCTCGTGCAGGTCGTCGCCCGGCTCGAGGCCGGCGGCGAACCGCTCGAGGCGTCGCTCGCCCTCTGGGAGCGCGGCGAGGCGCTCGCCGCGCGCTGCCAGGAGTGGCTCGACGGCGCGCGCGCCCGCCTCGACGCCGCGCGCGCCCAGGACGTGAGCGCGGACACCCCCGACGAGACCACCGGAGACGACCGATGAGCACCACCCCCGCCCCGACCGGAACCGCGCGACCCGGGCACGTGCTCGTGGTCGGCGAGGCGCTGATCGACGTCGTGCACCGCGCCGACGGCACCGTGGACGAGCACCCGGGCGGGAGCCTCGCGAACGTCGCGCTGACCCTGGGCCGGCTCGGTCGCGACGCGCGCCTCGCGACGTGGGTCGCCGACGACGCGCACGGCGCCGCGGTGCGCGCATGGCTCGACGACTCCGCCGTGACGCTCGCGCCCGGCAGCACCGGCGCCGACCGCACGAGCGTCGCGACCGCGCACCTCGACGCCCACGGCGCCGCGACGTACGAGTTCGACCTCGAGTGGCGCGTCCCGCCGGGCACCACCGCCGACGCCGGGACGCTCGCGGTGCACACGGGCTCGATCGCGGCGGTCCTGGAGCCCGGCGCGTCGGACGTGCGCGCGCTCGTCGCGACCGCCCGCGACACCGCGACCGTCACCTACGACCCCAACGCGCGCCCCGCGCTCATGGGCGACCCGGCCGACGCGAGGTCCCGGATCGAGGCGCTCGTCGCGCTCGCCGACGTCGTCAAGGTCAGCGACGAGGACGTGGCGTGGCTCGTGCCGGGCGCGGACCCGGTCGCGGTCGCGCGCGACTGGCTCGCGCTGGGCCCGGCGCTCGTCGTCGTGACGCTCGGCGGCGAGGGCGCGGTCGCGGTCGCCGCCGCCGGCGAGCAGCGCGTGACGGCGCCGCGCGTCGAGGTCGTGGACACCGTGGGCGCGGGCGACTCGTTCATGGGCGCGCTCCTCGACGGGCTGTGGGACGCGGGCCTGCTCGGGGCGGACCGCCGCGACGCGCTGCGCGCGATCGACGCGGCGACGCTCGCCGGGCTGCTCGAGCGCTGCGTCGCCGTCGCCGCGATCACCGTCTCGCGCGCCGGCGCCAACCCGCCGCGCCGCGCGGAGCTCGCCCCCGCCTGAGCCGGGCGCGGCGCGGCCGCCGCTCCGGAGGCCGCGCGCGGCTCGGCCGCCCGGGCACGCGCCCGGGCGGCCGAGCCCTGCGTCAGACCTGGGCGTCCTGCTTCTGCGCGCGTTCGAGCGACCGCTTGCGGTCCTCGGCGTTCTCCTCCTCGATCCGCGCGGCCTCGTCCTCGTCGCGCGTGAGGTTCTCGCTCGTCTCCGGGTCGAAGATCATCATCTTCGTGGGGTCGAACCACAGGTCGGTCGTGTCGCCGTCACGCACGCGCGAGGCCGAGTCGAGCGCGACGACGAACTGCGTGCGCAGGCCCTCGCCGTCGAGCTCGCGGTCCAGCTCCTCGAGCTGGCCCTTGACCGACTCGTGCATGTCGAACGGCACGTACGCGTACAGCTCGGCGCCGAGCCACTCCGTGACGTCGATCTGCGCCTCGAACGTGTGCCCGCGGTCCTTCTTCGACGGGTCGACGAGCCGCGCGTCCTCGAAGTGCTCGGGCCGCAGCCCGACGATCACGAGCCCGCGGTCGCCGACGGCCTTCGTGATGCTCTCGGGCATGTCGAACTCCCCGAACGGCAGCGTGATCCGCCCGTCCTTCACCTCGCCGGGCAGGAAGTTCATGGGCGGCGTGCCGATGAAGCCGGCGACGAACAGGTTGACGGGCTGCTCGTACAGGCCGCGCGGGCTCGCGACCTGCTGGAGGACGCCGCGGCGCAGGACCGCGACGCGGTCGCCGAGCGTCATGGCCTCGGTCTGGTCGTGCGTCACGTAGACCGTGGTCGTGCCGAGCCGGCGCTGCAGGCGCGCGATCTCGGTGCGCGTCTGGCCGCGCAGCTTCGCGTCGAGGTTGGACAGCGGCTCGTCGAAGAGGAACGCCTTCGCGTCGCGGACGATCGCGCGACCCATCGCGACGCGCTGGCGCTGACCGCCCGAGAGGTTCGCGGGCTTGCGGTCGAGGTGCTCGCGCAGGTCGAGCATGTCGGCCGCGTGCTCGATCTTCTCGCGGATCTCCTCCTCGCTGTGCTTGCCCTTGGCGAGCCGCAGCGGGAACGCGATGTTCTCCGCGACCGTGAGGTGCGGGTACAGCGCGTAGTTCTGGAACACCATCGCGAGGTCGCGCTCGCGCGGCGCCTTCTCGTTGACCCGCACGCCGTCGATCTCGAGGTCGCCGGACGTGATGTCCTCGAGCCCCACGATCATGCGCAGGACCGTCGACTTCCCCGAGCCGGACGGCCCGACGAGGATGACGAACTCGCCGTCGGCGATGTCGAGGTTCACGCGGTCGACCGCGAGGAACCCGTCGCCGTAGCGCTTGACGATGTCCTTGAGGGTGATCGACGCCATCAGCTCTCTCCTCGGGTTCGGCGTGCTCGGGGCGCGGCGGCGCGGGCCGGCGTGCGGTCGGGGGCGGGTCGGGACCGGGGCGGCGTGCTCATCCCTTTACCGCCCCCTGGGTCAGGCCGGAGACGATCTGGCGCTGGAACAGCACGACGAGCACGACGACGGGGATCGTCACGACGACGGCGGCGGCGGAGATCGCCCCGGTCGGCTCCTCGAAGTAGGAGGCGCCGGTGAAGAACGCGAGGGCCGCGGGCACCGGGCGGGCGGCGCTCGTCGACGTGAGCGAGATGCCGTACACGAAGTCGTTCCACGCGATGAAGAACGCGATGAGCGCCGTCGTGAACACGCCCGGCGCGGCGAGCGGGACGATCGCCTTGCGGAACGCCTGCCACGGCGTCGCGCCGTCGACCTGCGCCGCCTGCTCGAGCTCCCACGGGATCTGGCGGAAGAACGCCGCGAGGGTCCAGATGGAGATCGGGAGCGTGAGCGACAGGTACGGGATGATCAGGCCGGGCCACGTGTCGTAGAGGCCGATGTTGCGCCACAGGTTGAACAGCGGCGTGACGATCGAGACCACGGGGAAGATCGAGACGCCGAGCGCGGTCGTGAGGATGAGGCGCTTGCCCGGGAAGTCGAGGCGCGCGATCGCGTAGGCGCACAGCGTCGCGAGGACGACCGCGATGACGGTCGCGATGAGCGAGATGCCGATCGAGTTGCGCAGCGCGGACAGGAACAGCTCCTGCGCCGACCCCCCGCTCGCGAGGATCTGCTCGTAGTTCTCCGTGCTCCAGCGGGGCGGCAGGAACGTCCCGGAGTTGATGTCGCTCGACGCCTTGAAGCTCGTCATGAAGATCGACACCACGGGGAACAGCGCGCCGACGAGCACGACGACCGTGATGACGGCCCACCAGACCTTGGCCCTGGTGCTGAGGACGCTGCCCATCACTTCTCCCCTCTCGCGCCGGCGAGATCCACCTTGAAGAGCTTGATCGCGACGAAGCAGATGAGCACGACGCACAGGAACAGCAGCACGGAGATGGCCGAGCCCATGCCGATCTGGAGCTGGCCGATCGAGGTGCGGTAGGCGAGCAGCGACAGCACCTCGGTCCCGTTCGCGCCGTTCGTCATGATGAAGACGTTGTCGAAGATGCGGAACGCGTCGAGCGCGCGGAACAGCACCGCGACCATGATCGCGGCCTTCATGTTCGGCACGATGACGCGCGTGAACCGCTGCCACGCGGTCGCGCCGTCGACCTTCGCGGCCTCCTCGAGGTCGCCCGGCACCTGCGCGAGGCCGGCGAGCAGGAGGAGCGAGATGAACGGCGTCGTCTTCCAGACCTCGGACGCGATGATGACGACCAGGCTCGTGCCCTGCTGCGCGAACCAGTTGAGGTCGGGCCCGATCCCGGGCACCCAGTCGAACCAGTGGTTGACGTACCCGGACGTGATGTCGAACGCGTAGAACCACGCGAACGCCGAGACGACGGTGATGATGCCGTAGGGCACGAGGATCGCGGTGCGCAGGAGCCCGCGCAGGCGCTTGATCGCGCGGTGCATGACGAGCGCGAGCGCGAAGCCCAGGACGAGCTCGATGGCGACCGTGATGACCGTGATGAGGAGCGTGACCCACAGCGCCTGCCACCACACCGGGTCCGTGAGGATGACGACGTAGTTGTTCAGCCCGACGAAGGACCGGTCGTCGGGCGCGGTGAGCTTGTAGTTGAACAGCGAGTCGTAGACCGCCTGGAGGATCGGGTACAGCGTCACGGCGAGCATGACGACGAACGCCGGACCCGCGAGGTACCACCCGAGGCGGGCCTCGGCGCGGGCGCGGTCGCTGCGCGCGGCCCTCGCCTCGGCGGCGGGCGCCCCGCGTCGGGCGTCGTCGCGCGGCGCGCGGTCCGTGGGGCGGTCCTCGGTGGTCGACGGCGCGGCGTGCCGGCCGTGCGTCGGGGGCTCGGCGGCGGGTCCGGTCTGCGCGTTCACAGGAGTCGCTCCCCTTGCAGGACGGCGGTGATGAACTCGGTGGACGCCGGCGGCGTGGAGTCGGGGTTCACGTCCGCGGGCGGGTACCACGTCTGCTGGAGGCCCGTGGAGACCTCGTTGTAGAACGGGGTCTGCGGTCGCGGCGCCGCCTGGTCGAGCGAGTCGCGGATGACGTCGTACATGGGGAACGCCTTCTGGACGTCCGGGTCCTCGTACGCCTCGATGCTCGCGGCCGGGTTGCCGTTGGTGACGAAGTACTCGGCCTGGTTGTCCGGGCTGACGATGCACTGCGCGGCCTCGTAGGCGAGGTCGGTGTGCTTGCCGAAGGCGCCGATCCCGAGCGAGATGCCGCCGTACGGCGGGCGCGCGTCGGAGCCCTCGACCGTCTGCGGGTACAGGGCCCACCCGATGTCGTCGAGGAGGGACTGGTCGAGCGACCCGGACTCGACCGCGCCCTGCGTGGAGGACCAGACGAACGGCCAGTTGACCATGAAGGACCCGCGGTCGCCCTGGAAGACCGTGAGCGACGCGGGCTCGTCCTCGCTCGGCAGCCCTGCGCCGCCGACGCCCGACGCGCCGATGTCGCCGATGATCTGCGCGGCGGCCCTCCCGGCGTCGGTGTCGAGCCCGAGCTCCACCTCGTCGGCCGGCGCCTCGGGGTTGTCGATGATGTGGCCGCCCGCGCCCTCGACGAGCGCGTTGATCCACACGGTGAGCGACTCGGCCTTGGCGCCCTGGACGGCGAGGAGCTTGTCCTGGTCCTGCGCCGCCTGCATGATCTGCTCCCACGTGACGGGCTTCGACATGTCGAGCCCCGCGGCCTCGGCGACCGACGTGCGGTACCAGAGGAGCTGGGTGTTCGCCCAGAACGGGATCGCGACGAGCTCGTCCTTCCACGACGACGCGTCGATCGCTCCCTGCACCACGTCCTTCGTCGTCGCGTCGGCGACGTCGTCGGGCACGGGGGCGAGGAAGTCGGCCTCGGCGAACTCCGCGATGAACACCGGGTCGAGGCTCATGATGTCGATCGACGAGTCCTTGGCCGCGAGGCGGCGCGCGAGCTGCTCGCGCTGCGACGCGGCGTCGCGCGGCAGGAGCTGCGTCTCGATCCGGTACGCGCCGTCGGCGGCCTCGGTGCACGAGGCCGCGATGTCGGCCTGGCCGCCGTTGTCCGGGTTGATGTACCACGTGAGCACCGGCGTCCCGTCGTCGCCCGGACCGCACGCCGCGAGCGGCGCCACGAGCCCGGCGGCGACCAGGACGGCGAGCGCTCGGGTGCGTCGACGCACGTCAGCTCCCCTCGGTCGCGGCCTCCCCGTCACCGGGGCGTCTTCCCTATGGCTACACCTCTCCCGGGCGGCCCGCCATGCGAACGGGCACGTCGCGGGACCGGACGCTGCGCGATGATGGAGGCCATGACCGCTCCCCGCACCACCGCGTCCCCCCGCACGCTCACGCCCGCCGAGGCGTGGGCCACGCTCCGGACCGGCAACGACCGCTTCGTCGCCGACGCCCCCCTGCACCCGTCGCAGGGCGCGGACCGACGGCGCGAGACGTCGGCGGCGCAGCACCCCCACACGGTGCTGTTCGGGTGCTCGGACTCGCGCGTCGCGGCGGAGATCATCTTCGACCAGGGCCTCGGCGACATGTTCGTCGTGCGCACCGCGGGGCACGTCGTGGACACCACGGTGCTCGGCTCGATCGAGTACGGCGTCGAGGTGCTGTCGGCGCCGCTCGTCGTGGTGCTCGGCCACGACTCGTGCGGCGCCGTGGGCGCCGCGGTCGAGACGCTCACGACGGGCGCGCAGGCCGACGGGTTCGTGCGCGCCGTCGTCGACCGCGTCATCCCGTCGATCGCCAAGATCACCGGGGCGGGCAACGGCTCCCTGGAGAGCATCGACCCGGACGTCCTGCGGCGCGAGCACGTGCGCAACACGGTCGACATGCTCCACTCCTACTCGGCCGGGCTGGCCGCCGCGGTCGCCGAGGGGCGGTGCGCGATCGTCGGCGTCGAGTACGACTTCGCGGAGGGTCGTGCGCGCCTGGTCGACGTCGTGGGCGACGTCGGCGAGGCGCCCGTCGGCGACGCCTGACGCCCGCGCCGGCCGCGGCGCGGCGCACCGCCGCGGCCGCGGCGTGACGCGGCTCACGCGAGTTGCGGCAGCCCGCGCGCGGTGCGGCAGGATGGCCCCATGACTGCAACTCCCGAGGCTTCCGACGCCGCCGCCGGCGAGGCCGCACCCACGACCGAGTACCGCATCGAGCACGACACCATGGGCGAGGTGCGGGTCCCCGCCCACGCCCTGTACCGCGCCCAGACGCAGCGTGCGGTGGAGAACTTCCCCATCTCGGGGACCCCGCTCGAGCGCGGCCACATCGAGGCGCTCGCGCGCGTGAAGAAGGCCGCCGCGCGCGCCAACGCCGAGCTCGGCGTGCTCGACGAGGACGTCGCCGCCGCGATCGTCGCCGCCGCGGACGAGGTCGCCTCGGGCGTGCACGACGCGCACTTCCCCGTGGACGTCTACCAGACGGGCTCGGGCACGTCGTCGAACATGAACACGAACGAGGTCCTCGCGACGCTCGCGACGCGCTCGCTCGGTCGCGACGTGCACCCGAACGACCACGTCAACGCCTCGCAGTCGTCGAACGACGTGTTCCCCACGTCGGTGCACGTCGCCGCCACGGCCGGGGTCGTGCGCGACCTCGTGCCCGCGCTCGGCCACCTGGCCGAGGCGCTCGAGGCCAGGTCGGCGGAGTTCGCGACCGTGGTGAAGTCGGGGCGCACCCACCTCATGGACGCCACGCCCGTGACGCTCGGCCAGGAGTTCGGCGGGTACGCCGCGGCGATCCGCTACGGCATCGAGCGGCTGGAGTCGGCGCTCCCCCGCGCCGCGGAGGTCCCGCTCGGCGGCACGGCCGTCGGCACCGGCATCAACACGCCCGCCGGGTTCCCCCAGCGCGTCATCGCCCTGCTCGTCGAGGACACGGGCCTGCCGCTGACGGAGGCGCGCGACCACTTCGAGGCGCAGTCCTCGCGCGACGGGCTCGTCGAGCTCTCCGGCGCGCTGCGCACGATCGCCGTGTCGATCACGAAGATCTGCAACGACCTGCGCTGGATGGGATCGGGCCCGAACACGGGGCTCGGCGAGATCTTCATCCCGGACCTGCAGCCGGGCAGCTCGATCATGCCGGGCAAGGTGAACCCCGTCGTGCCGGAGGCCGTGCTCATGGTCGCCGCGCGCGTCATCGGCAACGACGCCACCGTCGCGTGGGCCGGCGCGTCGGGCTCGTTCGAGCTCAACGTGCAGATCCCCGTCATCGCGCAGGGCGTGCTCGAGTCGATCCGCCTCCTCGCGAACGCGTCGCGCGTGCTCGCGGACAAGACGGTCGCGGGCATCACGGCGAACGTGGAGAGGGCGCTCGCGCTCGCCGAGTCCTCGCCGTCGATCGTCACGCCCCTCAACCGCGTGATCGGCTACGAGGCCGCGGCGAAGGTCGCGAAGCACTCCGTCGCGGAGGGCGTGACGGTCCGCCAGGCCGTGATCGACCTCGGCTTCGTCGAGCGCGGCGAGGTCACCGAGGCGCAGCTCGACGAGGCGCTGGACGTGCTCTCGATGACGCGCCCGCCGCAGGCCTGAGAACCCACCGGCCGGGGCCGGGCGGGGCGGCACGACCGCTCCGCCCGGCCTCCGTCGTCAGTGGTCGACGGGGTCGAGGCGACGCAGGACGACGGCGAGCAGGCGCGCGAGCTCGGCGCGCTCGGCGTCGTCGAGGTCGACGAGCGCCGCCCGCTCGCGCTCGAGCTGCTGCGGGAAGACCTCGTCGACGAGCGCGGTCCCCGCGTGGGTGAGGGCGACGAGGACGCCGCGGCGGTCGCGCTCCGCGACGGTGCGCTCCACGAGGCCGGCGCGCTCGAGCCGGTCGAGGCGCTTGGTGATCGACGCGCCGGGGGCGCCGGTCATCGTCGTGACCTCCCCGGCGCGCAGCGGCCGCCCGGCGCGGCGCAGCGCCGCGAGCACGTCGAACTCCGCGCGCGAGACGTCGTGGCGTGCCGCGGAGCGCTCGAGCGCCGCCTCGAGCAGCGCCGCGACGCGCCGCAACCGGGCCCCGACCGCCGACGACGCGGTGTCGAGGTCCGGACGCTGCTCAGCCCACTCCGCGCGCACGCGGTCGACGTAGTCCACGCGCCTAGGATAGGGCGGGGCTCACAGTAGTTCACCAGTGAAACATCGTGAAAACACCGGTAGGCTGGTGCCTCGATGCCCCTCCCCGCCCCCGCCCGCCCGCTCGCGCCCGTACGCGCCGCCGCCCAGGACGTCCTCGACCCCGCCCACCTGCGCGCCGCCCTGCGCGTGAGCCCCGCCGACGCGACGCTCGCCGCGGCGCTGCGCTGCGGCGCCGCCGTGGCGCTCGCCCTCGCGGTGCCGGGCCTCCTGGGCCGCCCCGACCTCGCGGCGTTCGCCTCCCTCGGCGCGCTCACGTCGCTCTACGGCCGCTACGACCCGTACCGGCGGCGGGCCGCGCTCCTCGCGGCCGTCGGCGCGCTCATGACGGGCACCATCGCGGTCTTCACGCTCCTCGCCGTCGCGGGCGCCCCCGCGCTCGTGACGACCGCCGCCGTCGCGCTCCTCGCCGCGGGGGCCACGGCGTTCTGCCTGCTCCTGCGCACGGGACCGCCCGGCGCGACGATCGTCGTCTTCGCCGCGGGCGCGGGCCTGGCGGGCGCCCCGGCCCTCGCCGACCTCGGACCGCGCGCGCTCGCCGGCGCGGGCGGCGCGCTCCTCGCGTGGCTCGTGTGCACGGCCGGCGTGCTCGTCCGCCCGACGGCGCCCGCCCGCCTCGCGGTCCGACGCGCCGCCGACGCGGTGCGCACCGCCGAGCGGCCCGGCGCCGCGCCGCAGGCCGGACGCGCGGCCCGGGCCGCCGTCGCCCGGGCGCGCGCCGTGCTGGCGGACGACGCGTCCTGGTGGTGGACGCGGTCCGCCGTGCCCGCGCTGGCCCGGGAGCTCGACGCGGTCGAGCGCGCGCTCGACGCGACGGGCGCGCCACGCACGGACGCCGCGCCCGCGGCCCGCACGACCCTGCGCGCGCAGGCGCGGTCGGGGGCGTCGGGCCCCTGGCGGCTCCCCACGGCGCGCGTGGGCGTGGCCGGGGTGGTCGCGGGTGCGGTCGCCGCCGTCGCGGGGCTCGGGCACGCCGCGTGGGCGACCATGGGCTCGACCGCCGTGCTCCAGGGCGAGTCGGCGCGCCACGCCGTCGTGCGCGCGCTCCAGCGCGGCGCCGGGACGGTCGCGGGCGCGCTCGTCGCCTGGCCGCTGCTCGCCGCGCCGCTCGGCTTCTGGGGGACGGCCGCCGTCGTCGTCGTGCTCCAGACCGTGACCGAGACGGTCGTGGGGCGCCACTACGGGGTCGCGATGCTCACCATCACGCCGATGGCGCTGCTCATGACGTCGCTCGCGCACCCCGCCGACCCGTCGGCGCTCGCGCTCGACCGCGCGCTGGACACGGTCCTGGGCGCCGTCGTCGGCGTCCTCGCCGTCGTCCTCGTCCACCCGCGCGCGCGGCGGCCGGACGCCCCGGCCGCCGCGCCGCTCGGCTAGACCTCGATCGACTCCAGCATCTCCGTGACGAGCGCCGCGACGGGCGAGCGCTCGGAGCGCGTGAGCGTCACGTGCGCGAAGAGCGGGTGGCCCTTGAGCGCCTCGATGACCGCGGCGACACCGTCGTGCCGTCCCACGCGCAGGTTGTCGCGCTGCGCGACGTCGTGCGTGAGGACCACGCGCGACGACTGCCCGATGCGCGACAGCACGGTGAGCAGCACGTTGCGCTCGAGCGACTGCGCCTCGTCGACGATGACGAACGCGTCGTGCAGCGAGCGCCCCCGGATGTGGGTCAGGGGCAGCACCTCGAGCATCTCGCGGTCGATCACCTCGTCGAGCACCTGGGGCGAGACGAGCGCGCCGAGCGTGTCGTAGACCGCCTGCGCCCACGGGTTCATCTTCTCGGACTCGGAGCCGGGCAGGTAGCCGAGCTCCTGCCCGCCCACCGCGTACAGGGGCCGGAACACGACGACCTTGCGGTGCTGGCGGCGCTCCATGACGGCCTCGAGTCCCGCGCACAGCGCGAGCGCCGACTTGCCGGTGCCCGCGCGGCCGCCGAGCGAGACGATCCCGACGCTCTCGTCGAGCAGGAGGTCGATCGCGACGCGCTGCTCGGCGGAGCGGCCGTGGAGGCCGAACACCTCGCGGTCCCCCCGCACGAGCTGCACGTGCTTGTCCGCCGTGACGCGGCCGAGCGCGGAGCCGCGCGGCGAGTGCACGACGAGCCCCGTGTGGCAGTGCAGCGGTCCCGCGGCCTCGACGACGGCGGGGTCGAGGGTCGCGAGCTCGACCGACTCGTGCTCCCACAGCGCCGCGGCCTCGGCGTCCGTGAACGAGATCTCGGCCATGCCCGTCCACCCCGAGTCCACCGCGAGCTCGTGGCGGTACTCCTCCGCGCGCAGCCCGACCGCCGACGCCTTGACCCGCATCGGCAGGTCCTTGGACACCACGGTCACGTCGTGGCCCTCGGCGGCGAGGTTCGCCGCGACGGACAGGATCCGGGAGTCGTCGTCGCCGAGACGGAACCCCGCCGGGAGGACGCTCGGGTCCGAGTGGTTGAGCTCGACGCGCAGGGTCCCGCCGACGTCGCCCACCGGGATGGGCGCGTCGAGGCGACCGTGCCTGAGGCGCAGGTCGTCGAGCATGCGCAACGCGCTGCGCGCGAAGTACCCGAGCTCCGCGTGGTGACGCTTCGCCTCCAGCTCGGTGATCACGACGACCGGGAGGACGACGTCGTGCTCGGCGAACCGCCCGATGGCGCGCGGGTCGCTCAGCAGGACCGAGGTGTCGACGACGAACGTGCGGCGGGCGTCGCCCCCGCCGTCGTGCGGGGTGGGGGTGGGTGAGGTGCGGACCACGAGGGCTCCCCTCCGGCGCGCGGGCGCCGTTCTCTCTCTGGGCGAGGCGGGCGACCGGCCGTCGGGCCGTGGGTGCCACGGCTCAGCAGCGCCGGTGCCGGCCCTCCTGAGCGGAGCGTGAACCCCATCGGCTGGCCTCCCGGAGGACGGCGGTGGTGCCGTCCGTCCCCTCGAAACTACGCCCGTGTGATTCGGGTCACCAGCCCAGACACGCCCGCCGGGCGAGGTTTAACCCGGCGTTCACGCCCTCGTCCCGCGGTCAGTGCTCGACGTGCCGCGCCGACATCGCGACCGCGGACACGAACCCGAGGACGAGCACGGCCGCGGTCACGGCGAGGGTCTGCCCGACGGCGGTCGCGAACCCCTGGTGGAACGCGGCCGTCGCGGCCTCGCCCACCTGGCGCGCGACGTCGTCGGGCACGCCGGCCGGGAGGTCGAACGACCCACCCGCGCCGGCCTGGAGCGAGCCCGCCCCGGAGAAGCCCTCGACGAACGGCCCGCGCACCTGCTCGGGGAGCGACGCGGCGGCCCGCCGTGCGGCCGCGGGGAGCTCGACCGCGAGCCGCGCGGTGAGCGTCGCGACGATCGCGGCCGACCCGATCACGCCGCCCACCTGGCGCGTGGTGTTGAACGCGCCGGCGCCCGCGCCCGCGGTGCGCTGGTCGAGCCCGGAGGTCGCGAGGTTCGCGAGCGGCGAGAACACGCAGCCCGTGCCGATGCCGAACAGCGTCATGGGGAGCACGACCGTGACGACCGGCACCTCGGGGCGGACGACCGCGGCCAGCCAGCCGATCGCGACCGCGAGGACGCCGAACCCGGTCGCCACGACCCACTTGGCGGGCACGCGGTCGGACAGGCGGCCGGCGAGCGGCGCGACGATCCCGGACACGAGCGACCCCGGCAGGTTGACGAGCGCGGCGTGCAGCGGCGACAGGCCGAGGATGGACTGCAGGAAGATCGTCAGCGGGAAGAAGATGCCGATCATCGCGAACGACACGGACATGCCCGCGACGTTCGCGAGCGAGAAGTTGCGCGAGCGGAACAGCCGCAGCGGCAGCAGCGCGCCGTCGCCGAGCCGGCGCTGCCACAGCACGAAGCCCACGAGGACGAGCACGCCCGCGCCGATCACGCCCCACACCGTGACGGGCCCCGCGATGGTCCCCCACGCGTACGTCTCGCCCTCCTGCAGACCGAACACGAGCGCGAAGAGGCCGACGACCGACAGGACGACCCCGACGACGTCGAACGTGCGCTTGTTCGTCGCGAGGCGCGGGAGCCGCACGAGCGCGAGCCAGAGCGCGACCACCCCGACCGGGACGTTGACGAAGAAGATCCACTCCCAGCCCCACGACTCGACGAACAGGCCGCCGAGCAGCGGCCCGGCGATGGTCGCGACGCCTGCCGTGGCGCCCCACAGGCCCATGGCCGCGCCGCGCTGCCGGGGCGGGAAGACGCGCGTGATCATGGCCATCGTCTGCGGCGTCATGAGCGCGGCGCCGACGCCCTGGACGACGCGGGCGGCGACGAGCATGCCGATCGAGCCGGAGAGCCCGCACCACGCGGACGCGAGGGTGAACACCGCGAGCCCGACGACGAACACCGGCTTGGGGCCGTACCGGTCGCCCAGGCGGCCCGCGAGCAGGAGCAGCACGGCGTAGGACAGCAGGTACGCGCTGTTCACCCAGCCCACCGCGACGAGCGACGCGTCGAGCTCGGTCTGGAGCGTGGGCACCGCGATGTTCACGATCGTGGTGTCGACCATGATCATGAAGAAGCCGAGGATGAGCGGCGGCAGGATGCTCCAGGCGCTGCGGCCGTGGAGGTCGACGAGCGGGACGACGCGCGTCCCGGTCGCCGCCGGGGCGGGTGCGTCGGTGCGCTCGGGCGGGGTGGCGGAGGTGGTCACGAGGGCTCCAGGGCGGCGGTGGGCGGTTCGGGGGCGGGGCGTGCGGCGCCGGGACGGAACGCGGGCGCGGGCTCCTCGGTCCAGCTCAGCGCGCCCGACCCGAGGTCGGCGATCGTCGCGTCGAGCCAGGCGATCTCGGCGTCGGTCTGGTGGAGCTCGTAGTACGCGTCGAGCACGAGACGACGCGGGAGACCGCGCGCGACCACGGCGTCGAGACGCTCGCGCTGCCCGGCGACGGCCGCGGCGAGCGCGGCCCGGCGCTCGCGCAGCAGGGCGAGCGCGTCGTCGAGCGGGAGGTCGTGCACGAGCGCGAGGCCGACGGGGAACGACGGGTGCTCGGGCGGGGTGTCGCGCACGAGCTCGCGCGTGCGCGCCTCGTGCGCCGCGACCCCCGCGGGGGTGATCGCGTAGACGGTGCGCTCGGGGCGGTTGCCGTCGCGGTCGACGCCCGCGCGCTCGACGAGCCCGTCGCGCTCGAGGCGGTCGACCGCGTGGTAGACGGCGCCGGGGTTGAGCCGCACGAGCCGGTCGTCGCGCCGCTTGCGCAGCCGCACGAGGATCTCGTAGGGGTGCATCGGCTCCTCGCGGAGCACGGCGAGCACGAGGGTGGCCGCGGGGCTCAGTCGTGGTGCGGGCACGGTCCTCCTCTCCGGGCTCGGGTGCCCGGCGCCGCCGGGGCCGCGTCGGCGGCCCGGTCGTGGCGGTCCGGGGAGACGGGTCGCGATCGGCCCGTACGGAATATTCCGATCGGAATATACGCGCGCGTCGGCGCCGTGTCGACGTCCCGGGCGTCCAGCCCGACGGCGGACGGGACACGAGCGGCGGGCGGGCGTAGCGTCGTCGCCCATGAGCGTCTCCGAGCTCCTCGACCTCGACGCGACGGCCCTGGCGCGCTCGCTGCGCGCGGGCGACGCGTCCCCCGCCGACGTCCTCGACGCCACGCTCGACGCCGCCGAGCACGCCGGCGCGGCGGTCGGCGCGTTCACCACGCTGGCGCCGGACCTCGCGCGGACGCAGGCCCTCGCCGCGGAGGCCGCCCTCGTCGCCGCGCGCCGCGACGGGACCGTCGACGAGCCCGGCGCCCTGCCCCCGTTCCTCGGCGTCCCGTGCCCGGTCAAGGACCTCACGATGGTCGCGGGCGTGCCGATGCGCGCCGGGTCCGCCGCGATCGACCCGTTCCTCCCGCCGGACGACGACGGGGTCGTCACGCTCCTGCGCACCGCGGGCACGGTCATGGTCGGCAAGACCTCGACGCCGGAGCTCGGCCTGCCGTGCTACACCGAGCCCGACGTCGGGCCGACCGCCCGCACGCCGTGGGACCTCGCGCGGTCCGCGGGCGGGTCGAGCGGCGGCGCGGCCGCCGCGGTCGCGGCGCGCGTCGTGCCCGTGGCCCACGGCAGCGACGGCGGCGGGTCCCTGCGGATCCCGGCGAGCGCGTGCGGGCTCGTGGGGCTCAAGCCCTCGCGCGGCCTCGTGAGCCCCGGTCCGTACGGGGTCGACGGCGCAGGCCTCGCGACGCACGGCGTCCTCACGCGCACGGTGCGCGACGCCGCGGCGTTCCTCGACGTGCTCGCGCACCCCTGGCCGGGTGACACGTTCACCGCACGCCGGCGTGCGGCACCGTCGGGGCGACCGCTGCGCGTCGGGCTGCTGCTCGACCCGGTGATCGCCGCGGACGCGCCCGTCCACCCCGCGTGCGCCGGCGTCGCGCGCGCCACCGCGGCCCTGCTGGGCGAGCTCGGGCACGACGTCGTCGAGATCCCGCCGCCCTTCGCGGCCGAGCGGTGGGACGCGTTCGCGGCCCTGTGGTCGGTCGGCGCGCTCCAGGCGCCGGTCCCGCCCGACCGCGAGCACCTGCTCGTCCCCCTCACCCGCTGGCTGCGCGAGCGGGGCCGCGCCGTGAGCGGGCTCGCGTACGCGACGGCGCTGGCCGAGGTCCAGCGGCTCGCGCGCGACGTCGCCGTCGCGTGGGAGGGCGTCGACGTCGTGCTGTCCCCCACGCTCGCCCAGCCGCCCGCGCTCGTCGGGAGCCAGCGCCTCGACGACGACCCGGCGGGCGACTTCGCGGCGCAGACCGCCTTCACGCCCTGGACGAGCGTGTGGAACCTCACCGGCCGGCCGGCGATCTCGCTGCCGCTCGGCGAGGCGCGCGTCGCCGACCCCGGGCACGCGCAGCGCACCGTCCCCGTCGGCGTCATGCTCGGCGCCGACCACGGCGACGACGCGCTGCTCCTCGACCTCGCGGCGCGCCTCGAGGAGGCCGCTCCCTGGTCCGACCGCCGGCCGGTGCTCCCGTGACCGCGTACGTCGCGCTGCTGTTCGCGGTGAACGTCGGCGGGCGCAAGGTCCCGTCGACCGCGCTCCGCGACCTCGCGGGCGACCTCGGCCTCGCGCGCGCCCGCACGGTCGTCAACAGCGGGAACCTCGTCGTCGCGCCGGGGACGTCGGGGGCGTCGTCGCCCGACGACGTCGCGCGCCTCGTGCGCCGGGGCGTCGCCGAGCGCTTCGACGTCGACACGGCGGTCGCCGTGCTCACGGCCGAGCGCCTGCGCAAGATCGTGCGCGGCAACCCCCTCCCCGACGACGCCGAGGAGCGTCCCGCGGCCCTCCAGGTGCTCGTCGGCGAGCACCCGGTCGCCCCGGACGCCGCCGCCGCGCTCGAGGGTCGCGACGGCACGGAGCGCGCGGCGGTCGCGAACGGCGTCCTGTACGTCGCCTACCCCGACGGCATCGGCCGCTCGAGGCTCACGACGCCGGTCCTGTCGAAGGCCGCCGGAACCCCGGTGACCGGACGCAACTGGAACACCGTCACCCGCCTCCTCGCCCTCGCGGAGGAGACGCCCGACTGACCGACCGGAGGCGTGACGCGCCGCACGCCCGGCACCTGCCGCGTGCGCGATGCGGGTGACGCCGTCCGCGCGGAGGATCGTCATCCGGGCACGTCGGTCGCGAGAGGTACCCACCGCGTAGGATCGAGGACGGTGTGCCGGGAAGTCTGGTCGGCCACGGCTCGCGTGCGCGGACCGTGCGACACGTCCGCGACCCCAGGAGCACGATGACCCACGCCCCCCTGCCCTCCGGCCCGTCGGCCGCCCCGTCCGCCGCGCCCGCGTCCTCGTGGCGCGCCAGGCTGCGCCGATGGGTGAGCCGTGAGACCACGGGCGGCGCGCTGCTCATCGGCGCGGCCGCGCTCGCGCTCCTCTGGGCGAACTCGCCGTGGCGCGACGCGTACACCGCGCTGTCCGAGACGGTCGTCGGTCCGGCCTCGCTCGGCCCGCTGCCGCTGCACCTGGACCTCACCCTCGGGGCGTGGGCGGCCGACGGCCTGCTCGCGATCTTCTTCTTCGTCGTCGGTGTCGAGCTCAAGCAGGAGTTCGTCGCGGGCAGCCTGCGCAGCCCGCGCCAGGCCGGGGTGCCGATGCTCGCCGCCGTCGGCGGGATGGCCGTGCCGGCGCTGATCTTCGCCGCCGTCGTGCTGCTCGCCGGCGACGACGGCGCGCTGCACGGGTGGGCGATCCCCACGGCCACGGACATCGCGTTCGCGCTCGCCGTGCTCGCCGTGTTCGGCCGCGGCCTGCCCGTCGCGATCCGCACGTTCCTCCTCACGCTCGCCGTCGTGGACGACCTGCTCGCGATCGTCGTCATCGCCGTCTTCTACACCGCCGACCTGCGCGTGGGCCTGCTCGGCCTCGCGCTCGTCGCGGTCGCGCTGTTCGCGGTCCTCGTGCGCGCGCGCCGCACACGGTGGTGGCTCCTGCTCCCCCTCGCCGTCGTCGCGTGGGTGCTCGTGCACGAGTCCGGCGTGCACGCGACCATCGCGGGCGTCCTGCTCGGCTTCACCGTCCCGGCGATCGCGAGGCACGGCGAGGCGGAGTCGCGCACCCACCGCTTCGAGCACGCCCTGCGCCCCCTCTCGCAAGGCGTGGCCCTGCCCGTCTTCGCGTTCTTCGCCGCGGGCGTCACGTTCGTGGGCGGCGGGAGCGAGGTGCTCGGCCAGCCCGTCGTCCTCGCGATCGTGCTCGGCCTCGTCGTGGGCAAGCTCGTCGGCGTGCTCGGCACGACGGCGCTCGTCACGCGGCTCACGCCGCTGCGGCTCGCGCCGGGCATCGGGGTGCGCGACCTCTTCCCCGTCGGCCTCCTCGGCGGCATCGGGTTCACCGTGTCGCTCCTCATCACGGAGCTGTCCTTCCCCGACTCGACGCACACCGACGGCGCGAAGATCGCCGTCCTCGCCGCGTCGACGATCGCCGCCGCGCTCGCCGGCGTCGCGCTGCGCTGGGACGCCCGGCGCGCACGTACGAACGACATGAACCTCGACGACCTGCCCGACGACGTGACCGACCTCATCGGCGACGAGAAGGACCGCCTCGAGCACTGACCGCCGCCCGCGTCAGCAGGCGGCGGCGACCTCGAACCGTCCCGGCCCGACCTCGCGCAGCGTCGTGACCGTCGCGTCGCCGAGCCCGAGGTACGCGAGCGAGCCCACGGCGTAGTACGGGTTGTACGGGTTCACGCCGTAGGAGACCGCGCGGCCGGCCGCCTGGTGCTGCGCGTTGGTCGCCGTCCCGCACCACGGCCCGGTCGGCGCCTCGACCGTCACCGTGACCTGCGTCGTGGCCGCGTTGCCCGCCGCGTCGACCGCGCGCGCCGCGAGCACGTGCGAGCCGGCGGGCAGCGTCGTCGTGTCCCAGTCGTGCGCGTAGGGCGCGGTCCGCAGCGTGGCGAGTGCCGTGCCGTCGACGCTGAGCTCGACGCGGTCCACGCCGCGGTCGTCGGCCACCGCGACCTCGACGCGGGCGGTCCCGGCGACGGTCGCGCCCTGCCCCGGTGACGTGATCGCGACCGACGGCGCGGTGACGTCCGGGTCGGGGCCCGTCCCCGGGTCGCGGTCGACGCGCCGGTTGTTCTCGAAGAGGAAGTCGGTGAGGTACGCCGGGTAGTCGACGCTGTTCGTCGAGACGTACGACCCGCCGGGGCCGCCGCCCGCGGGCCACGCGTGCGCGAGCCCCGTGTTCCGGATCAGCGAGACGCGCGGGCCCTCGGCGTCGGACCAGAGCGAGCCCGAGCCGGCGGTGTTGGTCCCCGCGAGCCCGGCGAGCGAGAACGACGACGTCGTCGTGGCGCCGTAGAGGTCCGCCATGACCTGGGCGTTGAGCGTCCCGTACCCGGTCGCGACGGTCGTGTCGGCGCTGCCGAACACGACGGACGTCACCTGCGTGTCGAAGCCCGCGGCGTGGGACCCGGCGAAGGTGCGGCACGTCGAGCGCGCCTGGGCGAGCGACGTCGCGACGCTCCCGATCTGGCCCGACGTCGTGCCGACCGTCGGCCCCGCGGCGATCCCGACGCCGGCGAACACGTCGGGCGCGAGGCACCCCATGACCATGGCCTGGCCGCCGCCCGACGACAGCCCGCTCACGTACACCTGGTCCGGGTCGATGCCGAGGGACGTGTCCGCGAGCAGCGCCGAGACGAGGTCGAGGAGGTTGTCGTCGTGCCGCGCGGGGTTCGTGCGGCTGTGGTTCGTGTCGTAGTAGTCCCAGCACCCGAGCAGGACGCCGCCGTTCGGCGCGGCGGGGATCGCGACGACCATCCCGTGCTCGTCCGCGGTCGCGGCCCAGTTCCCCGCGTTCCTCAGCACCTGCGACGTCTGGACGCAGCCGTGCAGCGAGACCATGAGCGCGCGTCCGCCAGGCAGGGCGGGAGCCGTCGTCGGGCGGTAGAGCTCGACCGTCATGCCGCCCGCCGTCCGCTGGGACCACGAGCCGGCGGCCGAGGCCGCGGGCGCGGTCACGAGCGGGGCGAGCAGGACGGCGGCCGCGGTGCCGAGGGCGAGGGCGGCGCGGCGGGCGCGCCGCGCGAGGGAGTGCCGGACCATCTGTACCTCCACGTCGAGGTCGGGCCACCGGCCGCGCGGAGCGCGGCCCGCGCGCTCCGTCGCGCGCCGGACCCGGGCGGACCGGACGTTACGTGTGACCTGAATCACCTGTCAACATCTCGTGCCGCGCTCGGTCCCCGCGGCGCGATCCCGCCGACACGGCACCGGGTTGACACCGCGACCGCCGCGCGTCCATGATTCCCGCAACCTGAATCGCCTCTCATGTTTGAGCGGCGCTCCCCCAGGACCACCCAACGAAGGGCGAAGTCATGCGGACGAAGAAGTCCCACCGGCCGGCACTCGCCGTCGCCACGCTCGCGGTGGCGAGCCTCGTGCTCGCCGCGTGCGCGCCGACCGACGCGACGGGCGGCGACGCGAGCCAGGCGACCGACGGCGCGTCGAGCGCCAGCGCCGAGCCGGTCGACGTCGGCATCATCTACTCCAAGACCGGCCCCCTCGCCGCGTACGGCGAGGCCTACTACGAGGGCTTCCAGGCCGGCCTCGACCACGCGACGGGCGGCACCGGCGAGGTCGACGGCCGCCCGATCAACGTCACCTTCCACGACGACGGCGGCGACCCCGACAAGGCCGTGGGCCAGGCGAAGGACCTCATCGGCAAGGGCTACCAGATCCTCGGCGGCACCGTCGTCTCGGGCGTCGCGCTCAAGCTGGCCGAGCAGGCCGAGCAGAACAAGGTCCTCTACATCTCCGGCCCGGCCGCGGTCGACGCGCTGACCGGCATCAACGACTACACGTTCCGCTCGGGCCGCCAGTCCCTCCAGGACGTCGCGACCGCGGGCACGTTCCTCGACCCGCAGGGCGCCGAGGTCGTCGTGTTCGCGCAGGACAACGCGTTCGGGCAGGGCAACCTCGCGGCCGTCGAGGCGGTCCTCGGCGCGCAGGGCGCGAACGTCAGCAGCGTGCTCGTGCCCGAGGACGCGACGGAGTTCACGCCGTTCGCGCACCAGATCGTCGACGCCGCTCCGGACCTCGTGTTCGTCGCGTGGGCGGGCGCCACGTCCGGCGCGATGTGGCAGGGCCTCGACCAGCAGGGCGTGCTCGACTCGACGACGGTCGTCACCGGGCTCGGCGACGTCGCGACGTACGGCGCGTACGGCGCGGCCGCGAGCAAGGTCGACTTCCTCAACCACTACTTCCCGGGCGCGGCCGGCACCGAGGTCGAGGCCGCGATGCTCGCGTCCGTCGAGGCCGCGGGCAAGCAGGCGGACCTCTTCACGCCCGACGGGTTCGTCGCGGCGCAGATGATCGTCCACGCGATCGCCGAGGGCGGCGACGACGTCGACGCCATGGTCGACGCGCTCGAGGGCTGGACCTTCGAGGGCCCCAAGGGCACGACGACCGTCCGCGCGTCCGACCACGCGCTCGTCCAGCCCATGTACCAGGTCAGGCTCGTGGCCGACGGCGACGCATGGGTGCCGGAGCTCGTCGCCGAGGTGCCGGGCGAGGACGTCGCACCGGCCGAGGCGGGCTGACGTGGGCGAGCCGCACACCACCCCCGCGCTCGAGGTCCGCGACCTCGGCCTGCAGATCGGCGGGGCGCGCATCCTCCAGGGCGTGAGCCTCGCCGTCGGGCGGGGCGAGATGCTCGGGGTGATCGGACCCAACGGCGCGGGCAAGACGACGCTCTTCAACCTGGTCTCGGGGATCCACCGCCCGACGAGCGGGTCGGTGCTCCTCGAGGGCGCGGACGTCACGACCACCTCGGTGGCCGCGCGCGCCCGCGCCGGGCTGGGCCGCACCTTCCAGACGTCGAGCCTGTTCCCGCGCCTGAGCGTCCGGGAGAACGTGCGGCTCGCCGCGCAGGGCCGCCTCGGCGGCGCCCTGTCCGTGCTGCGCTTCCCGCGTCGCGGCGACGCCGCGACGCGGGAGGCCGACCGGCACCTGAAGACCGTGGGCCTCACGCACCGCGCGGAGGCCGCCGCGGGCGACCTGTCCCACGGGGACAAGCGCAAGCTCGAGATCGCGGTGCTCCTCGCGACGGAGCCGGGCGTCGTGCTGCTCGACGAGCCCATGGCGGGCGTGTCGTCGGCCGACGTCCCGGGCCTCGTCGAGGTCATCCGGGACCTGCACGCCACGGGGTGCACGGTCCTCATGGTCGAGCACCACATGCACGTCGTGCTGGGGCTCGCCGACCGCGTCGCCGTCATGCACCACGGCGAGCTGCTCGCGTGCGACACCCCCGACGCGGTCATGGCGGACCCGACGGTGCAGAGCGCGTACCTCGGCATCACGGCAGGAGAGGCGGCATGAGCGCCGGGAGGAACGACACCGACCGCACCGGGGCGACGCCCGACGTTCCCGTCCTCGACGTGCGCGGGCTGTCCGCGCGCATCGCGGGTCAGCAGGTCGTCGAGGACGTGACCTTCTCGGTCCCGGCCACCGGCGTCACGGCCGTCCTGGGGCGCAACGGCGTCGGCAAGACGTCGACGCTCAAGGCCGTGCTCGGACTGATCGAGCGCCGCGGCGAGGTGCTGCTCGCGGGCGAGCGCGTCGACGGCGAGCGCACCGACCGGATCGTGCGCCGCGGCGTCGGGTACGTGCCCGAGGACCGCGAGGTGTTCGCCGGGCTCACGGTCGCGGAGAACCTGCGGCTCGCGGAGCGCGACGCCCACCCCCGCCGTGAGCTCGTCGCGGAGCTGTTCCCGGACCTCGTGCAGCGTGCGGCGCAGCGGGCCGGCACGCTCTCGGGCGGGCAGCAGCAGATGGTGTCGCTCGCGCGCGCCCTGCTCAACGCCAACCGGCTCCTCCTCGTCGACGAGCCCACCAAGGGCCTCGCGCCGCGCATCGTCGGCGAGGTGGCCGACGCGCTCGCGGAGGCGGCGCGCACGGTCCCGATCCTGCTCGTCGAGCAGAACCTCGAGGTCGTCGAGCGGCTCGCCGAGCGCGTCGTCGTCGTCGACGCCGGCCGCGTCGTGCACACCGGCCCTGCGCGCGCGCTCCTCGACGACCAGGACCGCGTCCAGCAGCTGCTCGGCGTGCACGCCGAGGTCGACCACCGAACGGCCGAAGGGGCGGTGTCCCGGTGAGCACGATCGTCCTCCTCCTCGTCACGGGGCTCGGCCTCGGGGCGCTGTACTTCCTCGTCGCGTCCGGGCTGTCGCTCATCTACGGGCTCATGGGCGTGCTGAACTTCGCGCACGGCTCGTTCCTCACGCTCGGCGCGTTCGGCGGCTGGTTCGTCGCGCGCACGCTCGGCGCGGACTCGTGGGGCGTCTTCGCGCTCTCGCTGCTCGCCGGGGCGGTGGTCGGCGCGGCCGCGGCCGCGCTCACCGAGCTCCTGCTCATCCGCCCGCTGTACGAGCGGCACATCGAGCAGGTGCTCGTCACCGTCGGCCTCTCGCTCGCGTCCGTCGCGCTGTTCGAGGGCATGTGGGGCTCCGACCCGGAGTTCATCTCCGGGCCCGCGTGGCTCAAGGGCACGACCGACCTCGCGGGCGCGCCCGTGCCCAACGACCGGTTCGTCGCGATCGCGGCGGCCGCGCTCGTGCTCGGCGCGATCGTGCTGTTCCTCCGGCGCACGCGCTACGGGCTCGTCATCCGCGCGGGCGTCGAGAACCGGTCGATGGTGACCGCGCTCGGCATCGACGTGCGCAAGGCGTTCACGCTCGTGTTCGCCGTCGGCGGCGCCGCCGCGGGCCTCGGCGGCGTGCTCGCGTCGCAGTACTTCGGGTACGTCTCGCCGCACCTCGGCGGGTCGCTCCTCATCTTCGCGTTCATCGTCACCGTCATCGGCGGGCTCGGCTCGCTGACCGGAGCGGCCGTCGCGTCCGTGCTCGTCGCGGTCCTGCAGCAGTTCGCGAACTACTACCTCGGCTACGGCGACCTCATCGTCGTGCTCCTGCTCGCGCTCGTGCTCCTCGTCCGTCCCACCGGCCTCCTCGGGAGGGCAGCCGCATGACCACCCAGACCGCTCCCCCGGCCCCGGCCACCCCGGCCGACGACGCGCCGCGCGCCGAGCGCACCGTCCGCCGGGCGCCGTCGGGCACGATCGTCCGCACCGTCGCCGGCCTCGCGCTCGTCGTGCTCCTCGCGTGCCTCCCCCTGCTCGCGATCCACGTGCCGGGCGTCCTGCCCGGCCCCACGTACACGCCCGGGGCGCTGCAGATGATGGCGCTGTGCTGGCTCATCGGCGCGCTCGCGCTGAGCTACCACCTGCTGTTCGGCGTCGCAGGGCTGCTGAGCTTCGGCCACGCGCTGTACTTCGCGGCAGGCGTCTACGGCCTCGCGATCGTGCTCGACACGACAGAGATCCCGCTGCTGCCGGCCGCGGCGCTCGTGCTCGTCGGCGGGATCGTGCTCGCGCACGTCGTCGGCGCGATCTCGCTGCGGGTCACCGGGATCTCGTTCGCGATGGTCACGCTCGCGTTCGCGCAGGCGGGCAACGTGCTCGTGCGCCGCAACCCCGGCGGCGCCACGGGCGGCGAGGAGGGCCTCGCGCTCGCGACCGCGAACGTCCCCGACGCGCTCGTGGGCGTGCTCAACACGCGCAACCTCTACTGGCTCGCGCTCGGCGTGCTCGTCGTCGTCTACCTCGTCGTGCTGTGGGTCGAGCGCTCGCGCGCCGGCCACGTCGCCGCGGCGACGCGCGAGAACGAGGTCCGCGTGCGCGTGATCGGCGGGCGCCCGTACCTCGTCAAGCTCCTCGTGTTCGTCCTCGCCGCGACCCTCGCGACGGTCGTCGGCATGGCGTACCTCCTGCTCCAGTCCGGGGCCGTGCCGCGCGCGACGTCGGCCGACTTCACGCTCACGCTGCTCGTCATGGTCGTGCTCGGCGGCGTCGGGTCCCGGTGGGGCGCGATCGTGGGCGGCGTGCTCTACACGATCCTCGACCAGCGGCTCGGGACGCTCGCGAGCTCCGCGGCCGTCGCGGACCTGCCCGCGGTGCTCCGCGTGCCGCTCAGCGAGCCGCTGTTCCTGCTCGGGACCCTGTTCGTCCTCGTCGTGATGTTCCTGCCCGGGGGCATCGCGGGTGCCGCGTCGCGCCTCGCCGCGCGCCGCCGCCCGCGGGAGGATCGGGAGGGAGCCCGCGAGCGCCTCGAGGAGGTGGCATGACGACGACGCACCTCACCGGCGCGCACGACGGCCTGCACACGCTCGGGCGCTGGACGCGCGACCGCGCGCTCGCGACGCCCGAGCGCGTCGCGGTCGACGACCGCGGCGTGACCCTGCGCTACCGCGACCTGCACGAGCGCGCGAGCGCCCTGGCGGCGGCGTTCCGGGACGCGGGCTACGGCGTCGGCGACCGCGTGGCCACGGTGACGGGCAACAGCGCCGACCAGGTCGTGCTGTTCTTCGCGTGCGCGCAGGCGGGCCTCGTGCTCGCGCCGCTGTCCTGGCGCCTGTCGCCCGGCGAGCTCGCGGCGCAGCTCGAGCAGGCCGACCCGGCGCTCGTGCTCGTCGAGCAGGAGTTCTCGGCGCTCGCCGACGCGGCGCTGGACCGCCTCGTGCTGCCGCCCCGGCGGACCGAGCTCGGGCGCAGCGGCGTCGAGGCGCACGTGCCGCCGCCCTCGCGTCGGCCGCGGGTCACGCACGGCACCGCCGGCGCGACGGCCACGGGGACGGGAACGGGGCCCGCGCCGGTGCCCGAGCGCCGGCCCGTGCGCGACGACGACCCGCTGCTGCTCGTGTTCACGTCCGGCACGCAGGGCGCGGCCAAGGGCGCGCTGCTCACGCACGGCAACTGCTTCTGGACCAACCTCTCGCTCTCGCGCACCGTCGAGCTCACGAGCCACGACGTCGTGCTGAGCGTGCTGCCGCAGTTCCACGCGGGCGGCTGGAACATCCAGCCCCTGCTCGCGTGGTGGACCGGCGCGACGGTCGTCCTGGAGCGCACGTTCGAGCCCGAGCGCGTGCTCCAGCTCGTCGCGGAGCGCCGCGTGACGACGATGATGGGCGTCCCGACGAACTACCTGCTCCTCGCCGAGCACCCCGGCTTCGCGGACGCCGACCTGTCGTCGCTGCGGCACGCGGTGGTCGGGGGCGCGCCGATGCCCGAGCCGCTGCTGCGCACGTGGCACCGGCGCGGCGTCGCCCTCTCGCAGGGGTACGGGCTCACCGAGGCCGGCCCCAACGTGCTGTGCCTGCCCGACGACCAGGCGCGCGAGCGCATCGGGTCGGCCGGCACGCCGTACCCGCACGTCGAGGTCGCGGTCGCCGACCCCGTGACGGGCCGGCACCTCGACGGTCCCGCGGCGGGCGAGCTCCTGGTCCGCGGGCCGGGCGTGTTCGCCGGGTACTTCCGCGACGCGGCCGCGACGGCCGCCGTCCTGCACGACGGCTGGCTGCGCACGGGCGACCTCGTCGAGCGCGACGCGGACGGCTACTACCGCGTGGTCGACCGTCTCAAGGACGTGTTCATCGTCGGCGGCGAGAACGTCACGCCGTCGGAGGTCGAGGCCGTGCTGCGCCGCCACCCGGGCGTCGCGGACGTCGCGGTCGTGGGCGTCCCCGACGACCGGTGGGGCGAGGTCGGCGCGGCGTTCGTCGTGCCACGCCCGGGCTTCCCCACCGACGCCGAGGACCTCGAGGCGTTCTGCCGCCGCGAGCTCGCGCACTTCAAGGTCCCGCGCCGCTTCGACCTCGTCCCGTCCCTGCCCCGCACGTCGCTGCACAAGGTGTCGCGCCGCTCGCTCGTCGAGCGCGTGACCGTCCCGGAGGACTCATGAGCACCCAGCCCCGCACCGCCCGCGGCAACCGCACGCGCGCGAAGATCCTCGCCGCGGCCGAGCAGGTGTTCGCCGAGGTCGGGTACCACGACGCGTCGATCGTGAAGATCACGGAGTCCGCGGGCGTCGGCCAGGGCACGTTCTACCTGTACTTCGAGTCGAAGATCGACGTGTTCGACGAGCTCGTCGACGACCTCAACCGGCGCGTGCGGCACGCGATGATCGAGGCGAGTTCGCAGGCCACCACGCGCCTGGACGCCGAGCGCGCGGGCTTCGAGGCGTTCTTCCGCTTCACCGCGGAGCACCCGGCGCTCTACCGGATCGTGCGCCAGGCCGAGTTCGTCTCGCCCGGCGCGCTGCGCCGCCACTACTCGCGCATCGTCGAGGGGTACATGACCGGGCTCGACAAGGCGCGCGCGAACGGCGAGGTCGGTCCCGACGTCGACCCGGAGGTCGCCGCGTGGGCGCTCATGGGCATCGGCGAGATCGTCGGCATGCGCTGGGTCCTGTGGGGCGGGCGGTGGGACGAGGGCGCCGAGCCGCCGTCGTACGACACCGCGGCCGCCGAGGTCCCGCCCCACGTCTTCGAGCAGACCATGCAGTTCATCGAGCGCGCGCTCGCCGCGCCCCGGACCGGGCCCGCGCCCGCGTCCCCGACCGAAGGAGACGAGCGATGACCGCCCCCACCCCCACCCTCGCCGGGCGCCGCGCGCTCGTCACGGGCGGCGCGAGCGGCATCGGCGCCGCGTGCGCGCGCGAGCTCGCCGCGCGCGGCGCGCACGTCACCGTCGCCGACGTCGACCCGGACGGCGCGAAGCGCCTCGCCGACGAGCTCGGCGGCGAGGCGTGGGTCGTCGACCTCGCCGACACGCGCGCGCTCGACGACCTCACGCTCGACGTGGACGTGCTCGTCAACAACGCGGGCGTGCAGCGCGTGAGCCCCATCGAGGAGTTCCGCCCCGACGACTTCCGCCTGCTGCACGCGATCATGCTCGAGGCGCCGTTCCTGCTCGTGCGCGCCGCGCTGCCGGGCATGTACGCGCGCGGCTTCGGTCGCGTCGTCAACGTCTCGTCGGTGCACGGGCTCGTCGCCTCGCCGTTCAAGTCGGCGTACGTGTCCGCGAAGCACGGGCTGGAGGGCCTGTCCAAGGTGACGGCGCTCGAGGGCGGCCCGCACGGCGTGACGAGCGTGTGCGTCAACCCCGGGTACGTGCGCACGCCCCTCGTCGAGAAGCAGGTCGCGGACCAGGCGCGCGTGCACGGCATCCCCGAGTCGGAGGTGCTCGCGACCGTGCTCCTCGCCGAGTCCGCGGTCAAGCGGCTCGTCGAGCCCGAGGAGGTCGCGTCGCTCGTCGGCTGGCTCACCGGCCCGGACGCGTCGATGGTCTCCGGGGCGTCGTGGACGATCGACGGCGGCTGGAGCGCGCGGTGAGCGCGGGCACGACGGCGACCGCGCGCGACGTCACCGCCGCGACCCACACGTACGCGACGCTCGACGTTCCCGTCTCCGGCGGTCGCCTGCGCGTCGGCGTGTGGGACCCGGTCGGCCCGCACGCACCCGGGCCGGGCGCCCGGCCCGACGGCGGGGCGCACCCCGCGCCGAACGGCGTCCCGACCGTCCTGGCCGTGCACGGCATCACGGCGTCGCACCGCGCGTGGCCGGCCGTCGTCGCGGCGCTGCCGGGCGTGCGCGTCGTCGCGCCCGACCTGCGCGGCCGCGGGCGGAGCAACGCGCTGCCCGGCCCGTACGGCATGGGCGCGCACGCCGACGACCTCGCGGCGGTGCTCGACGCGCTGGGCGTCGAGAGCGTCGTCGCGCTCGGGCACTCGATGGGCGCGTTCGTGTCCGTCGTGCTCGCGCACCGCCACCCGGGCCGCGTGGCGCGGCTCGTGCTCGTCGACGGCGGCGTCCCGCTCCCGCCGCCCACCGGGCTCGCACCCGACGCGACGCACGACGAGGTGCTGCGCGCGCTGCTCGGCCCCGCGGTCGAGCGCCTCGCGCGCACGTTCGCCGACCGCGAGCAGTACCGCGCGTTCTGGCGCGCGCACCCCGCGTTCGCGAGCGCGTGGGACGAGCCGTGGGGCGACGTCGTCGCGGGCTACGTCGACTACGACCTCGTCGGCGAGGCCCCGGCCCTGCGCCCGGCGTCGTCCGCGGCGGCGGTCTCCGCCGACTCGCTCGAGCTCTACGAGGGCGGCCCGCTCGCCGACGCGCTCACGGGCGAGCGCCCGCTCGACGTGCCGCTCGTCCTGCTGCGCGCGCCGCGCGGCCTGCTCGACGAGCCCGAGGCGCTCTACTCCCCCGAGCACCTCGCCGCGTGGCGCGAGCGGCTGCCGGGGCTGCGCACCCGCGACGTAGCGGGTATCAATCACTACACGATCATCATGAGCCCGCCCGGCGTCGAGGCCGTAGCGGGCGAGACCCTGCGAGCCCTGGACGCCGTCACGAGCGGCGCACCGGGACCCGCGAGTGACGAGGAGGTCACGGCATGAGCCCCACGATCGCGTCCCCACGAGGGACCGGGCTGGACAAGGTGGTCGCGTCCGCGGCCGAGGCGGTGGCGGACGTGCCCGACGGCGCGTCGCTCGCCGTCGGCGGGTTCGGCCTGTGCGGCAACCCGATCGCCCTCATCGAGGCGCTGCTCGCCCAGGGCACGCGCGACCTGTGGGTGGTGAGCAACAACTGCGGCGTCGACGACTGGGGTCTCGGGGTCCTGCTGGGCGCGGGGCGCATCCGGAGGATGACGAGCTCGTACGTCGGGGAGAACAAGGAGTTCGAGCGCCAGTTCCTCTCGGGCGAGCTCGAGCTCGAGCTCACGCCCCAGGGCACGCTCGCCGAGAAGCTGCGCGCCGGCGGCGCGGGCATCGCCGGGTTCTGGACCCGCACGGGCGTCGGCACGCAGGTCGCCGAGGGCGGCCTGCCCCAGCGGTACGACGGCGCGGGCGGCGTCGCGCAGGCGAGCGCGCCCAAGGAGGTGCGCACGTTCGGCGTCGGGCCGCGCGGCCGCGACGGGTCCTACGCGGAGGAGGCCGAGTTCGTGCTCGAGGACGCCATCACGACGGACTTCGCGCTCGTGCACGCGCTGCGCGGCGACCGGCACGGCAACCTCGTGTTCCACCGCTCGGCCCGCAACTTCTCGCCGCTCGCCGCGATGGCGGGCCGCGTGTGCGTCGCGCAGGTCGAGGAGCTCGTCGAGCCCGGCGAGATCGACCCCGACGCCGTGCACCTGCCCGGCGTGTTCGTGCACCGCGTCGTCGAGGTCGGCCCCGACGCGCCCAAGCGCATCGAGCGCCGCACCGTGCGCCCCGCCGCCGCGACCGACCAGCCCGCGCCCGCGTCGTCGGGCACCGCGACCAGCACGAAGGAGGGCTGAGACATGGCGCTCACCCGCGACGAGATGGCCGCCCGCGCCGCACGCGAGCTCCAGGACGGCTGGTACGTCAACCTCGGCATCGGCCTGCCGACGCTCGTGCCCAACTACGTGCCCGCGGACAGGCACCTCGTGCTCCAGTCGGAGAACGGGATCCTCGGCGTCGGGCCGTACCCGACCGAGGACGCCGTGGACCCCGACCTCATCAACGCCGGCAAGGAGACCGTCACCGTCCTGCCGGGCGCCGCGTTCTTCGACTCCGCGCTGAGCTTCGGCATGATCCGCGGCGGCAAGATCGACGCCGCCATCCTCGGCGGCATGCAGGTCTCCGAGACGGGCGACCTCGCCAACTGGATGATCCCCGGCAAGATGGTCAAGGGCCCCGGCGGCGCGATGGACCTCGTGCACGGGGCGGGCCGCGTGATCGTCCTCATGGAGCACGTCGCGCGCGACGGGTCGCCCAAGATCCTGCGCTCGTGCTCGCTGCCCCTCACCGGACGCGGGGTCGTGCACCGGATCATCACCGACCTCGCGGTGATCGACGTGACGCCCGACGGCCTCGTGCTGCGCGAGACCGCGCCCGGCGTGAGCGTCGACGACGTGCGCGCCGCGACCGAGCCCGACCTCACCGTCGCGCTCGACGACGCGCCGCTCGACGCGGCCGACGCCCGCCCGTCCACGCGAGCCGCCGGGACGCCGTCGTGACGCGCGACGTCCTGCGCCACGACGTGACGACACCGCGCGGGTGCGAGCACGTGCGCGAGGTCGCCCCCGACGGCGCGGCGCGCGCGACCGTGCTCCTCGTGCACGGCAACTGCTCGTCGTCGGCGTTCTTCGACCCGCTGCTGCGCGCGCTGCCCGCCGACGTGCGCGGCGTCGCCGTCGACCTGCGCGGGTACGGCGACGCCGAGGTGCGGCCCGTCGACGCGACGCGCGGCGTGCGGGACTTCGCCGACGACGTCGCGGCCGTGCTCGACGCGCTCGACCTCGCGCGCCCGCTCGTCGCGGTCGCGCACTCCGCCGGGGCGGGCGTCGTGCTCCAGCTCGCGACCGACCGGCCCGACCTGTTCGACGCGATCCTGCTCGAAGCGCCCATGTCGCCGTACGGGTTCGGCGGCACGCGCGACGTCGACGGCACGCCGCTGTCCCCCGACGTCGCGGGATCCGGCGGCGGGACCGCCAACCCGGCGTTCGTCGCGGCGCTCGCCGCGGGCGACCGGAGCGAGGACCCCGGGTCGCCGCGCGACGTGCTGCGCCGGTTCTACGTCGCCGACCCGGCCTCGCTCGGCGAGCCGCTGGGTGCCCTGGAGGAGCTGCTGCTCGACTCCGTCCTGTCCACCCGCACCGGCGACGACAACTACCCGGGCGACCGGACGACGTCGGACACGTGGCCCGGCGTCGCGCCCGGCACGCGCGGCATGAACAACGCGATCAGCGCGAAGTACTGCGACCTCTCGGGGTTCGCGACGTCCGGCGCGACGGCGCCCGTGCTGTGGGTGCGCGGCGACGCCGACGCGATCGTCTCCGACGCGTCGCTGTTCGACCTCGCGCACCTCGGCGCGCTCGGCGCCGTGCCCGGGTGGCCCGGCGCCGAGACGCACCCGCCGCAGCCGATGGTCGCCCAGACCCGGGCCGTCCTCGACGCCTACGCCGCCGCGGGCGGCAGGTACCGTGAGGAGGTGCGGCCCGGCGTCGGGCACAGCCCCCACCTCGAGGAGCCGGACGTGTTCCTCGATCTCCTGCTCGGGCTCGTGGACGACGCCGTCGCCCGCACGACCACCGCACGAGCGGACGCCACACCCCCGGCGCCCGCGCAGACAGAGCCGTCCGCACCCCTGGAGGTCCAGCCGTGAGCACCACCCCCGTCTCCCCCGCACGCCCCGACGACGTCGTGGTCGTCGCCGCCGCCCGCACGCCCCAGGGGCGGCTCAAGGGCTCGCTCGCCGCGCTGACGGCGGTCGAGCTCGGCGCCGTCGCCGCACGCGCCGCGATCGAGCGCTCGGGCCTCGGCGCGGACGCCGTCGACGCGGTCGTGCTCGGCCAGGTGCTCCAGGCCGGGGCCGGGCAGAACCCCGCGCGCCAGACCGCCGCGGGCGCCGGCGTCGGCTGGGACGTTCCCGCCGTGACGGTCAACAAGGTGTGCCTGTCCGGGCTCACCGCCGTCATCGACGGCACGCGCATGATCCGCTCCGGTGAGGCCGAGGTCGTGCTCGTCGGCGGCCAGGAGTCCATGACGAACGCGCCGCACCTCCTGCCCGGCTCGCGCGCCGGGTTCACGTTCGGCGACGTGACGCTCGTCGACGCCGTCGCGCGTGACGGGCTCACCGACGCGTTCGACCGCGCCTCCATGGGGGTCTCGACGGAGCGCACCAACGTCGGCGACGTGTTCGTCTCGCGCGAGGAGCAGGACGCCGTCGCCGCCGCGTCCCACCAGCGCGCCGCCGCCGCGTGGAAGGACGGGCTGTTCGACGCCGAGCTCGCGCCCGTGAGCGTCCCGCAGCGCCGCGGCGAGCCCGTCGAGGTCCGCGACGACGAGGGCGTGCGCCCCGACACGACCGTCGAGGGCCTCGCACGCCTGCGTCCGGCGTTCGACCCCGAGGGCACCATCACCGCGGGCAACGCGTCGCAGATCTCCGACGGCGCCGCCGCGCTCGTGCTGACGACCCGAGCCCGCGCCGAGTCCGCGGGCGCGCCGGTGCTCGCGACCGTCCGCACGTGGGGCCAGGTCGCCGGACCCGACACGTCGCTGCACTCCCAGCCCGCGCGCGCGATCCGCCAGGCCCTCGACCGGGCCGGGTGGACGGTCGACGACCTCGACCTCGTCGAGATCAACGAGGCCTTCGCGACCGTCGTCGTCGTCTCCACGCGCGTGCTCGGCGTCTCGCCCGACGTCGTCAACGTCCACGGCGGCGGCATCTCGCTCGGCCACCCCATCGGCGCGTCCGGCGCCCGCCTCGCCGTCCACGCCGCGCACGAGCTCGCCCGCCGCGGCGGCGGGCGCGTCGCGGTCGGGCTGTGCGGCGGAGGGGGTCAGGGCGAGGCGCTGCTGCTGGAGGCCTAGGGCTCGTCCGCGACGGGGTGGGCCGTCGGCGCCCCGGACGTTCGACGGGACGGTTCGGGAGGACCCACCTACGATCGCGAGATGCAGCCCACCGTGACGGAGACCCGAGCCTCCGAGCCCGTCGGCGACGAGCGCCCGCGCCACGGCGTGTGGGGGCGGTGGGTGCGGCGGTTCTCCGCCACGGGGCTCGTGCTCGCGCTGCTGTGGTTCTGCCTGTCGCTCACGCCGTCGCTCATCCCGCGCGCCTGGTACTACCAGGCCGTGATCTCGGGCGTGAGCGCCGTCGGCGGGTACGCGGTCGGCGCGTTCGTCGAGTGGTTCGCCGTGAAGGTCGGTCTGCGGGTCCGGTGGACGGCGCGCGCGAGCCGGGTCGCGTGGTGGGTGCTCGCCGGGGCGACGGCCGTGCTCGTCCCGCTGTCCCTCGTGCTCGGGGCGCGGCGCCAGATCGAGCTGCGGCACCTGTTCGGCATGTCCGAGGACGTCCCCGGCCGCGAGGTCGTCACGCTGCTCGTCGCCGCGGCCGTCGCCCTGCTCGTGCTCCAGACCGCGCGCGGCCTGCGCCGGGTCGCGCGCTGGGTGGCCCGGCTGGTCGGGCACGTCGTGCCCGCGCCGCTCGCGCGGTTCGTGAGCGGCGCGCTCGTCGCCGTGGTCGTCGTGCTCGTGCTCAACGGCGTGGTCTGGTCGGGCGCGATGAACGCGCTGAACGCGATCTACGTCGCGGCGAACGCCGAGATGGACCCGCGGCTGTCCCCGCCGCAGCAGCCCGAGCGGTCCGGCTCGGCCGCGTCGCCCGAGACGTGGGAGTCGCTCGGCGCCGAGGGCCGGAAGTTCGTCGTGTCCGGGCCGACCCTCGAGGAGCTGCGCGCGTTCGCCCAGGCGGGCGACGTCGTCGACCCCGCGGACGTGCGCGAGCCGATCCACGCGTACGCGGGCCTCGACCCCGACGGCGACCTCGACGCGACGGCCGCGCGCGTCGTCGACGAGCTCGACCGCACCGACGCGTGGGACCGGTCCGTCCTCGTCGTCGCGACGACCACCGGCACCGGCTGGGTGGACCCCGGCATGGTCGAGGCGGTCGAGCTCATGCACGGCGGTGACACGGCGATCGCGAGCATGCAGTACTCGTACCTGCCGAGCTGGATCAGCTTCGTCGGCGACCGGTCGACCCCGCCCGCCGCGGGCAAGGCGCTGTTCGATGCGGTGTACGCGCGGTGGTCGGACCTGCCCGAGGACGACCGCCCGCGCCTGCTCGCGTTCGGCATCTCGCTCGGGTCGTTCGGGATGCAGGGTGCGTTCAGCGGCGTGCAGGACGTCGAGGCCCGCTCCGACGGCGCGCTGTTCACCGGGACGCCCGGCTTCACCCCCCTGTGGCGCGAGCTCACCGACGCGCGCGACCCCGGGTCGCTCGAGTACGCCCCCGTGCTGGACGACGGCCGCCAGGTCCGGTGGGGCGATCCCGTCGAGACCGGGGTCGCCGACCTGTGGGGTCCCGGCCCGCGGTGGGACGAGCCGCGCGTCGTCTACCTCCAGCACGCGTCCGACGGCGTCACGTGGTGGGGTCCCGAGACCCTGTGGTCGGAGCCCGACTGGCTGCGCGAGCCGCGCGGGCCCGACGTCCTGGGCGACGTGCGCTGGTACCCGTTCGTCACGTTCTGGCAGCTCACGGGCGACCTGTTCGTCGCCGCGGCGTCGGACATCCCGCCCGGTCACGGGCACGTGTACCACCTCGAGTACGCCGACGGCTTCGCGGCGCTGCACGCCCCCGACGGCTGGACCGACGCGGACACCGCGCGTCTCAAGGACGCGATGGGCGCCCCGAGCGGGCAGAGCTCCACCGGCTGACGCGACCGCGCCGACGTCCGGCCCGCCCCGCGGTGCGTGAGGCGTCCGCGATCGTCCGACGGATGCACGGGCCGTAGCGGGCCCGGCGTCAGAGCGCGCTGCGCACGCGCAGCACGACCGCGGTCAGCGCGAGGAGGACGACGGCGCCGGCGTACCAGGACGCCGTCGTGCCCAGCGAGAGCACGGGCACGAGGAGCCCCGCCGCGACGGCCGGGAGGCCGAACGAGAGGTAGCTCACCGTGTACACGGACGCGAAGACCCCGGCCCGTTCGTGCGCGCCGACCGAGGACGCGACCGAGCGCAGGACCCCCGTGAACGACGCGCCGAACCCGGTGCCCGCGACCACGACGCTGAGCAGGTAGACCGGCAGCGAGCCCCCGCCGATCGCCACGAGCGCGAGCGCCGCGCCCGCTGCGACCCCGGTCATGCCGACGATCGAGGCGGTGCGGGCGGGGAGCCCACGGACGAGGAACGCCGCGGCCGCCGCCCCCGCGGACAGCAGACCGACGACGCCGCCCTGCCACAGGTGCGAGCGGACCCCGAACTCGGACGCGACGATGCCCGCCCCGAGGGACAGGTAGAGCCCGCCATTCGCCCAGCCCGCCAGCAGCGCCGGGACGCCGACCCAGAAGGTCCGCACGCCCGACCGCGGAAGGGCGAGGTGAGGACGCAGCGCCGTCCGCCACCCCTCGTGACGGGGTGACGTCTCCGGTGCGACCCACACGGCGGCGGCGAGCACGGCGTACGCGACGCCCAGCGCCCCGAACACCTCGCCCATCGCGCGGGCGGGCGTGACCGTCAGCGCCGCGCCGCCCACGGTCGCGCCCACCGCGAGGCCCACGAGCGGCGCGACGGAGTTCCACACCGCGCCCGAGCCCCGTCGGTGCGCGGGTTCGAGCTCGGTGATCGTCGCCGCGAGCGCTGACAGCAGGACCCCGCTCGCCAGCCCCTGCAGGGAGCGAGCCACGAGGAGTCCCGCGACCGACCCGGCGTGCCCGAAGGCGACGACGCTCACGGCGAGGAGCACGAACCCGGCACTGAGGACGGGTCGGCGCCCCACGTGGTCCGACAGCGAGCCGGCCGTGAGGAGCGCACCCAGCAGCACGACCGCGTAGATGGCGAACACGGCCGTCATCGCCGCGGGCGTGGCGTCGAACCTCGCCTGCAGGTCCGGGTAGAACGGCGACGGCGCGCTCGCGGCGGCCATCATCAACGTGCTGGCGACGACGGCCACCGCGAACCCGACCCGTCGCGAGACGGTACCGGTCGTGGTCATGAGCGCACCGTGCCGTCGGGCTCGTCGGGTTCGCTCGGCACCGGCGCCGCTGCGGCCGCGGGGGCGACGGCAGCGCGCACGTCCGCCGCGAAGCCGGCGACGGTGAACCCGTCGGGGACGGAGTCGACGAGCACGAGGTCCGAGATCGCGTTCTCGGTGCGCAACGGGAGACCGCTCGGGCAAGATATCTGATGGGTGTAATCTAAAGTTCGCTGCTGGCTGACGACGGAAGGGGGCAGCGATGAGCAGGTCGTCCCAGGCGGACGCGGCGCGACACCGCGAGGAGGTCGTGGACGCGACGTCCCGGATGCTGCGCGAGCGGGGCGCCGCGAACGTGAGCGTGCAGGAGGCGATGTCGGCGGCCGGGCTCACGCACGGCGGCTTCTACAAGCACTTCCGCTCGAAGGACGACCTCGTCGCGGCCGCGACGCGCGACGCGTTCGGCGACATCCTCGGCCGCCTCGACCGGGTGGCCGCGGAGAGCCCCGACGGACCCACCGCGCGCGACCGGCTCGTCACGGAGTACCTCTCCCCGGAGCACCGCGACGCGCCCGGGACCGGCTGCGCCAACGCCGCGCTCGCGACGGACGCCGCGCGCGCGACGAGCCCGGAGCTGCGCGCGGCCTTCACCGACGGGCTGCGCGCGACCGTCGACCGCCTCGCCGCGGTCGAGGGCGGCGGGCCCGACGCGCGCGCCCACGCGCTCGTGGACCTCGTGGTCCTCGTCGGGAGCCTGACCCTCGCCCGGGCCACGACCGGCGACCCGGTGTCCGACGAGCTGCTCGCCCTGGCGCGGGAGCACCTCGCGCAGAGGTGAGCGTCACCGCCCCGGGCGCACCCGCACGGGCGAGGCGCCGTCGCTCGGCGCGTGCGCCTCGAGGAACGAGAAGACCTCCGTCTGGTCGACACCGGGGAAGGCTCCCGTCGGCATCGCCGCGAGCATCGACGCGTGCGGTCGCGCGCTGGGCCACGCCTGGCCGGCCCAGCGGTCCGCGAGCGCGTCCGGCGGGCGGCGGCAGCACGCGTCGTCGGGGCAGCGGGACACGAGCCGCTCCGTCGTGTCGCGCCCGAGGAACCACTTGACGTGCGCGAACGGCACGCCGACGCTCACCGAGAACTCCCCCTCCGCCGCCCGCTGGACGCGGGACGTGCACCAGTAGGTGCCGCTCGGGGTGTCGGTGTACTGGGAGAACGGGCTGAGCCGGTCCTCGACCGCGAACACCGTGCGCGCCGTCCAGCTGCGGCACACGTACTGTCCCTCGACCGCGCCGAGCGGGTCCGTGGGGAACCGGACGCCGTCGTTCTCGTACGCCTTGTGGATGACGCCGGACTCGTGGACCTTCATGAAGTGCACCGGGATCCCGAGGTGCCTCGTCGCGAGGTTGGTGAAGCGGTGCGCCGCCGTCTCGTAGGACACGGCGAACGCGTCGCGCAGGTCCTCGACCGAGATCTCGCGCGCGTCCTTCGCGGCGCGCAGGGTCCGCACCGCGTGCCGCTCCGGCAGGAGCAGCGCCGCCGCGAGGTAGTTCGCCTCGACCCGCTGGCGCAGGAACTCGCGGTAGTCGCGCGGCTCGGCGTGCCCGAGCACGTGCGGCGCGAGGGCCTGGAGCAGGGCCGACGTCGCGTTGGAGCGCCCGCGCAGCCCGTCGCTCGGGAGGTACACGCGGTGGTGCCGCAGGTCGAGCACCGACCGCGTCGAGTGCGGCAGGTCGCCCACGTAGTGGATGGTGAACCCGAGGTGGGTCGCGATGTCGGCCGCGACGCGCTGCGGCAACGGCCCGCCCGTGTGCCCCACGCTCTCGAGCAGCTCGGCCGCGGCGTCCTCGAGCTCGGGGAAGTAGTTGTCCTGCGCGCGCATGGTCGCGCGCAGCTCGGCGTTCGCCCTCCGCGCCTCCTCCGGGGTCGCGGCACGCTCTGCGTGCAGGCGCTGGAGCTCGCGCTCGAGCGCGACGATCGTCTCCAGCGCGTCGGTCGGCAGCGACTTGCCGACGCGCACGGGCCGCAGCCCGAGCGCGTCGAAGAGCGGCCCGCGCTGCACGCGCTCGAGCTCGATCTCGAGCGCGTCGCGGCGTGACGGCGGCACCGGGGAGAGGAGGTCGTCGAGGCTCGCGCCGAGGGCTCGTGCGACGGCCTGGAGCTGGGCGAACTTGGGCTCGCGCTTGCCGTTCTCCAGCAGGGAGACCTGCGAGGGCGCGCGGCCGATCGCCGCGCCGAGCTCGTCGAGCGTCATGCCGCGTGCGGTGCGCAGGTGGCGGATCCGGCGGCCGATGGTCAGCGCGTCCGGCTCGCTCTCGAGCGGGATCTGAGCATGTTCCGTGATTCCGGCCGGTCGCGTCGTCGGGATAGCCATGACTCAGAGTGACACGCGCCACTCCTTCCGCACAACAGAAGATCGTCGATTCTTTCGCTCGTTCTCGCTTGAGAAGGGCTTCACACGGGGAGGAAGGTCGAAGCACGGACCTCGCCGAGGTCCACCGACCGGCCCGGCCGGCCCGCACGCGGCGGGTCGGCGCACCACCAGGAGGCACCCGTGACCAGGCCCACCATCGTCAGCCGCCGCTCCCCGTCCGAGTACGCGGGCGGCGCCCGTCCGCTCGGCGCCGTCGCGACGACGTCGGGCGTCGCGGGTCCGACCACCGGCACCCCGCGCCGCCCCGGCGACCAGACCGAGACCGCCGCCGAGATCTCCGCCCGTTGGGCGAGCGACCCGCGCTGGTCCGGCCTCCAGCGCGACTACACCGCCGAGGACGTCGTGGCGCTGCGCGGATCCGTCCGCGAGGAGCACACCCTCGCCCGGCGCGGCGCCGAGAAGCTGTGGGAGCTCATCCACACCGAGGAGTGGGTCGCCGCGCTCGGCGCGTTCACGGGCAACCAGGCCGTGCAGCAGGTGCGCGCCGGCCTGAAGGCCATCTACCTGTCCGGGTGGCAGGTCGCGGCCGACGCCAACCTCTCCGGCCAGACGTACCCCGACCAGTCCCTGTACCCCGCCAACTCGGTGCCGGCCGTCGTGCGCCGCATCAACAACGCGCTCCTGCGCGCCGACCAGATCGAGACGGCGGAAGCCGCGGGCTCCGGCGACGGGCGACCCTCGCGCGACTGGCTCGCCCCGATCGTCGCCGACGCCGAGGCCGGGTTCGGCGGCCCGCTCAACGCCTACGAGCTCATGCAGTCGATGATCGCCGCGGGGGCGGCCGGCGTGCACTGGGAGGACCAGCTCGCGTCGGAGAAGAAGTGCGGCCACCTCGGCGGCAAGGTGCTCGTCCCCACGAGCCAGCACATCCGCACGCTCAACGCCGCGCGCCTCGCGGCCGACGTCGCGGGCGTGCCGTCCGTGATCATCGCCCGCACGGACTCGCTCGCCGCGGACCTGCTGACGTCCGACGTCGACGAGCGCGACCGTCCGTTCCTCACGGGCGAGCGCACCTCCGAGGGCTTCTACCGGGTGCGCCCCGGCCTCGACGCCGTGGTCGCGCGCGGCCTGGCCTACGCGCCGTACGCCGACCTCATCTGGGTCGAGACGGGCGAGCCCGACCTCGAGCTCGCGCGCACCTTCGCCGAGACGATCCACGCGCAGCACCCGGGCAAGAAGCTCGCCTACAACTGCTCGCCGTCGTTCAACTGGAAGAAGCACCTCGACGACGCCCAGATCGCGAGCTTCCAGAAGGAGCTCGCCGCGATGGGCTACGCGTTCCAGTTCATCACGCTGGCCGGCTTCCACGCCGTCTCGCACTCCATGTTCGAGCTCGCGCGCGGCTACAACGAGCGCGCGATGTCCGCCTACGTCGAGCTGCAGGAGGCCGAGTTCGCCTCCGAGGCCGACGGCTACACCGCCACCCGCCACCAGCGGGAGGTCGGCACCGGCTACTTCGACCGGGTCGCCACGGCTCTCAACCCCGACGCCGCCACCCTCGCGCTCGCCGGGTCCACCGAGACCGCCCAGTTCCACTGATCCCCACCGCGCGGCGGGGCTGCCCCCGCTCCGCCACCGCAGCCCCGCCGCGCGACACGACCTCCGGAGAACGCCATGACCGCCCTCACCACGACCACCTCTCCCCCGACCTCGGACCCCTCCGGGACGTCGCCCGACGACGAACCGCGCCCCGGGAGCCCGGGCCGCCGCGCGCCGTCGGGCACCCTGCGCGTCACCGGCACCCTCGGCGAGCGCTACCGCGAGATCCTCACGCCCGAGGCGCTCGACTTCGTGACGCTGCTGCACGACCGGTTCGTCGCCCGCCGCCACGAGCTGCTCATGGACCGCCAGCAGCGCCGGCAGGACGTCGCCGACGGCATCGACCCCGACTTCCGCGCGTCCACGCGCCCCGTGCGCGACGACCCGACGTGGCGCGTCGCCGGGTCGACCGGGGCGCCCGGCCTCGACGACCGCCGCGTCGAGATCACGGGCCCGACCGACCCGAAGATGACGATCAACGCCCTCAACTCGGGGGCCAAGGTGTGGCTCGCGGACGCCGAGGACGCGTCGAGCCCCACGTGGCGCAACGTGATCGAGGGCCAGCTCGCCCTGCACGACGCGATCCGCGGGACGCTCACGCACACCGTCGACGTCCCGGGCGGCGAGCCCAAGGAGTACCGGCTGCGCTCGACGACGCTCACCGACCTCCCGACGATCGTGTTCCGCCCGCGCGGGTGGCACCTCATCGAGAAGCACATGCGGTACGTCGACCGCGCCGGGGTCAGCGTGTCGGCGTCGGCGTCGCTCGTGGACTTCGGGCTGTACCTGTTCCACAACGGCCGCGAGCTCGTGGAGCGCGGCCGCGGGCCGTACTTCTACCTGCCCAAGCTCGAGGGCTACCGCGAGGCGCGGCTGTGGAACGACGTGTTCGTGCTCGCGCAGGACTACCTCGGCCTCCCGCAGGGCACGATCCGCGCGACCGTGCTGATCGAGACGCTGCCCGCGGCGTTCGAGATGGAGGAGATCCTCTACGAGCTGCGCGACCACTGCGCCGGGCTCAACGCCGGGCGGTGGGACTACCTGTTCTCCGTCATCAAGGCGTTCCGCACGCGCGGCGACTCCTACGTGCTGCCCGACCGCGCCCAGGTGACCATGACCGCGCCGTTCATGCGCGCGTACACCGAGCTGCTCGTCGCGACGTGCCACCGGCGCGGCGCGCACGCGATCGGCGGGATGAGCGCGTTCATCCCCGACCGGCGGCGGCCCGACGTCACCGAGCGCGCGTTCGAGCAGGTGCGCGCCGACAAGCGCCGCGAGGCGACGGACGGGTTCGACGGCACGTGGGTCGCGCACCCCGACCTCATCGAGGTCGCGCGCGGCGAGTTCGACGCCGTGCTGGGCGACCGCCCGCACCAGGTCTCGCGCCGGCGCGACGACGTCACCGTGGGCCAGCACGAGCTCCTCGACATCGGCTCGGCGCGGCGCGCGGGCGCGACCGTGACCGCCGCAGGCCTGCGGTCCAACGTGTCGGTGGGCGTGCGGTACCTCGAGTCGTGGCTGCGCGGCGTCGGCGCCGCCGCGATCGACCACCTCATGGAGGACGCCGCGACCGCGGAGATCTCGCGGTCGCAGGTGTGGCAGTGGATCGCCTCGGGCACGCGCACCGAGAACGGCGTGCCCATCACGCGCGAGCGCGTCGAGGCGCTGCTCGCCGAGATCGTCGACGACCTGCCGCGCACGCCCGGCAACCGGATCGACGACGCCGCGAACGTGTTCCGCGCCGTCGCGCTCGCCGAGGACTTCCCGACGTTCCTCACCATCGGGGCGTACTCGCAGTTCCTCGTCGGGTCGGAGGTCGACCAGCCGTAACCGGTCTCCTGCCGGGAGCGACCGTGGTGCCGTGGTCCGTCCGATCACGGCACCACGGTCGCTCTCGTGGGCGGGGTCGAACTCGTGGCCGCGGTCGTCCTCGTGGTCGCGACGGGCGTGCTCGACGGTGGGGCCCCCGGTGTGGGAGCATCCCGCCACGCACGGCGGCACGGACCGTCCGGGCGCTCGCCCGCACGACTCCGGAGCAGCACGTGGACAACCCCTTCCCGCCGCCGAACGGCGCCGCGCCCGCGGCGCCCGTCCCGCCGACCGGCGCGACCCCGCCGGCAGCGCCGCCGGCTCCCCCGCAGCCCGTCCCGGCCGCCGCGCCGCCGGCTCTCGGCCCGGCCGCGCCGGCGGTCCCCGGCCCCGCGCACGGCACCGTCGGCGTCCCGCCCGCCGTGGCACCGGGCCACGTCGCTGGCCCCGGCCCGGCCGTCCCGACCGGGGCGGGCGTCCCGCCGACGCCGCGGCGCGGGCCGTCGCGGACGGTCGTCGCGCTCGCCGTCGGGCTCGTGTGCCTCGCGGTGGGCGGCGGTGCGGGCTTCGCCGCGGGCGTCGCGACCGACGCCGGGGGGCCGTCGTGGCGTGGCTGGACGAGCCGGCGTACTCCGACGACTGGACGGACGACGGCTGGACCGACGACTGGTCCGACGGCGGCTGGGAGGGCTCGGGGACGCGCCAGGACCCCTGGCTCTTCGACGGCTACACCGTGGGCGGGGACGAGTGGGAGGTCCTGCTCGAGGAGCCCTACGAGGCGACCGCGGAGATCCTCGCGCACGACGACGTCAACGTCCCGCCGCCGGACGGCACGGAGTACTGGATCGTGCCCGTGACCGCGATCTACTACGGCCCGAGCTCGCAGGTCAGCGCCTGGGGTGCCGTCGACGTGGGCTTCGTCGGCGACGACGGCGTGCACGTCGACGGGCAGTGCGGCGCCGTGCCGCACGCGCTCGTGGGCACCGGCCTCATCGGGACCGACGACACCGTGACGGGCAACGTGTGCGTCGCGGTGCCCGCGGGAGCGCCCGGGCTCTGGACGCTCTCCCTCGAGGGCTACCAGCGGTGGTACTTCAAGGCCACCGACCCGCTCGCCGGCTGACGGGCTCCCCGCGCCGCCCTCACCCGAGGGCGCGCACGAAGTCCGAGCGGCGCGCCGCGAACCACGCCTCGTTCTCGCGGATGCGGTCCCCGACGCCGTCGTCCCACATGCGCTGCCAGCCCCCGCCGCGCGTCTGCGCCGCGTGCCGCATCGCATACCAGGAGCGCGCGAACCGCTGCGCGAGCACGTCGAGCAGCGCGAGCCGCTCGGACCGGTCGAGCCCGTACGCCTCCGTGAGGACGCGCGCGCGCCGCGGCGCGTCGAGGTCGCGCAGGACGTCGGGGCGCGCCTCGGGCGGCGCGACCGGCGCCCAGTAGAGCAGCGTCGTCGCGACGTCGAGCAGCCGGGTCGTCGGGCCCGCGAGGTCGAAGTCGATCACGCCGACGAGCCGGTGCGGCCCGTCCGGGTCGTCCCCCGCCGGGACGAACAGGGCGTTCTCGACCGTGACGTCGTTGTGGCCGACGACGTCCGGCTCGTCGAACACGTCCGGCACCTCGCGGAACTGCGGACGCTCGCGCCACGCGACGCCGTCGGGCAGGACGACGTCGCGCGACACCTCGTGCAGCGCGCGCTGCCACTCGCCGAGCTGCACGAGCACGTCCTCCGCCGTCGCCCACGCGTGCGGCGGCCGCCCGCCCATCTCGCCGGGCAGGAACGTCACGACCTCCCGGCCGTCGTCGTCGATCCCGAGGAACCGCGGCGCGCGCTCGAAGCCCCCGCGCTCGAGATGCAGCAGGTACGCCTCGACGGCGGGGCTGTGCGGCCCACGGGGGCGGCGGACGGTGTCGCCCCGGCGGACGACGCCGTCCGAGACGTCACCCCCGAGCAGCGGGACCTCGACGTCGTCCGCGTCGTCGCGGTACGGGAGCAGATCGGTCATACCCGACACCCTCGCACGCCCGACGCCCGCCTGGCCAGGAGGAGAGCCGCTCCCCGGGGTCGGTGACGGCGACGACCGCCGTCGCGGGCGTGGGACACCCCGGCGCACGGCGGTCGCAGCGTGCGCCGGGGCGGGACGGGGGACGACGGGTGCGTCAGGGCGTCGCCGGCGCCTCGCCGGCGGACGCGGCCCACTCGTCGTCGGTGAGCAGGCGCGAGCGGATGATGAACCGCACGCCCTCGGGCGCCTCGACGCTGAACCCGGCGCCCCGGCCGGGCACGACGTCGATCGTCAGGTGCGTGTGCTTCCAGTACTCGAACTGCACGCGGCTCATCCACACGGGCACGACGAACCGACCCGCCGCGCCGTCGGGAGCGCCCGCCTCGCCGGGACCGTCGGCCACGACGAGGTCGCCGAGGTGCACGTCGGCGTCGCCGAGCAGGAAGTCGCCCTGCGGGTAGCACATCGGCGAGGACCCGTCGCAGCACCCGCCGGACTGGTGGAACATGAGCTCGCCGTGGACGGCGCGCAGCCGCGCGAGCAGCGCGGCGGCGGCGTCGGTGAGCGCGACCCGCGCGGGTGGCGCGCCGGTCGCGCGGGGCGAGGGGACGTCGTCGGGCACGAGAACCTCCTGCGGCAGCGCGAGAACGGGGTTGCTCACCGCCGAGCACGGGGTTGGTGTCGTATTGGCGTGGAAAACGACACCAACCCCGTGTTCGGCGGAGGCGGGGCCGGGCGGCCTAGAAGAAGCCGAGCTTCTGGGCCGAGTAGGAGACGAGGAGGTTCTTCGTCTGCTGGTAGTGGTCGAGCATCATCTTGTGGTTCTCGCGCCCGACGCCGGAGCCCTTGTACCCGCCGAACGCGGCAGCGGCGGGGTACGCGTGGTAGCAGTTGGTCCACACGCGCCCGGCCTCGATGGTGCGGCCCGCGCGGTAGGCGGTGTTCCCCGACCGCGACCAGACGCCGGCCCCGAGCCCGTAGAGCGTGTCGTTGGCGATCGTCATGGCGTCGTCGAAGTCGGAGAAGTCCGTGACCGCGACGACGGGACCGAAGATCTCCTCCTGGAAGATCCGCATCGAGTTCTTGCCCTCGAAGATCGTGGGCGTCACGTAGTACCCGCCCGCGAGGTCGCCGCCGAGCTCGGCGCGCGACCCGCCCGTGAGGACCTTCGCGCCCTCGGCCTTGCCGATCTCGATGTACGACAGGATCTTCTCGAGCTGGTCGTTCGACGCCTGGGCGCCGATCATCGTCTCGGTGTCGAGCGGGTTGCCCTGCTTCACCGCCCTCGTGCGCTCGACCGCGTCGCCGAGGAACGTGTCGTAGATCGACGACTGGATGAGCGCACGCGACGGGCACGTGCACACCTCGCCCTGGTTGAGGGCGAACATCGTGAACCCCTCCAGGGCCTTGTCGTAGAAGTCGTCGCGCGCGTCGGCCACGTCGGAGAAGAAGATGTTCGGCGACTTGCCGCCGAGCTCGAGCGTGACGGGGATGATGTTCTGGCTCGCGTACTGCATGATCAGGCGGCCCGTCGTCGTCTCGCCCGTGAACGCGATCTTGCGGATGCGCGGGCTGGACGCGAGCGGCTTGCCCGCCTCGACACCGAACCCGTTGACGACGTTGACGACTCCGGGCGGCAGCAGGTCGCCGACGATGTCCATGAGGAAGAGGATCGACGCGGGCGTCTGCTCGGCGGGCTTGAGCACCACGCAGTTGCCGGCCGCGAGCGCCGGGGCGAGCTTCCACACGGCCATGAGGATCGGGAAGTTCCACGGGATGATCTGCCCGACGACGCCGAGCGGCTCGTGGAAGTGGTACGCGATGGTGTCCTCGTCGATCTCGGAGATCGAGCCCTCCTGCGCGCGGATCGCGCCCGCGAAGTAGCGGAAGTGGTCGATCGCGAGCGGGATGTCGGCCGCGAGGGTCTCGCGGACGGGCTTGCCGTTCTCCCACGTCTCCGCGACGGCGATCCGCTCGAGGTTCTGCTCCATGCGGTCGGCGATCTTGTTGAGGATCACGGCGCGCTCGGTCGCGCTCGTGCGGCCCCAGGAGCGGGCGGCGCCGTGCGCGGCGTCGAGGGCGCGCTCGACGTCGTCGGCGTTCCCGCGCGCGACCTCGGTGAACGTGCGGCCCGTGACGGGGCTGGGGTTCTCGAAGTACTGCCCGCTCGACGGCGCGACGTACTCGCCGCCGATCCAGTGGTCGTAGCGGGGCTCGTACTCGGCGATGGCCCCGTCCGTGCCGGGGGCTGCGTAGACCGTCATCTCTGCCTCCTCGCAGTGCTGACTCGTGGTGCTCGCCGCGCTCCTGGGAGGTCGCCGCCGGGCGGGGGGACGCCCGACGGCGGTGCGCGGCACGGCGCGTCGTCGCGCCGTGGCACGACGCTAGGCGGGCGAGGGTTGCAGGACCGTTGCAGCGGTGGGCGTCAGGCGAGCTCGTCGTCGAGGAGGTCGAGGTGGGCCCGGGCGCGGACCCACAGCGGGCTGCCGTGGGGCGCGACCTGCTGGAGGCGGGTCCACGCCGCGTGGTCCTCGGCGCCGTCGTCGGTGCGGGTCCAGGCGTCGAGGACGTCGGGGTCCCCGGTGGCGAGGGCGGCCGTGCGCACCTCGGCGGTGAGCTCGGCGCGCAGGTGCTCGACGGCCGGTGCGCCGGAGCGTGGCAGCACGGGCCCGCGGTAGGCGGCGATCGCACCGAGGGCGTCGCCGAGCGCGAGGCGGTCGCGCACGACGTCGACGTCGGTCCGCAGCGGGCGCGCGAGCCGGTAGGGGCGTGACCCGGCGAGGAGCGGCCCGGCGACGCGGCGCAGGCGTGAGACCTCGGCGCGGACCGTGACGTCGGACAGGTCGCCGGGGTGCAGGAGCACGGCGAGCTCGTCGGCCGAGAGCCCGCGCGGGTGCGCGGCGAGGAGCGCGAGGATCTCGGCGTGCCGCAGCGACAGGCGGTGGTCGAGGCCGTCGGGCGCGCGCAGCACGGGCGCCGACCCGAGGACGAGCAGCTCGGGGCGCCCGTCGCCCGGCGGCCCGGGCACGGGTCCGGCGGCACCGGCCTGCTCACCCGTCGCGGCGCGCCGGGCGAGCTCGCGCTCGAGGCTGAGGACGGTCGCGCGCACGAGGGACAGGACGACGCCCGAGGCGGCCGACTGGCGTCCCGTGACGTCGAGCACGCCGAGCACGCGGCCGCTGCCGGGCTCGTGGATGGGCACGGCCGTGCAGCTGAACGCCTGCACCGGCCGCGAGAAGTGCTCGGCGCCGAGGACCTGCACGGCGCGGCGGGCGGCGAGCGCCGTCCCGGGCGCGTTCGTCCCGACCCGCTCCTCGCGCCACACGGACCCCTCGACGAAGCCGACGCGCTCGACGGACTCGCGCAGCGCGCGGTTGCCCTCGACCCACAGGAGCCGGCCCGCGTCGTCGGACACGGCGACGGCGAGACCGTCGTCCACGGCGGCGTCGACGACGAGCTCGCGCACCACGGGCATGACGGCCGCGAGCGGGTGCGCGTCGCGGTACGCGACGAGGTCGTCGTGCGCGAGGCCGGAGCCGGTGCGGGGTCCCTCGGGGTCGACGCCGCTGTGCAGGGAGCGGCGCCAGGAGTCCGCGACGACGGGGTGCACGCCGTGGGGCAGGACGCCGCTGTCGAGGAACGAGCGGTAGGCGGCGCGCACGGAGCGGGGGTCGCGGCGCGCGTCGGCGCGTCGCGGGTGCGCGTCGCTGCGCAGCGGCGGTGCGGGGGTGCGCGGCACGGGGCCTCCGACGTCGTCGTGCGGTGCGCCCAGTGTAGACCGCGGCGCGCGGCACGCGACCGTGGCGCTCACCGGGCCGCGCCCGGCGCCGAGCCCGCGGCGTCGGCCTCCCGCGCGACCTGGCGCAGTCCCGCGAGCACGACGCTCGTCGCGGCCGTCGGGGGCGCCCCGCGCCGCACGGCCGCGTACACGGGCCGGGTGCGCGGCGCGCGCAGCAGCCGGGCGTCGACGTCGTAGCGCGGGTCGACGGCGAGCCCCGGCAGGAGCGCGACGGACAGGCCCGCCTCGACGTGCGCGAGGAGAAGCTCGTAGCTCGGCAGGCGCGCGACGACCCGCGGCTCGAAGCCGGCGTCGCGGCACGCGCTCTCGACGAGCGTGGACAGGTACCGGCCGGGCAGGTCGGCCGACCAGCGCGCGTCGGCGAGGCCGGCGAGGTCGACGGGGCCGTCCGTGGCACCGGTCCCGCTCGGGGCGACGAGGACCACGGGGTCCTCCAGCAGCGGGACGGTCGCGACGTCGGGCCCGGCGAGCCGGGCGCCGTCGAGGAGGTCGGCGGTGACCGCGACGTCGACGTCGGCGCGGCGCAGCGCGGGCCCGCTCTCGCGCGGGTCGAGCTCGACGATCTCGACCTCGACGCGCGGGTGCTCGACGGCGAGCCGCGTGGCGAGGGGGATGACGAGCGCACGCACCGCGCTGGAGAACGCGGCGACCCGCACGGCGCCCGCGGGGTGCCCGTCGGGGTGCGCGAGCTCGGCCTCCGCGAGCGCCATCTGGTCGAGGATGACGCGCGCGTGCGCGGCGAGGGTGCGGCCCGCGGGCGTGAGCCGGACGCGGCGACCGGCGCGCTCGACGAGGCGCGTCCCGGTCTCGGCCTCGAGCGTCGCGAGCTGGGCGGAGACGGCGGACGGGCTGAGGTGCAGCGAGGCGCCGACGGCCCGCACCGTGCCGAGGCTGTCGAGCCGCGCGAGGATCTGCAGGCGTGCCGCGTTGAGCACGGGACCTCCGGTCTGTGCGAGTTTTCCGCACAGACTGTACGCAGACTCGTGCTGTACGTGCACAGACGTCCGTCCCTACGCTCGACGCATGACGGCCGCCTCCTCCCCCGCCCTCGTCCCGTCGCCCGCCGCGTCGCCCGCGGCGCCGGACGACGCGTCCCGCTTCTGGGCCGACGCGGACCGGCACCTCGTCCGGTACGGCGGCCCGTTCACGCCCGAGATCGTCGAGAGCGCGTCCGGCAGCTTCGTCACGACGGCCGACGGGCGACGCGTCCTCGACTTCACGTCGGGCCAGATGAGCGCGATCCTCGGCCACGGGCACCCCGCGATCGTCGAGACGGTCCGTCGCCAGGTCGCGACCCTCGACCACCTGTTCTCCGGCATGCTGTCGCGCCCGGTCGTCGACCTCGCGCGCCGCCTCGCCGGGACCCTGCCCGACCCGCTCGAGAAGGTGCTCCTGCTCTCGACCGGCGCCGAGTCGAACGAGGCCGCGATCCGCATGGCGAAGCTCGTCACGGGCGGGCACGAGGTCGTCTCGCTCGCGGGCTCGTGGCACGGCATGACGCACGCGGCCGCCGCCGCGACGTACAGCGCGGGCCGGCGCGGGTACGGCCCGACGGCGCCCGGCAACCTCGTCGTCCCCGTGCCGAACGCGTACCGCCCGGACCACCTGACGCCCGACGGCGAGCACGACTGGCGCCGCCAGCTCGACCTCGCGTTCGACCTCGTCGACGTGCAGTCGACGGGCAGCCTCGCGGCATGCATCGTCGAGCCGATCCTGAGCTCGGGCGGCATCGTCGAGCTCCCGCCGGGCTACCTCGCCGCGCTGCGGGACAAGTGCCACGAGCGCGGGATGCTCCTCATCCTCGACGAGGCGCAGACGGCGCTGTGCCGCACGGGCTCGTGGTACGCGTTCGAGGGCCGCGACGGCGAGGAGCCGGTGGTGCCGGACATCCTCACGCTCTCCAAGACGCTCGGCGCGGGGCTGCCGCTGGCGGCCGTCGTGACGAGCGCCGAGATCGAGCAGCGCGCGCACGAGCGCGGGTTCCTCTTCTTCACGACGCACGTCTCCGACCCGCTCGTCGCGGCCGTCGGCAACACCGTGCTCGACGTGCTCCAGGGCGAGCGCATGGACGACCGGGTTCGTGTGCTGGGCGACCGCCTGCGCGCGGGCCTGCTCGACCTCCAGGACCGCCACGCCGCGATCGGCGACGTGCGCGGGCGGGGCCTGCTCCAGGGCATCGAGCTCGTGCGGGACCGCGAGACCAAGGAGGGCGCGGACGCCCTCGGCGCCCTGGTCACGCGGCGGGCGCTGGAGCTCGGGCTCCACATGAACGTCGTGCAGCTGCGCGGGATGGGCGGCGTGTTCCGCATCGCGCCGCCGCTCACGGTGAGCGAGGAGGAGCTCGACCTCGGGCTGGCGATCCTCGACCGCGCGCTCGGCGGCGCGACGCGCGAGCTCCTCGGCTGACGGCCCGGTCGGGCGGCCGGAGGGGCGCTCGCACGACCGTCCGCTGCGTGCGTTTACACAGTCTCAGCATGCGCGACGGGCCTTCCGTGATGCGGACAGCAGACCTAGCCTGACGCTCGGACGGACCACCCTTCACCCGCGCACGGAGGACACCATGCCCGCACCCCTCGACACCAGCGAGAAGATCAGCCAGTACGCCCACCCCGACCGCCTCGTGAGCACCGACTGGCTCGCCGAGCACCTCGGGCAGCCGGGCATCGTCGTCGTCGAGTCGGACGAGGACGTGCTGCTCTACGAGACCGGTCACATCCCGGGTGCGGTGAAGATCGACTGGCACACCGACCTCAACGACCCCGACACGCGCGACTACATCGACGGCAAGGGCTTCGCCCAGCTCCTCGGCAGCAAGGGCATCGCGCGCGACACGACGATCGTCGTCTACGGCGACAAGAACAACTGGTGGGCCGCGTACGCGGCGTGGGTCTTCACGCTGTTCGGCCACGAGGACGTGCGACTGCTCGACGGCGGCCGCGGCAAGTGGATCGCGGAGGGCCGCGAGATCACGACGGACGTCCCGGCGCCCGAGGCCGTGGAGTACCCGGTCGTCGAGCGCGACGACGTGACGATCCGCGCGTTCAAGGAGGACGTCCTCGCGCACATCGGCAACGGCCCGCTCGTCGACATCCGCTCCCCGCAGGAGTACACGGGCGAGCGCCTGCACATCCCGGACTACCCGGAGGAGGGCGTGCTGCGCGGCGGACACATCCCGACGGCGCGCAACGTCCCGTGGGCGACGGCCGTCGCCGAGGACGGCACGTACAAGTCGCGCGAGCAGCTCGAGGCGATCTACCAGGAGGGCGGCCTGGGCCTCGCGACGGACGACGAGGTCGTCACGTACTGCCGCATCGGCGAGCGGTCGAGCCACACGTGGTTCGCGCTGACGTACCTGCTCGGCTTCGACAAGGTCCGCAACTACGACGGCTCGTGGACCGAGTGGGGCAACGCGGTGCGCGTGCCGATCGTCAAGGGCGAGGAGCCCGGCGAGGCCCCGGCGTCGCTCAACTGACCCGCGTCCCGCGCGTGCCCGACGGCGCGCGGCCCGCTCCCTCGTGGGGCGCGCCGCGCGCCGTCGGCGTCCGCGGGCATACGGGGCGCACGCCGGGCGTTCCGCACGGTGGGACCGAGTCCCGGTCGCCCGCCCCCGATGCAAGGATCGACACCATGAGCTCCTCGTCCGACGCCCCGTCCCTGCCCGCGGCCCTCGCGGAGATCCGCGAGGACTTCCTCGCGCTGCCGGAGCGCGAGCGTCTCCAGCTCCTGCTCGAGTTCGCGAACGAGCTGCCCGACCTCCCGGAGCGCTACGCGAGCGCGCCCGGGCTGCTGGAGCGCATCGAGGAGTGCCAGTCCCCCGTGCGCGCGTTCGCGGAGGTCGACGACGCGGGCGTCGTGCACTTCTACGCGACCGCGCCGGCCGAGGCGCCGACGACCCGCGGGTTCGCGTCGATCCTCGCGCAGGGCCTCTCGGGCCTGACGGTGCAGGAGGTGCTCGACGTGCCGGACGACTTCCCGATGTCGATCGGCCTCACGCGCGCCGTGAGCCCGCTGCGCATCGGCGGCATGAACGGGATGCTCACGCGCGCCAAGCGCCAGGTGCGCGAGCAGGTCGCGGCGCGCGCCTGACCGAAGATCCCCCGCGGACCCGCCGAGCATGCGGTTGCCGCCCGTCCGGCCGCCACGACGGGACGCGTTCGCATGGTCGGCGCGTCAGTCGCGGAGCGCGAGGCGCCGCGCCAGGACCGCGCACACGACGAGCTGCAGCTGGTGGAACACGATGACCGGCACGGCGACCACGCCCGCGACGGCGACGGGGAACAGCACCGCGGCCATCGGCAGGCCCGTCGCGAGCGACTTCTTGGACCCGCACATGAGCAGCGCGACGCGGTCCTCGGTGGACAGGTGTAGCGCGGCACCGCCCCACCACGTGAGCGCGAGCATCACGGCGAGCACGAGCGCGCTCACGACGAGCAGCGCGACGACCGACCACCCGGACACGCTCGACCACACGCCCGCCGACGTCGCCGCCGCGACCGCGCCGAACACGACGACGAGGATCGTGCCGCGGTCCACGCCGAGCGTGAGCCACCGGCGAGCACGGATCCAGTCGCCGACCCACGGCTGCACGAGCTGCCCGACGACGAACGGCAGCAGGAGCTGCAGCAGCACCGTGCGCAGGCCCCCGAGGCCGCCGCTCGGGGCGTCGGCGCCCCCGTCCGCGCCGGTCATGAGCCACAGCACGAGCAGGGGCGTGACCACCATGCCCGCGACGTTGGACACCGTGGCCCCGCAGATCGCGCCCGCCACGTTCCCGCGCGCGACGGACGTGAACGCGACGGACGACTGCACCGTCGACGGGAGCAGGGAGAGGTAGAGCACGCCCGCGGCGAGCGGCGCCCCGACGAGCGGCTCGACCGCCCACGCCGTGACGAGCCCGAGCACGGGGAACACGACGTACGTCGCGGCGAGGATCCCGCCCTGCAGGCGCCAGTTGCGCAGACCCGCCCAGACCTCGCGCGTGGACAGGCGCATGCCGTAGACGAGGAAGAGGACGGTCACCGCGACGTCGGCCACCGCGTCGACCACGCGCTGCGCGCCCGTCCCGACGGGGAGCACCAGCCCGAGCACGAGCACGACGAGCAGCGCGACGACGAACGGGTCGACCCACCGGCTCAGGACTGCGCGCACGGGGACCGAGCCTAGCCCGGCGCGCCGCCCGCGCCGCGCGGGCGACCGGTCCGCGGCCGGGCGAGCCCGGGGCGCCGCTCAGAAGAGGGTGTACCCGCCGTCGACCGTGACGACGGCGCCCGTCATGAAGCTCGATGCGGCGCTGGCGAGGAACACGACGGGCGGGCCGATCTCCTCGGGCTCGGCCCACCGCCGCATCGCGGCCGGGGCGACGCAGTCGTCGTAGTACTCGGGCCGGTCCACGGGCGACGCCTCGGTGCGCACGTATCCCGGCGCGACGGCGTTGACGCGGATGCCGTGCGGGGCCCACTCCGCGGCGAGGCCCTTGGTGAGCTGGTGCACCGCGGCCTTGGACGCCAGGTAGGCGGGCTGCCACCGCGGCCGGTTGACGATCGACGCGGACATCGAGCCGACGTTGACGATCGTGCCGGGCCGGCCCTGCGCGACGAGCGCCCGCGCGACGGCGCGCGAGCAGTACCAGACGCCGTCGAGGTTCGTCGCGAGCGTGCGGTGCCACACGTCGTCGCCGATCTCGAGCGCCGCGCCGCCGATGGACACGCCCGCGTTGTTGACGAGCAGGTCGACCGTGCCGAGGTCCGCCGCCGCGCGCGCGACGACGTCGTCCACCTGGTCACGGTCCGTCACGTCGAGCGCGTAGCCGCGGGCCTCGATGCCGTCCGCCGCCAGCGCCGCCGCGGCCTCCTGGGCGGCGACGGCGGTCGTCGCGGTCAGCGCGACGCGCGCTCCCGCCTCGCCGAGCGCGCGGGCCACGGACTTCCCGATGCCGCGGCTCCCGCCCGTGAGCAGGGCCGTGCGGCCGGCGAGCGAGAACGTGTCGAGGACGGTCACGCGGCACAGTCGACCACGGCCCGCGTCAGAAGTCGAAGAGGTCCTCGAGCCACGACTCCTTCTTCCTGCGCTTCCGGTAGCGGGGGTCGTCCCCGTCGCGCCCGTCGAAGCGTCGGTCCCGGTCGTCGCGGTAGCGGTCGTCGCGGTAGCGGTCGCGGTCGTCGTAGCGCCGGTCGTCGTACCGCGCGTCGGGCCGGGGTGAGCCGTAGGCCGGGGCGGGCGCCGGCGGGTACGACGTGGGGGCGGGCGCCGGCGGCGCGGCGGCCGCGGGCCCGGCGACCTCCGCCGCGATCTCGCTCTCGAGCGAGCGGTCGATGATCTTGTCGAGCTCACCGCGGTCGAGCCAGACGCCGCGGCACGTCGGGCAGTAGTCGATCTCCACGCCCTTGCGCTCGGTCATGACGAGCACGCTCTGGTCGATGGGGCACAGCATGGAGGTCCTCCGCTCGGGTGGGCGTCGTCGTCCGCACGGCTCGTCGCGCGGTGCTGGCAGTCCAACGTGCCGCCGACCGCCGGGGTTCCCGCGCGGCGGCGTCGCCCGTCCTCGTCCGCTCAGTCCTCGTCCGCGCCGAGCTGCTCGCGCAGCTCCTCCGCGAGGTGCCGCTCGTCGTCGAGGGCCGCGAGCGCGTCGGCGAGCAGCGGGAGGGCCTCGGCGCCCGCGAGGAACCGGGCCGCCCCGGCGTCGTCGTGCAGGCGCAGCGCGAGGTCGGCGCGCAGCACGAGCGCGCGGAACCGCAGGGGCTCGGACACGGTGCGGGCGCGGACGCCCTCGGCGTCGAACGCGCGGTCGAGGACGCGCGCGGCCCCGGCGGCGTCGCCGGCGCCCCGCAGGATCCGCGCGTGCTCCACGGCACGCGCCAGGTCGAGGGCGGGATCGACGCGCCGTCGGGGCAGGCTCGGCGCGAGCGTCTCCCGTCCCGACACGTCCACCTCCCGAGCTGCCCCCGCGACCGCGCGTCCACCCTAACCCCGGGCCGCGCGCGCCGCCCGAGATGCCTGGAACGCGCAGAACGCGCACACGACGGGGCGTGCCGCGCAGGTCGCGGGGCGGGGGTGCGGCGGGAACCGGGCGCGGTGCGGGACGACGACGGCCCGCGACCCGCACCGCGCCCGCGCGTCAGCGCTGGACGCGCGCGCCGCCCCCGGAGGCGAGCGCGCGGACCTCGGCGAGCGACGCCGTCGACGTGTCGCCGGGCGTCGTCATCGCCAGCGCGCCGTGCGCGGCACCGTACTCGACCGCCTCCTGGATCGAGCCGAGCTCCATGAGCCCGTACGCGAGCCCGGACGCGAACGAGTCGCCGCCGCCCACGCGGTCGAGGATCTCCAGGCCGGGGCGGTGCGTCGCCTCCGCGAACCCCTGCACGCGCGACCACGCGATCGCGCCCCAGTCGTTGACGGTCGCGGTGCGCACCGCGCGCAGCGTCGTCGCGACGACCTGGAAGTTCGGGTACTCCTCGGCCGCGCGCGTGATCATCGCGCGGAACGCCGCGGTGTCGAGGTCGGTGAGGCTCTCGTCCACGCCCTCGACCTCGAACCCGAGCGACGCCGTGAAGTCCTCCTCGTTGCCGATCATCACGTCGACGTACCGCGCGAGGCGGCGGTTCACCTCCTGCGCGCGCTCGACGCCACCGATGCCCTTCCACAGCGAGGGGCGGTAGTTGAGGTCGTAGGAGACGACCGTGCCGTGACGGCGCGCGGCGGCCATGGCCGCCTCGGCGACGTCCGCCGTCGACTCCGAGAGCGCGGCGAAGATCCCGCCGGTGTGGAACCAGCGCACGCCGCGGCCGAACACGTCGTCCCAGTCGACGTCCTCGGGGCGCAGCTGGGCGATCGCGGTGTTCCCGCGGTCGGAGACGCCGACCGCGCCGCGCACCCCGAACCCGCGCTCGGTGAAGTTCAGCCCGTTGCGCACCGTGCGGCCGATGCCGTCGTACGGGCGCCACTGCACCCAGCGCGTGTCGAGCCCGCCGGTGAGCACGAGGTCCTCGACGAGGCGCCCGACCTCGTTGTCGGCGAGCGCGGTGACGATCGCGCCGCGGAGGCCGAACGCACGGCGCAGTCCGCGCGCGACGTTGTACTCGCCCCCGCCCTCCCACACGTCGAAGCGGCGGGCGGTCCTGATGCGGCGCTCGCCCGGGTCGAGGCGCAGCATGACCTCGCCGAGGGCGACGACGTCGTAGGCGCACTCGGCGGCGGGGCGGACGGCGAGCGGGGCCGGGGCGGACGCGGCGGCGGTGTCGGTCATGGTCAGGCTCCTTCGGCGGGGCGGGGGGCGGTGGCGGCGAGCGCGACGGCCTCGCGCGTGCGGCGGGTGATCTCGGCGGCGTCGCCCGCGCGCGCGAGGGACGCCTCGACCATCCACGAGCCGCCTGCGGCCAGCACGGCGGGCAGCGCGAGGTAGTCGAGCAGGTCGGCGGCCCCCACGCCCCCGGTCGGGACGAACCGCAGGCCGGGGAAGGGCGCCGAGAGCGCCTTCACGGCGGCCGGCCCGCCGAGGACGTTCGCCGGGAAGAGCTTCACGGCGTCGAGGCCGAGGTCGAGCGCGGCGATGACGTCCGACGGCGTCGCGACCCCCGGCAGGACCGGCACGCCGAGCTCTTGCGCCCGGCCGACGACGGTGGCCGAGAGCCCAGGCGAGACGAGGAAGCGCGCCCCGGCCTCGACGGCCTCGTCGACCTGGGCCGCGGTCACCACGGTCCCGGCGCCCACGAGCACCTCGGGCACCTCGCGCGCGACCGCCTCGATCGCCGCGCGCGCCCCGGCGGTACGGAACGTGACCTCCGCGACGGGCAGGCCGCCGTCGCGCAGCGCGCTCGCGACGAGCACGCCCTGCGCCGCGTCGTCGACGACGACGACCGGCACGACGCGGGCCCGGGCGATCGCCTCCAGGGGTGCTGGGGATGACATCCTCACTCCGTTTCGCTATGGTGAACGCTCGTTGTTCACTACGGAACACCCTAGGCGAAGGAGCGACGATGGCGGAAGCCGGGACCACGCCGGGCGGTGGCGGGCGCGACGACGACGCCGCGCCCGCCGGGCACGCGAGCCCGCTCGGGAGCGTGGACAAGGCGCTCGTGGCGCTCGAGGCGCTCGCCGCGGCGGGACCCGCCGGCGTCGCGCTCGGCGACCTGGCGCGCTCCCTCGGCCTGCACAAGGCGTCGCTGCACCGCACGCTCGCGGCCCTGCGGTACCGCGGCTGGGCCGAGCAGGACGCCGCGACCGGCGACTACCGGCTCGGGCCCGCCGCGACCGCGCTCGCGACCGTCTACCTCGGCGAGGAGAACCTCCCCGCCCTCCTGCACCCCGCGCTCGTCGCGGTGTGCCGGGCGACCGACGAGCTCGTGCACCTCGGCGCGCTCGCCGGGACCGAGATCGTCTACCTCGACAAGGTCGAGCCCGCGCGCGCCGTGCGCGTGTGGTCCGCCGTCGGGCGGCGCCGCCCCGCCGCGACCACCGCGCTCGGCCGCGCGCTGCTCGCCCACCGCCCGCTCGACGACGACGCGCTCGCCTGGTACGCCGCCGCCGCACCGGACGACCACCCGGTCTCCCCCGCCGCGCTCCGGGAGACGTGCGAGGCGACCCGCGCGAGCGGGTTCGCGACGGAGACGGAGGAGAACGAGCCGGGGATCAGCTGTGTCGCCGTCCCGGTCCTGCGGGGCGGTCAGTCCGTCGCGGCCGTGAGCGTCACCGCGCCCGCGGAGCGCCTCGGCGCGCGCCGGCGCCGGGAGGTCGAGGCGGTCCTGCGCGACGTCGTCCCACCCCTGCTGCCCCCGACGCTCACCGTCCCGGACGCGGTGCTCGCCGGTCGCGGCGCCCCGCGGTCCCGCCGGAGCGCAACCGACGCCGCCCTGTGAGAGAGTTCAACCGCAGCACGACGGAATGACGGAAGGGCCCCTCGCGATGACCGTCCTCGTGGCGTACAACGACTCCCCGCAGGGCGAGACCGCGTTCCGGGCGGCCGTCGCCGAGGCGGTCCACCGCGCGACCGACCTCGCGGTCCTCGTCCTCACGCCCCAGGACGCCGACGCGGGCGTGCCCGCGAGCCTCGCGCACCTCCTCGACACGCTCCCCGCCGAGGTCGCCCGACCCGAGATCTCCTACCGCCCGGAGCACGTCGACCCGGCCGAGGCCATCGTCGGCGCGGCCGAGCGCACGACGCCCGACGTCGTCGTCGTGGGCGCTCGCAAGCGCTCGCCCGTGGGCAAGTTCCTGCTCGGGAGCACGACGCAGCGCGTGCTGCTCGACTCCCCCGTCCCGGTGCTCGTGGTCAAGGCGTCCCACTGACGGACGCCCCCGGGCGGCCGCCCGGCGTCCCGGACGGCCGCGACCGCCGGCTCAGCCCTGCGCGACGGCGGCCCGCAGGCCGTCGACGAGCGGCGTCGTCGGGCGGCCGAGCAGACGGCGCAGGTCGCCCGTCGTCTCGGCGAGCAGCCCGTCGCGGATGTCGCCGTCCATCGTGACGACGAATCCGGCCGTGCCCGCGTCGAGCCCCGCCGCGAGCAGCAGCTCGCGCCGCTCGTCGGACGACACGCGCCGGTACGTCACGGGGCGACCCAGGACCTCGGCCGCGGCGGCGGCGAGGTCGTCGAACGTCCACGCGACGTCGCCCCCGAGCTCGTACACCGCGCCGGCGTGCGCGGCGGCGTCCTCGTGCGCCGCGAGGGCGACGACGGCCGCGGCCTCGGCGTAGTCCGCGCGGCTCGCGCTCGCGACGCGGCCGTCGCCCGCGCTCGACACGATCTCGCCGGTCTCGCGGGCCGCGAGCACGTCGCCGACGTAGTTCTCCGTGTACCAGTTGTTGCGCAGCACCGTCGTGGCGAGCCCCGACGCGGCGAGCAGCTCCTCGGTCGCCCTGTGCTCGGGGGCGAGGACGAGGGCCGACGTCGTGGCGCGCGGCGCGCTCGTGTAGACCACGCGCGCGACCCCGGCCGCCCGGGCGGCCTCGACGACGTTGCGGTGCTGCTCGACGCGCCGCCCGACCTCGGAGCCCGAGACCAGCACGAGGACGTCGACGCCCGCGAGCGCCGGCGCGAGCGTGTCCGGGCGGGCGTAGTCGGCCTCGCGGACCTCGACGCCGCGGTCGGCGAGGTCGGCGGCCCGCGCGGTGGTGCGCGCGAGGGCGACGACCCGGGAGGGGTCCGCGCCCCGGGCGAGGAGGGACTCGACGACGAGGCGGCCGAGGTGACCGCTGGCTCCGGTGACGGCGACGGACATGCGTGGCTCCTTGTGGTGCGTGACGGCGGCCGGACGGCCGCGACCTCCAGCATGCACTTACTTTTCGACAGTGCCAACCCATAGCCTGTGCTGTGAAGGTCACAGCGCTGGTTGCGCCGCAGCGCCGTATCCTGGGGCGATGACGACCGACGCGCCCCCCGTCGAGGACGGCGGACCCACCGACGCGATGGTGGCCGACGTCTTCCAGCGCGACTGCACCTCGCGGCACGTCCTCGCGGCCGTGACGGGGCGCTGGGGCGTGCTCACCGTCGCCGGGCTGCGCGACGGCGCGGTGCGCTTCAACGCGCTGCGGCGCCGGATCGACGGCGTGAGCGAGAAGATGCTCGCCCAGACGCTCCAGGCGCTCGAGCGCGACGGGATCGTCGTGCGCGAGGTGCGGGCGACGATCCCGCCCCACGTCGAGTACTCCCTCACCGACCTCGGTCGCCGCGTCGCGGACCGCCTCGCGGACCTCATCGACGTCCTGGAGGGCGCGGTGGGCGAGGTCGAGGCGTCCCAGCGCGCGTACGACGCGCGCCGGGACGCCTGAGCTCACGTCTGCGAGCGCACGTACCACCAGACGACCGCCGCCACGACGAGCAGTCCCGCGAGGACGGCGAGCACGATCTTGCCCACGCTGTAGGGACGGCGCCCGATCACCTGGCCCGTGTTCGCGTTGACCATGACCTGCCACTGCGTGCCCGCGTAGACGTACGTCGCGATCCACAGCGGCAGGAGCACGAGCTTGAACATCACGTCCGCGTACGTGGTGCGGACCGAGCCGACGCGCTGCTCGTCGCCTCCGATGTCGTGCTCGACGTCGTCGCGGATGACCGTCGCCATCCTCTCCTTGGCCTGCGCGAGGCCCGCGGGCGGCTCGACGTCGTAGCGCGCCGCGGCGAACCCGGCGAGGTACTCGGGGCGGAACGGCACGGCCTGCGCGAGCGGCCACGGCCCGAGCCGGGCGAGGTCGCGCTCGGGCACCTGGGAGGACGCGGGCACGAGCACGTCGTCGAAGTCGCGCGCGACGCGGCCCGCGACCGGCGTCCAGCTCACGCGGCGCTCCTGGCGCTCCTCGTCGCCGTTCTTGACGGTGACCCAGTACGCGTCGCCGCGCTGTCCCGTGTAGGCGGACGAGGTCCGCGCGTCGAACGTCCAGTGCGGCACGTACGACCCGTGGAGCGACTCGGTGTCCCCGACCTTCTTCAGCTCGCGCGGCGCGAACCAGCGCGAGCGGACCCAGCGCCGGAACGCCTCGCGCGCCTGGGCCTGCTCGACCGCGAACGGGACGACGGCCTCGGGCTGCACGAGCCCGTCGGTCTCGGCCGCGGCGACGAGGTGCCCGCCGCAGAACCGGCACGCGAGCGACAGGTCGGTGCCCTGCGTCGTGGCGCCGCACCCGTCGCACACGAGCGTCCGGGCGTCGAGGATCCCGGCGCGCACGCCGCCCTGCGCCGCGGCCCACGCGTCGAACGAGTGCTCGTCGACCGCGTCGCCGGGCGCGTGCTCGATCGCGACCGTCCCGCCGCACGCGACGCAGCGCAGGTGCTGCGTGCCCGGCGCGTACGCGAGCTGCGACCCGCACGCGTCGCAGCGCGTGCGGACGAGCGCGTCCTGGGTGTCGCTCACGGCAGGGGCGGCGGGGTCGCGGCGAACAGCGACGCGAGCGCCGGGACCTGCCCGGCCGGCGTCCACGCCGCCATGCCCTCCTGCCACACGAGCGACTCGCGCGTGACCTCGCCGGCACGGACGCGCGCCCCGAGGTCGGCGACGCTGCCGGGGCCCGCCTGCGTGCCCCCGACGGCCCAGTACCAGGGCGATCCGGCGCCGGGCAGCGGCGGGGGCCCGGCCGGCGGCGCCGCCGGCGCCGCGGCGGGCTGTGCCGGGGCTCCGAGGGACTGCGCGAGCTGCTGGCCCATGGCGGCGCCGATGCCCATCCCCGCGCCGAGCCCGAGCCCGTCGCCCGCACCGCCGGGGTTCGCGGCCGCGGCCTCGATCGCGTTCGCCGCCTGGAACTTCGTGTACTGGTCGAGATTCCCGACGACGGCCATCTGCGTGCGCTTGTCGAGCGCCGCCTCGACCTCGGGCGGGAACGAGACGTTCTCCAGGACGAAGCGCGGGACGGTCACGCCGTACTCGGACAGGTCCTCCGAGAGCTGGCCGGCCAGGCGCGTGGCGATCTCGCGCTGGTTCGCGGCGAGGTCGATCGCGGCGACCTCCGCCTCGGCGAGCGCCGGACCGAGCTGGCCGACGACGAGCCGGCGGAAGTAGTCACCGATCTCGTCCGTGCGGAACTGCGGGTCCGTACCCACGAGCTGGCGCAGGAGCGCCGACGGGTCGACGACCTGGAGCGCGTAGGTGCCGAACGCGCGGACGCGGACGGCTCCGAGCTCGGGGTCGCGCAGGATCACGGGGTTCTGCGTGCCCCACGTGAGGTCGGTGAACTGGCGCGTCGCGACGAAGTACACCTCCGCCTTGAACGGCGAGCTGAATCCGTACTTCCAGCCCTGGATCGTCGACAGGATCGGCAGGTTCTTCGTCTCGAGCGTGTACGTGCCCGGGCCGAACACGTCGGCGAGGCGGCCCTCGCTGACGAACACCGCCGTCTGGCCCTCGCGCACGACGAGCTTCGCCTGGTTCTTGATCTCGTTCCCCTGACGCGGGAAGCGCCAGACGATCGTGTCCCGGCTCTCGTCGAGGAACTCGATGATGTCGATCAGCTGGCCGCGCAGCTTCTCCATGAAGCTCATCCGGACTCCTTCGCTCGTCGTGCGGGCGGGACCCGGGCCGGCGTCAGGACCGGCGGGGCCCGTCCCGGCGCGCCGAGCATAGCGGCACCCCGGCCCGCCGATGAAGTCCCCAAGAGATGGTCAAGAGGCCAGGTCGCCGCGTGGTCGCGGACGACGACCCGCGCCGCCCCACGGACGCGCCCGGGCCGGGCGCCCACGGCTGCGACGGCGAGCGGCGCCCTATCCTGGCCGGATGCCCGTGCCGACCGACCCGCCACCGCGCACCGTCGCCGTGCTGCTCGCCGCCGGCGCCGGGACCCGGCTCGGGCGCGGCCCCAAGGCGCTGCTCCCCCACCGCGGCGGCACGCTCGTCGACCACGCGACCGCGACGCTGCTCGCGGGCGGGTGCGACGCGGTCGTCGTGGTCCTCGGCGCCGAGGCCGCGCGGGTGCGCGTCGGGGCGGCGCTCGACGACGCGCGCGTCCGCGTCGTCGACAACCCCGCCTGGGAGTCCGGCATGGCGTCGTCGCTGCGCGTCGGCGTCGCGGCGGCGCTCGACCTCTCCCCCTCGCGCGTCGTCGTGGCGCACGTGGACCAGCCCGGCGTCGGTCCCGACGACGTCGCGCGCCTCCTCGCGGCCCACCGCCCCGGCCGCGTGACCGCGTCGCGATGGACGGCCGCCGTCGTGCCGGACGCCACGGCGGGCCCGCGGCCGCGCTGGGCGCACCCGCTCGTCCTCGACGCCGCGCGCGCCGCGCCCGCGGCCGCGAGCGCCCACGGCGACCACGGCGCGCGCGACTTCCTGCGCACCCATGCCGACCTCGTCGACGTCGTCGACCACCCGGGCGACGGCCGCGACCTCGACGCCGAGACCGACCTCGACCTCCTCGACTGACGGACGCGACGACCGCACCGACGCCCACGACGGCCGGAGGAGACCCTCCCCGAGTTCCGACCCCAGGGCGGTCAGCGAGCCGCAGCCTCCTTGATCCCCAGGTACACCCGGTCGCGCGCGAGCGGGAGCTCGGTGAACCGCACGCCCGTCGCGGCGCGGATCGCGTTGGCGAGCGCGGGTGCGACGGGGTTGAACGGGCTCTCGCTCATGGACTTGGCCCCCATCGGCCCGACCGTGTCCGACGTCCGCGCGAAGTAGACCTCGCTGCGCGGGGTGTCCGCGAAGGTCGGCAGGTGGTACTGGCGGAAGATGTCGGTCGTCACGCGGCCGGTCCCGTCGACGACCACGTTCTCGTACAGCGCCGCGCCGAGCGCCTGCGCGATGCCGCCCTCGACCTGGCCGCGGCACTGGCGCGGGTTGACGACCTCGCCCGCGTCGGCGGCCTGGACGGACTGCAGGACGCGGATCTCGCCGGTGCCGCGGTGGACGGCGACGCGGAAGCCGTGCACGTTGAACGCGACGGAGCGCGGGGTGCCGCCCCAGCGGCCCTCGGCGACGAGGTCGACGCCACTGCCGTGGGCGGCGCGCGCGACGTCGGCGAGCGGCAGGACGGTGCCTGCGCAGTCGACGCCGCCGGGCACGAGGCGGCAGTGCTCGGGCGCGGTCCCGGTGACGCCCGCGGCGGCCTTGAGCACGGCCTCGGCGAGGTCCTGCGCGGCGGCGAGGGACGCCTTGCCCGCGACGACGGTGCCGGTGGAGCCGAACGCGCCGGTGTCGTGCTCGACGAGGTCGGTGTCGGACTGCCGCACGACGACGGCGGCCGGCTCCTGCCCGAGCGCGGTCGCGACGAGCTGGGCGTGCACGGTCGTGGTGCCGTTGCCGAACTCGGCGGTCCCGACCTCGGCCTCGACGACGCCGTCGGCCCGCAGGCGCACGCGTGCGTGGGAGTAGTGCCCGCGCGGCGGGACGGTGTCGATCATGGACAGCGCGGTGCCCTCGCCGACGCCCCACTCGGGGCCCAGGTCGGGCAGGCCGTCGGGGCGTGCGCCGTACGCGGCGACGTCGCGGGCGCGCCCGCGCTCGAGCGCGCCGGCGGCGAGGTCGAGGCACTGGTCGAGCCCGTAGCTGCCGTAGAGCACGTCCTCCTCGGGCGTGGGGTGCGTCGAGAGCATGGGGTCGCCGTCGAGCACGACGTTGCGGCGGCGCAGCTCGACGGGGTCCATGCCGAGCTGGCGCGCGAGCTCGTCGACGGCGGACTCGACGGCGAAGATCATCTGCGACAGCCCGTAGCCGCGGAACGCGCCCGCGGGCACGGTGTTCGTGTAGACGCAGTGGGCGTCGACCTTCTTGTTCTCGCACCGGTACACGGCGAGCGACTCGCCGCAGCCGTGGAACATGACGCCGGGGCCGTGGTTGCCGTACGCGCCGGTGTTCGTCAGGACGTCGAGGTGCAGGGCCGTGAGCGTGCCGTCGCGGCGTGCGCCCGCCCGCACCCGGATGCGGAACGGGTGGCGCGTCGTCGTGCCGGTGAACTGCTCGCTGCGCGTGAGCTCGAGCTGGACGGGCCGGCCGAGCCGCAGCGCGGCGAGCGCGGCGACGTCCTCGGTGAGGACCTCCTGCTTGCCGCCGAACCCGCCGCCGACGCGCTCGCACAGGACGCGCACGCGGTCCGGGTCGAGGTCGAGGACGCGCGCGAGGTGGCGTCGCGCGAGGAACGGCACCTGGGTGGAGGACCGCACGACGAGGCGACCCTCGTCGTCGATCGAGGCGATGGCGCCGTGCGTCTCGAGCGCCGCGTGCTGCACCCGGTGGGTGCGGTAGGTGGCCTCGTGCACGACGTCGGCCTCGGCGAGCCCGCGCTCGACGTCGCCGAGCTCGCTGTGCACCTCGGCGACGACGTTCGCCTCGGGCCGCGACACGCGCGCGTCGGTGGCGTCGAGCTCGGGGTGGACGAGCGGCGCGCCGGGCTTCATCGCGTCCTCGGGGTCGACGACGGCGGGCAGCACCTCGTACTCGACGCGCACGCGGCGCACGCCCTCCTCCGCAGCGGCGACGGTGTCGGCGACGACGGCGGCGACCCGCTGGCCGACGTGCCGCACGACGTCGTCGAGGATCCGCGTGTCGTCGGGGTCGTCCGTGAAGAGCTCGTGCTGCGCCGTCGAGAACCGGGTCGCGGGCGCGTCCTCGTGCGTGAGGACGGCGTGGACGCCGGGCACCGCGAGCGCGTCCGCGGTGTCGATCGCGACGACGCGCGCGTGGGCGTACGGGGACCGCACGAGCTTGAGGTGCAGCAGGCCGGGGTGGTCGGCCGGGTCCACGTCGAGCGTGTACCGCACCGTCCCGGTGACGACCCCGCGCCCCGCGGGGGCCGGGGCGTCCTGCCCGAACGCGCGTTCCTCGCCCGACGGCGGTCGCTCGCCCGTGCCGGGCGCGGTACCCGTGGTGTCGCCGCGGCCGAGGACCGCGTCCTCGATCGCGCGGTACCCGGTGCAGCGGCACAGGTTGCCCTTGAGGTTGCGCGGCAGGTTCTCGCGCTGCGCGTCGTCGAACGTCGCGGCGGTCATGATCATCCCGGCGGTGCAGAACCCGCACTGGAAGCCCTGCGCGTCGAGGAACTGCTGCTGCACGGGGTGCAGCGCGTCGCCCGGGCCGTGCGGGTCGTGGTCGCACGCGCCCGCGCCCGGCCCGTCGCCGGGGCACGCGGTGGCGGCGAGGCCCTGGATCGTCGTGACCGCGTGGCCGGCGGCGCGCCGCGCCGGGTACACGCACGAGTGCACGGGGACGCCGTCGACGTGCACGGTGCAGGCGCCGCAGTCGCCCGCGTCGCAGCCCTTCTTCACGCCGAGCGCGCCCTGCTCGCGCAGGTAGGTCCGCAGGCACTGGCCCGGGCGGGGCTCGCCTTGGGCGGCGCGGCCGTCGATCGTCACGGGCGGGGTGGGGCGGGGGTCGGGCGCGGTCATCGGGTGCCTCCGTCCGGGGTGGTGGCGTCGACGGGCCCGGTGAGGAGCTCGGAGCGGATCTCCTCGCCGAGGCGGTAGGTCATGTCGCGGCGCCACGCGGGCAGCCCGTGGATGTCGTCGTGGTAGAGGTCGGCGGGGATCGCGGCGTCGAGCGCGGCCGCGAGGTCGTCGGCGGTGGGGAGCGCGTCCGCGGCGAACCGCAGCTGCACGGGCCGGCGGGTCGACGCGGTGACGGTGAGGACGAGCCCTCCTCCGGCGTCGCCCGGGTCGACCCTGCCGATCAGCAGCACGCCGGAGCGCCCGAGGTCCGACAGCGACAGGCGCCGGAACGCGGTGCGCGCGCGCAGCGCGTGGTCGGGCACGTGGATCGCGCGCAGGAGCTCGCCCGGGGCGAGCGTGTTGCGCATCTCGCCCGTGACGAGCTCGGCGACGGGCTGGGTGCGGCGCGACCCGCCCGGCCCCCAGACCTCGGCGACGCCGTCGAGCGCCGCGGTGAGCGAGGTCATCGGGCCCGCGGGCAGCGAGGTGCAGACGTTGCCGCCCACGGTCGACGTGTTCCAGATCTTGAACGACGCGACGAAGCTGTCGCAGCACGGGCGCACGAGGTCGAGCGCGGTCCACCGCTCGCGCACGGGCGCGGCCTGCGCGGTGTCCTCGAACGCGTACAGCTCGGCGACGGTGCACGTCGCGGCGATCTCGAGCCCGTCGGCGGTGACGGTGAGGGCGGGCCAGCCCGCGCTCGTCAGGTCGAGCAGGCGGCGCAGCGTCTGGCTGCCGTAGGAGAACAGGACGGTGCCGCCCGCGAGCCACGCGTCGCCCTCGCGCCAGTCGGCGGGGTCGGCGGTCGGGACGAGGTCGGTGACGGTGCTCAGGTCCATCAGGGGGCCTCCTCGGGGTTGGGGGCGGACGGCGCGGCGCCGTGGATCGGTCCGTCGGTGCGGCTCAGCGGCGCGACGTCCGCCCGCCCGTGCCGCACGGCGACCACCTCGGCGGCGACGGAGACGGCGACCTCCTCGGGCGTGACGGCGCCGAGGTCGAGGCCGATGGGCGAGCGCAGGCGCGCGAGCCCCGCGTCGGTGACGCCCTCGGCGCGCAGCGCCTCGACGCGCTGACGGTGCGACCGGCGCGAGCCCATCGCGCCGACGTACGCGAGCGGCAGGTCGAGCGCGAGGCGCAGGAGCGGCACGTCGAACTTGGCGTCGTGCGTGAGCACCGCGACGGCGGAGCGCTCGTCGAGGCGTCCCGCGGCCGCCTCGGCCGCGAGGTACCGGTCGGGCCACTCCACGACGACGTCCGCCTCGGGGAAGCGCCGGGCGTCGGCGAACACCTCGCGCGCGTCGACGAGGGTGACGCGGTAGCCGAGGAGCCGCACGTGCCGCACGAGCGCGCCCGCGAAGTCGTTGGCGCCGCAGACGAGGAAGCGTGGTGCGGGCAGCCGGGTCTCGACGAGGAGCGTCACGGGCTCGCTCTCGTCGCACGCGTCGTCGGTCGTCCCCGGGCGCGGCGCGCCGTGCGCGGCGTGGACGGTCGCGGTGCCGCCCGCGTGCAGGAGGGCGACGACCTGCGCGGCCGCGGCGCCGGTCGCGGCCTCGCCGACGACGTCGTGCAGCGCGGCGGCGACGGTCGCCTCGTCGGCACGGGCCGGGTTGTCGACGACCACGGCCGTGCGGGCCGGGCCGTCGATCCGGCGCACGAGCGCCACGGGGGCCGCGCCGAGCGAGCCCGGGTCCGCCGTCGACGCGGCGAGCGTCGCGAGGGCGCGGGCCGCGTCGTCGCCGGGGAGGACCGGCTGGACGTGCACGTCGAGCGTGCCGCCGCAGCTCAGGCCGACGGCGAACGCGTCGGCGTCGCTGTAGCCGAAGGTCTCGCGGCGGCTCTGCCCGGTCGCGATCGCGTCGAGCGCCGCGTCGTGCACCGCGCCCTCGACGCACCCGCCGGACAGGCTGCCCAGCACGGCGCCGTCGGCGCGCACGGCCATCGCGGTCCCGACCGGCCGCGGCACGGAGCCCGACGCCGCGACCACGGTCGCGACGGCGAACGGGGGCTGCCCCGGGCCGAGCCACGGGACGAGCCGGTCGACGATGTGGAGCATCGTGGGCCTCGCTTCCGCCAGGGTGCCGGCGTGCCGGCGTCCTCTCCAGTGAACCCTTGCGGTGAGTCCCCTGCGTGCCCGGTCGCGCGTCGTCGGCGACGCGCCCGGGGCGCAGGGCTTGAATCCGCCCTTGGATCGCTCTCCCTGCCAGGAGAGATGTTCCGCTGAATGGAAGAACACTTCCATCCGACGGACTCCACGCTAGCACGCGCGGTGGCCGCGGTCACGGCCGCAGCCCACGGTGCGTCTACGATCGGGCCATGACCGCGGTCTCGCTCGGGATGCCCAGGCTGCGTCGGGGCGCGCCCGCCGACGCGACGTCGGCCCTCGCCCCGGAGCGCCCCGCGACGGACGCGCTCGTCGACCGCTACGGCCGCGTGGCCCGCGACCTGCGCATCTCGATCACGGAGAAGTGCTCGCTGCGCTGCACGTACTGCATGCCCGCCGAGGGCCTGCCCGCGATCCCGCGCGAGGACCTCCTCACGCCCGCGGAGATCGGCCGGGTCGTGCGCGTCGCGGTCGGACGGCTCGGCATCACCGACGTCCGGTTCACGGGCGGCGAGCCCCTCATGCGCCGCGACCTCGCCGACATCCTGCGCGCCGCGCGCGCGGCCGCGCCCGACGTGTCGCTCTCCCTGACCACGAACGCGATCGGCCTCGACAAGCGCGTCCACGAGCTCGTCGACGCCGGGCTCGACCGCGTCAACATCTCGCTCGACTCCGTGGACCGGGCGCACTTCGCGCGGCTCACGCGCCGCGACCGGCTGCCCGACGTGCTCGCCGGGATCCGCGCCGCGCTCGCCGCGGGCCTCGCCCCCGTCAAGCTCAACGCGGTGCTCATGCCGGAGACGCTCGCGGGCGCGGCCGACCTGCTGGCGTGGGCCGTCGACCACGGCTGCCACCTGCGCTTCATCGAGCAGATGCCGCTCGACGCCGACGGCCGCTGGACGCGCGACGACCTCGTCTCCGCGACGGACCTGCTCGACGTGCTCGGCCGCCGCTTCGACCTGCTCGAGGTCGGCCGCGACGACCCGTCCGCCCCCGCCGAGGAGTGGCTCGTCGACGGCGGCCCGCAGACCGTCGGCATCATCGCGTCCGTGACGCGCTCGTTCTGCGGCGCGTGCGACCGCACCCGGCTCACCGCCGAGGGCACCGTCCGCTCGTGCCTGTTCGGCGACGACGAGACCGACCTGCGCGCGATCCTGCGCGCGACGGACCTCGACGAGGACGCGCGCGACGACGCCCTCGCCCGCGCGTGGCAGGGCGCCATGTGGCGCAAGCCCCTCGCGCACGGCAGCGACGCCCCGACGCTCGCCGCCGACGCGTTCGCCGCCACGTCTCGCAGCATGGGCGCGATCGGCGGCTGACGGGTGGCGCAGATCATAGGGTGAAGCCGCTCACCTCGGCGCATCGCCCCAGGTCAGATCGGGCACGGCTTCCTACCATGGATGTCGTGACGACGATCTCCCCCGCCCCCACGAACCGCCCCTCCTCCTCCACCGACCACGCCACCGCGACCACCCTGGACAACAGCGGCTCGGCGCTGCCGATCTACCGGACCGACGAGCGGTCCGACTCCTGGAAGGCCGGCACGCGGAGCGTCCTGGGCGCGGCGATCGGCGCGGTCGTCGGGACCGTCGTGCTGAGCTGGTTCGGCCTCGTGCTCGGCACGGCCGTCGGCCTGTGCGTCGGGATGCTGCTGGACAACCGTCCCGCCACGCGCTGACGGCGCGCGACGCCGGACGACCCGGAGGTCAGAGACCGACCCACTCCGAGACGCCGTCGTCGAAGTGCTGCCGCTTCCAGATGGGCACCTCGGCCTTGATGCGCTCGACGAGCAGCGAGCAGGCCTCGAACGCCTCGCGCCGGTGGCCCGCGGCCGCCGCCGCGACGAGCGCGACGTCGCCGATCTCCAGGTTCCCGTACCGGTGGACGGCGGCCACGCGCAGGCCCGTCTCCGCGGCGACGCCCGCGACGCACCGCCGGATCACCGCGGTCGCGTCCGGGTGCGCCTCGTAGTCGAGCCGGGTCACGCCGCGGCCGCCGTCGACGTCGCGCACGACCCCGCGGAACGTGACGACCGCGCCGCACTCCGGGCTCGCCACGGCGTCCTCGACCGCGCGCGACACCGCGTCGTCGAGCACGTCGGTCGTCACGCGGCTCACGTCCTGCGTCTCGGTCACAGCTCCCGCACCTCCACCTCGGTCCCGGCGGCCCACTCTGTCACGTCCGCGGGGACGTCCACGAGCACGTCCGCACGCGCCATCGACGCGACGAGGTGCGACCCCGCTCCCCCGACGACGCGGACCGTGCCGTCGGGCCTGCTCGCCCCCCGCAGGAGCTGACGCCTCCCCGCGGGCGACACGACGGCGTCGGCGAGGACGGCGGTGCGCACGCGGTCCACGGCGGGCAGCCCCGCGGCGCGCTCCAGCGGCTCGCGGAGGAACATCGCGAACGAGACCTGCGCGCTCACGGGGTTGCCGGGGAACGTGAGGACCGGGGTCCCGTGCACGGTGCCGAAGCCCTGGGGCCCGCCCGGCTGCATCGCGACGGAGCGGAACGTCACGCCGGCACCCGCCCCGCCGAGCACGTCCTTGACCACCTCGTACGCGCCCTGGGACACGCCGCCCGACGTGAGCACGAGGTCCGCGGCGCCGGCCGCCTCGGCGAGCACCGCGGCGAACCGGGCGGGGTCGTCGCCGCAGCGCGCGGTGAGCACGACGTCGCCGCCCGCGCGCCGCACGGCCGTGCCGAGCGCGTCCGCGTTGGCGTCGAACACCTGCCCCGGCCCCGGCACGTCCCCGGGCCCGACGAGCTCGGAGCCCGTCGACAGGACGGCGACGCGCGGGCGCGCGACGACGGGCACGCCGCCCACCCCGCACGCCGCGGCGGCGGCGAGGTGGTGGGGCGCGAGCACGGTCCCGTCGGGCAGGAGCACGTCGCCGGCCCGGACGTCGGAGCCCGCGTCGCGCACGAAGTCGCCCGGCGCCCGGGGCACGTGCACCGCGACCTCGTCCGCGGCGGGCGTCGCGGCGAACGACCCGGCGGCCGTGTCCTCGACGGGGACGACGGCGTCGGCGCCCTCGGGGACGGGGGCGCCGGTCATGATGCGCGCCGCGGTGCCCGGCGCGAGCCGGGGCGGGACGCCCGGGGCCGCGGGGATCTCGGCGGCCACGGCGAGCCGGGCCGGCGCCTCTGGGCTCGCACCCGCCACGTCGGCGGCCCGGACCGCGTACCCGTCCATCTGGGAGTTGCGGAACAGCGGGACGGGCACGGGGGCCACGAGGTCCCCGGCGAGGACCCGGCCGAGCGCCTCGGCGAGCACGACGACGTCGGTGCGCTCCCGCCGTCGGGCCGCCTCCACGAGCGGCGCGAGCAGCGCCGCGACGTCCGCGCGGTGCTCGTCGACGCTCACACGTGCTCTCGCGGCCATGCCTCGTCCTCCCGTCCGCGCGTCGTGCACCGCCCGCGCCGACGGGCCACCCGGAGGAGCGGGTGGCCCGTCGGCCGAGCGGTCGTGCCGAGGCTCAGCCTCCCACGACCGCGGTCAGGGGACCGCGCACGAAGTACACGACGAACCCGGCCGCGACCACCCACAGGAGCGGGTGGACGTCGCGCGCGCGCCCGCACGCGGTCCGCAGCAGGACCCACGTGACGAACCCGATCCCGATGCCGTTCGCGATCGAGTACGTGAGCGGCATCGTCACGACCGTGAGGAACACGGGCAGCGCGACGGTGAAGTCGCCGAGGTCGATCTCCTTGATCTCGCGCATCATCATCGCGCCCACGACGACGAGGACCGCGCTCGCGACCTCGATCGGGACGACGGCCGTGAGCGGCGTGAGGAACATCGCGACGAGGAACAGGCCGCCCGTGACGACGGACGCGAGACCGGTCCGCGCGCCCTCGCCCACGCCGGCCGCGGAGTCGACGAACACCGTGTTCGACGACGACGACGTCGCGCCGCCGACGACCGCGCCGACGCCCTCGACCACGAGCGCCGACTTGATGCGCGGGAAGTTCCCGTCCGCGTCGGCGAGCCCGCCCTGCTTCGCGAGGCCCGTCATCGTGCCCATCGCGTCGAAGAAGTTCGTGAAGAACAGCGTGAACACGAGCATCGTCGCCGCGAGCGCCCCGATCCGGTCGAACGCGCCGAACGAGAACTGCCCGAGCAGGCCGAGGTCGGGCACGGAGACGAGCGAGCTCGGCAGCGTCGGCACGGTGAGGTGCCAGCCGCCGGGGTTCTGCTCGGACGCCGGACCGAGGTGGAGCACGGACTCCGCGACGATCGCCACGACGGTCGTCGCGACGAGGCCGACGAGCAGCCCGCCCTTGACCTTGCGCGCCACGAGGATCCCCATGGTGAGCAGGCCGACGACGAACACGAGCGTCGGGACGGAGGTGATCGACCCGCCGTCGCCGAGCTGGACCGGGGGCCCGCCCGGGGTGCGCGTGACGAACCCGGCGTCGACGAAGCCGATGAACGCGATGAACAGGCCGATGCCGACCGTGATGGCCGCCTTGAGCTGGCGCGGGACGGCGTTGAAGATCGCCGACCGTGCGCCCGTCACCGCGAGCAGCACGATGAGCAGGCCGTTGACGAGCACGAGGCCCATCGCCTCGGGCCACGTCACGTCGCCGATGACGGCGACGGCGAGGAACGAGTTGATGCCCAGCCCGGCCGCGAGCGCGAACGGGAGGTTCGCGACGAGGCCGAAGAGGATCGTCAGGCCGCCGGCGGCGAGGCCGGTCATCGCGCCGACCTGCGCGGTCTGGAGCCACCCGCCCGCGACGTCCACGGGCGCGTTCTCGGCGCTCGTCCCGCCGAGGATGAGGGGGTTGAGGATGACGATGTACGCCATCGCGAAGAAGGTCACCAGGCCGCCGCGGAGCTCGCGCCCCGTGGTCGAGCCGCGCTCGGTGATCCGGAAGAAGCGGTCGAGCGGGCCCGTCGCCGGCCCGGTGCCGCGTGCGTCGTTCTCGGCGGTCTCCCGCCGCGTGCCGAGGAGAGTCACGTCCTTGTGCCCTTTCGTGCGGGATCGTGTGCCGACCGGCCGTGGCCGGTCAGTACTCGATCCGGGACTCGAGGACGCGCCAGGCGTCGAACGGCGCGGTGGCGGTGGCGGTGCGCTCGTGCACGACCTGCATGCTCCGGTCGGCCGGGTCCGCGGCGAAGAAGTCGTAGAACTCGGCGTCGTCGAAGCCGGCGCGCGCGGCGTCGTACCGGTCGGCGGCGTAGTAGACGGTCTGCACGCGCGCCCAGAGGGCCGACGCGAGGCACATGGGGCACGGCTCGCAGCTCGAGTACAGCGTCGCGCCGGTGAGGTCGAACGTGCCGAGGGCCGCGCACGCGCGGCGGATGGCCGTGACCTCGGCGTGGGCGGTCGGGTCGTTGTCCTGGGTGACCCGGTTGTTGCCCTCGAAGACCTGCCCGTCGGCGGTGACGATCACGGCGCCGAACGGGCCTCCGGCGTTCGCGACGCTGTCGACCGCGAGGGCGACGGCTCGGTCCAGGTGTGCTGCGTCCACGACAAGAGTGTCCATGGTGAGTCTCCACGGTTCGGGCAGCGACGCCGGGTGCTCCGTCTCCGGCTTCCGGCTCGTCGGTGAGCGAGGAGGAGACGGCCGGCGGGCCGCTGCAGGCGAGTTGTTCACTTCCGCCTGGTAGGTAGCTGCCGGTGTCGGATCGATCGCGTCGACCACCGAGCGTCCGCTCGGCCCGGGCCCGCCGTTGGCACTCTCGACGCTAGCAGCGCGTGATCCACGGCACAAGAGTTTCGGAAGAACTTTTCCACCATGTGGACTACACGCGCCGGGCGAGCGCTTGATGCCCGTTGCGGAAGCATCGCGCGCCCGGAACAGTTGACAGAAGTCGTCACCGCGCAGGCCCGACGTCCCCGGTGGCGTCGTGCCCGTCCCGTCCCCGTCCCCACGGAGGCCTTCGTTGAGCGAGCCCGCTCCGCCGTCGTCGTTCCCGATCGTCCGCGTGCCCACGCGGCCGGGACCGCCGCTGCGCTTCCAGCTCCGGCCCGTCGCGCCCTCGCTGCGCTCGTTCCTCGCGACCGAGGCCGGGGGCGCGGTGCTGCTGCTCGCCGCGACCGTCGTCGCGCTCGTCTGGGCGAACTCCGCGTGGTCCGGGGCCTACGAGGACCTGTGGGCGACGACCGCGGGCTGGCACGTCGGGCCGTGGACGTTCGAGATGAACCTGCACGAGTGGGTCAACGACGCCGCGATGGCCGTCTTCTTCCTCGTCATCGGGCTCGAGATCAACCGCGAGGTGACCACCGGCGAGCTGCGCAACCGCCGCACCGTGGCCGTCCCCGCGCTCGGCGCGCTCGGCGGGCTCGCCGTGCCCGCGCTCATCTACCTCGCCTTCAACGCGGGGTCGCCCGCGCAGCACGGGTGGGGCATCGTCATGTCGACCGACACGGCGTTCCTCGTGGGGATCCTCGCGCTCTTCGGCCCGCGCTGCCCCGACCAGCTCCGGCTGTTCCTCCTCACCCTCGCCGTCGTGGACGACATCGGCGCGATCACCGTCATGGCCCTCTTCTACACCGACGACCTCTGGCTGCCCGGCCTGCTCGTCGCGGGCGCGCTCGTCGCCGCGCTGCTCGTCCTGCGGTGGCTCGGCGTGTGGCGCCTGACGCCGTACGTGCTCGTCGGGATCGCCCTGTGGGGCGCCGTGTTCGCCTCCGGCGTCCACGCCACGCTCGCCGGCGTGCTCGTGGGCCTGCTCGTCCCGTCGCGCGCCGCCCGACCCGTCGACGTCGCCGTCGTGCCGAAGTACGCCAAGCGTCTCGCCCAGGAGACGACGGCGGAGCGCGAGCACCTCACCGAGCTCGCCGCGCGCGCCGCCGTCCCCACGAGCGAGCGCCTCCAGCGCGTCCTGCACCCGTGGAGCGCGTACGTCGTCGTCCCCGTGTTCGGGCTCGCCAACGCGGGCGTGCGCCTCGACGCCGAGACGCTGCGGACCGCCGCGACGTCGCCCGTGACGATCGGGGTCGCCGTCGCGCTCGTCGCGGGGAACGCGATCGGCATCTTCGGCGCCGCGTCGCTCGCCCTGCGCCTCGGGCTCGGCGACCTGCCCGGGCGCGTGCGCTACTCCCACCTCCTCGGCGGCGCGATCCTCGCCGGCATCGGCTTCACGATCTCGCTCTTCGTCGCCGAGCTCGCGTTCGACGACGAGCACCTCATCGAGCAGGCGAAGATCGGCATCCTCGCCGGCTCGCTCGTCGCGGCGGTCCTGGGCTCGATCGCGCTGCGCGCCTTCGGCGAGCGCTGGCCGCTGTGCTCCCCCGGCTCCGGCGGTCCCCCGCGCGAGCTGCCGCCGCTCCCCTGGCGCCCGCCCGCGACCGCCTGACGTCGGCGCCGGGCTTCGGTCCGCCGGGCGGCGCGACGCCGGGCCGCGGGCCGGTCCCCGCGGCTACCGCGGGTCGGCGGCCTCGATCGCGGCGCGCAGGCCCTCCGGGGTGACGCGGCCGACGTAGCGCCGGCCGTTGACGAACAGCGTCGGCGTCCCCTCGACGCCCGCGGCGAGCGCGTCGGCGTAGTCCCGCTGGACGGGGGCGGCGTACTGCTGCGCGGCGTCGCCCACGACGGAGGCGCCGTCGAGGCCGAGCTCCTCGGCGCGCTCCGCGAGACCGGCCTCGCCGAGGTGGTCCTGGTGCTCGAACAGCGCGGCCTGCATCTCCCAGAACCGGCCCTGCGCGGCGGCGGCCTCGACCGCGAGCGCCGCCGAGAGCGCGTGGGGGTGGATCTCGAACAGGGGGAAGTGCCGGAACACGAGGCGCACGCGCCCGCCTGACTCCTCGACCGTCCGGCGCAGCACGGGTGCGGCGGCGGCGCAGTACGGGCACTCGAGGTCGCCGAACTCGACGACGGTCACGGGCGCGTCGGGGTTGCCGAGGACGTGCGCGTCGGCGGGGACGAGCTGCTCGGCCGGGATCGGGGCTGCGGTCTGCTCGGTCACGCCGTCCAGCATGGCACGCGCGGGCGGACCGTGAGCGGCGGCGGGTCCCCGCGCGGCCCGGGGCGGTCACGCGAGGACGAGAGGCCGCGACTCGTCGGTCCCGCCGGGGACCGGCTCGACGAGGCTCTCGATCGCGGGACCGGCGTCCTGGCGCCACCACGCGACGTTGCGTGCGTGGCGCGCGTACGCGGTCGACGGGTCGGCGGTGAGGGTCGCGGCCGTCTGCGCGAGGTAGACGGCGTCCACGGTGCCGGGCGGCGTCGGCACGCCCGCGAGCACGCGCCGGTCGCCGCGGAACCGCGGGCGCCGGTGCAGCCGCTTGACGAGGTTGAGACCGCCGAAGAGGGGCCCGGGCCGGAACCGGCACACGAACGCGTCCTCGTGGTGGAGCTGGGCGAGGAGGCGGTCCTCGTCGAACGCGAGGCCGCGCGCGATCGCCTCGCCCACCATCCACAGCAGCGCGGTGTCCGAGAGCGCGCGGGCGCGCGCGCCGCCCCCGACGTCGCTGTGCCCGCCGGGGAACCACACCTGCTTGACGCGTGCCGCCATCGCGACGGGCACGTCCCACAGGCACGGCTCGAACGTGATGCGGCGGTCGTCGATGGCGAGCGCCTGGCGCGCGCACTCCACGTCGGTCGAGAGCCGCACGTCGTGGAACTTGCTGCGGCGGCGCGAGAGCCCGGGGACGCCGAGCGCGCCGACGGTGTCGAACACCCCGAGGAACGCGACGGGCACGTGCTCGTGGCAGTGCGCGGCGCGGAAGGCCGCGGCCTGCGCGGCGCGCTCCTGCGCGTCGCGGAGCCGGTAGATCCGCTCGGCGTCGCACAGCCGGTCGCGCGCGAGCGCGTCCTGCGTGAGCAGCCCGACCGTCGCGACCATCCCCACGACGCTGCGCGCGGTGTACGCGCCGCGGCTGAACCCGAAGACGTAGATCTCGTCGCCCGGCTCGTAGTTGAGCGCGAGGTGGCGGTACCCGGCCACGACGTTGCGCGTCAGCCCGTACCCGAACGCGCCGCCGAGCAGGCGGTCGACGAGGTAGCCCTGGGCCCCGACCCCCTCGACGGAGAACACCATCTGCTGCACGCCGTCCGGCCCGATCCCGGTGCGGACCGAGCGCGCGATCTTCTCGATGTTGGACACGCTCGCGTTGACGGGCGAGTTCCACGTCCCGTCGCAGCACAGCACCAGCCGCTTCATGACCCCTCCCCCGGTCCCCCCGGCGCCGTCGCCGGGCCCGCCATGTGGGGAGGGCCCGGGCGCCGCACGTGATGCACGACGGCGGCCCGGGACGCCGGGCTCGCGGGCCCGCCGACCGCCGAGGGGGCCGCCCGCCGGCCGCGGGCGAGCGGTCCTCGCGCAGGGTTCGTGAGCGAGCCGTGAGCGTGTGTCCGCGCACCCGGCGGACGGTTCGGCCGGGGCGCGCGCGTGGCGTAGGTTCTGGCGGTGTGACCGCCACGAGCACCCCACCCGCCACCGACCCGTCGGGCCCGCTGCCCGTCGTCCGGGACCGACGGCACGCGCGCGAGCCGCGCCGCCGCCGCGGCGTCTGGGTCGCGGTCGTCGTGACGCTCGCGCTGCTCCTGGGTGGCGGGGGCGGCGGTCTCGCGTGGGCCCGCGACACCGCGTACGACGACCTCGCGGCGCAGGTCGCGACCGCGCAGGAGCTGTGGACGTCGTCGGAGGGGCGGGTCGCGGACCCCGCGGTCCGCGAGGACCTGGCCGCCGACGTCGCGGACGCCCGGTCCCTCCTCGACGCGCCGTTCCTCGCCCGGATGACCACCGGGACGGCGGGCACGCAGGACGCGCTGCGTGCGGCGTCGCAGGCCGTGCACGCCTCGATGCTCGCGCACGCGCGCGACGAGGTCGCCGCCGCGCGGGCGAGCCTCGCCCCCGTCCAGGAGCTCGGCGAGAAGATCTACGCCGCGACCGACGGGCTCGGCGCCGACGAGGCCGTGCGCGCGCGGCTGCGCACCGCGCTCGACGAGGCCGCGACGGCGTCGGGCGCCGCGGAGGCGGGGCTCGCGGGCGACGACCTCGTCGCGCTGGAGCGGGCCGTGGGCGAGCTCGAGGCCAGCCTGTCGACCGTGTCCGTCTCGACGGAGGAGCTGACGGTCGCGCAGGACGCCGTCTCGTGCCCTGCGCCCGACCAGGTGTGGGACCCGGACGGCGGCCGCGTGCCCGACTCCGAGCTCGCCGCGATCCCGTGGTCCCCGGGCGACCGCGTGCGGGCCGACGTGCTCGACGGGCTCGTCGCGCTCGACGCCGCGTACGTCGAGCGGTTCGGCGTGCACCTGACGATCAACTCGGCCTACCGCACGTACGAGGAGCAGGCCGGGCTCTACGACCCCTCGTCGCCGATCGCCGCGCCGCCCGGCTGCTCGAACCACGGCCTCGGTTACGCCGTCGACCTCGGCGGCGGCGTGCAGGCGTTCGGCACCCCGCAGTACGAGTGGCTCAAGGAGAACGCCGAGACGTACGGCTGGACGCATCCCGACTTCGCCGAGCCCGACGGGCGCGTGCCCGAGCCGTGGCACTGGGAGTCGGTGCTGGCGCGCGCCGACTCCTGACGCCCCCGCCCCGCACGGCGGGCGCCGTCCGCCCGCTCACTCCCCGGGTGAGGTGTCCACGTCGACGCGCGTCACGCGGCCCGGCGTCGGCCCGTCGCGCAGCCACGACACGAGCCGGCCGACGACCTCCGGCGCGCCCGACGCCGTCACCTCGACCGTGCCGTCGGGCAGGTTCGTCGCCGTGCCGTCCAGCCCCAGCGCGCCCAGGCGCTCCCGCGTCGCCCAGCGGAACCCGACGCCCTGCACGCGCCCGTGCACGACGGCCCGCACGGTCGATGCCCCGCCGTGCGCCGTCACAGGTGCACGTGCGCGGGCACGCCCGTCGAGGACTCGATGTCCGACTCCGCGTCGTCGAGCAGCCGGTCCGCGAGCCGGCGCAGCGCGCGCCCGACCGCGATCTCGTCGCCGATGAGCGGCACGTCCAGGTCGTGCGGGTCCCGGCGCGCCCGGCCCACCGTCCGCAGGTGCTCGGGCGTCTCCGCGACGAGCACGGCCTCCGCCGTCGTGCGGCCCTCGGACTCCACGACGCTCACCTGCACGCGCCACACCTTGGTCGTGTCCGTCCCGCCGCCGTTCTCGGCCCCGGGCACGTGCTCGACGTAGCTGTCCGACCCCGGGTAGACGAGCGTCCGCTCCCCCGTGTCCGTCCACTCGACGAGGTAGGGCGGCGACCCGTCCTCGTGCCGCAGCTCGACCACCACCCCGTCGCGCACCGCGCCGCCGACGACCCCCGAGGCGGTCACGATCCTGTCCCCGACCGATGCCCTCATGGCTCCTCCTCGTGCCGCACCGCCCTTCCATCATGCGACCGCGGTGCGCGGGTCGCACCCGTGGGACGCGGCTCAGGAGGCGAGCTGGAGCCGGAGCGCCGCGGGGTCGCGGGCGGGCAGGCGGCACACGAAGTCGGCGCACAGGTACGCGCCCGGGCCGCGCCCCGCGAGCAGCGCGACGCCGTCGTCCGCGAGCGCCGCCGCGTCCTCGGGCGCCGCGCCGAGCACGAGCCCGCCCGGGTGGTACCAGTCCCGCGCGGCGTCCCGGAAGGCGTCGCGGAGGTCCGGGTCCGCGACCAGCACGAGCTGGTGGGGCGGCTCCGCGAGCCCCACGGCGACGCGCAGCACGCCGGCCGCGCCCAGCGGGTGCTCGCTCGCCGACGGCGACGCGGCGACGTGCGCGAGCGCGGCGTCCCGGTACCGGGGCTCGCCCGTCGCGAGGTGCGCGAGCAGCGCGGCCCGCGCGGCCGCCGTCGGCCCGGACGGCACCGCGCCCTCGGACGGGTCCGCCGCCGCACCCGCGGCGAGCCCCAGGTCGGCGAGCACGGGGTCCGTGCCCTGCGGGGGACGCAGCGTGCCGTCGGGACCGACGGTCGCGTCGACGAGCCGCAGCCCCGCGCGCACGAACCGCGCCTCCCCGGTGAGGCCGCCGAGCACGAGGAGCGCCGACGCGAACGCGCCGTGGTCCTCGAGCGTCGCGACGGCGTCGGACACGACGCCGCCCTCCGAGGCCCGCACGAGCGTGCCGTCGGCGCGCACGTGCGTCGCGAGGAGACGGTCGGCGGCGGCGCGCGCCGCGTCCGTGAGGTCAGGCAGGTCGAGGTGGTGCCCGGCGCGCGCGAGCGCCTCGATCGCGAGCCCGTTCCACCCCGTGAGCACCTTGGTGTCGAGCGGGGGCGGGTCGTGGCGCTCGCGGTCGGCGGGCGCGAGGAGGTAGTAGCCGCCCTCGACGCGCTCGCCGTCGACGACGGACTCCGAGTCCTGGGCGCTCGCGAACGCGCCGCCGGGCAGGCGCAGCACGCGCAGCAGGAAGCGCCCGACGTCGGCCGCGACCCGGGCCGTCGCGTCCCCCGGGTCGGTCGCGCCCGGGGTGGCGGCGGGCGTGCGCAGCGCGGCCTCCGCGGGGCCGGTGCGGCGCAGGACCGCGAGCGTCGTCGCTGCCGACAGGAGCTGCGCGTTGTCGTAGAGCATCCGCTCGTAGTGCGGCTCGGACCAGTCCGGGCGGGTGCCGTAGCGGAAGAACCCGCCGTCGACGTCGCGCAGCGGGCTCGCGGCCGTCGCGTCGACCGTGCGCCCGGCGAGCACGAGCGCGCGCCGCGCGACCTCGGGGTCCACGACCGAGGACGCCGCGAGGTCGAGCAGGAGCTCGAGCGTGGGCGCGACGGGGAACTTCGGGGCGCCGCCGAACCCGCCGTGCACGCGGTCCTCCGCGGCCTCGAGCCGGTCGACCACCGTGCGGGCGTGGTCCGCGAGCCGGGCGACCGGCCCGTCCTCGGGGCGCGTGCCGGGCACCTCGGCACCGGGCGTCGCCGCCGCGTGCGGCACCCCCGTGCGGCGCCCCGCGGCCGCGTCCCGCAGCGCGGCGCGGATCGTCTCCCCGGTCTCGACCGCCTGGTCGCGCCGCTGCTCCCACGCCTGTGCGACGGCGTCGAGCACGTCCCGGAACGCCGGGCGACCCGCCACGGGCACGGGTGGCCAGTACGTGCCCGCGTAGAACGGGGCGCCGTCGGGCGTGGTGAACACCGTGAGCGGCCACCCGAGGTCCGGGGTGAACGCGCTCGCCGCGGCGAGCAGGCTCGCGTCGACGTCCGGGTGCTCCTCGCGGTCGACCTTCACCGCGACGAACCCGCGCGCGAGCTGCGCGGCGATCTCCGGGTCGGAGAAGCTCTCGCGCGCCATGACGTGGCACCAGTGGCACGTCGCGTACCCGACCGAGACCATGACCGGCACGTCCCGGCGCCGCGCCTCCGCGAACGCCGCGGCGCCCCACGGGTGCCAGTCGACGGGGTTGTCGGCGTGCTGGCGCAGGTACGGGCTCACGGCGTCGGCGAGGCGGTTGACCATGCGCCCCACTCTCCCAGGACCGCGACGGCCCCGCTCAGGACGAGCCCGGGACGCCCACGATCGGCGCACAGCGGAGCACAGCGGCGAGCACGAGGTTGCGCGCCGCCGAGCACGGGGTTGGTGTCGTTCTGGGCGACAGAACGACACCAACCCCGTGTTCGGCGGGGCGCGGGGTCAGGCGTGGAGGCGGCGCAGGAACGCGCGCGTGCGCTCGCGCTGCGGGTCGCCGAGCACCTGCTCGGGCGTGCCGCGCTCGTGGACGCGGCCCTCGTGGAGGAAGCAGACCTCGTCGGCGACACGGCGCGCGAAGCCCATCTCGTGCGTCGCGACGAGCATCGTGCGGCCCTCGGCGCGCAGCTCGGCGAGCAGGTCGAGCACCTCGCCGACGAGCTCGGGGTCGAGCGCGGACGTCACCTCGTCGAGCAGGAGCAGCTCGGGCCCGTTGACGAGGGCGCGCGCGATCGCGGCGCGCTGCTGCTCGCCGCCCGAGAGCTGGTCGGGGTACGCGGTCACCTTGTGCCCCAGGCCGACCCGGCCGAGCATCTCGACGGCCGCCGCCTCCGCCTCCGCGCGTCCCCGCCGGTGCACGAGGCGGGGCGCGAGCGTCACGTTGTCGAGCACGGTGAGGTGCGGGAAGAGGTTGTACGCCTGGAAGACCATGCCCATGCGGGCGCGGACCCGGTTGGCGTCGAGCCGCGGGTCCGCGACGTCCTCGCCGTCGAGCAGGATCTGCCCGTCGTCGACCTCGTCGAGCAGGTTGACCACGCGCAGGAGCGTGGACTTGCCTGAACCCGACGATCCCACGAGCACGACGCACCGGTGCGCGTCGACGTCGAGGTCGATGCCGTCGAGCACGACGCGCCGCCCGCCCGGGGCGCCCGCCGCCGGGTAGGTCTTGCGCACGCCCCGCAGGGACAGCAGGTGGTCCGCGCCCGCGTCCTGCGGGGTCGCGCCGGAGGGCAGGACGACCCCGCTCATCGGATGTCCCCCGCCCCGCTCACGGTCGCGAGCGACCGACCCCAGCCGCGGCGCGCCTGGTACGCGTCGACCGCGCGCGTCAGCGGGAACGACACGAGGAAGAACAGGACCCCCGCGACGACGTAGGGCGTGAAGTTGTAGCTGCCCGTCGTCGCGATCTGCGCCGCGCGGATCGCGTCGACGGCGCCGAGCACGGAGATCAGGCCCGAGTCCTTCTGCAGCGAGACGAGGTTGTTCGCGAGCGGCGCCGTGACGTTGCGCACCGCCTGCGGCAGCACGACGCGGCGCGTCGTCTGGGCGCGCGTCAGGCCGAGCGAGCGCGCGGCGGCGACCTGGGACGGGTGCACCGACTCGATCCCCGCGCGGAACACCTCCGCGAGGTACGCGGTGTAGGTGAGCACGATCGCGAGCGCCCCGAGGAAGGCACCCGACGTCGGCAGCCACTCCAGCCGCAGCGCCGGCAGCCCGAACCCGACGAGCAGCAGCACGAGCAGGAGCGGCACGCCGCGGAACAGGTCGACGTACGCGGTCGCGAACGCGCGCAGCGGGAAGAGCGCCGGGATGCGGCTCGTGCGCGCGACGGCGAGCCCGAGGCCGAGGAGCGTGCCGACGACGCCCGCGACGACCCACACCCGCAGGTTGAGCCACAGCCCCTCGAGGATCGCGGGCAGCGACTCCCACGCCATCGCGGGGTCGAAGAACGCGGTCCGCGCGCGCTCCCAGCCGGGCGCGTTGACGACGACGAGCACGACCGCCGTCACGACGAGCACCGTGCTGACGAGCGCGACGAGCAGCGAGCGGCGACGCTGCGCGCGCCGGAACGCCGCCCGGTCGAGCGCGAGCGGCGACGGCGTCCACGCGTCCACGGGGACGCCGGGGTCCGTGCCGTGCCCGCGGGGGCGGTCGTCGGGCGCCGCCCCCACGGGCCGGTCGTCGGGCACGGTCACGGCCGTCAGTCGAGGACGGGGATGTCGTCCGACTTGAGCCACGTCGTGCGCAGCTCCGCGAGCGTGCCGTCGGCCTCGAGGTCGTCGACCGCCTGCGAGACGCAGTCGGTGAGCTCCGACCCGAGGTCGAGCACGAGCCCGTACTGCTCGACGACGCCCTCGTCCGGCAGCGTGCCGATGACCACGGAGTCCGGGAAGTACTCGGTCGACGCGGCGACGCCCTGGTCGACGTCCATGACCATCGCGTCGATCGTGCCCGACTGCAGGGCCTGCATGCCGTCGCCCGCGGCGTTGTACGGCGAGATGTCCGCGTCCTCGCCCCACGCGGCCTCGGCGAGCGTGAGGCTCGTCTGCGCGGCGGTGACGCCGATGCGCGCGCCGTCGAGCTCGGCGAGCGTCGTCGCGCCCGCGTACGGGCCGTCCTCCATGACGATGACGCCCTGGCGCGTGGTGAGGTAGGGGCTCGAGAAGTCGACGGCCTGCCTGCGCTCGTCGGTGATCGAGGTCTGGTACGCGGCGACGTCGAACGGCTTCACGGCCGGGCTGATGATCTGCTCGAACGTCACCGTCTCCCACACGACGTCCTCGGGCGCGTAGCCGAGGCGGTCCGCGACCGCGTAGATCAGCGCCGACTCGAAGCCCTCGCCCGAGTCGTGCTCGCCCACGTACCACGGCGAGTACGCCTCGCCCGCGCCCACGGTGAGCACGCCGTCGGTGAGCGTGGGCAAGGCGCCCGGCTCGCACTGCGCGGCGTCGCCCGACGACGTGCCGCCGGTCGGGTCGGCAGCGTCGCCGGAGCCGGTGCCGCCGGACGAGCAGGCCGCGAGCGCGAGGGCGGACACCGCCGTGACGGCGGCGAGGACGGCGGGACGGGGACGCAGACGGCGCATGGTGACCTTCCGGGTGTCGGGCGCCCCGGGGAAGGTGGGCGCCGGCCACTGACGATAACGCCGGTCGTGTCCGCGGTACTCCCCGCGCCTGCCCCCGACGACGTGGGTCGTGTCACAGCACGGGCGCCGACGACGCCGTGCCCGGCCCCGACGCGCGCGTCCACGGAGGAGGTCAACGGCTCGCACGCCGTCATGGTGAGCCACCCGGTCGCGGTCGCGCGCCTGATCGAGGACGCCGCCCGCAGCACCGAGTGACGAGCGACCCCGCTGCGCCACCGGCCGGAACGACGAAGGCCCGGACCACGTTTCCGTGGTCCGGGCCTTCGCGATGTCCTGCGACATCTTTCGTAGCGGGGGCAGGATTTGAACCTGCGACCTCTGGGTTATGAGCCCAGCGAGCTACCGAGCTGCTCCACCCCGCGTCGGTGATCACTACTCTACGGGACGTTCCGGACCAGGCCAAATCGCGCGCGCGAGACGTGGGTCACTCCAGGACCTCGACCCCGAACGCGAACGCGCGCACGGCCCCGGGCTCGAGCCGCACGTCCGCGGCGCAGTCGGGGCGGTTGAAGGCGTCGGTGAGCGTCTCGACCGGCTCGACGGCCACCGCCGCGCGCGCCCGCCGCCCCAGGCCGTCCCCCGTGTAGACGTGCACGAGGCCGCGGTCCTGCCAGAGCGCGAGGCCCTGCCCCGTCGCCGGGTCGCGCACCAGCGTGCGGGCCCGGCCGTCGGCGTCCGGGCGCAGGCCCCCGAACGCGTGGTCGAGGCGCACGCCCGCGAGGGGCAGCGGGCCGACGCCGTCGATCTCCTCCAGGGCGGACGGGCCGGCGAGCGGGAGCAGGCCGGCGTCGGTCACCACGGCGCGGCGGGCCGGCACGGTGAGCTCGAGGCCGTCGACGCTCGCGTGCCCCGGCACGCGCAGGTACGGGTGCCACCCGAGCGCGACCGGCGCCGCCGTCGGGCCGACGTTGCGTGCGCGGAGCACGACCTCGAGCGACGCGGCGCCGAGCACGTAGTCCACCTCGAGCTCGAGCGCGAACGGGTAGCCCGCGTGCGCGTCCGCCGCGACGGCGGCGCTCAGCGTGACGGCGACGGGCGTGGCCTCGGTGTCCGGGGGCCCGGCGGGTCGCGCCGAGCGGGGGCCGGGCTCGACGACCGCCCAGTCGAGCGTGCGCGCGAACCCGTGCATGGTCACCGGCTCCCACGGCAGCACCGGGGCCACCTCGTGCCGGACCCCGTCGAAGGTGTAGGCGCCGCCCGCGAGACGGTTGACGAACGGCGCCATGAGCGCCGAGCGCGCGGCGTCGTGCGTCGCGACCTCCACCTCGTCGGTGTACCCGTCGACGAGGTCCTCGACCCGCACGGTCCCGTCCGCGCCGCGCCACGGTGCGCGCCACGCGAGCACCGCGGCGCCGCGCAGCGCGACCACGAGCTCGGCGCCGGAGGGGTGGCGCAGGCGCGCCGCGGGGACGGCGGGGGTCACGTCGCTCGCCGCGTCGCCCGCCGCGCTGAAAGCGTTGCTGCAAACCGTTGCAGAGGTCACGAGGAGCGATCCTCCCGTCCGCCGGAGGAAATGACAAACCCGCCGCACGACGGACGGGCGGGGACACCCGTCGGTGTCCCCGCCCGTCCGTGGCGGTACGTCGCGCGCGCGACCGTCCGTCAGCCGCCCGACGACTCGGTGTCGAGCCGCTGCTCGGCGGCGAGCGCCGCCTCGAGCGCCTGCCGCAGGCGGTCCTGCGCCTCGCCGTACGCCGCGAAGTCGCCCTCCGCGAGCGCCGCCTCGCCCGCCTCGATGGCCTGCTGCGCCTGGCGCAGCGCCTGGTCGAGCTCGGCGCGAGCTCCGCCGTCGACCGTGCCGCCGTCCGCCGGCGGCGCCGGCTGCTCGGCGTCCGGCTCGCCCGCGTCCGGGTCGGTCGTGCCGGGGTCGGTCGTGCCGGGGTCGGCCGTCTCGCCGTCAGCCGGCTGGTCCGGGACCTCGGTCTCGACCCCGCCGTCCGCGTCGCCCGCGTTCGCGCCCGAGTCGCCGCCGAACACCTGGTCCAGCGCCTCGTCGAGCGTGTCCGCGAAGCCGATCTCGTCGCCGAACGACACGAGCACCTTGCGCAGCAGCGGGAACCGCGTGCCCTCCGTCGACTGCACGTAGACCGGCTGGACGTACAGGAGGCCGCCGCCCACCGGAAGGGTGAGGAGGTTGCCGTTGATGACCGTGGAGTCACCACGGCGCAGCGCGAGCAGACCGTCCGCCGCGGTCGGGTCGGTGTTGAAGTTGTTCTGCACCTGACCCGGGCCGGGCACGGTCGCGTTGCGCGGCAGCTCGAGGAGGCGCAGCGTCCCGTAGTCCTCGGAACGCACGCCCGCCTCGCTGCCCGGCTCCGCGTCCACCGCGAGGAAGCCCGTGAGGATGTTGCGGTCGGAACCGCCGCCCGGGATGTACGTCGACATGAGCGAGAACGTCGGGGCGTCCTGGCTCGGCATCTGCAGCGTGAGGTAGTACGGCGGCTGCAGCGGCTTGACCTGGCCGCTCGCCGTCGGGTCCTCCGGGCTGCGCCAGAAGTCCTGGCCCGAGAAGAACTCGTTCGCGTCGTCCACGTGGTAGCTCGCGAGCAGCGTGCGCTGCACCTTGAACAGGTCCTCGGGGTAGCGCAGGTGGCTCATGAGGTCGCCGGAGATCTCCGACATCGGCTGCACCGTGCTCGGGAAGACCTTCGTCCACGCCTGCAGGAGCGGGTCCTCGGCGTCCCACGCGTACAGGTCGACCGACCCGTCGTACGCGTCGACGGTCGCCTTGACCGAGTTGCGGATGTAGTTGATCTGCTGGGGCGCGAGCGCCTCGACCGAGTTCGCCGCGACGAGCGAGTCGGCCGTCGTCTCGTCCAGGGACTCCGACGTCGAGTACGGGTACGCGTTCGACGTCGTGTAGCCGTCGACGATCCACTTCACGCGGCCGTCCACGACCGCGGGGTACACGCGGCCGTCGAGCGTGAGGTACGGCGCGACCTTCGCGACGCGGTCGCGCGGGCTGCGGTCGTAGAGGATCTGCGAGTCCTCCGTGACGCGGTCGGAGAACAGGATCTGCTCGGACCCGAACTTCAGCGCGTACAGCACCTTGTTGAGGAACGTGCCGACGCTCGGGCCCGCCGCGATCTCCTGCGTGGGGAACGTGTTGTTGACCTGGCCGCCCTCGTCGTCGACCGGGTAGTCGAGCTCCCACGGTTCGCGACCCTCGGGCGCGCCCACGATCGAGTACTGCGGCGCCTCGGGCGAGAAGTAGATCCGCGGCTCGTAGCCGCCGGCGTCGGTGAACGCGCCCGTCGACGGGATCGAGCCCTCGTAGAACGCGGGCCGGCCGTCCGGGCCGATCTGGTTGCCGTACGCCGCGACGACGCCGAAGCCGTGGGTGTAGACCGTGTGGTCGTTGACCCAGTTGCGCTGGTCGGCGCCGAGGCCGCCCTGGTTGAGCTCCCGGACCGCGATGACGGTGTCGCGGCTCTCGTCGTCGATCGTGTAGCGGTCCACCGACAGCGACGGCGAGAACTGGTAGTACTGCTTGTTCTGCTGGAGCTGGCTGAACGACGGGCTGACGATCTCCGGGTCGAGCAGGCGGATCGACGCGGTGGTGTCGGCGTCCTCGCGCAGCGCGCCCGCCTCGGCCTCGGTCTTCGCGTTGTACTGCTCGGTCTGGACGTCGTCGATGCCGTAGGCGGCCTTGGTCGCGTCGATGTTGCGCTGGATGTACTCCTCCTCGAAGTCCTGCGCGTTCGGCGTGACCTGGAACCGCTGCACGACGCTCGGGTAGATCCCGCCGATGGCGATGGCGGAGACGACCATGAGGCCGACGCCGATCGCGGGCAGGCGCCAGTTGCCGCGGACCGCGGTGACGACGAAGAGCGCGGCGACGAACAGCGCGACGACCGTGAGGATCGCCTTCGAGGGGATGACCGCGTGCACGTCGGCGTAGGACGCGCCGTCGAACTTCGCGCCGCCCGACGTGAGGATCGAGTAGCGGTCGAGCCAGTAGTTCGCCGCGATGAGCACGAGGAGCAGCGCGGCGATCACGGAGAGCTGCACGCGCGCGGCCGTCGTCGTGCGCGGCCCGGCGTCCGCCCCGCCGCCGATGCGCAGACCGCCGTACAGGTAGTGCGTCGCGACGGCGGCGATGCCCGAGATGATGACGACCGCCATGAGGAAGCTCACGACGAACCGCAGCAGCGGCAGCGTGAAGACGTAGAACGACAGGTCGATGCCCCACTGCGGGTCCGTCGTGCCGAACGGCACCGCGTTGAGCGCGAGGAGGACCGTCTGCCACTGCGACGCCGCCGCGGCGCCCGCGAAGAAGCCGACGAGCGCCGGCGCGACGACCATGACGACCTTGCGCAGCGGCTCGATCGCCTCGCGGTACTGGTCGAGCGTCGCCTGCTCGGGCGTCGAGGGCGCGTAGATCGGCCGGGACCGATACGCGAGCGAGAACGACAGGAAGACGAGCCCGCCCATGACGAGGAAGCCCGCGACGAACAGGGCGATACGCGCGCCCCACTGCGTCCACAGGACGTTCGCGAAGTCGAGCTGCTGGAACCACAGCACCTCGGTCCAGAACTGGGCGAGCAGGAGCAGGAGGACGACGAGGGCGCCGACGACGGCGATCGCGATGCCGATCGGGCTCCGGCGCCGGGCGGGCCGGCCCCCGGGGGACGGCCGGCGGGGCGCTGCGGCGAATGACACGGTGGGTATTCCTCTTCGGGTCGTGGCTCGGGCGTGCACCGGGGTCAACGCCCGGTCCTCCCCCAAGGTTCCCACGGCCCGCGGCTCCGTGGGGGCTCTCCCGACGCATGAGGGACGATGGGGGCATGCCCCAGCCTGACGACGCCGCGCCCACGCCTGCCTCCGCGTCCGGACCCGACCCCGTCGCTCCGGGCGGCCCGACGCCCCGCCACGCGCTCGCGCTCGCGGTCCACGAGGTCGAGGCGCACGCCGCGGACGCCGGGTGGGACGGACCGCCGCGCCTCTTCGCGCTCGTCGTGACGGCCGGCGCGCTCGCGGCGGACCCGACGCTCGCGGACCGGCTCCCGTCCGACGTCGTCGCCGCGGCCGGCGCGGACCCGCACCACCTGCTCTCGATCGAGCAGGAGGGCTTCGCCGTGGACGGCGACCTCGAGGACGGGCTCGCGCGCGTCGCGTGGCCGCCGACCGTCGACGGCGCCGCGCTCGTCGTCGAGCGCATCGTCCTGCCGCCGGCCGCCGAGGAGGACGTCCCCGAGGACCCCGACGCCGCGCTCGACTACCTCGCGTCCCACCCCGACCGCCAGGACGTGCGCCTCGCGGTCGGCGTGCTGCGCGACGGCTCGTCGTGGTGCGCCGTGCGGTCCCGGGCGCACGACGCGGCGACGGACGTCGCCGGCGGGCCCGACCTCGTCCCCGGCCTCGTCACGGCGCTGCGCGCCACGCTCGAGGACTGACCGACCCCCGCCCGGGGGCAGCGACGGCGCGCCCGGCGCGCGCCCCGACGTCAGTCCCGCGCCTCGCACGTGGGGAGGGAGTCGCCGTTCCCCGCGCCGATCGCGGTCATCGCGGCGCGCGCGTCCGCGAGCGTCGAGACGGCCGCGACGTGCAGGCCGTCCGGCACGTTGCCCACGACCTCGGGGCAGTTGGCCTGCGGCGCGAGGAACCACGTCGCGCCGTCGCGCAGCGCGCCGTACAGCTTCTGCTGGATCCCGCCGATCGGGCCCACGTCGCCCTCGACGCTCATGGTGCCCGTGCCCGCGATGACGACGCCGTTCGCCTCGTCCTCGGGCGTGAGCTGGTCGACGATGCCGAGCGCGAACATCGTGCCCGCGCTCGGGCCGCCGATGTCCTCGATCTGGATCGCGACGTCGACCGGGAAGTCGAACGCCGGGTCGATGTACACGCCGAGCAGCGCGGTGTCGCCGCCGTCCGTCGTCGTCACCGTGAGGTCGGTGGCCGTGCCGTCGCGCAGGACGCCGAGCGTCACGTCGTCGCCCGGGTCGACCGCGGCGAGCCCGTCGATGAGGTCCTGGTACGTCGGGACGGGCGAGCCGTCGAGCGCGACGATGACGTCCCCGGGCTCGACGACGCCGTCGGACCCGCTGCCGGGGACGGCCGCCTCGACGGTGAGCGTGGCCGGCACCTCGTAGCCGAGCTCGGTGAGCGCGGCGACCGTGGCGTTCTCCTGGGAGGAGATCATCTCGGCCTGTCCCTGCTGCTCGGTCTCCTCCTTGGTGCGGCCCGTCGGGAAGACCTCCTCGACGGGACGCACGCTGCGCGACCGGTCGAACCAGCCCTGCACGACCTGCCCGACGTTCACCGGGTAGCCCGGGCCCCCCGCGACGGAGACCGTCGTCAGGAGCAGCTCGCCCGTGGAGTCGAACGTCTCGGCGCCCGTGATCGAGATGAGGGGCGTCCCGTCCTGCTCCCCGAGCGTGTCCTCCGTGGGCCCCGGGGAGCGCACCGCGTACGGCGCGGGAAGCACGGCGAGACCCGCGACGAGCAGCGTCGTCGCGAGCAGGGAGATGCCGAACGTCAGGGACCGCCGGGTCACGGGGGGCGGCACGTGCTCGTCCTCGGCGAGGAGGGCGTCGAAGGAGGGGGCGTCGCTCACCGGGACATCATCCCCGAGGTTGCTGGGATCTCCCTGCGGGCGCCCGCGCCCGGGGCACGCGTCGCACCCTCCGCGACGCCGTCAGGGGCGCCGCGAGCGCGCCTGGCGCCACACGGCCGCGGTCCCGAGGACGGCGACCGCGGCGCCCGCGGCCCCGATCGCGGCCGCGTCCCGGCCCCCGAACCGACGTCCGCCGACGCCCACGCGGCCGCGTACCTCCGCGAGGAGCACCTCGAGCGCGGCCGCGCCCGACCACCCCGGCGACCACCCGGCGTCGTGCAGGCGCCGGGCCGAGACCGACCACGGGTGCACGACGAACGCGAGGTCGTTCGCCGGGGACGGCAGCACGCCCACGCGGTGCAGGCGCTCGGCGGCGCCGAACGCCGTGGCGGGCGGGAGCTGGACCGTGCGCATCCCGGCCGCCGCGGCCACGGTCTCCGAGTCGAGCGCGTCGGGCTCGCCCTCGCGCAGCGGCCCGGCGGTCAGGCCCCCGACGAGCCCGCGGTCGAGCGCGACGCGCACCGCGGACACCACGTCCTCGACGTGCACGAGCTGCCACGTGCGCCCTCCGCCGCGCACCGTGAGGAGCCGCGGCGCCTCGAAGTGCCGCGTGAGCACGGTGTCCACGCCCGGGCCCACGACGACGGCGGGCCGCACCACCGCGAGCGGCACCGCGCCGAGCGCCTCGCCGAGCGCGTCCTCGAACGCGACGAGGTCGCCCGCGAAGCCGGGACCCTCGTCGCGCACGACCGGGTCGTCGTCGTCGATCACGTCGCGGCCCGGGGTGGCCCCGTGCACGGCGGCGGACGTCACGGCGACCACGTGCTCGATCCCCGCCGCGACCGCGGCCTCCCCGGCGCGGCGGCCGAGGAGCGCGAGGCGCGCCCGCTGCTCGGCGTCGGTCCGCGCGGTCGGGGCGCCGAACTCGCCCGCGGGCGCGACGACGACCAGCCGGCGCGCGCCGTCCGGCCAGCCGCCGGGGTCGACGGGCGAGGCCTCGGGCGCGCCGAGCCCCGCGCGGACCGCGTCTGCGACCTGGCCGACGCCGACGACCACGGGCGGGTCGTCCTGCGCACCACCCGAGACCGCCTCGGGCACGGCGCCGTCCGCCTCCGCCACGGGGCCGTCCCCCGCCCCGACCGGGGGCGCTCCCCCCTCGCCGGGCACGTCGCTGCGCCGTGAGCGAACCCGGCCCTCGGACATGCCTCAGCCCCCGTTCTCGGCGCTCGATCGTGGTTACGGTGATCACCGACGCTACCGTGAGGAGTCGCCATGAGCAGCCTTCCCCCCGACCGCACGCCCGGACCGGACGACGACGCGCCCTTCGACCCGCGGTTCGAGGAGCTGCTCCGCTCGATGCTCGGCCCCGACGCGGACGAGGCCCTGCGCGAGCTGCGCGCCCGCGGCCTCGACCCGCAGTCGCTCGCCGCGGGCGGCGCGGCCGACCCCCAGCTCTTCCAGCACGTGCTCGCGCAGGTCCAGCGGCTGCTGTCGACCCCGAGCGACGGCCCCGTGAACACCGACGTCTCGCACGACGTCGCGCGCCAGGTCGCGGTCGCGGAGGGCGACCCGTCCGTCACCGCGGCGCAGCAGCGCGCGGCCACCGACGCGCTGTCCGTCGCCGAGCTCTGGCTCGACGCCGTCACCGACCTCCCGCCGTCGGGCGGGAAGAGCCACGCGTGGAGCCGCTCCGAGTGGGTCGAGCACACGCTCCCCGCGTGGAACGAGCTCGTCGCGCCCGTCGCGTCGTCCGTCGCGGACGCGCTCGCGACCGTGCTGCGCGACCAGCTCCCCGAGGGCCTGGGCGACGAGCCGGGCGCCCTGCCGGGCGTCGGGTTCACGCTCCCGGGCCTCCCGGCGGGCGCGACCGGCCTGCCCGGCGGCGACCCCGCCGCGCTCATGCGGCGCCTCGGGTCCGCGGTCTTCGGCATGCAGGTCGGCCAGGCCGCGGGCACGCTCTCCCGCGAGGTCTTCGGCGCGACCGACGTCGGGCTGCCGCTGCTCGACCGCCCCGCGACGGTCCTGCTCCCCACGAACGTCGAGGCGTTCGCCGAGGGTCTCGACGCCCCCGCCGAGGAGGTGCGCCTCTTCCTCGCGCTGCGCGAGGCCGCCCACGCGCGCCTGTTCACGCACGTCTCGTGGCTGCGCGGGCACCTGCGCGGCCTCGTCGACGCCTACGCGCGCGGCATCACGATCGACCTGTCCGCCCTGGAGTCCCAGCTCGCCGACGTCGACCTCGCGGACACCGACGCCCTCCAGCGCGCGCTGTCCGGCGGCGTCTTCGGGCTCCAGAACACGCCCGAGCAGCAGGCCACGCTCCTGCGGCTGGAGACGACGCTCGCGCTCGTCGAGGGCTGGGTCGACGAGGTCACCGCGACCGCGGCGCTCCCCCACCTGCCCCACGCCGTGCCGCTGCGCGAGATGCTGCGCCGCCGTCGCGCCGCGGGCGGACCCGCCGAGCACACGTTCGCGAGCCTCGTCGGGCTCGAGCTGCGCCCGCGCCGCTCGCGCGACGCGGCCGCGCTGTGGGCGCTCATCGCCGCGCAGTCCGGCTCGGCCGCGCGCGACGGCGTCTGGGACCACCCCGACCTCCTGCCGGACGCGACCGACCTCGACGACCCCGCGGGCTACGAGGGGCGGCGCGCGGCCACGCGCGCCGAGGAGGCCGACGTCGACCGCGCGCTCGAGGAGATCTTCCGCGCCGCGGAGGGCGGGTCGGGCGACGGGCCCGAGGCCGGCGGCGCGGCGGACGAGGGCGGCGCGGCGGACGAGGGCGGCGCGGCGGGCGAGGGCGGCGCGGCGGGCGAGGGCGGCGCCACGCGCTGACGAGCGCGGGTCGACGGGCGGCGGCTGCTCGCCGTCAGCGCGCGCCGTGGGGAGCGTCGTCCGTGGCGTCCGCCTCGACGCGGCTCGGCTCGACGTCGGTCCCGCCCGTCTCGACGTCCGCGTCGTCGGGCTCGACCTCCGCGTCGCGCGCGAACGACACGCCCTCGAGGAAGCCGCGCGCCCGGTCCGTGCGCGGGTACGACTCGAGCAGCTTCCAGAAGCCCGGCCCGTGACCCGCGTGCAGCAGGTGCGCGAGCTCGTGCAGCAGCACGTAGTCGAGCACCCACGGCGGCATGCCGCGCACCCGGGTCGAGATGCGGATCGTCCCGTCGATGAGCGTGCACGAGCCCCAGCGCCGGTCCTGGTTGCTCGACCACCGCACGCTCGTCGGGTGGGCGCGCCCGTCGAGGTACTTCTCCGAGAGCTCGGCCGCGCGCCGTTCGAGCTCGGCGTCCGACGGCCGGCGACGGCGCTCGGAGTCGGCCAGCCGGTCGAGCATCCGCTGGACCCACTCGCGCTCCTGCGCGCGCGTGAACCGCGCGGGGATCGCGACGATCGTGCGCTCGCCGTCGCGGTAGGCGCTCACCGTGCTCTTGCGTCGGCGGCTGCGCCGAACCTCCACGATCGTCTCCCGGACCACGCTCAGACCGTAGTGGTTCTCGCCACGAAACGGCAGTGCCCCACGCCGCGCGGCGCGCTTTCCCGCGTCGTTCGGTCGAGGAAACGGCGTCCGGTGCTGTGGTCCGGGTCAAGGAAGCACCGTCGGGACGTCAACCCGGCCGCACCTGTGGACAACGCTCGGCGCCGTGGCACCCCGTGCCACGCTGGCCCGGACGGCCGCACGGTCGTCGACCGACCCCACCGCCGGAGGACCCGTGCAGCGACGACGCGTGCTGCGACCCGACGCACCGCTCCTGCGGCGCGCTCCCGGCGAGGTCCAGGTCGGGACGGACCCGCGGTGGTCCGTCCGGCTCGCGGGCCTCGACCCCGACGACGAGGCGTGGCTGCGCGAGCTCGCGTCCCCGTCCGCGCGTCGGGGCGCCGGTGCGGAGCAGGCGACGACCTCGGGGCGGCGCGCGGCGCTCGTGCGGCTGCTCGACGAGGCGCACCTCCTCGTCCCGGCGCGCCGCAAGCGCCCGGACTCGCCCGCACCGGGGAAGGGCGAGGCGGACCTGGCCGTCCTCTCGGCGCTGCGCGCGGACGGCGCGGGGCACCGCGTCCTCGCGGCGCGCTCGCGCGCGACGGTCGCGGTGGTCGGGCTCGGCCGCCTCGGCGCCGGGCTCGCCGTGCACCTCGCGACGGCCGGGGTGGGCACGCTCGTGCTCGGCGACCCCGGCGCGGTCCTCACGACCGACGTGGGCGTCGGGGCGTACCGGCTGCGCGACGTCGGGTCCCCGCGCGCGACGGCGGTGCAGCGACTGGTCGGGGAGGTCGCGCCGGGCGTCGTGACTGCGGTCGTGCCGGAGACGGCGGTCGTGCCGGGGACGGGGGCTGGGACGGTGGGGTACGGGGCTCCCCCGCCGGACGTCGTCGTCGTGGTGGAGCACGGTGCGGCGGACCCGGGACGGGTCGCGCGGCTCGTGGGTGAGGGGGTGGCGCACCTGTCCGTCGTGGTGCGCGAGGCCGACGTGGTCGTCGGGCCGTTCGTGCGGCCGGGCGTCGACCCGTGCCTGACCTGCGTGGAGCTGCACCGGGCGGACGTCGACCCGTGCTGGCCGCAGCTCGCGCGACAGCTGCGGGGACGGACCCTCCCGGCAGGCGAGGAGTCGTTGCTCGCCGCGTCGGCCGCGGCGGCGGCGCTCGGTCAGGTCCTGGCAGCCCTGGACGGGCTCGTGCCCCGCGCAGCCACGGCGTGCATCGAGATCCCTGCTCCCGATGCCGTGCCGCGGCTGCGCGAGACGAGCCGCCACCCGCGGTGCGGGTGCGGCGAGCTGGCGCGCACGCCCCCGGACGGGGCGCCGCTGCCCATGTCAGGCCGCCGTCGAGGCGCCGACTGACGCCTCGGCCCGAGCGGCCTCCTGCGCCTGGCGCTCGGCCTCCCGGGCGAGCACCTCGGCCTTGCTCGGACGGCCGCGGCCGCGCTTGCGCGCGACGACGACGCCGTCCACGAAGACCTCGCCGCCCCAGACGCCCCAGGGCTCGCGGCGCTCGACCGCGCCGGCGAGGCAGCCCTCGACGAGGGGGCACGTGCGGCACAGGGCCTTGGCCTCCTCGACCTCGGCGGTGCGCTCGGCGAACCAGAGCTCCGGGTCGTTGGTGCGGCAGGGCAGCAGGCCTGCGAGGAGACGGTCGAACTCCGCGGAGTCCTTCTCGCCCAGCGGGGTGGCCAGCGGTTGGTGGGGGACCCAGGGGCCGGATCCGCCCTGGGCAGTGATGTTGTCGAGCAGCGCGGTGAGCCGCACGATGTCCTCCAGTGATGTCCTGTCGTGGGTGTGAACGTCGTCGTCACAGGACCCTGAGGACAGCGGTCCCGTCGATGCTGACGGGAGACGCCGGTGATCCTCATCGGCAGACGTGCTCGGAGAACACGAAGGCCACGGGTCCGAGACGGACTCCGCGGCCTGGAAGGTTCTGGTCGGTCAGACCAGTCGTGTCCTGGAGGCGGAGTCGGGAGCGGGGCGGGTGACGAGAATGCCGCCGCGGAGCGCGGCTGCACGCGGACGGAGTCCTCCTGGCGTGCCCGTGCACACGGACGCGTTATCGAGCAGGTTCGCCATCGCGATCTGGTTCTTCATCAGCTTTCCCACCCCCTCTCTCCGTTCGGAGCGCACCTTTCGGCGCGCCCCTCTCCAACAGGACTCGTCGACCATATGACGCGCCTCGCAGGGCGCACAACTTATTTACGAGACTTCTTCTCGACGAGTTCTCGTCGGCCCCTCCGGACACCGGGACCGGCGCACCTCAACGCTCCGCGCGGCTCACGATGTCGAGGATCGTCGCGCCGTACCGCTCGATCTTGGCGGGCCCGAGCCCGCTGATCCGGGCGAGCGCCGCGGTGCTGGTCGGCCGGGTCTCCGCGATCGCCGCGAGCGTCGTGTCCACGAGCACCGTGAACGCCGGCTTGTCCGTCTCCTCCGCGACCTGGCGGCGCCACTCGCGCAGGCTCTCGAACAGCTCCTGGTCGTACTCGCCCGTGAGCCGCACCTTCGCCTGCCCGCTGCGCGACCGGCGCGGGCCGTTCGCGCCCGGCTCGTCCGGCCACAGGCCGTCGAGGAAGCGCGTGCGACGGCGCGTGGCCCGGCCGCCCGGGTTCCTCGACCGCGCGAACGAGAGCTCCAGGTGCTCGCGCGCCCGGGTGATGCCGACGTACAGGAGGCGACGCTCCTCCGCGACCGCCTCGTCGGTCTCGGCGAGCGAGATCGGCATGAGCCCCTCGCTCATACCCGCGAGGAACACGGCGTCCCACTCGAGGCCCTTGGCCGCGTGGAGCGACGCGAGCGTCACGCCCTCCACCGTGGGCGCGTGCTGCGCGGAGGCCCGCTCGTCGAGCTCGGCGACGAACGCCGCGACCGTCGGGGCGGGGGCGTCCGACGCCGCGGCGAGCGCAGCGAGGTCGTCCGCGAGCGCGACGAGCGCCTGCGTCGACTCCCAGCGCTCGCGCGCCGCGCCGCGCGCCGCGGGCGGCTCGGGCGCCCAGCCCGCGGCGGCGAGGACGTCGCGCACCGTCTCGGGCATCGGCGCGTCCGGGTCCGCGGAGCGCGCGGCACCACGCAGCAGCACGATCGCGTCGCGCACCTCCTTGCGCTGGAAGAACCGCTCCCCACCGCGGACGAGGTAGCCGATGCCCGCGTCGGCGAGCGCGGACTCGAACGCCTCCGACTGCGCGTTCGTCCGGTAGAGGACCGCGATCTCGCTCGCCCGCGTGCCCGCCGCGAGCAGGCGCGAGATCCGCTGGGCGATCCCGGTCGCCTCGGCCTCGTCGTCGTCGTACGCCGTGAACGCGACGGGCGGTCCGGCCGGGCGCTGCGCGACGAGCTCGAGCGCCTGGTGCGCCCCGCCCGCGCGACCCGCGCGCGCGAGAAGCTGGTTCGCGAGGTTCACCACCTGCGGCGTCGAGCGGTAGTCGCGCACGAGCCGGATGACCTGGGCGTTCGGGTGGGTGCGCTGGAACGTCAGGAGGTGGTGCGGCGTCGCGCCCGTGAACGAGTAGATCGTCTGCGACGGGTCGCCCACGACGCACAGCTCGTCGCGGCCCCCGAGCCACTGGTCGAGCACGAACTGCTGGAGCGGGGAGACGTCCTGGTACTCGTCGACGACGAAGTGGCGGTACTGGCGCCGCACCTCGTCCGCGACCCCGCCCTGCGTCGCGAGCATGTCCCCCAGCATGAGGAGCACGTCCTCGAAGTCGATGACCGACCGCTCCGTCTTGACGTCCTCGTACGCCGTGATGAGACGCGCGACCGTCTGGTGGTCGTAGCCCGCGGGCGGCTCGCGGTCGATCGCCTCGCACGCGCGGACGTAGTCGTCGGCGGTGACGAGCGAGACCTTGGCCCACTCGACCTCCGACGAGAGGTCCCGCACCGCGACGCGGTCGACGCCGACGCCGAGCCGGCGGGCCGACTCCGCGATCACCGGGGCCTTGTGCTCGAGGATGCGCGGCGGCGCGCCCCCGACGACCTTGGGCCAGAAGTAGCCGAGCTGGCGCAGCGCGGCGGCGTGGAACGTGCGCGCCTGCACGCCCGTCGCGCCGAGCTCGCGCAGGCGCGTGCGCATCTCCCCCGCCGCGCGCGCGGTGAACGTCACGGCGAGCACGCTCGTCGGCACGTACACGCCGGTGCGCACCCCGTAGGCGATCCGGTGCGTGATCGCGCGCGTCTTGCCCGTCCCGGCCCCGGCCAGGACGCACACGGGACCGCGCAGCGCGACGGCGACGTCGCGCTGGTCCGGGTCGAGCGCGTCGAGGATCTCGTCGGCGGAGCGGAGGGACGGCGGGCGTGAGACCGGTGGCGTGGACATCACCGCGATTCTCTCAGGCCTCGGTGACACGCGGGGGGCGGTGGGGACGACGCACCCGCGGGAACAGCGCGGGGGCCGCCGGTGTTACCGTCACGACCGATCGCCCGCGGCAACCGCCGCACGGACCCGCACAGGAGAGCCTCGATGCCCACCTCCCCGACCCTTCCCGACCCCGGCTCGATCGTCATGTACTCGACGAGCTGGTGCGGGTACTGCCGCCGCCTCAAGACGCAGCTCGACTCCGAGGGCATCGGCTACACCGAGGTGAACATCGAGGAGGCGCCCGGCACCGCCGAGTTCGTCGAGTCGGTCAACGACGGCAACCGCACGGTGCCGACCGTCGTCTTCCCGGACGGCTCCGCCGCGACGAACCCGTCGCTCGCCGAGGTCAAGCAGCGCCTCGCCGCCTGACACACCACCGCGGGGCCGGGCCGGACGTCCGGGCCGGCCCCGCGCGCGTCCGGGGACCGTCGTGCGTCCTGGGCGACCGTCGTGCGCCCTGTGCGTTCGGGCCGGCTCCGCGCGCGTCCGGGGCGGCCGTCACGCGTCGGGCAGGCGACCGCCGAACCAGTCCTCGACGAGAGCGCGTGCGATGGACGCCCGCCCGGGCAGCAGCACGTCGCCCGCGCGCACGGCCTCGGCCAGCCCGGGGCGCGTGAACCAGCGCGCGTCGGTGAGCTCGACGCCGTCGGGGCGCAGCTCCGTCGTCAGCGCGCGCGCCGCGAACCCGAGCATGAGCGACGCCGGGAAGGGCCAGGGCTGGCTCCCGCGGTAGGCGACGTCGCCGACGACGACGCCCACCTCCTCCGCGACCTCGCGCCGTACCGCGCTCTCCAGCGACTCCCCCGGCTCGACGTAGCCCGCGAGCGTCGAGAACCGCCGCTCGGGCCAGTGGGCCGCGTGCCCGAGGAGCAGGCGCTCGTCGTCCCCCTCGCCGTGCACGACCGTCATGATGACCGCCGGGTCGGTGCGCGGGTAGAGCTCGATCCCCTGGGCCACGCAGCGGCGTGTCCAGCCGCCGTTCTCCACCGTGGTGCGGCCCCCGCAGCGCGGGCACCGGGTGTGGTTCGCGTGCCACGCCGCGAGCGCGACCGCCTCGGTCGCCAGCCCCGCGAGCGGGGCGCCGAGCCCGCCGACGAGCTCGCGCAGCCCCGACCAGTGCCGCTCGCGCGCGAGGACGGCGAACGGGTCGGACGCGTCCACGCCCTCGATGTCGACCTCCTCCGCGTCCGCGTCGTCGGGCAGCACGAGCGCGACGTACGCGGCGCCGCCCTCCTCCCCGAGGAAGAGCCAGCGCGCGTGCTCGTCGTCGGTCACCGGGTCCACCGCGGCGACGTCCGCCGGCCCGAGGAGCGCGACGCCGTCCGCCGGGGTCGGGCCCGCGAGCGCGAGGCGGCCGCGGTGCACGAGCAGGACGCGCGTCGTCGGCTGCGCGCGCAGCGTCCGCACGAGGTCCGGCTCGGCGCGGCGGTGCGCGGCGCGGTCGACGACCGCGCCGTCGAGCGGGAGGGGGAGGTCGCGCAGCGTGGTGCGCGGGAGGTCCGGGCCCGGCGGCCGGGTGCCCGCGGGCGCGGGCGCAGCGGCGGCGGGCGGGTCTGCGGCGGGCGTGTCCGACGGCGGTCGGCCTGCTGGGGTGGTCACCCCTCGACCGTAGGCCACGCCGCACGGCGTGGGGCGACCGGGGCGTGCGCGGTGACCGACTACCGTGGTCGCGTGCCCCGCTCACCGCTGACCCTCGCCGCGCTCGCGACCGCAGCCGTGCCCGGTCTGGACGCCCGCAGCGCGCGTCCCGTCGAGGACCCGGGCGACTACGACACCGCGATCGTCACCGACGCCGACGGCGGCCGCTGGACCGTGCGCGCCCCGCGCAGCCTCCAGGCCGGCGCGGCGCTCGAGGCCGAGGCCGAGCTCCTGTCCTCGCTCCAGCACTACGCCGAGTCCGGCGTGCTGTCGTTCGCGGTGCCGCGCGTCGCCGGCACGGCCCTGCTGCCCGAGGGCGGGCGCGCCGTCGTGGGGCCGGCGCTCGAGGGCACGCCCCTCGACGTCGACGCCCTGCGCCCCGGGCCCGGTCTCGCCGCCGACCTGGGTCGTGTCATCGCCGCGGTCCACGAGCTGCCGCGCACGATCGTCGACGACGCGGGCCTGCCCGGGTACGAGGTCGAGGAGTACCGGTCCCGCCGCATGGCCGAGCTCGACGAGGCCGCGGCCACGGGGAAGGTGCCGCCGAACCTCCTGCGGCGCTGGGAGACCGCGCTCGAGGACGTGTCGCTGTGGCGCTTCCAGCCGGTCGTCGTGCACGGCGACCTCGGGCCCGAGCAGGTGCTCGTGGCGCGCGGTCGCGTCGTCGCGGTGACGGACTGGGCGAGCGCGCGCGTCGCCGACCCGGCCGACGACCTCGCGTGGCTGCTGGTCTCGGCGCCGCCCGAGGCGATCGACTCCGTCATGGAGGCGTACCAGCTGCGCCGCACCGAGCTCACGGACAAGCACCTCGTGGACCGCGCGCTGCTCGTGGGCGAGCTCGCGCTCGCGCGCTGGCTCCTGCACGGCGTGCGCCACGGTCTCGACGACGTCGTCGCCGACGCGCTCGACATGCTCGCCGACCTCGACGAGGCGACGCAGGACGACGCCGACTGACCGGACCGCGCTCGGCCCCGTTGTCCCGCTGGCCGGGCGGTCCGCGGAGCGTGGCGGTCCCGCGAGCCGCGCTGCGGCCGCGCGGGCACGTCAGCCCGCGAGCAGAGCCTCGATCTCGGCCTCGCCGAGGAGTCGGCGCGGCCGCACCGTCTCGTCGGACGCGACGTAGTAGAACGCGGCGTTGACCTTCTCCAGCGGCAGGCCCGTCCAGCGCGACCACGCCAGCCGGTAGACGGCGAGCTGCACCTCGCGGACGCTGCGCGCGGCGGCGTCCGACGGCGCCCGGCCCGTCTTCCAGTCGACCACCACGACGGCGTCGTGCGCCCCGCCCGCGTGCTCGGGCTCCTCGGGGAACACCGCGTCGATGCGCGAGCGCAGGACGGTGGCGCCCACGGGCGTCTCGACGTCGACCTCGACCGCGAGGGGCGTGCGCGCGGCCCACTCCGAGGCGAGGAACGTGCGCTGGAGCGTCTCGAGGTCGGCGTCAGGGTCGAGGTCGTCGTCGTCCGCGCCCGGGAGGTCCTCGACGTCGAGCAGCGACGACGTCGTGAAGTAGCGCTCGGCCCACAGGTGGAACCTCGTGCCGCGCCGGGCGTGCACCGTGGGCTCCACCGGGACCGGGCGGCGCAGGTGCAGCGCGTACTCGTCGCGGTCGGCCGCGAGCCGCACGAGGCTCGACGCCGACACGTGCGGCGGCAGCTCGACCTCGCGCCCCGACCGCTCCGCGCGCTCCGCGAGCAGGACCCGCGCGAGCGCGACGAGGTCGCGGCCCTCGCCGTCGACGAGCACGCCCGTCGGAGCCGTCAGGCCCGCCGGACCGCCGCCCGGCTCACGACCGTCCGGCACGCCGTCACCACCCGGCGCACCGTCGCCACGCGACGCACCGTCGCCACCCGGTGCACCGTCGCCACGCGGCCGGCCGACGTCCGCGCGACCCGCAACGGCGCGGCCGGCAGCGTCGGCGACCGTGCGGTCCGCGGCGGCGCGGTCGGCGGCTGCCCGCTCGACCGCGGCGGCGGTCCGGCGCAGGAGCGCGCGGGCGGAGCCCGCGGGCACGTCGTCGGGCGCGGGCCACGTGCCCGTGACCTCGACGTCCTCGAGCGGGTTGGTGTCGTCGGGCCCGGGCGGGGCGGACCAGCCGTCCGCCGCGACGACGCCGGCCTCGACGAGCTCGAGCAGGAACGGGGAGAGCGCGCGCGGGCGCGAGCCCGTCTGCCACCACGACGCGGTGAGGTACAGCTCGCGGCGGGCGCGCGTGAACGCGACGTACGCGAGGCGCCGCTCCTCCGCGAGCTGGTGCTCGCCGCACGCCGCGCGGAACTCGTCGCGGCGCGCGACGAGCTCCTTCGTGTCGGACGCGAGGTCGTACCGGAACGCCGGCAGGTCCGCGGCGTCGCCGCGCAGCGGGTACGGGAGCTGGCTCACGTCGGTCAGCCACCCGCTGTCCGCGCGGACGCCGGACGACGACCGGGCCGTCGTCGGGAAGACCCCGTCCACGAGACCCGGCACCACGACGACGTCCCACTCGAGGCCCTTCGCGGCGTGGGCCGTGATGACCTGCACCGCGTCCGGGTCGGGCTCGCGCACCGGCAGGTCCAGCCCGTTCTCGCGCGTCGACGCCACCCCGAGCCACGCGAGGAACGCCCCGAGCGTCACGACGTCGGCCGTCTGGCTGAAGGTCGCGGCGACGTCGCGGAACGCGTCGAGGTGCTCGCGCGCGCGGTCGCTCACGGCCTCGGGGTCCGCGAGCCTGCGCGACGCGAGCAGCGCCTCGTTCGTCACGGCCTCGACGTCGAGACCGAGCGCGCGCTCCGCCTCGACGACGAGCTCCGGGAGCGAGAGGTAGGTCAGCCCGCGCAGCGCGCGCAGGGTCCGCGACAGGGCCGACAGGCGCGCGTGGCCCTGCGGCGTGAGCGTGCGGCCGTCGGACGCGGCCTGCCCCGGCGCGGGCAGGTCGTCGAGCGCGTCGACGATCGACCGGTGGTCGGCCACGTCGCCCTCGACGACGACGGGCCCGTCGCCGTCCTCGGGCGCGTCACGTCGGCGGGACCCGAGCGCGCCCTCGTGTCGCGCGAGGTCCGCGGCGCGGCTCCCGAGCGCGTGCAGGTCCGCCGCGCCGAGGTTGAGACGCGGCCCGGTGAGGAGCCGCACGAGCGCGTCGCCGCGCGAGGGATCGTGCACGGCCTCGAGGAGCGCGACGACGTCGACGACCTCCGGCGTCGTGAGGAGGCCGCCGAGTCCCACGACCTCGACGGGCAGGCCGCGGCGGCGCAGGGCGACCTCGACCGCGGCGAACTGGCTGCGCTTGCGGCACAGCACCGCGGCGGTGACGCGACCGCCCGGCGCGCTCGCCGGGCGCCAGCGCGCCGCGACGAGCTCGGCGACCGCGGCGGCCTCCTCCTCCGCCGTCGCGGCGACGTGCGCGGACACCGTGCCCGGCCCCGCGTCGTCGCGCAGCCCGAGCGGCGGCACCTCGACCCGGTCGCCCGACGCGCCCGGCCCGGCGCTGCGCAGCGGGGCGGCGGTGACGTTCGCGGCGGCGAGCACGGCGGCGTCGTTGCGCCACGACGTCGACAGGAAGCGCACGGCCGACCTGTCGCCCGTGGCGCGCGGGAAGCGCTCGGGGAACCGCGCGAGCCCGCCCGCGCTCGCGCCGCGCCAGCCGTAGATCGACTGGTGCGGGTCGCCCACCGCCGTCACCGGGTGCCCGCCGCCGAACAGGCCCGCGAGCAGCTCGACCTGCGCGTGCGACGTGTCCTGGTACTCGTCGAGCAGGACCACGCGGTACCGGGCGCGCTCCGTCTCGCCCACGACCGGGACCTCGCGCGCGAGGCGCGCCGCGAGCGCGACCTGGTCGCCGAAGTCGAGGGAGTCCGTCGCGCGCTTGCGGCGCCGGTACTCCGCGACCACGTCGAGCAGCCGCACGCGCTCGGCGACGTCCCCGACGAGCTTCTCCACCTCCTTGGTCCGCGCCTTCTGGCGGGGACCGAGCGGGAGCGCGTCGAGCTGCTCGACGATGCCCGCGAGGCGGTCGCGCGCCTCCGCGGGCTCGAGCAGGTGCTCGCCGAGCGCGCCGGAGAGCCCGAGGACGGCCGCGACGACCGTGCTCAGCGCGCGGTCCGTGCCGAGGTCGTCGTCCCAGCCCTCGACGACCTCGGACGCGAGCTGCCACTGCTGCGCCTCGCCGAGGAGCCGGGACCCCGGCTCGACGCCGACGCGCAGCCCGTGGTCGCCGACGAGGGACGCGGCGTACGCGTTGTAGGTCGCGACCGTCGGCCGGTCGAGCAGCGACAGCGCCGACGCCGCGCCCCCGCGGGCCCGGGCGAGCTGCGCGAGCCGCACCTGGACGCGCTCGGCGAGCTCGCCCGCCGCCTTGCGCGTGAACGTCAGGCCGAGCACCGCGTCTGGCGCGACGAGCCCGTTCGCGATGAGCCACACGACGCGGGCCGCCATCGTCTCCGTCTTGCCCGATCCCGCGCCCGCGACCACGAGCGTCGGCTCGAGCGGCGCCTCGATGACCTCGACCTGCTCGGGCGTCGGGCGGGGCCGGCCCAGCAGGTCGGCGATGCGCGTCGCGGAGAGCGTGGGCCGGACCGGCTCGGGGGTCGCGGGCCCGTGCTCGACCGGCTCGAGCGCGACGCCGTCGGCCGCGACGAGCCGCACCGCCGGACCGGCCGGCTCCGGGAGCTCGAACAGCTCGCTGCTCACGCGACCACCCTCCTGCCCTCGGGCTGCACCGGGCACGCGCGGCGCACGGGGCACATCTCGCACAGCCCGTTCTGGCGTGCCGTGAACGTGGCCGCCGACATCGTCCCGGCGGCCTCCTCGACGAGCTCGCGGGCCCAGCTCGACCCGTCGGGGGCGGGGTCGAGCGCGGGCTGCGGCACGACGGCCGGGCCCACGTGCGTGCTGCCCACGTACACGAGCTGGGCGCCCGCGCTGCGCGTGCCCTCGGGCACGTCGAGCGCACCCGCCTCGACCGCGAGCTGGTAGGCGCCGAGCTGCGGGTGCTCGGCGCCCTCCGCCTTCGTCGCGGTGCGGCGGCCCGTCTTGAGGTCGACCACCCGGACCGCGCCGTCGCCCGCGGCCTCGACCCGGTCGATCGTGCCGCGCAGGCGCGCGCGCCCCACCGTGACGTCGAACGTCGGCTCCACGAGGAGCGGCTCGCCCGCCTGCGCGACGTACGCGGCGAGCTTGTCGATCATGCGCTCGGCGCGGCGGCGGAGCTGGCGCGCGGGCCAGCCGTCGGGCAGCGCGAGCTCGGCCCACCGGCGGTCGAGCTCCGCGCGCAGCTCGGCGAGCGACCCCGTGGGATGGCTCTCCGCGATCGAGTGCACGAGCGTGCCGAGGCTCTGGTGGGTCGCGTCGGGCGCCGTCCCGCCGGCCGCCTCGAGCGACCAGCGCAGCGGGCACGTCGAGACCGTCTCGACCTTCGACGGCGACACGACGACGGTCTCCTCCGGGCGGCGCAGGGGTGCGGCGCTCGAGACGCCCGCGACGCCGTACCAGGTCTCCGGACGCGCCTCCGCGACGCCGAGCGCCCCGAGGTCCGCGAGGAGCGTCGCCGCGGCGACCGCGCGGGGGTCCGGCCCGCCCCGCTCCTCGGTCGCCGCGGCCCCGGTCACCGCGGTCTCGGTCACCGCGGTCTCGGTCACCGCGGTCTCAGTTCCCGCGGTCTCGGTCACCGCCGCCTCGCGCGCCGCCGCCTCGACGAGCACGCCGCGCGCCGCCGCGACCAGGCCGCGCAGGTCCAGCGGGGCGCCGACGCGCACGTGGCGCCGCTCCGCGTCCCGTGCCGCGGAGCCGCCCCCCTCGCCGGGAGCAGCCCCCGGGTCGCCGGCCCCGTCGCCGGGCGTGCCCGGCCCGTCGTCCGGTCCGTCGGTCCCGTCGTCCGGTGCGGCGGGCGGCGCGACGAGGTCGCAGAACACCGACGGCGTCTCCTCGGCGTCCTGCACCGCGGTGACCACGAGGCGGCGCGTCGCGCGCGACGTCGCGACGACGAACGCGCGCAGCTCGTCCGCGAGGACCTGGGCTCGCGCCTGCGCGCCCACGCCGTGCGCGTCGTGCGCGCGCCCCGCGAGGAGCTCGACGAGCGCCTGCGAGCCGAGCAGCGAGTCGCGCAGCCGCAGGTCGGGCCACACGCCGTCCTGCACGCCCGCGACCACGACGACGTCCCACTCGCGCCCGGCGGCGCCCGCCGGGGTGAGCGCCGCGACGGCGTCCGCGCCGCTCGCGCTCGCGGCGAGCGAGTCCGCGGGCAGGTCCTGGGACGCGAGGTACTCGACGAACGCGCCCGCGGGCGCCCCCGGCATGCGGTCGACGAACGTCTCCGCGGCGCGGAACAGGGCGAGCACCGCGTCGAGGTCGCGGTCCGCGCGCGCCCCGGCCGGACCGCCGTCGAGCGCCGCCGACCGCCACCGCTCCGCGAGGCCCGTCGCGGCCCACACCGCCCACAGCACCGTCTGCGCCGTCGCGCCGGGCTCGGCCGCCGCGGCGCGCCCCGCCGCGAGCGCACGGGCGACCGCGACAGGGCCGCGCCGCACGGTCGGCGGAAGCGTCGCGGCGCGCGCCGGGTCCTCGAGGACCTCGACGAGCAGCGCGTCGGACGACCGCCCGCCCCCGCCCTCGAGCTCCTCGGCGCGCAGCGCGCGCCGCAGCCGGCGCAGCGCGACGACGTCGAGGCCGCCGACGGGCGACGTGAGCAGCGCCGCCGCCGTGAACGGGTCGAGCGCACCCGGGTCGTCGGGCTCCGCGACGCACACGCGCACCGCGGCGAGCAGCGGCGCGACGGCGGGCTCGTCGCGCAGCGGCACGTCGGACCCGAGCAGCGTGACCGGCACCGAGGCCGCGACGAGCTCGCGGCGCAGCGCGGCGAGCCGCGTGCCCGTGCGCGCGACGACCGCCATGCGGTGCCACGGCGTGCCGTGGAGCAGGTGCTCGGCGCGCAGCTCGCGCGCCACGTACGCGGCCTCCTGCGCGACGGCGGAGAGCACGGCGACCTGGACCGGCGGAACCTCCTCGGCCGACGGCCCGGGTGCGACGTCCGCCGGGTCGTCCGGTGCCGTGCGGGGCGCCGCACCGCGGTGCACCGCGCCCGCGACGGTCCCCACCTGCGCGGCGACGCGCTGCGTGACCGCGCGCAGCGGACCGGTCTGGCGCCACGCCGTCCCGAGGACGGCGACGCGCGCGCCGAGCTCGCCGCGCCGCGCGCCGTCCCGGCGCGGCGGGGCCGACGCGCGCCCCACGAGGCCCGGGCTCGCGCCGCGGAACGTCTGCACCGCCGCGTCGGGGTCGCCGAGCAGGACGAGGCGCGCGCCGTCGTCGTGCAGCACGTGCAGCAGGCGCGCCGTCGCGACCGTCGCCTCCTGGTAGTCGTCGACGACGACGAGGTCCCAGCGGGGCCGCGCGGCGTCGGGCACCTCGTCGTCCCACGCGATCAGGGCCTCGGCCGCCTCGTCCACGACGACCGCCGGGTCGTAGCGGGCGCCGGCGTCCGGCGTGCCCGAGCGCAGGGCCGTCACGTCGAGGTACTCCGCGAAGAGCTGGGCGCCCAGCCTCCACTCCGGGCGGTCGTACCGCTCCCCGAGGGCCGCGAGGTCGCCCGGCGTCAGGCCGCGCTCGGCGGCGCGCATGAGGAGGTCGCGCAGCTCCTGGCGCAGGCCCCGCAGGCCGAGCGACTCCTCGGGCAGGCCCGGCGGGAGGACGAGCGGGGACAGGTGCGCGAGGGAGCCGTCGAGGTGGCCCTCGAGCAGCTCCGCGAGCACGAGGTCCTGCTCCGGGCCGGAGATGAGCGTCGGGTCCGGCTCACCGAGCGCGGCCGCGCGCTCGCGCAGGACGGCGAACGCCGCGGACGCCGCCGTGCGGACCATCGGGGCGCCGACCGTGCGCCGGGCGCGCGCGGACAGCCGGTCGCGCAGCGCCGCCGCCGCGCGCCGCGACGCCGCGAGGAGCAGGACGCGCTCGGGGGGAAGCCCGTCCGCGAGCGCCGCGAGCACGACCTCCTGGGCCACGAGCGTCTTGCCCGTCCCGGGCGCTCCCACGACGAGCGTCGCGCCCGGCCCGGCGGCCGCGGCGACGGCGGCCCGCTGAGAGGGGTCGAGCTCGACGTCGGCCTCGACGTCCCGAGGCCGCGCGACGAGGCGGGGGGCGGTCGTCCGGGGCACGGTCAGATCCCATCACGCGCCACCGACACCGCGGTACCACGAGCCCGGCGCGGCGCGCTACGGCACGGGCCACCCGTTGACGAGGCAGCCCTGGGCCGAGATCGACTGCTGCACCATCACCGGGGCGACCGCGCCCGGGGCCGGGCAGTCCTCGTGCCCGTGCCCCAGGACGTGCCCCACCTCGTGGTTGACGAGGTACTGGCGGTAGGTCGCGACGTCGTCGCCGAAGTCGGGCGCGCCGAGCACCCAGCGCTCGAAGTTGAGGACCGCGACGCCCGTCACGGAGTTCCCGCAGGAGTACGTCCCCTCGGTCTCGAGGGGCGCGCACAGACGGTCGGTCGTCGCGGGGCTCGCGAGCACGACGCGGATCGACGCGTCGTCGGCCGCGGTGCGCGAGAACGTCACGCCGTCGGGGCCGGACCACCCGCGCGGGTCGTTGAGCGTCGTGAGGACGGCCGTCGCGAACACCTCGCCGTCGACGGGCAGGCCCTCCTCGACCTCGACCCGGACGGACCTGACCGTGCCCCCACCGGGCGCGGGGCTCTCGCCCGGGACGACGGCGAGCGCGCCGCCGAGGTCGGGCGCGACGACGACGTCGCCCAGGAGCCCGGAGCCGGGATCGGCGACCGGTGGCTCGGGCGGCTGCTCGGCGACGGGCGGCTCCGGCGTCGTCATCCCCGGCTCGGCCGACGGCGCCGGGTCGGGCGCCGTGATCGCGTCGGGGCGGGGGGCGAGCAGGTCGAGCGCCGGGGCGCGCTCGGGCGCGCTCGCGGCAGCGCCGGCGCGCCCGACCGCGGACCGGCTCGCCGCGTCGTCCTCCTCGCGGACCGGGGCCGGCGGGTCCTGCCGGCTCGCGGCCGCCTCGGGGCTCGCGCCGCGCGGGTGCGGGACGTCCCACACCTCGGCCGTCGCGGCGCCCCCGCCGAACCCGAGGACGAGGCACGCGGCGACGGCGGCCCCGTGCCGCAGACCCCGTGGCGGGCGGGCCGCGCGGGGCGCCGTGGACCGGTTCGGGAGGGATTGTCTGTCAGGCACGCGCCCATCGTCCCACTCCTCGCGACACGGGGTCGACACGAGGAGGGGTTTCCGTATCCTCCCCCCATGACGGGAGCCAGCGGACACACGCGCGACGCGGCCGCGCCGCCCGCCGCCGCGCGCACCCGCATGCCGCGGGACGCGCGCCGGGCCCAGCTCCTGGCGATCGCCGAGGAGCTCTTCGCCTCGCAGGGGTACCACCACATCTCGATGGACGACATCGCCGACCGCGCCGGCGTCGGCAAACCGGTGCTCTACCGCCACTTCCCCTCGAAGCTCGACCTCTACCTCGCGATCGTCGACGAGCAGGGCGAGCGGCTCGTCCGGGCCGTGCACACGACGCTCGACCCGTTCCGCGAGCCCGCCCCCGGGGTGGAGGCGGGCGACCTCGACGCGCTCGCGGTCGACGGGCTCGCGGTCCTCGAGGGCATCGTGCGCGCGTACGTCGCCTACGCGTGCACGGCCGGTCGCTCGGCGGCGCTGCTCTTCGAGTCCGACGTCATGCGCGACCCGGTGGTCCGCGCGCGCGTGCTCGAGCCCGACGCCCGGATCGCCGGGGCGTTCGCCGACGTCCTCGTGCGGATCGCCGACCTCGACGCCGGCGAGGCGCTCGTCGTCGCGCGCACGTGCACGGCCGTGGGGCGCGCGGCGGCGACCGAGGTCGTCCGCCCCGACGGCGCGACGGCCGACGACGTCACCCGGCTCGTGCCGCGGCTCGTGTGGCGCGGCGTGCACGGGATGCTGCGCCGTTCCCGGCCCTCGGCCGACGCGCAGGACGACGCCGCCGCGCTCGACGGGTCGGCCGCGGGAATCTGACTACTATCGATCGCGTTGCCGCCGGTGGGACGCCCCACCCGGGCGGACCGAGGCCCGTCGTCGCTGCGCCTGGCGCAGCCGCTGTGAGGAGAGCTGAGTGGAAGTCACGATCGGTGTGCAGAACCTGGCCCGTGAGATCGTCGTCGACACGGACCTGTCCGCCGAGGCCGTGGCGACCGCGGTCGCCGACGCGCTCGGCGGCGCCCCCGCCCTGGAGCTCACGGACACCCGGGGCCGGCGCGTGATCGTGCCGACGGCGTCCCTCGGGTACGTCGAGATCGGCACCGAGGAGCCGCGTCGCGTGGGCTTCGGCTCCCTGTGACGTCCGCGCGCCCCTGAGGGCGCGCCCCGACCGACGCCGCCGTCGCGCCGCCCGGCGCGGCGGCGGTGTGCCGTCTGCCGGACCGGAGCCGTCGTCGCCTCAGGCGGCGAGGCCGAGACGGTCCATGCGGCGCGCGTGCTCCGCGGTGAGCTGCGCGAACACCCACGACTGCGTCGCGGGCTCCGGGCCGCCGCCGGGCTCGCCCGGCTCCGGCGCCTCGGCCGCCGCGCCGGCGGCGACGAGCCGCGCGAGCGCCGGGCGCTCGGCCAGCACGACGCCCACGACGCCGAGCGCCTCGCCGACGAGGCGTCGCCCCCACAGCGCGAGGCGCGACGAGAGCACCGGGTCGGTCGCGGCCGCCTCGGCGATGACGGGCGCGTACCGCTGGGACGGCGTGTCCTGCGTCAGGGCGTCCACGACGACGGTCCGCGACCGCTCGTCGAGACCCTGGGCGGCGAGCAGGCAGAAGTCGTCCGCGACGCCCTGGCCCACGTAGCCCTTGAGGATGCCCTCCCACCACGTGCTCGGCCGCGTGCGGGCGTCGAAGTCGTCGAAGATCCCGTCGAACGCCGTCATGCAGTCGTCCGGGTCGCCGCCCAGCTCGCCCACGCGCACGAGCACACGCTCCTGGCGGTCGAGCATCGCGGCGGCGAGCCGGGACAGCGCCTGGCGCTGACGCAGCGTCGGGGCGTGGGCGGCGTCCCCGGCGAGGCGGCCGAAGCTCGCGAGCTCGGTGTAGGCGACGAGCCCCAGGAGCTCCACCGCGTCGGCGTGGTCCCCCGCGGGCAGGGTCGTGGGGGTCGCGTTCGGGGCGTCGCTCATCGGGCCAGGATAGTTGTCCGATATCATGGCGGGCGTACATCGGTTGCCCGGTCGTCCAGACCTCACGCTCGTCACGCGCACGACGACGGCACGGCACGGCCCGCGGAGCGGGCCTGGCCACGACATCCCACGATCGGCTGCCGGCCACGAGGCGCGTACGACCGCGACCGGGAGGCTCCCGGTTCCGGGCCCCGCCGGGCCCGCCGACGGTCGCGCGTGCCCGAACGAGACAGAGGCACACCAGTGACCACCACAGACGCGACTCCCGACGTGGACGCCGACGCGACGACCGTCGCCGCGAGCGTCCACGCGGACAACACCACCTTCGCCGACTTCGGCGTGCGCCAGGAGATCGTCGACGCGCTCTCCGACGCGGGCATCGTCCAGCCCTTCCCCATCCAGGCGATGACGCTCCCCGTCGCCATGTCCGGCCACGACATCATCGGCCAGGCCAAGACCGGCACGGGCAAGACCCTCGGGTTCGGCGTCCCGCTGCTGCACCGCGTCGTCGCCCCGGGTGAGCCCGGCTTCGACGAGCTGCCCGCGCCCGGCAAGCCGCAGGCGCTCGTCGTCGTCCCGACGCGCGAGCTCGCCGTCCAGGTCGCGAACGACCTCACCACGGCCTCGAAGCGTCGCTCGGTGCGCATCGTCCAGCTCTACGGCGGCCGCGCCTACGAGCCGCAGGTCGAGGCGCTGCAGCGCGGCGTCGAGGTCGTCGTCGGCACCCCGGGCCGCATGATCGACCTCATGAACCAGGGCCACCTCAACCTCACGCGGGCCGCGACCGTGGTCCTCGACGAGGCGGACGAGATGCTCGACCTCGGGTTCCTGCCCGACGTCGAGAAGATCCTGGCCCGCACGCCCGCGCAGCGGCACACGATGCTCTTCTCGGCCACCATGCCGGGCGCCGTCGTCTCGATGGCCCGCCGGTACATGAAGCAGCCGACGCACATCCGCGCGAACGACCCGGACGACGGCGGCCAGACGGTCAAGAACATCGAGCAGGTCGTCTACCGCGCGCACGCGCTGGACAAGGTCGAGATGCTCGCGCGCATCCTCCAGGCCGACGGCCGTGGCCGCACGATCGTGTTCGCGCGGACCAAGCGCACCGCGGCGAAGGTCGCGGACGAGCTCGTCGACCGCGGCTTCGCGGCCGGCTCGATCCACGGCGACCTGGGCCAGGGCGCGCGCGAGCAGGCGCTGCGCGCGTTCCGCAACGGCAAGATCGACGTGCTCGTCGCGACGGACGTCGCGGCGCGCGGCATCGACGTCGAGGACGTCACCCACGTCGTGAACTACCAGTGCCCCGAGGACGAGAAGACGTACCTGCACCGCACCGGCCGCACCGGCCGCGCGGGCAACAAGGGCACTGCGGTCACGTTCGTCGACTGGGACGACATCCCCCGCTGGTCGCTCATCGACAAGGCCCTCGACCTCGGCATCCCCGAGCCGGTCGAGACGTACTCGAGCTCGCCGCACCTGTACACGGACCTGCACATCCCCGAGGGCACCAAGGGCCGCCTCCCCAAGGACCGGCGTACCCTCGCCGGGCTCGACGCGGAGGAGATCGAGGACCTCGGCGAGACCGGCAAGCGGCACACGCCGGCCGGCGGCTCGCGCGGGCGCGGTCGTGCGGACGGCGGCCGGTCGGACGGCGGTCGCTCGGAGGGCGGTCGCTCGGAGGGCCGCGGGCGCGGCGAGCAGGGCGGCCGCGGCCGGTCCGGCGGCCAGGGCCGCGGGCGCGGCGCCGAGGGCGAGCGCTCCGGCGCAGGCGGCGGCGACCGCGAGCGGCCGCAGTCGCCCGAGGCGGGCACCGCGTCCGAGGGCGGCGAGCGTCGTCGTCGGTCGCGCAGCCGCCGCCGCACGCGCGGCGGCCGCCCCGTCGAGCAGGACGGCGGCGCGTCGGCCGCGCCCCAGCCCGCCGAGTAGTCACGGCACCGGACCCCGGGTCGCACCCTCCGCCACGTCGCGGCGGGAGCGGCCCGGGTTTCGTCGTCCCCGGGGTCGGGCGTCGGGTGGCCGGGCCCCGGGCTCGGGCTCGGGCTCGGGGGTCAGTGGACGTGCGCGTCGCGACCGGCGAACCACACGGCGACGCCCTGCACGACGGCGGCCGCCACGAGCAGGAGCAGCGGCACGAGCCACGCGCCCGTGAGGTCGTGCGCGAGCCCGAGGCCGAGCGGGCCGCCGGCTGCGAGGAGGTACCCGGCGCTCTGCGCCATCCCGGAGAGCTCGGACGTGTGCGCGGCGTCGCGCGCCCGCAGCGCCATGAGCGTGAGCGCGAGGCTGATCCCGCCGCCCTGCCCGAGCCCCACGAGCACGACCCACGCCGGCGCGGCGCCGGGGGCGAGCGCGAGGCCGAGCAGCCCCGTCCCGACGAGCGTGACGAGCACGACGCCGATGCCGCGCTGGCGGGGCATCCGCCCGGCGAGGACGGGGGTGACGAACGACCCGAGGATGCCCGCGAGGTTGCACAGCGCGAGGAGCCACCCGCCGGCCTCCGGGGTGCGGCCGAGCCCGACCATGATCTCCGGGAGCCACGCGTTGACCGCGTAGAACGACAGCGACTGCATGCCCATGACGACGGTCACCGCCCAGGCGAGCGGGCTGCGCCACACCGCCGACCGCGCCCCGGCCGGGCTCGCGCCGGGCAGCCCGCGGAACGCGGACGCGCCGCCGGGGTCGGGCCGCAGCGCGCGCGGCACCCACACGAGCGCACCGACCACGGCGAGCACGCCCCAGCTCGCGAGCGCCCCGCGCCAGTCGAGGCCCGTCGCGGCCGCGACCGGGAGCGTCAGCCCCGCGGCGAGCGCCGCGCCGCCGGACAGCGCCATCGAGTACAGCCCCGTCATGAGGCCGATGCGGTCGGCGAAGTCGCGCTTGATGAGCGCGGGCAGGAGCACGTTGCCGAGACCGATCGCGCACCCGGCCACGACGGTCCCGGCGAACAGGGCCCACGCGTCGGGCACGAGGCGCAGGGCGAAACCGGCGCACAGCGCGGCGAGGCTCGCGAGGAGTGCGCGCTCGAGCCCCCAGCGTCGCGCGAGCACGGGCGCGACGGGCGCGAGCAGACCGAAGCACAGGACGGGCAGCGTCGTGAGGACGCCCGCCGCCGTCGCGCTCAGGTCCTCGTCGGCGCGGATGTCGCCGAGCAGCGGGGAGATCGCCACGACGGCGGGGCGCAGGTTGAGCGCCGCCAGGACGATCGCGACGACCGCGCCCACGCCGAGCGGGCGCCGCAGGCCCGTCACGCGCCGGCCCCGCTCTCGTCGGCGCCCCCGGTCGGGCGCGCGCCGCGGGCGCCCGAGCCGCCGGGGACGTCGGGGCCGTCCGGTGCGCCGCGCGCCGCCTCGACGAGGTGGGCCCGCACCGTCGCGATCGTCGCGGCGACGGCCGCCTCGGCCGCGGCGGGGTCGTGCGCGCGGATCGCGGCGACGACCTCCTCGTGCCCGGGCACCGCACGGTGGTGCCGCCGCTGCTCGCCCGAGGGGAACGACCGCACGAGCGCGTGGTCGAGCCCGTCGTAGAGGTCCGCGAGCAGCGGGTTGCCCGCCGCGCGCACGACCTCGGCGTGGAACGCGACGTCGGCGGCCTGGAAGGCGTCCTCGTCCCCGGCGCGCGCCGCGACCTGGGCGGCGAGCGCGGCGTCGAGGCGCACGAGCGCGCCGGGGTCGTCCCGCTCGGCCGCGGCGCGCGCCGCGCCGCGCTCGAGGATCCCGCGTACCTCGAGCACGTGGAACGCGTCCGTGGTCCGTGCGCGCCGGTTCAGGGCCGCGTCGAGCCCGTCGGCCGCGCGGACGTAGGTGCCGTCGCCGCGCCGCGGCTCGAGGATCCCGGCGTGCTCGAGCGCGCGCACGGCCTCGCGGACGGTGTTGCGCCCGACGCCGAGCTCGGCGACGAGCTCGGGCTCGGGCGGGATGCGCGTGCCCACGGGCCACTCGCCGCGCTCCACGCGCTGCGTGAGGCGCTCGACGACGAGCTCGGAGACCTTGCGGGGCGGGACGATCGGCTCGGGCACCGAAAGAACCTAACATCCCCTGTTTGATGGCGAGTGGCCGCGCGGCTGCACGGCCACGGCGCAACGCCCTGCGCGGAGCACGGTGAGACCCGCGACGAGGCGTTCTGGACGGTGGGACCCGCTACGAGGCGTTCTGGACGAACTCGATCACGGCGTCGGCCACGAGCTGGACCGCGATCGCCGCGAGGAGCAGACCGGCGATCCGCGTCACGAGGATCGTGCCCGAGTCGCCGAGGACGCGGTTGATGACGTTCGCGAAGCGCATCGAGAGCCACAGGCACACGTGCACCGCGACGACGCCCGCCGCGATCGCGACCCACTCCGCGACCCCGCCGCCGCGCTCGCCCGCGCGCTGGACGAAGACCATCGTCGCCACGATCGCGCCCGGCCCCGCGAGCAGCGGCGTCCCGAGCGGCACGAGCGCCACGTTGACGCTCTTGTTCCCGGACGGCTGCGGCTCCTCCATCTTGCCCGTGAGGAGCTCCATCGCCACGAGGAGCAGCAGCAGGCCGCCCGCGGTCTGGAGCGCGGGGAGCGAGATGTGCATGTAGCTGAGGATCTGCTGGCCGAAGACCGCGAACGCGACGATCACGCCGAACGCGACGAAGATCGCGGTCCGCGCCGCCTGGTTGCGCTGCTTGGCACCCATCGCGCCCGTCAGGCCCAGGAACACCGGCACCGTGCCGGGCGGGTCCATGATGACGAACAGGGTGACGAAGACCTCCGTGAAGAGCCGGACGTCGAAGAACTCGCTCATCGTCCGCTCATCGGATCACGTCCAACTGTCCTTGCTCCTCGATCTGCTCCAGCACGGTCGGTGCTGTCGTGTTCTCCCCGAGCCGGTTCGGTTTGCCGGCCCCGTGGTAGTCGCTCGACCCGGTGACGAACAGGCCCAGGGTCCGGGCCAGGTCCTCGAGCCGTGCGCGCTGGCGCTCGTCGTGGTCGCGGTGGAACACCTCGAGCCCCGCGAGCCCGGCCTCCGCCATCTCCTCGATGACGGCGTCGGCCACGACGCGCCCGCGTCCGTCCGCACCCGGGTGGGCGAAGACGGGCACCCCGCCCGCGGCACGGATCCCGCGCACGGCCGCGACGGCGTCGGGCGCGTAGTGCGGCACGTAGTACGGCGTGTTCGTGGCGAGGATGGTCGCGAACGCCGCCGAGCGGTCGGGCGAGAGGCCCGCGGCGACGAGCGCGTCCGCGATGTGCGGGCGGCCGATCGTCGTCCCCTCGACGGTCTGCGCGAGGACATCTTCCCACGTGATGGGGTAGTCCTGGGCGATGAGGTCGACCATGCGCCGCGCCCTGCTCGTGCGCGCGTCGCGCGTGCGGTCGAGCTCGGCGAGGAGCGCCGCGTGCGCGGGGTCGTGCAGGTAGGACAGCACGTGCACGCTGATCCCGCCGGAGCGCGCCGATATCTCGGCGCCGCGCACGAGCGCGACGCCGTGCGCGAGCGCCGCGTCCGTCGCCTGCGCCCAGCCCGCGGTCGTGTCGTGGTCGGTGAGCGCGACGACGTCGAGCCCGGCCGCGGCCGCGGCTTCCACGACCTCCCCCGGGGCGTCCGTGCCGTCGGACGCGGTCGAGTGGGTGTGGAGGTCGATGCGCACGACGACCAGGATAGTGACGGGCCGTGCCCGGGTGGCACGGGACCCGCACACGATGTGCACACGGGACCCGGGGCCTCACCACGGCCGTCCCAGGCTGGGGTGGAACAGTCGGGACCGATGACCTCCACCACGCTCACCCCCGCCGTGCCCGCACCCGACCCCGCCGGGGCGCCCGCCGACGGGTCCGCCCAGCCCCCCGCCGTCGTGTTCGTGCACGGGATGCGGACGTCCGGCGCGATCTGGGAGCGCCAGGTCGAGCACGTGCGCGCGCTCGGCCACGACGCCGTCGCGGTCGACCTGCCCGCGCACGGGGCCCGCGCGCACGAGCGGTTCACGCTCGACCGGTCCTTCGAGGTGCTCGACGAGGCCGCCGCCTCGTTCGGCCCGGGGCGCCGCGTCGCGCTCGTCGGCCTCTCGCTCGGCGGGTACACGTCCCTCGCGTGGGCGGCCCGCCGCCCCGCGAACCTCGCGGGCGTCGTCGCCGCCGCCTGCACGTCCGACCCCAAGGGCAAGCCCGTGGCGCTGTACCGCGACGTCGCTCGCCTCGTCGTCGCCGGCGGCGGGGCCGTCGGCCGCGGCGCGCGCTGGGCCGCGCGGACGAGCGGCGCGGCGTGGTCCGCGATCACGCGCGCCGGGCGCTCGCTGCCCGGGGGCGGGGCGTCGTCGCACGCGCTCGCCGGGCCCGGCGACGCGGGCGCGGCCCACCGGCCCGCCGCCCCCGGGTGGCACGTCGTCACCGACGCGCTGACGCAGCTCGCGGGCCGCTCGTGGCTCGCGCACGTGCGCGACGTCGACGTCCCGGTGTGGCTCGTCAACGGCGCGCGGGACCACATGCGTCTCGACGAGCAGCGCTACCTGGCCGCCGCCGCCGACGCGGCCCTCGTCGTCGTGCCGCGCGCCGGCCACGACGTCAACAGCGAGGCCCCCGAGGCCTTCAACCGCGTGCTCGGCCGCGCCCTCGCGGACTTCGGCCGCGGGCGCGGTGCGAGACTGGGGGCATGACCGACGCCACCCCCGTCATCTCCGAGACCCCCGAGCACGCGGGCGCGCCCGAGGCGCAGGACCTCGCCGCGCGCGGGAGCAACCGCTCCCAGCGCCCCGACTCCGACGCGTTCAAGGCCTTCATCACGAGCGGCTGGGCGCCGCGCGCGGCGCTCGACGTCGAGCCCCTGCCCGCCGCGCCGTACACCGCGGCACGGCGCGCGGCGCTCTCCGCCCGGTTCCCCGGCGCCCGCCTCGTGGTGCCCGCGGGCCCGCTGAAGACGCGCTCGAACGACACCGACTACCGGTTCCGCCCGCACTCGGCGTTCGCCCACCTCACCGGCTACGGCACCGACCAGGAGCCCGACGCGGTGCTCGTGCTGCACCCCGTCGAGCCCGGGACGGGCGACGACGGCTCGGACCACCACGCCGTCCTCTACGTGCGCCCGCTCGCGGCGCGCGACACCGAGGAGTTCTACGCCGACGCGCGCTACGGCGAGTTCTGGGTCGGCGCGCGCCCGTCGCTCGACGACGTCACGACCGCGACCGGGATCGAGGCGCGGCACGTCGACGAGCTGCGCGACGCGCTCGCGAAGGACGTCGGCCCGGGCGGGGTGACGCTGCTCGTCGTCGCCGGCGCCGACGAGGCGGTCGAGGCGCTCGTCGAGGCGATCCGCGCCGAGGCGGGAGCCGAGGAGGAGTCCGCCGAGGAGCAGGGGCTCACCGACGAGGAGTGGGTCGCGCGCGCCGAGGCGGCCTACCGGCGCACGGACGCCGCGCTCATCGAGGCGGTCTCCGAGCTGCGGCTCGTCAAGGACGCGCACGAGGTCGAGCAGATGCGCGAGGCCGTCGCCGCGACGATCGCAGGGTTCGAGGAGGTCGTGCGCAACCTCGCGCGGGCCACGGCCCACCGCCGCGGCGAGCGCGTCATCGAGACGACGTTCGACGCGCACGCGCGCCTCGAGGGCAACACGGTCGGCTACGAGACCATCGCGGCCGCGGGCGAGCACGCCACGACCCTGCACTGGATCCGCAACGACGGCGTGGTCCGGGCCGGCGAGCTCGTGCTGCTCGACGCGGGCGTCGAGGTCGACTCGCTGTACACGGCGGACATCACGCGCACGCTGCCCGTGGACGGCGAGTACACCGACGTGCAGCGCCGCGTGTACCAGGCGGTGCTCGACGCCGCGGACGCCGCGTTCGCCGTCGCCGTGCCGGGCGCGCGGTTCCGCGACGTGCACGCCGCCGCGATGGAGGTCATCGCCGCGCGCCTCGAGGAGTGGGGCCTGCTGCCCGTCACGGCGGCGGAGTCGCTCTCGCCCGAGGGCCAGCAGCACCGCCGCTGGATGGTGCACGGCACGAGCCACCACCTGGGGCTCGACGTGCACGACTGCGCGCAGGCCCGCCGCGAGCTCTACCTGGACGGCGTGCTCGAGCCGGGCATGGTCTTCACCATCGAGCCGGGCCTGTACTTCAAGGCGGACGACCTCGCGGTGCCCGAGGAGTACCGGGGCATCGGCGTCCGCATCGAGGACGACGTGCTCGTCACGGCGGACGGCAACGAGAACCTCTCGGCCGCGCTCCCCCGCCGGCCGGAGGACGTCGAGGCCTGGATGGCGCGCCTGCGGGGCTGATCGCCGACCCGGCCCGCCGGCGGAGGAACTGGGCTATGGTTGCCCGTTCATCCACCGGCGAGGGGAGGTGAACTCACGTGGCGAAGAGCACCAAGAAGGCGGCGTCCATGTCCCTCAAGGAGAAGCGCGCCCAGAAGCGCGAGAGGGCTGCCGAGACCGCCGTCAAGACCCGTAAGCGCTGACGCGCTCGGAACGGAGGGCCGGCCCGCGGACGACGAGGTCCGCGGGCCGGCCCTGCGTCGTCGTGGGGGTCAGGCCGGGCGCTCGGGCTGCTCGGGGGGCTGCGCCCCGGAGGCGGGGGGCGCGTCGGGTGCGGGCGGCGCGTCGGCCGGCTGGTCCGACGTCGGTCGCATCGCCCCGTAGCGCGGCTCGCCCGTGGGCGTGGTCCAGCGCGGGTCGGGCGTGCGGGCGGGCGCCGCCGGAGGCGGGGCCGCCGGCGGCTGCGGTGCCGTGGTTCCGGGCGTGGTCGGGGGCGTCGGGGCGCCGGGCGTGCCCCACGACGGGTTCGCCGGGGCGGCCGGGGCGCGGACGCCGCCGGCGCCGTCGGGCATGCGTGCGAGGAGCTGACGCGCCTCGCCCGAGCGCTCGGGCGCGCACAGGATGCCGTAGGCCGACGCGACGATCTGGCTCTGCGACGTGAAGTCGCGCCGGCCCCGCGTCAGGGCGTACGACAGCACCGAGAACAGCAGCCCGAACCCGGCGCCGATCGCGATCGCCGTGAGCACGAACCCGCCCTGCTCGGAGAAGAGGTAGAGCAGGATGCCGACGAAGAGGCCGAACCACGCGCCCGACGCCGCGCCCGCGAGCGCCACGCGCCCGTAGGTGAGCCGGCCCGTGACGCGCTCGACCATCTTGAGGTCGGTGCCCACGATCGTCACGAGCTCGACCGCGAACTTGTTGTCCGACAGGAAGTCGACGGCCTTCTGCGCCTCGAGGTACGTCGCGTAGGACGCGATCTGCTCCCCTCGCGGCGGGGTGGGGACACGGGGGACGGCACCCGGGCGTGACATGCTCATTCGCCCAGTCTGTCCTACTCGCGCGGAGCGCGCGAGGGCCGTGCCGGGAGGAACGCGCGGTGACCCCCGCGCGTGCGTAGGCTGGCCGCGTGAGCGCAGCCACCACCGTCTTCGTCGCGCGTCTGGCCGGGACCAGCGTGTTCGACCCCATCGGCGACCAGGTCGGGCGGGTGCGGGACGTCGTCGTGCTCATCCGGCCGAAGGGTGCCCCGCGCGCCGTGGGCCTGGTCGTCGAGGTCCCGGGCAGGCGCCGCGTGTTCCTCCCCCTCACGCGCGTGACGAGCATCGACGCGGGCCAGGTCATCTCGACGGGCCTGGTGAACATGCGGCGGTTCGAGCAGCGCGCCATGGAGACGCTCGCGGTCAGCGAGCTCCTCGAGCGCACGGTCGAGCTCGTCGACGGGTCGGGCTCGGCGACGATCGAGGACCTGGCGATCGAGCGGCAGCGCACGGGCGACTGGCTCGTCACCAAGCTGTACGTGCGCCGCCGCGCGCAGCACAAGGGCACGCTCGGGCTGCGGCGGCGGGGAGACACGCTCCTGGTCGACGTGGACGCGGTCACCGGCCTGGCGGGGAGCTCCGAGGCCCAGGGCGCCGCGATGCTCCTCGCCGCGTACGACGACCTCAAGCCGGCCGACCTCGCGGACGTCATCCACGACCTCGGGGACACCCGGCGCCTCGAGGTCGCGGGCGCGCTCGACAACGAGCGCCTCGCCGACGTCCTCGAGGAGCTGCCCGAGGACGACCAGGTCGCGATCCTCTCGGGCCTCGACAGCGACCGCGCCGCGGACGTCCTCGAGGCGATGCAGCCGGACGACGCGGCGGACCTCCTGCACGAGCTCCCCGAGGCGCAGGCCGCGCAGCTCCTCGAGCTCATGGAGCCCGAGGACGCGCGCGACGTGCGCCGCCTCCTCGCGTACGCCGAGGACACCGCGGGCGGCCTCATGACGTCCGACCCGGTCGTGCTCGGGCCGGAGACGACGATCGCGACCGCGCTCGCGCAGATCCGCCGCAAGGACCTCGCGCCCGCGCTCGCGTCGATGGTGTTCGTCGCGCGGCCGCCGCTCGAGACGCCGACGGGGCGGTTCCTCGGCGTCGCGCACTTCCAGCGCCTGCTGCGCGAGCCCCCGCACGCGGCCGTCGGCTCGGTGCTCGACTCGGACGTCGAGGGCGTCTCGCCCGACGCGCCGCTCGGCCGCGTGACCCGCATCCTCGCGACGTACGACCTGCTGTGCGTGCCCGTGCTCGACGCGGAGAAGCGCCTGCTCGGGGCGATCAGCGTGGACGACGTGCTCGACCACATGCTGCCCGACGACTGGCGCGAGAACGACGACGACGTGGACGCGGAACGCGCGCGCGCCACCGTCGCGGACGGGTCCGCGACGGTGCGCACCGCGGGTCGTCGCGGAGCGCCGGGGGTGGCCCGTGGCTGACCGTCTCGACACCCCGAAGACCGCGCGCCGCTCCCTCATCCCGCGCGTCCGCGTCGACCAGGACGCCGTCGGGCGCGCGACGGAGGGCATCGCGCGCTTCCTCGGCACGCCCCGGTTCCTCGTCTACCTCACGGTGTTCTGCGCCGCGTGGATCATCTGGAACTCGTGGGGTCCCGAGGGCCTGCGGTTCGACTCCGCCGAGTTCGGGTTCACCGCGCTGACGCTCATGCTCTCGCTCCAGGCGTCGTACGCGGCCCCGCTCATCCTGCTCGCGCAGAACCGGCAGGACGACCGGGACCGCGTGACCGCCGAGCAGGACCGGCAGCGCGCGGAGCGCAACCTCGCGGACACCGAGTACCTCGCGCGCGAGATGGCGGCGCTGCGCATCGCGCTGAGCGAGGTCGCGACGCGCGACTTCGTCCGCTCGGAGATCCGCAACCTGCTCGAGGAGCTCGAGGAGAAGTCGGCGCGCCAGGCGCCCGACGACGAGCCGGCCGACCGCTGAGGGCGGGTGGCTACTGCGTCCCCTCGGCCGCGACGCGGCGCAGCCGCTCGACGAGGGCCGGGTCGCCCGCGACGGCGAGCCCCTTGTCCGTCCCGCGCCCCCACAGCCACAGGTCGAGCGCCCACGCGGTCCCGGACACCTGGGTCGTGGTCGAGCCCGGGAGGTCCACGAGCTGCGCGACGTCGAGGTCGTACGCGGTGCCCGACTCGGGCCCGGTCCCGGTGAAGCGCCCGAACGCGAGCTCCCAGCTCCGCGGCGTCTCGCCCGGGCCGTCGACGACGACCGACATCGTCGCGCCGTCCGGGGTGAACACGCCCCACCCGGGGACGCCGTCGACCATGACGGCGAGCACCTCGTCGACGCCGTCCGCGGCGACCTCCGGGTCGGCGGGCGTCACGTCGCGGCCCGCGGTGAGCTCGGCGTCGGCGCGGTGGACCAGGGCCTCGTGCGCCTGGCGCCGCAGGACCCAGCCGACGTGCCGGCCGTCGTCGTGCCACGACCAGCACGGCTCGTCGGGGTCCCGGTCGGTGAGCGCCGCGACGAGCCGGCTCGTCGAGCGCTGGAGCAGCGCGGGCAGCTCGGCGTCCGACGCCGGGCGCGCGAGCGGCTCGACGTCGTCCCCGTCGAGCCCCTGCCCGGGGGCCGGCCCGACGACGCGCGCCCAGAAGTCCTGCACCTCCGCGAGGTGGTACAGCAGGTCGGCGCCCGTCCACTCGGGGCACGACGGGACGCGCGCGTCCGGAGGAGCGCTGCGCACGGCGTCGCCGAACAGCTCGGTGTCGCGCACGAGGGAGGCGAGGCGGTCCATGCGTGCACCGTAGTCCCCCGGTGCACCGCGCGCCGTGCGATCCGGCTCACGCCCGTCCCGGGACCTAGGGCCCGGCGGGAACGTGGCGCGTCATGCCTACGATGGGGCCATGCCCGCCCCCGCCGCAGACCCGCTCGAGCACGCCGTCCGGCAGGCCCTCGCCACCGTCCTCGACCCCGAGATCCGGCGCCCGGTCACGGACCTCGGCATGATCCGCTCGGTGGAGGTCGCGCCGACCGGCGTCGTGACGGTGGGCGTGGACCTCACGGTCGCCACGTGCCCGATGCGCGACACGCTCGCGCGCGACGTCGCCACCGCGGTCCGCGCGGTCGACGGCGTGGCGGACGTGCGCGTGGACCTCGGCGTCATGAGCGCCGAGCAGCGCGCGGAGCTGCGCACGATGCTGCGTGGCGGCGTGGGCGAGCCGGAGATCCCGTTCGCGAAGCCCGACTCCCTGACGAAGGTGTACGCGGTCGCGTCGGGCAAGGGGGGCGTGGGCAAGTCGTCCGTCACCGCCAACCTCGCCGTCGCGCTCGCGGAGCAGGGCCTCGACGTCGGCGTGGTCGACGCGGACATCTACGGCTTCTCGATCCCGCGCATGCTCGGCGTCGACCGGCAGCCCACGCGGGTCGACAACATGCTCCTGCCGCCGATCGCGCACGGCGTGAAGGTCGTGTCGATCGGCATGTTCGTCCCGGCGGGCCAGCCCGTCGTGTGGCGCGGGCCGATGCTGCACCGCGCGCTCCAGCAGTTCCTCGCGGACGTCTTCTGGGGCGACCTCGACGTGCTCCTGCTCGACCTGCCGCCCGGGACGGGCGACATCGCGATCTCCGTGGCCCAGCTCCTGCCCGGCAGCGAGATCGTGGTCGTGACGACGCCGCAGGTCGCGGCGGCCGAGGTCGCCGAGCGCGCGGGGTCGATCGCCACGCAGACGCAGCAGGGCCTCGTGGGCGTCGTCGAGAACATGTCGTGGCTCGAGCAGCCCGACGGGTCGCGCCTCGAGATCTTCGGGTCCGGGGGCGGCGAGCGCGTCTCCGCGAACCTGTCGCGCGCCACCGGGACCGACGTGCCCCTGCTCGGGCAGGTGCCGCTCGACGTGTCGCTGCGCGAGGCCGGCGACGGCGGCACGCCCGTGGTGCTCGCCGACCCCGCCTCGCCCGCCGCGGTCGCGCTGCGCGACGTCGCGCTCGGCCTCGCCCGACGGCCGCGCGGGCTCGCGGGCCGCTCGCTCGGCGTCACCGTCGTCTGACGCCCGAGGACGCCGTCACGGCCTGCGCCGCCGCACCCCCGCGCGTCCGCGCGGGCACCCGCCCGTCCCTGCTCCGCGTCACGGTATAGTCGCGCCCGCATCTCGTCAGGGGGACGGCCCACGCGGCCGGTGAGGGGGCTGTGCCGTGGCGTCGTCGTCGCCGTGCCGTGCGCTCCCGACCCCGCGGACCCTGCCCCGACCTGCGACGTCGCACGTCCGCGCCCGGCACCGGCGCGCACCGCGCCGCGCCGGTGCGTCCTCCGCGCGTCGCGCCGCGGGGCAACCACCCGGCTTACCCGACGGTGACCGCCCGTTGAACCCCTCCGGCCGGAACTCCTCCCCAGGGCTGACGACGCGTCCCGCCGCCCCGCCCTAGCCTCGCTCCGGGCGGCCGTCGCCCGCCCCGTCGCACGTCACCGCCGTCCGCACCGTCGCACGTCACCGCCGTCCGCCCTCGCCGCCCAGGAGCCTTCACGTGGGTATCACCCGCAGGATCGTCTTCCCCGCCCTCCGTCTCGTCGTCTGGGGGGTCATCGCCGTGTCGCTCGCCGTGATCGCCTTCCGCTCGGCCCCCGAGCCGCCCGCCGACCCGGCGTTCCCGACCGCCGAGATCGTCGAGCCGCGCGTCGCCGTGACGACCGCCGACGTCACGAACACCGTCACGCTCGCGGGCCAGGTCGTCGCCGACCCGGCCGCGCCGCAGAAGGTCACGCAGCGCGGCGTCGTCACGGCCGTGCACGCCAAGCCCGGCGACGTCGTCGAGGCCGGCGCGCCCCTGCTCGAGGTCACGCTCGAGGAGCCGCGCGAGCCCCTCACGGAGACCGACCCGGAGACCGGCGAGGTCACCGTCACGGAGCGGCGGCCGAAGGTGACCCGCGAGACGGTGAAGGCCACGACCGGCGGCACCGTGGCGACGTTCACCGCGCTGAAGGACCAGGAGGTCGCCGTGGGCGAGGACTTTGCGTCGATCTCGCCCGGGACGCTCTCGGTGACGGGCAGCATGGTCGCCGAGCAGCAGTTCCGCCTCCTGCAGATCCCCGCCGAGGCGATCGTCACCGTGACGGGCGGACCCGCGCCGTTCACGTGCACCGGCCTGCGCATGGGCGCCGCCGCGACGCCCGGCGGGACGCCCGAGGAGGGCGCGGCCGACCCCGGCGCGGGCGGCTCGTCCGCGAGCGTCACGTGCGCGGTGCCGGGCGACGTCACGGTGTTCGCCGGTCTCGCCGCGGAGCTCGAGATCACCGCGGGCTCGGTCGAGGGCGCGCTCGTCGTGCCGGTCACCGCGGTGCTCGGCCGGGTCGAGCAGGGCAAGGTGTGGGTCGTCGGCGAGGACGGCGAGCCCGAGGAGCGCGCCGTGACGCTCGGCCTCACCGACGGGTCCGTCGTCCAGGTGACCGAGGGCCTCGCCGAGGGCGACGAGGTGCTCGAGTTCGTGCCCGGCGAGGACGTGGTCCCGGTCGTCGACCCCATGACCGGCGAGGTGATCGGGGGATGAGCCTCCTGGAGCTCAGCGGGGTCACCCGCTCCGTCGTGCTCCCCGACGACCGCACGCTCGAGATCCTGCGTGGGATCGACCTCACCGTGGACGCGGGCGAGCACGTGTCGATCGTCGGGCGCTCGGGGACGGGCAAGTCCACCCTCCTCAACATCCTCGGGCTGCTCGACGCCCCCACGAGCGGCGAGTACGTGCTCGACGGCGTGCCCATCGGCAGGCTCTCCGGCCGCGCCCGGGCGCGGCGCCGTGGCACCGACTTCGGGTTCGTCTTCCAGCAGTTCAACCTGCTCCAGGGCCGCACCGCGCTGGAGAACGTCGTCGCGCCCCTGCTCTACGCGCGCGGGCGGCAGTTCTGGCAGCGCCGGACGCTCGCCGCGGAGATGCTCGAGCGCGTGGGTCTCGGCGACCGCCTCGACACGCGGCCCGAGAAGCTCTCGGGCGGCGAGCAGCAGCGCGTCGCGATCGCGCGCGCACTGGTGCGCGTGCCGCGGGTCATCCTCGCGGACGAGCCGACGGGCGCGCTCGACGTCGACACGGGCAGCGAGGTCATGGACCTGCTGGACACCATCGCGCGCGAGAACGGCTCGGCGCTCATCGCGATCACGCACGACCTCGCGGTCGCGTCGCGCGCGGCGCGCCAGTTCCGGCTCGCGGAGGGCGTGCTCACCCCGATCGCCATCAGCGCGCGCAGCGCCGGGTCGCTCGGGGCGCTCGGCGCGCCGGGAGGCCAGCCCTCGGGCCCGGGCGCGGACCCCGGTGCGGCGGGCCACCCCGCGGAGTCCGGGGACGACCAGGCCGAGCACGTCGCCCGGCCCCTCGTGCCGGCGCACGGCGCCGCCCCGGGCGAGGGGGACGCCGCGTGACCGGGATCGTGGGCTCGGTCCTCGAGGCGTGGGACGAGCTGCGGGTCCACAAGGTCCGCGTGCTGCTCGCGCTCGTCGGGGTCGCCGTCGCCGTCTGCGCCATCACCGCGATCTCCGCCGCCGGCGAGATGCTGCGCCAGGTCTCCGCCGAGCAGAACGACCGCTGGAACGGGCGCGCGGCCACGCTCCAGGTGTCCGCGTGGCCGACGGGCGAGGGCGGCAGCGTGATGCCCGCGCCCGAGGAGTACGAGCAGGTCTTCGACGAGATCGTCGAGCGCTACTCCGTCGGGTACTCGTCGATGCTGCGCAACGCGCCCGCGCCGGTGCGCTTCCCCGAGGGCACGCGCGAGGTCTACACGACGGGCGTGGAGCCCGACTGGGCCACGATGCACCGCTTCGAGGTCACGTCCGGGCGCTGGTTCACCGACGCGGACGCGGACCGCCTCTCGCCCGCGCTCGTCGTCAACCAGGCGTTCCTCGACGCGCTCGGCGGCGTGTCCGTGGCCGAGCACCCGACCGTGACGATCGGGGGCGACAACCCCGTCGTCGCGACGGTCGTCGGCGCCTACCCCGACGCCTGGCCGCAGGCCGAGCCCGAGGCGTACGTGCTGGTCGGCGCCCAGGCCGCGTGGGTCACCCCGGAGTCGCTCGAGATGACCGGGCCCCCGAGCCTCGAGCTGTGGGTGCCCGAGGAGCTCGCCGACGACCTCGTCGGGCTCGTCCAGCGCGACGTCGCGGGGGCCCTGAGCGGCGTGCAGGCCGACGTCTTCCGGTTCGACTCCCCCGACTACGCGAGCGTCGACGGCGCGATCCGGCTGGTCGTGCTGGGCGTCAGCGTGATCGCGCTGCTGCTCGGCGGGCTCGGGCTCGTCAACATCGCGCTCGTCACCGTGCGGTACCGGATCCGCGAGATCGGGATCCGCCGGAGCTTCGGCGCGAGCTCGGGCCGCGTGTTCTTCTCCGTGATGATGGAGAGCGTCGTCGCGACGACCGTCGCCGGCGTGCTGGGCGTCACGGTCGCCGTCGTCGCCCTGCACAACCTGCCGCTCGACGCGCTCATGGGGTACCCGGTGCAGGACCGGCCCGGATTCCCGCTCTCCGCCGCCGTGACGGGCATGGTCGCCGCCGTCGGGATCGGGGCGCTCGCGGGTCTCCTGCCGGCGCTCGTCGCCGTGCGGGTCAAGGTGATCGACGCGATCCGGTACTGAGATCCGGTACTGACAGGTCCGCCCGGCCCGCGTCGTCGGGCCGGGCGGAGGACGCCGGTCGCACGACACGGATGTTGAGTCCTGTTCGATCGTGTTGGATTTCTCGGCGATGTGGACAATACTGGTCGCATGCTCGCCTCACAGCGCCAGGAGCGCATCCTCGCGGAGATCCGCGACCACGGCGCGGTCAGGATCGGCGACCTGACTCGAGAGCTCGGCGTCTCCGACATGACGATCCGGCGCGACCTCGTGGAGCTGGCCGACCAGGGTCTCGTCCGCAAGGTCCACGGGGGCGCCGTCGCCCCGCACACGACCGCGCACGAGCCCGGGTTCGCCGCGAAGAGCTCGCGCGAGGCCGCCGAGAAGGAGGCCATCGCCACGGCCGCGGCGCGCCTCATCACGCCGGACGCGTCCGTCGCGCTCAGCGCGGGAACGACGACCCACCTGCTCGCCGCCCGCATCGCCGCGGACCCGGCGCTGCGCCCCCTGACCGTCGTGACGAACTCGCTCCCCGTCGCCGAGGTCCTCCACCGCGCGAACGACCCGCGCCTCGAGACCATCCTCACCGGCGGCAGCCGGACGCCGTCCGACGCGCTCGTCGGACCGCTCGCCGAGGCGGCGCTGGCGGGCCTGCGCGTCGACCTCGCGTTCGTCGGGGCGCACGGCGTCGACCCCGAGATCGGCCTCACGACCCCCAACCTCGACGAGGCGGCGACCAACCGCGCGCTCATCGACGCGGCGGGCCGCACCGTCGTCCTCGCCGACCACACCAAGTGGCACACGACCGGCCTGCGCGTCTTCGCGACGTTCGCCGACGTCGACGTGCTCGTCACCGACGCGGGCCTCGCCGAGGACGAGCGCGCCCGCGTCCACGACCTCGTCGAGCAGCTCGTCGTCGCCTGACGCGGCGCCCCACGACGCACCATCGACCCCGCACCCGCGATCGGAACCCCGCACGCATGAACCCGCACCTGCGCCGCACCTCGACCCGCCTCGCCGACGGACGCGAGCTCGTCTACTTCGACGACTCCCCCGAGTACGTCTCGGGTGAGCGCTCACGTCGCCTCGACGACCCGCGGCCACTGCCGGACCGGTTCGCGCCTGTCCCGGGACCGGACGGGACGCCGCGCCCCTACGAGGGGCCCGAGATGCGGCGCGACCCGCTCACGGGCGACTGGGTGCCGCTCGCCGCGCACCGCATGAACCGCACGTTCCTGCCCGCGGCCGACTCGTGCCCTCTGTGCCCGGCGCGGCCGGGCAGCGCCTACTCCGACGGCGAGGTCCCCGACACCGACTACGACGTCGTCGTGTTCGAGAACCGCTTCCCGTCGCTGCAGCGCGTGCCCGGGGTACCGGACGCCGTCGTCGAGGACGCGCCGCTCCAGCTCCACGCCCCGGCGGCGGGCCGGTGCGAGGTCGTCTGCTTCTCGAGCGACCACCAGTCGTCGTTCGGCGCGCTCCCCCCGCAGCGCGTGCGCACGATCATCGACGCGTGGGCCGACCGCACGGCCGCGCTCGGTGCCGAGCCGGGCGTCGAGCAGGTGTTCTGCTTCGAGAACCGCGGCCAGGAGATCGGCGTCACGCTCCACCACCCGCACGGGCAGATCTACGGCTACCCGTACGTCCCGCCGCGCACCCGCGCGATGCTCGACCAGGCGCGCGAGCACCACCGGCGCACGGGCCGCAACCTCCTGCGCGACGTCCTCGAGTCCGAGCTCGCCGACGGGCGCCGCGTCGTCCTCGAGACCGAGCACTGGGTCGCGTACGTGCCGTACGCCGCCCGGTGGCCCGTCGAGGTCCACCTCGCCCCGCGCCGCGACGTGCCCGACCTCCCGGCGCTGACCGACGCCGAGCGCGACGACCTCGCGACCGCGTACCTCGAGCTCCTGCGCCGCCTCGACCGGTTCTTCGAGACGGCCGACGGCGAGCCGATCCCGCTGCCGTACATCGCCGCGTGGCACCAGGCGCCCGCCCACGAGGGCCGCTCGGTCGCCGACGGCGGCACCGACGAGGTGACGCTCGCACGCCTGCACCTGCAGGTGTTCTCCGTGCTGCGCGCGCCCGGCAAGCTCAAGTACCTCGCCGGCTCGGAGTCCGGCATGGGCGCGTGGATCAGCGACACCACGCCGGAGCGCATCGCGGCGCGCCTCCAGGAGCTCGCCCCGACGAGCGCCGCGCGCGGGTGGGTCCCCGCGCTGTCCGACGACGAGGGCGCCGCCCGGGCGCGCGCGGTCCTCGCCGCGGCGTTCGGCGGGCCGGACGACGACCCGGCAGCGGACGCCGCCGCGGCGCCCGGCGAGGACGACGTGCGCGTCTGGGCCGCCCCGGGCCGCGTCAACCTCATCGGCGAGCACACCGACTACAACGCGGGCCTCTGCCTGCCGATCGCCCTCCCCCACCGCACGTACGTCGCGCTGCGCCCGCGCACGGACTCGCTCGTGCGCCTCGCGTCCGCCCAGGCTCCCGGCGAGACGTGGACCGCGCGCCTCGAGGACGTCACCCCGGGCGAGGTCGCGGGCTGGGGGTCGTACGTCGCGGGCGTCGCGTGGGCACTGCGCGAGCACCTCCTCGCGCAGGGCGCCGACCCGGCGTCGATCACCGGCTTCGACGCCGCCGTCGACTCGAGCGTCCCGTTCGGCGCGGGGCTGTCGTCCTCGGCCGCGCTCGAGTGCTCGGTCGCCGTCGCGCTCGACGACGTCGCCGGCCTCGGCCTGAGCGCGAGCGACGCCGGCCGCGCCGTGCTCGCCGCGGCGAGCGTCCGCGCCGAGAACGAGATCGCGGGGGCGCCGACCGGCGGCATGGACCAGTCGGCCGCGCTGCGCGCCCGCGCCGGGCACGCGCTCCTGCTCGACTGCCGCCCCGGGCTCGACCCGGTCGAGTCCGCGGAGCAGGTGCCGTTCGACCTCGACGCCGCCGGCCTCGCCCTGCTCGTCGTCGACACGCGCGCCGAGCACCGGCTCGTCGACGGCCAGTACGCCGCACGCCGCGCCACGTGCGAGGACGCGGCCCGCACGCTCGGGCTCGCGTCGCTGCGTGACCTCGCCGACGCCGTCGACGCGAGCGACGACCCCGCGGGCACGCTCGCCGTCTCGCTCGACAAGCTGCCCGACGACGTCGCGCGCCGCCGCGTGCGCCACGTCGTCACCGAGATCGGCCGGGTGCGCGAGCTCGTCGCGCTGCTGCGCGAGGGTCGCCCCGACGCGATCGGGCCGCTCATGAACGCGTCGCACGCGTCGCTGCGCGACGACTACGAGGTGTCGAGCGTCGAGCTCGACGTCGCCGTGGACGCCGCGCGCGTCGCCGGCGCCCTCGGCGCGCGCATGACGGGCGGCGGGTTCGGCGGCTCCGCGATCGCGCTCGTCCGCGCCGACCAGGTCGAGGCCGTCGCCGACGCCGTCCGCGCGGCGTTCGAGCGTGAGGGCCTCGGCGCCCCCGGCTTCCTCCTCGCGACCCCGTCCGCACCGGCCGAGCGCGTCGCCTGACCCGACACGACCTCACGCACCGCCGAGCACGACATGAGGGTCGCCATGTGCCGCAGGACGACCCTCGTGTCGTGCTCGGCGGGGCCGGGACGTCTCAGAGGTCGTAGGTGACGACGAGCGGGGCGTGGTCGCTCCAGCGCTCGTCGTGCGACGGCGCGCGGTCGACCTCGACCTTGACGGCGCGCTCGGCGAGCGACGGCGTGGCGAGCTGGTAGTCGATGCGCCAGCCCGAGTCGTTGTCGAACGCGCGCCCGCGCCACGACCACCACGTGAACGGGCCGGGGCCCTCGCCGCCGTGGACGCGGCCGAGGTCGACGAGGCCGATCTGGCCGAGCCAGGTGTCGACGTACGCGCGCTCCTCCGGCAGGAAGCCGGCGCTCTTGAGGTTGCCGCGCCAGTTCTTGATGTCGACGTTGTGGTGCGCGATGTTGAGGTCGCCCGCCAGGACCACCTTCTCCCCCGTGGCCGCGAGCTCGCGCAGGCGCGCAGTGACCTTCTCGAGGTAGGCGTACTTCGCGACCATCGTCTCCGGCTGGCTCACGGTGCCGGAGTGGATGTACGCGGAGATCACGGTGAGGCGACCGCCGTCGGGCAGCTCGAGGTCCGCCTCGACCCAGCGGCCCGTGTCGACGGGCGGCTCCGGCTCGCCGGCGCCCAGCCCGACGCGCACCGCCGAGACGGGCAGCCGGGACGCGACGGCGACGCCGGCCCGGCCCTTGATGTCGCACGCCTGGTGCGCGACGTGCCACCCGTCGAGGAAGTCGTTCACGATCGAGTCGGGGGCGCGGACCTCCTGGAGCAGGAGGACGTCGGGCGTCCGGGACGCGATCCAGGCGTCCATCCCGCGGCGGTAGGCGGCACGGATCCCGTTGACGTTGGCGGTGGCGATGACGAGCAAGAGGAATCTTCCTTCGGACGACTTAGATAACAGGGACAAACCCGTCCGTGTTCTTGCAGGGCGAGAGAAGCGACCCGGTGCAGGACGCCGAGTATCCCGGAGGAGCCCTACGAACGCTAACAGGCCCTTCGGACGCCACGGGCCCCCTGCCAGCGATGCGATCGGGCACCCCGTCGCAGCGCGACTACCCGGAGTCCTGCGCGCAGGGCGTGGCGCCGAGCCCGACGCAGAGCCATGCCGCGGGGCAATGGTAGAAGTGGTGGAGCGCAACGTCCCACGGTGGTACGAGGGTGTCGACTTCCGATTCCGCAGACCATCGCTCGTCCTAGAGAGATGCCGAAGATCGGACGGAGACTCCAGATGGCGCCCGCCATCGAGGCGCCCGCTCCGCCCTTTCGTCACGTGGTCGCGGCAAGGTTGCCGCTCTTCGCGCTCGGGCGCCCGACGCGGGCAAAACTCGTCCGGCGTGGACGGGCCTGAAACAACAAACAACAATCATGCCGCCACGTGACGCCACGCAGGGGAGCGACTGCAGACACGTATCGGCCGCTTCGGCACCAGAGCACCCGGCGCAGGCCATCCGTGAGACCGGCAGCAGCCGGTGGTGCTGGCCGCGACGACGGCCAACACCACCGGCTCGCGGCGGGTCTCAGGACAAACGCATCGAATGTGCTCTAAACCTTGCAGCTTCCCGCGACGCTGTAGCCCAGACCCTTGAGGAGGCCCTTTACCGCCCAACCCAAGACAGTGCCTCCCGGGGTAAGGATGCTCAGCACGCCGGTGGCGACGTTCAGGTCGCAACGCCAGCCATTCATGCTGCCACCCCCCGTGTTGATCTGTGCAACCTTGTTGCCTGAGATGTAAATGTGGAGGTAACCCGGGCAGTTCGGGACGTTGTTCGGGCTCCAGTTGTACCCCTTGCCGAGGTTGATGCAGGTTGCCGTGTACTGGCCCGTGCTTGCTGGCACGACAGGCACGTCTACGCCAGCCAGCGAGGGAGAGCCTGCCTGAACGGTTACACCAACATTCTCGTGCTCCGGACCCGGCTGCAGTGCCGACGCCGGGGTGGCAGCGAGGCCGCCGGTGAGCGCCACTGCGGTTAGGACTCCAACGATTCTTGTACGCCACCGAGGGCGCGACGCCGGAATCACCGTTGATTCATGAGCCACTGATCTCTCCATCCCTATCATCCAGCCATGCACGCCGATGCGCACGAATCTAGACTCCCCAATGGGGCATCTTTATGCATGACAGGGAAGCATCTTGCCCCCATGCGCTCGGACGTTAGCATCGCGCCAAACTTGCGTCAACACATCCCGGAAGCTGACAGAGAGGGGTTCGTGGACCTAATCAACTTTGGCTGCTCATGGGGTCTGTCACGTTCAGACCGGAGGCGTTGTTGGTCGCCCTCGCGCCCGAGGCGCGCGCAGAGCGGAACGCGTGCGCAAGGATCGCCGACACCGCGGCGAGCGCAGCCAACACGAGGAAGCCGACCCGAAGATGGTGGGCGGTCGCGAAGACCCCGGTGAGCACGCCGCCGAGCACGGCGCCTGCGTAGGTGAAGACGTTGAGCCGCGCGACGGCCCGGTCGGTAACCGTCTCCGCGACCCCGCCGCGAGGCTCCCCCGCCGGTCCGCCCCGACCCGCGTCGAGTAACGCGTTGTCGACGTTCCCGCTCTCAACGACCGCGTCATGCAAGTCCCCGCGACGAGACACCACCGCCGGACGCGTCCGGCTTGCTGCGACCACCTCCCGGGCGCGGTCCCCGATCGCCGAGAAGGCGAGGGGCGCGACGACGCCGAGCCCGAGCCCGGTCGCCGCGAGGCCGAGCACCGCGACGGGCCAGGCGGGGGCCGCGGCCACCGCGACGAACCCGAGGGCGCCGAGCGTGCCCCCAGCCGCACGACACGCACCCGGCCGAGACGCTCGACGAGGCCGTCCCCGACGAGCCGCGACACGATGAGGGCCGCCTGGTACGCCGCATACCCCAGCGGGGCGGCGGCGGCGCTCGCCGCGAGGACGTCGCGCAGGAACGTCGCGCTCCAGCTCGACACGTCCGAGTCGGCGACGGGGAACGCGAGCATCCCCGCGCCGAGCAGCGCGATCGTGCCCGCCGCGACCCACGGCACGGTCCCGAGCGCTGCCACGCCGCGGCCGTCGTCCGCGACCTCGACCGCTACCGGGCCCGCCTCGGTCGGCCGCTCCGTGCCCGGAGTCCCGCCCGGGGCCACGGCGCCCGGGACGGTGGTGCCGCCGTCGGGCAGCCGCAGCGCGAGCCAGACGGCGCCCGCGGCCACGAGGAGCGCCACGAGCGGGAGCGCGACCGGCTGGCCGAGGCCAACGAGCGCGCTGCCCGACACGGCGAGCGCGCCGAGCACGCCGCCGGCGGCGTTCGCGGCGAAGAACGACGCGAGCAGGCTGCGCCCGTGCGCGCGCTCGACGTCGATCCCGAGCATGTTCATCGCGGCGTCGACGGCGCCGAGCGCAAGCCCGTAGAGCCCGATCGCCACGAAGAACGCCGGCCACGACGGCGCGAGCCCGACGCCCGCCACCGCGAGCGCCGCGAGCAACAGGCCGCCCACGACCACGGCGCGCGCGCCGCGCAGCGCCGCCACGACGCCGGACAGCGCGCTGCCCAGCCCGGCGAAGACGCAGACGCCCAGCACGACGAGCGTGACGACGTCGTCGCCCATGCCGAGCCGTTCCTTGTACCCGGGGATGCTGGTGAGCACCACGGCGAACCCGAAGCCCTGCACGGCGTACGCCGCCGTCGTCGCGATGCGCGCCCTCGTCACCCGCGCAGACTAGCGCCTGCGAGCCGCCCCGGGAACGCCGCAGGGCGCGGCCGTGGTGATCCACGACCGCGCCCTGGGACGAGGTCAGGCGGAGGCGCGCTCCGCCGCGTCGACGACGTTCGCGAGGAGCATCGCGCGCGTCATGGGCCCGACCCCGCCGGGGTTCGGCGAGATCCAGCCCGCGACCTCGGCGACGTCGGGCGCGGCGTCCCCGACGACCCGGCTCTTGCCCGTCTCGGGGTCGACCTCGCGCGAGACGCCGACGTCGATGACGACGGCGCCCGGCTTGACCATGTCGCGCGTGATGATGCCCTGGACGCCCGCCGCCGCGACGACGACGTCGGCGCGGCGCACGAGCTCCGCGAGGTCCGTCGTCCCGGTGTGCGTGAGCGTCACGGTCGCGTTGACGGCCCGACGCGTGAGCAGCAGGCCGATGGAGCGGCCGACGGTCACGCCGCGGCCGACGACCACGACCTCCTTGCCCGCGAGGGAGATCCCGTGCCGCTCGATGAGCTCGATGATCCCGCGCGGCGTGCACGGGAGCGGCGAGGTGACCTCCTCGTTGACGCGCAGCACGAGGCGGCCGAGGTTGGTCGGGTGCAGCCCGTCCGCGTCCTTGGCCGGGTCGATGAGCTCGAGCACGCGGTTCGTGTCGATGCCCTTCGGGAGCGGGAGCTGCACGATGTACCCCGTGCAGGCCGGGTCGTCGTTGAGGCGGCGGACCGCGGCCTCGATGTCCTCCTGCGTGGCGTCGCCGGGCAGGTCCTCGCGGATCGAGGCGAGCCCGACCTCGGCGCAGTCGCGGTGCTTGCCCGCGACGTACCACTGGGAGCCCGGGTCGTCGCCGACGAGGAGCGTGCCCAGGCCGGGCACGACGCCCTTCTCCGCGAGGACCGCGAGGCGGTCCTTGAGCTCCGCCTTGATCGCGGCGGCGGTGGCCTTGCCGTCGAGGATCCGCGCGGTCACTGCTGGAGGCCCGGGTACAGCGGGAAGTCGGCCGTGAGCTTCTGCACGCGGGCGCGCAGCGCCTCGGCGTCGGTCGCGGCACCCTCGCGCAGCGCGGTCGCGATGATCTCGGCGACCTCGGTGAACTCGGCGTCGCCGAAGCCGCGGGTCGCGAGCGCGGGCGTGCCGATGCGCAGGCCGGACGTGACGCGCGGCGGGCGCGGGTCGAACGGCACGGCGTTGCGGTTCACGGTGATGCCGACCTCGTGCAGGAGGTCCTCGGCCTGCTGGCCGTCGAGCGCGGAGTGGCGCAGGTCGACGAGCACGAGGTGGACGTCGGTGCCGCCGGTGAGGACGGACACGCCGGCCTCGGCCACGTCGGGCTGGGCGAGGCGGTCGGCGATGATGCTCGCACCGCGCAGCGTGCGCTCCTGGCGGTCGCGGAAGCCGTCGGTCGCCGCGACCTTGAACGACACGGCCTTGGCGGCGACGACGTGCATGAGCGGGCCGCCCTGCTGGCCCGGGAACACGGCGGAGTCGATCTTCTTGGCGTACTCCTCCTTGCTGAGGATGAAGCCGGAGCGGGGGCCGCCGATCGTCTTGTGCACCGTGGAGGAGACGACGTCCGCGTACGGCACCGGCGACGGGTGCAGGCCCGCGGCCACGAGGCCCGCGAAGTGCGCCATGTCGACCCAGAGCTTCGCGCCGGCCTCGTCCGCGATCTCGCGGAACGCGGCGAAGTCGAGGTGGCGCGGGTACGCGGACCAGCCGGCGATGATGACGTCGGGGCGCGTCTCGAGGGCCTGCTTGCGGACCTCGTCCATCTCGATGCGGTACGACTGCGGGTCCACACCGTACGCCGAGACGTCGTAGAGCTTGCCGGAGAAGTTGATCTTCATGCCGTGCGTGAGGTGGCCGCCGTGGGCCAGCTCGAGGCCGAGGATCCGGTCGCCCTTGTTGATGAGCGCGTGCAGGACGGCGGCGTTCGCCTGGGCGCCCGAGTGCGGCTGGACGTTGGCGTGCTCGGCGCCGAACAGCGACTTGGCGCGGGCGATCGCGAGGTTCTCCGCGACGTCGACCTGCTCGCAGCCGCCGTAGTAGCGGCGGCCCGGGTAGCCCTCGGCGTACTTGTTGGTGAGCACGGAGCCCTGCGCCTGCAGGACGGCGCGCGGGACGAAGTTCTCGGACGCGATCATCTCGAGGGTGTCGCGCTGGCGTGCGAGCTCGCCGTCGAGGACGGCCGCGATCTCGGGGTCGAGCTCGGCGAGCGGGGTGTCGAGGACGTTGTCGGCTGGCTGGGCGCTCATGGCGTCTCCTCCGCTGGTTCTGGCAGTTCGTCGTCGGTGGTCACGTCCCGGCTCGCCGGGTACGCCCCACCAGTGGGGTGACCCGGGGCCCAGGCGAACGACCCGTCGTCTGCACAGCGTGCCGCTCCCCGGTGGTGATCCACCCTGCCCGGGCGGAGATCCCGGGCGGCGCCAGTCGCGACGCGTCGATCCTAGCGCACGGCCGGCGGGCCGGACCGGCCCTCTCGCCCTGACCCGCCCCTCCCCGGTGGCGCGGGTTACTCCTGCCCGACGGCGCCGGACTCGTTGCGCGCCTCGGCCTCGCCGAGGATGCGGCGCAGGTAGGTGTACGTGAGGTCGCCCGCGGCCTTGTCGTACTGCTCCTCGTACCCGTGCTTGGTGTACATCGCGAGGTTCTGCTTGGAGTCCTTGCCGGTGAAGACCCAGATCTCCGTGGTCTGCTCCGGCAGGTACGGCAGCACCTCGAAGAGCATCTGCGTGCCGATGCCACGGCCCTGCATGTCGGGCGCGACCGCGAGCCGGCCGAGCGTCGCCTTGCTGCCCTCGATCTCGACGCGGACCGAGCCCACGAGGCGCGGGCCGAGCCACGCGCCGATCGTCACGACGTCCTCGCGCGCGAGGTCCTCGCGCAGCTCGTGCAGGGTCTGGGTCAGCGGGGGGATGTTCGGGTCCTGGTAGAGCTGCGCCTCGGTGACGAACGCCGCCCGGCGCAGGGTCAGGAGCTCACCGGCCTCGGCGTCGTCGACGAGGCGGGTCGTGATCTGCGCGTCGCTCATGAGGACATCGTGTCAGACATCGCCGGGCTCGACCGCGCGCGTCCGGGTGATGTCCGCCCCGGGGACGCGCGCCTCGTCGCGGCCCGCGCGCGGCTACCCTCTGAGGGGTGTCCACGACAGATCCCCGTGGCGCCGACGTCCCCGACACCTCGGCGCTCCGCACCGCGCAGCCCTCGACCGGCGACCCCACGCACTGGGTCCTCACGCTCTCGTGCCCGGACGGGCCGGGGATCGTGCACGCCGTCGCCGGCGCGCTCGCCCGCCTCGGCGGCAACATCACGGAGTCGCAGCAGTTCGGCGACCCGCTGTCGGGGCTGTTCTTCATGCGCGTGCAGGTCGAGGCAGCCGCCGAGCGCACCGAGCTCGAGCGCGCGGTCGAGGAGGTCGCCGCGCGGTTCGGCATGACGTGGCAGCTCGACGTGGTCGGGCGGCGCGTCCGCACGCTGCTCATGGTCTCCAAGGCGCCGCACTGCCTCGTCGACCTGCTGTACCGCGAGCGCTCGCAGGGCATGCCGATCGAGGTCGTGGGCGTCGTCGGCAACCACCGCGACCTCGAGGACATCGCGTCGTTCTACGGCAAGCCGTTCCACCACGTCCCGGTCACGCGGGACACGAAGCCCGCGGCGGAGGCGCGCCTGCGCGAGCTCGTGACGGAGCTCGACGTCGAGCTCGTCGTCCTCGCGCGGTACATGCAGATCCTCTCGGACGAGCTGTGCCGCGAGATGCCCGGGCGCATCATCAACATCCACCACTCGTTCCTGCCGAGCTTCAAGGGCGCGCGCCCGTACGCCCAGGCGCACGACCGGGGCGTCAAGCTCATCGGTGCGACGTCGCACTACGTGACGGGCGACCTCGACGAGGGCCCCATCATCGAGCAGGACGTCGAGCGCGTCGACCACTCCCGCCGGGTCGAGGACCTCGTCGCGATCGGCGAGGACGTCGAGCGCCAGACGCTCGCGCGCGCCGTGCGCTGGCACGCGGAGCACCGCGTCCTCCTGGACGGGCACCGCACCGTCGTCTTCCGCTGAGCCGGCGCCGCCCCCTGCTCCCGGCGACCGGCACCGCTCCCCCCTGCACGACGGCGGCCCCCGCCACGTCCGAGGACGTGACGGGGGCCGTCGAGCGGCAGCGTGCCGGTACGCCGCCGCCACCCGGTCGCTCAGGACCGGGCCGCTCGCGGGGTCAGCCGCGGGTCACTGGGTCAGCGGACCCAGCGTCGGGTCGTTCGCGTAGACGTCGGCCGCGTTCTCCTGCGTGACGATGATCGGGTCGAGCAGGAAGGCTGGGACGACCTTGACGCCGTTGTCGTACGACTCGGTGTCGTTGGCCTCGAACTCCTCGCCCGCCTGGGCGAGGTCGACCTGGCGGATGCTCTCCGCGACGAGCTCACGCGTGTCCTTGTAGATCGTCGAGTACTGCTCGCCCGCCACGATCGACTTGACCGACTCGACCTCGGAGTCCTGACCGGTGATGACCGGCGTCGGCAGACCCGCCTGGCTGACCGACGTGAGGGCCGCGCGTGCCAGCGTGTCGTTCGGGGAGAGGATGCCGTGCAGCTCGGTGCCGTCGCCGTACGAGCCGGAGACGATCGTGTCCATGCGCTTCTGCGCGTTCTCGGCCTTCCAGCCCTGCGTCGCGACCTGCTCCTGGGAGGTCTGGCCCGAGACGACCGTGAGCGTGCCGTCGTCGATCTTCGGCTGAAGGACGCTCATGGCGCCCTCGAAGAACGGTGTCGAGTTCGCGTCGTCGGGCGAGCCGGCGATGAGCTCGATGTTGTACGGGCCCTCGCCCTTGCGCTCCGCCAGACCGGTGAGCAGGGCCTCGCCCTGGAGCTCGCCGACGCGGAAGTTGTCGAACGCGACGTAGAGGTCTACGGCGTCCGTGTTCTCGAGCAGGCGGTCGTATGCGATGACCTTGACGCCCTGGTCGGCCGCGGACTTGAGTTGCGAGCCGAGCTGGGTGCCGTCGATCGCGCCGACGATGATGACCTTCGCGCCCTGCTCGACCATGGCGTCGATCTGGCTCTGCTGCTCCGAGACGCCGCCGTTGGCGAACTGCACGATCGGCTTGTAGCCGGCCTCGGTCAGGCCGTCGTTGAACAGCTCCTCGGCGAGGACCCAGTTCTCCGACGTCTTCTGCGGGAGCGCGACGCCGATGGTCGCGCCCTCCTCGAACCCGGCGGCCGCGGACTCGCCGCCACCCGTCGAGTCGCCACCGCTGGCGCCCCCGCGGTCGGAGGAGCAGCCGCTGAGCACGAGCGCACTCGCGGCGGTGAGCGCCAGGAGCGTCGTGGTGAGCTTCTTCATGGGTACCACTTTCTTGTCGGGCATCCGTCGTCGGATGCTGGAGGGGTCGTGCGGTGCGAGAGGCGGGCGAGGAGCGGCGGTCAGCCCTTGGCGGCGGTCGAGCCCGCCTCGACGGGGACCGCGGGCTCGACCTCGTCCGCGCCGGTGACGGCGCCCGTGCCCTTGTCGCGCCGTGAGGGGAAGATGAGCCCGATGATCGACGGGCGGCCCTGCACCTTGTTGTAGACGTCGAACGCGACGGCGATGAGGAGCACGAGGCCCTTGATGATCTGGGTCCAGTCCGAGCCGACGCCCATGAGCTGGAGGCCGTTGTTGAGGACAGCCATGACGAGACCACCGATGACGGAACCGACGACGGTGCCCACGCCGCCGGAGACGGCCGCGCCGCCGATGAACACGGCCGCGATCGCGTCGAGCTCCCACATGTTGCCGTCGGCGGGACCCGACGCGGTGGACCGGCCGATGAAGATCATCCCGGCGAGCGAGGCGAGGACGGACATGTTCATCATGACGAAGAAGTTCGTGCGCCGGATGTTCACGCCGGACAGCGCCGCGGCGGCGCGGTTGCCGCCGACCGCGTAGACGTGGCGACCGGTGATCGTGCGCGACGCGACGAACTGGTAGACGACGACGAGCAGCACGAGGACGAGCGCCGGGACGGGGAACGACGTGCCGACGCGGCCCGAGCCGTAGAGGTACGTGAGGTACGCGATGACCGCGCTGAAGAGGACGACGCGCGTCACGGCGACCGAGGTCGGCACCGGCTCGGCGCCGAGCTTGCGGGCGCTCGCCCGGCGGCGGAGCTCCGACCACACGACCGCGGCGATCGCGAGGACGCCGAGCAGCAGGGTCGAGTTGTTGAGCCCGGTGTTCGGGCCCCACTCGGGCAGGTAGCCGCCGCCGAGCGTCTGGAGCTCGGCGGGCACCGGGACCGACTTCGAGTCACCGATGAGCTGGTTGAGGCCGCGGAACAGCATCATGCCGGCGAGGGTCGTGATGAAGCCGGGGATGCCGACGTACGCGACCCAGAAGCCCTGCCACGCGCCGATGATCGCGCCGACGCTCAGCCCGAGGAGGATCCCGAGCCACCACGGGATGCCCCAGTCGCGGATCGCGAGGGCCACGATGATGCCGGTCACCGCGGCCACCGACCCGACGGACAGGTCGATGTGTCCCGCGATGATGACGAGCACCATGCCGATGGCGAGGATGAGGATGTAGGAGTTGCCGTTGAGCAGGTTCTGCGCGTTGCTCGGCGTGAGGACCCGCCCGCCCGTGGCGATCTGGAAGTAGATGACCAGGGCGAGGAGCGCGAAGAGCATGCCGAACTGGCGCGCTCCCCCGCTCAGCAGCTGCTTGATGGACGACATCGTCGGTAATTCCTTCTCGGTTGCGATGCGGTGGCTGGTTGGGGGGGACGCGCTCAGGCGGCGGCGTCGGAAGGCGCGTCGCCGGGCGTCCCGGTCATGAGGCGCATGAGCCCCTCCTGGGTCGCCTCCGACCCGGTGACCTCGCCCGTGATCCGCCCCTCGAAGACGGTGTAGATGCGGTCGCACAGGCCGAGGAGCTCGGGCAGCTCGGAGGAGATGACCACCACGCCGCGGCCCGCGTCCGCGAGCTTCTGGACGAGGCCGTAGATCTCGTACTTGGCACCCACGTCGATGCCGCGCGTCGGCTCGTCGAGGATGAGGAGCTCCGGCTCGGTGTACATCCACTTGGCGAGCAGGACCTTCTGCTGGTTGCCGCCGGAGAGCTTCGCGACGCCCTCGTGGACGCTCGGTGCCTTGATGGAGAACGCCTTGCGGTACGACTCCGCCGCGACGAACGCCGCGTCCCGGTCGATGACGCCACCCTTCGAGATCCGCGGGAGGTTGGCCGCCTGGATCGTGCCGAGGATCGAGTCGAGCAGGTTCAGTCCCAGCGCCTTGCGGTCCTCGGGGACGTACGCGATCCGGTTCTCGATGGCCGAGAGCACCGTGGGCAGGGACACCTCACGGCCGTCGATGCGCACGACGCCGGACTTGTAGCGTCCGTACGACCGCCCGAAGAGCGACCGCGCGAGCTCGGTGCGCCCGGCACCCATGATCCCGGCGAAGCCGACGATCTCCCCGCGGCGGACGTAGAACGTCGAGCCCTTGCACACGTAGCGGCCGGGCACCTCGGGGTGCTCGACGGTCCAGCCCTCGACCTCGAAGAACGTCTCGCCGATGGAGGGCGTGTGCTCAGGGAAGCGCGACTCGAGCGAGCGGCCGACCATCCCGCGGATGATCCGGTCCTCGTCGACCTCGTCGCCCTGGACGTCGAGGGTCTCGATCGAGCGGCCGTCGCGGATGATCGTGATCGAGTCGGCGATCTCCTCGATCTCGTTGAGCTTGTGGGAGATCATGATGCTCGTCAGGCCCTTGGACCGCAGGCCGCGGAGCAGGTCGAGCAGGTGCTCGGAGTCCTCCTCGTTGAGCGCCGACGTGGGCTCGTCGAGGATGAGCAGGCGCACGTCCTTGGCGAGCGCGCGGGCGATCTCGACGAGCTGCTGCTTGCCGACGCCGATGCTCTTGATCTGGGCGTCCGGCGACTCCTGGAGGCCGACGCGCGCCATGAGCTCCTCGGCGCGCCGACGGGCCGCGCCCCAGTCGATGCCGAACGCTCCCTTGACCTCGTTCCCGAGGAAGATGTTCTCGGTGATCGAGAGCTCGGGGATCAGCGCGAGCTCCTGGTGGATGATGACGATCCCCGCGTGCTCGCTCGACCGGATGTCCTTGAACTGGACCTCCGCGCCGTCGTAGTAGATGTCTCCCGAGTACGTCCCGTGCGGGTACACGCCCGAGAGCACCTTCATGAGCGTCGACTTGCCGGCGCCGTTCTCGCCGCAGATCGCGTGGATCTCTCCGGCCCGCACCCGCAGGTTCACGTCGTCGAGGGCGCGCACGCCCGGGAACTCCTTGGTGATGCCTCGCATCTCGAGGATCACGCGCTCGTCCGTCATCGGACCTCCTCCTGCCGAGGACAGCTCGCGGCGCACCGACGCGCCGCGGACCCGGACACCCTCAGCGCCGTCCGAGCGGGCCTGACGTTATGCCGGTCACGTTCTTGGCGTCAACTCCTGAACACAAGGATCTGGAGAACCGTGACCAAACAGCGACCTTGGTCCCACGACGACCGGCAGAACGGCCGTTGATGTGAGCGTAAACAGAGGGAGAGCGCTCCCACGCGGTCAGGAACTGAAGACGTGAGAGCGCTCTATGCGACAGGGAGGGTTTCCGCGCGGGACGGCAGCCGGCGGTCGCGGTGGCAGAGGCGATCGCAGTCGCAGAGGCGACCGCTGTCGCGGTGGCGGTCGGGTGGAGCGAGACGGCCGCGGGCCTACCGCGGCGGGAGGGAGAGCTTGAAGCCCTCGTGCGACTGCTCGTACCCGAGCGCGCGGTAGAACCGGTGCGCGTCGGTCCGCTGCTTGTCGGACGTGAGCTGGGCGAGCGCGCAGCCGCGCGCGACGCCCCACGCGTGCGCCCACGCCATCATGGTGCGACCGACTCCCTGCCCCCGCAGCCGCCGGTCGACCCGGACCGCCTCGACGAGGAGCCGCGACGCCCCGCGTCGCGAGATCCCCGGGACCACGGTGAGCTGCATCGTGCCGACGACCTCGCCGTCGAGCTCGACCACGACCAGCTCGTTGTTCGGGTCGGCGTCGATCGCGGCGAACGCCGCCTCGTGCGCGGGGCCGACCTCCCCCGTCCGGGCCCGGGCGATGGCGTCGTCCGCGATGAGCGCGACCACGCGCGGCAGGTCCGCGGCGACGGCCGTGCGGAACGCGAGGCCCGGCGTCGGCCCGACGGCGGGCGGGGACGAGGTGGTCACGGCCAGCGACCGTAGCACCTCGCCTGCCGAGGTAGAGCCATGGTCAGCCGAGGTAGAGCCGGGTCTGCCGAGGTAGAGCCCTGGTGATGACCAGGGCTCTACCTCGGCGAACCAGGGCTCTACCTCGGCGGTCGGGTCAGGAGCAGGTGAGCTCCTCGTGGGCGACGGTGAAGGTCGAGGTGACCTCCTCGCCGTCGACCACCGCGGTGGCCGTGACGACGGCCTCCCCCGCCGCGGCGGTCTTCGCCCGCGTCGCGAACGACTGGTAGGCGTTCTTCCCGGCCGCGACCTTCGAGAACCCCTTCTCGCCGAACGGCGTGGAGAGCGTCAGGTCCACCGGCACGGCGCCGTCGTTGGTCGCGCGGACCGCGACGTACGCCTTGCCCGCGAGGCAGCGCGGCTGGACCTCGACCGAGACGGGCAGCTCGCCGCGCGCCTGCGGCTGGACGAGCACCGCGACGGTGCGCCCCGGGACGGTCACGGTCCCCGTGGCCGCGTCCCACGTGGTGCCCTGCACGACGGCGTCGCTCCCCTCGGCCTGGACCGGCGAGAGCACGTACTCGCGGCCCACCAGCTCGGACAGCGGGACGGCGACCTCGTCCGGCGAGGCGTTGAACACCGTGAGCAGGCCGTCGAGGGCCGGGTCGACGTCGGCGCCCACGGTGTCGTCCACCGACATCGCGACGACCCCCGGGACCTGGTCCGTCCCGGCACCCGGGAAGGTGACCTTCTCCCGGATGAGGTCCGCGTCGCCGAGCCGGAAGAGCTCGGTCGAGTGCCGCAGCCGCAGGAGGTCCTGCGCCTGCGCCGACGCGGTGGCGATGTCGTCGGGCGACGGCTTGAGCGCCGGGTCCGCGAGGAGCGGGGCCATGAGCGGCCACTTGTCCTCGTTGTCGGCCGCCATCGGCAGGCCCCTGCCGAACCCGTTGTCCTGACCGGTCCAGTCGATCGCGTTGAACCAGTCGCCCGAGTCGTAGCTGTTGCGGTCGAGCGACTTCGACCGCAGCAGGTCCGTGCCCGCGTGCCAGAACGACGGCGTCTGGGAGAGCGCCGCGGTCGCGAGCGAGACCGTGTTCATGCGCACGCGCTCGTCCATGGGCGTGTCCGCCGGGAGCTTGAGCGCGAGCAGGTCGAACAGCGTCTCGTTGTCGTGCGCGTCGACGTAGGTGACGACCTCCTCGGGCGAGTCGGCGTACCCCGCGGGCGAGCCGCGGTAGTCGATCTCGTCGCCGCGCCTCTCCTCGCCCGCCGACGTGACGAGCATGTAGTCGCGCAGGTTGCCCGCGAGGCCGAGGCGCACGAGGTCGGTCTGGTGGCCGAGGTCGGCGTACTCGTCCGCGGAGCCGTCGTTCACCGTCCCCGGCTCCCCCGCCCGGGCGGGCTGCCCGTTCGGGTCGGTCGCGAGGCCCGTGCCGAAGCCCTGCGTGAACGTCGACGCGCCGTCGACGGGCGAGCCGCCGTGCACGGCGTCGCGCAGCCGGTCGGAGAACGTCCCGATGCCCGTGCCGCCGAGCTGGCCCTGCGTGGCCTGCTCGAACAGCGCGTTGCCCGCGACCTCGCCGAAGTCCCAGCCCTCGCCGTACAGGTAGACGGACTCCCCGTCGACGCCGTCCTCAGCGAGCGTGAGCTCGTCGAGCGCGGCCCGGACGTCGAGCATGTTCTGCTTCGAGTGGTGGCCCATGAGGTCGAAGCGGAACCCGTCGACCTTGTAGTCCTTGGCCCACGTGACGACCGAGTCCACCATGAGCTTGCCCGCCATCGCGTGCTCGGTCGCGACGTTCTGGCAGCACGTGCTCGTCTCGACGGCGCCCGTGGTCGGGTTCTGCCGGTGGTAGTAGCCCGGCACGACCCTGTCGAGCACCGACTTCGCGTCCTGCCCGCTCGCCGCGGTGTGGTTGAACACCTGGTCGAGCACGACCTGGAGCCCGGCGCCGTGCAGCGACCCGACCATCGTGCGGAACTCGGCCACGCGCGCGCCGCCGTCCGCGTCGACCGCGTACGACCCCTCGGGCACGGAGAAGTGCCACGGGTCGTAGCCCCAGTTGAAGCCGTCCTGCGCCTGCACCGCTGCGACGGCGGCCTGCTGCTCGGGCGAGTCGGGCGCGAACCCGGTGAGGTCGCCGGTCGTGGCCTGGGCCGCGCGGTCCTCGGGGATCGACGCGATGTCGAACGTCGGGAGCAGGTGCACCGTGGTGAGGCCAGCGTCGGCGAGCTCGCGCAGGTGCGTCATGCCGGCCGAGTCCTCCTCGGCGAACGCGAGGTACGTGCCGCGCCGCTCCGCCGGGACCGTCTCGTCCGCGATCGAGAAGTCGCGCACGTGCAGCTCGTAGATCGTCTGGTCCACCGCGCGCTCGACGACCGGGGCGGGCGTGCCCTCCCAGACGCTCGGGCGGAACGCGGGGTCGTCGAGGTCGACGGCCACGGAGTGCGTCGAGTCGAGCGTGAGGCCGACCGAGTAGGGGTCGGTGACGACGTTCGTCTCGACCGTCCCGGTGCTCGGGACGTAGACCTGCACCTCGTAGAGGTACCGCGCGCCCTTCCAGCCGACGGCCGCGCCGCCGAGCTTCTTGTCGGCCGCCTTGCCGTCGAGGGTCCACGTGCCGTCGGACTGGCGCGTGGCCTCGAACCGGCGCGGGTCGTCGTCGAGCGACGCCCCGGCGGGCCAGGCGAGCACGGTGACGGCCTTCGCCGTCGGGGCCCACAGCGCGAACGACGCCCACTTGCCGTTGGCGTGCCACGAGACGCCGAGCTCGCGCTCGGCCGCGTCCTGCGCGAACAGGTCGTCGACGACGCCGGGCACCTGGACGCCGGTCGCGGCCGTGAGCGCGCCGCCGTCGGCCCGGGTGACGAGGAGCTGGCCCGTGAGCGCGGCCTCGACCGCGGCCCGGCCGACCGGCTCGCCGTCCTCGCCGAGCACGCGCAGCGCGGTGTGCCCGGCGAGGGCCGGGAAGTCCGCGACGACGTCGTCGGGCAGCCCGGCCGGGTCCGCCTGGAGCGTGTACGACGCCGTCCCCTCCGGGACCTGCACGTCGCCGTCGGCGCCGCCCGGGGTGACCACCAGCCCGCCCTCGGGCGCGGCCCACAGGGTCCACTCGTCGCCGGTGCCGAGGTCGTCCGGCCACGCGACGAGGCCCTCGCGCACCCAGTGCGCGGCCTGCTGGCCGGTGCCGGGCAGCGGCGGGTTCGCGACGTCGATCGTCAGGACGTGGGACGCGAGGTCGTAGGAGAACGTGACGTTCTCGCCGTCGCCGACGGAGAACGGGTAGTTCGCCCCGTCGCGCGCGCCGCCGACGCCGTAGTTCTCGGCCCAGCTCAGGCCGTGCGCGACCTTGCCCTCGTACGCGCCGGCCGCGAGGCGGTCGGTCGACCACGTGTAGACGCCGTCGCCGTCGGGGTCCTTGAGCCACGTCGCGAGGCAGTCGGGCGCCCACGTGCCGGGGCAGCCCACCTGGTCCTGGAACGAGCCGGGGAGCGTGACGATCGGGCCCTGGGCCGTGCTGGAGAAGTCCTTGCTCACCGGGTCCCAGTAGAACGTCACGGGGCCCCCGGCCGTCGTGTACGTCGCGTTCGGGCCGTCCGGCACGCCACCGACGCCGTAGTTCACGGTCCACGACCCGTTGATCGCGACCTTGTACTCGTACGTGCCGGCCGGGACGTCGAACGTGCCCTCGTAGACGCCGTCGGCGCGCCGCGTGAGCTTCGCGGCCTCGCAGCCCGGGGCCCAGTCGCCCGCGCAGCCCATGGCCGCGTTGTGGCTCCCGGGCACGGTCACGAGGTCGATCTCGGGCTCGGGCTCCTCGCTGACGTCGCCGCTCACGTCGACCCCGACGCTCGCGAACGTCGACGCGGCGGCGCGGTCGCCGTCCGCGTCGGTCGTCACGGCGCGGTACTCGACGAGCGTGCCCTCGGCGAGGCCCGCGACGTCGTGGAAGACGCGCGGCGTCGTGTCCTCCGCGGTGCCGAGGGCGTGCCACTCGGCGCTGCCGACCTCGCGCCACGCGAACGACGTCTCGGACCACGCGTCCGCGTCGACCGTCGCCGCGACGGGAGCGACGCCCGTCACCGCGGCACCCGCGGCGGGGACGGAGACGGCGATCTCGCCCGACGAGTCGGCCCCGACCTCGCGGTCGGCCCGCAGGACGACCGTGCCGAGCGCGGGGACGGTGACCGTGACGACGCCGTCGGCGTCGGCGGTGACGGGCTGCGCGCCACCCCCGGAGACGGCGCCGTAGAGGACCTCGTACGAGGCTCCCGGCGTGAGGGTCGTGAACGTCGCCGAGCGCTCGGCGGTCGCGTTGTTCAGCGCGACGAGGTGCTCGACCTTCTCCGAGCGGTCGACGCGGCTGAACGCGTACACGCCCGCGCCGTTCTCGACGTAGCGCTCGACCTGGGCGCCGTCCGCCAGCGCCGGGTGCGCCTCGCGCAGCGCGGCGAGCTCGGCGATGTGCGCGTAGAGCGGCGCGTCGGTGCCGAAGCGGTCGACGCTGCCCGCCTGCTCGCCGGTGACGAGCGGCTGGTCGGCGTACTCGGCGACCTGGGTCGCGAACAGGGTCTGGCGCGCGTCCTTGTCGCCGCCCGTGCCCGCGAAGCCCTGCTCGTCGCCGTAGTACACGACGGGCTGCCCGCGCGTGAGGTACATGAGGTCGTGCGCGAGCTCGTCGCGCGCGAGGGGGTCGTCGGTGCTCGCGAGCATGTACCCGACGCGGCCCATGTCGTGGTTGCCGAGGAACGTCGGCAGCGCCTGCGCGTTCGTCGCGGGCGTCGTGTACATGTCGTCGCTCGCGAAGAGCGACGCGAGGCCCTTGGCGCTGTTGCCGCTCGCGAAGCTCGTCGCGGCGGCCTGGAACGTGAAGTCGAGCGTCGAGCTCATGTCGGTCCTGCGCACGTAGGGCGAGAGCTTCGCCGCGTCGGCGTCGTACACCTCGCCGAACATGAAGAAGTCGTCCTTGCCCTGCGCGTGCGCGTAGTCGAGGACCTCGGTGGTCCACGTCTCCCAGAACTCGAAGTTCACGTGCTTGACGGTGTCGATGCGGAAGCCGTCGATGCCGAGGTCGATCCAGTCCTGGTAGACGTCGACGAAGCCGTCGACGACCGTCGGGTGCTCGGTCATGAGGTCGTCGAGGCCGTCGAAGTCCCCGTACGTCACGGACTCCCCGGTCCACGTCGAGTTGCCGCGGTTGTGGTAGAGCGTCGGGTCGTTGAGCCAGGCCGGGACCTTGAGGTCCTCCTTGCCCGCGGGGACGACCGGCGTGTACGGGAACGACGTCGCGGGGTCGAGCGCCGGGAAGTCGCCGGTGCCGGCGAAGTCCGCCGGGTCGAACACGGTGCCCTCGGCGTCCCGGTACGGCGACGTTGCCTGGTCGACGTACGAGTACTGCTGCTCCTCGTAGTCGATCACGTCGGCCGTGTGGTTCGTGATGATGTCGAAGTAGACCTTGATCCCGCGGTCGTGCGCCTCGTCGATGAGCGCCTCGAGCTCGGCGTTGGTGCCGAGGTGCGGGTCGATCTGCGTGAAGTCGGTGATCCAGTACCCGTGGTACCCGGCCGAGGCGTCGGCCCCGGTGCCCTGGACGGGCTGGTTCTTGAACGACGGCGTGAGCCAGATCGCCGTCGTGCCGAGGCCCTCGACGTAGTCGAGGTTCTCGCGCAGGCCCGCGATGTCGCCGCCCTGGTAGAACCCCTTGTTCGTCGGGTCGAACCCGGAGACGAGCGGGTCGTCGCCCAGTCCCGCGGTGTCGTTCGACGGGTCGCCGTTGGCGAACCGGTCGGTCATGACGAAGTAGAAGCGCTCGTCCGATCCGGGCTGGCGCACGGGGGGCACCACGAGGTCGGCGTCCTGCGCCTCGTCGTAGCCGCCTGCGAGCCCGAGCGGCGTGAGGGCGATGCGGTGCGTCGCCTCGTCGAACGTGACACGCACGGTCGCGTCGCCGCCGAGCACGAGCGGCGCGTTGTCCTGGCCGCCGTCGCGCCCGTACGCCTCGTCCCACGCGTCGTCGTAGGCGACCTTGTACTCGTAGGCGCCCGCGGGCAGGTCGAACTCGGCGGACCACACGCCCGCGGCGTCGGTCGGGTCGAGCTCGGTCTCCGCGCACGCGGGGTCCCAGTCGGCGGCGCAGCCGAGCTCGGACTGGAGGTCGCCCACGAGGGCGAGCGTGCGCGCGTCGGCTCCCGCGGCGGGGGTCGCGAGCGCGGCGAGCGTGAGGCCCGCGAGCCCGGAGGTCGCGAGCGCGACGGCGGTGACCGACGCGGTCGCGCGAGCCCCGCGGGGACGTCGGGACGGTTGGTCGGGTGAAGCGGGCGACGGTGTGCGCGGGTCGCGGCGTCGTCGCGGCGTGGAGGTCATGAGGACTCCCTCGTCCGGTGGCTGGTGCGGGGACCGCAGGCGTGAGCAGGCACGGGCCGACAAGAACGCGGGCGACGCCACCGGCAGTGGTCGACGTCGACCGTGGCTTCCTCAGCGTACGGCTGGCTGAACTGTACTGGTTGCAGAAAGTTGCAGCAAGGGTCCGCAACGGCCGTGCCGCCCCGGCGGTCCCGAGCACACGCGCGGGGCCGCCCCCACGGTGCGTCCGTGAGAGGCGGCCCCGTCCGGGAGTCGGGAGCGTCAGCCCGCGAGGTGCCCCCACCGCGACGCGAGGTCCCGCCACGGCCCGACCGCCGCGACGCGCCCCTCGTCGAGCACGACGACGCGGTCGGCGCGCGCGAGCGCCGCGCGCTTCGACGTCGCGCCGATGACGGTCGTGCCGCGCTCGCGCAGCGACGTCCACAGCTCGATCTCGGTCGCCGCGTCGAGCGCGCTCGACACGTCGTCCGCGAGGAGCAGCTCGGCGTCGGTCGCGAGCGCCCGCGCGAGGGCGAGGCGCTGCACCTGGCCGCCCGAGAGGCGCACGCCCCGGTGCCCGATGAGCGCCTCGTGCCCGCCGGCCTCGACGACGTCGCGCTCGAGCCGCGCGGCCGCGACCGGCCCGCGGACGTCGCGCTCGTGACCGAGGCGCACGTTGTCGGCGAACGACCCCGAGAGGACACGCGGCACCTGCGCGACGTGCGCCACCTGGCCCGGGCGCAGGAACGTCTGGGCGTCGACGACGTCCGTGCCGTTCCAGCGGATGCTGCCCGTGTGCTCCATGAGGCCGGCGAGCGCCGACAGCAGGCTCGACTTGCCCGCACCCACCTGACCGAGCAGCAGCACGAGCTCGCCCCGGCGCACCGCGAGGTCGACCCCCTGGACGCCGATCGTGCCGTCGTCGTGCAGCGCCGTGACGTCCTCGAGGTCGAGGCGGTCGAGCGGACGCCGCGGACCGGGCGCGGGCGCGGGCGCCGCGCCCGTGAGGAGGTCGACGCCGTCCGGCAGGTCCATGAGGTCGGTCCCGGCCGCGAACCGGCTCGTCGCGCGCTGCCACGACCGCGTGCCCGGGGCCTCCGTCACGACGGCGCCGGCGACGACGCCGAACCAGCCGAAGCCGGTCACGGCGTTGGCGACGAGGAGCGCCGTCGCGAGGTCCCACGTGCCCGCGAGGAGCCCGGCCCACGCCGCCACGACGCCGAGCTGGATCATGACGAGCGGGACGCCGTCGAGCGCGGCCTGGACACGGTGCTCGAAGATCGCGGCGCGCACGCGGCCCGCGTCGACGTCCCGCAGGTGCGCGTGCACCTGCGGGGTGCGGGCGGCGAGCTTGACCGTGCGCGCCGAGTCGAGCGCCGAGACCAGCGCCCGCCCGAACCGGGCGCGCGCGGCCGACGAGCGCGTGGCCGACCGGCCCGCGATGGGCCGGCCGAGCGCCGACGCGGCGGCCGAGACCACCATGACCGCGAGCAGCACCGCGCCCGCGAGCCACGACCCGCTGAGCAGCGCCGTCACGCCCGCGATGACGAGGCCGTTGACGAGGTCGACCCAGCGGTCCGCGTACCGCACGAAGCGGTCGGCGTCCATGGCGCGCGCCACGACCTCGCCCGGGGGCGTCGCCGTGAGGCGGTGCTGGCGCGTCTGACCGGCCATGACCGCCATGCGCACGCGCAGGAGCACCTCGATCCACCAGCGCGGGTAGACGTAGAGCGCCCACGCGAGGCACAGCGGTGCGACGACGAGCAGCACGGCGAGCGGGACGAGGAGCCGCGCGGGGAAGCCCTCGTCGAGGTCCTGCACCGCGCGGCCCCACAGGAACCCGGTGATCGCGCCCTGCGCGGAGACGAGGCTCGTGGCGAGGAACAGCACGGCGCCCACGACGCCCCACGCCGGCCGCACGAACAGCGCGTGCAGGACGCCGCGCGCGAGCGAGGGCCCGTCGCCCGGGTCGGCGAGCACGGGTGGCGTGCCGCGCCGTCGCCGACCGCCGACGGCGTCGGTCGCGCGGTCGGTGCGGGTCGCGTCCGGCGCCGCGAGCGCGGCGCTGTCCTGCGCGTCGGGCGCGGTGACGCCCTGCGCGTCGGGCGGGGTGTCACCCTGTGCGTCGAGCGCGACGTCGCCCTGCGCGACGCTCGCCGCGAGCAGGTCGCGGTACGGCCCCGCGACGCGCGCGAGCGCCGCCCGCTCCCCCTGCTGCACCACCCGGCCGTGGTCGAGCACCACGAGCAGCCCGGCCCGCTCGATCGTCGTGAGCCGGTGCGCGACGAGCACGCCCGTGCGGCCCGCGAGCAGCCGCTCCGAGGCCGCGACGACGCGCGCCTCGGTCAGCGGGTCCATGCGCGCCGTCGCCTCGTCGAGCACGACGACCTGCACGTCGCGGACCAGGAGGCGCGCGAACGCGACGAGCTGCTCCTCCCCCGCCGAGAGCGACGTGCCGCCCGGGCCGAGCAGCGTGTCGAGGCCGTCGGGCAGTCCCGCCGCCCAGTCGTCGAGCCGCAGCTCACGCACCGCGGCCTCGACGTCGGCGCGCGGCACGTCCGCGAACAGCGCGATGTTCTCCGCGAGGGTGCCCGCGAGGATCTCCGTGCGCTGCGTCACGACCCCGACGGCGGCGCGCAGCGCCTGCAGGTCGAGGTCGCGCACGTCCACGCCGCCCACGAGCACGGCGCCGCGCGGCGGCTCGACCGCGCGCGACAGGAGCGACGCGAGCGTCGACTTGCCCGAGCCCGTGCGCCCCACGAGCGCGACCGTCTGACCGGCAGGCACGCGCAGGGTGACGCCGTCGAGCGCGAACGTGCCCTCCGCGTACGAGAAGTGGAGGTCGCGCAGCTCGATCCCCACGGGCCCCGACGGCAGCGAGCGCCCGCCCGTCGGCTCCGGCTCGACCGCGAGCATCTGCCGGATCCGGGTCAGGGCGCCCAGGCCCTCCTGGATGTCCGGGAGGTGGTGGACCAGGTTGTCGACCTGCCCCACGAACATCGCCGTCACGAGGAACAGCGTGACCAGGCGGTCCACGCCCAGGTCGCCGTCCGCGGCGAGCGCGGCCCCCGCGACGGCGACACCCGCGAGCAGCGACGCGAGCACGAGCCCCGCCCGGCGGAGCATGCGCGACTCGACGACGAGCACCGACTCGAACTTGCGGTGCACGTCCGCCGAGCGCTCGGCGAGCCGCCGCACCGCGAACGACTGCCCGAGGCTCGTGCGCAGGTCGTCACGCGCGGCGACGGACTCCTCGAACGCCGCGGCGTGGTCCGTCCACGCCGCCTCCTCGATCACCTTGCGCCGCGCGATCTCGCCGAGCATCGGGCGCACGATGAACCACGCGACCGCCCCCAGCACCGGGAAGAGGACCCACGCCGGCCACCAGGTGAGGCCGGCGACGACCCACATCGGCAGCACGCCGACGACGGTGCGGCCCGCACCCCAGAGCTGGCGGCGGACGAGCGTGCCGACGGCGTGCGTGTCGTCGTCGACACGGTCGAGCACCTCGCCGACCGCCTGCTCCGTGAGCGTGGCGAGCGGCTGGTGCAGCGCCGCCGTGAGCAGGTCGCCGCGCAGCCGCCCCTCGGCGCGGTCCACGACGCCCGCCCACACGACCTGGCCGGCGGTGTCGAGCAGCGCCGCCCCCACGACGCACACCGCGAGGAGCTGGAGCGTCGCCGTCGTCGGGTCGTCCGCGATCCACCCCGCGACGACCGTGCCGAGCGCGGCACCGACCGCGCCGAGCGTGAGCGCGACGAGCGCGACGACGGCCTGCGGCCCGCGCAGGCGCCGCCAGTCCAGGCGGCGCGCCGGGTCCACCGGCGGGCGCGGCGGGGTCGCCGTCGGGGTCGCGGCCGGGGCGGTCGGGGGGTCGGGGGTCTGCTCGGTCGGCAGGGAGGCGTCGATCATGGCCCGTCGACCCTACGGGTCCGCGCACGCGCGGACGCAGGGAATTTCCGCTCCCCGACGCCCCGCACGCGCGCCCCCGTCCCGCCCCGGACCGCCGCCCGGGGACTACCGCCTCAGACCAGGCCGAGCTGCTCCACGGCCTGCCGCTCCTCCTGCAGCTCCGCGACCGACGCGTCGATGCGCCCGCGCGAGAGCTCCGACAGCTCCAGACCCTGGACGATCTCCCACGACCCGCCCCGCGAGACCACGGGGAACGACGAGATGAGGCCCGTCGGGACGCCGTACGACCCGTCCGACACCACGCCCGCGCTCGTCCAGTCGCCCTCCGGCGTGCCGAGCACCCAGTCGCGCACGTGGTCGATCGCCGCGTTCGCCGCCGACGCCGCCGACGACGCCCCGCGCGCGTCGATGATCGCCGCGCCGCGCTTCGCGACCGTCGGGATGAACGTGTTCTCCAGCCACTCGCGGTCCTGGGCGAGCTGCGCGCCCGGCGTGCCCGCGACGTCCGCGTGGAAGATGTCCGGGTACTGCGTCGCGGAGTGGTTGCCCCAGATCGTCACCTTGCGGACCTCGGACACCGGCACGCCCGCGCGCTTCGCCACCTGCGTGAGCGCCCGGTTGTGGTCCAGGCGCGTCATCGCCGTGAACCGGTCCTTCGGCACGTCGGGCGCGTTCGACGCCGCGATGAGCGCGTTCGTGTTCGCCGGGTTCCCGACGACCAGCACGCGGACGTCGTCCGCCGCGCCCGCGTTGATCGCCTGGCCCTGCGGCTTGAAGATGCCGCCGTTCGCCTCCAGCAGGTCACCGCGCTCCATGCCCGGGCCCCGCGGCCGCGCGCCTACGAGGAGCGCCACGTTCGTCCCCTCGAACGCCGCCGTCGGGTCGTCGAAGATGTCGATGCCCGCGAGCAGCGGGAAGGCGCAGTCGTCGAGCTCCATCGCGGTGCCCTCGGCGGCCTTGACGCCCTGCGGGATCTCCAGGAGGCGCAGGCGCACCGGGGTGTCGGTGCCGAGCATCTGGCCCGACGCGATCCGGAAGAGCAGTGCGTAGCCGATCTGACCGGCCGCGCCGGTCACCGTCACGTTCACGGGGGAAGTCATGCGCTCACTCTCCCACAACGCGCCCCGCTCGGACGCCTCGCACGCCCCGCCGTCGTGGGGCGCGACGCGCCGGGTCACGTCTGGGTGGGCGGACGGCGGGTGACGACGCGCGGGGCCGCCTCTGGGCGGACGGGACGGCTCGTAGCCGGGGTGGGTCACGACGCGCGGGGCCGCCTCTGGGCGGACGGGACGGCTCGCGTGCTCGGGCTGCCGCGCCGTCACCTCCGCCCGTCGTCCTCGCTTCCCGAGCGCGGCTCTGACGCCCTTCGCACCCGACCCGACCCGACCCGACCCGTCCGGGCGTCGCCCCACCCTGGTCACGACGCACCCCGACGCATCGGGAGCCCTGACCACGGCGGCTCACCCGTGCGGCGTCGCCCGCTCGACCCGAGCCGCCCGACTCACCCGGCCGCCGTCGCCTCTCGACCCCAGCCGCCCGACTCACCCGGCCGCCGTCGCCTCTCGACCCCAGCCGCCCGACTCACCCGGCCGTCGTCGCCCGCTCGACCCGTGCGGCGGGCGGCGGCACCGGGAGCGGGGCGCGCAGAGGAGGAGGGCGCGGGTCGTGGCGGGTCTGGCGGGAGGCCGTGAGGAACGAGCGGCCGGATGGAAGACCCGCGCCCTCCTCCTCGGAGCGCCCCGCGAAGGCGACCCCGACCGCGCGCCCTCCCTGCGCGCCCGGGGAAGCGCCCGGGACGACGAACGGCGGCGCCCCCCTGCGAGGGGACGCCGCCGTCGGGCGTGCGAGGAGGGCGGGTCAGCCCAGGCGCGCCTTGAGGTTCTCGTCGAGCGCGGCGAGGAACTCCTCGGTCGTCAGCCACTCCTGGTCCGGGCCGATGAGGAGCGCGAGGTCCTTCGTCATCTTGCCGGACTCGACGGTCTTGATGACGACGTCCTCGAGCGTCTGCGCGAACTCGGTGACCTCGGGCGTGCCGTCGAGCTTGCCGCGGTGCATGAGGCCGCGGGTCCACGCGAAGATCGACGCGATCGGGTTGGTCGACGTCGGCTTGCCCTGCTGGTGCTGGCGGTAGTGACGCGTCACCGTGCCGTGCGCGGCCTCGGCCTCGACGGTCTGGCCGTCGGGGGTCATGAGGACGGACGTCATGAGGCCGAGCGAGCCGAAGCCCTGCGCGACGGTGTCGGACTGGACGTCGCCGTCGTAGTTCTTGCAGGCCCAGACGTAGCCGCCCTCCCACTTCATGGCCGAGGCGACCATGTCGTCGATGAGGCGGTGCTCGTAGGTGAGGCCCTTGGCGTCGAACTGGTCCTTGAACTCGGCGTCGAACACCTCCTGGAAGATGTCCTTGAAGGCGCCGTCGTAGGCCTTGAGGATCGTGTTCTTCGTCGAGAGGTACACGGGGTACTCGCGCTGGAGGCCGTACGCGAACGAGGCGCGCGCGAAGTCGCGGATCGACTCGTTGAAGTTGTACATGCCCATCGCGACGCCGCCCTCCTCGGGCATGGTCACGACCTCGAACTTCTGCGGCTCGGAGCCGTCGGCCGGCTCGAACGTCATCGTGATCTTGCCGGGGCCGGGGACCTTGAAGTTCGTCGACTTGTACTGGTCGCCGTGGGCGTGACGGCCGATGATGATCGGCTTGTTCCAGCCCGGCACGAGGCGCGGGATGTTGGAGATGATGATCGGCTCGCGGAAGACGACGCCGCCGAGGATGTTGCGGATCGTGCCGTTGGGCGAGACCCACATCTTCTTGAGGCCGAACTCCTCGACGCGCGCCTCGTCGGGCGTGATCGTCGCGCACTTGACGCCCACGTTGTACTGCTTGATCGCGTTGGCGGCGTCGATCGTCACCTGGTCGTCCGTCGCGTCGCGGTTCTGGATCGACAGGTCGAAGTACTTGAGGTCCACGTCGAGGTACGGGTGGATGAGGCGGTCCTTGATGAACTGCCAGATGATGCGCGTCATCTCGTCGCCGTCGAGCACGACGACCGGGTTGACGACCTTGATCTTGCCCATGCGCAGATCGCTCCAACTGTCGGGGACTGGTGCCCCCGGGAGGCTGACGGCGACCGGTGCGGCCCGTGGGCCCGGTCCGTCGCACACGAGGGCGTTGCTGACCGCGGTCCAGGGTACTCGACTTCTCGACGTCAAGATACTTTGCGACCGAACGACCACGGCCCGCATCGTGAGACGACGCGCCGGTTCTCAGGTGGTGCACCGCCGATCTTCACGCATCTCCCGGGTCGTGGTGGCAAGATGCCCCCAGATGCCGGAATGGCCGGGCACCTCGGTCAGGCATCGTGCCGTCGTCCCGACGTCCGCCGGTGCCGTACCGGAGCCGGCGGGGCGGGGACCGCCCGATTTCCCACCGAAGCAGACAGGATCATCATGTCCCAGGACACCACCGCTCCCGGCGCACCGGAGGGCATCGCCGACGACGCGCGTCACGCGCCGGCCGAGACCGTCGCCGTCGTCCAGCCCGGCCTCCTCGCGCGCCTCGGCGCCGAGGTCTTCGGCACGTTCTTCCTCGTCCTCGCGATCGTCGGCGTGGCGATGTGGGTGCGGTTCTTCAACGGCAACCTCGTGCTCGCGGTCGCGCTGGCCGGTGGTCTCGCGCTGCTCGCGGCGGTCGCCGCGGTGGGGCACGTCTCGGGCGGCCACTTCAACCCGGCGGTGACGCTGGGTGCCGCGATCGGCGGACGCACCGCGTGGCGCGACGTGCTCCCGTACTGGATCGCCCAGCTCGTCGGGGCGCTGCTCGCGGGTCTGGTGCTCCTCGCCACGATCCCCCGCGCGACGCTCGACGTGCTGCAGCAGAACCAGCTCCTCGACGAGGCGACGACGGGCGCGCTGTTCCGCGCGACGGCGAACGGCTTCGACGAGCACTCGCCGATCGTCGGCACGTTCGGGGGCGCGGCCCAGCAGCTCGGGCTCGAGGTCACGCTGCCGCTCGTCGCGGCGCTGCTCATCGAGGTCATCGCGACCGCCCTGTTCGTCGGCGTGATCCTCGGCGTGACGGACTCGCGCTCACGCAGCACCGTGGCCCCGGTCGCGATCGGCCTCGCGCTGGGCGTGCTCATCCTCGTCGCGGCGCCGTTCACCAACGCGTCGCTCAACCCGGCACGCTCCACGGTCTCGGCCGTGTTCGGCGGCGACTGGGCGCTCAGCCAGCTCTGGGTCTTCTGGGTCGCGCCGCTGCTCGGCGCGGCGATCGCCGGCCTGTTCTACCGCGCGTTCGCGTTCGCCCCGAAGCAGGACGACCTCCTCGGCGAGGAGCAGGTCGTCACGGTGACCGAGGGCGCCCCGGCCGGCGGTGCCTACTCGGCCGGGGCGGCGGCCGGTGCGACCGCGGGCGCCGCGGCGGCGGTCGTCGAGGAGGAGGTCGTCGTGACCGACGAGGACGGCGACGTCGTCGCCGTCGAGGAGGCGGTCGAGGTCGTCGAGGAGGCGGTCGAGGTCGTCGAGGTGGAGGAGCCCGAGGCCGGCTCCGCGGACGACGCCACGGACGCGGACGAGACGCCCAAGGCCTGACCCGCACCGCTCGCCCGACGGGCCCGGACCGCACGCGCGGTCCGGGCCCGTCGTCGTACGAGGCGCCGGATGCGGGGCGGCAGGCGTCAGATCTCGCCCTGGTCGAGGGTCAGCGCGAGGAACGCGATGACGACGGCGGGCGCGAGGAAGAAGAAGACGTCCAGCCCGCGCGAGCGCACGGTGATGCCGACCGGTCCCGGGCCGGGGATCGTCGCGCGGCACAGCCCGGCGACGGCGAGGAGGCCGGCGAGCGTGAAGCACCCGGCGCGCGCCCCGACGAGCATCGTCACGGCCGTCGCGACCGCGACGCCCGCGAGCACGAGCCACATCGCGGGCTGGCGGGACGGCGCGAGGCTCGCGGGGGGCTCGGGCACCCGGGGCGGGGTCGCGTCGTCGTCCCACGCGGGGTCGTGCGCGGACCCGGGGCCGTCCGGGGCGTCGTCGTCGACGTGGTGCCACGCCGGGACGAGCGGCGGGCGCGGCGGGTGCTGCGTGCCCCCGTCGGCGGTGACGTCGCTCACGCTGCTGCACCTTCCACGCCCGGAAGCCTACCGTCGTGGCCTAGCGTGACGTGCATGGCGTCCGTCGAGCATGCCCTTCCCGCACCCCGGCCCTCGGCCCCGTCCGCGCCGTCCCTGGGCCCGTCGTCGTCCGTCGTCGTGGTCGGGGCCGGCCTCGCCGGCGCGCAGACGGTCGGCGCGCTGCGCCGCCAGGGCTACGCGGGCCGGGTCACGCTGCTGGGCGCCGAGGGCGTGCCCCCGTACGACCGCCCGCCGCTGTCGAAGGAGCTCCTGAGCCGCCCGAGCCCGGCGTGGCTCGCGGAGGACCTCGGCGTCGACGTCGAGGCCCTCGCGGACGACGTGCGCCTCGCCGACCCGGCGGTGCGGGTCGAGCGGCACGACGCGGCCGGGCGGGCGCCGTGGGAGGTCACGACCCGGGCGGGTGAGCGCGTCGCCGCCGACCACGTCGTGCTCGCGGTCGGCTCGACACCGCTCCTGCCCGGCGGGTGGGACGGCGCGCGCCTCCTCCACACGGTCGACGACGCCGAGGCCCTGCGCGGCGCGCTGCGCCCGGGGCTGCGGCTGGTCGTGGTCGGCGCGGGGTGGATCGGCGCCGAGATCGCCGGGGTGGCTGCCGGGGCGGGCGCCCGCGTGACGGTCGTCGAGGCCGCGCCGACGCCGCTGCGTCGCCAGCTCGGCCCGGTCGTCGGCGCGCACCTCGCGCCCTGGTACGCGGCGGCGGGCGCGGAGCTCGTGACCGGTGCGCTCGTGGCCGAGGTCCGGCCCGACGGCGTCCGGCTCGCCGACGGGCGCGAGCTCGCTGCGGACGTCGTGCTGGCCGCGGTCGGCGCGCGGCCCGCGACGGACTGGCTCGACGGCCAGGTCCCGCGCGACGCGCGCGGCAGCGTGCCCGTGGACGCGTCGGGGGCGGTCCGCGGCCTTCCCGGACTGTGGGCCGTCGGCGACTGCGCGACGCGCGAGCACCCGGTGCTCGGCGCCGTGCCGGGCGGCCACTGGTCGGCCGCCCTCCACGACCCGGACGCGACCGTGGCCGCGATGCTCGGCGCGGCGCCCGAGGGCCCGGGCCACGCGCCGTACGTGTTCTCGCAGCAGCTCGGCCACGACCTCGCGCTCTTCGGCGTGCCCGCAGAGGACGACGAGGTGCTCCTGCGCGGCGACCCCGCGGGCGGGACGTCGGGCCACGACGGCTGGGCCGCGTTCTACGTCCCCCGGGGCTCGCTCGGCGACGGCCCGGTGGCGGGCACGGACCCGGCGTCCGGCCCGACGGCGGAGCCCGCGCCGGGCGGCCGGGTCGCCGAGGTCCGGGCGGTGCTCCTCGTCGACTCGCCGCGCGACGTCGGCCCCGTCCGCAAGGCGATGAACCGCACGGGCCACCTGCGCGTCGACCTCGACGTCGCGCTCGACCCGACCCGGCGCCTGCGCGACGCCCTGCGCTGACCGACCGGCCGCCGACCCCACCACCGCCGAACATGTCGTTACGGCGCGTCCCGGGCGGGTGACGTGCCGCAACGACATGCTCGGCCGTCAGTGCGCGAAGTGGCGCGTTCCCGTGAAGTACATCGTCACGCCCGCCGCCCGCGCGGCCTCGATCACCTCGGCGTCACGGATGGAGCCTCCCGGCGCGACGACGGCGCGCACGCCGGCGTCGAGCAGGATCTGCAGGCCGTCCGCGAACGGGAAGAACGCGTCGGACGCCGCGACGGCGCCGCGGGCGCGCTCCTCGCCGTCGGCGAGGGTGTTGGCGCGCTCGACCGCGAGGCGGCACGAGTCGACCCGGTTGACCTGGCCCATGCCGACGCCGACGGCCGCGCCGTCGCGCGCGAGCAGGATCGCGTTGGACTTCGCGGCGCGGATCGCGCGCCAGGCGAACGCGAGGTCGGCGAGGGTCGCGTCGTCCGCGGCGTCGCCCGTGACGAGCGTCCAGTGCTCAGGTGCGTCGCCGCCGGTGACGGTGCCGTCGGCGTCGGTCACGACGGCGTCGACCCGGTCGGCGCTCTGCACGAGGAGTCCGCCGCTGACGGGGCGCGTCTCGACGGCGGCCGTCGGCGGCGCGTCGACGACGAGGAGGCGGATGTTCTTCTTGGCCTGCAGCACCTCGAGCGCGTCGGGCTCGAACCCGGGCGCGACGACGACCTCGGTGAACACGGGCGCGATCTGCTCGGCGGCCGCCCTGGTCACCACGCGGTTCGCGGCGATCACGCCGCCGTACGCGGAGACGGGATCGGTCGCGTGGGCGCGCGCGTGGGCCTCGGCGACGTCGGCGCCGACGGCGATGCCGCACGGGTTGGCGTGCTTGATGATCGCGACGGCGGGCTCGTCGTGGTCGTGCGCGGCGCGCCACGCGGCGTCGGCGTCCACGTAGTTGTTGTAGCTCATGGCCTTGCCGTGGAGCTGCGTCGCCTGGGCGAGACCGGTCGCGCCGTGGCCGGCCGTGTAGAGCGCGGCACGCTGGTGCGGGTTCTCGCCGTAGCGCAGCACGTCGGCACGGTCCCACGTGGCGCCGATCCAGGCGGGGAAGCCCGTGCTGACGGTCCCGCCGTCGGTCTCGACGGCGTCGGTGGGCGCGACGACGCTGCCCATCCACGACGCGACCGCGACGTCGTAGGTCGCGGTGTGGACGAACGCCGCGGCGGCGAGCGCCTTGCGCTGCGCGTAGGTGAAGCCGCCGGCCTGCACGGCCGCGACGACGTCGCCGTACCGCGCGGGGTCCACGACGACGGCGACGCTCGGGTGGTTCTTGGCCGCGGCGCGGACCATCGAGGGCCCGCCGATGTCGATCTGCTCGACGACCTCGTCCGGCCCCGCGCCCGAGGCGACGGTGGCCGCGAACGGGTAGAGGTTGACCACGACGAGCTCGAACGGCGCGATGCCGAGCTCGTCGAGCTGCGCGAGGTGGTCCGCCTTGCGCGAGTCCGCGAGGATCCCGGCGTGCACGCGCGGGTGCAGCGTCTTGACGCGGCCCTCGAGGCACTCGGGGAACCCGGTGAGGTCCTCGACCTTGGTCACGGGGACACCCGCGCCCGCGATGGTGGCGGCGGTCGAGCCGGTGGAGACCAGCTCGACGCCCGCGGCGTGGAGCGCCGTCGCGAGCTCGACGAGGCCGGTCTTGTCGTAGACGCTGAGGAGCGCGCGGCGCACGGGCCGCTGCGCGTCGTCGGCGAGCTGGACGTCGGGGGCGGAGGGCGCGGGATGGGACATGACGAGGGGCTCCTCTGGGTCGCGGTCGCTGCGACGGACCTGGCCGTCGCGAGTGGCAGAACCCAGGCGCCCAGGCGGTCGACGCACCAGCAGGTAGATCCGGCCGCTCCCCGGTGGTCGTTCCCACCCTCGCCAGTCGCGGCCGCCGCCCAGTCTAGCGGCCCGGCCCCGACGACCCGGGCTCGTCCGGCGCGACGCCCGCCGTGGCTCCCGGCACCGCGCCCGACGCGGCGAGGGCGACGGCGTCGTCGGCCCAGGTGTCGGGCGTGCCGACCCGCCAGAGTGGCCGGACCGTGCTGACGACCGCGACGGTGACCACGAGGAGCCCTGCGAGCACCGCGAGCGCGGTCCCGAGACCGCACCGGTCGAGGAGCCCGCTGCCGACCAGCGGGACGAGCGGGCCCGCCGCGAGGCCGGTGAGCCCGAGCACGGACGAGAGCCGGCCCTGGAGCTGCGGCGGCGTGACAGCCGCGGCGTACCCGGACAGGCCCGCGTTCACCGCCGGGACGAGCAGGAGGGCGATCGGCAGCACCGCGAGGTAGGCGGCGTACGACTCCAGGACGGCCATGACGACGGCCCCCGCGGCGAGCACGCCGAGGGCCGCGACGACGAGCAGCCCGGCGCGCACCCTCGCGACGAGCCGCGGCGCGAGCACCGCCCCGACGAGCACGCCCACGCCGACCGCGAGATCGACGAGGCCGATGAGCAGCGGGGCCGTCCCCGTGCGCACGAGCTCGAGGTTGATGCCGACCATGAGTCCGCCGAACGCGACGTTGATGACGACGAACAGGCCGAGCAGCGCGCGGAACAGCGGCACGGACCACACGAAGCGCAGCCCTTCGCGCAGCGCCGCGACGGGCCGGGTGGTGCGCGCCGCCGCGACGTCGCCGTTGAGCGGCTCGCGCACGAGCCACGTGCACACCGCGGTCGCCGCGTGCCCGATCGCGGCCCCGGCGAGCGGGACGGCGTGCGCGACGGCGTAGAGCGCCCCGCCGATCGGTCCGGCGAGCAGGCTCGCCACCGCGTCCCTCCCCTGGACGGCCGCGAGCGCCGTCGGGAGCTGCGGCACCGGGACCACCGAGCGGAACGCGCCGCTCGTCGCCGGGTCCACGAGCGCGCCGACGACCGAGGCTCCGAACAGGACGGCGGCGAGGTGCCACGCGGAGAGCGACCCGGTGCCGGCGGCCACCGCGACGGTCGTCCAGAGCAGCGCCCCGACGGTCGCCGCGGCCACGACGAGGCGGCGGCGGTCCACGCGGTCCGCGACGACGCCGGCGGGCAACGTGGCCAGGAGCGCGCCCACCTGCCCGACGGCGGCCACCACCCCGGCCTGGACGACGGACCCGGTGAGGCCGTACGCCACGAGGGGCACGGCGAACAGCGCCACCCCGGCTCCGAGGGACTCCGCGGTCAGCCCGGTCATGAGCAGCAGGTACGACCGGTTGCGCAGGAGCGACGGCGGGGCGCCCGTGCCGGGGTCGAGGTCGCCCGAGGCGTCGGGCGCCGGTGGCGACGCGAGGGACGGACGGCTCTCGGCGGAGGGCGGGGTGGACATGGCGGCAACGTACATGCGCAACTCACGTTGCGCAATCTCCATTGCGCAACGTCGGGTGTGCACATGCCTCGCGCGCCGCTCGCGTTGCTAGCCTCGCCCTGTGCTCGACACCTTCCGCGTCCAGGACCCCGCGGCGCTGCGCGCGATCGCGCACCCCATGCGCCAGCGGATCCTCATGGAGCTCGCCGTCCTCGGGCACGCGCGCGCCGCGGACCTCGCCCGGGCCATCGGGGAGCCCGCGAACTCGGTGAGCTTCCACCTCCGGGTCCTCGCCCGGGCGGGGATGATCGTCGAGGCCCCCGAGCACGCCCGGGACCGGCGGGACCGCGTCTGGAAGAACGTCGCGGAGAGCTACACGGTCGAGCCCGGCACGCCGGACGCCGTGCGCCAGGTCGTGCGCCCCGCGCTCGCCTGGGTCGAGGAGACGCTGCGCCGCGGGAGCGGGACCGCCCCCCGGGAGGACCGCATCTTCGCGCTGAGCGCGCTCGTGCTCACGCCCGACCAGGCGTCGGCGATGACGCGAGAGATCGAGGAGCTCGTCGAGCGTTGGTCCGCGCGCTCGGTCGACGAGGGTCGCGCGAGCCCCGACGCGCCGCGCGAGACCTACCAGCTCCTCGCGGTGCTCGCGCCGCGCGACGCCGGCCCGCCCGCCGAGCGGTGAGATCGGCGCTTCCTTGCGAGATCGGCAGCCCGGACCGCCGATCACGGACGGACGTGCCGATCTCGGACGGACGTGCCGACCTCAGTCGGTCAGGACGCCCCGCCGAGCACGACGCGACGACCCTCGATGCGCATGCCCTCGCGTGCGACGCGGCCGACGGTCTCGACGAGCAGGGCCCGCTCGGCGACCTTGATGCGCTCGTGCAGCGACTCCTCGTCGTCGCCGTCCTCGACCGGGACCGCGACCTGGGCGACGATCGGGCCGGTGTCCACGCCGTCGTCGACCACGTGCACGGTGCACCCGGTGACGCGCACCCCGTACGCGAGGGCGTCACGGACCCCGTGCGCGCCCGGGAACGACGGCAGGAGCGCCGGGTGGGTGTTGATGGTGCGGCCCGCGAAGCGCCCGACGAACGCAGGCCCGAGGATCCGCATGAACCCGGCGAGGACGACGAGGTCCGGCCGGAAGACGTCGACGGCCTGCGCGACGGCCTCGTTCCACGCCGCCCGGTCGGCGAAGTCCCCGGGCGCGACGGTCACGGCGGCGACGCCCGCCCGGCGCGCGAGGTCGAGCCCGCCCGCGTCGGCCTTGTCGGAGACGACGCCGACGACGCGCGCGCCGTACGCCGCGTCGTCGTGCGCGGCGAGGATGGCCGCGAGGTTGCTGCCCGCGCCCGAGACGAGGACGACGACGCGGGCTGCGGAGGTGGACTCGACGGGGTGGCCGGACGGCGTCTGCACGGTGCTCCTGCGGGGCTTCGGTCGGGTGGGTCGGCGTCGGTGCGGCGCCGGGGCGCCGGTCGGGCGGGACGGGGCGGGCACCCTCCCGGGCACCCGGCGTCCGATGGGAGAATGTACCGCGAGCCGCCCGACCGACCGAGGAGCCGCCCGTGGGCAACCCGTACGCACCGCCCCGTCCCGACGCGCCGCAGCGGCCCCGCCCCGAGCCGCCGCAGCCGCCGGACGACGGCGCGCGTCCGGAACCGCCGGTCCCGCCGGGCGCCGGGCACGGCCCGTCGGGTCCCGTGCCCCCGCCCCCGCCCGGCTCCCCCGCCGACCGCCGCCCGCCCGCACCGGAGCCCGCGGAGCCGGACCCGGAGCTCGCCCGGCAGGCGACGCGGCGCACCCTGCACTTCGGCCTGCTCCTGCTCGCCGTGATCGTCGTGAGCACGATGCCGTTCCCGTGGCAGGCGGTGAGCCTCGCGCTCGCGCTCGGCGCGATCGTCGTGGGCGTCCGTGCGCTCCTGACCGTGTGGCGCGCGCGTGTGCGCGGCGCGCTCGTCCCGGCGCTCGGCATCGGCGTGGGGCTGTCGGCGATGCTCGCGCTGCAGATGGTCTCGACGCTCGTCACGTGGGACGTCGCGCTCGCCCACCAGCAGTGCCTCGACGGTGCGATCACGGTCGCCGCGGAGAAGCGCTGCGACGTCGAGCGCACCCAGGCGCTCGAGGAGAAGCTCGCGCGCTGGTTCCCCGCGCCCGCGCCGACGTCGACCTGACCCGAGGGCGCCCCTCGCTCAGTCCTCGGTGCGGCGTCGCCCGAGGACGTCGAGCCGGGCGGCGAGCACCGCGAGCGCGGCGCCGCCGCCGATCTCGGCCGCGGCGAGCGCGCCCACGACGAGCGCGTCGGCCCCGACGACCTCGAGCCGGCCGGGCCCGACCGCGCCGCCCGCGAGCCAGCTCACGAGCCCGGCGAGCAGCCCGGCGCCGACCGCCGTGCCCGTGACGGCGAGGCACACGTCGAGCCAGGGCACGTCGTCGTCGGGGTGGGTGCCCGTGGCGTCGCGCAGCCGACGCTGCACGAAGAGCCCGGCGACCACCCCGAGCGCCACGACGACGGCCGGCACCCACGGTGTCAGGGGGTTCGTCCAGTCGTCGCCGGGCAGCGCCCCGAGGAGCGGGATCGCGGGCAGCGCGCCGGGCTGAGAGCCTGTCGGCGCGAACGTGCTTCCCTCGCCGACGGCGAAGCCCGGCCCGACGAGCCAGGCCCCCGCCCACGCGACGAGGTTGGGCAGCACGGCGAGCTGCGCGACCGCGAGCACGATCCCCCCGATCGTCCCGGGCACGAGGCCGGCGACGATGTCCGCGGACGTCGCGCGCCCCGCCACGAGCCAGGCCCCGACCACGACGGCGGACACGCCCGCGAGGAGGCTCGTGCCGAGCAGTCCGCCGCGGAGCCCGAGCCGCAGCGAGGGCGGCACCCAGCGGTCCAGCCGCTGCGTGAGGTCACCGACGAGCGGGGCGTCCGGGCGTGCGAGGATCCCCGCCCCGAGTCCGAGCCCGCCCACGAGCGCGCCGCCCGCGACCGCGACCCCGAGACCCCACGGCGGCGTCGAGCCGGCGAGGAGCGCGACGCCCAGCGTCGCGAGCGCGTACGTCGCCGTCCCGGCGGCCCACGCGGCGGTCGAGGTGTACGCGGACCGGCGCGCGGACGCGAAGCAGCAGAACAGGGCGAGCGCGGTGAGGCCGAGCGGGACGAGCGTGACGGTCGTGCCGCTCGCGACGAGCGGGACCCCGTGGCCGAGCAGCCAGAAGCCCGCGGCGATCGTCACCGACTGGCCCCACCCGCTGCCCTCCGACGTCCCGTTCGACGAGCCGAGGAAGGCCACGACGCCCGGCAGGACGACGACCGCGAGGGACAGCACGAACGCCTGCAGCGCGGCGAGCACCCCGGAGGGACCGCGCCGGACCACCACCGGTGCTGGTGCCGGGCTGCCGTCCACGGTGCGCGTGCGCGCACCACGCGTCGTGCTGGTGGTGCTCATGGTGCCTATCGTCGTCGATCGGGAGGTCGGTTCGTGACATTCGCCCCGGCGCGCCAGACTACCCGCGCCCCGCGATGCCCCCGCGCCGGGCGCTGCGCACCCGTGGCCGTGGCCACGACGCCAGGGGGCCACGACGCCAAGGGCCACGACGCCGGGGTCGGCGACGCCGTGCCGGACGCACGACGCCCCGCGACCGGAGGGTCGCGGGGCGTCGGGTGCGGGTGGCGCCGGCGTCACGTTCCGGCCGCGGACCCCGGTGTCAGGCGAGGACCTCGCGCAGGAGCGCGGCGGTCTCGGACGGCGTCTTGCCGACCTTCACGCCGACGGCCTCCAGGGCCTCCTTCTTCGCCTGGGCGGTGCCCGCCGAGCCGGAGACGATGGCGCCGGCGTGGCCCATCGTCTTGCCCTCGGGCGCGGTGAAGCCCGCGACGTAGCCGACGACCGGCTTCGTGACGTGCTCCTTGATGTAGGCCGCGGCACGCTCCTCGGCGTCGCCGCCGATCTCGCCGATCATGACGATCGCCTTGGTCTCGGGGTCGTTCTCGAACGCCTCGAGCGCGTCGATGTGCGTGGTGCCGACGATCGGGTCGCCGCCGATGCCGATGGCGGTCGAGAACCCGAGGTCCTTGAGCTCGTACATCATCTGGTAGGTCAGCGTGCCCGACTTGGACACGAGACCGACCGGGCCCTTGCCCGTGATGGTGTGCGGGGTGATGCCGGCGAGCGACTCGCCCGGCGTGATGATGCCGGGGCAGTTCGGGCCGATCATGCGCGTCTTCTTGCCCTGGAGGTAGGCCCAGACCTCGGCCGTGTCCTGGACGGGCACGCCCTCGGTGATGACGACGATGAGCGGCATCTCGGCGTCGATCGCCTCGATCGCGGCGTCCTTGGTGAACGCCGGCGGGACGAACAGGACGGACACGTTCGCGCCCGTCTCGGCCATCGCCTCGGCGACGGTGCCGAACACGGGCAGCGTGACGTCGTTGCCCTCGTGGTCCTTGTGCGTGACGGTCGTGCCGGCCTTGCGCGCGTTGACGCCGCCGACGATCTGCGCGCCCGAGTCGAGCATGAGGGCGGTGTGCTTGGCACCCATCCCGCCGGTGATGCCCTGGACGATGATCTTGGAGTCGGAGTTCAGGTAGATCGACATGGTGTTCTCTGTCTCAGCTTTCCGCGTCTTCGGGCGATCAGGCGTTGGCCAGCTCGGCAGCCTTGTCGGCCCCGCCGTCCATGGTCTCGGCGAGGGTCACGAGCGGGTGGTTCGCCTCGCGCAGGATCGCGCGGCCGAGGTCCACGTTGTTGCCGTCGAGACGCACGACGAGCGGCTTCGAGGCCTCGTCGCCGAGGATCTCGAGCGCGCCGACGATGCCCTTGGCGACCTCGTCGCACGCGGTGATGCCGCCGAAGACGTTGACGAACACCGACTTGACCTGCGGGTCGCCCAGGATGACGTCCAGGCCGTTCGCCATGACCTGCGCGTTGGCGCCGCCGCCGATGTCGAGGAAGTTGGCGGGCTTCACGCCGCCGTGCTTCTCGCCCGCGTACGCGACGACGTCGAGCGTGCTCATGACGAGCCCGGCGCCGTTGCCGATGATGCCGACCTCGCCGTCGAGCTTGACGTAGTTGAGGCCGTTCGCCTTCGCCTTGGCCTCGAGCGGGTCGGTCGACTCCTTGTCCTCGAGCGCGGCGTGGTCGGGGTGCCGGACCTCCGACGCGTTGTCGTCGAGCGTGACCTTGCCGTCGAGCGCGACGATCGAGCCGTCCTCGGTGCGGACGAGCGGGTTCACCTCGACGAGCGTCGCGTCCTCGGCCGTGAACACGGTCCACAGCTTCTGGACGACCGCCGCGACCGGCGCCTTGAGCTCCTCGGCGAAGCCCGCCGCGTCGACGATCTCGCGCGCCTTGGCCTCGTCGATGCCGACGATCGGGTCCACCGCGACCTTCGCGAGCGCCTCGGGACGCTCGACCGCGAGCTGCTCGATCTCCATGCCGCCCTCGACGGAGCACATGGCGAGGTAGTTGCGGTTCGAGCGGTCCAGCAGCACCGAGAAGTAGAACTCCTCGGCGATCTTGGCGCCCTGCGCGATCATCACGCGGTGGACCGTGTGGCCCTTGATGTCCATGCCGAGGATCTCGGACGCCTTCTCGGCGGCCTCCTCGGGCGAGTGGGCGAGCTTGACGCCGCCGGCCTTGCCGCGGCCGCCGGTCTTCACCTGGGCCTTGACGACCACGGTGCCGCCGCCGAGCTTCTCGGCGCCCGCGCGGGCCTCCTCGGGCGTCGTCGCGACGACCCCGCCCAGCACGGGCACGCCGTGCTTCTCGAAGATGTCGCGCGCCTGGTATTCGAACAGGTCCACCCTGCTGCGTCCTTCCGTCTGATGCGCCGTGTGCGGCATGACCGATGTCTCGACATCAAGACATCCCCCTACAGGGTAGCCCGCGAAGCCGAGCGCTCCTATCGCGGGCCGACCCCCGGCCGCCGACGACGCGTGTTTCGTTCGTCACGCGGCGGCAGCGCTCCGGGCACGGCGCGCGCCCCGCGGGGGCTCAGCCCGAGACCGGGACGTCCACGAACCGGATGGGCGTGCTGCCGTCCGTGACGGACGTCGACCCCTCGGGCACGTCGACGACGACCGTGTCGGAGCCCCGGTCGGGCCAGACCACGCTGACGACCGACGTCGTCCCCGACGCCAGCGAGCCGACCGCGGCGTCCGCGAGGACGTTCCTGGCCGAGATCTCGTAGAGGTCCTCGTCGACGAGGTAGTCCACGGGATAGACCCGCACCCCGCCGTCGAGCAGGGTCACGTTGCTCGCGCCGAGCAGGCCCAGGCCGAGGTCGCCCCGGCCGTCGCGGACGGAGCCGAGGACGCTGACGAAGGGCGCCTGCTCGGCGCCGTCGTTGCGCACGGCGAGCTCGCCCACGAGGTATCCGCCGACGCGCCGCACCCCGAGCAGCTCGACGTGCAGGCGCTGCACCCCGCCGACGCCGTCGCCGTGCAGGACGACGGCGCCGCCCAGGCCCTCGATCGTCGGGCCCTCGGCCGGGACGAGCCCGTCGCCCGCGGGCGCCTGGACCGTCGCGGCGTCCGTGGCGGGCGTGAACTCGACGGTCACGCGGCGGTTGAGCGCGCGCGCCTCCTCGGTCGCCTCCGTCGTGAGGGGCTCGCTCTCGCCCCGTCCCTCGACCCGGACGTCGAACCGCCCCAGGTCGGCGATCTCGGCCAACCGGTCCGCGACGGCCCGCGCGCGCCGCTCCGAGAGCTCCTGGTTCGCGGCCTCCTCGCCCTGGTCGTCGGTGTGCCCGACGACGACGAGCTCGCCGTCGGCCGCGAGCGCGAGCTGCGCGACGACCGCGTCGAGCGCCTCGTCCGCGCCTGGGCCGATCACGGCGGAGTCGACGTCGAAGAGGACGTCGGAGTCGACCACGACGCTGACCACGTCGTGCGCGTCGCGCGTGCGCACGGCGTCGCCGGCCGTGGTGCTGAACGTCTCGAGGTAGGCGGAGGGCGCGACGACGCCCGCGAGGTCACCCGACGAGAGCTCCGCGACCGGGACGGTCAGGCCGTCCGCGTCCGCCGCCTCGACGACGGGCACGTCCTCGACCAGGCCGACGGCCGGGACGAGCACCGAGGTGGTGGCCGTGGGCGGGGCGTCGAACGCGACGTGCCCGACGACGGGCTCACGGCCGGGCGAGAGCATGTACTCCTCGCCCATCGACGCGAGCGCGGCCCCGTCCGCGGTCCGTGCCGCCTCCCGCACGACGCCGGCCTCCAGGTCGACGAGCCGCACGCCGTCGAACGAGTCCTCCTGGGTGAGCGCCCGGTTGGCGAACACGAACCCGGCCATGACCGCCTCGTCGCCTCCGGTGGCCTCGACCTCGACCCGGAGCACCGCGAGGTCGCCGTCCACGGCGACCGGCCCGACCCTCGCCTCGACGTCGACGCCGCGCACGTGGCCCTCGACCACGACCGGCGTGGGGTCCGTGGACCGGGCGGGCGCCACCGCGCCCTCTGCCGCCGACGTCTCGCCGCCGTCCCCCTCGGGGCTGGTCGTCGTCCCGCACCCGGCGACGAGCGTCGCCGCCGTCGCGCACGCCGTGAGCGCCAGGAGCGCGCGTCGTGCGCGTCCCCCGGGCGCGTCGGACCGCTGCTGCATCGTGTCCTCTTCCGTGGTCGTCGGTGTGCCCCTGCGCCCTCGGACGCCGGCGCGGCGCCACGACCCTAGTGGACCGCGCGCGCCGTCCGGGACCGCCCGACGCCTGCCGTCAACACAGGTTGACACGTCGGGTGTCGTCAACCTAGATTGACAGCCATGGAACCCGTCGACATGGACGCCGCGAGCAGCACCGACCCGGACGTGGGTCTGCGCGCCGTGCGGTCGCTGCGCGTGCTCGCCGAGCGCCTCGAGGCGCTGCAGGTCGAGAACGCGCGCTCGCTGGGCTGGTCGTGGCAGGAGATCGCGGACCGGCTCGGCGTGACCCGCCAGGCCGTGCACAAGAAGTACGCGGCGTCCCGTAGCACCAGGAGGTCATGACATGTTCGAACGCTTCTCCGGCGACGCGCGGGCGACGGTCGTCGAGGCCCAGACGCACGCGCGCGAGCGCGGCGACGACGCCATCGACGCCGTCCACCTGCTCCTCGCCCTCGCCCACCAGCCGGGCGGCGTCGCCGCGAGCGCCTTCGCCGCCGTCGGGGTCACGCCCGACGCGGTCGACCGGCACGCCGCCGCACTTGGAGCCCGCGACGACCTCGACGGCCCCGCGCTCGCGTCGCTCGGGATCGACCTCGACGCGGTCCGCGCGCGGACGGACGCCGCGTTCGGCGCGGGCGCGCTCGACCGGCGCCGGCACACCCGTCGCGGGCACCTGCCGTTCACGAAGGAGGCGAAGAAGACGCTCGAGCTCTCGCTGCGCGAGGCGGTCCGCGTGGGCTCGCGGTCCATCGACTCCGGCCACGTGCTCCTCGCCCTCGTCCGCGTGGACGGGACGACGGCGCACCGCACCCTGGTCGCGGTGCTCGCCGAGGCGGGCAGCGACCTCGACGGCCTGCGCACCGCGCTCGCGACGGAGCACCGCGCCGCGTCCTGAGCCCGAGCCTCGCCCCCCTCCCCCGGGGACGCGCGAGGCCCGTGCGAGGGACCGGCGCTACGCGCGCGGTCGCAGGACCAGCAGGTCGCCGATCTCGCAGCCGAGCGCGTCGCAGATCGCGGTCAGGGTCGAGAAGCGGACGGCCCGCGCGCGGTCGTTCTTGAGCACCGAGAGGTTCACGACCGTGACGCCGACGAGCTCGGCCAGCCGGCTGAGCGTCATGCCGCGCTCCTCGAGGAGCTCGTCGAGCCGGCAATGGACCCGGCCGACCTCCTCCTCGGGCGGCATCAGACGAGCCCCTCGGTCTCGCGCTGGACCCGCTCCCCCACGCGCATCGCACCCGCGACCGCTCCGAGCGCGATCGCGACGAGCAGGAGCCCGAGGGGGAACGACGCCACGAACACGGCGCCGGGGTCCGCTTCCGCCCCGCCGAGGGCGGCGCGCGCCGCGTCGCCGACGGCCGTCGTCGCGCCGACCTGGACGAGCCACGCCACGATCAGCGCGACGCACGACACGAGCACGAGCCGCGTGGTCCCGGCCGTGAACGCCGCCCCGCGCACCACGCGCCGGCAGAACAGCGCGAGGCACACCGCGGTGACGCCGTACGCCGCGGGCACGAGCACCGCCTCGAGCAGCGCGACGCCCGTCGCGAGGCCGGGCAGGTGCGGCACCTCGACGACGACCGATCCCGCCGTGGCCGGGACGTCCGCGCCGCCCGGCCCGAGGGGTGCGCGCAGCGTCTCGTCGCCCGTGAGCTCGACCCGCACCGGGACGGGCCCGGCCCCGAGGAGCTCGGCGACGCGCCGCACCACGGCGACGACGGAGCCGACGACGACGAGCGCGGCGACGACGTACGTCACCACGACGTCGGTCCGGTCGAGCTCGACGAACGAGAAGCGCTGGCGTTCGGTGGCGGGCACCGTTCCTCCTGGGGTCGCTGACCGTCGCGTATCGACGATCGATAACATCGAGAAACGATAACAACGATGATCGATATGCGCGACCCTCGACCCCGACCACGGGTGGACGCTCGTGCGCCCCGGGTCGGGCGACGGTCGGACGACGGCGCTCGTGCGGCGACCTAGCGTGGCTCCGTGCCCGCCACCGAACCCGCCGCCCGCACGGCATCCGCCGCCCTCCCCTCGTCCGCGCCGAGCCGACCCGTACCGGCCGACGGAGCGGCCCGCACCGCGGTGCGCGCCCTCGTCGTCGTCGCCGCGTCGTTCCTGCTGGGCGGCCTCACGTCGTACGCGCAGGGCTTCCTGCCGGACGCCGCGAGCCCGTTCGCCAACTCGTCGAGCGGGTGGACCGTGCTCACGGTGCTGCTCGTGGCGTGGTTCGCGGGCGCACCCCGCGCCCGGACGTGGCACGCCGCGGTGCTCGGGGCCGCGAGCTTCGTGCTCCTCGTGCTCGGGTACACCGTGGCCGCCGACCTCCGCGGCTTCGTGTACCACCCGCTGCTGTTCGGGCTGGTCGGCGTCGTCGCGGGCCCGTTCGTCGGCGTCGCCGCGGCGTGGCTGCGGACCCAGGGCGTGCGCGCCGCCCTCGCGACGGCGCTCCTCGCCGGGATCGGGGTCGGCGAGGGCACGTACGGCCTCCTGACCGTCGCCGAGCACACCGGCGCGACCTACTGGGTGGTCGCCGGCGTCGCGTCGCTCGTCCTGCTCGCCGCGATGCTCGCGCGCCGCGTCCGCGGCACGTGGCCGGTCGTCGTCACCGTCGCGGGCACGGCCGTGGTCGCGGGCGCGTTCTACTCCGCCTACATCTGGCTCGGCACCGTCGGCAGCCTCGGCTGAGCGTCAGAGCTTGGTGACGGGCGAGTACCGCAGCAGCAGCCGCTTCGTCCCGTCCGCGCCGAAGTCGATCTTCGCCACGGCGTTCGGCCCGGCGCCCTCGAGCGCGACGACCGTCCCGAGCCCGTACGCGTCGTGCGTCACCTTGTCCCCGACGGCGAGGCTCGGCACGTCCCCGTCGGGCCGCGGCGTCGCCGACCCGAACGTCGCCCCTCCGGACGCCGAGCCGAAGGGAGAGCGCGAGGAGGGGGTCGACGCCGGGTCGCGGCGGGCCTGGCGCGAGGAGCCCGAGGAACGGGGGCCGCGAGGGGCAGATCCGTCGCCGGCGGCACCTGCCCGCGACCCCGACCACGACCCGGACCGCGCACCGGACCACGAGCCCGAACCCGAGCCGCGACCCCAGACCGACCCGCCCGCGCGCAGCGTCGCCATCGACGACTCGCGCCGCCGCCAGTCCCACAGCTCCTCGGGGATCTCCTCGAGGAACCGGCTGGGCGGGAACTCGTTCGCCATGCCCCACGCCGAGCGCACCGCGGACCGCGAGACGTAGAGCCGCTCTCGTGCGCGGGTGATGCCCACGTAGGCGAGGCGACGCTCCTCGGCCAGCTCGGCGTCGTCGTGCAGGGACCGCATGTGCGGGAACGTGCCGTCCTCCATGCCGGTGAGGAACACGACGGGGAACTCGAGGCCCTTGGCGGTGTGGAGCGTCATGAGCGTGACGACCCCCGGGTCCTCCTTCTCCTCGGCCTCGCTCGCGCCGTCGGCGACGTCCTCGGCCGGGATCTGGTCGGCGTCCGCGACGAGGGACACGCGCTCGAGGAAGTCGGACAGCGTGCCCTCCGGCTCGAGCTCGCTGAACTCGGTCGCGACGGCGTGGAGCTCCGCGAGGTTCTCGACGCGCGTCGCGTCCTGCGGGTCGTCGCTCGCGCGCAGCTCGGCGAGGTAGCCCGTGCGGTCGAGGACGGCGCCGAGGATCTCGGACGGGCTCGCGCCGGAGTCCGCGAGCTCGCGCAGCCCCGTCATGAGCTCCGCGAAGGCCCGCAGCGGGTTGAGCGTGCGGTTCGTCAGGCCGGGGATCTCGTCGATGCGGGCGAGCGCCGCGCCGAACGAGATGCGCTCGCGGTCCGCGAGCGCCGCGACCGCGCCCTCCGCGCGGTCGCCGAGCCCGCGCTTGGGGACGTTGAGCACGCGGCGCAGGTTGACGTCGTCGTCGAGGTTGTCGATCGCCCGCAGGTACGCGACGGCGTCCTTGACCTCGCGCCGCTCGTAGAAGCGCGTGCCGCCCACGACCTTGTACGGGAGGCCGACGCGGATGAGCACCTCCTCGAGCGCGCGGGACTGCGCGTTGGTGCGGTAGAACACCGCGACGTCGCCGGGGCGCACGCCCTCGGTGTCGCCGAGGCGGTCGATCTCCTCCGCGACGAACCGCGCCTCCTCGTGCTCGTTGTCCGCGACGTAGCCGATGACCTTCGCGCCCGCGCCCGAGTCGGTCCACAGGCGCTTGGGCTTGCGGTCGGGGTTGCGCGAGATGACGGCGTTGGCGGCCGAGAGGATGTTCTGGGTCGAGCGGTAGTTCTGCTCGAGCAGGATGGTGCGGGCGTCCGGGTAGTCGGCCTCGAACTCGAGGATGTTGCGGATCGTCGCGCCGCGGAACGCGTAGATCGACTGGTCGGCGTCGCCGACGACGGTGAGCTCGGCCGGGTCGAGCGCCGGGACCTGCGCCTCGCCCGTGCCGCTCGTCGCGGCGTCGGTCGCCGCGGAGTCCTCGCCCACGCCCGCGAGCTCGCGCACGAGCACGTACTGGGCGTGGTTGGTGTCCTGGTACTCGTCGACGAGCACGTGGCGGAACCGGCGGCGGTAGTGCTCGGCGACCGCGGGGAACGCCTGGAGCAGGTTGACCGTGGTCATGATGATGTCGTCGAAGTCGAGCGCGCTGGCCGCGACGAGACGGGCCTGGTAGCGGGTGTAGACGTCGGCGAGCACCTGGTCGAACTCGGGCACGGCAGCGCCGTGCTGACCGGCCCGTGCTGCGAGACCGTCGTCCGTCGCGTGGGCGCCGGAGTCGCGCGCGTAGGTCTCGGGGTCGATGAGCTCGTTCTTGAGGTCCGAGATCTTGTTGGCGAGCGACCGTGCCGGGTACTTCTTCGGGTCCAGGTCGAGCTCGCGCGTGACGAGGGTGATGAGCCGCTGGGAGTCCGCGGCGTCGTAGATGGAGAAGCTCGACCGCAGGCCGAGCGTCTTGGCCTCGCGCCGCAGGATGCGCACGCACGCCGAGTGGAACGTCGAGACCCACATGTTGCGCGCCGACGGCCCGACGAGCGCCTCGACGCGCTCGCGCATCTCCGCCGCGGCCTTGTTGGTGAACGTGATCGCGAGGATCTGGCCCGCGCGCGCCCGGCCCGTGGCGAGCAGGTGCGCGATGCGGTGCGTGAGCACGCGCGTCTTGCCCGACCCGGCGCCCGCGACGATGAGCAGCGGCCCGCCCGCGTGCACGACGGCCTCGCGCTGCTGCGGGTTGAGCCCGTCGAGCAGCGCGTCGGGGTCGAGGTGGGCGTACCTGCCGCGTCGCTCCCCCGTGCCCGACGGCGCGCCGTCGCCCGGCGCGGTCGTCCCGCCCGCCGCGGCGTCCCCGACCGGCGAGCCCGCGCCGTCGGGCACGGCCGGGTCGTCGGTCCAGCGCGGCGCGGTCCGCGGGAGGCGGGACTCGCCGCCGTGGTCGACGCGCGGGCCGTCGAACAGCGTGTCGAGGCCGGGCAGCGGGAGGTTCTCGAAGAGCGAAGCCATAGCCCCTCCAGCCTAGGCGCCCGCGCCCACACCCGGCGCCGATCGGCCGATGAGTCGCGCCACCCCGGGCGGTCTGCCGTTCGTGACCGCCCGTCCGGGCGGCACGCCCCGCCCTGTCGAAGGAGACACCATGACGACGACCCGCCTCACGGGCGTGCACACCGTCGCGGTCCCGGTCGCCGACCAGGACCGCGCGCTCGCGTTCTACACCGGGACGCTCGGGCTCGAGGTCCGCATGGACGGTGAGCTCCAGGAGGGGTTCCGGTGGGTCGAGGTCGCGCCCCGGGGAGCCGCGACGTCGCTCGCCCTCGTCGCGGCCGGCGACGGCTTCCCCGCGGGCGTCGACACCGGGATCCGGCTCACGACCTCCGACGCGGCCGCCGACCACGCGGCGCTCGGCGAGGCCGGTGCGGACACGGGCGAGCTCCTGCGCTGGGAGGGCGTGCCGCCGATGTTCGCGCTGCGCGACGTCGACGGCAACACGCTGTACGTCATGGAGCTGCCCGGCTGAGCCGCCGGGTCAGGTGATCGCGAGCCCGACGCCCCAGGTCGCGGCGGCGAGAAGCCCGCCGAGGAGCTGGACGAGGATCGTGATGCCGGTGGCCTGCATCGCCGCGACGGTCGCGCGCCACGCGGCGCGTCGGTCGCGGCGGCGCAGGAGCTCGGCGACGAACACCGCGAGCACGAACCCGATGAAGAGCCCGATCACGGGGATGACGAAGAACCCGACCACCCCCGCGACCCCGCCCCACACGAGGGTCGACCACGGGACCTCGGCGCGGCGCATGTGCCGACCCGCGAGCACGTACTGCGCGACCTCCGCCGCCACCACGAAGAGGGCCGCCACGGCGAAGACGACCCACGCCGCCGTGCCGCCCGTGACGACCGCCCACACGAGGACCGCCCCGAGCACGAGGACGTTTCCGGGCAGGACCTGCACGACGATCCCGACCAGCCCGACGAGGATCGCCAGCCCGACGAGGACCTCTCCACCGACGCTCACGAGGGCAACCCTCGCACGTCAGCGGCCGCGCGCACGTCCCGGGAGCGGCACGAGCCGCGGGTGCGCGACGCCGTCGAGCACCCACGACCGGATCATCGCGCTGAACAGGTCGGGGTCCTCGGCGCTCCACTGGTGGTGCATCCCGGGCGCGAGGCGCACGGCGGCGTCCGGCAGGCGGCGCCGGACGGTCGCCAGGGCGCGGCGCGCGTCGCGGACGTCCCTGCCGCCCGCGACGGCGAGCACGCGCGCCCCGGACCGCTCGATCCCGTCCGGCCAGCAGCCGCCGTAGACGTCGGCCACGATGCGCTCCATGGTCGCGCGGCGGATCGCGAGGCCCGAGCGCACGAACAGGTCGCGCGCGTCGGCGGGGACGCCCGTGGTGCGCGCCTGCGCGCGCCAGTACCAGGGCCGGTCCCAGACCCGGAGCTGCGCGCGGCCGAGCGCCCCCGCGAGGCCCCGCACGCCGTCGAGCACGGCGCCCGACGCGAGGACGGAGCGGACGAGGCCCGGGTGCCGCGCGGCGAGGCGCAGGGCGACGACCCCGCCGAACGACAGCCCGACGACGTGCACCTCGTGCTCGGCGGGGATCCCCGCGACGGTCGCGGCGACGTCGTCGGCGACCGCGTCGAGCGACGCCGGGACGTCGGCCGCGCGACGGCCGAAGCCGAGCAGGTCGGGCGTCCACACGTCGAGGTCGCGCAGCGCCTCGACCTGCGGCTGCCACATCCACGACGCGACGTTGCCCCCGTGCAGCAGGACGACGGACGTGCGGTCCGCGCCCGCCGTACCTGGCCGTCGGGCCGGGTGGTGCACGACGGCGTCCGGCAGGCTCACGCGAGCACCTCGCGCTCGGTCTCGTCGAGCCACGCGAGCTCGGTGCGTGCGTGCGCGAGCCCGTGCCGCAGCGTCGCGAGCCGCAGGGCGAGCCCCCGGGTGCCCCGGACGCGGTCGGCGTCGGGTCCGCCGCCGGCGAGGACCGCGGCGACCCGCTCCTCCTCGGCGGTCAGCGCGGCGAGCGTCTCCTCCGCCTGCGCGCGGCGGGCCGCGAGGAGCGCGGCGACCCCAGCGTCGTCGACCTGGTCGGCGAAGAACAGCCGCCCGAGGAACGGCTCGCGCGAGTCCTCCGCCTCGAGCGGCGACCCGAGCCAGTCGCGCAGGGCCGCGCGGCCCGCGTCGGTGATCGTGTGGACCTTGCGGTCGGGGTAGCTCTCCTGCGGCACCACCTCGACCTCCGCGAGCCCGGCATCGACGATCGCGGCGAGGGTCCGGTAGAGCTGCGAGCGGTCGGCCGCCCAGAAGTGGCGCACGGACGAGTCGAACGCGCGCTTGAGGTCGTAGCCGGTCATCGGCCGGAGGGTGAGGAGCCCGAGCACGAGATATCGAAGGACCATGCGACTAGTGGACCATGCACCTAATGCGGCGTCAACGATCCCGGCCGGGACGACGACGGCCCGCCGACGCCGGAGGCGTCGACGGGCCGCACGGGTCGGAGGGGTCAGTTCCAGAAGACGGCGACGAGGATGTTGACCAGGGTGAGCCCGCCGATCGCATGCTTGAGACCCGGCGCGACGGCACCGTCGGCCGCCTTGCTCCCCTGGCGCTTCGCGACGAACGCGAGCACGGAGATCACGAGCGCGACCGTGAGCTTCACGGCGATCTTGGCCATGTCCGGGCCCCCGTCGCCCCAGACCGACGCCTCGCCGACGCCCACCATGGCGATGCCCGCGACGAGCGCGGTGAGCGCGCCGTGGAGCACGCCCGTGTAGAGGCCCGGCGTGCGCAGCGACGCGAGGTAGCCGCCGAGGACGACGGCCCAGCCGACGAAGTGCAGCGTGAGGAAGACGTTGTAGAGGATCTCCATGGGGACATGCTATTTGCTGACGCCGCCGTCGTGAAAGTTTGCACAAAGTGAGGTGTGCCCGGGTGCCGGACGGGCTCCCCGACATGCGGTGGACCCCGCGCCCGGACGCGACGGACGGCGCCTTCGCAGGTCACGGCAGGATCGACAAACTGGATCGAAAGAGTCTAGAATTTCCGATTTCCCACCATGCGGACCAGGGGTGTCCACCCGCGCGGGCCGCGGCTATGGTTCTCGGCATGACCACGGCAGCCCGCACCCTCCTCGTGACCTCGCGTCACGGGATGCCGGCGTGCGCGCACACGTGTCTCAGCTGTTGTCGCTGAACCGCGCCCGACTCAGCGCGAGCCCCGGCTCGCCCCCTCCCCTGGAGAACTCTGAGAACCGGCGCGCGCCGTCGGTCCTCAGCCCCTCGCACCCTCGCTGAGCGCTCGCCGTCGCGCGTCCCCGCACCCGAACGAGGACACGAGGAACCCGATGACGCAGGCAACGACTGCGCCCGAGGCCACGGACGGCGCCGCTCCGCCCGGCCGGCCCGCACGACGGAACGCCGGCCGCCCCGGGCGCACGGACGCGCCCGCCCGCCCCGCACGGGCCGCCCGACCGAACGGGCAGTGGAAGGTCGACGGCACCGAGCCGCTCAACGCGAACGAGAAGTGGAAGCAGGAGGACGGCGGCCTGTCCGTCCGCGAGCGCATCGAGACGATCTACGCGCGCGACGGCTTCGACTCCATCCCCGGCGACGACCTGCACGGGCGCTTCCGCTGGTGGGGGCTGTACACGCAGCGCAAGCCCGGGATCGACGGCGGCAAGACGGCGACGCTCGAGCCGCACGAGCTCGAGGACCGGTACTTCATGCTCCGGGTCCGCATCGACGGCGGGGCCCTGACGACCGAGCAGCTGCGCGTCATCGCGGACATCTCGAAGGAGTTCGGCCGCGACTCCGCCGACATCACCGACCGCCAGAACATCCAGCTGCACTGGGTCGAGGTCGAGGACGTCCCCGAGATCTGGCGCCGCCTGGAGGCCGTGGGCCTGCAGACGACCGAGGCGTGCGGCGACGTCCCGCGCGTCGTGCTCGGCAGCCCCGTCGCGGGGATCGCGGCCGACGAGCTCATCGACCCGAGCGCGGCGATCGCCGAGATCACGCGCCGCTACATCGGCGTCCCCGAGCTCGCGAACCTGCCCCGCAAGTTCAAGACGGCGCTCACCGGGCACCCGAGCCAGGACGTCGTGCACGAGATCAACGACGTCGCTTTCGTCGCGCACCGCCACCCCGAGCTCGGCGTCGGGTTCGACGTGTGGGTCGGCGGCGGCCTGTCCGCGAACCCGCGCCTCGGCGAGCGCCTGGGCGTCTTCGCCACCGAGGAGCAGGTGCCCGACGTCTGGCACGGCGTGGTGCAGATCTTCCGCGACTACGGGTACCGGCGCCTGCGCAACAAGGCGCGCCTGAAGTTCCTGCTCGCCGACTGGGGCCCCGAGCGGTTCCGCGAGGTGCTGGAGACCGAGTACCTCGGCTACCGGCTGCCCGACGGCCCGCCCGCGCCGAAGCCGCCCGTCCCGGGGGACCACGTGGGCGTGCACAAGCAGAAGGACGGGCTCAACTACGTCGGCGCGGCCCCGTACGTGGGGCGCGTGTCGGGCACGATCCTCGGACGCGTCGCGGACCTCGCCGAGTCCGTCGGCTCGCGCCGCGTGCGGCTCACCCCGCACCAGAAGCTCCTCGTGCTGGACGTGCCCGACGAGCACGTGGAGCACGTCGTGTCGACGCTCAAGGAGAACGGGCTCGACGCGAACCCGAGCCCGTTCCGCCGCAGCACGATCGCGTGCACGGGCATCGAGTACTGCAAGCTCGCGATCGTCGACACCAAGGACACCGCGACCGCGACCGTCGACGAGCTCGAGAAGCGGCTCGGCGACCTGTCGCAGATGCGTCCCGTGACGCTGCACGTCAACGGGTGCCCCAACTCGTGCGCACGCATCCAGACGGCGGACATCGGGCTCAAGGGCCAGCTCGTCATGGACGACGCCGGCGAGCAGGTCCCGGGCTTCCAGGTCCACCTCGGCGGCGGGCTCGCCTCGCAGGACCGCGAGGTCGCGGGCATGGGCCGCACGGTGCGCGGGCTCAAGGTCACGGCCGCCGACCTGCCGGACTACGTCGAGCGGGTCGTGCGCCGGTACGAGGCGGACAAGACCGGGACCGAGACGTTCGCCGAGTGGGCGCACCGGGCCGACGAGGAGGCGCTGCGGTGAGCGAGGACCAGGCCACCACGACGACCGTGCCGGGCACGACCGACCCGTTGGCCGCGCTGCGCGCCGCCGCGCGGGCCCGCACCGAGCAGCGCGAGGCCGCGAAGGCCGCGCACCACGCCGAGCGCGCGCGGCACGGCCGGCCCAAGCGATCGCTCGACGAGCTGCGCGAGATCGCGCGGCGCGGCGCGGCCGAGCTCGCGGGCTCCGGCATCGGGGCGGACGACGAGGCCACGGCCGAGCAGGTCGTCGCCTGGGCGGCGCGCGAGTTCGGCACGTCGGTCGCGGTCGCGTGCTCGATGGCGGACGCGGTGCTCCCCCACGTCGTCGCGGCGCAGATCCCGTGGGTGGACGTGCTGTTCCTCGACACGGGGTACCACTTCGCCGAGACGGTGGGGACGCGCGACGCGGTCGAGCAGCAGCTGGACGTGACGATCGTCGACGTGCGCCCCGAGCTCACCGTCGCCGAGCAGGACACCGCGCACGGTAAGGACCTCTTCGCGCGCGACCCGGGCCTGTGCTGCCAGATGCGCAAGGTCGAGCCGCTGCACCGCACGCTCGCCGGCTACGAGGTGTGGGTCACCGGCGTGCGCCGCGACGAGGCGCCGACGCGGACGCGCACGCCGCTCGTCACGTTCGACGAGAAGAACGGGCTCGTGAAGATCAACCCGCTCGCGGCCTGGTCGTTCGACGACCTGCTCGCGTACGCGACCCGGCACCAGGTGACCCTCAACCCGCTGCTGAACGACGGCTACCCGTCGATCGGCTGCCAGCCGTGCACCCGGCGCGTCGCGCCGGGCGAGGACCCTCGGGCCGGCCGCTGGGCCGGGCTCGACAAGACGGAGTGCGGACTCCACGTATGAGGACGGGCATGACGACCATCGACCTGACGACCGACGCGCCGTCCGCGGGACCTTCCACCCCGGACGCGGCGCCGACCCCGACCGCGGCCCTGCCCGGCGCGCGCCGCCTCACGCAGCTCGACGCGCTCGAGAGCGAGGGCATCCACATCATCCGTGAGGTGGTGGCCGAGTTCGAGCGCCCGGTGCTGCTGTTCAGCGGCGGCAAGGACTCCGTGGTGATGCTGCACCTCGCCGTCAAGGCGTTCGCGCCCGGCCCGGTGCCGTTCCCCGTGCTGCACGTGGACACGGGCCACAACTTCCCCGAGGTGCTCGCCTACCGCGACGCGACGGCGCAGCGCCTGGGCCTGCGGCTCGAGGTCGCGCGCGTGCAGGACTACATCGACGACGGCCGGCTGCGCGAGCGCGCCGACGGGACGCGCAACCCGCTCCAGACGCAGCCGCTGCTCGACGCGATCTCGGACCACCGGTTCGACGCCGTGTTCGGCGGCGGGCGCCGCGACGAGGAGAAGGCGCGTGCCAAGGAGCGCGTGTTCTCGCTGCGCGACGAGTTCGGCCAGTGGGACCCGCGCAACCAGCGCCCGGAGCTGTGGAACCTCTACAACGGGCGCCACCGGCCGGGCGAGCACGTGCGCGTGTTCCCGCTGTCGAACTGGACCGAGCTCGACGTGTGGCGGTACATCGCGCGTGAGCGCATCGAGCTGCCCGCGCTCTACTACGCGCACGAGCGCGAGGTGTTCGACCGCGACGGCATGCTGCTCGCCGTCGGGCCGTACTCCGCGCCCCGCACCGACGCCGAGGCCGCGTCCGTGCGCACCGAGACCGTGCGCTACCGCACGGTGGGAGACATGTCCTGCACGGGTGCCGTGCGCTCGGACGCCGCCGGCGTCGAGGACGTCATCGCCGAGGTCGCCGCGACGCGCATCACCGAGCGCGGCGCGACCCGCGCCGACGACCGCCTCTCCGAGGCCGCCATGGAGGACCGCAAGAAGGAGGGGTACTTCTGATGGGCACCCAGACCAGCACCGTCGAGGGTCAGGCAGTCCCGCTCGACGACACGCGCCGCGGCACGCTCCTGCGCCTCGCGACCGCCGGGTCCGTCGACGACGGCAAGTCCACGCTCGTGGGCCGCCTGCTGTTCGACTCCAAGTCCGTGCTCGCCGACCAGCTCGACGCCGTCGAGCGCGTCTCGCGCGACCGCGGCCTCGAGACGGCGGACCTCGCGCTGCTCACCGACGGCCTGCGCGCCGAGCGCGAGCAGGGCATCACGATCGACGTCGCGTACCGGTACTTCGCGACCGCGCGCCGGTCGTTCATCCTCGCGGACTGCCCCGGGCACGTGCAGTACACGCGCAACACCGTGACGGGCGCCTCGACGGCGGACGTCGTCGTGCTGCTCGTCGACGCGCGCAAGGGCCTGCTGGAGCAGACGCGCCGGCACCTCGCCGTCGCGAGCCTCCTGCGCGTGCCGCACGTGATCGTCGCGGTGAACAAGATCGACCTCGTCGACTACGGCGAGGCCCGCTACGCGGAGCTCGCCGCGGACATCCGCGCGGCGGCGACGTCGCTCGGCGTCGGCGACGTCCACACGATCCCCGTCTCGGCCCTCGTCGGCGACAACGTCGTGGACCGGTCGAGCGCGAACACGCCCTGGTACGACGGCCCCAGCCTGCTGGAGCTCCTCGAGGAGCTGCCGACGGGCGACGACCCGGAGACCGAGTCGTTCCGCTTCCCCGTCCAGGTCGTCATCCGGCCGCAGGCCGCGGCCGACGAGCGCTACCGCGACTACCGCGGGTACGCGGGCCAGGTCGCCTCGGGCGTCGTCACCGTCGGCGACGAGGTCGTGGTGCTGCCCTCGGGTCGCCGCACGACCGTCGCGGGGATCGACACGGCCGACTCGCTCGCGAGCGGCGAGACGCTCACCGAGGCGTTCGCGCCGCAGTCGGTGACGATCCGCCTGACCGACGACGTGGACGTCGCGCGCGGCGACCTCATCGCCGCCGCGGCCGAGGCCCCCGACGTCACGCAGGACGTCGAGGGCACGCTCGCGTGGCTCGGCGACCGCCCGCTCCTGCCCGGCGCGCGCGTGCTGCTCAAGCACACCACCCGCACCGTGCAGGCCGTGGTGCGCGACGTCGTCGGACGGCTCGACCTCGACACGGCCGAGCTCGAGCCCGCCGAGCGCCTGGAGCTCAACGACATCGGCCGCGTCACGCTGCGCCTCGCCGCGCCCGTCGCCGCGGAGGAGTACGTCGTCGCCCGCCGCACGGGGGCGTTCCTGCTCGTCGACGCCCAGGACGGCGGGACGCTCGCGGCCGGGATGGTCGGGGACGCGCTCGCCGCGGTCCGCCGCCCGGCCGAGCGACCCGGCTCGTACGCGATCTGAGGACACCGTGACGACCAGCGAGCAGCACCACGAGACCTACCCGCTCGGTCTGCGCCTCGCGGGGCGGCTCGCCGTCGTCGTGGGCGGCGGGCCCGTCGCCGCGCGGCGCACGCGGGGTCTCCTCGACGCGGGGGCGGTCGTGACCGTCGTCGCGCCGTTCGTGTGCGAGGACCTCGCGGACCTCGTCGCCGAGCACGCGCCCGACGCGCCGGGCGCGCGCCCCGCGACGGGCGCGCCGCTCACGTGGGTCCGCCGCGACTACCTCACGGGCGACCTCGACGGCGCGTGGCTCGCGCACGCCGCGACGGGCGACCCCGTCGTGGACGCCCAGGTCGCGGCCGACGCCGAGGCGGACCGCGTCTTCTGCGTCACCGCGGGCGACGCGGACCTCGCGACGGCGTGGGTGCCCGCGGTCGCGCGCACGCGCGTCGGGTCGTCCTCGGGCGCCGGTCCCGAAGGCGCCACGGGCGCCGAGGTCACCGTGTCCGTCAACGCGGGCCGCGACCCGCGGCGGGCGCAGCGCGTACGCGACGCCGTCGCCGCGCTCCTGGAGACCGGCGAGCTGCCGCTGCGCGCGGTGCGCCCGGCCCGCGCGGGCAACCCCGCGCCCGGGACCGACGGCGAGACGTCCCTCGCCGGGGCCGTCACCGCACCGCTCGTGCGTCCGGTCGGCTCCGTCGCGCTCGTCGGCGGCGGCCCGGGCGACACCGGGCTCGTCTCGGTGCGCGGCCGCCGCCTGCTCGCCGAGGCCGACGTCGTCGTGGTCGACCGCCTCGGGCCGCGCGGCCTGCTGGCCGAGCTCGGCGACGACGTGGAGGTGATCGACGTCGGCAAGACGCCGGGCCACCACCCCGTCCCGCAGGCGGAGATCAACCGGATCCTCGTGCACCACGCGCTCGTCGGGCGGCGGGTCGTGCGGCTCAAGGGCGGCGACCCGTACGTGTTCGGGCGCGGCGGCGAGGAGCTCGAGGCGTGCCGCGAGCACGGCGTCCCGGTCGAGGTCGTGCCGGGCGTGACGAGCGCCGTCTCCGTCCCCGCCGCGGCGGGCATCCCCGTGACGCACCGCGGGCTCTCGCGCGGGTTCACCGTGCTCACCGGGCACGAGGACGTCGGCACGGTCCCGGCCGCGCGGGACCACACGGTCGTGCTGCTCATGGGCGTCTCGCGCCTCGCCGAGACCGCCGACGCGCTCGTCACGCAGGGCCGCTCGCCCGAGACGCCCGTCGCCGTGGTCGAGGACGGCTACGGCCCGCGCCAGCGGACGACGGTCGGGACGCTCGCGACGATCGCGGCGCGGGCGCGCGAGGCCGGCGTCCGGCCCCCGGCGGTCACCGTGGTGGGCGACGTCGTGACCCTCTCCCCCGCGTGGGCGGCCGCCGCGCGCTGAGCGCCGTCAGAGCAGGCGGCGCTGGGCCGCCCAGCGCGTGAGCTCGTGCCGCGAGGAGAGCTGGAGCTTGCGCAGGACCGCGGAGACGTGGGTCTCGACGGTCTTGATCGAGATGAACAGCTCCGACGCGACCTCGCGGTACGTGTAGCCCCGCGCGATGAGGCGCATGACCTCCTGCTCGCGCGCGGAGAGGCGGTCGAGCTCGTCGTCGTGCACCGCGACGTCGCCCGCGCCCGTGCCGAACGCGTCGAGCACGAACCCGGCGAGGCGCGGGGAGAACACCGCGTCGCCGCCCGCGACCTGCCCGACGGCGGCCGACAGGTCCGGCCCGGAGATCGCCTTCGTCACGTACCCGCGCGCTCCGGCGCGGATGACCGCGACGACGTCCTCCGCGGCGTCGGACACCGAGAGCGCGAGGAACCGGACCTCGCCGAGCACGTCCGCGCACCGCTGGATGACCTCGGCGCCACCGCCGCCGTTCCCGCCCGGGAGGTGCACGTCGAGCAGCACGACCGGCGGTCGCAGCTCGTGCACGCGCGCGACCGCGGACTCGACGTCGTCGGCCTCCCCGACCACCGTGACGAGCGCCGGGTCGAGGCTCGCCCGCACGCCCGCACGGAACATGTGGTGATCGTCGACCAGCACCACGGGCACGGGCCCGGTCGCGGGCGCGCCGTCGGTCGTCGCGCTGGGGATGGTCGTCACGGCGTCTCCTCGCTCGTCGGGGCGTGCGCGCGGCCCGTGCCGCCCTCGGCCCGGGCCGCCGGGCCCGTCGCGGGACCCGGCGTCGCGCCCGGCTCGGCGACCGCGCGCGGCACGCGCAACCGTACCTCGGTGCCCCACCCGGGCCGGCTGATGATCTCGGCCTTGCCGCCGCGCCGCTGCACGCGCCCGAGGATGGACTCGCGCACCCCGAACCGGTCGGGCGCCACGTCGTCCATGACGAACCCGTCGCCGCGGTCGCGCACGAACACCTCAGCCGCGTCGTCGCTCACCTCGAGGTAGACCGAGTACGGCGGGCCGCCGTGCGCCACGGCGTTGACGAGCGCCTCGCGCGTCGCCTGGAGCAGCGCGGCCGTCTCCTGCGTCGGCGTGCAGTCACCCACCACGACGACGTCCACGACGACGGGGCCCGGCTCGGCCTCCCCCGGCACCCCGCCGATGGGCTCGGCCCGGCGGCCGACGCGGCCGTCCTCGACCTCCGCGACGAGCGCGCGGAGCTCGGCGGCGAGCGACGTGCCGGGCGAGGGGCGGTCGTCGTACAGCCACTCGCGCAGCTCGCGCTCCTGCGCGCGCGCGAGGCGCGCGACGGTGTCCGCGTCGGAGGACCGGGCGCGGATGAGCGCGAGCGTCTGGAGCACCGAGTCGTGCAGGTGCGCGGCGATGTCGGCCCGCTCGGCCTCGCGCGCGCGGGCGGCCCGCTCGTCGCCGAGCTCGCGCACGAGCCGCAGCCACCACGGGGCGAGCACGATCGCGACGCCGGCGAGCACCGCGACGGCCGCCACGGCCGCGCGCACGATCTGCGTGGGGCGCGCGTCCTGGCCCACGAGCAGGACGATGCCGACGAGCACGAGCACCACGCCCCCGGCGATGCGCAGCACCCCGGCGGGCGTGCGCCCGCCCGCGCGCGTGAGCAGCCGGCCGCGCTCGACCGCGTCGAGCTGGCTCCACGCGAGCGCCGCGCCCGCGAGCGCGATGAGGACGGGAATCACCCACGACACCTCGACGTCCACGCCGGTGCGCAGCGCGACGAGCAGCGCGGCCCCGCCGAGCAGGACGACGCCGACCGCGACGTCGCGCACGGGCAGCCGCCGCACCCCGCCCTGGAGCCGCGGCGCGAGCCGCGACAGGGAGGCGGGGCGCTGCTGGTCGCGCGCCGTCTCCGGGTCGCCCGGCGGGACGGTGAGCCACCAGAACACGTAGAGCGCGAGGCCGGCCCCGCCCGCGAGCGCGAGGAGCGCCATGACGAGCCGCACGACGCCCACGCCGACGCCGAGGTGCGCCGCGAGCCCCGCGCACACGCCGCCGACCCACCGGCCGCGCTCGGGTCGGCGCAGCGGGAGGTCTCCGGGTCGGCGGGCAGGTGAGAGGGCTGACGTCACCCCCCGATCGTCACACGTGGCGCGCCCCCGGAGGACCCCCCGACGGCGAAACCAGGGTCGTCCGGCGCACCGTTCAGGGTCGGGTCAGGGTGGCACCCGATACCCGACGCGCGGCCCGCGGACCAGCATGGTGGTCATGAGCACTCCCGACCTCCCCGGACCCGGCGGCCAGCCCGGGCACCCCGGCGACCCCTCGACGCCCGGCCCGCAGCCGGGCACGGTCCCTCCCGGGCCGTCCGGCCCCGCGCCGGGACCCGGCACGGCCTGGACCGGACCCGACCCCGCGCAGGCCCCGCCCCCCGGGGCGCCGGGCGGCGCCGCGCCCGGTGGCGCGCGCCCGACCGGCGGCGACGGCTTCTTCGACGCCGTGCGCCGGGTCGGCATCTTCCGCTCCGACGACCGCTGGATCGGGGGCGTGGCCTCCGGCGTCGCCGAGCGGTTCGGGATCGACCCGCTCATCGTGCGCGGCCTGCTGTTCGTGACGTTCTTCCTCTCCGGCGCCGGCCTCGTGCTGTACGGCGCGGCGTGGGCCCTGCTGCCCGAGCGCCGCGACGGCCGCATCCACCTCCAGGAGGCGTTCCGCGGCAACGTCGACGTCGCCCTGCTCGGCGCGGCGGCGTTCGTCGTCGTCGGCCTGTCGTGGGGCGGCGGCTGGTGGTCGTGGTGGGACGCGATCGACCTCGGCTGGCTGACCGGCCTCTTCTGGGTCGCCGCGTTCGTCACCGTGGCCGTCGTCGTGGTCTCCGCGCTCACGCAGCGCGGCTCCCGCCCGGGCCAGTCCCCGCAGGGTCCCGGCCGGGGCGGCCACCCGGCCCCCGGGCCGGGCACCCCCGCGGGCCCGGGCCAGGCCCCGGCCGCGGGCCACGGCCCCGTCCCGGCGGGCCCCGGCGCCCCCGCCGACGCCCCGTGGGGCTCGCCCGGCCCCGCGCGTCCGGCCGGCGCCCCGTACGGCGCGACCGGCCCGGGTGCGCCCGCGCCCGGCGTCCAGGACCGAGCACCGTGGACGGCCGAGGCGAGCCCCTACGCCGCGGCCGCCCCGCGCACGACAGCTCCCCTCCCCCCGTACGCACCGGGGACCGGGGCGCCGCTCGGTGCCGCCCCGCCGCCGGTCGCGCCGCCGGTCGCGCCCCCGCGTGCGCCCGAGCCGCCGAAGCCGCCGAAGCCGCCACGTCCCGGCGGTCCGGGGGCCACGACGACGGGCGTCGTCGTCGGGATCAGCCTCCTGCTGGGTGCGTTCCTCCTCGTCGTCGAGCGTTCGGGCGACCTCCCCTGGCCCGTGTTCCTCACGTGGGCCGCGCTGTCCACGATCCTCGCCGGCCTCGCGATCGTCGTGAGCGGCCTGCGCGGACGCACGAGCGGAGGCCTCGGCTGGCTCGCCGTGATCGTCCTGCTCGTCGCCGTGCCCGCCTCGGCGTGGCGCGCGGCGCCCGCGACGTTCTTCCTGGACGACTCGGTGCGGACGGTGACCGACGGCACGCACCGCGTGTCCGATCCCGAGGTCGCGGAGCGCGGGTTCGGCGTGTCGTTCGGCGACCCGACGATCGACCTGTCGGGGCTCGACCTGTCGGACGCCACGCCCGGCTCCCCCGTCGACGTCCCCGTCCAGCTCGGCGCGGGCGACGTGACGGTCGTCGTGCCGGACGGCGTGCCCGTGCGGGCGGAGGTCCAGGTGCTCGCGGGCAACGCGCGCTGGCACGTCGACGGCGACCGGCAGCAGATCGGCGGCGTCAGCACCCAGCCGGTGACGTTCGACAACGACGAGGTCCAGGCGGGCGACGACCCGCTGCTCGTGCTGCACGTCGAGGTCGGCGCCGGCCAGGTCACGATCGAGGAGGACTGATGAACGACGACACCCGCCGCGACGACACGCGGCCGCTCGGCGACGAGCTGTTCGAGGGCCGGCGGGACGCGGGCTCGGCGGCCGACGCCCGGCCCACGGAGCCGCTGCCGACCGCCGGTCGCGACGACGACACGACCGTCCTCGACGTGGCCGACCCGGCCCCCGCGCACGACGCGGGGCCCGCGCACGATCCGGGGCCCGCCGCACCGGCGCAGGACCCCGGACCCGCGGCGCCCGCCGGGCAGACCGGGCCGACGACCTCCGCGGGGCAGCCCGGCCCGACGGGGTCGGCGCCCGTCGCACCCCGGCGCGGCCCGCGCGTCGCGACGATCGTGTGGGGCTTCGTCGTCGTCGCGTTCGGCGCCGTCGTCCTCGCGGGCGCGCTCGGCGCGCGCGTCGACCTGGGGCTCGCGTCGATCGTCGTGCTCGCCGCCGCGGGCGTCACGCTCGTCGTCGGCTCGATCGTCTCGGGCGCGCGCCGGCGGCGCGGCTGACGACCGTCCCCGGGCACACCGAAGGGCCGTGGCGTGGCGCCACGGCCCTTCGACGTGTCCGAGCGACGCCGCCCCGCGCACTCCCCCCGGTGCGACCCGGTGGGAGCGGGTCCTCGGCGTCCGGACGGACGGCCGGAACGGTCAGCGGGGCGGCTCGTCACCCCTGCGCTCGGGCGGGACGACGCCCGGCCCGTCGGTGGTGGTCGGCGTGTCGGGCGACGCGGCGGGCGACGAGCCCGGCGCGGACGGCGTGCCCGTCCCGGGTGCCCAGGTCGCCTCGACCGGAGCGGCGGTCGTCGCGGCCGGGGCCCCGGCAGCGGCCGCGCGGGCCTCGGCCCCGGGCGTCGAGAGCGCCGAGGTGCGCTCGGGCGTCGTCGGCTCGGGGCGCACGGGCGGCGTGGTCGGCGACGGCTGGGCGTGCGCCGGGGCCGCGTGGCGCCCGGCGTCGGACAGGTCGCCCGAGGACGTGTACGCGGCCGGGGTCTCGACGGCGACGCTCGGCCCGCCGGCGAGGCGGCGCAGCGCGATCCCCACGAGGACGAACAGGATCCCGAGGCCGATGACGAGCAGGCAGACGCCGAACGCGACGACCGACGTGTACAGCGACGCCCGGAGGAACGACGCCGTCATGACGGTCTGCCGCGTCGGGTCGTCCTGGTCGAGCTGGGCGTAGGTCTGGCCACCGCTCGCCTCGAGCGCGTGCTTGTTGATGACCTCGGCCTGCGCGTACGCCGTGAGGGGCCCGTTCACGTGCCGGCCCGCCAGGAACGCCGCGTCGTCGGACACGGTGATCTCCTCGGCGGAGAGCTGGTTCGCCACGACGATCCACGTGCCGATGCCCGCGAGGAGAAGGATGATGCCGGCGATGATCGACACGAGGCCGATGCCCCGCGCCCCTCTGGCCGGAGTGACGGTGACGGTGCTCGACATGGCGCGTTCTCCCCTTCGTCAGGACCCACCTGCGTCCGCCCTCGTCAGGCGACCTGCACGGCGCCGGTCGGTCACGGGACGGTCGAACCACCCATACGGGAGCAACGGTAGCGACGAGAGGGATCGACCGCGCGGCGAACCCGCACCTCGCGGGGCTGCGCCGCCCGAGGTCGCGGCGGGTCCCTGCGGGGATGGGAGGATGCCGTCCGTGCGCATCACCCACCTGACCGACTGCTACCTGCCGCTGCTCGGCGGGATCGAGACCCAGGTCGCCCGCCTCGCGCAGCAGCAGGCCGCGGCGGGGCACGACGTGTCGGTGATCTGCACGACGCCCGCGCGTCCCGGGGCGCACGGCGTCTCGACCGAGCGCGACGGCGACGTCACCGTGCACCGCCTCGCCGCGCGCGTCCCGGGCGGCTACCCCGTCCACCCGCGCGCCCCGCACCACGTGGCGCGGATCCTGGGCGCCGACCGGCCCGACGTCGTGCACCTGCACATGGGCGTCCTCACGCCGTCGACCCAGGCGTCGCTGCGGACCGTCGTGCGCACGGGGCTGCCCGCCGTCCTCACCGTGCACAGCGTCTGGGGCGGCGCCGAGACGGTGTTCGCCGGGCTCGACCGCGTCGTGCGGTGGTCGCGGTGGCCCGTGCTGTGGTCCGCGGTGAGCGAGCTCACCGCCGCTCCCCTGCGCCGCATCGTCGGCGACCACGGCGAGGTCGCGGTGCTGCACAACGGCCTCGACCTCGACGCGTGGCGCATACCGCGCACCGAGCGCGGCGACCGCATGGAGGGTCCCGCGGTGCACGTCGTCGCCGCCACACGGTTCGCGCCGCGCAAGCGCGTGCTCCCGCTGCTCGGGGTCGTGCGCGACGCCGTCGCCCGCCTCCCGCAGGACGCTCTCCACGTGACGCTCGCCGGGGACGGCCCCGAGCTGGCCGACGCGCGGCGCTTCGTCGCGGAGCACGGGCTCGGGTCGGTCGTCTCGCTCCCCGGCCGCCTCGACGCGACGGGGCTCAAGCGCCTGTACGCGCGCGCCGACGTGTTCGCCGCGCCCGCCGTCGAGGAGGCGTTCGGCATCGCGGCGCTCGAAGGCCAGGCGGCCGGGCTCGCGGTCGTGACGCGCTCGCAGTCGGGCGTCGCGGAGCGGCTCACCGACGGCGTCGACGCGCTCCTCGCGGACGACGACGCGGGCCTCGCCGACGCGCTCGTGCGCCTCGTCACCGAGGACGGCCTGCTCGACCGGATCGTCGCGCACAACCGGGACGTGCCCTCGTCGGCCGGATGGCCGCGCGTCCTCGCCGACGTGCAGGCCGCATACGAACGGGCTGCGACGATCGTCGCAGCCCGTCCGACCCACCCCTAGGGGGTCACTCCCACTCGATGGTGCCCGGGGGCTTGCTCGTCACGTCGAGCACCACGCGGTTGACCTCGGGCACCTCGTTGGTGATGCGCGTCGAGATGACGGACAGCACGTCGTACGGCAGGCGCGTCCAGTCGGCCGTCATCGCGTCCTCGGACGAGACGGGCCGCAGCACGATCGGGTGCCCGTAGGTGCGGCCGTCGCCCTGGACGCCGACCGAGCGGACGTCGGCGAGCAGCACGACCGGGCACTGCCAGATCTCGCCGTCCAGACCGGCCTTCGTCAGCTCCTCGCGCGCGATCGCGTCGGCCGCGCGCAGCGTCTCCAGGCGGTCCGCCGTGACCTCGCCGACGATGCGGATGCCGAGCCCGGGGCCGGGGAACGGCTGGCGCGCGACGATCTCCTCGGGCACGCCGAGCTCGCGGCCGACGGCGCGGACCTCGTCCTTGAACAGGGTGCGCAGCGGCTCGACCAGCGAGAACTGCAGGTCGTCCGGCAGGCCGCCGACGTTGTGGTGGCTCTTGATGTTCGCCGCGCCCTCGCCGCCGCCCGACTCGACGACGTCCGGGTAGAGCGTGCCCTGCACGAGGAACTTCACCTCGGCGCCGTGCTCGCCCGCGTCCTCGACGATCTGGCGCGCCGCGTCCTCGAACACGCGGATGAACTCGCGGCCGATGATCTTGCGCTTCGTCTCCGGGTCGCTGTGCCCGGCGAGCGCCGTGAGGAACCGCTCCTTCTCGTCGCGGATCACGAGGTTGACGCCCGTCGCCGCGACGAAGTCGCGCTCGATCTGCTCGACCTCGCCCGCGCGCATGAGGCCGTGGTCCACGTGCACGCACGTGAGCTGGTCGCCCACCGCGCGCTGCACGAGCGCCGCCGCGACGGCGGAGTCGACGCCGCCGGACAGCGCGCAGATGACGCGCGCGTCGCCGACCTGGGCGCGGATCGCCGCGACCTGGTCCGCGATGACGTTGCCCGGCGTCCAGTCGGGGGCGAGCCCCGCGCCCTCGTAGAGGAAGTGCTCCAGCACGGTCTGGCCGTGCGCCGAGTGCTTGACCTCGGGGTGCCACTGCACGCCGTAGAGGCGACGCTCGCGGTCCTCGAACGCGGCGACCGGCGAGCCCGACGACGTCGCGAGGACCTCGAAGCCCTCCGGCGCGCGGTGCACCGCGTCGCCGTGGCTCATCCACGTGGTCTGGTTCGTCGGCGTCCCGTCGAGCAGCACGCCCGCGGCGCACACCTCGACCTCGGTGCCGCCGTACTCGCGCAGCCCCGTCTGGGCGACCTCGCCGCCGAGCGCCTTCGCCATGGCCTGGAAGCCGTAGCAGATGCCCATGACGGGCACGCCGGCCTCGAAGAGCGCCGGGTCGACGAACGGCGCACCGGTCGCGTACACGGACGAGGGGCCGCCGGAGAGGATGATCGCGGCCGGGTCCTTGGCGAGCATCTGCTCGACCGTGAACGTGTGCGGCACGATCTCGGAGTAGACCTTGGCCTCGCGCACGCGGCGCGCGATGAGCTGCGCGTACTGGGCGCCGAAGTCGACGACGAGCACGGGCCGCGGGGTCGAGGCCACCTCGGCGGTGGTGGGGGTGTCGGGAGCGGTGGCGGGTGACGTCACCGCTCCAGGATAGTCGCCGTGCGGCGCGGCACCGTCCGCCGTCTCAGGCGCCGTCGCGCGCCGCGGCCCGCTCGGCGACGCGCTCGCGCAGCGCCCGTGCCGCGGCCTCCGGGTCGCGCGCGCCGGTGATGGCGCGCACCACGACGACGCGGGTGGCGCCCGCGTCGAGGACCGCGTCGAGGCGGTCCGCGTCGATCCCGCCGATCGCGAACCAGGGCGTGGTCGGCCGCGTCGCCGCGACGTCGCGCAGCAGGTCGAGCCCGACGGCGGCCCGCCCCGGCTTCGTCGGCGTCGCCCACAGCGGGCCCACGCAGAAGTAGTCCACCGCCGGGTCGGCCTCGGCCGCGGCGGCCTGCGCGGCGGAGTGCGTGGAGCGGCCGAGCACGGGCCCGGCGCCGAGCAGCGCGCGCACCGCCGGGACGGGCAGGTCACCCTGGCCCATGTGCACGACGGGCGCGCCCGTGAGACGCGCCACGTCGGCCCGGTCGTTCACGGCCCACAGCGCGCCGTGCTCCGTCGCGACGCGCGCGACGAGCGCCTGCAGCTCGAGCTCGCGCGCGACGTCGAGGCCCTTGTCGCGCAGCTGGACCACGTCGACGCCGCCCGCGAGCGCCGCCCGCAGGAAGTCCTCGAGGTCGCCGCGCTCCTCGCGCGCGTCGGTGCACAGGTAGAGGCGCGCGTCCGCGAGCCGGGCGCGCGCGGCGTCCGGGGCCGGTGCGGCGGCCGTCGTGGGCGTGGCGAAGGTCTCGGTGCTCACCCGCCGGAGCCTAGCCCCGGCACGCCGGGCGCAGGCGGTACTGTGGCCGACAGCACGGGAGCCCCGCACGGGGCTGAGAGGGCGTCGGAGCCGACCGTCGAACCTGATCTGGGTCATGCCAGCGAAGGGAGCGCACATGCACACCCCTGTCCGTCCGCGGCCCCGCACGGCCGGTTTCGCCGGGCCGTCGCCCGACGGCCTGCGCGACGTCGTCGTCGTGGGGGGCGGGATCGTCGGGCTCGCCGTCGCGTGGTGCGCCGCGCGCGCGGGGCTGACCGTCACGGTGCTGGACCCCGCGCCGGGCGACGGCGCGACGCACGCCGCCGCGGGGATGCTCGCCCCGGTGACCGAGGCCGACTTCGGCGAGGACGACGCGCTGCGGCTCCACCTGGCCGCAGCCGCCGCGTGGCCGGGGTTCGCGGCCGACCTGCACGCCGCGACGGGAGCCGACGTCGGGCTGCGCACCGCGGGCACGCTCACGCTCGCGTACGACGCGGACGACCTCGCGCTCGTGCGCCGCGTCCTCGCCCTGCACGCCGCGCACGGCCTCGCCTCGCACGAGCTCACCGTCGCGGACGCGCGCCGCCGCGAGCCCTACCTCGGCCCCCGTGTCGCGGGCGCGGCCTGGGCGCCCGCGGACCACGCGGTCGACCCCCGCGCGACGCACGCCGCGCTGCTCGCCGCGCTCGACGCCCCGGGCACGGGGTCGGGCACCGCGGCGCGGGCCGTCGTCGTGCGGGCCGCCGCGACCCGGGTGGCGCGCGACGCCGCGGGGCGCGCGGTCGGCGTGCACGACGACGCGGGCCACCTCCACGCGGCCGGTGCGGTGGTCGTCGCGGCGGGGTGGGAGTCGGGCGCGCTGCTCGCCGACGTGCCGGGCGTCGTCGTGCCCACACGGCCCGTGAAGGGCCAGGCCCTGCGCCTCGACGCCGGGCCCGACCTCGCGCTGGAGCACGTCGTGCGCGGGGTCGTGCAGGGCCGGCCGGTGTACGTCGTGCCCCGCGCCCCGGTGTCCGACGGCCCGCGCGCCGGGCACCGCGAGGTCGTCGTGGGCGCGACGACCGAGGAGAACCCCGACGACCGCCGCGCGACCGCGGGCGGCGTCTTCGTCCTCCTGCGCGACGCGCGCGCCCTGCTGCCCGGGATCGACGAGGCCGCGCTCGTCGACGTGACGCCGCGCGCCCGGCCCGCGACCCCGGACAACCTGCCGCTCGTCGGGCCGACCTCCGTCCCCGGTCTGCACGTCGCGACGGGCCACGGCCGCAACGGCGTCCTGCTCGCGCCGCTCACCGCCGAGGCCGTCGTCGCGGGCCTCACGGGCGACGGTCTGCCCCCCGACGTCGCGACCGCCCTCGCCGCGACGCGCACCGACCGCTTCACCCGGCCCGGGACCGTTCCCGGGACCGTGCCCGGACCGGGGGACGACCCCGCGTCCGGCAACCGCCGGGCCGTGCCGACCGCGGCCCCGACCGCACCGAGGTGATCCCCGTGACCGCACCCGCACCGACCGCGCTCGTCAACGGCGAGCCCTACCCGCTCGACGGCGACGTCGACCTCGAACGGCTCGTCGCCGCGCTCGTGCCCGCGTACGTCGCGGACGGCACGCCGCAGGGCGTCGCCGTCGCCGTGGGCGACGCCGTCGTGCCGCGCGGCGCGTGGGCGAGCACCGTCGTCGCACCCGGTGACCGCATCGAGATCGTGACCGCCGTCCAGGGCGGCTGAGGAGGACACCGTGACCACCGACCTCTCCCCCGCGTCCCGCCCCGCCGCGACCGACCCCGCGGGCGCCGACCCGCTCGTCGTCGCCGGGACCGCCGTCGGGTCCCGCCTCGTCATGGGCACGGGCGGGGCCGCGAACCTGCTCACGCTCGAGGACGCGCTCGTCGCGTCGGGCACCGCGCTGACGACGGTCGCGATGCGCCGCGTCGCCGTCCGTGCGGGCGGCGACGCGAGCCCCGACGCGGGCATCTGGGCGCTCCTCGCGCGCCTCGGCATCCGCGCACTGCCCAACACCGCGGGGTGCTTCTCGGTGCGGGAGGCCGTGCTCACCGCGCACCTCGCGCGCGAGGCGTGCGGCACCGAGTGGGTCAAGCTCGAGGTGATCGCGGACGACGTCACGCTCCTGCCCGACCCGGTGGGCCTCGTCGAGGCCGCGGACCGGCTCGTGCGCGACGGCTTCGTCGTGCTGCCCTACACGAACGACGACCCGATCCTCGCGCGCCGGCTCGAGGACGTCGGCTGCGCGGCCGTCATGCCGCTCGGCGCGCCCATCGGCACGGGGCTCGGCATCCTCAACCCGCGCAACATCGAGGCGATCGCGGCCGCCGCGCGCGTGCCCGTCATCCTCGACGCGGGGATCGGGACGGCGTCGGACGCGGCGCAGGCGATGGAGCTCGGGTGCGACGGCGTGCTGCTCGCGACCGCGGTCACGCGCGCCGCCGACCCGGTCCGGATGGCGCACGCGATGCGCCTCGCCGTCGAGTCGGGCCGTCTCGCCGCGCGCGCAGGCCGCGTCCCGCGCCGCGAGGGCGCGCTCGCGAGCTCGTCGCCCAAGGGCCGTCTCGACCTCGCGCTCTGACGGCGCCGCCCGTCCCGTCCGACGTGCCGAGCATGTCGTCGTCGCCCGTCACCCGCCCGGGACGCTCCGTAACCACATGTTCGGCGGGGTGGGTGCGTATTAGGCGACCGGGGAGCTCGCGGCCAGGGCGTCGAGGAGGGCGGGGACGCCGCCGACGACGGAGCGCGCGTCGACCCCGGCGGCGCGGGCGACGTCGGCGACGCGCGCGGACCGGGCGCCGACCGCGCACACCACGAGCACGGGCCGGTCCGCGGGGAGGTCGGCGAGCGCCGACGACGGGTCGCCCGCGAGGAACGCGCCGCTCGGGACGAGGGTCGACCCGGGGAGCGGGCGCACCTGCGCCTCCCAGTCCTCGCGCACGTCGAGCACGTACGGCGCCGGGGACGCGTCGGCGAGGAGCGTCGCGGCGTCGCGCGCGGTGACGTCGCGCTCCCCCGTGACCGGCGCCGGGCCCGCCGGGGCCAGCCCGCAGAACGCGGCGTAGGCGTCGTCGCCCGGCAGGAGGGCGGTGACGGGCTCGCGCGTCGGGTCGGCGCGCACGGTGAGCTGGCGCCACGAGAGGTCGAGCGCGTCGTACACGGCGAGGCGCCCGAGGAGCGTCGTCCCCGCGCCCGTGACGAGCTTGATCGCCTCGGTCGCCATGACCGAGCCGACCGTCCCGCACATCGCGCCGAAGACGCCGCCGGTCGCGCAGTCGGGCGCGGCGCCGGGCGGGGGCGGGACGGGGAACACGTCGCGGTACGTGACGCCGCGCACCTGCCCCTCCTCGGGCCCCGTCGCCCCGGCGGGTGCGTCGCCGGGGTGCGGGACGTCGTCGGGCACCGCGAGGCGCGGCGCGCCCCAGAAGACGCTCACCTGGCCCTGGAAGCGGTAGATCGAGCCCCAGACCACGGGCAGGCCGAGCACCTCGGCCGCGTCGGAGACGAGGTAGCGCGTGGGGAAGTTGTCCGCGCCGTCGAGCACGACGTCGTAGCCGCGCAGCACGTCGAGCGCGTTGTCCGCGTCGAGGCGCACGGCGTGCTCGACGACGCGCACGTGCGGGTTGACGTCCGCGACGGTCTCGCGCGCGGAGTCGACCTTGCGCCGCCCGACGTCCGACCCGCCGTGGATCACCTGACGCTGGAGGTTGGACGTGTCGACGGCGTCGTCGTCGACGATGCCGATCGTGCCGACGCCCGCCGCGGCGAGGTACAGCAGGGCGGGGCTGCCGAGGCCGCCCGCGCCGACGACGAGCACCCGGGCCGCGGCGAGACGGCGCTGGCCCTCGGGCCCGACGCCGGGCAGCGACAGGTGACGGGCGTACCGCTCGAGCTCCGCGGCGGTCAGCTCGGGGCCGGGAGCGACGAGGGGCGCGAGGGCCGTCATGACGCGTACTGCTCCTCCAGCGCGGCGAGCTTCGCCTCGGCCTCGGCGTGCACCTTCTTCTCGAGGACGAACGACATGACCGGGACGACGCCGGCGAACACCATGGTCGCGAGGCGTCCCCAGCCCCAGCGCATCTTGGTCCACAGGTCGAGGACCGTGACGAGGTAGACGACGTAGATCCAGCCGTGCGCGAACGGGATCCAGGAGACGTACCGCATCACCGGGTCGACGTCGACGACCGCGCCGACGCCGTACTTGACGAGCAGCTCGACGCACAGGACCAGCAGCATGACGCCGGTGACGATCGCGAGGACCCGGTAGCGCGAGAGCGCGCCGCGCGCCTTGCGGATCGCGGTCCGCGCGGCCTCCGCACGGGGGGCGGCCGCGTCGGCGGGCGCGTCGGTGGGGGTGGCCGGGTCCTGCGTGGTCATGGGAGAGGTTCCTCGTTCCGGGCGAGACGACCGCGGCGGTCTGCGCCGCGCGGGGCGGGACGCGCGCGCGGCGTTAAAGCGTCGCCGCGTGTCGGACGCCGAACCTAGGGTAGAACACCGTGCGACCCCTCCCCCTCCCCGACCCGGGGACCCCCGACCTGCGCGGACCCACGCGCTACCTCCTGTGGATCGCCCGGCGGCAGCGGGGGATCCTCACGGTCGCCGTGCTGCTGGGGCTCGTGAACTTCGCGTGCCAGGCGTTCCAGCCCTACATGCTGGGCCGCGCGCTCGACGAGGGCCTGACGGCGGGGTTCGGCCCGGACCTGTGGCGGTGGGCGGGGCTCCTGCTCGCGCTCGGCCTCGGCATCGTGGTCACCGGCGTGACGCAGCACCGGTTCGACATCGCGAACTGGCTGCGCTCCGCGCTCACGACGTCGCAGCTCGTGGGCGACGTCACGGCACGATCGGGCGACGCGATCACCGAGGAGCTCCCCACGGGCGAGGTCGTGTCGACGGTCGCGAGCGACGCGATGCGCGTCGGTCAGCTCTTCTCGATGATGGGCCAGTTCCTCGGTGCGCTGGGCGCGTACGTCGTGGTGGCCGTCATCATGCTCTCGACGTCGCTCCCGCTCGGGCTCGTCGTCGTGCTCGGCCTGCCGGTCGTGGCCGCCGTGCTCGCGCTGCTCGTCAAGCCGCTCCAGCAGCGCCAGGCCGCGCAGCGCGAGGCGCAGGGCCGCCTGACGACGCTCGGCGCCGACACCGTCTCGGGCCTGCGGATCCTGCGCGGCATCGGCGGCGAGGGCGTGTTCGTGGGCCGCTACGCGCGGCAGTCGCAGACGGTGCGCGAGGCAGGCGTCAAGGTCGCGCACACGCAGGCGACGCTCGACGCGCTCCAGGTGCTCCTGCCCGGCCTGCTCGTCGTGCTCGTGGTCTACCTCGGCGCGACGGCGGCCCTGCGCGGGGACATCACGCCCGGCCAGCTCGTCGCGTTCTACGGGTACGCCGCGTTCCTCGGCTGGCCGCTCCAGGTCGCGACGCAGATGCTCAACATCGCGACGCGGGCGCACGTCGCGGCGCGCAAGGTCGTGCGGGTGCTCGCGGTCGAGCCCGCCGCGGGCGCGGCCCCGGCCACCGCGCCCATGCCGCCCGCGGGCAGCCCTCTCGTGGACGAGACGAGCGGGCTCGTCCTCGAGCCCGGTCGCGTCGTCGCGCTCGTCTCGGCGGACCCCGACGCGTCGGCGGCGGTCGCGACGCGCCTGGGCCGGTTCGACGACGCCGCCGAGGCCGCGACGCCCGTGCGGCTCGGCGGCACGCTCCTCGCCGAGCTCGACAAGCACGCGCTGCGCCGCCGGGTCGTCGTCGCCGAGGCGACTCCCCAGCTCTTCTCGGGCGCACTGCGCGACGAGCTCGACCCGCGCGGCACGGCGTCGGACGCGGACGTGCTCGCCGCGGTGACGACGGCCGACGCGCACGACGTGCTCGACTCCGTGCCGGACGGCCTCGCGGGCGAGCTGCCCGAGAAGGGCCGGTCGCTCTCGGGCGGGCAGCGCCAGCGCGTCGCGCTCGCGCGCGCCCTGCTCACGGACCCGGAGATCCTCGTGCTCGTCGAGCCGACGAGCGCCGTCGACGCGCACACGGAGGCGCGGATCGCGGCGCGCCTGGCCGAGGTCCGGCGCGGCCGCACGACGCTCGTCGTCACCGCGTCGCCGCTCGTGCTCGAGCACGTCGACGAGGTGCTGCTGCTCGAGGGCGGGCGCGTGACCGCGCGCGGCACCCACCGCGACCTCGTCGACCGCGCGCACGCCGACGGGACCTCCCCGGACGACGCCGCGGCGCGCTACCTGCGCGTCGTGGGCCGCTCGCTCGACGAGACGCCCGCGCTCGCCCGCACCGCACCCGCCGGAGGCACCCCATGAGGCTCCCCGTCGCCGACGGCCCCGCCGTCCGCGCCGCCGCCGGGCGGCTCTTCGCCCGCCACCGGGGCACGTTCGTGCTCATCGCGGTGCTCCACACGCTCGCCGCCGTCGCGGGCCTCGTCGGGCCGTGGCTGCTCGGCCGCCTCGTCGACGCCGTCACGGACGGCACCACGTCCGCGTACGTGACGACCGTCGTCGCCTTCGGCGCGGGCGCGGTCGTCGCGCAGGCCGTGCTGCGCCGGTACGCGCAGCGGCTGTCCATGGTGTTCGGCGAGACGGTGTTCGCCGAGCTGCGCGAGGACCTCGTCGAGACCGTCACGTCGCTCCCCCTGTCCACCGTCGAGCGCGCGGGCACGGGCGACCTGGTCGCGCGCACCACGAACGACGTCGACCGGATCCAGCACGCGGTGCGGTTCGGCGTGCCGCAGCTCCTCGTCGCGGTCGTCACGCTCCTGCTCACCGTCGTGGCGGCGGTCGTCGTGGCGCCCCTCGTCGCGCTCGCGCTGTTCGTCGGCGTGCCGCTGCTCGTCGTCGTCTCGCGCTGGTACCTCCGGCGCGCGTCGGCCGGGTACCAGCGCGAGGCCGCCGCGTACGCGACGCTCAACGGCACGATCACCGAGAGCGTCGAGGGCGCGCGCACGGTCGACGCGCTCTCGCTCGCCGAGCGCCGCCGTGCCCGCGTCCGCGCCGACCTCACGGAGGCGTTCGAGGCGGAGCGGTACACGCTCGGCCTGCGCACCGTGCTGTTCCCGGGCATCGACCTCGCGATCGCGATCGCGCCCGTGGCCGCGCTCGTGTGGGGCGCGTGGCTGCTCTCCCAGGGCCAGACGACGCTGGGCGCCGTCGCGACGATCACGACGTACGCGTTCCAGCTCGCCGGGCCGGTGTGGAACCTCATCTTCTGGCTCGACGAGATCCAGGTCGCCGCGGCCTCGTACGCGCGGATCGTCGGCGTCGCGCAGGTGCCCGGCGACCGCACCCCCTCGGGCGAGGTGCCCGACGGCGACCGGCTCGTCGCGCGCGACGTCGAGTACGCCTACCGCGAGGGCCACCCGGTGCTGCACGGCGTCTCGCTCGACCTCGAGCCGGGCGAGCGGCTCGCCGTCGTCGGGCCGTCGGGCGCGGGCAAGTCGACGCTCGGGCGGATGCTCGCCGGCATCCACCCCCCGACCGCGGGGTCGGTCCGTTCGGGCGGCGTGCGCCTCGTCGACCTCCCGCTGGAGGACCTGCGCCGCGAGGTCGCGCTCGTCACGCAGGAGCACCACGTGTTCGTCGGCACGCTCGCGGACAACCTGCGCCTCGCGAAGGTCGACGCGACCGAGGCGGAGCTGCTCGACGCGCTCGACGCCGTCGACGCGCGCGGCTGGGCGCAGGCGCTGCCCGACGGGCTCGGGACGTCGGTGGGGTCGGGCGGGCACGTGCTCACGCCCGCCCAGGCGCAGCAGGTCGCGCTCGCGCGGCTCGTGCTGCTCGACCCGCACACGCTCGTGCTCGACGAGGCGACGTCGCTGCTCGACCCGCGCGCGGCCCGGCACCTCGAGCGCTCGCTCGACGCGGTGCTCGCGGGACGGACCGTCGTCGCGATCGCGCACCGCCTGCACACGGCGCACGACGCCGACCGCGTCGCCGTCGTCGACGGGGGCCGCGTCCGCGAGATCGGGCCCCACGACGAGCTCGTCGCCGCGGGCGGCGACTACGCCCGCCTCTGGCACTCCTGGCAGCAGGAGTAGCCGCCGCGCGGCGCCCGGGTCACCGGGCGCCGCGCTGCTCCGGTCGCAGCCCCTGGAGCAGGATCGACACCATGCGCTCGCGCAGGTCGGGCGCCGCGCGCCGCACCGCCTCGGGCTGCGGGCGCGTGATCATGCCCACCGCGGTCACGAGCTCCAGGGGCGTGAGGTCGTCCCGCACGAGCCCCTCCCCCTGCGCGGCGGCGAGCAGGCTCCCGACGCCGTCGAGCGCGCGGTCCTGCGCCTCGCGCACGTCGCGCGCGAGCGCGTCGCCCGCGTGGTCGGCGAGCGCCGCGGTGAGCGCGCCGAGCTCCAGGCCGACGAGCCGCCGGACGTAGTCGTCCCAGGCGTCCTGCGGAGAGTGCGCGAGCGCCTGCGCCGCCTCCTGGGTCACGGCGTGCACCTCGTCGAGGATCGCGAGCGCCACCGCGTCGAGCAGCGCGGCCCGGGAGTCGAAGTTGCGGTAGAGCGTGCCGATCCCGACCCCCGCCGCGTCGGCGACGGCGTCGAGCGCCACGTCGCTGCCCCGTGCGGCGATCAGGGACCTCGCCGCCTGCACGACCGCCGTCCGGCGCCGTAGCGCGTCCGCGCGCATCCGCTCCTCCTGACCTGGCGGTTTGACTCCCACCCTAACCGGAGGAAGATCGTCCGGTAAACAAGCGGAGGAATATTCTCCACTTTTGAGAGGACCTGATGAGCGCGGCGACCACCACGATCACCTCGACCGCCGGCGCGACCAGCGCGACCAGCGCGACCGGCGCGCCCGGCACCACCCCGGAGGAGAGCCCCCGCGGCCGCGCCCCCGGCGCGCGCGGCGCGACGCCCCCGGTCGTCCGGCTCGCGGGACTGACGGCCGGGCTCGGCGCGATCCTCGTGGCGCTCCTCGCGCTGTTCATCCTCCCGTCGCTCGCGAGCGGCGCCCACGACCTCCCGATCGGCGTCGTGGGCGACCCCGCGCCGACCGCCCCGGTCGAGTCCGCCCTCGGCACCGCGGCACCCGGCGCGTTCGCGGTCGAGGCGTTCGGCACCGCGGACGACCTCGCGCAGGCCGTCCGCGAGCGCGACGTCGTCGGCGGGCTCGTGGTCACCGCGGACGGGCTCGAGGCGGTCGTCGCGAGCGCCGGGTCCACGGCGATCTCGGGCTCCCTCACGGCGGCGGCGAACGCGGTCGGCCAGGCGACGGGCCTGCCCGTGACCGTCAGCGACGTCGTGCCGCTCCCCGCGGACGACCCCACCGGCATCGGCGTCGGCGGGCTCGCGTTCCCCCTGGTCTTCGGCGGGATCGTGCCCGTCGTCGCGTTCCGCAAGGTCTTCCCGCGCAGCGACGGCTGGAAGCTCGCCGGGCTCGTGACGTTCGCCGACGTCGGCGGGACGGTCGTGGCGGCCGTGCTGCAGCTCTGGTTCGGCAGCGTCGAGGGCGTGTTCTGGCCCGTCGCGGGCGCGATGGCGCTGGGCGTCGCGGCGCTGGCCGTGCCCCTCGCCGGGCTGCAGCAGGCGTTCGGCGCGAAGGGCTTCACGCTCGGCGCGATGTCGATGACGTTCCTCGGCAACCCCCTCGCGGGCATCGCGACCACCGGCGCGTGGCTGCCGCCGGCCCTGGGCGCGCTCGGCCAGGCGCTGCCGCCCGGCGCTGCCGGGACCCTCGTGCGCTCGGCCGCGTACTTCGACGGCGCGGGCGGACTCCGGGCGGCGCTGACCCTCGTGGCGTGGGTCGTCGTCGGCGCGGCGCTGCACGTCGTGGGCACGCGGCGGGCGGCCGCGCGCGTGACGGCGGGCGTCTGATCGAGCACCATGGTGCCGATGCCTGACGCCGCGCACGACACCACGCACACCGTCCCCGCCCTGCCGAGCCCCTGGCGCGCCCGGGTGCCCCGATACGCCGACGTCGACGCGCTCGTCGCGCTGCGGCGCCTCGACGAGCTCCAGGGCACCGGGGAGAGCCACGCCGCCCGCCCCGGCATCGAGTCCGAGGTCGTCGGGCTCGCGTCGTGGACGCGGCGCCAGCTCGTCGCCGTCGGCGACGACGACGTGCCGCGCGCGTGGATCACCGTGCACGACCGCGCCGCGGGGCGCGCGACGGTGTGGGGCTACTTCGACCGCGACGTGCCCGAGGTCGACGCGATCGCCGACACGTTCTACCGCTGGGCCGAGGACGCCGCGGTCGCGATGGCGCGGCTGCGCGGCGTCACCGCCACGCGGCTCGACGAGAGCCCGTTCGCGGGCGACACGCGCCAGCTCGGCTGGCTCGCGCGCGCCGGCTACGCGGAGCGCCGCACGTGGCTGCACATGGTGCGCCCGGTCACCCCCGACGAGGCCCGGCTGACCGCGCGCCCGGGCGTCAGCGTGCGGCCCGTCGAGCGGCACGAGAACGGGCTGCCCGTCGCGACCGACCTCCAGACGGTGCACGAGATGCTCGAGACGTCGTTCCAGGACCACTTCAACTCGTACCGCGAGAGCTTCACGGAGTTCGTCCAGCGGCTGCGCGAGGACCCCGGGCACAGCTGGGACCACTGGTGGCTCGCGTACGTGGAGGACGACGACGGCCGGCCCGTGCCCGCCGGCACGGTCGTGTGCTCGTCGCTCGCGGCGCCCGCGGGCGGTGCGCCGGGGACGTACGTCGAGTACATCGGGGTGACCCGCGCCGCGCGCGGTCGCGGCGTGGCCAAGTCGCTGCTCGCCACGGTGATCGCCGACGCCGCGCGCAGCGGCCGCGACCGCGTGGCCCTCGAGGTCGACGCCGACTCCCCGACCCGGGCCGACGAGCTGTACCGGTCGCTCGGCTGGGAGACCGAGCACGTCACCGAGTCGTGGTTCAAGGACCTCGAACTCGACGGCTGACGCGGTCGACGCCGAGGGGGGCCGGACGCACGCACGTCGCGGGCCCCCGGACGCCACCGGCCGCGGACCTCACGGGCGCCGGGCGTCACGCGCGGGGCGTCACGCCTTCCCCACGGGGCGCGTGCGGTCGCGCAGCCACGTCGTCGTGCCGGGGGCGAGGCCGCGCAGCTTCGGCGTCCGGTCCACCGGCGTCACGAGGAGCGCGGCGCCGTCGGGCAGCGACCACTTCAGCGCGTGGTAGACGGTCGACAGCGACGCGGTGCTCTCGACGAGCAGCAGGCCGGGCGCGACGGCGCGCGCCTCGCTCCAGGGTCCGTCGAGCCCGTCGGGCTCCTGCTCGGTCCAGGCCAGGTACACGCTCACGCGCCCATCCTGACGGTCGCCGGGCCGTCCCGCAGGGGTGCGTCGGCCCGGAGGGGGCCGTCCCGCAGGGGTGCGTCAGCCCCGAGACCGGCCAGAGGGGCACGGCGACGGACGCGGACAGGTCGGGTCAGTCGCCGGGGAGACCGGCGATGCCGCTGCTCTCGCGGCGGCCGTGGCGGCGCACGCCCGCGGCCTCGTCACGGACGAGGCGCACCCACAGCAGCACGGCGAAACCGCCGAACACCCACCACTGCAGGGCGTAGAACAGGTTCTGCAGGTTGAGCCCGGTCCCGCCCTCGATCGTCGGGCGCGGGAGCTGCGCCGGACCGCCGTCGGCGGCGGGCGGCTGCTCGGGGTCGGACGAGCGGAGCACGAGGTAGCCCGAGTAGATGGGCCCGCCCCACTCGTTGACGAGCGCCCCCGTCGACACGGAGTCCGTGAGCCCCGGCGCGGAGCCGCCCTGGCCCGCGGCCTCGGACGCCTGGAGGTAGCCGGTCACGCGCACGACGCCGGCCGGCGGCTCGAGCGCGGCGCCCTGCTCGGGGGTCGCGACCCAGCCGCGGACCACGGGCAGCACGGGGGCTCCGGAGAGCTCGGCCCACGACGCGCCCTGCGTGCCGTCGTCCGTCACGCGCAGCGGCGTGAGGACGAGGTAGCCGACGCGGCCGTCGAGCGCACGACCCTCGACGAGGAGCTGGCCGTCGGCGTCGTACTCGCCCTCGACCCACGCCTGCCGGCCGACGAGCTCCCCGGGGAACGTGGACTGCGGCGGCAGGAGCACCCCGACGCCCTCGGGCCCGGCCGCCTCGACCTCCGCGGCCTCCTGCTGCGCCGCGAGCTCGGCGCGCTGCTGCGCGCGGTCGAGCTGCCAGACGCCGAGCCGCGCGCAGACGAACGCGGCCAGCAGGAAGAGCACGAGCAGCCCGACGACGCGCGGTTGGCGGGCGACCGCCCAGAAGGACCGGGGGGCGGTGGGCTCGGGCACGTGCCCACGGTATCCGGGGCCGCGGCGAGTCCCCGAATCCGCGGGCCCGCGCGGGCGAACGTCACACGCCGCGCGCGGTCCCGGCAGCGGCGAGGGCCCGGGCGACGAGGGCCGGACGTCCCCGGCGGCGCGGCGGGCGGACGGGACCTTCGGCCCTTTGTGCCCGTCCCGACGCACGTCACACCGCGGGCGGCCGTCACGGACCGTGCACCGCCCCGGTCGATGCGGTTGTATGAAGCCGTAGTCGTTCACGAATCCCTTCCCCCTGCAGGAGCGTGAGATGAGCACGACCACCGAGCCCACCGCCTGGAGAAGCGCCGAGGTCGAGCCCCTCGACGACGCCACCCTGCGCCGCGTCGATGCATGGTGGCGCGCGGCGAACTACCTGTCCGTCGGGCAGATCTACCTGCTCGACAACCCGCTCCTGCGCACCCCGCTGGACCGCGAGCACGTCAAGCCCCGCCTCCTCGGCCACTGGGGCACGACGCCCGGGCTGAACTTCCTCTACGCGCACCTCAACCGCGCGATCGCGCAGCGCCGCCAGTCGACGATCTACGTCGCGGGCCCGGGCCACGGCGGCCCCGGCCTCGTCGCGAACGCGTACCTGGAGGGCACGTACTCCGAGACGTACTCGGACGTCACGCAGGACACCGAGGGCCTGCGGCGGCTCTTCCGCCAGTTCTCCTTCCCCGGCGGCATCCCGAGCCACGTCGCGCCGGAGACGCCCGGGTCGATCCACGAGGGCGGCGAGCTCGGCTACGCGCTCTCCCACGCGTACGGCGCCGCGTTCGACAACCCCGACCTGCTGGTCGCCGCGGTCGTGGGCGACGGCGAGGCCGAGACCGGCCCGCTCGCGACGAGCTGGCACTCGAACAAGTTCGTCAACGCGCGCAACGACGGCGTCGTCCTGCCGATCCTGCACCTCAACGGGTACAAGATCGCCAACCCGACGGTGCTCGCGCGCATCAGCGACGACGAGCTGCGCGACCTCATGATCGGCTACGGCCACACGCCCTACTTCTTCACGGGCGGGTTCGACGGCGAGGACCACGTCGAGGTGCACCGGCGCTTCGCGACGCTCCTCGACGAGGTCCTCAACCACATCGCGCAGATCAAGGCCGACGCCGCCGCGGGCAACGACGAGCGCCCCGCGTGGCCGATGATCGTCTTCCGCACGCCCAAGGGCTGGACGTGCCCGCCGGACATCGACGGCAAGAAGACCGAGGACTCGTGGCGCGCGCACCAGGTGCCGCTCGCGAGCGCCCGGGACACCCCGGAGCACCTGGAGGTGCTGCGCGGCTGGCTCGAGTCCTACCGGGCCGACGAGCTGTTCGACGAGGACGGCCGCCTGGTCGACGACGTCGCCGCGCTCGCGCCGCAGGGCGCGCTGCGCATGAGCGACAACCCGCACGCGAACGGCGGTCTCCTGCTCAAGGACCTTCGCCTTCCCGACTTCCGCGACTACGCGGTGGACGTCGACGGCCCGGGCAGCGCCGTCGCGGAGGCGACGCGCGTCCTCGGCCAGTGGCTCACCGACGTCGTGCGCCTGAACCCGGACAACTTCCGGATCTTCGGGCCCGACGAGACGGCGTCGAACCGGCTCCAGGCCGTGTACGAGGTCACGGACAAGCAGTGGAACGCGGACTTCTTCGGGCCCGACGTCGACGAGCACCTCGCGCGCGCCGGCCGGGTCATGGAGATGCTGTCGGAGCACCAGTGCCAGGGCTGGCTCGAGGGCTACCTGCTCACCGGGCGGCACGGCCTGTTCACGAGCTACGAGGCCTTCATCCACATCGTCGACTCGATGTTCAACCAGCACGCGAAGTGGCTCAAGGTGACCAACCACATCCCGTGGCGCCGGCCCGTCGCGAGCCTCAACTACCTGCTGTCGAGCCACGTGTGGCGCCAGGACCACAACGGCTTCAGCCACCAGGACCCGGGCTTCATCGACCACGTGGTCAACAAGAAGGCCGAGATCGTCCGCGTCTACCTGCCGCCGGACGCGAACACGCTGCTCTCGACCTACGACCACTGCCTGCGCTCGCGCCAGTACGTCAACGTGGTCGTGGCGGGCAAGCAGCCCGCGCCGCAGTTCCTGTCCATGGACGAGGCGATCGCGCACTGCACGCGCGGCCTCGGCATCTGGGAGTGGGCGGGCACCGAGGTCGAGGGCGAGGACCCGGACGTCGTGCTCGGCTCGGCGGGCGACGTCCCGACGCTCGAGGTGCTCGCCGCGGCGGACATCCTGCGGCGGCGCATCCCCGACCTCAAGGTCCGGGTCGTCAACGTCGTGGACCTCATGCGCCTGCAGGACGCCAACGAGCACCCGCACGGGTTGTCGGACAAGGACTTCGACACGCTGTTCACGACCGACAGGCCGGTCATCTTCAACTACCACGGGTACCCGTGGCTGATCCACCGGCTCACGTACCGCCGCACGAACCACCCCAACATCCACGTGCGGGGCTACAAGGAGGAGGGCACCACCACCACGCCGTTCGACATGGCGATGCTCAACGACATCGACCGCTACCACCTCGTGATCGACGTGATCGACCGCGTGCCGTCCCTGCGCTCCACGTACGCCGGGCTGCGCCAGGAGATGGTCGACGCCCGGCTCGCGGCCCGCCAGTACACGCGCGAGCACGGGGAGGACATCCCCGAGGTCCGCGACTGGGTCTGGCCCGACGTCGGCGAGACGGCGACCGAGGAGGGCGGTCCGCAGTACAACGGCGCGAGCGCCGCTGCGCAGGACACCGGAGGAGACAACGAGTGAGCGACACCGCTCGCAGCATCTACATCACCTCGCCCGAGGGCGAGACGGGCAAGTCCACGATCGCGCTGGGGGTCCTCGACCTGCTGGTCCGCAAGGTCCAGCGGGTCGGGGTCTTCCGGCCGGTCACCCGGGCCGCGGGCCCGGACGTGCAGGACTACGTGCTCGAGCTCCTGCTCGCGCACGACGGCGTGGAGCTCACCGCGGACCAGGCGATCGGCGTCACGTACGAGGACGTGCACGCCGACCCGGAGGCCGCGCTCTCGCAGATCGTCGCGCGGTACCACGAGGTCGCGAGCCAGTGCGACTTCGTCGTGGTGGTCGGGACGGACTACACCGACGTCGCGGGCCCCACCGAGCTGTCGTTCAACGCGCGCGTCGCGGCGAACCTCGGCGCGCCGGTCCTCCTCGTCGTGTCCGGCAAGGGACGCACGCCCGACGCCGTGGGCAACCTCATCGAGGTGAGCGTCGCCGAGCTCCGGTCGCAGCACGCGCAGCCGATCGGCGTCGTCGCGAACCGCGTCGACCCGGGCGACCTCGACGCGGTGCGCGCCCTGCTCGGCGCGCTCGGCCCGGACGGCGAGCCGATCGCCGGGGCGGGGACGGCGTCGGGCACGACGGCGGACCACGCGCCGGGCGCGCGACTGCCCGGCTGGGCGGTGCCCGAGGACCCGTTCCTCGACGCCCCGACCGTGCGCGCGCTCATGGAGGCCGTGGGCGGGTCGCTCGCGTTCGGCGAGGAGGCGCTCCTCGGCCGCGAGGCCACCGACCTGCTCGTCGGCGCCATGTCGTTCGAGCACCTCCTCGACCGGCTCACCGACGGCGCCGTCGTCATCACGCCCGGCGACCGCGTGGACATCCTCATCGGGCTGCTCGCGGCGCACTCCGCGTCCGGGTTCCCGTCGCTCGCCGGCGTCATCCTCAACGGCGGGTTCTTCCCGCCCGAGTCGACGGCGCGCCTCGTCGCGGACCTCGACCCGAGCCTGCCGATCATCCGCACCGACCTCGGGACGTTCCGCTCCGCGAGCGCCGCCGCGAGCGCGCGCGGCCGCGTGACCAAGGAGTCGCAGCGCAAGGTCGACACGGCGCTCGCGCTGTTCGAGCAGAGCGTCGACGGCGCGGCGCTCCTCGCGGGTCTCGACGTGCCGCGCCCCGAGGTCGTCACGCCGCTCATGTTCGAGTACGAGCTGCTCTCGCGCGCCCGCGCGGACCGCAAGCACGTCGTGCTGCCCGAGGGCGACGACGACCGCATCCTGCGCGCCGCGTCGACGCTCCTCGGCCGCCATGTCGCCGAGCTGACGATCCTCGGCGACGAGCAGAAGGTGCGGGCCCGCGCGGCCGAGCTCGGCCTCGACATCGACGCCGCGCACGTCGTCAGCCCGCACGACCCGGAGCTCGTCGAGCGCTTCTCCGCGGAGTACCAGCGCCTGCGCGCGCACAAGGGCATGACGCTCGAGGAGGCGCGCGAGCGCGTCCAGGACGTGTCGTACTTCGGCACGATGATGGTCCACCTCGGGCTCGCGGACGGCATGGTCTCGGGGGCGAAGCACACGACGGCGCACACCATCAAGCCGTCGTTCGAGATCATCAAGACCCAGCCCGGCGTCTCCGTCGTGTCGTCCGTGTTCCTCATGTGCCTGCAGGACCGCGTGCTCGTGTACGGCGACTGCGCCGTCATCCCCGACCCGACGGCCGAGCAGCTCGCGGACATCGCGATCTCGTCGGCCGCGACCGCGCAGCAGTTCGGCGTGGACCAGCGGGTCGCGATGCTGTCGTACTCGACGGGCGAGTCCGGCTCGGGCGCCGACGTCGACAAGGTGCGACGCGGCACGGCGCTCGTCCGCGAGCGCCGCCCCGACCTGTTCGTCGAGGGGCCGATCCAGTACGACGCCGCCGTGGACGCGTCCGTCGCGGCGTCGAAGATGCCGGGCTCGGACGTCGCGGGCCGCGCGACGGTGTTCATCTTCCCGGACCTCAACACGGGCAACAACACCTACAAGGCCGTGCAGCGCTCCGCGGGCGCCGTCGCGGTCGGACCGGTCCTCCAGGGCCTCAACAAGCCGGTGAACGACCTCTCGCGCGGCGCGCTCGTGCAGGACATCGTCAACACCGTCGCCATCACCGCGATCCAGGCGCAGGCCCCGGCCGACGTGCCCGCCCCGTCCACGACCCCCGTCCCCCAGGGAGCCACCTCATGACGATCCTGCCCGAGGGCGAGCGCCCGAACCCTTACAGCGCGTACGGCGCGCACGGGTCCGTGCTCGTCATGAACTCGGGGTCGTCCTCGCTCAAGTACCAGCTCGTCAACCCCGTCGGCGGCGAGGCCATCGCCGCCGGCACGATCGAGCGCATCGGCGAGGACTCCGGCATCATCAAGCACCGGTTCGCCGGGAACACGACGACGCGCGAGGAGCCGGTCGCGGACCACGGCGAGGCGCTGCGCATCGCCCTCGGCCTGTTCGACGAGGTCGGCCCCACGCTCGCGGACGCCGACGTGTACGCGGTCGGCCACCGCGTCGTGCACGGCGGTGCCGTGTTCTCGTCGCCCGTGCTCGTGGACGACGAGGTCGTGCGCCAGATCTCCGACCTGTCGCCCCTCGCGCCCCTGCACAACCCGCCGAACGTCAAGGGCATCGAGGTCGCGCGCGAGCTGCTGCCGGACGTGCCGCACGTCGCCGTGTTCGACACCGCGTTCTTCTCGACGCTCCCCGACGCCGCGTCCACGTACGCGCTCGACCGGGCCGTCGCGCAGGAGCACGGCGTGCGCCGGTACGGCTTCCACGGCACGAGCCACCAGTACGTGTCCGGCAAGGTCGCGCGCGTCCTCGGGCGCCGCATCGAGGGGCTCAACACGATCGTGCTGCACCTCGGCAACGGCGCGTCCGCGTCGGCCGTGCGCGGCGGCGTCGCGGTGGACACGTCGATGGGCATGACCCCGCTGGAGGGCCTCGTCATGGGCACCCGCACCGGCGACATCGACGCGGCGGTCGTGTTCCACCTCGCGCGCAACGCGGGCATGAGCATCGACGAGATCGACGACCTGTTCAACAAGCGCTCGGGCGTCAAGGGCCTGTCCGGCGTCAACGACTTCCGCGAGCTGCGCCGGCTCATCGACGCCGGTGACGAGGACGCGCGCCAGGCGTTCGAGGTGTACATCCACCGGCTGCGCAAGTACGTCGGCGCCTACCACGCCGTGCTCGGCCGCGTCGACGTCCTCGCGTTCACGGCGGGCGTCGGCGAGAACGACGCGCACGTGCGCGCCGCCGTCGTCGAGGGCCTGGAACCGCTCGGCCTTGCCGTCGACCCGGAGCGCAACGCCGTGCAGTCCGGCGAGCCGCGCGTCGTCTCGCCCGACTGGACGAGCACGCTCGTCATGGTCGTGCCGACCATGGAGGAGCTCGCCATCGCGCGCCAGTGCGTGGAGGCCGTCGAGGCCGCGTCCCGCGCCGGTTGACGGGAACGCGCCCGACGCCGCCGGGTCGGACGCCGCCGCGCGGTCGCGTCGGCGGTGGGATGCTCGGGCGGTGACCGTTCTCATCGACCCGCCCGCGTGGCCCGCGCACGGGACGCTGTTCAGCCATCTCGTCTCGGACACGTCGCTCGCCGAGCTGCACGCGTTCGCCGCGAGCATCGGCGTGAGCCCGCGCGCGTTCGACCTCGACCACTACGACGTCGCGGCCGAGCGGTACGACGTCGCGGTCGCGGCGGGCGCGGTGCCGGTCGGGGGCCGCGAGCTCGCGCGTCGGCTCGGCGCGTCCGGCCTGCGCGTACCGGGCCGGGCGCGTCGTGCGGCGAAGGCGGACGCGCTGCTCGCCCGGTGGGACGCGCTCCTGCCGGGCGCGCGCGACGTCGGCGTCGAGCTGGTCGAGCGCTGGCACGAGCCGCACCGCGTCTACCACGGTCCCGAGCACCTCGTGCACGCGCTCGACTCGCTCGCGCTCCTGGAGGGACGTCGGCCAGGCGTGCCCGACGCCGCGGGCTCGCCCGGGCACGCGGGGACGGGTGCGCCGTCGGCTCCCGGCGCCACGACGCCCGGGGTGACGCAGCTCGCGCTGTGGTTCCACGACGCGGTGCACGACGGCGAGGCGGGCCGGGACGAGGAGCGGTCGGCCGCGCTCGCCGGGGCCCGGCTGGCGGGGCGGCTCGACGCGGGTGCGGTCGACGAGGTGGTGCGGCTGGTGCTCGTCACGACGGACCACTCCCCCGCCGCCGCCGACCGGACCGGGGCCCTCGTGTCCGACGCGGACCTCGCGGTCCTCGCGTCGGCGCCCGACCGGTACGCACGGTACGTGCGCCAGGTGCGCGCCGAGTACGCGCACGTGCCCGACGACGCGTTCCGCACCGGCCGCGCCGCCGTCCTGCGCGCGCTGCTCGCGGGCGACGCGCTGTTCCGCACGGCCGAGGGCGCGACGCGCTGGGAGGAGCGTGCCCGCGCGAACCTCAGCGCGGAGCTCGCGGCCCTCGACTCCCCCACCTGACCCGCCGAACATGTGCTTGTCTCCCGTCGCGGACGCTCGACGGGCGACAAGAGCATGGTCGGCGGGCTACGAGCGCATGGTCGACGCTAGGGTCGGGCCGTGACCGACGACCCGCCAGCCCCACGCTCCGTCGCATCCCCACGGGCGTCGAGGGTCCGGCCCCGCGGTGCACGACGGCGGCGCTCCACCCTGTGGACGGCCGCCGGGCTCGCGGTGGTCGTGCTGGCGCCGTTCGTCGTCGTGCAGGCCGTCGGGCGCACCCGCGTGGTCGCGGCGGACGCCGTGCCCGAGCGTGACGCGATCGTCGTGCCCGGCGCGGGGCTGCGGCCGGACGGCACGCCGTCCACCTACCTGCGGCGCCGGCTCGACGCCGCCGCGGACCTCTGGGCGCGGGGCCTCGCCCCCGTCGTGCTCGTGAGCGGCGACGCGCACGACGACTACGACGAGCCCGGCTCGATGCGCGCGTGGCTCCTGGACCGCGGCGTGCCCGACGACGCGATCGTGCTCGACCGCGAGGGCTACGACACGCACGCGACGTGCACGCGCGCGGTGTCGGAGCTCGGCCTCGGCGCGGCGGTGGTCGTGACGCAGGGCTACCACCTGCCGCGCACGCTGTTCTCGTGCCGCGTCGCGGGCCTCGACGCCGTGGGGGTCGGCGTCAGCGCGGCGAGCGTGGAGCCGTGGAAGGCCGTGCTCTACCGCGTGCGCGAGGTCCCCGCGGCGACGAAGGCCCTGCTCGACGCCGTACGTCGCTGAACCCGGCGCCGGGCCGGCCGGGCCGGGACACCCGACCCGCCCGGTCCGTGCACCCGAGCGGGCTGCTCAGGGCATCCGCAGGCGGCGCATGACGTCGAGCGCGGACGTGAGGACCTTGCTCGGGAGCTCGCCGCCGAGCTGGTACAGCGTGTCGAGCGTGAGGCCCTGGTTCGCGCCGCGCTGCACGGAGATCGTCTGCGCCTCGGTGAGCGCCTCGATCCCCTCGCGCCCGTGCCGGCGCCCCAGCCCCGACGCCTTGAACCCGCCCATCGGCGCCCCGACGGACCCCCACGCGGACGAGTACCCGTCGTTGACGTTGACCGTCCCCGCCTCGACGCGCGCCGCGATCCGCCGGCCGCGCGCGACGTCGCGCGTCCAGACGCTCGCGTTGAGCCCGAGCTCGGAGTCGTTCATGACGCGCACGGCCTCGTCGTCGCTCGCGACGCGGCGCACGGCCACGACCGGGCCGAACGTCTCCTCCCGGGCGCACGCGGCGTCGTCGGGCACGTCGTCGAGGACGGTGGGCGCGTAGAACCACGGCCCGATGTCGGCCCGGTGCACGCCGCCCGCGAGGACGCGCGCGCCCCGGGCGATCGCGTCCTCGACGTGCGCGACGACCCGGTCGAGCTGGTCCTGCGACGTGAGCGAGCCCATGTCCGCGGAGTAGTCGAGGCCCGCGCCGAGCCGCATCTCGCGCACGAGCGGCACGAACTCGTCGAGGAACGCGTCCGCGACGTCCTCGTGCAGCACGAGGCGCTCGATCGACACGCAGAGCTGGCCGGAGTTCGAGAAGCACGCGCGCACCGCGCCGCGTGCGGCCGCGCGCACGTCGGCGTCCGCCGCGACGTAGAGCGGGTTCTTGCCGCCGAGCTCGAGCGTCGCGCCGATGAGCCGCTCTCCCGCGCGCGCCGCGACCTTGCGTCCCGTGGCCGTCGAGCCGGTGAACGCGATGTGGTCCACGTGGTCGGTGAGCGCGGCACCGACGTCCCCGCCGCCCGCGACGACGAGGAAGAGGTCCGCGGGCAGGCCCGCCTCCTCGAGCAGCTCGGCACCCCACAGGGCGGTGAGCGTCGTCTGCAGGTCCGGCTTGAGCACGACGGCGTTGCCCGCCACGAGCGCGGGCACGGCCTCGGCGAACGCGAGCGTCAGCGGGTAGTTCCACGGTGCGATGACACCGACGACCCCGACCGGGCGGCGGTGCACGCGCGTCCCCGTCAGGACGGGCAGCATCCCGGGCGCGCGCCGGTCCGCGAGGTAGCGCGGCCCGCGCTGGGCGTAATGGCGCGTGAGGATCGCGACGTCCGCGACCTCCTCGAACGCGCTGCGCCGCGACTTGCCCGACTCCATCTGGACGAGGTCGAGGCCGTCCGACTGGCGCGCGAGCACGAGCTCGCCGAACCGGCGCACCACCGCCGCGCGCTCGCGCACGGACCGCGCGGCCCAGGCGGGCTGCGCGGCGCGGGCGCGCTCGACGGCGCGGGCGACGTCGTCGGTGGAGGACACGGGGATCGCGGCGAGGGGCGCGCCCGTGAACGGGAGGACCGAGCGGTGCATGCCCGCCTCGTTGCCGGTGACGAGGCGGCGCGCGAGGGGGGCCACGACGTCCGGCTCGAGGACGTACGTCGCGGCCGGGTTCTCGGGGTCGATCAGGCCGTCCAGCGCGGCGCCGTCGCCGTGCCCGGAACCGGGTGTGCCGGAGGAGCTCGTCATGGGGACAGGCTACGTGCTCCGGGTGACAGAGCCCCGATCGGGAGCTCCCAGGTGGTGAGCACCGGTCGGAACCCCTGCCGCGCCCAGAACGGGGCGGACAACGGGTTGAGGACGCCGTGGTGGAGCAGCACGACGGCGCCGGGGCCGAGCCGGTCCCGCACGCGCGCGAGCGCGGCGTCCACGAGCGCGCCGCCGACCCCGCCGCCGCGGGACCCGTCCGTGACGTGGAGGAGCACGAGGTAGGAGACCGGTCCCGCGGTCACCGTCCCCGCGACCGCCCCGGCGCGCTCCGGCGGCTCGACGGCGACGACGCCCACGACCTCGCCCGCGTCCTCGCCGCGCGCCGGGGACCGGCGGGCCACGAGCACCGTCGTCGCCGGGTTCGCGACCGCCCCCGCGACCTGCGCCGCGAGGTGCTCGCGCGCCCGGGGCCGCACGCGGGCCGCGCCGACGAGCTCGTCGTACTCGAGCTCGGCGAGCTGGTGCTCGACGACGTCCGTGACGTCCGAGGGACCGGCGTCCGCGAGCACGACCCCCGGCGCGACGCGCGGCGACGCGGGCGGGGCGTCCCGGCGCGCGGCGAGGTGGACGGTCGGACGCAGCCCGCTCGCCGCGAGCGCCCCGACCGCCTCGACGTCCCGGCTCGGCCACAGGAGCACGAGGCCATGGTCGCGCGGCGCGGGCCCGCGCTCGGGCCGCCCGTCGCCGTCGGGCGCGACGCCGGGTGCGCCGCCCACGCGCGTGGTCCACGCGTCGACCAGGGCGCGGACCGCACCCCCCACGTCCGGGCCCGCGGCACGCGCGCGCAGCCGGTGCTCGCGCAGCGGCCGGAACGTCGCCGCCGCCGACCCGGCAGGCACGTCCCCGGACGTCGCGAGCCCCGCGGCGCGCGAGCCGTCCGGGAGGCGCACGGCGACCAGGCGCTCGTCGCCCGGCACCGCGCCGAGGTCGGGGACCGCGACGAGCGCGTCGTGCGCCGCGACGCGTGCCCGGTGCTCGGCCTCGAGCGCGGCGAGGTCGTCGCCGTCGGGCTCCCAGGCGCGGACCGCCGGGGTCATCGCCCGGCGTCGCAGGCGTCCGGCGCCCCGAGCGGCCTGCCGAGCACGACGCAGTCCTGGTCGACGTAGCCGAGCCGCTCGTAGAAGCCGCGCACGGCCTCGTTCGTCGAGCGCACCATGAGACGCACGGCGCGGGCGCCGCGCGCGGCCAGCCACGCCTCGGCGGCCACCACGACGGCGCGCCCGGTGCCGCGCCCCTGCAGGCGCGGGTCGACGGCCACGTAGTAGAGCCACCCGCGGTGCCCGTCGACGCCCGCCATCGCGGTGGCGACGACCTCGCCCGCGCGGACGACGACGTCGCCCGGCCCCGCGTCGTCGGACTCCGCCGCCCCGTCACGGAGCGCGGCGAGGTCGCGCGCCGCCCGGCCCACGAGCACGGTCGAGGTCTCGCCGAGGCGCGCGTCGGCGAGGTCGCGGTACGGGTCGTTCCACGGGCGGGTGAGGCCGCACGCGCGCCACAGCGCGACGACCGCCTCGACGTCGTCGTCCACGACCTCGGAGAGGACGACGTCCCCGCCCGGACCCGGCAGGGCGCCCGGCTCCCCGTCGCCCGCGCGGGTCAGCCGGGGCCCGTCCGCGATCCGTCCGGCCACGGTGCGGGTCAGCGCGGCTGGTACGGCGAGACGACGACCTCGACGCGCTGGAACTCCTTGAGGTCGGAGTACCCGGTCGTGGCCATCGCGCGCCGCAGCGCCCCGACGAGGTTGAGCGTGCCGTCCGCCTGACGGCCCGGGCCGAACAGGATCTCCTCCAGCGTGCCCGCCGTGCCGACGCGGACGCGCTCGCCGCGCGGGAGCTGCGCGTGGTGCGCCTCGGAGCCCCAGTGCCAGCCGTGGCCCGGCGCCTCCTCGGCGCGCGCGAGGGCCGCGCCGAGCATCACGGCGTCCGCGCCGCACGCGACGGCCTTGACGAGGTCGCCCGAGCGCCCGACGCCGCCGTCCGCGATGACGTGCACGTACCGGCCGCCCGACTCGTCGAGGTAGTCGCGACGGGCCGCCGCGACGTCCGCGACCGCCGTCGCCATGGGCGCGTGGATGCCGAGCGAGACGCGCGTCGTGTGCGCCGCTCCCCCGCCGAACCCGACGAGCACGCCGGCCGCGCCCGTGCGCATGAGGTGCAGCGCCGCGGTGTAGGTGGACGCGCCGCCCACGACGACCGGGACGTCGAGCTCGTAGATGAACCGCTTGAGGTTGAGCGGCTCCGCGACGCCCGAGACGTGCTCGGCCGACACCGTGGTGCCGCGGATGACGAACAGGTCGACGCCCGCGTCGACCACCGTCTGGTAGTGCTCCTGCGTGCGCTGCGGCGACAGGGCGCCCGCGACGGTCACGCCGGCCGCGCGGATCTCCTTGAGCCGCTGCGTGATGAGCTCCGGCTTGATGGGCTCGGCGTAGATCTCCTGCATGCGCCGCGTCGCCTCGACCGGCTCGAGCGCGGCGATCTCCTCGAGCAGCGCCGTCGGGTCGTCGTAGCGCGTCCACAGGCCCTCGAGGTCGAGCACGCCGAGGCCGCCGTGGTTGCCGAGCGCGACGGCCGTGGCCGGGCTCATCACCGAGTCCATGGGCGCCGCGAGGATCGGGAGCTCGAAGTGGTACGCGTCGATCTGCCAGCCGACCGACACCTCCTCCGGGTCGCGCGTGCGCCGGGACGGCACCACGGCGACGTCGTCGAAGGAGAACGCGCGCCGACCGCGCTTGCCACGTCCGATCTCGATCTCGTTGCTCACCGGGCCAGCCTACCGGCGGGCCGCGGGCCCCACCGCCGTGTGGGTGGGCGCTGGCAGGGTGACGGTCGTCGCCGGGACGACCGGCGACGGCCGGCGCGACGAGCGACGGCGACGAGCGACCCGCACGAGGTGGACCATGACGACGACGCCCTGGACGGCGGGACCGCTCCTCGGTCTCGACACGGAGACCACGGGCGTCGACGTCGCGACCGACCGCGTCGTCACGGCGGCGCTCGTGCTGCGCGAGCCCGGCTCCACGCACGTGCGCACGTGGCTGCTCGCGCCGGGGATCGACATCCCGGCCGAGGCGACGTCGATCCACGGCGTCACGACGGCGCACGCCGCCGCCCACGGGAGCGCGCCCGCCGCGGCGCTGGACGAGATCGCGACGCTCGTCGTGGACGCGCAGCGCGACGGCGTGCCGCTCGTCGCGTACAACGCGGCGTTCGACCTCGCGATCCTCGACGCGGAGCTCGTCCGGCACGGCCTGCCGACGCTGGCCGCACGCCTCGGGCGGCCCGTGCGGCCGGTGCTCGACCCGCTCGTGCTCGACCGGGCGTGGGACCCGGCGCGCGAGGGCAAGCGCCGGCTCGTCGACCTGTGCGCGCGGTACGAGGTGCTCGACGTCGGCCCCCTGCACACCGCGGACGCCGACGTGCTCGCGACGCTCGACCTGCTCGACGCGCTCGCGCGGGCCTTCCCGGGGCTGGCCGCGCTCGGCGCCGACGCCCTGCACGACCTCCAGGTGGACGCCCACCGCCGCTGGGTGGACGCGCTCGACCCGGAGCGCGACCAGCCGTACGTCGGCGCCGGGGCGGACGGCCGCTGGCCCGCGTGAGCCGCGCGTGGTTGCGCCACCCGTCACGCCGCTATCTCATGAAACGGATGGAGAACGTGTGAGGAAAGGATGATCACCGGCCTGCAGCCACGCGTCGAGGGGCCGATATCTCATGGATGAGTTATGGTCGCCAGCATGACCATGATCGACGACGCCCCCCTGACGCAGGTCGGCGCGCTCATCCGCGGCGCCCGCCAGAACCGGGGCCTCACGCAGACCCAGCTCGCCGAGCGGCTCGGGACGAGCCAGAGCGCCGTCCACCGCATCGAGCAGGGTGCCCAGAACCTCAGCCTCGAGATGCTCAACCGCATCAGCCTCGCGCTCGACTCCGAGATCATCAGCCTCGGTGGCCCCAAGCACGCCCACCTGCGCGTGCAGGGCGGCCACACCCTGTCCGGGCGCATCGAGGTCAACTCCTCGAAGAACGGCGCCGTCGCGCTCCTGTGCGCGTCGCTGCTCAACCGCGGCCGCACGACGCTGCGCGGGGTCGCGCGCATCGTCGAGGTCGACCGGATCGTCGACGTGCTGCGCTCGATCGGCGTCCGCGCGACCTGGACGACCGGCGGGCGCGACCTCGAGATCGTCGTGCCGGACCGCCTCGACCTCGCCGCGATCGACGTCGACGCCGCGCGTCGCACGCGCTCGATCATCATGTTCCTCGGCCCGCTGCTCGGCCTGCGGGACGCGTTCGAGCTGCCCTACGCGGGCGGCTGCGACCTCGGCACGCGCACCGTCGAGCCGCACATGATCGCCCTGCGGCCCTTCGGCCTGGCCGTGACCGCCACGGGCGGCAACTACCACGCGACCGTCGCGCCGGCGTCCGGCACCGACCTGACCGTCGTGCTCACCGAGCGCGGGGACACGGTGACGGAGAACGCGCTCATGGCCGCGGCCCGCCGCGACGGCGTCACGACGATCCGCAACGCGAGCCCGAACTACATGGTCCAGGACCTGTGCTTCTACCTCGAGCTCCTCGGCGTGCGCGTCGAGGGCATCGGCACGACGACGCTGCGCGTCCACGGCCGCACGGACATCGACGTGGACGTGGAGTACGCCGTCTCGGAGGACCCGGTCGAGGCGATGAGCCTGCTCACCGCGGGCATCGTCACCGGCTCCGAGATCACCGTGGCGCGCGTGCCGATCGAGTTCATGGAGATCGAGCTCGCGACCCTCGCGGAGATGGGCCTGCGCTACACGCTGAGCGCGGAGTACGTGGCGCGCAACGGGCGCACGCGGCTCGTGGACGTCACCGTGCACCCGAGCGAGCTGCACGCGCCGATCGACAAGATCCACCCCATGCCGTTCCCCGGCCTCAACATCGACAACCTGCCGTTCTTCGCGGTCATCGCCGCGAACGCGCACGGCACGACGCTCATCCACGACTGGGTCTACGAGGGTCGCGCCATCCACCTCACCGACCTCACGCGGCTCGGCGCGGACGTGCGCCTGCTCGACGCGCACCGCCTCCAGGTCACGGGCCCGACGCGCTGGTCCGGCGCCGAGGTGAGCTGCCCGCCCGCGCTGCGCCCCGCCGTCGTCATCCTGCTCGCGATGCTCGCCGCGAAGGGCACGTCCGTGCTCCGCGGCGTCGACATCATCGCCCGCGGGTACGAGGGCCTCACCGAGCGCCTTCGCGAGCTCGGGGCGAACATCGAGACGTTCCGCGACTGACGCGCCGCCCGACGCGACGCCCGGAGCCCGGGCGACCGCGGGCCGCACGACGGCCGCTCCGGGCCGGCCTCCCCGCCGGGAGGCCGGCCCGTGGCGTCACTTCGGGTAGACCGCGTCGACCTCGACCTCGACGAGCCAGCCGTTGACCGGCAGGTTCTCGATCTCGAGCGCGAAGCGCGACGGTCGCGCCGGGTTCACGACCATCGGCTTCGTCGTCGTCGAGCCGAGCTGGACGTCGAGCGTCGCGCCGGTCGCCAGGTTCGTGTTGGCGAAGAACTGGCGGTAGGCGCGGTTCCAGCCGGCGAAGTCCATCTTCTCCTCGCCCTCGGGGTTCTGGAGGAAGACGCGCATCGAGACGACGTCGTCGTAGGAGAGCCCGGCCTTCTCGAGGTTCTCCCCGATGCGCATGAGGGCGTTGATGCCCTGCGCCTCCGTGATCGTCACCCCGGCGGGCAGGACGCCGCCCGGGAACACGTCGGTCGGGATGTAGCGCTGCTCGGCCGTGACGCCCGCCCCGGAGTTCATCGCCGAGGGCCCGAGGCCGGACGACTTGTACCAGGAGACGTTCTTGCCGATGGCCACGCCGTCCGCGATCTGCGCCGTGTCCCCCGTGATGAAGGAGACGGCCTCGGTCGGCTTGGGCTCGAACAGCTTGCCCGCGGCGACCGCGGTCCCGGGGACGGCGACGGCGGCGGTGAGGGCGACGGCGAGGACGACCTTGCTGCGGTTCTTCATGCATGCCTCCAGGCGAAGACGACGGGCGCCACCGTGGCGCCTCGTCCCGGCGGCCCGAGGGCGACCGGAGCGGCGACGCTAGACACCCGCCGTTTCGGCGTCGTGACGGCCACGTGTCCGGTCGGGGTCGGGCGTCGCCCCAGGTGGGGCGCGCTTCCGCGTCCTCCCGCGAGTCGGTCCGACAGCGATGTCACAGAACGTTTACGAGATCGATGTCGCGTTGACGGACCCGAAACGTGCCGGACCCCGGCACGCGACGCGGCGTCCTTAACGTCGGGCGCGGCGCTGACGGAGGCACCCGGCATCGTGGGCCGGGCCGACCGTCCGTCAGGCCGTGGACGAGAGGGCTCCAGCCACATGGTCACTGACGAGAAGACGTCCGGCGTCTCGCGCCGCAGCTTCCTCCAGGCCGTCGGGGTCGGCTCCAGCGCCGGCGTCATGTTCGCGACGATGGGTGCGGTCGGGCTCGCCCCGACCGCCGCCGCGCAGCCGAAGGCCGACTCGTGGACGCCGCCGAAGGGCAGCGACTTCACGCTCACCGGTCGGTCCGCCAAGAAGGTCGTGATCGTCGGCGCCGGGCCGGCGGGCCTGGCGTCGGCGTACGAGCTGCAGAAGGCGGGCTACAAGGTCACCGTGCTCGAGGCGCGCCACCGCCCCGGCGGCCGCACGCTGACGATACGCGGGGGCGACTCCGAGACCGACATCAACGGCGTCACGCAGAAGGCGAACTTCGCCGACGGCATCTACATGAACGCCGGCGCAGGCCGCATCGCGCAGTGGATGGTCACCATGGACTACCTGCGCGAGCTCGGCGTGCCCTACGAGGTGTTCACGAACGCGAACGCGGACGCCTACCTCTACAACGAGCGCTCCGGCGCGACGCCCGGCAACCCGATCCGCTACCGCACCGCGAAGGCCGACGTGTTCGGCTACACGTCGGAGCTGCTGAGCTACGCGACCGACCAGGGCGCCCTGGACCAGAAGCTCACCGACGCGGACAAGGAGAACCTGCGCTCGTTCCTGCGCTCGTGGGGCTCGCTCCAGTCCGACGGCACCTACCGCGGCGGCGCGAACCGCGGGTACTCCGTCTACCCCTCGGCGTGGAACGAGCACGGCACGCCGCTCCCGGGCCCCGGCTCGGTGTCGGAGGTCCTGGCCTCGAAGGTGGGCCAGTACTTCCCGTTCGAGATCAACTGGGAGCAGTCGATGCTCATGTTCCAGCCCAAGGGCGGCATGGACACGACGTACGACTACTTCGTCCGCGCGATCGGCAAGCAGAACGTGCAGTTCAACTCGCCCGTCACGGGCGTGCAGAACACGTCGAAGGGCGTGACGGTCACCTACACCGCGCACAACGGCAAGACGCGCCAGGTCGACGCGGACTTCGCGATCGTCTCCGCCCCCGCGGGCCTGATGCGGCGCTGGGACACCAACTGGGGACCGGACATCGACGCCGCCCTCGGGGAGTTCGCGGTCGGCTCGCCCGCCGGCAAGATCGGCCTGCAGTACCGCTCGCGGTTCTGGGAGGACGACCACCGCATCTTCGGAGGCATCACCGAGACCGACATGGACCTCGCGCACATCTGGTACCCGTCGTACGGGTACGGCGAGCGCCGGGGCCTCGTCGTCGGCTACTACAACACCGGGGCCAACGCACGCACCTACGCGGACATGACACCGCGCCAGCGCGAGATGCGCGCCGTCGAGCAGGGTGTGAAGATCCACGGCGAGAAGTACCGGACCGAGCTCGAGTCGTCGTTCTCGATCGCGTGGCACAAGGTGCCCTACATCGAGGGCGCGTGGGCCTACCCCAACACCCAGTCGTCGCGCTTCAAGCAGCTCCAGCAGGGCGCGGGGAACGTCTACTTCGCGGGCGACTGGATGTCGGAGATCTCGGCCTGGCAGCACGGCGCGTTCTGGTCCGCGCGGTACGCGGTCCAGGCGCTGCACGCGCGCGTCATGTCGTCGTGAGCCGCGGGGCGCCGCAGCCCTGACACGCCGACGGCCCCGTCCCGACCCTCGAGGGTCGGGACGGGGCCGTCGGCGCGAGAAGCCTCAGAAGCCGGTGTAGTTCGGGGCCTCGACCGTCATCTGGACGTCGTGCGGGTGGCTCTCCTTGAGCGACGCCGACGTGATGCGGATGAAGCGGCCCTTCTCCTGCAGCTCGGGGACCGTGCGCGCACCGACGTAGAACATCGTCTGGTGCAGGCCGCCCACGAGCTGGTGCGCGACCGTGCCGAGCGAGCCCTTGTACGGCACCTGTCCCTCGACGCCCTCCGGGACGATCATGTCGTCGCTCGTGACCTCGGCCTGGAAGTAGCGGTCCTTCGAGTACGACTTCTTGCCGCGCGAGGACATCGCGCCCATCGAGCCCATGCCCCGGTAGGCCTTGTACTGCTTGCCGTTGACGAGGATCGTCTCGCCCGGGGACTCCTCGGTGCCCGCGAGCATCGAGCCGAGCATCACGGACTCGGCGCCCGCGACGATCGCCTTGCCGATCTCGCCCGAGTGCCGCATGCCGCCGTCGGCGATGACCGGGACGCCCGCGGGGCGCGCGGCGAGCGACGCCTCGTACACGGCCGTGACCTGCGGGACGCCCACGCCCGTGACGATGCGCGTCGTGCAGATCGAGCCCGGGCCCACGCCGACCTTGACGGCGTCCGCGCCCGCGTCGACGAACGCCTGGGCACCCTCGCGCGTCGCGACGTTGCCGCCGATGACCTGGACGTGGCGCGTCGCCGGGTCGGACTTCAGGCGCGCGACCATCTCGATGAGCATGCGCACGTTGCCGTGCGCCGTGTCCGCGACGAGCACGTCCACGCCCGCGTCGACGAGCGTCGTGGCGCGCTGCCACGCGTCGCCGAAGTAACCGATCGCCGCGCCGACCAGCAGGCGGCCCTGCCCGTCCTTCGACGCGTTCGGGTACTGCTCGGACTTCACGAAGTCCTTGACGGTGATGAGGCCCGTGAGGCGACCGTCGGCGTCGACGAGCGGGAGGCGCTCCAGCTTGTGCTTGCGCAGGAGGGCCGTGGCCTCCTCGCGCGAGATCCCCGCCGGGCCCGTGATGAGCGGCTGCGGGGTCATGACCTCGTCGACCTTGGTCGTGGCCCACTCCGCGACGGGCGTGAAGCGCAGGTCCCGGTTGGTGACCATGCCGATGAGCCGGCGCTCGGCGTCGAGCACGGGGAACCCGGAGATGCGGTACTCGCCCGCCGTCTTGTCGAGCTCCTCGAGCGTCGCGTCCGGGCCGATCGTCACCGGGTTGTCGATGATGCCCGTCTGGGTCCGCTTGACGAGGTCCACCTGGAGCGCCTGGTCCTCGATCGACAGGTTGCGGTGCAGCACCCCGATGCCGCCCTGGCGCGCCATCGCGATGGCCATGCGCGCCTCGGTGACGGTGTCCATCGCGGCCGAGACGAGCGGCACGCGGATCGAGATCTCGCGCGTCAGGCGCGTCGTGGTGTCGATGTCCGACGGCGCCAGGTCCGAGTAGCCGGGCTGCAGCAGGACGTCGTCGTAGGTGAGACCCAGGAAGCCGAAGGGGTCACGGTCGGGGACGGCGGCGGGGACGGGCGAGTCGGTCACACCAGGATTCTACGCGCCGGGCCCCCGCCGTATTCCCGGCGCTGCCCGCCCGGCGAGCGCCCCGGACGGGGACCGAGGGAGCGGCCGGGCGGCGCCGAGGCCGTCAGCGGACGACCGCGAGCAGCTCGTGCAGCAGGCCGGGGAAGCTGCGCACGCGGTGCACCGTGGAGGCGAGGGGCAGCTCGTCGGCGACGTCGTCGCTCGGGAGGCCGACGAAGAACGGCAGGCTCGGGTTCGCCTCGTGCGCGGCGTGCACGATCCCCAGGTCGGGCCGCGCCTGGGTCGTGACCATGGCGACGGCCGCCGGGCGGACCATCGTCACGATCTCGAGCGTGCGGTGCACGTTCGAGATCGTGACGATGCGTGCCATCGCGCCGTGCGACGCGAGCGACGCCGCGAGCGCGTGCGCGGCCAGGGGCAGCGGCTCGTCCGGGGCGGCGAACACGAGGACGATGCGGCGCATGCGCGAGGGGTGGTTGCGGGGCGGGCCGCCGGCCGCGACGATCGCGTCCTCGCTCGCCTGCGTGTACTCGCGCAGCGCGCCGAGCGTCGCGTTCGCGAGCACCACCTCGGGCACCTCCCCCGGCCCGGCGAGCACCGTGCGCTCGGCGAGCCGCTCGAGCGCCGGCTCGACGAGGTCGGACCACCACGCGGCGGGGTCGCCGCCCGTGGGGATCCGCAGGAGGCGGTCGCACGTGCGCTGGTCGTAGGCGATCGCGGCGTCGACGACGTCGGACACGCGCGTGGGCCGGGGAGCCTCGCGCACGCCGACGGGCCGGGGCCCGGGGGTCCGCGCCGCCTCGCCGCCCGGCACGGCCCGCAGGAACGGCCGCGAGGGCGGTTCCTGCTCGGCGGTGTCGTCGGCGTCGTCGGGCTCGTCCGCGTCCGGCCCGGTGTCCGCGCCGCGCTCGTCGAACGAGACGGTGCCGCGGTGCGCGTCGAGCTCCTCGTCGTCGGCCGCGAGCGCCGCACGGGCCGCGTCGGCGGGAGCGACGCCGTCGAGCGTGAGCCGCCGCATCACGACGAGGCGCGCGACGTCGTCGTCGGTGTACCGACGGTGCGACCCCGCGCGGTGCTGGGAGGGGCCGAGCCCGTAGCGCCGGTCCCACGTCCGCAGCGTCGCGGGCGCGACGCCGAGCCGGCGCGCGACGGCGGCGACGGCGAGACCGGGAGAGGTGGACATGCTCGGTCGGGCTCCCTCGTGGTCGGGGGCGGACCGGACTGAGGTCATGCATCGATTCTGCCGACGGACCACCCGTCTCGCCACCTCGTGCAGGTCACAGTCGTGCACCCTTCGCGCCAGTCTTGTGCAGCATTTGTTCAGCTCTCGTGCAAACGAGCCATCCGCGACCGATCGCGTCAGGAGGCGCTCGACCGGCGCATCGTTTCGCGCAGACCGACCGCGCCACGACCGCGCCGTCGCGCGGCGACCAGCCCGTTCACTTTTTCCTCACAGGGGCTTGAACAACTTCTGCAACGCTTGTAGGTTGTTCGCCATGGCAGAGATCTCGAGGCTCCCCGGGCCCGTCATGGAGCTGTGGGAATGGCAGTACCAGGGTTCGTGCCGCGACGCGGACGACACGTTGTTCTTCCACCCCGAGGGCGAACGCGGCTCGACGCGACGGCGCCGTGCGGAGGCCGCGAAGGCGATCTGCCACACGTGCCCCGTCATGATGCAGTGCCGCGAGCAGTCGCTCCGCGTGCGCGAGCCGTACGGGGTGTGGGGCGGACTCAGCGAGGACGAGCGCGCCGCGATCCTCGCCGGCAGCGCCCGCCGCACGGGCTGACCCCGCCGGCACCGCCCGGGCGGCCGACGACGGCCCCCTCGCGCGCCCGCGCACGGCACCACCCGCAGACCCGCACGGCCCCGGTCCGACGTCGTACCGGGGGCACGTGTCGCACGACCCCGTGGCGCCGGTGGGGCGACCGCCCACGGAACGCAGCAGGGCCCGCGACCTGACGGTCGCGGGCCCTGCTGCTGGACGGGTCGGCGTCAGCCGACCACCACGGCGAGGATGTCGCGCGCGGACAGGACGAGGTAGTCCTCGCCGCCGTACTTGACCTCGGTGCCGCCGTACTTGCTGTAGATGACCTTGTCGCCGACCGTCACGTCGAGCGGGACGCGGTTGCCGTTGTCGTCGACACGGCCCGGACCGACGGCCAGGACCTCGCCCTCCTGGGGCTTCTCCTTGGCGGTGTCCGGGATGACCAGGCCGGATGCGGTCGTGGTCTCGGCCTCGAGGGCCTTCACGACGATCCGGTCCTCGAGCGGCTTGATGGGGACCGACACGTCGGACCTCCCCTTTCGCGGTGAGAACTGCAACGGATGGGTCGAGCGCACCGGCTGGCCGTCGTCGCGGGTGCCGGACAGCCTGGTCGCACGTGGTGCCGCCTCCGCGGACGGCTGCGGCACGTCTCAAATCTAGGTCTCGGTTAGCACTCGGTCAAGGCGAGTGCCAACGTCCGCCCCTCGGACGCGGACACCCTCGGCTGCGCATGGTCCCCTCCCTCCGTGGAAGGATCGTCGACATGGACGCCGCCACGCTGACCAAGCTGCTCAGCCCCGAGGGCTGGGCGCTGCTCGGCGCGCTGCCGCCGTACGACGAGCAGCAGGCGCTCGTGCTCGCGGCGGGCCTGCGCGCCAAGGGCGTCGACCCCGACCTCGCCGCCGCGGCGCTCACCCAGTCGCGGCTGCGCGCCGCGGCGCGCGGCAAGCTCGGCGCGTTCGCCGACGGCATGCTCTTCACCCAGGCCGGTCTCGAGCAGGCGAGCCGTCTCGTCGTCGCCGGCCTGCACGCGCGGCGCTACCAGGAGGCCGGGATCCGGCGCGTCGCCGACCTCACGAGCGGGATCGGGGTCGACGCGCTCGCGTTCGCCGCCGCGGACCTCGAGGTGCTCGCGACCGACGTCGACGAGCTCACCGCCGCGATCGCGACCGTCAACCTGCGCCACTTCCCCGAGGCCGAGGTGCGGCACGGCGACGGGCTCGCCCTCGACCTCGAGGGTGAGCGGGTCGAGGGCGTGTACGCCGACCCGGCACGGCGCACGCGCGGCGGACGCCGCGTCTTCGACCCGTCGGCCTGGGCCCCGCCGCTCGACGCCGTGTGGGCCCTGCGCGAGCGCGTCCCGGCGGTCGGCATCAAGGTCGGCCCGGGCATCCCTCACCAAGGACTGCCCGACGACGCCGAGACGGAGTGGGTCTCGGTCGACGGCGACGTCGTCGAGGCCGGGCTGTGGTTCGGCCCGCTCGCGCCCGAGGGCCCCGGTCGCTCGGCGCTCGTCCTGTCGTCGTGGACCGGGCCCGACGGGACCGAGCGCACCACGACCCGCCGGCTCGCGCACCGCCCCGGCGACGAGGACGTCGTGCCCGACGTGGGCGGCGTCGGGCAGTACCTCTACGAGCCCGACGGCGCCGTGATCCGGGCGGGGCTCGTCGCCCACGCCGCGCGCGGGCTGGGCGGGCGCCTGCTCGACCGGACGATCGCGTACGTGACGACCGACTCCCCCGCGGCGCTCGACGCGACGGGCCTCGCGGACGGCCTCGCGCGCGGGTACCGCGTGCTCGACACCATGCCGTTCGGGCTCAAGCGCCTGCGCGCGTACCTCCGCGCGCGCGGCGTGGGCCGCCTGACGATCAAGAAGCGCGGCACCGCCGTGACGCCCGAGCAGCTGCGACGCCAGCTCGCACTCACGGGCGACGCGAGCGCCACGATCGTGCTCACGCGCGTGGGCGGCTCCCAGCAGGTGCTCGTCGTCGAGCCGCTCGAGGCACCACCCGGCGACGGCGCCCGCCAGGACGGCCCCCGATGAGCGCCGCGCTCCCCCGGCGCACCCCGATCCCGTTCGCGCGCTCGGAGCGCTCGACGGTCGGGCTCGAGTGGGAGCTCGCGCTCGTCGACGCCGACTCCGGCGACCTGCGCCAGGTCGCGCAGACCGTCCTCGACGCCGTGCAGCCGGCGAGCGGGGGCGCGCACCCGTCGATCAAGCAGGAGCTCCTGCTCAACACGGTCGAGGTCGTCAGCGGCGTGTGCCGCACCGTCGGGGAGGCGGGTCGCGACCTGCAGCGCTCGATCGAGGAGCTGCGCGCCGTGACCGACCCGCTGCGCGTCGAGCTCATGAGCGCGGGCACGCACCCGTTCGCGCGCTGGGCGCAGCAGAAGGTCACGGACAAGCAGCGGTACACCACGCTCATCGACCGGACCCAGTGGTGGGGCCGGCAGATGCTCATCTACGGCGTGCACGTGCACGTCGGCATCGAGGACCGCGCCAAGGTGCTGCCGATCCAGCGCGCCATGCTCACGACGTTCGCCCACCTCCAGTCGCTCTCCGCGAGCTCGCCGTTCTGGGGCGGCAAGGACACGGGGTACGCGTCGAACCGCGCGCTCATGTTCCAGCAGCTCCCCACGGCGGGGCTGCCGTTCCAGTTCGCGACGTGGGAGGAGCTCGAGGGCTACGTCGCGGACATGCTGCACACCGGCGTGATCGACGCGTTCGACGAGATCCGCTGGGACCTGCGCCCGGCCCCGCAGTTCGGCACGCTCGAGACGCGCATCTGCGACGGTGTCACGAACGTCGCCGAGCTCCTCGCGCTCGCGGCGCTCACGCACTGCCTCGTCGAGCACTACTCCACGATGCTCGACGAGGGCCGCGAGCTCCCGAGCATCCCGCCGTGGTTCGCGCAGGAGAACAAGTGGCGCTCGGCGCGGTACGGGATGGACGCGATCATCATCCTCGACCGCGAGGGCAACGAGGAGCTCGTGACCGACGCCGTCGGCCGCCTGCTCGTCGAGCTCGAGCCGGTCGCCGCGCGCCTCGGGTGCCTCGACGAGCTCGACGGCGTGCGCACGATCGTGCGTCGCGGCGCGTCCTACCAGCGCCAGCGCGCGGTCGCGCGCCGCAACGGGGGCGAGCTGGACGCCGTCGTGCGCTCGCTCGTCGCGGAGATGCGGGCGGGCCGACCGCTCTGAGCGGCGGACGGCTGCCGCACCCGGCCCGCGGGTGCGCGTCAGTATCAGTAGTCGCGCACGACGACGCCGAGCGCGGCCGCGCGCTCGGCGAGCCACGCGGGCGACCAGTCGTCCGTGTCGCACGGCGACGAGGTGCGGTCCGCGGCCGTCTCGGAGTACCCGCCCCACGACAGGACGCGGCACGTCGCGTCGGTCTCGACGGCGTGCTGCCACTCCTCGTCCTCGGCGAGCCCGGAGTCGACGGCGGACTGCAGCAGGTCGAACTCGTGCCACCACTGGAGCATGTGCGAGAGCTCGTGGGCGAGCACGAGCTGCTTCGTCCGCGCGTCGGCGTCGTCGCCCCACCACACGAAGAGCACGGTCGGGTGCGCGGGCTGGAAGCAGCCCGCCGCGCCGGTGTCCCACGCGTCGTGCTCCGCGACGTGCGCCATGCCGCAGTTGAGCCCCGGGTCGTCGGTGACGACGACGCGCACGCCCTCGTTCTCCGGGTTGAGGGCGAGGAGCCACTCGGCGGGGTCCGGGTACGCGGGCAGGAACGGCGTCTCCGGGGCGGTGCCCGGGACGGGGTCGGGCAGCGGCTCCGCGTGCTCGCCGGCCTTCCACGCGGCCTCCAGCCCGGACGGCGACGGCGCCGCGTCGGGGCTCGGGTCGTCCCGGACGGTGGGCGGCGGGACCGCGCCCTCGTGCGCGGTGGGCAGGACGCTGCCGTCCTGCACCGCCTGCTCGCGCACGTTCGTCACGACGGAGACGCCGACGGACACGACGAGCACGACGGCGATCATGGCCAGCCGCCCGGCACGGCCACGACGGCGGCGCGGCGGCTCGTACGGGAGCGTCCCGTACGACGACGCGAGCGGTGCCGGCTGCCACGCCGGCGAGAGCGCGTCGCGGGGCGTGACGTCGGTCGCGGCGGAGGGGCCGCCGTACGAGGCGGTGGCGACCGGGGCCGCGCCGTACGGGGCGGAGGTGTGCGGCGCCGCCGCGTGCGGAGGCGCGGTGTGCGGCGTCGCAGAGTACGCGGACGTGCCGGGCGGGGGTGCGCCGTACGACGGCGCCGTGCCGTACGACGGGGGTGTGCCGTACGACGGCGCGGCGGCGAGGAGCGCCCGGTGCTGCGCCGCCCAGTACGCGGCGGCGTGCTCGGCGCGTGCGCGCTCGTGACCGACCGCCCCCGCCGCGGCGCGCGCCCACGCGTCCGCGCGGCGCAGCGCCTCGTCGGGCGTGAGCCCCGGCTCGACGTGCCCGATCACACGTGCGTCACGGTGAGCGGCATCGACGAGTCGACGCCGATGTCGAGGCGCGACGGCGCGACGCCCGCCCGCACCACGGCGGACCCGAGCGCGGCGATCATCGCGCCGTTGTCCGTGCAGTACCGGATCGGCGGGATGCGGAGCTCGATGCCGGCCTCGGCGCAGCGCGTCGCGGCCATGTCGCGCAGCTGGGAGTTCGCGCTGAACCCGCCGCCCACGACGAGCGTCGAGACGCCGTGCCGCTCGCACGCCGCGATCGTCTTGGCGGTGAGCACGTCGGCGACGGACTCCGCGAAGGACGCCGCGACGTCGTGCACGGGGATCTCCTCCCCGGAGTCCTGGCGCGCCTCGACCCACCGCGCGACGGCCGTCTTGAGCCCGGAGAACGAGAAGTCGTACGCGTGCTTCTCCTGGTCCTTGCGCGCCGTGAGACCGCGGGGGAACCGGATCGCCGTGGGGTCGCCCTCGCGCGCGAGGCGGTCGATGTGCGGGCCCCCGGGGTACGGCAGGCCGAGCAGGCGCCCGACCTTGTCGAACGCCTCGCCCGCGGCGTCGTCGAGCGTGGAGCCGAGCTCGGTCACCGCCGTCGCGACGTCGTCGACCAGCAGGAGCGAGCTGTGCCCGCCGGACACGACGAGCGCCATGACGCGCTCGGGGAACGCGCCGTGCACGAGCTCGTCGACGGCCGCGTGGCCGATGACGTGGTTGACGCCGTAGAGCGGCTTGCCGAGCGCGAGCGCGAGGGCCTTCGCCGCCGCCGCGCCGATGGTGAGCGGACCGACGAGGCCGGGACCGGCGGTCACGGCGATCGCGTCGACCTCGGACAGGTCGACGTCGGCCGTGCCGAGCGTGCGCTCGAGCGTGGGGATCATCGCCTCCAGGTGGGCGCGCGACGCGACCTCGGGGATGATCCCGCCGTACCGCGCGTGCTCGTCCATGGAGCTCGCGACCGTGTCGACCAGCAGCTCGCGGCCGCGGACCAGCGCGACGCCGGTCTCGTCGCAGGACGTCTCGATGCCGAGGACGAGGGGCTCGCCGGCGCTCGCGGGGGCGGTGGGGACCATGGCCTCCAGGGTAGTCGCGCGCGGGGGCGGCCCGTGCGTGTCGCGCACGTCACACCGTCTGTTCGGAAGATGATCAATGGTTCAACTGTTCGTCCCAGTCATGAGCACCGACACCCTCATCGAGTCTTCTGCCGCGCCGAGTGAGCAGGCCAACCGGCTCGTGATCGACGCGCAGGCCGCGGACCGCCTGTTCCGCGCGGCGCACACGACGCACGCGTTCTCGGACGAGCCCGTCACCGACGCGCAGATCCAGGCCGCCTGGGACCTCGTCCGCTGGGCACCCACCGCGATGAACACCCTCCCGCTGCGGCTGCTCGTCGTGCGCACGCCCGAGGCGAAGCAGCGCCTTGGCGCGCACATGGCGGACTTCAACCGCGACAAGACGCTCGCCGCGCCGGTGACGATCGTCGCCGCCGCCGACCCCGCGTTCCACCGGCACCTCGGCACGCTCGCGCCGTTCCGCGAGGGCATCGCCGAGCAGCTCGACCCGCAGACGGAGCTGCGCGAGGGCATGGCCCGCACGAACGCGCTCATCCAGATCGGCTACCTCATCGTCGGGCTGCGCGCCGCCGGCCTGTCCGTGGGCCCCATGACGGGCTTCGACGCCGCCGGGATCGACGCCGAGTTCTTCGGCGGGTCCGGCTGGCGCACGCTCGTCGCGATCAACGTGGGCTACCCCGCCGACGAGGGCGCGCACTTCCCGCGCCAGGCCCGCCTCGACTTCCACCAGGTCGCCGAGGTCCTCTGAGTCCCGTCCGTCACCGTCCGACGCGAGGCGGCACCCCTGCGGGGGTGCCGCCTCGTCGCGTCCGGGACGGCGCGCCGTCGTGCGTGCGCCGGGAGGTCAGGTGGCGGCAGGCCGTGCCGGGTCGTTCGACCACTGCGACCACGAGCCCGCGTAGAGCGCCGCCTCGACGCCGAGCGTCGCGAGCGCCGCGACCTCGTGTGCCGCCGTGACGCCCGAGCCGCAGTACACGCCCACGACCGGGCGCGCGCCGTCCGGCGTCGCCTCGGGCAGCGCGCCCAGCCCGGCGAACCGCTCGCGCAGCGCGCCGGCGTCGAGGAACGTGCCGTCGTCGGCGAGGTTCTCGGTCGTCGGCGCGCTCACCGCGCCCGGCACGTGCCCGGCGCGCGGGTCCACCGGCTCGACCTCGCCGCGGTAGCGCTCGCCCGCACGCGCGTCGAGCAGCACGCCCGACACCGCGAGGTCGGCCGCGCCGTCGGCGTCCAGGACCGGCATGCCGCCCGGGGTGACGACGACGTCGCCCGGCTCGGGCCGCACCTCGCCCTCCTCGAGCGGGAGCCCCGCGGCGCGCCACGCGCCCAGACCGCCGTCGAGGATGCGCACGTCGTCGTGACCCGCCCAGCGCAGCAGCCACCACGCGCGCGCCGCGGAGGTGCCGCCCACGGAGTCGTAGACGACGACCGGACGGTCCGCGCGCACGCCCCAGCGGCGTGCGGCGGCCTGGAGGTCGGCGGGGTCGGGCAGCGGGTGGCGCCCCGCGGCGGGCGACGGGGGCGCCGCGAGCTCGGTCTCGAGGTCGACGTACACCGCACCCGGGACGTGCGCCGCCCGGTGCTGCGCGCGGCCGTCGGTGACGCCGAGCGCCCACCGGACGTCCAGAACGACGGGCGGCTCCTCCTGCGCGAGCGCCGCGGCCAGCGCCGCAGCGCCCACGAGCACGCGCTCGCGGTGCGCGGCGTCCACGTCCTGTCCCTGCTCGCGGACGAGCGGCGCGCCCGTCACGCGACGACTCCCGTCGCCGTGCCGTGGTCCGAGGCGCCCGGCTCGTCGGACGGCGCGGCCGCGCCGAGCTCGAGCCGCATGGTGTACGCGTCGACGTCCTCGGGCTGGTAGTAGCGCTTGCGGATGCCGAGCTGCTCGAACCCGTACTTCGCGTAGAGCGAGAGCGCCGGGTCGTTGTCGACCCGCACCTCGAGCAGCACGGCGCTCGCGCCGAGCTCTCGCGAGCGCTCGATCAGGGCCTCGAGCAGCGTCGAGCCGACGCCCTGGTGCTGGAAGGCGGGGTCGACGCCGATCGTCATGACCTGCGTGACGTCGCCGTCGTACCACAGGCCGGCGTAGCCGACGAGAGGCTGCGGCCCGGCGGCGTACAGGCGCACCGGCTCGGCCGCGACGTACCAGCGGCCGAGGCCCGCGAGCTCGTCGGCGAGCATCCCGTACGTCCACGCGCCCCGCCCGAACAGCTCGCGCTCGAGCTCGACGACCCGGTCGAGGTCCGCCGCCCTGAGCGGGCGCAGGCGGATCTCGTAGCGGCGCGCGCTCATCGGGCCCGCTCCGCCTCGACCGGGACGGCGCCGCCGTCGCTCGCGCGCTTGCGCGCGGCCGCCTCGTGCACGTCCGGGCGCCGCAGGTAGAGCGGCTCCGTCGGCTGGTCCGCGCCTGCCTCCCGGCGAGCGACGGCGAGCCGGGCGAGCACCGCGGCGTCGGGCACGAGCGGTGCGTCGTCGGCGGCGTCGAGCACGTCCGGGTAGAGCTCGGCGCCCTCGCCCACGACGACGGCGCCCGCGGCGTGCTCCGCGGCCGCGGCGGCCGGTCCGACGTCGGGGCCCGCGACGGTCGCCAGGACGGGGACGGCGTGCGGGCCCTCGTGCGCGACGACGCGGTACCGCGCCCAGTACACCTCGCGGCGGCGCGCGTCGGTGGCGACGAGCACCTCGTCGTCGGGCTCGAGGCCGAGATCGCTCACGGCCTGCGCGGCGACCGCGTCGAGGCTCGGGACGCCGAGCACGGGGACGCCGAGCGCGAAGCCGAGCGCGCGCGCCGTCACGAGCCCCACGCGGAGCCCGGTGAACGGCGCCGGCCCCGTGCCGACGGCGACCGCCGTGAGGTCGCGCCGGTCGACGCCCGCCTCGGCGAGCGCCTCCTCGACGAGGGGCGCGAGCGCCTCGGCGTGGCGCCGGCGCTCGGGCGCGTCGCGGCGGGCGAGACGGGCGCCGTCGTCGGCGACGACGGCGACGGTGACCGAGGCGGAGGTGTCGAGCGCGAGAACTGGCACGGTCCCAGCCTACGGCGGCGCGGCGGCCCGCTCAGCCCGCGAGCGCGGCGACGTCGAGGTCCGCCCAGCGCGCCCCGACGCCGCGCACGGTCACGCGCCGCTCCCCCGCCTCGGGGGCGTCGTCGTCCGCGTCGCCGCCCGCGTCGTCGGCGCCGCGCGGGCGCTCGAGGACGATCTCGAGCCGGTCGCCCGCGAGCGCCTCGACGAGCCCGCTGCCCCACTCGACCACGGTCACGGACTCCTCGAGGCTCGAGTCGAGGTCGAGCGCGTCGACCTCGTCGAGCGACCCGAGCCGGTAGGCGTCCACGTGCACGAGGGCGGGCCCGCCGACGAGCGACGGGTGCTCGCGCGCGACGATGAACGTCGGCGACGCGACCTGGCCCCGCACGCCGAGCCCGGCCCCGATCCCCTGCGTGAGCGTCGTCTTGCCGGCCCCGAGGTCGCCCGTGAGGATCACGAGGTCGCCCGCGCGCAGCACCGCGGCGAGCGCACGGCCGAACGCGCGGGTCGCGTCCGCGTCGGCGAGGACGACGACGCCGTCCGGGCGGGTCGTGGGGGTCGGGTCGTCGCTCATGCGCGGACCGTCCTTTCCGTGCTCCGGTGGCCCGCCAGGATCGCGCGCGCGCCGTCGTCGAGCACGTGGACGCCCACGTGCTCGCGCGGCACGCGCCCGCCGAGGCGCGTCGTGATCTCGTAGCTGATGGTGCCGGCGGCCTGCGCCCAGTCCTCGGCGGTGGGGACGCCGTCGTGCTCGACGCCGTCGCCCGCGCCGAACAGCGTGACGACGTCGCCTGCGCGCTCGGTCGCGCCGGGGCCGAGGTCGAGCACGAGCTGGTCCATGCAGACGCGGCCCGCGACGCGCAGGACCCGCCCGCCGGGCGCCCCGGGGCGCGCGCCGACGAGCACGGGACCGCCCGGTGTCCCGGCCGGGCCGCCGCCTGACGCGTGGCGCGGGATGCCGTCGCCGTACCCGAGCGGGACGACGCCGAGCGTCGTGTCGCGCGGCGTCGTGTAGTGGTGCGAGTAGGAGACCCCGTGCCCGCCCGGCACGCGCTTGACGGTCGCGAGGCGCGCCTCGAGCGTCATCGCGGGGCGCAGCCCGTGCCGGGACGGCGGGCCCTGCTGCGGGACGGGCGTCAGGCCCCAGACCGCGAGCCCCGGGCGCACGAGGTCGTAGTGCGTGCGCGGTGCGGTGAGCGTCGCGGCGGAGTTCGCGAGGTGGCGCAGCTCGGGCCCGACGCCCGCGCGCTCGGCGCGCCGGACGGCGTCGTCGAGCACGTCGGCCTGCGCCGCGACGGTCGGGTGGCCGGGCTCGTCGGCGAACGCGAGGTGCGACCACATGCCGACGACCTGGACGGCGCCCTCGGCCCGGGCGCGCGCGACGGCGTCGAGCACGTCGGGCAGGTCGGCGGGCATGATCCCGTTGCGGCCGAGGCCCGTGTCGACGGCCAGGTGCACGCGGGCGGTCCGGCCCGCGGCGCGCGCCGCGGCGACGACCTCGTCGACCGCCCAGCGCGCGGCGACCGACACGTCGACGTCCGCCTCGACGAGGTCGCGCAGCGCCGCGCCCGGCGCGTACAGCCACGTGAGGATCCGTGCCCGGTCCGGGCCGATGCCCGCGGCGCGCAGGGCGAGGGCCTCGCCGGGCTGGGCCGTGCCGAGCCACGTCGCCCCGCCCGCGAGCGCCCCGAGCGCGCTCGGGACGAGCCCGTGCCCGTACGCGTCGGCCTTGACGACGGCCATCACCGCGGCCGACGGCGCCGCCCCGGCCAGGGCGCGCACGTTGTCGCGGACCGCCTCGAGGTCGACGACGGCGCGCGCCGGGTACGTGCGGGGGTCCGGCCCGTCCGGGTCGTGCTCGCCGGGCTGGTCGGTACGGGGTGCCCCGGCGGGTGTGCCGCGCGAGGTCGTGCGCCGGGTGTCGCTCACGGTCGTCGATTCTCTCACCGTCGCCGCCCGGCGCCCGGGCCGCTCACCGGACGCCGCCGAACTCGACGCGGTAGCGCGAGGGGCTGGTACCCAGCCGGGTGCGGAAGTGGTGGCGCAGCGACTCCGCCGACCCGAGCCCGGCCGCCTGCGCGACGCGCTCGACCGGCAGGTCCGTCGTCTCGAGGAGCTCGCGCGCGCGGTCGACCCGCTGGTCGAGGAGCCACTGCACGGGGCTGAGCCCGGTGCGCGCCGCGAACCGCCGCGTGAACGTGCGGCGCGACGTCCCGGCCGCGCGCGCCCAGGCGTCCAGCGACACCGGCTCGTCGAGGTGCGCGCGGGCCCAGACCATCGCGACCTCGACCGGGTCGGCCGCGTCCTGCGGGGGCACCGGCGCGGGGACGAACTGGGCCTGCCCGCCGGTGCGGTGCGGCGCGAGCACGAGCGCGCGGGCGACCCGGGCCGCGACGCGCGCGCCGTGGTCGCGGCGCACGAGGTGCAGGCAGCAGTCGAGCGCGGCCGCGGTCCCGGCGGACGTGACGACGTCGCCGTGGTCGACCCACAGCACGTCGCTGCGGACGGTGACGCCGGGCTGGTCCCGGGCGAGCCGGTCCGCGGCGTGCCAGTGCGTCGCGACCTCGCGCCCGTCCGCCACGCCGCTCGCCGCGACGAGGAAGGCGCCCAGGCACAGGCCGACGACGCGCGCGCCCCGCTCGTGCGCGGCCCGGACCGCGTCGAGGAGCGCGCGGGGCGGCGCGACGTCGGGGTGCCAGCTCGGGAGCACGACGGTCCCCGCGTCGCCGAGGGCCTCGAGCCCCTGGTCGACGTGCAGCGCGAACCCCGCGGACGTCGCGAGGCGGCCCGGCGTCGGCGCGCACACCACGACGTCGTACCCGGGCGCGTGCTCCGGGCCGGCGACGACCGCCTCGGACCCGAGGACGAGGCTGGGGACGGCGAGGTGGAACGGGCTGATGCCGTCGAACGCCACGACGGCGACCCGCTCCGGGCGCGTCCGGGTGGCGGCGGGGGCGGTCGTGGTCATGGCCCGGTCCTACCGATCATCGACCTCCGGGTCACTGGTCGCGGGCCGGACGGAGCGCGAGGCTCGACCCATGACCACCGCACCGCACCCCGCACCCCGGCCCGGGACCTCGGGCGCTCCCGGGACGACCGACCCCGCGCACGGCGGGCCGACCCTGCTCCACGTGGGCGGACCGGCGCTCCTGCTCCGCCTCGGCGGGCTGACGATCGTCTCCGACCCCGGGTTCGACGCGCCCCGCGACTACCCGCGCCCCGGCGGCGGCACGAGCACGCGCCTGCGCGGGCCCGCCGTCGCCCCCGACGCGCTCGGGCCGCTCGACGTCGCGCTCGTCTCGCACGACCAGCACGTCGACAACCTCGACCTCAGCGGTCGCGCCCTCCTGCCGGGCGTCCCGCACGTGCTCACCACACGCGCGGGGGCCGAGCGTCTGGCGCCCGAGGTCCCGGGCGTCGTCGGGCTCGCGCCGTGGCAGAGCGTCGACGTGCCGCGGCCGGACGGCGGCACGCTGCGCGTCACGGGCGTCCCCGCGCGCCACGGCCCCCGGGGCGCCGAGCGCGTGCTCGGCGACGTCACCGGGTTCGTGCTCGACGGCGCCGGGCTCCCCCGCGTCTACCTGTCGGGCGACAACGCGGCGCCGGAGCTCGTCGCCGACGTCCCCGACCGGCTCGGTCCCGTCGACGTCGCGATCGTCCACGCGGGCGCCGCACGCGTCCCCGCGATCCTCGACGGCGCGGCGCTCACGCTCGACGGCGCCGGGGTCGCCGAGGTCGCGCGGCTGCTGCGGCCCCGCCTCGTCGTGCCCGTGCACGCCGAGGGGTGGGCGCACTTCAGCGAGTCGGTCGCCGACGTCGAGCGCGCCCTCGCCGCCGCCGGCCTGGCGGGGCTCCTGCGCGTCCCGACGCCCGGGGTCGCCCTCGACCTGTGACGCCCCCGCTCACCAGGCGTCGAGCACGCGGTCCGTCTCGAACCGCCGCTCGCGCCCGGTGAGCGGGTCGGTGAACGCGAGCGAGCGCGACACGAGCTGGAGCGGTCGCGAGTAGTCGTCCGGCGCGACGTCGTACGGCTCGGGGTAGAAGTTGTCGTGCACGATCGGCACGCCGAGCCGCGCCATGTGCAGCCGGAGCTGGTGCGTCTTGCCGCTGTGCGGCTCCAGCCGGTAGCGCGCGAGGCCGCGGGCCGGGTCGGCCTCGACGACGTCGACGCGGCTCTGCGCGTTGGGCTCGCCGTCGACCTCCTCCGCGCGCATGACGCCGCGGTGCTTGACGATGCGGCTGCGCACCGTCGTCGGGAGGTCGAGCGCGGGGTCCCACGGCGCGACCGCCTCGTACGTCTTGCGCACCTCGCGCCGCGCGAAGAGCTCCTGGTACGCGCCGCGCACCTGCGGTCGCAGCGTGAGCAGCAGGACGCCGGCGGTCACCCGGTCGAGCCGGTGCGCGGGGCTCAGGTCGGGCAGGTCGAGGTCGCGGCGCAGCCGCACGAGCACCGACCGCGCCACGTACGACCCGCGCGGGATCGTCGCGAGGAAGTGCGGCTTGTCGACCACCAGCAGGTCCCGGTCGCGGTGCAGCACCCGGACCTCGAACGGCACGTCCGGCTCGACCGGCGGGTCGCGGTAGAGGAACACGAACCCGCGCGGCTCGTAGGGCGTGCGCGCGTCCACGGGTCGCCCGCGGCCGTCGACCACCTCGCCCGCCGCGACCTTCTCGGCGAGACGTACGGCGTCGTCCGGGAAGCGGTGGCGCACGTAGTCGAGCGTGCGCGCGAACCGCGCGACGCTCTCGGCGTCGTGCGGGAGCACGAGGCGCGTCGGGTTGAGGCCGTCGCGCACGGGGAGGGGGACCACGCCTCCACGGTACCGGCGGCGCCGCCCCGACCCGCCGAACATGCGGATGCCGCCCGTCGGAGCGGCCGGACGGGCGGTCACCGCATGGTGGGCGGCGGTCAGCGCGCGGCGAGCAGCGCGGCGACCACCGCGGGGACCGCGTCCGCGACGTCGAGCGCCGCGACGGGACCGCCCGGGTTCGCGCGCTCGGCCGCGAGCCCGTGCACGACGGCGGCCGCAGCGGCGAGCCGCGCCGTGTGCCCCGGCTCGTGCACGACCCGCTCCGCGTGCGCCGCGAGCACCGTGCCGAGGATGCCGGCGAGGACGTCGCCCGCGCCCGCCGTCGCGAGCCACGCGGGAGCGTCCGCCTGGGACCACGCGCCGTCGGGCCCGACGACGACCGTCGCCGACCCCTTGAGCAGCACCGTCGCGCCGGTGGCCTCGTGCGCGCGGCGTGCCCAGCGCAGCGGCTCGGCCTCGACGTCGGTCCGCGTCACGTCGTCGCCGCGCTCCCGCAGGAGCGTCGCGAGCTCCCCGGCGTGCGGCGTGAGCACGACCCACGGAGGGCACCGGTCCGGCACGAGCGACAGCGCGCCCGCGTCGACGACCACCGGCACGCGCCCGCCCACGACGCCGGCCGAGAGCTCGCCCGTCGCGGCCGCGAGCGCGTACCGGACGCGCTCGTGCTGGCCGCCGTCGTCGACCGGGTCGTCGTCCGGGCCGGGGACCGGCGGGACGCCCGGCCCCAGCACCCAGGACTGCACCCGGCCCGCGGCGGGCACCACCTCGGGGCGGGCCGCGAGGACCGCGCGCGTCACGTCGTCGGGCCCCCGGTAGCGCACCATGCCCGGCCCCGTGCGCACCGCGGCGGTCGCGGTGAGCACCGCCGCGCCCGGGAACGTCGGGGTCCCCGCCACGACCCCGACGACGCCGCGCGTGTACTTGTGGTCCGTCGCCCCCGGCACGGACCACAGGGCGGCGACGTCCGCGGGCTCGAGCCGGCGCACGACCGGCGTCGCGGACGCGTCGGCCCGGGCGGGTGCGCCGTTCCCCGCGGCCGCGCCGGCGCGTGCGCCGTTCTCCCCGGGTGCGCCGGCGCGTGCGTCCCCGGGTGCGCGGTCCTGGGCGGGTGCGCCGAGCCGCAGCCCGATGTCGACGACGGCGCCGTGCCCCGCGAGGTGCGTCGCGGGCGGCAGGAGCAGCCCCGGCTTGGCCGCACCGAACGTCACCGTGCGGTCCGCCCGCAGCACCGGTCCGGGCACCGTGCCGTCGTCCACGCCGATGCCGCTCGGCGCGTCCACCGCGACCACCCACGGGCGGCCGGGCTCGCCCGGGCCGGCACCGTCGTCGAGCACCGTGCTCAGGCGTCGCACGAGGTCCGCCGCGACGCCCCGCAGCGCCCCGCGCGCCCCGATGCCCACGAGTCCGTCGAGCACGACGTCGGCGCGCGCGACCTGCGCGGCGACGCGGTCGGCGACGTGCGGGTCGAGATGGTCGTGCGACCGTTCCGTGCGCGACGCGTCGTCGGGGCTGCCGACGAGCACCTCGACGCGCCCGCCCGCCGCCCGCAGCGCCTGGAGGCCGCCGACGTGCGCGTGCTCCCCCGTCAGCACGGCCAGCACGTCCACCCCGCGCCGCGCGAGGTACGCGCCCGCGTGCAACGTGTCCCCGCCGTTGTTGCCCGACCCCACGAGCAGCACCGCCCGGGCGCCCGTGACGCGCCCGTCCCGGCGGCCGCCGTCGGGCAGGGCGACCGACCGCCGTCGGGCGAGGTCGCGCGCGACGACGGTCGCGAGCGCGAACGACGCGCGCTCCATGAGCGGGACCCCCGCGGCGAGCAGCGGCTCCTCCGCGGCGCGCACGTCGGCGACGGACCACGCTTCGATCATGACCTCATCCTGCCCACCGGGCGCCGAGGTCGCCTGCGCGCGGCGTCCCCACGGGCTCGGGCGCCCGACCGCCGAGGGCTGAGACGGTGCCCGCGGGCGCGCTGCGGGCCGCGCGGACCCGCATAGGGTGACGAGCATGCGATTCGGACTCTTCATCCCGCAGGGCTGGCGCTACGACCTCGTCGACGTCGCGCCCGAGGACCACTGGAAGACGATGCTCTCCCTGCTGCACTACGCCGACAACGCCGCGGCGGGCGAGCCCCTGCCGGGCGGCGAGTTCGCGTGGGACGGCGTGTGGGTCTACGACCACTTCCACACCACCCCCACCCCGAGCGCCGAGGCGACGCACGAGGCGTGGACGCTCATGGCGGCGTTCGCCGCGGCGTCGCAGCGCGTGCGCCTCGGCCAGATGTGCACGTGCATGGCGTACCGCGAGCCGACCTACCTCGCGAAGGTCGCCGCGACGGTCGACCACGTCTCGGGCGGCCGCCTCGAGATGGGCATCGGCGCGGGCTGGTACGAGCACGAGTGGCGCGCCTACGGGTACGGGTTCCCCGGCGCGGGCGAGCGCCTGCGCGCGCTCGACGAGGGCGTGCAGATCATGGCGCGCATGTGGCGCACGGGCTCGTCGGGCACGTTCGAGGGCCGGCGCTACCAGGTGGACGGCGCGCTCTGCTACCCGCAGCCCCTGCAGCGGGTCGTCGTGGACGGCGAGGGCGCCGTGCCGAGCATCCCGCTGTGGATCGCGGGCGGCGGCGAGAAGAAGACGCTGCGCATCGCGGCGCAGCACGCCCAGTACACGAACTTCGACGGATCGCCCGACGGCTTCGCCCACAAGTCCGCCGTGCTCGAGCAGCACTGCCGCGACCTGGGCCGCGACGTCGGCGAGATCACGCGGTCGGCGAACTACAACGTCGTCATCGGCGAGACCGAGCGCGACGTCGCGGACCGCCTGGCCCGGATCGAGGAGCACGCGCGCCGCTGGTTCCCCGAGAAGGCGGACGACAACATCGCGTCGTGGCGCAGCGGCCCGCTCGTCGGGACGCCGGAGCAGATCGTCGAGACGCTCACGGGCCTGCGCGACGAGGGCCTCGGCTACGCGATCGGCTACTTCCCGTTCGCCGCGACCGACCGCGACCAGCTCGAGCTCTTCCAGCGCCAGGTGATCCCGGCCCTCCAGGCCTGACCCGCCGCCCCACGCCCAGCGCCGAACATGCGGTTGTCGCTCGTCGAGACCTCCTGACGAGCGACAACCGCATGCTCGGCGGGAGGCAAGCGCATGGTCGTCACCGGTGCAGCGCAGCACGGACCGTGCGGCCGATCGTGCCGACGTCCCGACCGGTGAACCGCAGGACGTCGATCCGCCCCGTCGCGACGAGCCGGTTCTGCCGCGCCCGGTCGGCGAACACCGCGTCCGGGGTGTCGTGGACGTCCCGCCCGTCGAGCTCCGCGACGAGCCACCGACCGTCGCGGTAGCGCCAGGCCATGTCCCCGCGCGCCACGACCCGACCCCCGTGGTCGTGCACGGGGAGCTGCAGCGTGTGCGGCGGCACCCCCTCGTCGACGCAGTCGAGGCGGGCGAACGACTCGAGCGGCGACTCGGACCGGGCGTCGGCGAGCCCCCACACGACGTGACGACGCGCGACGCCACGCCTCCCGCGCGCGTGGTCGTGCGCACGCCGCAGGCCGTCCGCGTCCGCGAGGCCCTGGTGGAGAGCCGAGTCGAGCACGGCCAGGGCGTTCGCCCGTGGAAGCTCCGGGACGGCCTGCGCGAGCGCCCAGTCGAGCGTCGCGACGCGCCGGCCCGCGAGCTCCGTGGTCGTCATGCCCGCGTCGAACTGGCGCAGCGCGATCCCGTCGCGGTCCCGCCGGTTCCGTCCTCGGGGGACCGCGGCCTCCGGTCGCACCGTCGCCGGGAGCCCCCGCACGCCGTGGAGCACGAGCGCGCACGACCCGACCGCGACCGCGTCGTCACCGAACGCGGAGCTCGACGACCACGCGCTGCTCGCGGTGGTCGTGCTCGCCGCGCTCCCCAGCGCGCAGAACGTCTTCAACTACGCGCAGCGCTACGAGGTCGGCGAGGTGGTCGCCCGCGACACCGTGTTCCTCACGACGCTGGGATGCCTGCCGGCTCTGTTCGCGTGCGCTCTGCTTCTGGGCTGAGCGAGCGCTGACGCAGGGCGATCACGCGATCGATCGCGATCCCGAGCACGATCGCGATGCCTGCGCCGATCGCGGCGCCCAGGAGCGGCTGCTCGCGGAGCCAGGTGCCGGCGATGAGGCCGATGCCGACGGAGTACGCCGCCCAGGCGGCCGCCGCGACGAGCGCGAGCGGCACGAAGCGGCGGGGCGGATAGCGCGTCGCGCCGGCGGTCAGGTTCACGGCGACGCGCCCCACGGGGATGTAGCGCGCGATGAGGATGAGCGAGGCGCCGCGCCGATCGAGGCCCGCCTGCGCCCACTCGATCGTCCGCCGCACGCGCCCGATCCGCGTTCATCCGAAGCGCTCGGTCCCGATCGCGCGCCCCAGGAGGTAGGTGAGCCCGTCGCCGACGAAGGCGCCGCACGCCGCGAGGAGCGCGATGAGCCAGGGCACCGGCTCCCCCGTCGCTGCGACGATCGCCGCAGCCGACACGATCACCGTCTCGCTCGGGACGGGCGGGAACAGCCCGTCGACCGCGCACACGGCGAACGCGACGAGGTAGATCCAGGGCGAGGTCGCGGTGTCGAGCAGCACCGTGGCGACGAGGTCGAAGAACGCGGTCATGGGGATCCCTCCGGGTCGCTTACGACGCTACGGAGGGGCGTGCGGCGCGTCGTCACCCCGTGGGTGCGTTCCCATCCCCCTGGAGGATGACTCGTGTCAGTCCGGGACGGCCGCGCGAGCGATGCGCGGCCGTCCCGGACGGGCTCGGCTCAGGCAGCGGCGGCCGTGAGAGAGCGGATGGTCTCGCTCCCCTCGGCGAGGACGCGGTAGACCCGCTCGTACCCCTCGGCCATCACCGGCAGATCGAACCGCGTCTCCGCATCGCGGCGGCAGACCGCGGGATCGAGATCGCCCGCGCGCTGGATCGCCTGCGCGAGGGCGTCGAGGCCGTCGACGACGAACCCGGTCTCGCCGTGCCGGACGATCTCGGGCACGCTGCCGCGCGGCGTCGCGACGACGGGCGTGCCGCAGGCGAGCGCTTCGGCCATCACCATGCCGAACGGCTCCTCCCACTGGATCGGGAAGACGAGGCAGGCGGCGCTCGCGAACAGCTCGCGCTTCACGCTCGCGTCCGCCTCGCCCACGTAGTCGGCGTCTCGGCCCAGCAGGGGGCGCACGGCGTCGGCGAAGTACTCGCGCTCGGCGGTCTCGTTGAGCTTGCCGGCGAGCACGATGCGACGCCCCGCACGCCGTGCGGCCTCGATGGCGAGATGCGCCCCCTTGTCGGGGCTGAAGCGCCCGATCCAGAGCACGTGATCCTCCTTGTCCGGGCGGAACGGAAAGCTCGGCACATCGATCGCGTTGTGCACCGTCCCGACCCAGTTCAGGTCAGGAGCCTGACGACGCTGGGCGTCGGAGATCGCGACGAGGTCGACGCTCGACCCGAGCCGGCGGTAGTAGTCGCCGTTGTCACCCGTCACCGGCCCATGCATCGTCACGAGCGTCGGGATGGCGCGCGAGCGGGCGAGCAGGGGCCCCGCCGCGGAGTTGTCGTGGACGATGTCGAGCTCGCGCTCGTCGAGCGAGCGCGCCGCCTCGGCCGCGAGCACGACCTCGGGCATGACGCTCGACCCCAGCAGGTGCGAGGGCGGCTCGTCGTACACCCGCACGTGGCGCTGCGCGCGTGTGCGGCGCTCCCCCGAGGCGACGAGGGTCACCTCGTGTCCGCGGGCGACGAGCTGGTCGACGAGGGCCGCGACGACGGCCTCGGTTCCCCCGTAGCCACGCGGCGGGAGCTCGAACCACGGCGGCGCGATCATCCCGATCCGCAGCGGGCGCGTGGCCACCTCGTCCTCCGGTGTGCCCTCTCGTTCGACGATCAGCGACATGCGCGTACCTCCTCCATCGGCGCTATCGCAAGGTGGGGTGAAGAGCTCGACGTTGAGCCGTCGCTTGTCAGGTTACGAAGAGGAAACCTACGATTGCAAGTGAAGGTTTTCAGAGCGCCCGTCAGAGAGGAGCACCGTGACCGACATCGTGTCGACCCCCGTCGAGACCGCAGACGACGTGGAGCCGCGGACCTCCCGGCCGCCCATCGACGACGATCGCACCCGGCCCCGAGGACTCGGCACCGTGCCGCAGCCTCAGGCATCCGTGACCCTCGTCGAGGGATCGTCGTTCTGCGTCTCCCGCCCCGATGGCGACATCGTCCCTCGTCAGGCCGATGGCCTCTTCGTGCAGGACACCCGCGTGCTGTCTCAGTGGGAGCTGCGCATCGACGGCCATTCGGTCGAGCCTCTCGGGATCATCCCGGCAGAGCCCTTCGAGACGCGCTTCATCGGCCGCGTTCCGGCCCGCCCCGGCAACATCGAGCCGACGATCATCGTCGAGCGGCGCCGGCTCGTCGGCAGCGGCATGCGCGAGGACCTCGCGATCTCGAACTACGGGAGCGAGCCGGCGGGTCTCAACGTCGTCCTCCACGTCGACGCGGACTTCGCCGACCTCTTCCAGGTCAAGGAGGGCCGGGCCGAGCGGCCGGCGGGCGTGACGGGCGGGTTCGACCGGGACGGACTCCACTTCCGCCTGGAGGGCGAGGGGACGGCCCAGCGGGGCGTGCGCGTGTCGGCGCCCGGAGCGCAGGCCGCCTCGGGAGCGCTCGCCTTCCGCATCGTCGTCGAGCCGGGCGGCACGTGGCGAGGCAGCATCGAGGTTCGACCGGCCGTGGACGGCAGCGAGCTGGCCGCGTCCTTCCCGCTCGGCGACCCGGTGGAGGGCACGCAGCCGGCGCTGCGCATGCGCGGGTGGCACGACGCGACACCCTCGATCTCGGTGGCGAACACGGTGCTGGCGGCCGCACTCGCGACAAGCGAGCGCGACCTCGGTGCGCTCCGCATCGTCGACCCGTCCCATCCCGAGGACGAGGTCGTCGCGGCGGGAGCGCCGTGGTTCATGGCCCTCTTCGGCCGGGACTCTCTGCTCACCAGCGCGATGATGATGCCCTTCGCGCCGAGTCTCGCACTCGGGACCCTGCGCGCCCTCGCTCGGCTGCAGGGCGCGCGCGAGTCGGCGATGACGGAGGAGCAGCCCGGGCGCGTCCTCCATGAGGTGCGGCTGGGAGCGGACCTGTCGCTCGCCCTCGGCGGCGATCGGGTCTACTACGGATCGATCGACTCGACCCCGCTCTTCGCGATGCTCGTCGGCCAGGCGCGGCGCTGGGGAGCTCCCCGCGAGGCCATCGAGGAGCTGTGGCCGCATGTCCGACGCGCCATGGCGTGGATCGACCACTTCGGCGACCGCGACGGCGACGGGTTCGTCGAGTACCAGCGCAGCACCGACCGCGGACTCGCGAACCAGGGATGGAAGGACAGCTCGGATGCCATCGCCCACCGCGACGGCACCGACGCGCAGGCGCCCATCGCGCTCGCCGAGGTCCAGGGCTACTGCTACGCGGCGCGGCTCGCGGCCGCCGAGATCGCGGAGACGCTGGGCGAGGCGGCGTACGCGGCCGAGCAGCGCTCGCGGGCCGCTGACCTGCAGGCGCGCTTCCACGAGGCGTTCTGGCTGCCCGACGAGGGCTTCTACGCGCTCGCGCTCGACGCGCGCAAGGAGCCGGTGCGCGTGCTCTCCTCGAACGTCGGGCACTGCCTCTGGACCCGCATCGTGCCCGACGAGGTCGCCGACCGGGTGATCGACCGCCTGCTGCAGCCCGATCTCTTCACCGGCTTCGGCATCCGGACCCTCTCGTCGCGGTCGCGGCGATTCAACCCCGCGAGCTACCACAACGGGTCGGTCTGGCCGCATGACTCTGTGCTCGCGGCCGCAGGCATGGCCCGGTACGGGCGCCGGGATGCCGCGGTCGAGGTCGCGACCGGTCTCCTCGATGCGATCGAGGCGTTCGACGGGCGTCTCCCCGAGCTCTTCTGCGGCTTCGCGCGCGACGACAAGCCCCTGCCGATCCCCTACCCGACGTCGTGCTCCCCGCAGGCGTGGGCCGCCGCGACGCCGTTCGAGATCCTCCGGATCTGCCTCGGGCTGGATGCCGACGTTCCCGAAGGCCGCCTCGACATCCGATCGGTGCCGCCCGCGATCGGCCGCGTCGAGATCACCGGCCTGCCGGTCGGGCCGTGGCGCCTCGACCTCCGCGCAGATGAGGCCCGCGCCGAGGTCTCCGGACTGCCTGAAGGGATGGGGACATGAGCGACGACGCCGAGACGAGCGACGGCGAGCCCGCGTCGCCCCTGGACGACCAGACCGCGCCGTTCTACACGATCGGGCAGGTCTCGTCGCTGCTCGGGATGCCGCAGGCTGCGCTGCGTCGCCTCGACGACCAGGAGATCGTCTCGCCCGAGCGCTCCGAGGGCGGCCAGCGCCGGTACTCGCGGAACGAGGTCGATCGACTGCGCGAGGTGGCGACGCTGACGGAGGAGGGTGTCACCCTGCCCGGCGTGCGGAAGGTGCTCGCCCTCCGGCGCCGCGTCGAGGCACTCGAAGAGGAGATCGCCGACCTCCGCGCGCGCCGGCCGGAGTGAGCCCGCGGGGCAGGATCGGGCCGGCCGCCGACAGTCGCACGGCGAGCGCGGCGAGGAGCGCGGAGAGGACGGCCGTCGCGGGGCCGAGCCCGAGCGCGAGCACCGCGGCCACCGCGGCCACCCCCGTGAGAGTCGCGAGGGCCGCGCGCCCTGCCTGCTCGGTGACCGACTCCGCACCCGAGCGCGCGTGCCGCGCCTCGAAGCGGCGATGGCCGGCCAGGGCGCGACCGGCGCCACCGCGATCGCGCCGACCTGCAGGAGGGCGAGTGCGAGCGCCCAGCCCGGCGGGACGCCGTGCACGGCGGCCTCGAACGGCGCGCTGACGGCCGCGAGAGCGGCGCTCGCGAACCCGATGGCGACCCACCAGGCAGGCGAGAGCCCCCGCGCGCTGTCGGTCACTCCGTGCCGCGGAACCCGCTGATGTCGCCGACGATGCGCTCGTTGTCCGCGGGGATCGGGTCGACGATCGCCTGCGCGATCTCGGCGGCGAACTCCGAGACGTTGTAGAGGCGACCCGCCTCCTCGCGCCGCGCCGCGATCGCGCCGGGGTTCACGCGCTCCAGGAGCGTCGCGGTGATCGTGCCCTCGATCATGTCGCCCGAGACCACGACGAAGTCGACGCCCTTCTCGGTGAGGGCGGGGATGCGCTCGCGCAGCGCGTCCTCGCCCGCGCGCTTCGACAGGGCCACGGGCTCGTACGCGTCCATCGTGGGCGTCGTGCGGATGAAGTGCGCCTGGTGGCTCGTGACGAACACGACGCGTCCGCCCGCGGGGATGATCGGCAGCGCGGTCTCGAGGACGTTCACCTGGGCATCGCGGTTGAGTCGGAGCGCGTAGTCCTCGCCGACGCCCGTCTCCATGCCGCCCGAGGCGTTGAGCACGAGCACGTCGAGCGACCCGAACTCCTCCTTGACCGCGTCGATCATCGCCGAGACCGAGCCCGGGTCGGTCAGGTCCGCGCCGACGACGAGCGCCTTGACGCCGAGCTCGCGCACCTCGGCGGCGAGCTTCTCGGTGCGGCGCGGAGCCGACGCTCGTCCCACGACCGCCCGGCGAGCGGGACGGCGCCGACGTCGTAGACGCCGCGCGTCACGCGCACGACGGTCCCACGGCGTACCAGGCCGGCGACGTCCTTGTCGCTCAGGCCGTGGTCGCGGGCCTGCGCGACGGAGACAACGCCACCCTGGCCCGCCGCGACGGCGAGGAGGGTCGGGGGAAGCTGGGCACGACGCACGGGTGCCACCCCACCGCACGAGGAGCGCTCGCCGTCGGGCCGGGGAGGCGCGCTGTGGAGGGTGACCGGGACGACCGGCCTGTGGACGACCGACTATCGCTTCGCCCACCATACGCCTACCGCCCGTCCAGCCGTTCCGACAGGCGACGACCGCATGCTCGGCGGGTGGTGCGTCAGCCCTCGGCGACGACCATGGCCGAGGCGATGCCGGCGTCGTGCGAGATGCTCAGGTGCCAGGACGTGATGCCGAGCGCGTCGGCCCGGGCCGCGACGGTGCCGGTGATCTCGACCTGCGGGGGCCCGCCGACGACGCGGTGCACCGTCGCGTCGTGCCACCGCATGCCCGCGGGCGCACCGAGCGCCTTGGCGATCGCCTCCTTCGCGGCGAACCGCGCGGCGAGGGACGCGGGCGGCAGGTCGCGCTCGGCGGGGGTGAAGAGCTTCTCCCGGAGCCGGGGCGTGCGCTCCAGGGTCTCCATGAACCGCGCGACGTCCACGACGTCGATCCCCACGCCCTTGATCATGCGCCCACCCTACGGCGGACCGCCGAGCATGTGGTTGTGGCCCGTCCGGACGTCCGGACGGGCCACGAGCACATGCTCGGCGGTGAGGGGTTACTCGACCGTGACCGACTTCGCGAGGTTGCGCGGCTGGTCGACGTCGAGGCCCTTCGCGGTCGCGAGCGCCATCGCGAAGATCTGCAGCGGCACGACCGCCAGCAGCGGCGAGAGCAGCGTCGGCGACTCCGGGACCCAGAAGATCTCGTCCGCGTAGGGGCGCACGGCGTCGTCCCCGTCCTCCGCGATGACGAGCGTGCGGGCGCCGCGCGCCCGGATCTCCTGGATGTTCGAGATGACCTTGGAGTGCAGGCCCTCGCGGCCCTTCGGCGACGGCACGACGACGAACACCGGCTGGCCCTCGTCGATGAGCGCGATCGGCCCGTGCTTGAGCTCGCCCGCCGCGAAGCCCTCCGCGTGGATGTACGCGAGCTCCTTGAGCTTGAGCGCGCCCTCCAGCGCGACGGGGAACCCGACGTGGCGCCCGAGGAACAGCACCGACGTCGCGTCCTTCATCGACCGGGCGGTCGCGCGCACGTACTCGCCGCGCTCGATGACCGTCTGGATCTTGCGCGGCATGTCGCGCAGGTCCTCGAGGATGGCCGAGATCTCGTCGGGGAACTTGTTCCCGCGCAGCTGCGCGAGGTAGAGGCCCAGGAGGTAGGCAGCCGTGATCTGCGAGAGGAACGCCTTGGTCGAGGCGACCGCGATCTCCGGGCCGGCGTGCGTGTAGAGCACGGCGTCCGACTCGCGCGGGATCGTCGACCCGTGCGTGTTGACGATCGAGATGACCTTGGCGCCCTGCTCGCGCGCGTGGCGCACGGCCATGAGCGTGTCCATCGTCTCGCCGGACTGCGTCACGGCGACGACGAGCGTCTTCTCGTCGACGATCGGGTCGCGGTAGCGGAACTCGTGCGCGAGCTCGACCTCGACCGGGATGCGGCACCAGTGCTCGATCGCGTACTTCGCGACGTGGCCCGAGTAGGCGGCCGTGCCGCACGCCACGACGATGATCTTGTCGACCGACCGCAGCACGGCCTCGTCGATGCGCAGGTCGTCGAGCACGAGCTTGCCGGACGGGTCCGTGCGGCCGAGCAGCGTGTCGGCCACCGCGTGCGGCTGGTCGTGGATCTCCTTGTCCATGAAGGACGAGAAGCCGCCCTTCTCCGCGGCGGCCGCGTCCCAGTCGACCGTGTAACGCTTGGCCTCGGCGGGGTTGCCGTCGAAGTCCGTCACCTCGACGGACGTCGGCGTGATCGTGACGATCTGGTCCTGGCCGAGCTCGAGCGCCTCCTTGGTGTGGGAGATGAACGCCGCGACGTCGGAGCCGAGGAAGTTCTCGCCCTCGCCGAGCCCGACGACGAGCGGCGAGTCGTGCCGCGCGCCCACGACCGTGTCCGGTGCGTCGGCGTGCACGGCGAGGAGCGTGAAGGTGCCCTCGAGCCGGCGCGCGACCTGGCCCATCGCGAGCGTGAGGTCCTTCGTCTCGCGGTACGCGCGCGCCAGGAGCTGCGCCGCGACCTCGGTGTCCGTCTCGGACCGGAACTGCACGCCCTCGGCGAGCAGCTCGCTCTTGAGGGTCGCGAAGTTCTCGACGATCCCGTTGTGGATCACCGCGAGGCGGTCGTCGTCCGCGAGGTGGGGGTGGGCGTTGGTGTCCGTCGGACCACCGTGCGTCGCCCACCGGGTGTGCCCGATCGACGCGGTGGCTGCGGGCAGGGGGTGGAGGTCGATCTCCTCCACGAGGTTCGCGAGCTTGCCCGACTTCTTCGCGAACGCGACGGCGTCGACCCCCGGCGCGACGAGCGCGACGCCGGCCGAGTCGTAGCCGCGGTACTCGAGCCGTCCGAGTCCTTCGAGAGCGACGTCGAGGGGTCGCCCCGAGGCCTCTCCGACCATGGTTCCAGGGCCCACGTAGCCCACGATTCCGCACATGGTGATCGAGTCTAGCCCCGGACCCGGCACCCTTCGGAGCGGCACGATCCCGCGGTTTTTCGTACGGTTCGCTGCCTAACCGACGCTCGGCGCGCGAGCGGCTCGCGCGGCGGCGAGGGTGGGTCCCATGCCCAGCGTCCGGATCGGCCTCTCGGGGTGGCGCTACGCCGACTGGCGCGGCCGCTTCTACCCCCGCGGCCTGCCGCAGCGTCGCGAGCTCGAGCACGTCGCGTCGCTGTTCCCGGCCGTCGAGCTCAACGGCACCTTCTACTCGATGCAGCGGCCGTCGTCGTTCGTCGCGTGGCGCGAGCAGACGCCCGAGGGGTTCACGTTCGCGGTCAAGGGCCCGCGCTTCGTCACCCACATGAAGCGGCTGCGGGACGTGCGCACACCGCTGGCCAACTTCTTCGCGAGCGGGGTCCTCGCCCTCGGCGACCGGCTCGGTCCGGTGCTGTGGCAGCTCCCGGCGCGCACGGCGTTCGACGCCGCGACGCTCGACGACTTCCTCGCGCTCCTGCCGCGCACGACCGGCCAGGCGGCGCGCCTCGCGACGGAGCACGACGACCGCCTGCGCGCGCCGGCGTGGACCGAGGTCGACGACGACCGCTCGCTCGTCCACGCGCTCGAGCCGCGGCACGCGTCGTTCGCCGACGACGCGGCGCTCGGCCTCCTGCGCGCGCACGGGGTCGCGTTCGCGATCTCCGACGGCGCGGGGAGCTGGCCACTCGTCGACGCCGTGACGAGCCCGCTCGTGTACGTGCGCCTCCACGGCGACCAGGAGCTCTACACGAGCGGGTATCGGCCGCACGTGCTCGACTCGTGGGCCGAGCGCGTGCGGTCGTGGCACGACGCCGGGCACGACGTCGAGGTCTACCTCGACAACGACGTCGACGCGCACGCCCCCGAGGACGCGCTCGCGCTCATGGCGCGACTGGCCGACGTCGCGATCCCGGGCCTCGGCCCCACCCCCGAGCCCCGGCCCGCGCGGCGCACGACGACGGCGCGGGGCGGGCGCGGATGAGCGTGCCGGACCGCGCGCTCGACCGCGCGGCGGAGCCCGGGGTGGCGCGCGTGCACGTCCACCCGCACGCATCCGGCAGAATCAGGCGGGTGTCCTCCCCCGCCGACGACCCGTCCGACCTGCTCCCGGCCCACCTCGCGGCACCGTCCTCCTCCCCGTACGTGGACCTCGACCGCGCGGCGTGGAGCCGGCTGTCGGAGTCGACGCCGCTGCCCCTGACCGACGAGGACGTCACCCGGCTGCGCGGCCTCGGCGACCCGATCGACCTCGCGGAGGTCGACGCCGTGTACCGGCCGTTGTCGCGGCTGCTCAACCTCTACGTGACCGCGACGTCCGGCCTGCACGAGGCGACGTCGACGTTCCTGCGCGAGGACACGGGCAACACGCCCTACGTCATCGGGGTCGCGGGCTCCGTCGCGGTGGGCAAGTCCACGACGGCGCGCGTGCTGCGCGAGATGCTCGCGCGCTGGCCCGAGACGCCGCACGTCGAGCTCATCACGACCGACGGCTTCCTCTACCCCAACGCCGAGCTCGCGCGCCGCGGGCTCATGGAGCGCAAGGGCTTCCCCGAGTCGTACGACCGGCGCGCGCTCATCCGCTTCCTGTCCAAGGTCAAGGCGGGGCACGCCGAGGTCCGCGCGCCCGTCTACGACCACCTCACGTACGACATCGTGCAAGGCGCGGAGGCCGTGGTCCACAAGCCCGACGTCCTCATCGTCGAGGGGCTCAACGTGCTCCAGCCCGCCCGGCCCAGCGCGCACGACGAGACGACCGTCGCCGTCAGCGACTTCTTCGACTTCTCCATCTACGTCGACGCACGCACGCGCAACATCCGGCAGTGGTACGTCGACCGGTTCCTCGCGCTGCGCCGCACCGCGTTCGCGCGCCCCGAGTCCTACTTCCGCCGCTACGCGGACCTCACGGACGAGCAGGCGGTCGAGCGCGCGCGGTCGATCTGGGACGCGATCAACGCGCCGAACCTCGAGCAGAACATCCTGCCGACGCGCGGCCGCGCGACGCTCGTCCTCACGAAGGGCTCGGACCACTCGGTCCAGCGCGTGCGCCTGCGCAAGCTCTGAGGCCGCGGTCAGGACGCGCGCGGCGCCGCGCCCGTGCTGCTCGACGGCGGCGCACCGGGCGACGACGCCCCGGCCGGCGCGTCGTCGTCGGCCCGGGCGGGGTCGGCGGACGCCGGGGACGCGCCCTGGGGGCCGGACGCGCCGGGCTCGTCGCGCACGACGGCGTCGTCGCCCGCCGCGGAGGCCGCGGGGACGTCCACGGGGAGGTCGCCGCGCCGGCGCGCGCGCATCATGAGGACCCGGTCGATGACGAAGCCGGTCGCGATGCCGAGCACGACGCCCACGACCATCGCGAGGAGCGGCTCGTGGCCCAGCCACTGCGCGGCGACGAGGCCGATGAGCACCGAGTACAGCGACCACGTCACGGCCGCGATGCCGGAGAACGCCATGAAGCGGCGCCGCGGGTAGCCGACCGCCCCGGCGGTCATGTTCACCGCGACGCGCCCCACCGGGATGTAGCGCGCGGCGAGGATGAACGACGCGCCGCGGTGCGCGAGGGCGCGTTCCGCCCATGCGACGGCCTTGCGACCCCGGGCCGTGCGCAGGAGCCGGACCCGCTCGGTGCCGATCGCCCGACCGATCGCGAACGCGATCTGGTCGCCGGTCCACGCCCCGAGCGCCGCGACGAGCAGCACGAGGAGGAGGTTCGGCTCACCCGTGGCGTGCGCGGACACGGCGAGCGTGATGACCACGGACTCGCTGGGGATCGGCGGGAAGAACCCGTCGATCGTCGCGAAGCCGAACAGCGCGGGATAGATCCACGCGGACGCCGCGAGGGCGAGGACCCAGGTCTCCAGGTTCTCCAGGTTCTCCAGGAAGGTCGACACGGCGTCGGGCAACGGCGTCCTCGTTCGTCGGCTGGCGGGGAGGCCAGGCGGGCGGCGGCGGCAGGTCGGGCGTCCTGCACCACGACAAGCCTACGGAGCGCGACGACGTCGACCATCAGGGAAACCCCCGGTTCACCCCCGGGGATTCCCGCCCGGCAGCGCCGCGCACGACGACGAGTCTTCTCCTGCGGCCGGTGCGGCGTCGTCATCCGGACGGACGACTTTCCCCCGGGGGGCGTACGTCGTCAGGACCAGCGCGGCGCGACCGCCCGGGGCACCTACCGCGCGTCGCCGGGGAGACGCGCCACGCCGAGCGTCGACGCGAGGGTCCGCAGGTCGGCGGCGTCCACGTAGAGCTCACCGCGCAGGTGGTCGGTCTCGTGCTGCACGATGCGCGCCGGCCAGCCGGTCAGCACGTCGTCGAACGGCCGGCCCGCCTCGTCCTGGCCCGTGAGCCGCACGCTGCGGGCGCGCGTGCGCTCCGCCTGCCAGCCGTGCACGGACAGGCAGCCCTCGAAGAAGGTCCGCGTCTCGTCGCCGACGGCCTCGTAGCGGGGGTTGACGAGCACCCGGTACGCGAGCGGGGGTCGCTCGCGCTCGTCGTCGGCGTCCGGGGACCCCGGGTCCTCGACGACGGCGAGCGCCAGGCCGATCCCGACCTGCGGCGCGGCGAGGCCCACGCCCGGCGCCGCGTGCATGGTCGCGCGCATCGCCTCCAGGAAGCGGGGCAGCACGTCGCCGAGCTGGCCCGCGTACGGGACCGCGGGCGTGCGCAGCACCGGGTGCCCGGCCTGCACGATGGGCAGCACGCCGTCGTCGTAGGTGTCCAGGAGCGCGCGCACGTGGTCGCGCAGGCCCTCGTCGACGCCCTGGCGCACGCCCGCGCCGGCCTCCCGACCCGTCGTCCGACCGGCCGCGCTCACAGCGCGAGCCGGTCGCGCACGACGCCCGCGAGCTCGCCCGCGACCGCGTCCGCCTGCTGCTGGGTGGCCGCCTCGACCATGACGCGCACGAGCGGCTCGGTGCCGGACGGGCGCAGCAGCACGCGGCCCGTCTCGCCGAGGGTCCGCTCCGCCGCGGCGACCGCCGCGAGGAGCGCCTCGTCGGTGGACGCGCGCGTCTTGTCCACGCCGGGGACGTTGACGAGCGTCTGCGGGAGACGCTGCACGACGCCCGCGAGGTCGGCGAGCTTCTGGCCCGTGACGCGCACGCGCGACGCGAGCTGGAGAGCGGTGAGCACGCCGTCGCCCGTCGTCGCGTAGCGCGACATGACGATGTGCCCCGACTGCTCGCCGCCGAGCCCGTACCCGTGGGCGCGCATCTCCTCGAGCACGTACCGGTCGCCGACGGCCGTCTGGACGGTGGTGATGCCCGCGTCGCGCATCGCGAGCAGGAGGCCGAGGTTGCTCATGACCGTCACGACGAGCGTGTCGTGCGGGAGCGCGCCCTCGTCCTTGAGCGCGAGGGCGAGGACGCCCATGATCTGGTCGCCGTCCACGACGGTCCCGCCGTGGTCGACGGCGATGCAGCGGTCGGCGTCGCCGTCGAACGCGACGCCGAAGTCGGCCTCCGACGCGACGACGACGGCCTGGAGCTGCTCGGGGTGGTTCGAGCCGCACGCCGCGTTGATGTTGCGGCCGTCGGGGCTGGCGTTGATGACGACGACGTCCGCGCCGGCCGCGCGCAGCGCCACGGGGCCGACGTCGCTCGCGGCGCCGTTGGCGCAGTCGACCGCGATCCGCAGGCCCGCGAGCGGCTTGTGGTCCTCGTCCGCCCCGATGCTCGCCATGAGGTGCTCGACGTACGCGCCGCCGGCGCGCCCCGAGTCGGACGAGATCCGCCCGACGGTGCCGTGCGTCGGGCGCTCCCACTCCTGCCCGAGCAGACTCTCGATGCGGTCCTCGACCGCGTCGTCGAGCTTGACGCCGCCGCGCGCGAGGAACTTGATCCCGTTGTCCTGCATCGGGTTGTGGGACGCCGAGATCACGACGCCGAAGTCGACGTCCATGGTGCTCGTCAGGTAGGCGACCGCCGGCGTCGGCAGGACTCCCACGTCCTTGACGTCGACGCCAGCGCTCGCGAGGCCGGCGTTGAGCGCCGCACCGAGGAACTCGCCGGACACGCGCGTGTCCCGGCCGACGACCGCGCGCGGCCGGTGCCCCTCCTCCTGCCCGCTCGCGAGCACGCGCGCCGCCGCGACACCGAGGTCGAGCGCGAGCTCGCCCGTCACGTTGCCGTTCGCGAGACCGCGCACCCCGTCGGTGCCGAAAAGCCGTCCCATGGAAGTCCTTCCCCTCGATCCGGCCGTGTGCCGACCGTACGACCGCCTGCCGTCGCCCGCTCCTGACGGGCGTTGGTCACCGCTCCTCACAAACGCCGTCGGCCCCGGCGGACGAGGTCCACCGGGGCCGACGATCGCACAGCGCGGATCAGCGCTTGGAGTACTGCGGTGCCTTGCGGGCCTTCTTGAGACCGGCCTTCTTGCGCTCGACGACGCGGGCGTCGCGAGTGAGGAAGCCGGCCTTCTTCAGCGCGGGGCGGTTGTTCTCGGCGTCGATCGCGTTGAGCGCGCGAGCGATGCCGAGGCGCAGCGCGCCGGCCTGGCCGGACGTGCCGCCGCCGCTGATGCGGGCGATGACGTCGAAGCGACCCTCGACGTCGACCAGCTTGAGCGGGGAGTTCACGAGCTGCTGGTGAACCTTGTTCGGGAAGTACTCCTCGAGCTCGCGCCCGTTGATCTTCCACTGCCCCGTCCCGGGGACGAGGCGCACGCGCGCCACGGCCTCCTTGCGGCGGCCCAGGGCCTGGCCGGGGGCGGTGATGCTCTGGCCGCGGCCCGTGGGGGCGGCGGACTCGGAGGTGTAGGTGCTGGGCGTCTCGTCGCCCAGGGTGTCGGTGTCGACGGTGGTCTCGGCCACGGGTGGTGTCCTCGCGTCTCTCTGTGCGCTACGCCTGGGCGGCGATTACTGCGCGACCTGGGTGATCTCGAACGGCTTCGGCTGCTGCGCGGCGTGCGGGTGCTCGGCACCCGCGTAGACCTTGAGCTTGCCGAACTGGGCGCGACCGAGGGTGGTCTTGGGGAGCATGCCGCGCACGGCCCGCTCCACAGCACGCTCGGGGTGCTTCTCGAGCAGGTCGCCGTAGGGGACGGCACGCAGACCACCCGGGTACCCGGAGTGGTTGTAGGCCATCTTCTGCTCGCGCTTGTTGCCGCTCAGGGCGACCTTGCCGGCGTTGATGACGATGACGAAGTCACCGCCGTCGACGTGCGGAGCGAAGGTCGGCTTGTGCTTGCCGCGCAGCAGGGTGGCCACGTGGCTGGCCAGGCGGCCCAGGACGACGTCGGTCGCGTCGATGACGTACCAGTCGCGCTGGACGTCGCCGGGCTTCGGGGTGTACGTACGCACGGTCGTAGCCTTCGTTTCTGTCTCAGGATGTCTTCTTCGACCGCTGAAGCAGGCGGCCGAGAGGGCAGGTCGTTGCGCGGCGGGCTCGTTCGGCACCCGCTCCTTGGCCGGCAGCGAGTGGGCGCGCTAGCGACACGGGTGTCGTGAGGTGAGCACAACGACTCAACAGACTACCCGCGAGGCAGGCCACCGGTCAAAGCGGCCGGGCGCTCGCGCACGCACTGCTCGCAGCGCGTCGACCGCGCGACGTGGACGCAGTCCGGGCAGTACAGCCGCAGCGTCCGACAGCTCGGGTCGGCGCAGTTCTCGTACTTCGCGGTCGCGGCGCCGCACCGGGTGCACGCGCCGAGCGGGGTCGACCCCGGGCCCAGCTCGACGTGCATGCGCTCGTCGAACACGTAGAGCGAGCCCTCCCACAGCCCCTGCGAGCCGAACACCTCGCCGTACCGCACGACGCCGCCGTCGAGCTGGTACACCTCCTCGAACCCGCGGGCGCGCAGCAGCGCGGAGAGCACCTCGCACCGCACGCCGCCCGTGCAGTACGTGACGACCGGGCGCTGCTTGAGGTCGTCGTACCGCCCCGAGTCGATCTCGGCGACGAAGTCCCGCGTCGTCGCGACGTCCGGCACCACCGCGCCCCGGAAGCGGCCGATCGCCGCCTCGAACGCGTTGCGCCCGTCGAACATCACGACGTCGTCGCCGCGCTCGTCGACGAGGTCGTGCAGCGCCTGCGGGCTCAGCCGCTCCCCGCCGCCGACCACACCGTGCTCGTCGACCGCGATCTCGTCCGGGACGCCGAACGCCACGAGCTCGGGCCGCACCTTGACGGACAGGCGCGGGAAGTCGCGACCCGTGCCGTCCGACCACTTCACGTCGACCCCCTCGAACCCCGGGTACCGCCGCGTCGTCTTCACGTACTGCTTGAGGTCCTCGACCGTCCCGCCGAGCGTCGCGTTGATGCCGTGCTCGGACACGATCACGCGGCCCGTGAGGTTCCAGCGCTCCCCCAGCGCCTGCTGCCACAGCTGGACCGCGCGCGGGTCCGGCAGGGGCGTGAAGGCGTAGAAGAGCACGATCTTGTGGACGGCCATGCCCACCAGGATAGGGACGGCTACCGTGCGCGGCGGACGCGCTCGACCTCCCACACGGGCTCGGGCGCCTCGACGACCTCGCCGTCCGCACCGAACACGAGGAAGCGGTCGAACCCGCGCGCGAACCACCGGTCGTGGGTCACGGCGAGCACCGTGCCCTGGAAGGCCGCGAGACCCGCCTCGAGCGCCTCGGCCGAGTGCAGGTCGAGGTTGTCCGTCGGCTCGTCGAGGAGCAGCAGCGTCGCGCCGTCGAGCTCGAGCAGGAGGATCTGGAAGCGCGCCTGCTGCCCGCCCGAGAGCGTCTCGAAGCGCTGCTCCGCCTGCCCCACGAGCTCGTACCGGTCGAGCGCGCGGCTCGCGTCCTCGCGCCCCCTGCCCGCCCGGTGGCCCTCGCCGCGGTGGAGGATCTCCAGGAGCGTGCGCCCCCGCAGCTCGGGGTGGTCGTGGTTCTGCGCGAACCAGCCCGGGCGCACGCGCGAGCCGAGCACCGCGCGGCCCGTGTGCGCCACCGGGTCCGGCGCCGCGCCGTCGTGCACGGTGCCGGGCTCCGGGTCGCTCCCGCCCGCGGCCAGCAGGCGCAGGAAGTGCGACTTGCCCGAGCCGTTCGAGCCGAGCACCGCGACGCGCTCGCCGAAGAACACCTCGACGTCGAACGGCTTCATGAGCCCCGTGAGCTCGAGCCGCTCGCACGTCACCGCGCGCTTGGCCGTCCGCCCGCCCGTGAGCCGCACGGTCACGTTCTGGTCGCGCGCGACCACCTCGGGCCGGCCCGCCTCCTCGAACTTGCGCAGGCGCGTGCGGGCTGCCTGGTAGCGGCTCGCGAGGCCGTCGTTGAACGCGGCCTTCGTCTTGAGCGTGCGCACGAGCTCGGTGAGCTTCGCGTGCTCCTCGTCCCAGCGGCGCGCGAGCTCCGCGAGCCGGTCGCGACGGTCGGCACGCGCCTGCGCGTAGGTCGCGAAGCCGCCGCCGTGCACCCACACCGTGCCGCCGCCCGGCGTCGGCTCGAGCGTCGCGACCTGCGTCGCCGTGCGCGCGAGGAGCTCGCGGTCGTGGGAGACGAACAGGACCGTCTTGGGCGACGCGACGAGGCGCTCCTCGAGCCAGCGCTTGGTCGGCACGTCGAGGTGGTTGTCCGGCTCGTCGAGCAGCAGCACCTCCTCCGGCCCGCGCAGCAGCGCGGTGAGCGCGAGGCGCTTCTGCTCGCCGCCGGACAGCGTGCGCACGTCGCGCCACTGCGCCTTCTCGAACGGGACCGACAGCACCTCGTGGGTGACCTCGTCCCACCCGGCCTCGGCGTCGTACCCGCCCACGTCGGCCCAGTCAACGAGCGCCTGCGCGTACCGCAGCTGGGCCGGCTCGTCGTCGACCGTCATGATGTCGTGCTCCGCCGCCGCGAGCTCGAGCGCGGCCTCGCGCACGGCCGTCGGTGCGAGCTCGACGAGCAGGTCGCGCACCGTGCGGTCGTCGTCGATGCGCCCGACGTCCTGCCGCATGACGCCCAGGCCGCCGCTGCGCGCGACGGAGCCGCCGTGCGGAGCGACGTCTCCCGTGACGATGCGCAGGAGCGTCGACTTGCCCACGCCGTTCGGCCCGACGAGCGCGACCCGCGCGCCGTCGGCGACGCGCATGCTCACGCCGTCGAGCAGGGTGCGCCCGTCGGGCAGGTGATACGTGACGTCGCTGAGGTCGAGGTGTCCCACGAGGCACATGGTCCCCCGCGCGAGCCGCCCCGGTCACGCGGTTTGCGCGCACCCCCGGCCGCGCCCGCGACCGGGGCGACCCCTCACGCGCCGGGCCGGGTCAGCGCCGGCCGCCCCCGAGGAGGCCGCCCAGACCGCCCAGGAGGTCCCCGATACCGCCGCCGGAGCCGCCGCCCAGCAGGCCACCGAGCACGTCGCCCGGGCCCCCGCCGCCCTGCGGGGCCGTGGCCGACGTCTGCTCCTTGCCGCCGAGCTGCTTCGCGAGGAACGCCAGCGCGATCGGCGCGAGCGCGGGCAGGACCTTCTGCATCAGGTTCTGCCCCGCGCCCGTGGAGTCCGCGAGCTGCGCGACGACGGCCTCCTCGTTCGACCCGAAGACGTGGCGCACGATCTTCTCGCCGTCCGCGGTGTCGACCGCGTCGAGGTCGACGCCGCCCTCGACGAGCGACGGGTCGTGCTGCGTGATCGCCTCGCCGAGCGACGCCGCACCGGCCGGGTCCTGCGCGTTCGCCTGCAGGCCCCCGAGCAGCGCGGGGAGCGCCGCCCCCACGGCCTGCTGCGCCGTCGCCTCGTCGACGCCGAGCCGCCCGGCGAGCTGGTCGAGCGGGATGCTGGAGATGATGTCGTCGATGCCGGCCATGGTCGTCCTCGTCGTCGGGCGCGCCCGGCGACCGGGCGCGGTCTGGAGGGTCCCGCGCGAGCGGCGGGCCCGGGCTCGTCCGGCCGAACGACGGCGGCACGACCCCTCCCACGGTAGCGCTCGCGGCACGTCCGTGCAGGTCATGCCGCACATGCTGCGTCGGTCGGCGCGAGGTGCGACCGTGGACGCATGAGCGAAGACACGACCGGCACGAGCCCGGACCCGGAGACAGGCGCCGAGGGCGACAACGACCAGCTCCAGGCGGAGGACACGCTCCTGGACCGCGGGGTGGACGACGTGCTCGACGAGGGCTACTCCCCGCCCGACCGGCCGCGCACGAACCACTTCGGCGAGACCCCGTGGGAGGAGGTGCACGGCGAGACGCTCGACCAGCGCCTCGCCGAGGAGGAGCCCGACGAGTGGGAGCGCGAGGGCACCGAGCGCACCGACCCGAACCGGGCCGGTCGGCTCGTCGCGGACCCCGACGCGCTCGACGGGCGCCAGAACGACACGTACGCCGACGACGAGGGCATCTCCGGGGGCGCGGCCGGGGCCGAGGAGGCCGCGGTCCACGTCGTCGAGGAGCCCTGAGCCGCCGCCGGTCCGGGCGGCCGCGCCGCCCGGACCGGCCTCAGCCCGCGCCGGGTCCGGTCCGGTCGTCCCAGACGTCCTCCTCGTTGCGCACGGCGCGGACGCGGTCGGCCCGCGCGGCGAGCTCGGCGTCCGGCGGGTAGGTGACCTCCTCGAGCACGAGCCCGTGCGCGGGCACGACGCCCGCCCCGGCGTCCCGCCTCCGGCTCGCGAGCAGGTCCGCCGGCCAGTCGACGTCGCGCCGCCCCTCCCCGACCGCGAGCGACGCGCCGACGAGCGCGCGCACCATGTTGTGGCAGAACGCGTCCGCGCGGACGTGCGCCACGACGAGCCCCGCGTCCGGCCCGTCCGCGGGCCGCGACCACGACAGGTGCTGCAGCTCGCGGATCGTCGTCGCGCCGGGACGCGGCTTGCAGAACGCGGCGAAGTCGCGCACCCCGAGCAGCGGACGCACCGCAGCGTCCATCGCCGCGACGTCGAGCGGGCGGCGCGTCCACAGCACCCACTCGCGGCGCAGCGGGTCGCGCAGGACCGGGTCGTCCGCGATCCGGTACGTGTACGCGCGGTGCAGCGCCGAGAAGCGCGCGTCGAAGCCGTCCGGGGCCGGCGCGGCCCGCCGTACGACGACGTCGCCCGGCAGCACGCCCCCCAGCCGCGCGACGAGCGCGTCCCCCGGCGCGCGGTCCGAGCGGCCCGGCAGCGCCTCCCACTGCGCCCGCTCCAGGTCGACGTGCGCGACCTGGCCCCGCGCGTGCACACCCGCGTCCGTGCGCCCGGCGACGGTGAGGCGCGGCGCGGGACCGCGCAGGAGCGTCGCGAGCCCGTCCTCGACCGCCCCCTGCACCGTCCGCAGGCCCGGCTGCCGCGCCCACCCGGCGAACGCCGTGCCCTGGTAGGCGAGGTCCAGCCGGACGCGCACGACGTCGTCGCCCTCCCCGTCCGGTCGGGTGCTCGGCCGGGCGTCCGGTCGCCCGGGCGGCGTGGGGCCGGATGCCGCGACGTCCGGTGCGCCGGAGGGTGCGTCGGGCCGCGCTGCGTCGGGGGTCGGGGCGTCGCTCACGGGAGTTCACCGTAGTCGCCCGGTCGTGCGGTCCGCGCGCCGTCGTGCCTACGCTGCCGCCCATGACCGGCGACCACGCAGACGTCCGCACGCTCGCCGTCGACTGCGGCGGCAGCGGGATCAAGGCGAACGTCCTCGACGCCTCGGGCACGGCGCACGCGACGGCGGTGCGGGTCCCCACGCCCTACCCGCTGCCCCCCGAGCTCCTCGTCGAGACGATCGCCGACATCGCCGCGTCGCTGCCCCCGGCGGACCGCGTCACCGTCGGCATGCCGGGCATGCTGCGGCGCGGCGTCGTCGTCCACACGCCCCACTACGTGACACGCAGCGGCCCGCGCTCGCGCGTCGACCCGGCGCTCCTCGCGGCGTGGACGAGCTTCGACGTGCAGGCGGCCGTCTCGCGCCGGCTCGGGGTGCCCGCGCTCGTCCTCAACGACGCGGAGGTGCACGGTGCGGGGGTCGTCGCCGCGTCCGGTCTCGAGCTCGTGCTCACCCTCGGCACGGGGCTCGGCTCCGCGCTGTTCCACGGCGGGCGGCTCGCCCCGCACCTCGAGTGGTCCCACGCCCCGGTGCGCCGCGGCACCACGTACGACCAGTACGTCGGCGAGCCGGAGCGTCGCCGCCTGGGCGACGGCCTGTGGTCACGGCGCGTGCTCGCCGTCGTCGAGGGCCTGCGACCCGTGTTCTGGTGGGACCGGCTCTACCTCGGGGGCGGGAACTCGCGGCGGATCACGCCGAGCGTCCTCGACCGCCTCGGTGACGACGTCGTCGTCGTGCCGAACTCCGCGGCGCTCGTCGGCGGGGCGCGCGCATGGGACCTGCCGCCCGCGTGACCGCGCTCAGCCGCCCACGGGGAGGCCCGCGCGCGCCGGAGGTGCCGTGCCGCCGTCCGGCGCGGGCGGTGCGGCCTGCGCGACCGTGCGGTGCGCGTCGAGCAGCACGCGGTTGAACGCCACCGGGGCGTCGAGGCTCACGAGGTGCCGCGCCCCCGGGACGACCACGAGCCGCACGGGAGCGCCCCCACGGCGAGACGCCTCGGCGAAGGCGCGCTCCCCGAGACGGAAGTGGTCCCACCGGCCGTTCACGAGCCACACGGGCGTCGCCGCGGCCCCCAGGGCCACGACCGGGTCGACCGCGCCGACCTCGCGCAGGATCGCGCTCATGACGTCGAGCGCGAAGCCGCCCGCGGCGAGGTCCGCCGCGGCCTGCGGCGTCAGCGCCCGGTCGACGAGCGCCTGGTTGAGGCCCGCGCCGCCGTCGGGCAGCCGCTCGATGCCCCGGGCCAGGAGGAGCCAGCCGCCGCGCAGGCGCGTCGCGGGCGGCGTCGAGCACGCGGCCGCGACGAGCCCGACGACGCGCTCCGGGTGCCGCGCGCGCGTCTCGATCGCGACGTACCCCCCGAGCGAGAGACCGACGACGAGCGCGCGTCCGCCCACCGCGTCGACACCGTCCACGACCGCCTCGACCGCGCCGTCGAGCGTGAACGCCTCGCCGCGCCGGGCGCCGTGACCGGGCAGGTCGACGGCGAGGGCGTCGACCCCCGCGCGTCGCAGCGCGTCGAGCTGTGCCCGCCACATCGAGCGCGACGTGCGCGAGCCGTGCACCAGGACCACGGGCGGCCACCCGGGCCGCCCGATCTCGGGAGAGGTCACGGCACGACCCTAGGACGCGCCGCTCCCCCGCGCGCGACGGCTCACCCCCACCCGCCGAGCATGCGGTTGCCGCCCGTCGGAGCGACCGGACGGGCGGTAACCACATGATGGGCGGGCTGGAGCCTGCGGACGACACAGGGCCCGGGACCGTGCGGTCCCGGGCCCTGCGTCACGAGCGGTGCTCGCGCGGCGAGGAGGAGGCTCAGGCCTCCTTCTTCTCCTCCGCGGCGTCCTCGACGGGCGCGTCCTGGACGTCCTCGGCGGGAGCGTCCTCGACGGCGGCGGGAGCGTCCTCGACGGGCGCGTCCTCGACCGTGTCCGCCTTCGCGGCCAACTTGTCGGCCTTCTTGCTCGCCTTCTCCGCAGCCTTCTCCGCCTCGCGGACTACGGCCTGCTTCGGGCTGACGGGCTCGGTCACGAGCTCGATGACCGCGAGGGGCGCGTTGTCGCCCTTGCGCGTGCCGACCTTCGTGATGCGCGTGTAGCCACCCTCACGCTCCGCCATCTGCGGGGCGATCTCGGTGAACAGCGTGTGCACCACGGACTTGTCGCGCACGACGCGCAGGACGCGACGACGGGCGTGCAGGTCGCCACGCTTGGCGAACGTGATGAGGCGCTCGGCGACCGGACGCAGGCGCTTCGCCTTGGTCTCGGTGGTCGTGATCCGGCCGTGCTCGAAGAGCTGGGTGGACAGGTTCGCGAGCATCAGGCGCTCGTGAGCCGGACCACTGCCGAGCCGGGGGCCCTTGGCGGGGGTAGGCATGGGATGTGCTCCTTGGGAAGTTGTCGCGCCGCAGGTGCGGACCCGGACGCGCTGAGGTGTCTAGAGCCGCAGGCTCAGTACTGCTGCTCGGTGTCCGAGAACGTCGCCTCGTCGTCGTCGCCCTCGTAGTACGCGGCGGCCGACGGGTCGAAGTCGAGCGGCGAGTCCTTGAGGGACAGGCCGAGCTCGGCGAGCTTCTCCTTCACCTCGTTGATGGACTTCGCACCGAAGTTGCGGATGTCCAGCAGGTCCGCCTCGCTGCGTGCGACGAGCTCGCCCACCTGGTGGATGCCCTCGCGCTTGAGGCAGTTGTACGAGCGGATCGTGAGGTTGAGCTCCTCGATCGGCAGCGCCAGGTCCGCGGCGAGAGCCGCGTCCGTCGGCGACGGGCCGATCTCGATGCCCTCCGCCTCGACGTTGAGCTCACGGGCCAGCCCGAAGAGCTCGACGAGCGTCTTGCCGGCCGACGCGAGCGCGTCGCGCGGCGAGATCGCCGGCTTCGTCTCGACGTCCACGACCAGCTTGTCGAAGTCCGTCCGCTGCTCGACACGCGTCGCCTCGACCTTGTAGGTCACCTTGAGGACGGGCGAGTAGATCGAGTCGACCGGGATCCGGCCGATCTCGGCGTCGAACGACTTGTTCTGCGACGCCGAGACGTACCCACGGCCGCGCTCGACGGTCAGCTCGATCTCGAGCTTGCCCTTGTCGTTGAGCGTGGCGATGTGGAGGTCGGGGTTGTGGACCTCGACACCCGCGGGCGGCACGATGTCCGCCGCGGTGACCGCACCAGCACCCTGCTTGCGCAGGTACATCACGACGGGCTCGTCGTTCTCCGAGGAGACGACGAGGTTCTTGATGTTGAGGATGATCTCGGTGACGTCCTCCTTCACACCCGGCACGGTGGTGAACTCGTGGAGCACACCGTCGATGCGGATGGAGGTGACCGCCGCGCCCGGGATGGACGACAGCAGCGTGCGACGCAGCGAGTTGCCGAGCGTGTAACCGAAGCCCGGCTCCAGCGGCTCGATGGAGAAGCGCGAACGGTTCTCCGAGATGACCTCTTCGGTCAAGGTGGGGCGCTGTGCGATCAGCACTGGTGGTTTCCTTTCGGTGAGCGTCCGCCATATGACGCTGCACGGTTCAAGGCGAGGTGCGCGCCTGCGGCACGCGGCCCCGGTCGGGACTCTGTCCACCCGACCGGGAGGGGCGTCGGCCCCGTCAGGAGGCGGTCACCCCGTGACGGGCGCCGTCGACGGGCTCGGCCGGTCACGACCGGGCGGCCCGTCGACGGCACGCCGACGAAGGGGTCAGACGCGACGACGCTTGGGCGGGCGGCACCCGTTGTGCGCCTGCGGCGTGACGTCCTGGATCGAGCCGACCTCGAGGCCGGCCGACTGCAGCGAGCGGATCGCGGTCTCGCGACCCGAGCCCGGGCCCTTCACGAAGACGTCGACCTTCTTCATGCCGTGCTCCTGCGCCTTGCGCGCAGCGGCCTCGGCCGCGAGGCCGGCGGCGAAGGGGGTCGACTTGCGCGAGCCCTTGAAGCCGACGTCGCCGCCGGAGGCCCACGCGATCACGGCGCCCGACGGGTCCGTGATCGACACGATCGTGTTGTTGAACGTGCTCTTGATGTGCGCCTGGCCGGCGGGGACGTTCTTCTTGTCCTTGCGGCGAGGCTTGCGCCCAGCGGCGGCGCGAGTCTTGGGAGGCATGTCCTTCTTCTCTCCTGGTCTGAGGTGGTCTGACCGCGGGGATCTCCACCCGGCACGACGCGGACCGTGAGGTCCGGGTCAGCGCGCGAGCAGGGCCCGCCCTGCGGACTGGCTCAGCGGGCCTTCTTCTTGCCGGCCACGGTGCGCTTCGGTCCCTTGCGCGTACGCGCGTTGGTCTTCGTGCGCTGGCCGCGCACGGGCAGGCCGCGGCGGTGACGCAGGCCCTGGTAGGTGCCGATCTCGACCTTGCGGCGGATGTCGGCGGCCACCTCACGACGGAGGTCACCCTCGAGCTTGTAGTTGCCCTCGAGGTAGTCGCGCAGCGCGACGAGCTCGGCGTCGCCGAGGTCCTTCACGCGCGCGTCCGGGCTGATGCCGGTCGCGGCCAGCGTCTGCTGGGCGCGGGTACGGCCGACGCCGTAGATGTAGGTGAGCGCGACCTCGAGCCGCTTGTCGCGGGGGAGGTCGACGCCGATGAGACGTGCCATGTGCCTTTCGGCTCCTCGTTCTTCGTCGGAGGTCTGTCGCACCGCCCTCCCACGGGGAGCTCCGCGGGCCCCGGCCTCCGAGCCGGGGGTTCCCCTGCCTGTGGCGTTCTCCGCCCGGACTCGCGTCCGGGGTGCCGAGCAGGTTCGTGGTGGTGCGCTGGTGGCCGGCCGTCGTGGTGACGGGCGGCCCGGTGATCACGGCCCCGAAGGACCCTCACCCGTGGCGCAGGCGCGCGGGCTCAGCCCTGGCGCTGCTTGTGCCGCAGGTTGTCGCAGATCACCATGACGCGACCGTGCCGGCGGATCACCTTGCACTTGTCGCAGATCTTCTTGACGCTGGGCTTGACCTTCATCTTCGTTCCCTCAGTGGTGCCCCGCTCCGGGCGCGACCGACGTGCGGCCCCGGTGACCGGGTGGCGAGGCGGGTGAGTGGGTGGACGCGTGGCGACTACTTGTAGCGGTAGACGATCCGGCCGCGGGACAGGTCGTACGGGCTCAGCTCGACCACGACCCGGTCCTCGGGGAGGATCCGGATGTAGTGCTGGCGCATCTTGCCCGAGATGTGCGCGAGAACCTTGTGACCGTTGGCCAGCTCCACGCGGAACATCGCGTTCGGCAGGGCCTCGACCACGCTGCCCTCGATCTCGATGACACCGTCCTTCTTTGCCATGTCCTCCGCTAACTCTCGTCTGAACTGCTAGGACTCCCGCGCGCGCCCGACCCGCGGGTCGTCCGATCGTGGGAGGTGCGTGGAGCCGCGTGCGGCGGTCGGTCGCCCGGGTCCCGAGGGACGGGGGCCGGTCGAACGACGTGCACGGACTACACCCGACGGACCATCCTACGGCATCAGGCAAGGGACGCGAAACCTCGGGGCTCGGCAGGCGGGGTGCGACGCGTCACTCCCCCGGGCCGGACGCCGAGGCCGGCGCCCGGTCGCTCGCGTCAGGACGAGAGGGCCGCGACCCGGACGCCGCGCTCGGCGAGCTCCGCCGCGCCGCCGTCCGCGGCGGTCAGCACCCAGATGCCGTCCTCGAGGATCGCGACGCTGTGCTCCCAGTGCGCGGCGCGCGCGCCGTCGTCCGTCACGACCGTCCAGTCGTCCTCGCACACCTCGGTGAACCGGTCCCCCAGCGTCACCATCGGCTCGATCGCGAGGCACATGCCCGGCTTCAGCCGCGGGCCCTTCTCGCGCGTGCGGTAGTTCGGGACGTCCGGCGGCTGGTGCATCGCGGACCCGATCCCGTGGCCCACGTAGTCCTCGACGATCCCGTACGTCACGCCGTCGGACTCGCCCGACGCACGGACGGACTCCTCGATCGCGATCCCGACCTCGCACAGGCGCTCGCTCGTCGCGAGCGCGGCGATGCCCGCCCACATCGCGCGGCGCGTGGCCTCGACGAGGGCCTCGTCGCGCGGGTCGCCGTCGCCGAGCACGAACGACACGGCGGAGTCCCCGTGCCAGCCGTCGACGATCGCGCCGCAGTCCACGGAGACGACGTCGCCCGGGCGCAGCTCGCGGGGGCCCGGGATGCCGTGCACGACCTCGTCGTTCACGGACACGCACAGCGACGCCGGGTAGCCCTCGTAACCGAGGAACGAGGGCGTCGCCCCCGCGTCAGCGATGACCGCCGCGGCCAGCGCGTCCAGGTCGGCCGTCGTCATGCCCGGCCGCACCGCGTCCCGGACGGTCTCGAGCGCGCGCGCGACGACGAGGCCGGCGCTGCGCATCGACCGGACCTGGTCGTGCGTCTTGTACTCGATGCGCTCGCGACCGAACATCGTGCTGCTCCCCGGAGGACCGTGCGGGACGACCGTCGCCGGCTCAGCCGACGAGAGCGGTCAGCGCCGAGACGATGCGCCCGGTGACCTCGTCGATGTCGCCGATGCCGTCGACGCGGACCAGCAGCCCGCGCTCGTCGTAGGCGGACGTGAGCGGCGCCGTCTGCTCGGCGTAGATGTCGAGACGGCGCGCGATCGCCTCCTCGGTGTCGTCCTCGCGGCCCTCGATCTCGGCACGCTTCGCGAGGCGCGCGAGGAGCTCGTCACGGTCCGCGGTGAGCTCGACGACGCCGTCCAGCGCGACGCCGAGGTCGGCGAGGATCGCGTCGAGCTCGACGACCTGGGCCGCGTTGCGCGGGTAGCCGTCGAGGATGAACCCCTGCGCGGCGTCGTCCTGCGCGAGGCGGTCGCGCACCATCGCGTTGGTCACCGAGTCCGGGACGAGCTCGCCCTTCGCGGTGTACTCCTGCGCGAGCCGACCGAGCTCCGTGCCGCCCTTGATGTTCGCCCGGAAGATGTCGCCGGTCGAGATCGCGGGGATGGACAGCTGCTCGGCGAGCCGGGCGGCCTGCGTGCCCTTGCCCGCGCCCTGGGGGCCCATGATGACGAGACGGGCGGGGCGCGACGCGGACTGGCCGTCGGTGGCGTTGCTCAACGGAGGAACCCTTCGTAGTGGCGCTGCTGCAGCTGGGAGTTGATCTGCTTGACCGTCTCCAGGCCGACGCCGACGACGATGATGATCGAGGAGCCACCGAACGGGATGTTGGTGCTCACGCCGAGCCCGATGAGGACCAGCGTCGGCAGCAGTGCGACGAGCGCGAGGTAGATGGAGCCCGCGGACGTGATGCGGGTGATGACGTAGTCGAGGTACTCGGCCGTGGGGCGACCGGCGCGGATGCCCGGGATGAACCCGCCGTACTTCTTCATGTTGTCCGCGACCTCGTCCGGGTTGAACGTGATCGACGTGTAGAAGAAGCAGAAGAACAGGATCATCAGCACGTAGAGCACGATGTGCAGCGGCGCTGCCGGGTCGGCGAGGTTGGTGCTGATCCAGATGACCCAGTCGGCGCTCTGGTCGCCGAACTGCGCGATGAGGCCCGGGACCGCGAGCAGCGAGGCCGCGAAGATCACCGGGATGACGCCGGCCATGTTGATCTTGATCGGGATGTACGTGCTCGAGCCGCCGTACATGCGGCGCCCCACCATGCGCTTGGCGTACTGGACCGGCACGCGGCGCTGCGACTGCTCCACGAACACGACCAGGCCGATGACGACCACGATGACCGCGATCATGATGATGAAGTTCGTCGCGCCGTTCGCGCCACCGGCGATCGACCACAGGGCGGTCGGGAAGCTCGCGGCGATCGACGTGAAGATGAGCAGCGACATGCCGTTGCCGACGCCGCGCTCCGTGATGAGCTCGCCGAGCCACATGATGAGGCCCGTGCCCGCGGTCATGGTGATGACCATGAGCGCCATCGTCAGGAAGCTGCCGTCGGGGATGACGTCGACCGAGCAGCCCTGGAAGAGCAGGCCGTTGCGCGCCGTCGTGATGACGGTCGTCGACTGGAGGATGGCGAGCGCGATCGTCAGGTAGCGCGTGTACTGCGTCAGCTTCGCCTGGCCCGACTGGCCCTCCTTGTGGAGCGCCTCGAAGCGAGGGATCACGACGCGCAGCAGCTGGACGATGATGCTCGCGGTGATGTACGGCATGATGCCGAGCGCGAAGATCGACAGCTGGAGCAGAGCCCCGCCGCTGAACAGGTTGACGAGGCCGAGCAGGTCGTTGCCGTCGGCGGTCTCCGCGATGCACTGCTGCACGTTGGGGTAGTCCACGCCCGGCGTGGGGATGAACGACCCCACCCGGAAGATCGCCATGATCGCGATCGTGAACAGCAGCTTGCGCCGCAGGTCGGGCGTCCGGAAAGCCCGGGCGAATGCGCTGAGCACCTATCCTCCTGGCCCGCCGAGGCGGGATGTCGTGTCGCCGGGAGGCCCGGCGAGGTGTGACGCACGGCACGGGCGCCAAGAGGCACCCTAGCCGTAGCGTCGCGTCGAACGGCAAGTCGGTCCCGACGACCGGACGGACCGACCGTGGACCTGGAGTGACGGCGGTCACCCCGCGGCGCGGAGAGACAACCGTCGGAGAGTCTAACCGTGGTGCGCTGCCGAACGGACCACGGGTCGTGCGGGCGGACGTCCGCAGACGCGGACAGGGCCGACGGCGCGTGCGCGCCACCGGCCCTGTCCGGAGCTGTCAGTCCTCGGAGACCGAGCCGCCGGCCGCGAGGATCTTCTCGCGCGCCGAGCCCGAGAGGGCGTCGACCGCGACCTCGAGCTTGACGGTGATCTCGCCCGTGCCGAGCACCTTGACGAGCTGGCCCTTGCGGACCGCGCCCTTCGCGACGAGGTCCTCGACGGTGACCTGGCCACCCTCGGGGTACAGCGCCGCGAGCTTGTCCAGGTTCACGACCTGGTACTCGGTGCGGAACGGGTTCTTGAACCCGCGCAGCTTCGGGAGGCGCATGTGCAGAGGCATCTGCCCGCCCTCGAAGCGCTCGGGGACCTGGTAACGAGCCTTCGTACCCTTGGTACCGCGGCCCGCCGTCTTACCCTTCGACGCCTCACCACGACCCACGCGGGTCTTGGCCTTCTTGGCGCCGGGAGCCGGACGCAGGTGGTGGACCTTGAGCGTGCCGCCGGCACCCTCGGTCTGCGCGGTCTCCGCCTTCGCGGGGGCCTTCGCAGCGGCCTTCTTCTTCGGAGCCTCAGCGGTCTCCTTGGTGGCCTTCTCAGCCATGGTCACTCGACCTCCTCAACGGTGACGAGGTGCGCCACCGTCGCGACCATGCCGCGGATCTCCGGGCGGTCCTCCTTCACGGCGGTGTCGCCGATCCGCTTGAGGCCCAGAGTGCGCAGCGTGTCGCGCTGGTTCTGCTTGCCGCCGATGGCGGACTTCGTCTGGGTCACCTTGAGCCTGGCCATCAGGCGTTCACCCCCGCAGCACGGGCACGCAGGAGCGCGGCCGGGGCCACGTCCTCGAGCGGGAGACCACGGCGCGCGGCGACAGCCTCGGGCTGCTCCAGGTTGCGCAGGGCCTCGACGGTCGCGTGCACGATGTTGATCGCGTTGGACGAGCCGAGCGACTTGCTCAGCACGTCGTGGATGCCCGCGCACTCCAGCACGGCGCGCACCGGACCACCGGCGATCACACCGGTACCGGGAGCGGCCGGACGGAGGAACACGACGCCGGCGGCGGCCTCACCCTGGATGGGGTGCGGGATGGTGCCCTGGATGCGCGGGACCTTGAAGAAGTTCTTCTTGGCCTCCTCGACACCCTTGGCGATCGCCGCGGGCACCTCCTTCGCCTTGCCGTAGCCGACGCCGACGGTGCCGTCGCCGTCGCCCACCACGACGAGCGCGGTGAAGCTGAAGCGGCGGCCGCCCTTGACGACCTTGGCGACGCGGTTGATGGTGACGACGCGCTCGACGAAGGCGTTCTTCTCGGCTGCGTCGCCACGGCGACCGTCGCGACGGTCACCGCGACGGTCGTCGCGGCGCCCCCCGCGCGCGTTCTGGTCGCTCGACTCGTTGGCGGCACCCGTGGGGGCGCCGGTGTTGCTGCGCTGCCCTGCAGCCATCAGAGAATCCTTTGCTTCCGTGTGGGGATGGTCGTCGTCGTCACAGGGACAGACCGCCCTCGCGGGCGCCGTCGGCGACCGCAGCGACCCGACCGTGGTACTTGTTGCCGCCACGGTCGAACACGACCGCGTCGACGCCCTTGGCCTTCGCACGCTCGGCGACGAGCTCGCCGACCTTGCGGGCCTTGGCGCTCTTGTCGCCGTCGAGCGCACGCAGGTCCGCCTCGAGCGACGAGGCCGACGCGAGCGTCTGGCCGATCGTGTCGTCCACGACCTGGGCCGTGATGTGGCGCGAGGAGCGCGTCACCACGAGGCGCGGACGAGCGGCGGTCCCCTTGATCTTCTTGCGCAGGCGCAGGTGGCGGCGCTGACGCGCGACGGCCTTGCCCTTGCCGAGAACCTTCAGAGCCATCGTTACTTACCAGCCTTTCCGACCTTGCGGCGGACGACCTCGCCGGCGTAACGCACACCCTTGCCCTTGTACGGCTCGGGCTTGCGGATCTTGCGGATGTTCGCTGCGACCTCGCCGACCTGCTGCTTGTCGATGCCGGAGACCGAGAACTTCGTCGGGCTCTCGACCGCGAACGTGATGCCCGCGGGCGGCGTCACGACGACCGGGTGGCTGAAGCCGAGGGCGAACTCGAGGTCCGAGCCCTTGGCGGTCACGCGGTAACCGGTGCCGACGATCTCGAGCTTCTTCTCGTAGCCCTGCGTCACGCCCTGGACGATGTTCGCCAGCAGGGTGCGCGTGAGGCCGTGCAGCGCGCGGGACTCGCGCTCGTCGTTCGGGCGCGTCACCACGAGGGTGCCGTCCTCCTGAGCGACCTGGATGGGGGCGGGCACGTGGTGCTCGAGCGAGCCCTTGGGGCCCTTCACGGTCACGAGCGCACCGCTGATGGTGACGTCCACTCCGGCGGGCACCGGAACGGGGATCTTGCCGATTCGAGACATGGCGTATCTCCTTTCCGGATTACCAGACGTAGGCGAGGACTTCGCCGCCCACGCCCTTCGTGGCGGCCTGCTTGTCGGTGAGCAGACCGGAGGACGTGGACAGGATCGCCACGCCCAGGCCGCCGAGAACCTTCGGCAGCTCGGTGGACTTGACGTACTTGCGCAGGCCGGGCTTCGACACGCGGCGCACGCCGGAGAGGCTGCGCTCGCGGTTCGGGCCGAACTTCAGCTGGATGGTGAGGTTCTTGCCCACCTTCGCGTCCTCGACGCTCCAGCCGGAGATGTAGCCCTCGGCCTGGAGGATCTCGGCAATGTGCGACTTCAGCTTCGAGTACGGCATGGTCACCGTCTCGTGGTAAGCCGAGTTCGCGTTCCGCAGACGCGTGAGCATGTCTGCGATCGGGTCGGTCATCGTCATCGGGCTCTAGCCCTTCCTCGACGTGGTATCCGGGCGGAGGCGCGTCGTGCGACGCGCTCCGCCAGGACCTACGACGTAGTTGTTACCAGCTGCTCTTGGTGACGCCCGGAAGCTCACCACGGTGGGCCATCTCGCGCACGCAGATGCGGCACAGGCCGAACTTGCGGTACACCGAGTGCGGGCGACCGCACTTCTGGCACCGGGTGTAGGCGCGGACCGCGAACTTCGGCTTGGCGGCCGCCTTGTTGATCAGGGCCTTCTTCGCCATGTCAGTTCTCCTTGAAGGGGAAGCCGAGACGGCGCAGCAGGGAGCGGCCCTCGTCATCGGTCGTCGCCGTGGTCACGATCGTGATGTCCATACCGCGGACACGGTCGATCTTGTCCTGGTCGATCTCGTGGAACATCGACTGCTCCGTGAGGCCGAACGTGTAGTTGCCGTGCCCGTCGAACTGCTTGGGCGACAGGCCGCGGAAGTCGCGGATGCGCGGCAGGGCGATCGACAGCAGGCGGTCCAGGAACTCCCACATGCGGTCGCCGCGCAGCGTGACGTGCGCGCCGATCGGCATGCCCTCGCGCAGCTTGAACTGCGCGATGGACTTGCGGGCCTTGGTCACCTGCGGCTTCTGGCCGGTGATCGCGGACAGGTCGCGGATGGCGCCCTCGATGAGCTTCGAGTCCTTCGCGGCGTCACCGACACCCATGTTCACGACGATCTTCGTGACGCGGGCGACCTGGTTGACGTTGTCGTGCCCGAACTCCTCGCGCAGACCGGCGACGATCTCGTCGCGGTAGCGCTGCTTCAGGCGGGGCACCTCAGGGGCAACGATCTCGGTGCTCATCAGATGTCCTTCCCGGAGCGCTTGGCGACGCGCACGCGAACGGTGCGCTTGCGGCCGTCACGCTCGACCTCTTCGGTGCGGTACCCGACGCGGGTGCCCTTCTTGGTCTCCGGGTCGACGACCATCACGTTGCTGATGTGGATCGGGGCCTCGACGGTCTCGATCCCACCGGTCCGCGAGCCGCGCTGCGACTGGCCGACCTTGGTGTGCTTGGTGACGCGCTGGACGCCCTCGACGATGACGCGGTCACGGTCGGTGAGCACCTCGAGGACGCGGCCCTGCTTGCCCTTGTCCTTGCCGGCGATGACGACGACGAGGTCGCCCTTCTTGATCTTGGCCATGGTCAGAGCACCTCCGGAGCCAGCGAGATGATCTTCATGAACCGCTTGTCGCGCAGCTCGCGCCCGACCGGGCCGAAGATGCGCGTACCGCGCGGCTCGCCGTCGTTCTTGAGGATGACGGCGGCGTTCTCGTCGAACTTGATGTAGGAACCGTCCGGACGACGGCGCTCCTTGGCGGTGCGGACGACGACGGCCTTGACCACGTCACCCTTCTTCACGTTGCCGCCCGGGATCGCGTCCTTGACGGTTGCGACGATGACGTCGCCGATTCCGGCGTAGCGACGGCCCGAGCCACCGAGAACACGGATGCAGAGGATCTCCTTGGCACCCGTGTTGTCGGCGACACGAAGTCGCGACTCCTGCTGGATCATGTAATGAACTCCTGTCGTCGAGCCGGTTCTCGCGGGACGCGAGCCTTGCCGAACGGATAGCTGTCAGTGCCGGGTCCCTCGCGGGTGAACCGGCCAGGACCGGGCGGCGGTCCCGCCCGACCTGTCCTCACTGGTTGCCGCACCGCGGTGCGGCACGAGAGCGGTCGTGACGGGCGAGCGGGGAAGCCCGCCCGTCACGACCGGTGGATCACTTGGCCTTCTCGAGGATCTCCACCAGGCGCCACCGCTTGGTCGCGGACAGCGGGCGGGTCTCCATGATGAGCACGAGGTCGCCCACGCCGGCAGAGTTCTGCTCGTCGTGCGCCTTGACCTTGCTCGTGCGGCGGATGACCTTGCCGTAGAGCGGGTGCTTGACCCGGTCCTCGACCTCGACCACCACGGTCTTGTCCATCTTGTCGCTCACGACGTAGCCGCGGCGCGTCTTGCGGTACGCGCGCTGCTCGGTCGCCTCGGCGACCTCGGGCGCGTTCGTTGCGTTCTCGCTCATTCCAGCCTCACTCACTCGGCGCTCGGCGCGGTACGGATGCCGAGCTCGCGCTCACGCAGGATCGTGTAGATCCGCGCGATGTCGCGGCGGACGGCCTTGAGGCGCCCGTGGCTCTCCAGCTGGCCGGTGGCCGACTGGAAACGGAGGTTGAAGAGCTCCTCCTTGGCCTTCTTGAGCTCGGCGACGAGCGACTCGTCGTCCTTGGCGTCGAGGTCGACGGGGGCGAGCCCCTTCGTTCCGATTGCCATCAGTTGCCACCACCCTCGCGCACCACGAAACGGCACTTCATCGGGAGCTTGTGGATCGCGCGACGCATGGCCTCGCGCGCCAGGGGCTCCGGGACACCAGCCAGCTCGAAGACGATGCGGCCGGGCTTGACATTGGCGACCCACCACTCGGGCGAGCCCTTACCGGAACCCATGCGGGTCTCGGCGGGCTTCTTGGTCAGCGGGCGGTCCGGGTAGATGTTGATCCAGACCTTTCCGCCACGCTTGATGTGACGGGTCATCGCGATACGAGCAGCCTCGATCTGGCGGTTCGTCACGTACGCCGGCTCGAGAGCCTGGATGCCGTACTCGCCGAACGCGATCTGCGTGCCACCCTTCGCCGCGCCGGAGCGCGACGGGTGGTGCTGCTTGCGGTGCTTGAGCCTGCGCGGGATCAGCATGACTCAGGCCTCCGTTCCGGTCTCAGGGGCCTTCGCCTCCGCGGCGGGAGCAGCCTGCTCGGGCGCCGCCGGCGACTCGGACGCGGGGGTCCGCTCGGCCGAACGCTCGGGACGACGGCCACCGCGACGGTCGCCGCCACGCTCACCGCGCGGGCCGCCACGGCCCTGGCGCGGAGCGGCCGTGGCCTGCTGCGCGGCGAACTCCTTCTCGGTGACGTCGCCCTTGTAGATCCACACCTTCACGCCGATGCGGCCGAAGGTCGTGCGGGCCTCGAAGAAGCCGTAGTCGATGTACGCGCGCAGCGTGTGCAGCGGCACACGACCCTCGCGGTAGAACTCCGACCGGCTCATCTCCGCGCCGCCGAGGCGGCCGGAGACCTGCACGCGGATGCCCTTGGCACCGGCGCGCTGCGCGGACTGGATGCCCTTGCGCATGGCGCGACGGAACGAGACGCGGCTCGCGAGCTGCTCGGCGATGCCCTGCGCGACGAGCTGCGCGTCCGTCTCGGCGTTCTTCACCTCGAGGATGTTGAGCTGCACCTGCTTGCCCGTGAGCTTCTCGAGCTCGCCGCGGATGCGGTCGGCCTCGGCGCCACGGCGGCCGATGACGATGCCCGGACGCGCCGTGTGGATGTCCACGCGGACGCGGTCGCGGGTGCGCTCGATCTCGACCTTGGAGATGCCCGCGCGCTCGAGACCGGTGCTCATGAGCTTGCGGATCTGGACGTCCTCACGGACGTAGTCGCGGTACCGCTGGCCGGGCTTGGTGCTGTCGGCGAACCAGCGCGACCGGTGGTCGGTGGTGATGCCGAGGCGGTACCCGTGCGGGTGAACCTTCTGTCCCACTATCGGGCACTTCCCTTCGTGTTCTCACGCGGAGCGACGACCACGGTGATGTGGCTGGTGCGCTTGAGGATGCGGTTCGCACGGCCCTGGGCGCGCGGGCGGAAACGCTTGAGGGTCGGACCCTCGTCGACGAACGCCTCACGCACGACGAGCTCCTGCTCCTCGAACGCCTCGCTCGCGCGGTCTGCCTTCACCCGGGCGTTGGCGATGGCGCTCTCCACGACCTTGCGGACGGGCTCGCTCGCCGCCTGCGGTGCGAACTTCAGCACCGCGACGGCCTCGGAGGCCTGCTTGCCACGGATGAGGTCCACGACGCGCCGGGCCTTCTGGGGCGTGACACGGACGAACCGCGCCTGCGCCTTGGCTTCCATTGCTGTCCTGCCTTCTTGTCTCTTGACCGTCCAGGTCGTCACCAGACTGACCCGGGGGTCAGCGGCGACGACCCTTCTTGTCGTCCTTCACGTGGCCGCGGAAGGTCCGCGTGGGAGCGAACTCGCCGAGCTTGTGGCCGACCATCGACTCGGTGACGAACACCGGCGTGTGCTTGCGACCGTCGTGCACGGCGAACGTGTGACCGAGGAAGTCGGGCGTGATGACCGACCGACGGGACCAGGTCTTGATGACGTTCTTGGTCCCCTTCTCGTTCTGAGCGTCCACCTTCTTCTGCAGGTGGTCGTCGACGAAGGGGCCCTTCTTCAGGCTACGAGGCATGTCTCCAGGCTCCTATCAGCGCTTCTTGCCGGTACGGCGACGACGCACGATCAGCTTGTCGCTCGGCTTGTTCGGACGGCGGGTACGACCCTCCGGCTGGCCCCAGGGGCTCACCGGGTGGCGACCACCGGAGGTCTTGCCCTCACCACCACCGTGCGGGTGGTCGATCGGGTTCATGGCGACACCGCGGACGGTCGGGCGCTTGCCCTTCCAGCGCATGCGGCCGGCCTTGCCCCAGTTGATGTTCGACTGCTCGGCGTTGCCGACCTCGCCGACCGTGGCGCGGCAGCGCAGGTCGACGTTGCGGATCTCGCCGGAGGGCATGCGCAGCTGCGCGTACGGGCCGTCCTTGGCGACGAGCTGCACCGACGCACCGGCCGAGCGGGCGATCTTCGCGCCGCCACCGGGCTTGAGCTCGATGGCGTGGATGACCGTACCGGTCGGGATGTTGCGCAGCGGCAGGTTGTTGCCGGGCTTGATGTCCGCGCCCGCGCCGTTCTCGACGACGTCGCCCTGCTTGAGCTTCGCCGGCGCGACGATGTAGCGCTTCTCGCCGTCCGCGTAGTGCAGGAGCGCGATGCGCGCCGTGCGGTTCGGGTCGTACTCGATGTGCGCGACCTTGGCGGGCACGCCGTCCTTGTCGTGGCGACGGAAGTCGATCACGCGGTACGCACGCTTGTGGCCACCACCCTTGTGACGGGTGGTGATCCGGCCGGAGCTGTTGCGGCCGCCGCTCTTGGAGAGCGGGCGGACCAGAGACTTCTCCGGCTGCGAGCGCGTGATCTCGGCGAAGTCGGCGACGCTCGAGCCGCGGCGGCCGGGCGTCGTCGGCTTGTACTTACGGATTCCCATGGGGATCTGTCCTCAATCTGCTCTCGTCGGCTCAGCCGAAGATGTCGATCGTGCCCTCGCGGAGGGTGACGATCGCACGCTTGGTGTCCTTGCGCTTGCCCAGGCCGAAACGCGTGCGACGCGTCTTGCCCTTGCGGTTGATCGTGTTCACCGAGGCGACCTTGACCGAGAAGATCTGCTCGACGGCGATCTTGATCTCGGTCTTGTTGGCCTGCGGGTCGACGACGAACGTGTACTTGCCCTCGTCGAGCAGGCCGTAGCTCTTCTCGGAGACGACCGGCGCGAGGATCACGTCACGGGGGTCCTTGGTCACGGTGGTCACTTCGCGGCCTCCTCGGCAGCAGTCTCGTCCGCCTCGGTCGAGGTGGCGACGGCCTTCGCGGAGCGACCCGTGGCCGGGCCCGCCAGGAACGCGTCGAGCGCGCCCTGCGTGAAGACGACGTCGTCGGAGACGAGCACGTCGTAGGTGTTGAGCTGGTCGGCCACCAGGAGGTGGACCTGCTCGACGTTCCGCAGCGACTTGATCGTCAGCTCGTCACCGCGCTCGGTGACGACGAGGACGTGCTTGCGCTCGGAGAGCTTGGCGAGCGTCGCGAGGGCGGTCTTGGTCGACGGCAGGCCGTCGACGCCGAAGCCGGTCACGACGTGGACGCGGCCGTTGCGGGCGCGGTCCGAGAGGGCACCGCGGAGCGCGGCGGCCTTCATCTTCTTGGGCGTCCGCTGGTCGTACGAGCGCGGCGTCGGGCCGTGGACGGTGCCACCGCCGGCGAACTGCGGCGCACGGGTCGAACCCTGGCGGGCGCGGCCGGTGCCCTTCTGCTTGTACGGCTTGCGACCACCACCGCGGACCTCGCCGCGGGTCTTGGTGTCGTGGGTGCCCTGGCGCGCGGCAGCACGCTGGGCGACGACGACCTGGTGGATCAGCGGGACGTTGAGCTCGACGTCGAACACCTCGGCGGGGAGCTCGGCGGTGCCGGCCTTCTTGCCCTTGGGGTCCAGCACGTCAACGGTCAGAGCGGTCATGGTGCTCACGCTCCCTTCGCGGCGCTGCGCACGAGGACGACGCCGCCCTTGGGGCCGGGAACCGCGCCCTTGACGAGCAGCAGACCCTTCTCGGCGTCGACCGCGTGGACGGTCAGGTTCTGGGTGGTCTGGCGGGCGTTGCCCATGCGACCGGCCATGCGCAGGCCCTTGAACACGCGCGACGGGGTCGAGGCCCCACCGATCGAGCCCGGCTTGCGGTGGTTGCGGTGCGCACCGTGCGAGGCGCCGACGCCGGAGAAGCCGTGACGCTTCATGACACCGGCGGTGCCCTTGCCCTTGGTCGTGCCCACGACGTCGACCACGGCGCCGGCCTCGAAGGCCTCCGCGGTGATCTCCTGGCCGAGCGCGTACTCGGCGGCGTCGGAGGTGCGGACCTCGGCGACGTGGCGGCGCGGCGTGACGCCGGCCTTCTCGAAGTGGCCCTTCAGCGGCTTGGTGACCTTGCGCGGGTCGATCTGGCCGTAGGCGAGCTGCACGGCCGCGTACCCGTCGGCGTCCGCCGTGCGCACCTGCGTCACGACGTTCGTGCCGACGGCGACGACCGTCACGGGCACGAGGCGACCGGCCTCGTCCCAGAGCTGCGTCATCCCGAGCTTCGTGCCGAGCACCGCGGTGACCGGACGCGCGTTCTGCTGGGGGGTAGTCATGATGTCCTCCAGCCTCAGAGCTTGATCTCGATGTTCACGTCGGCAGGCAGGTCGAGACGCATGAGCGAGTCGACGGCCTTCGGCGTGGGATCGATGATGTCGATCAGCCGCTTGTGCGTGCGCATCTCGAAGTGCTCGCGGCTGTCCTTGTACTTGTGAGGCGACCGGATGACGCAGAAGACGTTCTTCTCCGTCGGCAGCGGCACCGGACCCACGACCGTTGCACCAGCGCGCGTCACCGTGTCGACGATCTTGCGCGCCGAGCTGTCGATGACCTCGTGGTCGTAGGACTTGAGCCGGATGCGGATCTTCTGTCCCGCCATGGCGTCGTCTGACTCTCTCTCTCGAACCGCTAGCTGTCCGACCCCCGCGCTCGGGCGTGTCGCGTAGTCGCGACGCACCTGGGCGCACACGCCGTGAGGCGCAGGGCCGTTGGATATGTGATCCTCCGCCCGCCCCGTGCTGACGCACGGGCCGGCGACCGGACCACAACGTTTGTGCGAGCCTGTCGGAACTGTGTGTTCCGCGGGGTACTCGATCCATGACGACAGAGAGCTCAACCCGCAGACCCGGGAGCGGATCCCGGGGTCCTGGTCCTCGCGGAGGAGGACCGGTTCAACACACTGTTCGACACGTGAAAGAGCGCACCCGTAACAGGCAACCTGAACAGTCTGCCACACGAACCCCGCCCCGTCCAAGTCGAGACCGGGACGGGCGGCTGTGACGGTGACCGCAGGCCGAAGGCCCGGCCCCGCGGACGGGACCGGGCCTTCGACGAGTGCTGCGAGAGCAGCGTCAGATCACTTGAGGATCTTGGTGACGCGGCCCGAGCCCACGGTGCGGCCACCCTCACGGATGGCGAAGCCGAGGCCCTCCTCCATGGCGATCGGCTGGATGAGCTCGACCGTCATCTCGGTGTTGTCGCCGGGCATGACCATCTCGGTGCCCTCGGGCAGCGTGATGACGCCGGTGACGTCCGTCGTGCGGAAGTAGAACTGCGGACGGTAGTTCGAGTAGAACGGGTTGTGACGGCCGCCCTCGTCCTTGCCCAGGATGTAGACCTGCGCCTCGAACTGCGTGTGCGGGGTGATCGAACCCGGCTTCACGACGACCTGGCCGCGCTCGACGTCCTCACGCTTGATGCCGCGCAGGAGCAGACCGGTGTTGTCGCCGGCCTGAGCCTGGTCCATCTGCTTGTGGAACGTCTCGATGCCCGTGACCGTGGTCTTCTGGGGCGCGCGGATGCCGACGATCTCGACGTCCGAGTTGAGGTCGAGCGTGCCACGCTCCACCTTGCCGGTGACGACGGTGCCACGACCGGTGATCGTGAAGACGTCCTCGACGGGCATGAGGAACGGCTTGTCCAGCTCGCGGACGGGCTCCGGGACGTTCTCGTCCACGGCCTCCATGAGCTCGATGATCTTCGCGGTCCACTCGGGGTCGCCCTCGAGCGCCTTGAGACCCGACACGCGCACGACCGGCGCGTTGTCGCCGTCGAACTCCTGCGAGGAGAGGAGCTCGCGCACCTCCATCTCGACGAGCTCGAGGATCTCCTCGTCGTCGACCATGTCGGACTTGTTCAGCGCGACGAGCAGGTACGGCACGCCGACCTGGCGGGCGAGCAGGACGTGCTCACGCGTCTGGGCCATCGGACCGTCGGTCGCGGCGACCACCAGGATCGCGCCGTCCATCTGGGCGGCACCGGTGATCATGTTCTTGATGTAGTCGGCGTGACCCGGGGCGTCGACGTGCGCGTAGTGGCGCTTCGGCGTCTCGTACTCGATGTGCGCGATGTTGATCGTGATACCGCGCTGCTTCTCCTCGGGAGCCGCGTCGATCTCGTCGAAGTTGCGCTGGACGTTCGCCGGCAGGTCCGGGTACGTGTCCGCGAGCGTCTTCGAGATCGCCGCCGTCAGCGTCGTCTTACCGTGGTCGACGTGACCGATGGTGCCGATGTTGACGTGCGGCTTGGTCCGCTCGAACTTGGCCTTAGCCACTGGGGTCCTCCTGGGACTTGGGTAGATGTGCCGAACGTTGCGAATGTCGACCGAGAGATCCTACATCCGCGGGGCGTTGCGGTTTCCTACAGGTTGATGGTTGTGCGGGTCTTCGACCTGTGGGGACTCACTCGCCCCGGGTCTTCTTGATGATCTCTTCGGCAACGTTCCGAGGAACCTCGGCGTAGCTGTCGAACTGCATCGAGTACACGGCGCGACCCTGGGTCTTGGACCGGAGGTCACCGATGTACCCGAACATCTCTGACAACGGTACGTGGGCCCGGACGACCTTCACACCCGTCGCGTCCTCCATGGACTGGATCATTCCACGACGTGAGTTCAGGTCACCGATGACGTCGCCCATGTACTCCTCGGGCGTACGCACCTCGACCGCCATCACCGGCTCCAGCAGAACCGGGTCCGCCCGCTTGACGCCCTCCTTGAGGACCATCGAGCCGGCGATCTTGAACGCCATCTCCGAGGAGTCGACCTCGTGGTAGGCGCCGTCGAGCAGGGTCGCCTTGACCCCGACCAGCGGGAAGCCGGCGAGCACGCCGAGCTCCATCGCGGACTGGATACCGGCGTCGACGCTCGGGATGTACTCGCGCGGGATGCGACCACCGGTCACGGAGTTGACGAACTCGTAGAGCTCGCCCTCGGCCGTGTCGAGCGGCTCGAAGGTCACCTGGACCTTCGCGAACTGCCCGGAGCCACCGGTCTGCTTCTTGTGCGTGTACTCGATCTTCTCGGCCTTGCGGCGGATCGTCTCGCGGTACGCGACCTGCGGCTTGCCGACGTTCGCCTCGACCTTGAACTCGCGACGCATACGGTCGACAAGGATGTCGAGGTGGAGCTCGCCCATGCCGCCGATGACGGTCTGGCCGGTCTCGTCGTCCAGCTTGACGCGGAAGGTCGGGTCCTCCTCGGCGAGCTTCTGGATCGCCGTGGAGAGCTTCTCCTGGTCGGCCTTCGTCTTCGGCTCGATCGCGACGTCGATGACGGGCTCCGGGAAGCTCATCGACTCGAGGATCACCGGGTTCGCCATGTCGCTCAGCGTGTCACCGGTGGTCGTGTCCTTGAGGCCGATGACCGCGTAGATGTGACCGGCGCTCGCCTCGTCGACCGGGTTCTCCTTGTTGGAGTGCATCTGGAAGATCTTGCCGACGCGCTCCTTCTTGCCCTTGGTCGAGTTCGCGACCTGCTGGCCGGGCTCGACACGGCCCGAGTACACGCGCACGTACGTGAGCTTGCCGAAGAACGGGTGCGCCGCCACCTTGAACGCGAGCGCGGAGAACGGCTCCGAGGCGTCGGGGTGACGCTGGACGACCTTCTCCTCGTCCTTCGGGTCGTGACCGTCGATCGCCGGCACGTCGAGGGGCGACGGCAGGTAGTCGATGACCGCGTCGAGCATGGGCTGGACGCCCTTGTTCTTGAACGCGGACCCGCACAGGACCGGGAACGCCTCGCCCGCGATGACGAGCTTGCGGATGCCGGACTTGATCTCGGCGACCGTCAGCTCCTCGCCGCCGAGGTACTTCTCGAGCAGCTCCTCGTCGGCCTCGGCGACGGCCTCGACGAGCTCGCTGCGGTAGCGCTCGGCCTTCTCGACCAGGTCCGCGGGGATCTCCTCGGTGTCGTACGCCTCGCCGAGCTGCGTCTCGCCGTGCCAGACGAGCGCCTTCATCTCGAGGAGGTCGACGACGCCGGTGAAGTCGCTCTCGGCGCCGATCGGCAGCTGGACGACCAGCGGCTTCGCCTTGAGGCGGTTGATGATGGTGTCGACGGTGAAGTAGAAGTCCGCGCCGAGCTTGTCCATCTTGTTGACGAAGCAGATGCGGGGGACGTTGTACTTGTCCGCCTGGCGCCACACCGTCTCGGACTGGGGCTCCACGCCCTCCTTGCCGTCGAAGACCGCGACGGCGCCGTCGAGCACGCGCAGCGAACGCTCGACCTCGACCGTGAAGTCGACGTGGCCCGGCGTGTCGATGATGTTGATCTGGTTCTTGTTCCAGTAGCACGAGACGGCGGCGGACGTGATCGTGATGCCGCGCTCCTTCTCCTGCTCCATCCAGTCGGTCGTCGACGCGCCGTCGTGCGTCTCGCCGAGCTTGTAGTTCACACCCGTGTAGAACAGGATGCGCTCGGTGGTCGTGGTCTTCCCGGCATCGATGTGGGCCATGATGCCGATGTTGCGGACCTTGCTCAGGTCGGTCAGCACGTCAAGTGCCACGGTCTGCTTCCCTCGTTAGATGGGTTGAGTCGGGGGGCGCTGCTCGGACCGGGGTGACCGGCCTCGGACCCGCCGACGGCCCCGGGGACGCGTCGGTCCCCGGGGCCCGTCGTGCGGACTACCAGCGGTAGTGGGCGAAGGCCTTGTTGGACTCCGCCATCTTGTGCATGTCCTCGCGACGCTTGACCGCCGCGCCGAGGCCGTTGCTGGCGTCGAGGATCTCGTTCATGAGGCGCTCCGTCATCGACTTCTCGCGACGCGCGCGCGAGTAGTCCGTGAGCCAGCGCAGCGCGAGCGTCGTGGCGCGCGCGGGGCGCACCTCGACCGGCACCTGGTAGGTCGCACCACCGACGCGGCGCGAGCGGACCTCGAGCGCGGGGCGGACGTTCTCGAGCGCACGCTTGAGGACGACGACCGGGTCGCCGTCGGTCTTCGCCCGGACGCCCTCGAGGGCGCCGTAGACGATCGACTCGGCGGTGGACTTCTTGCCGTCGAGCAGCACCTTGTTGATGAGCTGCGTGACGACGGGCGACCCGTAGACGGGGTCGACGATGAGCGGCCGCTTCGGGGCCGGGCCCTTGCGAGGCATCAGCTCTTCTCCTTCTTGGCGCCGTAGCGGCTGCGGGCCTGCTTGCGGTTCTTCACGCCCTGCGTGTCGAGCGCGCCGCGCACGATCTTGTAGCGCACACCCGGGAGGTCCTTCACACGACCGCCGCGCACGAGCACGATGGAGTGCTCCTGGAGGTTGTGGCCGACGCCGGGGATGTAGGCCGTGACCTCGACCTGGGAGGAGAGCTTCACGCGAGCGACCTTGCGCAGCGCGGAGTTCGGCTTCTTCGGGGTGGTGGTGTACACGCGCGTGCACACACCGCGCCGCTGCGGGGAGCCCTTGAGGGCGGGAGTCTTGGACTTCCCCACCTTCGAGGTCCGCCCCTTGCGGACGAGCTGCTGGATCGTAGGCACTACGTCTCCGTGTCTTCTCGAGCTACCGGGGCTATCCCCGATGGTGGTCGTGCTGGCTGCTGGAGCCGATCGCACGAGGCACCCGCAGCGCGAGACACGCTGCAGCAGCCACCTACCACCGGCTCGATGGTCCGTCGCCCGGCCGCGGGCGCGGGGCGCCGTCTGAACCGGGATCCGGAATGCCCGGGCACTCACATCGGCCCGTCCGGAGACCGCCACGCGGAGGTGGGAGCGATCGCTCGCTGACACCGCCCCGCCAGGGACATCACGGAGGGCCCGACGGCGCGGGCACGGTTTACCAGGTTACCTGCCACCCGGCAAGGAGTCAAAGGAGCAGGTCGCGACGCCGGCCGCTCCCCCAGGCCCGCGTCGTCGTCCCGCAGGCGGTCCGTCGTCGTCCCGCAGGAGGGACGACGACGGGTGCCCGCCGGCCCCCGCACACGAGGTGCGGACGGCCGGCGGGCACCCGTCGCGAGACGTCAGCGGTAGTCGCCGAAGTCCAGGTCCTCCAGCGGGATCGCCTCGCCGGAGCCCATGCCGAGCGCCGGGAAGTCGATCTCGTCGTAGCCGAAGCTCGGGTAGAGCTCCGTCTTGGCCTGCTCGGTCGGCTCGACCTGGACCTTGGTGTACCGGGGAAGACCGGTACCGGCCGGGATGAGCTTACCGATGATGACGTTCTCCTTGAGGCCGAGGAGCGGGTCGCGACGACCGCTCATCGAGGCCTCGGTGAGCACGCGCGTCGTCTCCTGGAAGGAGGCGGCCGACAGCCACGAGTCCGTCGCGAGCGACGCCTTCGTGATGCCCATCAGCTCGGGACGGCCGGAGGCCGGCTGGCCACCCTCCGCCACCGCGCGACGGTTCGCGTCCTCGAAGCGGCCGCGCTCGGCGAGCTCGCCCGGCAGGAGGTGCGAGTCGCCCGAGTCGAGCACGGTCACGCGGCGCAGCATCTGGCGCACGATGACCTCGATGTGCTTGTCGTGGATGTCCACGCCCTGCGAGCGGTAGACCTCCTGGACCTCGTCCACCAGGTGCTTCTGCGTGGCGCGCGGGCCGAGGATGCGCAGGACCTTCTTCGGGTCCACCGCACCCTGGACGAGCTGCGTGCCGACCGTGACGTGGTCGCCGTCCTGCACGAGCAGGCGGGCGCGCTTGGTCACGGGGTACGCGATCTCCTCCGAGCCGTCGTCCGGCGTGAGGACCAGACGGCGCGAGCGCTCCGTGTCGTCGATCGTGATGCGGCCGGAGAACTCCGCGATGGGCGCCTCACCCTTGGGGGTGCGGGCCTCGAAGAGCTCCGTGACACGCGGCAGACCCTGCGTGATGTCGTCCGCGGACGCCACACCACCGGTGTGGAAGGTACGCATCGTCAGCTGCGTGCCCGGCTCGCCGATCGACTGGGCGGCGATGATGCCGACCGCCTCGCCGATGTCGACGAGCTTGCCCGTGGCGAGCGAGCGCCCGTAGCACTTGGCGCACGTGCCGACGCGCGACTCGCACGTGAGGACCGAGCGCACCTTGGCCTCGCGCACGCCGGCGGCCACCGCGGCGTCGATGAGGACGTCGCCCGCGTCGTCGCCCGCCTTGCCCACGACGTTGCCGTCGGGGTCGACCAGGTCGGCCGCGAGGGTACGCGAGTAGACGCTCGTCTCCACCTTCGGGTGACGCACGAGCTTGCCCGCGAGCTCCTCGGCGATCGGCAGGGTCAGGCCGCGCTCGGTGCCGCAGTCCTCCTCGCGGACGATGACGTCCTGGGACACGTCCACGAGACGACGCGTGAGGTAGCCCGAGTCGGCGGTCCGCAGAGCGGTGTCCGCCAGACCCTTGCGGGCGCCGTGCGTCGCGATGAAGTACTCGAGGACGGACAGGCCCTCGCGGTAGTTGGACTTGATCGGGCGCGGGATGATCTCGCCCTTCGGGTTCGCCACGAGACCGCGCATACCGGCGATCTGACGGACCTGCATCCAGTTACCACGGGCACCCGAGCCGACCATCCGGTACACGGTGTTGCGGTCGTTCGCCTCGAGGTTCTCGCGCATGACCGACGCGACCTTGTCCGTCGCCTGGGTCCAGATCTCGATGAGCTCCTGACGGCGCTCGTCGTCCGTGATCAGACCGCGGTCGTACTGCTGCTGGACCTTGAGCGCGCGCTCCTCGTGCTGCTCGAGGATCTCGGCCTTCGCCACCGGGGTGGCGACGTCGGAGATCGCGATCGTGACGCCCGAGCGGGTCGCCCAGCGGAAGCCGGCGGCCTTCAGCGCGTCGAGCGACGCCGCGACCTCGACCTTCGGGTAGCGCTCCGCGAGCTCGTTGACGATCGCCGAGAGGCGCTTCTTGTCGACCACCGAGTTCACGTACGGGTAGTCGACGGGCAGCGTCTCGTTGAACAGCGCGCGACCGAGCGTGGTCTCGAAGAGGATCGGCTGACCCTCCTCCCAGCCCTCGGGTGCCTCGAAGCCGGAGACCGGCGGGACGAGGTCCGTCGTGCGGATCTTGACCTTGGCGTTGAGGTCCAGGGTGCCCTGGTCGAACGCCATGATCGCCTCGGCGACCGACGCGAACGCACGGCCCTCGCCCTCGGCGCCCTCGCGGTCGCTCGTCAGGTGGTACAGGCCGATGATCATGTCCTGCGAGGGCATGGTCACCGGACGACCGTCCGACGGCTTGAGGATGTTGTTGCTCGAGAGCATGAGGATGCGGGCCTCGGCCTGCGCCTCGGCGCTCAGGGGCAGGTGGACGGCCATCTGGTCGCCGTCGAAGTCCGCGTTGAACGCGGCGCACACGAGCGGGTGCAGGTGGATCGCCTTGCCCTCGACGAGCTGCGGCTCGAACGCCTGGATGCCCAGGCGGTGCAGCGTCGGCGCACGGTTGAGCAGCACGGGGTGCTCGGTGATGACCTCCTCGAGCACGTCCCACACGACCGGGCGGGCACGCTCGACCATGCGCTTGGCGCTCTTGATGTTCTGCGCGTGGTTGAGGTCCACGAGGCGCTTCATGACGAACGGCTTGAACAGCTCGAGCGCCATCTGCTTCGGCAGGCCGCACTGGTGCAGCTTGAGCTGCGGGCCGACGACGATGACCGAACGGCCCGAGTAGTCGACGCGCTTGCCGAGCAGGTTCTGGCGGAAACGACCCTGCTTGCCCTTGAGCATGTCCGAGATGGACTTCAGCGGGCGGTTGCCCGGGCCCGTCACCGGACGGCCGCGGCGGCCGTTGTCGAACAGCGAGTCCACGGCCTCCTGGAGCATCCGCTTCTCGTTGTTGACGATGATCTCCGGGGCGCCCAGGTCGAGGAGACGCTTGAGGCGGTTGTTCCGGTTGATCACGCGGCGGTACAGGTCGTTGAGGTCGCTCGTCGCGAAGCGGCCACCGTCGAGCTGCACCATCGGGCGCAGGTCCGGCGGGATGACCGGGACGGCGTCGAGCACCATGCCCGTGGGCGAGTTGGTCGTGGTGAGGAACGCGTTGACGACCTTGAGGCGCTTGAGGGCACGCGTCTTGCGCTGGCCCTTGCCCGTGCGGATGGTCTCGCGCAGGGCCTCGGCCTCGGCCTCCAGGTCGAAGTCCTGGAGACGCTTCTGGATCGCCGCGGCGCCCATCGAGCCCTCGAAGTACGTGCCGTAGCGGTCCTGGAGGGCGCGGTAGAGCATCTCGTCGCCCTCGAGGTCGGCGACCTTGAGGTTCTTGAACCGGTCCCAGACCTGCTCGAGACGGTCGAGCTGGGCGTCCGCGCGCTTGCGGATCTGCGCCATCTCGCGCTCGGCCGAGTCGCGGACCTTGCGGCGCGCGTCGGCCTTGGCACCCTCGGCCTCGAGCTCGGCCAGGTCGGCCTCGAGCTTCTGGGCGCGGGCGTTGATGTCGTTGTCGCGGGCGTCCGCGATCTCCTTCTTCTCCAGGTCGATCTCGTTCTGGAGGTTGGGGAGGTCCTCCTGGCGACCCTCCTCGTCGACCGAGGTGATCATGTACGCCGCGAAGTAGATGACCTTCTCCAGGTCCTTCGGGGCGAGGTCCAGCAGGTAGCCGAGGCGCGAGGGCACGCCCTTGAAGAACCAGATGTGCGTGACCGGCGCGGCGAGCTCGATGTGGCCCATGCGCTCACGGCGCACCTTCGAGCGCGTCACCTCGACGCCGCAGCGCTCGCAGATGATGCCCTTGAAGCGCACGCGCTTGTACTTGCCGCAGTAGCACTCCCAGTCCCGGGTGGGGCCGAAGATCTTCTCGCAGAAGAGGCCGTCCTTCTCGGGCTTGAGGGTGCGGTAGTTGATGGTCTCGGGCTTCTTCACCTCACCGTGCGACCACGCACGGATGTCGTCGGCCGTGGCCAGGCCGATACGCAGCTCGTCGAAGACGTTGACGTCGAGCAAGTTGTCCTACTTCCTTCGCCTGCCGGGACCGGCCGTGGCCGGACCCGACGCCAAAAAGACGGTTGGTGTGGGGGTCGTCGGCGGGAGCGGGGTGACCCGCTCCCGCCTGCCCGAGATCAGATCTCGTCGACGCTGGACGCCGCGTTGGGGCGGCGCGACAGGTCGATGCCGAGCTCTTCGGCTGCGCGGTACACGTCGTCGTCCGACTCCCGCATCTCGATGGACACGCCGTCGCTCGAGAGCACCTCGACGTTCAGGCACAGCGACTGCATCTCCTTGAGGAGAACCTTGAAGGACTCCGGGATGCCCGAGTCCGGGATGTTCTCGCCCTTGACGATCGCCTCGTACACCTTCACGCGGCCGGGCACGTCGTCCGACTTGATCGTGAGGAGCTCCTGCAGCGTGTAGGCCGCGCCGTACGCCTCGAGGGCCCACACCTCCATCTCGCCGAAGCGCTGACCGCCGAACTGCGCCTTACCACCGAGCGGCTGCTGGGTGATCATCGAGTACGGGCCGGTCGAGCGCGCGTGGATCTTGTCGTCGACCAGGTGGTGGAGCTTGAGGATGTACATGTAGCCCACGGACACCGGCTCCGGGAACGGCTCGCCGGAGCGGCCGTCGAAGAGACGCGCCTTGCCGTCGGCGCCGACCATGCGGTCGCCGTCGCGGTTGGGGATCGTCGTCGAGAGCAGGCCCTGGAGCGCGTCCTCGTGGACGCCGTCGAACACCGGGGTGGCGACGGGGCGGCCCGGCTCGGACGTCGCCGCGATCTCCGGGACGTTCTCCTTCCAGGAGAGGTCCTTGCCCTCGGCGAGCGAGATGTCCCAGCCCTGCTTCGCGACCCACCCGAGGTGCGTCTCGAGGACCTGGCCCACGTTCATGCGGCCGGGGACGCCCAGCGGGTTGAGGACGACGTCGACCGGCGTCCCGTCGGGGAGGAACGGCATGTCCTCGACCGGCAGGATCTTCGAGATGACGCCCTTGTTGCCGTGACGGCCGGCGAGCTTGTCGCCGTCCGTGATCTTGCGGCGCTGCGCGATGTAGACGCGCACGAGCTGGTTCACGCCCGCGGGCAGCTCGTCGCCGTCCTCGCGGTTGAACTCGCGCACGCCGATGACCGTGCCGGACTCGCCGTGGGGCACCTTGAGCGAGGTGTCGCGCACCTCGCGCGCCTTCTCGCCGAAGATCGCGCGGAGCAGGCGCTCCTCCGGGGTCAGCTCGGTCTCACCCTTCGGGGTGACCTTGCCGACCAGGACGTCGCCCGCGCCGACCTCGGCACCGATGCGGATGATGCCGCGCTCGTCGAGGTCCGCGAGGACGTCCTCGGAGACGTTCGGGATGTCCCGCGTGATCTCCTCCGGGCCGAGCTTGGTGTCGCGCGCGTCGACCTCGTGCTCCTCGATGTGGATCGAGGAGAGCACGTCGTCCTGCACGAGACGCTGGCTGAGGATGATCGCGTCCTCGTAGTTGTGGCCCTCCCACGACATGAACGCCACGAGGAGGTTGCGGCCGAGCGCGAGCTCGCCCTCGTCGGTCGCCGGGCCGTCCGCGAGGACGGAGCCGGGCTCGACGCGCTGGCCCTCGTCCACGAGCACGCGCTGGTTGTAGCTCGTGCCCTGGTTCGAGCGGCGGAACTTCGCGATGCGGTAGCTGCCGGTCGTGCCGTCGTCGTTCGCGACGAGCACGAGGTCGGCCGAGACCTCGGTGACCACACCGGGCTTCGACGCGACGACGACGTCGCCCGCGTCGACCGCCGCGCGCCACTCCATGCCGGTCCCGACGAGCGGGGCCTCGGAGCGGACCAGCGGCACGGCCTGGCGCTGCATGTTCGCACCCATGAGGGCGCGGTTGGCGTCGTCGTGCTCGAGGAACGGGATGAGCGCGGTCGCGACCGACACCATCTGGCGCGGGGACACGTCCATGTAGTCGACCTGCTCGCCCGGCACGTCGGACGTCTCGCCGCCCTTGGTGCGCACGAGGACGCGCGGCTCGGAGAACCGGCCGTCCGCGGTCAGCGGCGTGTTCGCCTGCGCGATGATGTAGCGGTCCTCGTCGTCGGCCGTGAGGTAGACGACCTCGTCGGTCACCTTGCCCGCCTCGACCTTGCGGTACGGCGTCTCGATGAACCCGAACGGGTTGATCCGCCCGTAGGACGCGAGCGAGCCGATGAGGCCGATGTTCGGGCCCTCGGGGGTCTCGATCGGGCACATGCGGCCGTAGTGCGACGGGTGGACGTCACGGACCTCCATGCCGGCGCGGTCGCGCGACAGACCACCCGGGCCGAGGGCCGAGAGGCGACGCTTGTGCGTCAGGCCCGCGAGCGGGTTGTTCTGGTCCATGAACTGCGAGAGCTGCGACGTGCCGAAGAACTCGCGGATGGACGCCACGACGGGGCGGATGTTGATGAGCGTCTGCGGCGTGATCGCCTCGACGTCCTGCGTCGTCATGCGCTCGCGCACGACGCGCTCCATCCGGGACAGGCCCGTGCGGACCTGGTTCTGGATGAGCTCGCCGACGGCGCGGATGCGGCGGTTGCCGAAGTGGTCGATGTCGTCCGTCTCGACGCGGACGTCGACGGCCTCGCCGTTGCGCGTGCCCGGGATGGACGCGTGGTCGGCGTGCAGGGCCGCGAGGTACTTGATCGTCGCGACGACGTCCGAGACCGACAGCGTCGAGTCCGTGAGCGGCGCGTCGATGCCGAGCTTCTTGTTCGCCTTGTAGCGGCCGACCTTCGCGAGGTCGTAGCGCTTGGGGTTGAAGTAGAAGTTCTCGAGCAGCGCGCGGCCGGCCTCGACGGTCGGCGGCTCGCCCGGGCGGATCTTGCGGTACAGGTCGACGAGCGCCTCGTCCTGCGTGTGGACGTGGTCCTTCTCGAGCGTGTCGAGCACCGACGGGAAGTCCGCGAACTCCTCGCGGATCTCCGACTCGGACAGGCCGAGCGCCTTGAGCAGCACGGTGACCGACTGCTTGCGCTTGCGGTCGACGCGCACGCCGACGGCGTCGCGCTTGTCGATCTCGAACTCGAGCCAGGCGCCGCGCGACGGGATGATCTTCGCGGAGAAGATGTCCTTGTCGCTCGTCTTGTCCGCCGCGCGCTCGAAGTAGACGCCCGGCGAGCGGACGAGCTGCGAGACGACGACGCGCTCGGTGCCGTTGATGATGAACGTGCCGCGCTCGGTCATGAGCGGGAAGTCGCCCATGAAGACCGTCTGGCTCTTGATCTCACCGGTGTTGTAGTTGACGAACTCCGCGGTGACGAAGAGCGGCGCGGCGTACGTGAAGTCCTTCTCCTTGCACTCGTCGGCCGTGTACTTCGGCGGCTCGAACCGGTGGTTGGAGAACGACAGGGACATCGAGGACCCGAAGTCCTCGATCGGGGAGATCTCCTCGAAGATCTCCTCGAGGCCCGACGTCGAGGGCACGTCCTGGCGGCCGGCCTCAGCCGCGGCGGCGACGCGCGCCTGCCACGCCTCGTTGCCGAGCAGCCAGTCGAAGCTCTCGGTCTGGAGGCCCAGCAGGTCGGGGACCTCGAGGGGCTCGAAGATCTTGGCGAAGGAGAGGCGACGCGACGCGGTGCGGTTCGCGATGGCGTCGGCGGACGGAGCAGAAGGGGTGCGCGAGGCAGCCAAGAGGGGTCCTTCCCTGCAGATCGAAAGAACGCTGCACCGCCGGGCTGGACACGATCACCGCCGCCACGACACCTCGCGGACGCGCACGTACGTCGACGAGGTGGTCGGGGGTATATGAGATCGGGGGCACAGGACAGCGCAAAGCGTGAGCATACCCCAGACACGCGTCGCGACACAACCCCGGGGGCGCGCCACCCCACCCGGCCTGGGGCCGGTGCGGCCCTGCCGGTACTTCCGCGGGCATCGTCGCCCGCCTGCGGCCCGACGACGGACCGCGATCCTGCTGGCGTCGACCTCGCTGTCCTGCGTCGTCGACCCGCACATGGTGGCACACTCGTGGCCGTTCCGTGAAGCCGGTGCGACGGCGCGCGCGCCGCGCGACCTCCGCAGGCACGACGAGGCCCGCACCCCGAGCGGGGTGCGGGCCTCGTGCGGCGTGCTGGCCGGTCCGCTCAGGACCGGCCGGCGATCACTTGAGGGTGACCGTGGCGCCGGCGCCCTCGAGGGCAGCCTTGGCCTTCTCGGCCGTCTCCTTGTTCGCGCCCTCCAGGACCGGCTTCGGGGCACCGTCCACGAGGTCCTTGGCCTCCTTCAGGCCGAGGGACGTGAGCGCGCGCACCTCCTTGATGACCTGGATCTTCTTGTCGCCGGCGGCCTCGAGGATGACGTCGAACTCGTCCTTCTCCTCCTCGGCCGGGGCGTCGCCACCGGCGCCACCCGCGGGGGCGGCGACCGCGACGGCGGCGGGGGCGGCGGCGGTGACCTCGAAGGTCTCCTCGAAGGCCTTCACGAACTCGTTGAGCTCGATGAGGGTGAGGCCCTTGAACTGCTCGATGAGCTCGTCGGTGCTGAGCTTCGCCATGATGGCGTTCCTTTCGGTCGGTGCTCGGCAGCGGCCCGGTGCGGGCCTGCCAGAAGCGGGGTGTGTGCTTGCGCTGCGTGGATCGCGCCCCCGGGGCGAGCCCCGGGACCGGATCAGGCGGCAGCGCCCTCCGATTCCTGCTTCTGACGCAGGGCATCGATGACGCGGGCGGCCTGGGCGGTGTTCGCGGTGAAGACGTAGGCAGCCTGGAAGAGCTTGGCCTTCATCGCGCCGGCCGCCTTGGCCAGCAGGACCTCGCGGGACTCGAGGTCCGCGAGCTTCGTGACCTCCGCGGCGGTCAGGGGGCGCCCGTCGAGGACACCGCCCTTGATGACCAGCGCGGGGTTCGCCTTGGCAAAGTCACGCAGACCCTTGGCTGCCTCGACCGGGTCCCCGGTGACGAAGGCGATGGCCGAAGGGCCCTGCAGGTCGGCGTCGAGTCCCTCGACACCGGCCTCCTTGGCCGCGATGGCGGTCAGCGTGTTCTTCACCACGGCGTAGGTTGCGTTGCCGCTGAGCGACCGACGCAGCTGCTTGAGCTGCGCGACGGTGAGCCCGCGGTACTCGGTCAGCACGGCAGCGTTCGAGTCGCGGAACTTCTCCGAGATCTCGGCGACTGCGGCTGCCTTGTCCGGCCTCGCCATGGCAATCCTTCCGGTGGTGGTACCACCGGCGTCCGTCCCGGAACGAGAAAGAGCCCCGCGCAGGCGCGGGGCTCGCAGTCGCACGCGCGGCGGGGCCGGGCGGACGTCGTCGATTCGCTACCTGCGCTGGCCTCCACCTCGTGGTGGGACTTCGGTCCGTCACGTCCTGCAGACGGAGTCTGCGGGCAGCGTCGGACGACCGGCGGTCTTGGGTACACGCCCATCGTACGGGACGACGGCGCGTGGTCCAAACCGCGGCCGCCGTGCACCCGGGCTCAGAGCACCAACGGGCCGAAGCACACGAGGGGGACCGGCTCCGGCTCGTCGGCGATCGCGCGGGCGAGCGCCGTGCCGGGCATCGCCCCGTCGCGCAGCTCGGCGTGGAGCGCGGGCATCACGCGCGCGGCGACGTCGTCGCGCAGCGGCGCGACGCTCGCGACGACCGCGCGCGCGCCGAGGCGCAGCAGGACGCTCGTCAGCCCCAGCGCCTCGCCGCCGATCCGGGGCGTCGACAGCCCGACCTCGCACGCCGAGAGCACGACGACGACGCCGCGCAGGTCGGTCCCGTCCAGCTCGTGGGCGAAGAGCGGGCCGTCCGCGAGCCGCAGCGAGGAGAACAGCGGGTTGTCGGTCTCGTGCGTCCCGTGGGCCGCGAGGTGCACGACCCCGGCCGTGCCCAGGCCGTCGAGCACCGCGGCGCACGTCGCGTCCTCCCCCGTCAGCGCGTCGGAGCCGTCCCACACGGACGCGACGAGCTTCGCCTCGGCGCTCGAGAACCGCAGGCCCGGCCCCGCGACGACGAGCGCGTCGTCCGCGCGCCGCCCGGACTCCCCCACGCGCAGGTCGACCCACGAGTTGGCCCACGTCCGTCGGCCGCGGCGCGACGGCAGCGACGCCCACGGGACCGCGAGCAGGAGGTCGCGCGCCGCGACGTGGAGGTCCCCGTCCGCCTCGAGCGGGGCGACGAGCACGTCGTCGAGCGCGGCCAGCGTGCGCCCGATCGACGCGACGGCGGCCTCGCGCATGGGCACGGGGATGAGCACGTTGGACAGCACCGCGAAGTCGGCCCGCGCCCGGCGCACCTGCTCGGCCACCGCGGCCTGCGGCGCGAGGCGCACCAGGCGCGAGCCGGTCGCGCTGACGCGCACGGCGAGCACGTCGTCGCCGTCGAGGACGAGGTCGGCCACGACGGCGTCGGACGCGCGGGCCTCGAGCGCGGCGCGCAGCCGCCGCTCGGTCGCCGCGACGGGGGTCTCCGCCCCGCCCCCGAGCCGCCAGGCCCGTCGCCGCGCGTCCTCCTGGAGGCGACGGGCGGCGCGCTGGTGCTCCTGGCGGCGCGCGAGCGACGACGCGTCCGACGTCGCGCCGAGCGCGCGCGCCGCCTCGACCTCGCGGCGGGCCGAGAGGAGGAGGTCGGCGAGGACCGGGTCCGCCGGCGGACGCACGCGGCCCGACCCGGCGAAGGCCGCACGGCCCCGCTCGACCGCGTCGAAGACCGCTCCCGGCCGGCGCGTGCGCAGTGCGGCCTCGACGTCGACGTTCCCGAGCCGGACCCCGTGCACCGCCGACGCCGTCACGGCGTCCACGGAGCCCAGGCGGGCCCGGTGCTCGGCGAGCGTCGCCTGGCCCCGGCGCACCGCGCGCACGCCCCCGCGGCGGTCGCCCGCGGCGAACGCGAGCTGGGCCACGACGGCGGTGTGCTGGAGGCGGACCGGCAGCGGCGCGCGGTCGAGGCGCGCGGGCACGGCGCGCAGCACCTCGCGTGCGGCCGGGAGGTCGCCCGCGGTGAGGAGCCACTCCGCGGCGAGCAGCCGGGCGGGGATCGCGACGCCCAGCCCGGCGACGCTCCCGAGCTCCGCGCCCGAGCGCGCCACGTCGAGCGCCCAGCCCGCGTGCCGCCGCCCGACCGTGGGGGTGACCGAGGCCGCGCGGTCCTCGCTGAGCGCCGCCTGCAGCTCCGCGACCCGGGCGCGCAGCATCCACGGGGTGTTGCCGAGGCGCTCGAAGCGACGCGACGCCGACCGGGCGAGCCGCCGCGCGTCGGCGTAGCGGCGCAGGCCGACGACGACGCGGGACCGCACGAGCTCGACCTCCGCGAGGTCGCGCACCATCCGGTGGTGCGCGAGGTGCTCGCGTGCCTCCCGCAGCGCGTCGTCGGCCTCGGTGAGCAGCCCCGCGTCGAGCAGGACCTGGGCGCGGTCGATGAGCCCGACGGCGGCGTGCCGGTCCGGCGCCTGCGCGGCGGCCTCGTCCATCGCGGCGAGCGCGGTGGGCAGGTCGCCGCGCAGGTACTCGACGTAGCCCAGGTTGTGGCGCGCCTTGGAGACGAGCAGGACGTCGCCCGCCGCCTCGGCCTTCTCGACCGCCTCGGAGAGGTCGACGCGCGCGCGCTCGACGTCGCCGAGCTCGAGCAGCAGCGACCCCCGGTTGAGCAGCACGATCGCGACGTCCGGTCCCCCGACGCGGCGCGCGTGCGCGAGCGCGAGGGAGAACCGCTCGTCGGCGGTCCGGGGGTCGCCGCGCCGCCAGCTGAGGAACCCCTCCTGGCCCTCGACGAGCAGGGCGAGCCGGGCCCGCTCCTCGGCTCCCGCCGCGCCGTCCGCGATCAGCCGTCGGGCCTCGTCGAGGCGGGCGAGCGCCGTCGGCAGGTCGCCGTCGAGCTCGAAGCCGCACGCGGCCGCCCCGACGTGGCAGCGCACGAGGAGGTAGCGGCGCTCGTCGTCGTCCGGGACCTCCCCGAGCCGACGGAGTGCACGCTCGTAGTGGCGCACCGCGTCGACGTACCGGCCACGCTGCGACGCCCCCTGCGCACGTGCGACGAGCTCCGCCGCCCCGGGCCGCCCCGTCATCCGTCTCCTGCCACCCTGCTACGGCACGGTGGGTTCCAGGCCCGTCGCCCGCGTGATCGCACCCCACAGCCACTCGCACCGTCGCGGCGTGCCTGCGCCGGGCTCCACCGCACCGTCGCTCCTCGTGGGGTCCTGCCCAGCATCCGCCAACAGTAGCGCGGCGATCTCCCCGCCGAGCACGGGCGCGGCGAACGACGTGCCGCTCCACGTGGCGAACCCACCCTGGAACCCCTCGGGGTCGATCGTGGCGCGGCGGCCGTTCGACCACAGCTCCTTGACGCTCCGCGACGGCGCGACGGCGCCGTCGATCGTGCGCGGCGCCGTGGAGACCACCGCCGCCCCCGGTCGCACGCACGTGATCCAGGGCCCGTCGTTGCTGAAGAGCGAGGTCGTGTCGTCCGGGTTCTGCGCGCCGACCGCGAGGATCGGCGGCTTGGCGAGCGGCACGTCCGCGGGGTCGATCGCCGTCGCGCGGTTGTCGTGACGACGTACGCGCGGGGCGAAGCCGGCGGGGAACATCGGGCGGGTCTGGCCGTCGTTGCCCGACGAGACGACGACCACGACGCCGTACCGGCGCAGCGCGTCGAGGACGGCGCCGAGCGGGGCGTCGAAGTCCGAGTCGCCCGGGCGCTCGTGGTAGTAGCCGAACGACAGCACGAGCACGTCGACGGGCGCGTATCCCTCCCGGCCCACGAGGCCGAGGACGTGCCACAGGAGGAGACGGCGCAGCGACCGCAGCATGTCGCGCTCCGGGATGACCCCCGACCCGCCGTAGAGGCGGGGCGCGAGGATCACCGCGTCGGGGCACTTCTGGTGCACGAGGCCGGCGATGAACGTGCCGTGGCCGGCCACCGGGTCCAGCGGACCGGTGAGCGGCGAGACCGAGACGCCGCCGATCTCCGGGTCCTCGTACGCGTACTCCGGCTCCGGGAGGACCGACAGCGGCTCCCCGAGCAGGTCCGGGTCGCGCACGACGACGACGCCGCGCCCCGGGACGTCGTCGAACCACTCGTGCTCCCCGACCCCCGAGTCGAGCACGGCGACGACGGGGCGGCGGACGCCGTCCTGCGACGTCCAGGGGTCCTCGCCCGGCGCGAGGTCGCGTCGCGGCGCGCCGCCGATCCAGCTCACGGGCGTGCGCCCGCCGCTGCCCGCGGCCGCGTACTCCGCCATCCCGCCGTACGGGTGCGGCTGGCCGTAGGGGTGCGGCTGGCCGTAGGGGTGCGGCTGGCCGTACGGGTGCGGCTGGCCGTAGGGGTGCGGCTGGCCGTAGGGGTGCGGCTGGCCGTACGGCTGCGCGTGCGTGAACGCCGTCGGCTGCGCGTACGGCGCACCGCCGATGAACGTCGACGGCACGACGATGTGGTCGAGGCCGATGCGCAGGGCGGCGTCGGCGTCGTCGACCTGGACGCGGCCCCCGATGGCCTCGACGACGGCCCACGCGTCGGGCAGCGCGCGCGGCGTGCCCTCGCGCGGCGTGAGGCGCAGGGAGACGCCGAACACCCGGAGCAGGTCGCGCGTGGTCGCCTCGTCGAGCCCGGCCTCGCGCACGAGCGCCGCGTCGTGCTCGCTCTCCGGCTCGATCTCGACGTCGAGGTCGAGCCGGGCCGCGGCCTCGCGGATCCTCGCGAGCCGACGGTCGCCGCAGTGCGAGTCCGGGATGAGCAGCCGGTCGCCGACGTACCAGGTCGGGTGCGGCGACTGCTGCCCCGACCGCCGGGGCGCGGTGACGGGGTCGATGGTCCGCGTGCGCCACTGCAGGCGGCTCGGACGGTCGCCGTAGTAGCGGCCGCTGCGCAGGCTCGGGGCGGGCGTTCCGGGGGTCTCGCTCACGTGCTTCTCCTCAGGGGTCGACGCGCGGGCGGCCGCGCGCGCGTCGACGACGACGGCGGGCGGACCACGGCTGCGCGCGGCAGGAAGGGGGGCTCGGCGTCGTGCCGCGGGCGACGGTGCGCCCGCGGCACGACGCGGTCACAGCTCGACGACCGGGGTGCTCACCGCACCGCCGGCGCCGTCGGCGCGGCGCACGACGAGGCTCGCCGGGCCGCGGTCCACGGCGTCGAAGACGAACCGTCCGTCCTCGTCGCTCGCGGTCTCGCTCACGGTGCCGGGGCGGTGCAGCTCGACGCGCAGCGCGGTCGCCGGGGCGGCCCAGCCGTCGATGCGGACGCGCCCGTCGTCCGTCGCCGACAGCGAGATCATCACCGTGACGGACTCGGACGTGAACGTGATGGTGCGCGCCTCGACCGGCGGGGCGTCGCCGCGCACGGACATCTCCGGGACCTGGACGTACTCCAGCTCCATGACCTCGGCCTCGAGGCCCGCGAGCGTGATCGCGAACAGGGACCGCTCGACGAGGCCGTCCGGCACGGGGTCGATCTCCTCGGCGATGCGCGCGAGGTCCGCGAGCAGGGCGAGGTCGACGGCGTCGAGGGGCTCGTCCGGGCTGTGCGTCGGCTCGGTGCTCATGATGCTTCCCACGATTCCCCCTGGTCGTCGATGATGTCGCGGAGCTTGGCGAGGCAGCGGCCACGCGTGGAGCCGATGCTCCCCACCGGCATGCCGATGGCGGCCGAGATGGCCTTGTAGTCGGGTCGGTCGGCCAGCGACACGAGCTGCAGCAGGCGGCGGCAGCGGTCGGGCAGCCGGTCGAGAGCGGCCCACAGGATGCGGTCCCGCTCGTTGCGGAGCACCTCGACGTCGGGCGTCGGGTCCCCCGAGGGGAGCTCCGGGACGCCCTCGTCGGTGTCGTCGGGGAGCTCGGTGCGGCGTCGCACCTCGTCGCGGTGCTTGCGCACGGCCTCCCAGGCCGCGCGCTTGGCGGTGATGAGCAGCCACTTGAGGACGGCGTGGGGCTCCTTGATGGTCATCGCGTTGCGCACGAGCGCGACCCACACGGTCTGCACGATGTCGTCCGCCTGCTCGCGGTCGACGCCCTGCGCGCGGACCGTGTGCCACAGCAGCGGCGTGGCCTCGCGCACGAAGTCGCCCAGGGCCTGCGGCCGGCCGTCACGGTACTCGAGGAGTGCGAACGCGCCGCGGTCCCCCAGGCTGAGGCCCGGTTCGTCGGTGTCGGGAACCTCGTCGGTGGTTCTGGTCATGGGGGGCACTGTCCTCGGCACGCTCGTCCGGTCAGGCATCGGCGGGGGGTCCCCGGAAGCGCCTGATTCTACGGCCGGGCCGGTGGGGTCGACAACCATCGTCACTGGTCACGCCCCTCTCGGCTCGTGCTGCTCGGTCCCATCTCGCTCCTTCGACGTGGCGGGCGGGAGCACCGGGTCGACGCTCCTCCACCCGGACGAGAGGGACGGGTCGCGTCCGTGATACATCGGGCGGCACGGAGATCTCGCACACCCCGCGCTCGGTCCGGGCCGGCGCCCGGCTACGCGTTCTCCCGTACCTGGTCAGGCCAACTGCCGGGAATCCCCTCATGCCACGGCGGCGCCCGGGCTCCTAGCGTCGAGACGACCCCTGCACCCACCGCGGGTGCGGACCGGCGTGGCGCGACGTCGCGGCACGCCCGAGCACGAGGAGCACTTCCGTGACCACAGTCCCTCCCGGCCGCACGCGCGGCCGCACCCGGCGCGCCCTGCGCGCCCTCGCCACCGCGGTCGCCGCCGTGGCCGTCGCCGCGGGCGGAGCGCTCGCCGCGGCACCCGCGACCGCCGCGCCGGCGGCCGCCCCCGCCTCCGCGTCGTCGAGCAGCCCGCAGTGGCTCACCGGCTACTGGCACAACTTCGACAACGGCTCGGTGACGATGCGTCTGTCGGAGATCCCGCAGGCGTACAACCTCGTCGCGATCGCGTTCGCCGACAATCTCGCCGGGACGCCCGGCGGCATCACGTTCAACCTCGCGAGCGCGGAGCTCGACGGCTACACCGAGGCCCAGTTCAAGGCCGACGTCGCCACGATCCGCTCGCAGGGCCGCAAGGTCGTCCTCTCCGTCGGCGGCGAGAAGGGCAACGTCGTCGTGTCCAACGCGACCGAGGCGAAGAACTTCGCGGACACCGCGTACGACCTCATGCAGGAGTACGGCTTCGACGGCGTCGACATCGACCTCGAGCACGGCATCAACGCCACCTACATGTCGAGCGCGCTGCACCAGCTCGCCGCGAAGGCGGGCCCGGACCTCATCCTCACGATGGCGCCCCAGACCATCGACTACCAGGCGCGGAGCATGGGGTACTACCAGCTCACGCTGGCGATCAAGGACATCCTGACAATCGTCAACACGCAGTACTACAACTCGGGCTCGATGATGGGCTGCAACCAGCAGGTCTACGGGCAGGGCACGGTCGACTTCCTCACCGCGCTCTCGTGCATCCAGCTCGAGATGGGGCTGCGCCCGGACCAGGTCAGCATCGGCGTCCCCGCCGTGCCGCAGGCCGCGGGCGGCGGCTACCAGCCGCTGGCGAACGTCGTGAAGGCCGTCGACTGCCTCGAGATCGGCACGGGGTGCGGCTCGTTCCGCCCCGCCACGCCGTACGGCAAGATCGGCGGCGTCATGACCTGGTCGATCAACTGGGACAAGACGAACGGCTACGAGCTCGCCTCGGTCGTCGGCGCGCGCCTCGCGAGCGGTCCGACCGACCCCACGGATCCCACGGACCCCACGGACCCGACCGACCCCACGGACCCGACCGACCCCACCGACCCCGGCGAGTGCACGGCGCCGGCCTGGTCGGCGTCGGCCGTCTACACGGGAGGCAACCGCGTCTCCTACCAGGGCCGCACGTACGAGGCGAAGTGGTGGACGACCAACGAGGACCCGACGCAGAGCGGGCAGTGGGGCGTCTGGAAGGACCTCGGCGCCTGCTGACCCTCCCCGCCGCCGGGCGCGCACCGGCAGCGGACGCCGGAGACGACGACGGCGCGGCACCCTCGGGGTGCCGCGCCGTCGTGCGGGGTACGAGCGGTGAGACCGCCCGCGGGAGTACTGCCGTCAGGCGGCGTCGTCCTCGAGCAGCTTCGTCGTCTTGGACTGATCCAGCGGGATGCCGGGGCCCATCGTCGTCGTGAGCGTGGCCTTGGTGATGTACCGACCCTTCGACGACGTCGGCTTGAGACGCAGGACCTCGTCGAGGGCCGCCGCGTAGTTCTCCACGAGCGCCTTCTCGTCGAACGAGACCTTGCCGATGATGAAGTGCAGGTTCGCGTGCTTGTCGACGCGGAACTCGATCTTGCCGCCCTTGATGTCGGACACGGCCTTCGCCACGTCCATCGTCACGGTGCCGGTCTTCGGGTTCGGCATGAGACCGCGGGGGCCGAGCACCTTGCCCAGGCGGCCGACCTTGCCCATGAGGTCCGGCGTCGCCACGGCGGCGTCGAAGTCGGTGTAGCCACCGGCGACCTTCTCGATGAGGTCGTCGCCGCCGACCTCGTCGGCACCGGCCGCACGGGCCTCCTCCGCCTTCGCGGCGTTCGCGAAGACGATGACGCGGGCGGTCTTGCCCGTGCCGTGGGGCAGGTTGACCGTGCCGCGGACCATCTGGTCCGCCTTGCGCGGGTCGACACCCAGGCGGAACACGACCTCGACGGTCGCGTCGTACTTCACGGTCGACGTCTCCTTGGCGAGACGGATCGCCTCGAGCGGCGCGTAGAGACGCTCGCGGTCGATCTTCTCCTCGGCGTTGCGGTACGCCTTGCTGCGCGTTGCCATCTGCTTCTCCTCTGCAGTCGTGGTCAGCGGGTCCGCGCGGACCCTGCCACCGTCGTCCGCGGGTGCGGATCGACGTCGTGCCCGAGGCCGGCACGCGGATGCGCGCCGGCCCCGGTACGTCGTCCGGGAGGCGTGGAGCGTCCCGGACGGACGTGGTCTGTCGTCAGCCCTCGACGGTGATGCCCATCGAGCGGGCCGTGCCCGCGATGATCTTCGACGCGGCGTCGATGTCGTTCGCGTTGAGGTCCTCGAGCTTGGTCTGGGCGATCTCGCGCACCTGGTCCGCGGTGATCTTCGCGACCTTGACGGTGTGCGGCGTGGCCGAGCCCTTCTGGACGCCCGCGGCCTTCTTGATGAGCTCCGCGGCCGGCGGGGTCTTCGTCACGAAGGTGAAGGAGCGGTCCTCGTAGACCGTGATCTCCACCGGGATGACGTTGCCGCGCTGCGACTCGGTCGCCGCGTTGTAGGCCTTGCAGAACTCCATGATGTTCACGCCGTGCTGACCGAGCGCGGGGCCGATCGGCGGGGCGGGCGTCGCCGCACCGGCCTGGATCTGGAGCTTGATGAGGCCGGAGACCTTCTTCTTGGGAGGCATGACTCTTCCCTGACTTTCTTCTCGTGGGCCGACGCCGTGGGCGATGACCCGGTTGCAGTACTGCGCTCACGCGCGCACGGCCGGTGCCGTGCGGCGCGTCAGATCTTGGCGACCTGGTTGAACGACAGCTCGACCGGGGTCTCCCGGCCGAAGATGGAGACGAGGACCTTGAGCTTCTGGTTCTCGACGTTGATCTCGGAGATCGTGGCGGGCAGCGTGTCGAACGGACCGTCCGTGACGGTGACCGACTCGCCGACCGTGAAGTCGACCTCGACGGGAGCCTTCGCGGCGGCCTGGGCGGGCTTGCCGGGCTCCGGGGCGGGGGCCAGCATCGGCGCGAGCATCGAGAAGACCTCGTCGAGCGTCAGCGGCACGGGCTGGTGGGTGTGGCCGACGAACCCGGTGACGCCGGGCGTGTGGCGCACCGCGCCCCACGACTCGTCGGTGAGGTCCATGCGCACGAGGACGTAGCCGGGGATGCGGACGCGTCGGACGATCTTCTTCTGCGCGTTCTTGATCTCGGCCACCTCCTCCATGGGGACCTCGATCTGGAAGATGTAGTCCTCCATGTTCAGGCTCTGGATGCGGTTCTCCAGGTTGGCCTTCACACGGTTCTCGTAGCCCGCGTAGGAGTGGATGACGTACCAGTCGCCCGGCTGCGAGCGCAGCGTGCGCTTGAACTCCTCGACCGGGTCCTCGATGACGTCGCCGTCCTCGTCGACCGGGCGCTCGTCGGCGGGCTCGTCGTCCGTCGCGTCGTCGGCCTCGTCCGCCTGCTCGTCGGCCTCGTCGACCTCCGGGACGTCCGTGGTCTCGTCCACGTCGTCCTGGGCACCCTCGGGCTGCGTCGGGTCGACGTTCTCCGTCTGGTCCAGCGACTCCTGGGACACGAACGAACCTGCTTTCTGGCGAATTGCTCGATGACTTCTTCTGGAAGCGCCGAAGGCGCCCCGAGGGGCGCCGACGACCGGTGGTCCTACGCGGTGCTGGTCCGGGCTAGTTCCCGAACAGCCACAGGGTGCCCTTCCCGATGAGGAAGTCGAGCACGGTCACGAACGCCATGACCACGACCACGAAGACGAGAACGACGGACGTGTACGTGATGAGCTCGGACCGCGTCGGCGTGACCACCTTGCGGAGCTCGGCGACGACCTGGCGGACGAAGAGGGCGATGCGCGCGAAGACGTTGGGCTTCTTGTCCGTGGACGGACGGCCCTTCTTCTTCACCTCGTCGGCGCGTGCGCCGCCTGCACCCACGGCCTCTGACGGCGATTCGCTCACTCGTTCTTCCCCATCGCTCACGTACGGGACCTGCTCGAACCCTCGGTGCGACCCGGTGCCGGGCCGCGCGCGGTCCCCGGGGAGTCCCTCGGGGAGCCACGTCGTGCAGGGTAGACAGGACTCGAACCTGCAACCTGCGGTTTTGGAGACCGCTGCGCTACCAATTGCGCCACTACCCTTCGTGCTCGACGGCACCGTGCACGCGGTTCGTCCCGGGCGAGAACACGTCTCACGGGCGCGGACCAGCGTGGCGGGCGTCAACCACCGAGGGATTACTGTACGCGACGCGCGGCCCCTGGTCGAACCACCGTCCACCGATCGGTGGACGCGCGGTCCGGACGAACGGCCGTCGCGGGCGCCGGGCGCGCCGCGGGACGCTGGTCGCATGACGACGACACACCCTTCCCCCGGCTCCGGCGGCACCGGTCCCGGGCCCGGCGGACCGGCCGTGGACGTCCGCGGCCTGCGCAAGAGCTACGGCGCCAAGCGCGCCGTGGACGGCATCGACCTGCGGGTCGAGCGCGGCGAGATCTTCGCGGTCCTCGGCCCGAACGGCGCCGGCAAGACGACGACCGTCGAGATCCTCGAGGGGTTCCGCCACCGCGACGCGGGCGAGGTCCGCGTGCTCGGCGAGGACCCGCAGACCGCCGGGCGCGCCTGGCGCTCGCGCCTCGGCGTCGTGCTGCAGGACTCGCGCGACCAGGCCGAGCTCACGGTCGCCGAGCTCGTGCGGCACTTCGCGACGTTCTACCCGCGCCCGCGCGACCCCGACGAGGTGATCGACGCCGTCGGGCTGCGCGAGAAGGCCCGCACGCGCACGCGCCAGCTCTCCGGCGGTCAGCGCCGCCGGCTCGACGTCGCGCTCGGCATCGTCGGTCGACCCGAGCTGCTGTTCCTCGACGAGCCGACGACGGGCTTCGACCCGCAGGCGCGCCGCTCGTTCTGGGCCCTCGTGCGGTCGCTGCGCGAGGACGGCACGACGATCCTCCTGACGACCCACTACCTCGACGAGGCGGCGCACCTCGCCGACCGCGCCGCCGTCGTGCGCGCGGGCCGGGTCGTCGCGCTCGACGCACCCGACCGGCTCGGCGGGCCCGCCGCGCGGCGCCCCGTCGTGCGGTGGCTCGACGGCGGGGTGCGGCGCTCGGAGCGCACCGACTCCCCCACGGCGCTGGTCGCGTCGCTCGCCGCGCGCCTCGCCGGACCCGACGGCGAGGTCCCGGGGCTCGAGGTCGTGCGCCCGAGCCTCGAGGACGTCTACCTCGAGCTCATCGGCGAGCCGGCCGCGGGTGCCGACCCGGACCCCGCCGCGCCGACGCGCCCCGCACCCGCCGACGCCCGCACGCCCGACGGCCCGCGCGCCGTCGTCCCCGAGGAGGCCCGACCGTGACCGCAGCCCCGACCGTCCGTGCCCCGCGCGCGGCCGCCCTGCCCGGGACCGGCCGCCTCGGCGTCGAGCGCACGCGCGCCGAGCTGCGCGCGTTCTTCCGCGAGCGCGACGCCGTGATCTTCATCTTCACGTACCCGCTCATCATGCTCGCGATCTTCGCGACGGTGTTCGACGGCCAGGACCAGGGCACGGGCGACTACTCCGTGCCGTTCGCGCAGTACTTCCTGCCCGGCATGATCGCGACGGGCGTCATGCTCACGAGCTTCCAGTCGCTCGCGATCTCGATCGCCGTCGAGCGCGACGACGGCAGCCTCAAGCGGCTGCGCGCGACGCCCCTGCCGGCGGCGGCGTACTTCTACGGCAAGGTCGGCCTCGTGCTCGCGACGTCGGTCGTGCAGACGGCGCTCCTGCTCGCGCTCGCGGCCGTCGTCTACGACGTGCCGATGCCGTGGGACATGCCGGACGCCGCGGGACGCCTCGCGACCTTCGCGTGGGTGTTCGTGCTCGGGTGCGCCGCGGGCGCGGTGTGCGGCGTCGCGTTCTCGTCGCTGCCCCGCTCGGGCAGGTCCGCGACGGCGGTCATCACGCCGGTCGTGCTCGTCCTGCAGTTCATCTCCGGGGTGTTCTTCGCCTTCTTCGCGCTGCCGACGTGGATGCAGACCGTCGCGTCGGTGTTCCCCCTCAAGTGGATGGCGCAGGGCATGCGCTCGGTGTTCCTCCCGGAGCAGGCCGCGGCGCTGGAGCCGTCGGGGTCGTGGCAGCACGGCGCGACCGCTGCTGTACTGGTCGCATGGCTGGTCGTGGGACTCGTGGTCGGTGCGCGCACGTTCCGGTGGCGGCGCCGTGACGACGGCTGAGACGCCTCCCGGCGGCGGCCCGGGCGCCGAGGCCGCCGCCGAGCTCGACGGGACGTGGGCGCGCGACGTGCGCTGGTGGGACGTCGCGTTCTACGTCATCGCGGCGCTCAGCGCGCTCGCGCTGCTCACCGCGGGGATCCGGGGCACGGCGCTCGCCGTGTCCGTCGCCGCGATCGTGGCGATCGTCGTGGGCTACGTCGGCTGGGGCCGGCGCGCGGCGCGCTCGCGCGACCAGGTGACGGCGCACGCCTACCTGCTCGTCGCGATCGCGGGCACGGTCGTGGTCGTGGGCCAGGACTCGCTCGGCACGCTCCTGCTGTTCGCGGTGTTCACGCAGATCTGGATGCTGTCGGAGCACCTGTGGGCGCAGGTGGCGCTGTGCACCGCGCTCGCCGCGGGGACGGCCCTCGCGCTCGCGTTCGACCCGGCGACGGGTCGGGTCGAGGCGGGCGACCTCGCGAGCACGGCGCCGCAGATGGGCGTCGCGCTCGCGTTCGCGCTGAGCCTCGGCCTGTGGACCGCGCACACGATGCGCCAGGCCGAGCGGCACGCCCGGCTCGTGGACGAGCTGCGCGCGACGCAGGCCGAGCTCGCCCGGACGTCGCACGACGCGGGGGTCCTGGCCGAGCGCGAGCGCGTGGCGCAGGAGATCCACGACACGCTCGCCCAGGGGTTCACGAGCGTCGTCATGCTCGCGCAGGCCGCGAGCGCCGACCTCGACCGCGGCGCCGTCGACGACGCGCGCGAGCGCCTGGGGCTCGTGGAGTCGACGGCGCGGGACAACCTCGCGGAGGCGCGCGCGCTCGTCGCCGCGTCGGCGCCCGCGCCCCTGCAGGACGGGACGCTCGGCCAGGCGCTGCGCCGCCTCGTGGCGCGCTTCGCGGAGGAGACGGGCACGCGCGCGGAGCTCGCGGGGGTCGAGGTGCCCGCGCTGTCGAGCGCGGAGGAGGTCGTGCTGCTGCGCTCGGCGCAGGAGGCGCTGACGAACGTGCGGCGGCACGCGGCGGCGCGCGCGGTGCGCGTTGCGCTGCGCCAGGACGAGGACGGGACGGTGCTCGAGGTGACGGACGACGGGCGCGGGCTGCCGGACGGCGTCGTCGAGGGGTACGGCCTGCGCGGCATGCGCGAGCGCGCGGCGGCCGAGGGCGGGAGCATGCACGTGGGTCCGGCGCCGGGCGGCGGCACGCGCGTCGTGGTGCGGCTGCCGGCCCGCGAGCGGGGGCCGCTCGGCCCGGCGGCGCCCGCGCCGAGCGCCGCCCCGTCGCCGACGGGAGGGTCACGATGAGCCGGGACGGCGCCGTGGTGCGGGTGCTCGTCGTGGACGACCACCCCGTCGTGCGGTCCGGCATCGTCGGCATGCTCGCCGCCGAGCCGGACCTCGAGGTCGTCGGGGAGGCGGGCGACGGCGAGCAGGCGGTGCGGCTCGCGGCCGAGGTGGCGCCCGACGTCGTGCTCATGGACCTGCGGATGCCCGTCCTGGACGGGGTGGGCGCGACGACGGCGATCCTCGCGAGCCCCGGCCGGGGCGCCGCGGGCGGGACCGCGCCGCGCGTCGTGGTGCTCACGACGTACGAGACGGACGCGGACATCCTGCGCGCGGTCGAGGCGGGCGCGACGGGCTACCTGCTCAAGGACACGCCGCGCGACGAGCTCGTCGCGGGGGTCCGCGCGGCCGCGCGCGGCCAGACGGTGCTCGCGCCGAGCGTCGCGACGCGCCTCGTGACCTCGGTCCGGGGCACGGACCGCCTCACGGACCGCGAGGTCGAGGTGCTGCGCCTCGTGGCGCGCGGGCTGTCGAACGCGGCGGTGGGGCGCGAGCTGTTCATCACGGAGGCGACGGTCAAGACGCACCTGCTGCGCGCGTTCGCGAAGCTGGGCGTGGACGACCGCACGGCCGCCGTGACGGTCGCGATGCAGCGGGGCTTCCTGCCCGACGTGTGACGCGCGCCGACGGCGGGCGTCGCGTCCGCGTGACACACTCCCCGGTGTGCGAGACCTGGCGACGCTCCCGAAGGCCCACCTGCACCTGCACTTCACCGGCTCGATGCGCCCGGACACGCTGCGCGACCTCGCCGCGCAGTACGACGTGCGCCTCCCGCACGCGCTCGTCGACGGCGACCCGCTGCGGCTGCCCCCCACCGAACGGGGGTGGTTCCGGTTCCAGCGCCTGTACGACGCGGCGCGCGCGTGCGTGCGCTCGGAGGCGGACATGCGGCGGATCGTGCTGGAGGCCGCGCAGGACGACGCCGCGGAGGGGTCGGGCCGGCTCGAGATCCAGGTGGACCCGACGTCGTACGCCCCGTTCGTGGGCGGCATCACCCCGGCTGTGGAGATCGTGCTCGACGCCGCGCGGTCCGCGAGCGCCGCGACGGGGACGGAGGTCGCGGTCGTCGTCGCCGCGTCCCGCACGCGCCACCCGCTCGACGCGCGCACGCTCGCGCGGCTCGCGGCGCAGTACGCGGGCGAGGGCGCCGGGGAGGTCGTGGGTTTCGGCCTGAGCAACGACGAGCGGCGGGGCGACACGGCGGAGTTCGCGCGCGCGTTCGCGATCGCGCGCCGGGCGGGGCTCGCGTCGGTGCCGCACGGCGGGGAGCTGCTGGGCCCGGGGCACGTGCACGACGTCGTGCGCGAGCTCGTGCCGGACCGGCTCGGCCACGGCGTGCGGTCGGCCGAGGACCGCCGCGTGCTCGACGACCTCGTGGACCGCGGGATCGCGCTCGAGGTGTGCCCGGCGTCGAACGTCTCGCTCGGGGTGTACGAGGACGCGACGCAGGTACCGCTCGGCGCGCTCGTGGACGCGGGGGCGCGCGTCGCGCTCGGCGCCGACGACCCCTTGCTCTTCGGGTCGCGGCTCGTCGGGCAGTACGAGACCGCGCGCGACGAGCACGGCTTCTCCGACGAGGAGCTCGCCGCGCTCGCGCGGTCGTCGATCCGGGCGAGCCGCGCGTCGGCGGCGACGAAGCAGCGGCTGCTGGCCGGTGTCGACGACTGGCTCGCGGCGCCCTGACCGGCTCTCTCATGTGCGTCTCATCCGCCTCTCGGATACTGGACGCATGACTCGCCGGACCGTCGCGTGGATCGTGGGCGTGCTCGTGCTCGTCCTGGGCGGCGCGGCCGCGGCGGCTGCCGTCGCGACGCGGCCCGACGACCGCGAGGTCGGGGGCGCCGTCGTCGTGACGCCCGTGCCGGCGTCGCCGTCGCCCACGCGGACGCCGGTCCCCGACCCGACACCGAGCACGTCGCCCGACGACGACGCGGACCACGACGATGACGACGACGCGGACGACGATGACGACGACCGCGTGACCCCCGTCCCGCCGTCGAGCGACGACGACGATGACGACAACGACGACGACGACCGCAGCGGCTCCGACCGGGGCGACGGATGAGCCGGCAGACGCGCGGCGCCGGGCTCACCGTCCGCACGCGCATGCTCGCGGCGTTCCTCGGGCTGTCCGCCCTCGCGCTCCTGCTCGCGGGCGGCGCGGCGTGGTTCCTGCAGCGCGAGCAGGTCGACGCCCGCATCGAGGACAGCCTCGAGCGCAGCGCCGAGGAGCTCGCGACGCTCGCCGCGTCGGGCGTCAACCCGGTGACGGGCGAGCCCTTCACGTCGCCCGAGGACGTCGTCGTCGCGGCGATCCAGCTCACCGTCCCCGCGCACAACGAGGGCATCCTCGGGCTGCGCGAGGGCCGCGCCCCGCTCGTCTCGCAGCAGGACGTGCGACTGCGGCTCGAGGACGACGCCGAGCTCGTCGCCGCGCTCGCCCCGCTCGTGGGCGGCGACGACGTCGTGCTGCGCTCGCCGCGCACGGCGACGGGCGACTACCGCGCGCTCGTGGCGCCCGTGCGGTCCGTCGGCGCCGCGGGCGCCGGGCAGGAGCCCGCGGCGCTCGTGCTCGCCTACGACCGCGGTGCCGAGCACGCGGAGTTCGCCCAGGTCTTCCGGACGTACGCGGTCGTCGCGCTCGGCGCGCTCGTGCTCATCGGCGTCGTCGGGTGGGTCGTCGCGGGCCGCCTCCTGCAGCCGATCCGCGCGCTCTCGCGCACCGCGCAGCGCATCGGGGACACCGACCTGTCCGCGCGCATCCCCGTCACGGGCAACGACGACCTCTCCGACCTCTCGCGCACCGTCAACGGGATGCTCGACCGCCTCGAGGGGGCGTTCGAGTCGCAGCGCAGGCTCCTCGACGACGTCGGGCACGAGCTGCGCACGCCGCTCACCGTGGTCCGCGGCCACCTCGAGCTCATGGACCCGCACGACGCCGCGGACGCGTCCGAGACGCGCGACCTCGCGCTCGACGAGCTCGACCGCATGAACCGCCTCGTGGACGACCTCGCGACGCTCGCGACGGCGGGGCGCCCCGACTTCGTCCGACCCCTCGACGTCGACCTCGGCCGCCTGCTCGACGACGTGCACGACAAGGTGCGCACGCTCGGCGACCGCCGCTGGCTCGTCGACGCGCGGGCCGACGTCGCCGCGCGCGTCGACGCGCAGCGCCTCACCCAGGCGCTCCTGCAGCTCGCGGCCAACGCGGTGAAGTTCTCGGCTCCCGGGTCGGTCGTCGCGCTCGGCTCGGCCGTGTCGGACGACGGCGCGCACGTGCGCGTGTGGGTCCGCGACGAGGGCGTCGGGATCGCGCCGGACGAGCACTCGCGCATCTTCGAGCGCTTCGCCCAGGCGACGACGCCCGGCCGGGCCCACCCCGAGGGCGCGGGCCTCGGGCTCGCGATCGTCGCGGCCATCGCGGCGGGCCACGGCGGCCGGGTCCTCGTCGCGTCGACGCCGGGCGTCGGGTCGACGTTCACGCTCGACCTGCCGCTCGTCCCGGTGCCGGCGGACGAGGGCCCCGGCCCGGCCGCCGCGGCGCCTCCCGGCCCGGTCGCGCCGACCGCCCCGACGGTGCCGAGCGCCCCGTCCGCCCCCACCCCGGCACTGCCCGGCGACGGGCCCGGGCAGCGCCCCGACGACTCCCCGCACCCCGCCCCCGACGGAAGGACCACCCGGTGAGCCAGATCCTCGTCGCGGAGGACGAGACCCGCATCGCGGCGTTCGTGGCCAAGGGCCTGCGCGCCGCGGGCTACGCGAGCACGACGGTGACGACCGGGCGCGAGGCGTTCGACCTCGCGAGCACCGGCGACTTCGCCCTCCTCGTGCTCGACCTCGGGCTCCCCGACCAGGACGGCTTCACGGTGCTGCGCCGCCTGCGCGAGACCGGCAACGCGATCCCCGTCATCATCCTCACCGCGCGCACGTCCGTCACGGACACCGTCGCGGGGCTCGAGGGCGGCGCCGACGACTACATGGCCAAGCCGTTCCGGTTCGAGGAGCTTCTCGCGCGCATCCGGCTGCGCCTGCGCAGCGAGCCCGCGGGCGAGGTCACCGTGCTGTCCCACGGGGGCCTCAGCCTCGACCTGCGCACGCGCCGGGCACGGACCGCCGACCGCGAGGTGGACCTGTCCGCGCGCGAGTTCGCGCTCGCCGAGGCGTTCCTGCGCAACCCCGGTCAGGTGCTCAGCCGCGAGCAGCTCCTGTCGCGCGTGTGGGGCTACGACTTCGACCCCGGGTCCAACGTGGTCGACGTGTACGTGCGCTACCTGCGCAACAAGCTCGGCGCGGAGCACTTCGTCACCGTGCGCGGCATGGGCTACCGGCTCGCCGACGCCCGCTGACCCGGGGTCCGCCCGCCGCCCCCGCTCCCGCGTCCCCGACGCGGTGACCCCGTGCGCGAGCGGCCCGCGGCCCCGGGCACGACGACGCCCGCCCCGGGGTCCCGGGGCGGGCGTCGTCGTGCGGGCGGCCGGGCGTCAGTCCGCGGACTGCGGCGACGGCGGCGTCACGGGGCTCGGCGGCGTGTTCGGGGTGTTCGGCGTGTTCGCCGTGTTCGGCGTGTTCGCCGTGTTCGGCGTCGGCGCCGTGTTCGCCGTCTGGCTCGTCACGGGCGAGCCGGACGTGTTCGGCGACGGCGACGTGTTCGCGGTGACGGTCGTGATCGACGTCCCGTTCTGCACGTCCGTCGGGCTCGGGGTCGCGGACGACGTCGGCGCGTCGGTCGGCGAGCTCGTGGACGTGCTCCCCGGCGTGCCCACCTCGACCGACGGCGAGACGGTCGCGGGCTCGGGGGCGTCGAACACACCCTGGGCGGTGGCCACCGTGGCCCCGAGACCGACCGCGCCGAGCGCCCCGGTGACGATCCACGCGCTGCGTGCCTTCATGATCCTTCTCCTTCGTCCGGTGGTGGGCACGACCCCTCGGTCGTGCACGGCTCGAGCCTCTCGCTCACGCGTGAGACCTCGAGGAGGAGCCGATGAGAGTGCTCTCAGGAAGCGGCGCGGACGCGAGGGCGGGTGCGCCCGCCGCGTCGAGCAGCGCCTCCGCGACGCCGAGCCAGGCGTCGGCGAGGTCGCGGGTGGCCGCGCCGGTCGTCAGGGACAGCACGACGCCCGCCGCGCGCGCCCGAAGCCCCGCGGGGTCGACGTCCTCCCCGAACACCACGAGGCACCGCTCGACGAGCGCGGGCACGCCCGCGTACACGTCGGGGGCGAGCGCGGGCAGCACGGCGAGGTGCGCGACGAGGCACGCGAGGTCGTCCACGCGGTGCCCGGGGCCGAGGGTGTCGACGTCGAGCAGGACGCCGACGCGGGACGACCCGGGCTCGAGCAGGAGGTTCGCCTCGTAGAAGTCGCCGTGCGTCGCGACGACGGGGCCGGGGTCGAGCGCGTCGACCGCCGCGCGGACGCCGCGCGCCACGCGCCCGACGCGCGCGCCGTCGAGGCCGTGGACCGCGAGCGCCGAGGCCGCGTAGTGCTCGACGCGCTCGGACCACGCGGGGCGGCGCCGCAGGGTCGTCGCGCGCGCCGGGAGCGCGTCGAGCGCGCGGACGAGCTCGCGCGGGTCGATCGCGGTGGGCTGGCCGGCCGGCCCCGCGCCCGCGAGGTGCTGCGCGAGCGAGGTGCCGCGCGCCTCGGCGAGGACGACCACGCCGTCGTCGTCCCACGCGAGGCAGCGCGGGGCGCGCACCGCGGTGGTGCGCAGGAGGTCGTGGCGGCGGACGAGCGAGCGGGTCCGGTCGGGCCGGACGACCTTGACGTACACGGTGCGCGCCGCGGTGCGCGCGCGCAGCACCGCGCGCCGCAGCGGCCGGTAGGCGACCATCTCGACGGCGTCGACGGTCTCGCCCGGCGCGAGCGCGCCCGCGGCGTCGAGCCGGCGCGTGAGCTCGTGCGCGTCGCAGGCCGCCGCGAGGCCGGGCAGCAGCGGGTCGGCCGGGTGCCGCCACACGTGCACGACGCGCGGGCCGTCCGCGAGGCGGACGACCCCGGGCCCGGCGGCGTCGGGCGACAGAGGCGCGGTCGTCGCGAGGAGGTACTCGGAGGCGTCGACGGACGCGCCGGAGCGGGGGGCGAGCGCGCGGCGCGCGACGACGTCGTAGCCGACCGTCACCTCCGCGCCCGGGCGTGCGTGGACCTGGTGGACGCGCCACGTGTCGAGGCTCGCGCCGTCGGCACCGAGCGCCACGGCGAGGAGCTCGCCCGCCTCCGGGGCGGTGAGCAGGTCGAGCCAGGCGCGCTGGTCGGGCGCGGGAGCGGCGAGCGTCATGGGGCCAGGCAACCCCGTCCGGGTGGGCCGACGGTGAGACCGCGATGAGAGCTCTCTCATCCGCGATCCCGGCGCGGGCGGCAGGGCCTTGCGCGGGCGACCCCGCGCGTGCGAATGTATTCATATGTTGGTACAAACGACGACCGAGCAACCGCCCGCGGTCGACCTGTTCCTGCCCGCCGCGTACGACGTGCTGTGGAGCGGCGCGGCGGTCGCCGCGCTCGCGACGCTCGCGCTCGTCGTCGTGCTCGCGGTCCGGGCCGTGGCGCGCTCGTCCGGGCCGACGCTCGCCGACGTCGCCGGGGCTGACCCGGTCCGCCGGGCCGCGCGGCGGCACGCGACCACGGTGAGCGTCGCCGCGGTCGCCGCGGCCGTCCTCGCGGGCGCGGCGCTCACGCAGGCGGTCACGGACGTCGTGGGCGGGCTCGCGGAGGGCGTGCTCGTGGGCCTGGCCCCCGCCGTCGTCGGACTGGCGCTCCTCGGCGCGCACGCCGTCGGGGAGCTCACGTGGCCCCGCCCCCGCACCGCCGTGCGCGCGGCCACGCTGCGCCCGCGGACGGCCGCCGACGTCGCACCCCGCGGTCTGCGACGCCTCACGTGGTCGCTCGCGGCGCTCGTCGTGCTGCTCGCCGTCGTCGGCGGGCTCACGGCCGGCGCCGACGGCCGGTCGGTGACGCGCGTCGCGGGTGACGTGACCTCCACGGCCGGCCCCTACCCGGGCTGGTTCTACGGCACGTGGCTCGCGCTCGCCGCGGTGCTGCTCGTCGCGGGCGCCGAGGGCGTGCTGCGCCTCGTCGCGCGACGCCCCGCCGTCGCGCAGGTCGACGCCGCCTGGGACATGGGCCTGCGCCGCGCGTCCGCGCACCGGGTCCTGCGCGGCACGCAGCTCGCGCTCGGCCTCACGGCCGCCGGGACGCTCGGCGTCGGCGCGAACGCCGCGGCGCGCGCGGGCTACCCCGGTGCCGTGGTCCTCGTCGTCGTCGCGGTCGTGCTCGCCGTCGCAGCCGTCGCGGTCGTCGTCCGCCCCGCGCCGGACCCGGACGCGTCGGCCGACGAGGCCGGTGCCGCGCCCGACGCGGCGGGAGGCGGCCGTGCCGTCGCCTGAGCTCCGCGTCGAGATCGACCTGCGCTCCGGGGTCGCGCCGTACGAGCAGATCCGGAGCCAGGTCGTCGCGCACGTCGCCGCGGGGCGGCTGCGCGTGGGCGACCGGCTCCCGACGATCCGCGCCCTCGCGACCGACCTCGGCCTCGCGCCCGGGACCGTCGCGCGCGCGTACCGCGAGCTCGAGGCGTCCGGCGTCGTCACGACCCGCCGCCGCGCGGGCACCGTCGTCGCCGACGGCGTCTCCCCCGCGGACGTCGCCGCACGCCACGCCGCGCACGAGGTCGTCCGCGCGGGACGCGAGGCGGGGCTGGCGGACGAAGCGATCCTCGACGTCGTGCGCGCGGCCCTGCTCGACGCGCCCCCGGACGACCCGGGCCGGCGCTGAGCCGCGCCGCGGGAGGACCCGGACCGACGCCGAGCCGCGCACCCGACGCCGCCCGCCGCGCGACGTCGCGCGAGCCGACCGCCCGCGAGACGAGGACGCGAGACGAGGATCCGGCGCCGCCCGTGCGTCACGACAGGGTCACGATCCGCCGACGACCGCGGGACCGCGCCGTCCCGGGGCCCCGCACGGCGCATGATGGACCTCCGCGGCACGTACCGCGGGACACGGAGGGGGAGAACGTGGAGCACGGAGCGACGACCGGCACGCCGGGGACCGGGGTCGAGGCGGCGCGACCGCCGCGCCGGCGAGGGCGCAACCCTGGAGTCCTCGCGCGCGCCGTCGTGCCCGCGCTCGTCGCAGCGCTCGCGCTCGCCGGGTGCCAGGCCGGGCTGCCCGACCTCGAGCCCGGGCGGACGCCGTCCGCGACCGCCGACGCGCCCACGACGCCGGACCCGGAGCCGACGACCACCGGACCGAGCGCCGAGCCGACCACCGAGCCCGAGTCCTCTCCCGCCGAGCCCGAGACGCCCGAGCCCACGCCGGACCCCGAGCCGAGCACACCGCCGCCCTCGCCCGAGCCGACGCCCGAGCCCCCGCCGGCCCCGGAGGAGCCCGCGGAGCTCGCCCGGGGCGCGACGGGCGAGCGCGTCGTCGCGCTCCAGCAGCGCCTCGCCGACCTCGGCTACTTCATCGGCGCGCCCGACGGCGACTTCGGCCCGGGGACGCAGCAGGCCGTGTGGGCGCTGCAGAAGGCCGCCGGCCTCTCGCGCGACGGCGTCGTCGGCCCGGCCACGCAGGCCGCGCTCGACCAGGGCGTCACGCCGCAGCCGCGCAGCGGCTCCGGCAAGGTCGTCGAGATCGACCTCGACCGCCAGCTCCTCCTCGCCGTCGAGGACGGCCGCGTCGTCACGGTCGTCAACGCGTCGTCCGGGAACGGCGAGTCGTACGAGGCGAAGGGCCGCACCTACCGCGCGACCACGCCGCGCGGCACGTTCCACGTGGGCCGGCAGGTCGACGGCAACCACTCCTCGAGCCTCGAGCTCGGCGACATGTGGCGCCCGAAGTTCTTCACGGGCGGCATCGCCGTGCACGGCTCCGGCTCGATCCCGCCGTGGCCCGCGTCGCACGGGTGCGTGCGCGTGGCGAACTCCGCGATGAACTGGCTCTGGGACTCCTGGCACGCCGACCCGGGCACCACGGTCCTCGTCTACTGACCGCGGCCCGCCGACGGCGTCAGAGGGAGACGCCGACGAGCACCGGCTCCGGGACGAGCTCGACGCCGAACGTCTCCGCGACGCCGTCGCGCACCGCGCGCGCGAGCTCGACGAGGTCGTCCGCGCTCGCGCCGCCGCGGTTCGTCAGCGCGAGCGTGTGCTTCGTGGACAGGCGGGCGGGGCTCGCGGGCCCGTGCACGCCGAAGCCGCGGGCGAACCCGGCGTGCTCGATGAGCCACGCCGCCGACGTCTTCACGAGCGTCGGGTCGATCTCGCCGAGGCTCGGCCCGGTCGTGCGGCTCGGCGTCGCCGTCCGCACCGGGTAGCGCGGCGCGTCCGCCGGGAGGAGGTCCGCCTGGTCCGCGGGCACGACCGGGTTGGTGAAGAACGACCCGGCGCTCCAGCGGTCGTGGTCCGGCCCGGTGGTCTTGTCGCCGTCCGCCGTCGTGACGTCCGGCCCGACGCCGTCGAGCAGCATGCCCTTGCGCGCGCGCAGCGCGAGCACGGCGTCGCGCACGTGGGCGCTCGGGGCGCGGTCGCCCACCTGCACGCCGAGCATGCGCGCGAGCTCGGGGTACGCGACCGGCGCGGAGAGCGACCCGAGCCGCGCCTGGAAGCCGACGTCGAGCACGACGTACCGGGGCGTCGGGTACCAGGGGCCGCCCGTCTCGCCGTCCCCGCCGCTCTCCCCCGCCGCGTGCATGCTCCGCTTGAGCAGCGACGTCCGGTACCCGAACGCGAGCTCGCCGACCGCGAGGGTCCGCACGCGCGAGCGCGCCCGGTCCCACACGCGCACGGTCGACACGACGCCCGAGACCTCCTGCCCGTACGCGCCGATGTTCTGCACGGGCGCGGCGCCGACGGTCCCGGGGATGCCGGAGAGCGCCTCGACGCCCACCCACTCCTCCGCGACGGCGCGCGCCACGAGCTCGTCCCAGTCCTGCCCGGCGGGCGCGTGGAAGCTCGCGCCGCCGCACGAGTCCTCCGCGTCGACGGTGATGCCGCGCCGCAGGTCGCGCACGACGACCCCGCCGAACCCGGCGTCGCCGACGAGCAGGTTCGACCCGCCGCCGATGACGAGCAGCGGCTCGCCCGCGTCGTCCGCGGCGCGCACGGTCTCGACGAGCTCCGCCTCGCTGTGCGCCTCGACGTAGCGGTCGACGGGCCCGCCCACGCGCAGCGTCGTGAGCTCGGCGAGCGCGGGCGTGCCGACGGCCTCGGGGAGCAGTCCGGGAGCCGTCCCGGCGATCTCGGGGCGGTCGCGGTCGACGGGGGCGGCGGGTTCACAGGTCACCGACCCAGCGTAGTTCGCGCGCGGGCGCGTCAGCGGCCGGGGGTCTCCTGGGAGCTCCGCGCGGCCTGCCGGCCGGCCGATCCCGCGGCCGTCGGGAGCGGGCGCGTCGCGCCCACCACGAGCAGTCCGACGACGACGGGCACCGCGATGACGAGCAGGGCGCCGCGGTAGCCGACGTGCTCGGCGAGGAAGCCGATGAGGGGCGGCCCCATGAAGAACGCCGAGTACCCGATCGTCGCGACGACGCTCACGCGGACCGCGGCGCGGGCCGGGTCGTCGGACGCGGCGCTCATCCCGACCGGGAACCCGAGCGCGGCCCCCAGGCCCCACGCGACGACGCCCAGCAGCGCGAGCCAGATGCTCGGTGCGAGCGTGAACAGCAGGAGGCCGACGAGCGCGAGCGCGGCGGAGAGCCGCAGCACGACGACACGGCCGTAGCGGTCGAGGAGACCGGTGCCGAGCAGGCGCATGCCCGTCATCGCCGTGAGGAAGACGGCGAGCCCGACCGCGCCCATGGCGTCGGAGGTCTCGAAGCCGTCCACGACGGCGAGGCTCACCCAGTCGTTCGCGGCTCCCTCGGTGAGCGCGGCGGCGAGCACGACGAGGCCGATGAGCAGGGTCCGCGGCTCGGTCCAGGCGCTCAGCGCGCCGCGCGCCTCCTGGCCCGCGCTGCGGGGCGCGCCGCTGCCGGCCGCGGCGGCCGGGTCGGCGCCCGCGGCGTCCTGCGCGGTCTCGACGACCGCCTCGGGGGCGTCGTCGACCTTCCCGGCGGGGAGGAAGAACCGGACGGACCACAGGACGCCGACGAGGCTGAGCACGACGGCGCCCGTGAGGTGGGCCTGGACCGGGACGTGCAGCCCGGCCATGACGGCGCCGACGCCCGCGCCCGCCATCGTGCCGAAGGAGAAGCCGGCGTGGAAGCGCGGCATGATCGCCTTGCCGAGGCGCTGCTCGACGGCGGCCCCCTCGAGGTTCATCGCGGCGTCCCACACCCCGGTGCCGACGCCCGCGAGGAAGAGCCCGACGCGCACGACGAGGTCCTCGCCGGTCGCGACGCCGGTGACGGCGGTGACGAGGCCGACGACGTTCGCGACCGCGAACAGCGTCACGGCCTTCGAGGCGCCCATCCGCTGCACGACCATGCCCGAGAGCGGGAGCGCGAGCAGCGACCCGACGGCCATGAAGAGCAGCAGCAGGCCCATCTGCGCCTCGGTGAACCCGAGCGAGTCGCGCACGGCGGGCAGGCGCGACGCCCAGGTCGCGAAGTTGAAGCCGTTGAGGAAGAAGACCGCGAACACGGCCCAGGTGGCCAGGGCGACGGCGCGGCGGTCGGTGCGGGCGGTCATGCGGAGGTCTCCTCGCGGCGGTGCGACGGGCGGGTTCGGGGGCGCCGTGCCGCGGCACGGTGGCGGGTGGCGGACGAGCCGGCGCGGGCGGTCCGGGGCCGGCGCGGCCGGCGGGGGCGGGGCGCGTCGGTCACCGGACCATCCTCCACCCCGCCCGGCGTCACGTCCCCCGCGGTCGGGGCGGGGCGCGACGTCCCGGACGCGGGTGCCGCGGCGCGCAGCGGCGCGACCTGACGCGCGAGGGCGACGCTGAGGAGCATCGCGCCGACGATGAGCACGAGCGCGTGGCGGGCGCCCACGGCCTCGGCGGCGAGCCCGAGCAGCGGGGGCGCGGCGAGCGAGGCCATCGAGGCGAACGCGGAGACGACGGACACGCGGCCGGCGGCGCGCAGCGGCTCGTCGGAGGCCGCGGCGATCCCGACGGGCACCGCGAGCGCCGCCCCGAACCCCCACAGCACGACGCCGACGCCCGCGAGCCCGAGGGTCGGCGCGAAGCCGAAGAGCAGCAGGCCGGCGATCGACGCGACACCTGAGGCGCGCAGCACGGTGACGCGCCCGAAGCGGTCGATGAGCCGCGTGCCGGCGAGGCGCATGACGGTCATCGCGGCGACGAACGTGCCGAACACGACGGCTCCGACGGCCTCGGTCTGGGCGAACCCGTCGACGACGGCGAGCGACAGCCAGTCGTTCGCCGACCCCTCGGAGAGCGCGGCCGAGAGGATGACGAGGCCGATGAGCAGCGTGCGGGGCTCGCGCCACGCGGAGAGCGCCGCGCCGAGGCGCGCGCCGCGGCGCGCGAGGCGCGACCGCAGGCCCGCGGTCTCGACGTCGACGACCGCGTCGCCGAGCGACTCGACCGGAGCGGGGGCGGGCGGCGCGGGGGTCCGGACCGGGAGCGTGTCGTGGACGGTCGCCGGGATCGCGGCGAGCCGCCACACCGTGGCGACGGCACCGGTCGCCACGAACTGGACGAGCACGGGCACCTGGGCGTGCGCGCACGCCGCGCCGACGAGGGACCCGACGACGGCGCCGACGGAGAACGCGGCGTGGAACTGGGGCAGGATCGTGCGGCCGACGCGGCGCTCGATGCCCGCGCTCTCCACGTTCATGGGCACGTTGCCGAGGGCGAACGCCATCCCGTTGACGAAGATGCCCGCCGCGAGGAGCGCGACCGACCCGGTCGCGGGCCCGAGGCCGAGCAGCAGGAACGCGACGCCGAACAGCAGCGCCGAGACGGTGAACGCGACGCGGCCGCCGAAGCGCGCGACGAAGGGGCCGGCCGCCGTGACGGTGGCGAGGGCGCCGACGGCCCCCGCGAGGAGGACGACGCCGAGGTCCGCGGCGGTGAGGTCGAGCGCGTCGCGCACCGAGGGGATGCGCGCGAGCCAGCTCGACATCATCACGCCGTTGAGCGCGAACACGCCGAGGAGCACCCAGCGGGCCCTGGCCAGGGCGCGGGCGTCGTGCGAGGGGTCGGGCGAGGACTGCGCAGCACCTCCTCGAATCGATTCGATCCGACGGAGAAGAGAGCGCTTCGAATCGATTCGAGGCATGGTCACCAGTGTGCGGGTACGCTGGCCGCGCGTCAATCGAGAATCCCGCACGCGCGGGAGGCAGGGAGCGTGATGAGCGACACCCCCGGCAACCGGGAGCCCGGGACCGCCGCGTCCGGCCACCGCCCCACGCTCGCCAAGGTCGCCGAGCTCGCGGGCGTGTCCGTCTCGACCGCGTCGCTCGCGTTCTCCGGCGCCGGGCCCATCACGCCCGAGACCCGCGCGCGCGTGCTCGACGCCGCGAAGGAGCTCGGGTACACCGGACCCAACCCGCTCGGCCGCCAGCTGCGGTCGGGCCGCTCGGGCGTCGTCGGCGTCGTCGTGGGCGACCAGCTGCGCCGCGCGTTCCGCGACCCCGTCGCCGTCCAGGTCCTCGACGGTCTCGTCTCGACGCTCGGCGAGAACGGCCTGGGCGTGCTCCTCATCCCCGGCATCCCGTCCGACGACCCGGCGCGCGCCGTCGACCCGCTCGTCGAGAGCGCCGCGATGGACGTCGCCGTCCTCGTGTGGGGCGTCGGCACCGGCGACGCGACGCTCGCCGCGCTGCAGCGGCGCGGCGTGCCCGTGGTCGTCGGCGAGGGCCGCGAGGTCGAGGGCGCGCCGCTCGTCGCCATCCGCGACCGGTCGGGCACGGCCGACGTCGTGCGCCACCTCGTCGACCTCGGGCACACGCGCGTCGCCGAGGTCTCGCTCCCCCTCGACACCACCGACCGCAGCGGCCCGATCGACGCCGAGCGGCTCGCGCAGGTGGACCGGACGCCGACGGCCAACCGGCTCGCGGGCGTGCGCGACGTCGTCGAGCCCGTGGCGAGCTGGGAGACCGAGGCGTCGCTCGTCGAGCACGGCCGCTCCGCGACGCTCGCCCTGCTCGGGCGTCCCGGCGCGGACGGCGCGACCGTCGCGGCCGATCCGAGCACCCGGCCCACCGCCGTCATCGCGCACTCCGACCTCCTGGCCGCTGGAGCCCTGCTCGCCGCGCGCGAGCTCGGCCTGCGCGTGCCCGACGACGTCTCCGTGGCCGGGTTCGACGGGCTCGACCTGCCGTGGCTCGCCCCGGACGTGCTCACGACCGTCCACCAGCCGCTCGCGCGCAAGGGCGCCGAGCTCGGGCGGGCCGTCATCCGCCAGCTCGCCGGGGAGACCCCGACGACCGTCGAGCTCGACGTGGAGCTCGTGGTGGGGACGACGACCGGCCCCGCCCCCACCACCTGACGCCGCGCGTCAGCCGAGCCGGCCCGGCTGCAGCGGGTTCGCGCGCGCCGCCGCGAGCAGGTACCACGACGTCGCGCCGACGTGCTGGACCGGGAAGTACCCGAAGCCGAAGCCCGAGTCGAGGAGGCTCGACGCCGCCACGACGCCCGACCGCTCCGGGAGCGGCGCCCCGCCCATCGTCTGGCCCGCCCCGACGCGGTCCTGCACGAGCCGGACCTCCCGCAGCAGGCCCTCGGCGCGGTCGCGGTCGTCGTGCCGCTCGCAGCCTCGCCGGCCCCGGCGGCGGTCGTCACGGCCCCCGCGTCCGCGCGCCCCGCGGTCCGCGAGCGCCGACGCGAGCTGCGCCGTCCCCTCGAGCCACACGCCCTGCGGGTGCACCTGCCGGTCGTTGTACGTCGCCGTCGACGTCAGGCTCGCGCTCGAGAACGTCACGCCCTCCACGACGGTGCCCGCGGGGAGCTGCGAGAGCCCGTCCCCCGCGACGTCGCGCGTCGCGAGCGCGTCGTCCGCCCAGTCGAGCGCACGGGCGTGCCGGCGGTCGCGCAGCGCGAGCCACCCCCACGTCTGCGGGTCGAGCGGGAGCGGGTCCCGGTTGATCTCGACGCCGTCGTTCGTGCCCGTGTACCAGTAGCCGCCGTCGGGCTCCCACATGCGGTCGACGAACGCGCGCGCGTGCGCGGCGGCCTCGGTCCAGCGGCGCTCGCGCGTGGCCGCGCCGAGCTGCCGGAAGAACGCGACGCAGTCGATGTTGTGCTCGGTCGAGCCGTTGGGGACCGGGGCGTTCGCGCCGTCCACCCCGAACGAGAACCCGCCCAGGGGCTCGTGCGACCACGTGTTCGCGACGATCCACCCGGCGATCCGGCGGGCGGCGTCGAGGTAGCGCCGGTCGCGCGTGACGGCGTGCAGGTGCAGCAGGGCGATGCCCGGCCACGCCATGTCGCCCACCGCCGTGCCGAGGAACCCGAACTGCCACCCGACGTTCGCGGTGCCGTCCGGGAGCACGAGCCCGTGGTCCTGGGGCGTGCCGTCGTAGAAGACGTACGGCCCGACGTTGTACGCCTGGCGCAGCCGGCCGTCGTCGTGCTCGGGGTCGTGCTCGAGCGCAAACAGGAGCCCGTCGCCGAGCGCGCGCGCCCGGTCGAGATAGCGGCGCCCGGCGGTGAGGCTCGCGAGGATCGCGAGCGCGTTGTCGTAGACGAAGGCGGTCGAGAACAGCCCGAGCTGGTCGGCGTACGACTGCGCGAGGCGGGGGCCGGGGCCGACCTCCGGGTAGGCGTCGAGGGCCGCCCCGAGGAAGTCGTGCGCGCGCCCGACCGACCCGGCGCTCCCGCGGTCCGGTCCGGCACCCGGTCGCCCCGGCGCGGGCGGTGCGCCGCCCGGCCGCGCTGCGGCGGGCGTCGCGGTGAGTCCGGCGAGCGCGAGCGCGCCGCCCAGGGCGAGCACGGTGCGGCGGTCGACGCCCCGCGCGGGTGCGGGGCCGGGCTCCGGGGCGGGTGGGTCGAGGCGTGCGGGGCGGTCGCCGTGCTGGGTCATGAGCGTCTCCTTCGACGTCGTGGCTGGCGCGACCCACCCTAGTGGGAGCGCTCTCACGGCGAAAGGGGCCGTCGTCCGGAGGTTGGGCCGGGCCGCCCCGGACGGACCCGGGAAACGAGCGGACACCCAGGAACGACGAGGGCGCCGCACCCTGCCGGGTGCGGCGCCCTCGGGCGTCAGGAGGCGTGCCGCCCGGGCGGCACGCGGTCAGAGGCGGACGACCGCCTGCGTCTTGCCGAGCACGCGCGCGCCCTCGCAGGTCACGGTGAGGTCGACACGGACCGTGCCGGCGTCCGCGTCCACCGCGCCGACGGTCCCGGTCACCTCGAGCGTCGCGACGCCGGGGTTCGGCACGGGCACGGGGCGCGTGAAGCGCGTCTGGTAGTCGACGACGGCGCCCGGGTCGCCGGCCCAGTCCTCGACGAGGGCCACCGCGGCGCCCATCGTGAACATGCCGTGGGCGATGACGCCGGGCAGGCCCACCTCGGCGGCGAACGCGTCGTTCCAGTGGATCGGGTTGAAGTCGCCGCTCGCGCCGGCGTACCGCACGAGGCGGGCACGGTCGACCTCGACCGTGCGGGTGCCGATCACGTCACCGACCGACAGGTCGGCCAGGGCGGGGCGGGTGGCCTCGGTGCTCATGCGCCCTCCCCCCGGACCGCGAGGGTCGAGGTGACGGTCGAGACCGGCTCGGTGCCGCCGTCGGGCAGGAGCGCCGCGATCTCGCAGCGCGTGGTGACCATCGCGAGGCCGGCCCGCTCGACGATCGAGTCCACGTGCAGCACGGTCACGAGCTCGTCGCCCGCGACGATCGGCCGGTGGTGGGTGAAGCGCTCGTCCGCGTGGACGACGCGCGAGAAGTCGATGCCCGCCTCGGGGTCCTCGATCAGCTGGCTCTCCGCGCGCTGGGCGACGACGACGGCGAAGGTCGGCGGCGCGACGAGGTCCGGATAGCCCGCACCCCGCGCCGCCACGAGGTCGTGGTGCACGGGGTGGGAGGCGCCGACGGCGCCGGAGAACTCGCGCAGCTTCTCGCGTCCCACCGAGTACGGCGCGTTGGCGGGGTACTCGCGGCCGACGTAGGCCGGGTTGACGCTCACGGGCGTGCGCGGGTGCGGAGCCGGAGGCTCAGCGGGTCTCGCGGTGCGCGGTGTGCTTGCCGCAGCGCGGGCAGAACTTCGCGAGCTCCAGGCGGTCCGGGTCGTTGCGACGGTTCTTCTTCGTGATGTAGTTGCGCTCCTTGCAGTCCACGCAGGCCAGCGTGATCTTGGGGCGAACGTCAGCGCTCTTGCTTGCCACGGTAGTGAGCCACCTCTCGCGCCTCCGGAGGGCGCATGTGCTGTGCAGGTCGCACGACGCCGGCCGCCGTGCGAGGTTGTCGAAAGTGGTAGCGGAGGCGGGGATCGAACCCGCGACCTCACGATTATGAGTCGTGCGCTCTAACCATCTGAGCTACCCCGCCGCGTGACTGAACGCGAGGTCGTCTCGCCAGTATTCCAACGAAACGACCCCGCGTCACCACAGAGCCCCGAAAGGGAATCGAACCCTTGACCTTCTCCTTACCATGGAGATGCTCTGCCGACTGAGCTATCGGGGCAGCGCGGAAAACTCTACACGGAACACGGCGCCGAACGAAATCGGCGTCGTTCCGCCGTTCCTGGGCCCCAGGACCCCCGGGGACGACGACCCTCCCGGAGCCCCGCGCGGCGGCGTCCGGCAACCCGGGGCCGGTCCGCGCGGCGGCGTGCCGGGAACGACGACGGGGCGTCACCCGATGGGTGACGCCCCGTCTCTCCGGTGGCAGGTGAGGGATTCGAACCCCCGAAGGCTGAGCCGTCTGATTTACAGTCAGATCCCTTTGGCCGCTCGGGCAACCTGCCGTGTGGAGCTGCGCGCCCCGCCAGGACGACACGTCGTGCCGTCCTCGCTGTGCGAGCGCACTCACGATACAGCCCCGTCGCACCAGGTGCGAAATCCGCCTCCCACGAGGGCCGGCCCGGCCCTCCGCCGCGGCTGGCAGGAGCCGGCCCGCGACGGTGTCGGCGCCCGTCCGTACAGTGGTCCGGTGAGCCACCCCTCCCCCGCCCCGGGCCACCTCCCGGGCCCCGGGACGCCCGAGCCCGCGCCCACCGGCGCCGCCGCTCCCCCGGCCGCCCCCGCGCCGTCCGACGCCCACCCGGGCCCGACCGCGCCGACCGACCGGTGGGGCCTCCTCCTCGGCGCCGGCGCGTTCTTCCTGTGGGGCGCGATGCCCCTGTACTTCCCGCTCCTGGAGCCCGCCGCCCCGGTCGAGATCATCGCGCACCGCGTCGTGTGGAGCCTGGTCTTCTGCGTCGTGCTGCTCGCGGTCACGCGCCAGCTCGGCGGGTACGTCGCGGCGCTGCGCACCCCCCGCACGCTCGGGGTGCTCGCCGTGGCCGCCGTCCTCATCGTCGTCAACTGGACGACGTACGTGTACGGCGTCCTCAGCGGGCACGTGCTCGACGCCGCGCTCGGGTACTTCATCAACCCGCTCGTCACCGTGCTGCTCGCCGTCGTGGTCCTGCGCGAGCGCCTGCGCCCCGTGCAGTGGGTCGCGGTGGGCGTCGGGGCGGCGGCGGTCGTCGTGCTCAGCACGGGGACGGGCGGCCTGCCCTGGGTCGCGCTCGTCCTCGCGTGCTCGTTCGGCCTCTACGGCCTCGTGAAGAACCGGGTGGGCCGCACGGTCGAGGCCCTGCCCGGCCTCGCCGTCGAGACGACGGTGCTCACGCCCCTCGCGCTCGCGTACCTCGGGTGGCTCGCCGCGACGGGCGTCGGCACGTTCGGCGCCGAGGGCACGGGGCACGCGCTCCTGCTCGCGTCGGCGGGCGTCGTCACCGCCCTGCCGCTCCTGCTCTTCAGCGCCGCCGCGCGGCGGCTGCCCCTGAGCGTCGTCGGCCTGCTGCAGTACCTCGGCCCGGCGCTGCAGTTCCTGTTCGGCCTGCTCGTCTTCCACGAGCCGATGTCCGCCACGCGGTGGGCGGGTTTCGGCCTCGTGTGGCTCGCGCTCGTCGTGCTGTCGGTCGACGGCCTGCGCACGGCGCGCGCGACGCGCCTCGCGGCCCGGTCCTGAGCGCGCTCGACTACGGTGGGTCCCAGCACCCGTACCCGGCCCGAGAGAGGACCACCCATGGCCGACTCGTCGTTCGACATCGTCAGCAAGGTCGACCGCCAGGAGGTCGACAACGCGCTCAACCAGGCCGCCAAGGAGGTCTCGCAGCGCTACGACTTCCGCAACGTCGGCGCGTCGATCGCGTGGAGCGGCGACAGCATCGTCATGGTCGCGAACTCGGCGGAGCGCGTGCTCGCGATCCTCGACGTGTTCGAGACCAAGCTCGTCAAGCGGGGCATCTCCCTCAAGGCGCTCGACACGGGCGACAAGGAGCCCAAGGCGTCCGGCAAGGAGTACCGGCTCGCGGCGACCCTCAAGGAGGGGCTGTCGAGCGAGAACGCGAAGAAGATCACCAAGATCATCCGCGACGAGGGCCCCAAGGCCGTGAAGACGCAGATCACGGGCGACGAGGTCCGGGTCACGAGCAAGTCCCGCGACGACCTGCAGGCCGTGATCGCGCTGCTCAAGGGCTCCGACCTCGACGTCGCGCTGCAGTTCACGAACTACCGGTAGCCCCGTGCCCCTGCCCGACGGCGGCCCGCGCGCGTCCGTCCCGGGCCGCCCCGCGGCCGTGCCCGGGCTCCCGCGCGTCGTCGCGACGGACCTCGACGGGACGCTCCTGCGCTCCGACGGGAGCGTCTCCGCGGGCACCCGGTCCGCGCTGCGCGCCGCCGAGGACGCGGGGGTCGAGGTCGTCTTCGTCACGGCGCGACCGCCGCGCTGGCTCGGGCCGCTCGCCGACGTCGTCGGCGGGCACGGGCACGTCATCTGCCTCGGCGGTGCGGCGGTCTGGGACCTGGCGACGGCGAGCCCGCTCGACGTGTGCGGCTTCACGGACGGCGAGGCCTCCGCGCTCGTCGCGGACCTGCGGGCCGCCGTCCCGGGTGTCGCCCTCGCGTTCGAGCGCGTCGACGGCCCCACGTTCGACCCGGGGTTCCGCTCGACGCCGGACGACGACGCCGCGGACGTCGCCGCGGTCGAGACCACGCTCGGCCCGCACGGCGCCGCACCGGGCGGCCCGGCGCGGCAGCCGGTCGGGAAGATCCTCGCGCGCGACCCGCGCTCCCCCGTCGACGACGCGCCCGCGACGCAGCCCGTCGTCGTCGCCGACGCGCAGACGCCCGCGCAGGAGACGTTCTTCGCGCGCGTGCGCGACGCCGTCGGGGACCGCGCCCACCTCGCCTACTCCGGCGCCGCCGGACTCGCCGAGCTGCTCGCCCCCGCGGTGACCAAGGACGCCGCGCTCGCACGCTGGTGCGCCCGCCTCGGCGTCGAGCCGCGCGACGTCTGGGCGTTCGGCGACATGCCCAACGACCTACCAATGCTGCGCTGGGCGGGTCGCTCGTTCGCCGTCGCCAACGCCCACCCTGACGTGCTCGCCGCGGCGACGGACGTCACCGTGGCGAACGACGACGACGGCGTCGCGCGCGCCCTACTCGAGGAGCTTGCCCACCACGGAGTCGTCGTGGCGCACGAGTGACGCGATCCCGGCGGGCACGGGCGGGATCTCCTCGGTCGTGACTCCGGTACCGGGCGACCACACGAGGTTCACCTGCAGCGCCGGGTCGGTCTCCGGGAAGTCGGACCGGTTGTGGCAGCCGCGCGTCTCGCGGCGCGCGAGCGCCGAGTCGAGCGTCGCGCGCGCCGCGAGCAGGGACCCCTTGAGGTCGAACACGTGCGCGAGGTCGTCGTACCCGGCGATGTCCGGGTGCGCGACGACGGCCCGCGCCCGGTCCTCGACCTCGCCGAGGAGCCGCAGACCCTCCGTGAGCCCGTCCGCGGACCGGACCACGCCCGCGTGCTCGGTCATGACGTCGCGCACGGCGCGCTGCAGCCGCCGCGCGTTCTCCTGCGCCGCCGGCTCGGAGCCGACGGCGGTCCCCAGCCCGAGCGCGAGGTCCACCTCGTGCGCGGCCTCGGCGACGGCGTCGCGGTCGCGCCGGGGCGCGTCCGACCCGACGGCGAAGTCCGCGGCGGCAGCGCCCGTGAGGCGCCCGTACACGAGCAGCTCGATGAGGGAGTTGCCACCGAGGCGGTTCGCGCCGTGCAGGCCGCTGGCCGCCTCGCCGATGACGTAGAGACCCTCGACGTCCGTCGCGTGGTCGGCCGCGGCGACCCGCACCCCGCCCATCGAGTAGTGGGCGGTCGGGGCGACCTCCATCGGCGTCGTCGTGATGTCGAGCATCTGCAGGTCGAGCATCATGCGGTAGACGCGCGGGAGCCGCTCCAGCACCTGCTCGCGTGGCAGGGGGGAGACGTCCAGGAGGACGCCGCCCTTCGCGGTGCCTCGCCCCTCGGCGATCTCGGTGAAGTTCGCGAGCGCGACGCGGTCGCGCGTCGAGAGCTCGAGCCGCTCCGGGTCGTAGCGCTCCATGAAGCGCTCGCCGAGCACGTTGCGCAGGACGCCGCCCTCCCCGCGCGCCGCCTCGGAGACCAGGGTCCCCGCCGCGTCGTCGGGCTCGAGGATGCCCGAGGGGTGGAACTGGACGAGCTCCGCGTCGCGCAGGCTCGCGCCCGCCTCGACGGCGAGGCGCCACGAGTCGCCCGTGTTCTCGTCCCGCCGCGACGACGTCCGGCGCCAGATCCGGGTGTGCCCGCCCGCGGCGAGGATCACTGCGTCCGCGTGGATCGTCACGCGCGTGCCGTCGGTCACGTCGAACCCGTACGCGCCGAACACGCGCCCGCCCGCCGTGAGCAGCCGCGTCACGTAGACCGTGTCCAGCACCGGCACGTGCAGCTCGCTCGCGCGCCGCACGAGCGTGCGCTGGATCTCGAGGCCCGTGTAGTCCCCCGCGAATGCCGTGCGTCGGTACGTGTGCGCGCCGAAGAAGCGCTGGCTGAGGCGTCCGTCCGCCTCGCGCGCGAACGGCATGCCCCACCGCGCGAGGTCCTCGATGCCGCGCGCCGCGTTCTGCGTGACGACCTGCACGACCTCCGGGTCGGCCAGGAGGTAGGACTCCGTGATCGTGTCGGCCGCGTGCTGCTGCCACGAGTCCTGCGGGTCCATCGTCGCGAGCGCCGCGTTGATCCCGCCCGCGGCGAGGCTCGTGTGGGCGTCGTGGCGCCGGCGCTTGCCGACCGCGAGGACGTCCACACCCCGCTCCGCGAGCTCGATCGAGGCGCGCAGCCCTGCGCCCCCCGTTCCGATGACCAGGACGTTCGTCGCGAGACGTCGATGACTCGACTGCATGGGGAGACCTCCGTCGGAGCACCGCGGGTCCCCGCGGCTCCGACCGCGGAGACGGGCCCGAGCGGCTCGGGTCCACGTCCCACGCTAGGTCGGCGGGACCGTCCCCGGACCGGGTGGTGAGGTGGCTCACGCGGCCGGTGCGTCACGCTCCTGGGTCACGCTCCTGGGTCACGCTCCTGGGTCACGCTCCTGGGTCACGCTGCTGGGTCACGCTGCTGGGTCACGCGCGCCGGTCACGCCGGTGGATCACACGGGCGGGAGGAGCGGTGGGTCGGACGGCGGTTCAGTGGTACGTGATGCCGCCGTAGCCCGGGCCGTGGCCGGCCATCGCCTCGAGGCGCTTGATGCGCTCGGTCATCGGCGGGTGGGTCGCGAACATCTTCGCGACGCCCGCGCCGCGGAACGGGTTGGCGATCATGAGGTGGGACACGTCGACGAGGTCCCGGTTCTGCGGGAGCGGGGCGCGCTGCGTGCCGGCGTCGAGCTTGCGCAGCGCGGACGCGAGAGCGAGCGGGTCACCCGTGAGCCTCGCGCCGTCCTCGTCGGCGTCGTACTCGCGCGTGCGCGAGATCGCGAGCTGCACGAGCATCGCCGCGAGCGGCGCGAGGACGACCATCGCGAGGGCCGCGACCGGGTTCCCCCCGCGGTCGCGGTCGCCGCCGAAGATCAGCAGGAACTGCGCGAGCGAGGTGATGACGCCCGCGAGCGCGCCCGCGACGGAGGACGTGAGGATGTCGCGGTTGTACACGTGCATGAGCTCGTGGCCGAGCACGCCGCGCAGCTCGCGCTCGTCGAGGAGGCGCAGGATCCCCTCGGTGCAGCACACGGCCGCGTTCTTGGGGTTGCGGCCCGTGGCGAACGCGTTGGGCGCCTGCGTGGGCGAGACGTACAGGCGGGGCATGGGCTGGCGCGCCTGCGTCGACAGCTCACGCACGATCCGGTACATCGCGGGCTGCTCGAGCTCGCTGACCGGGCGCGCGTGCATCGCGCGGATCGCGATCTTGTCGGAGTTCCAGTACCCGTAGAACGTCGTCACGAGGCCGATGCCGACGAACAGCCACAGCAGGTTCGCCCGGGCGCCGAACAGCGCCCACAGCCCCAGGACGATGGCCCACATGAGGCCGAACAGGCCTGCCGTCTTGAGACCGTTGTAGTGCTGGCGTCCCACGCTGCGCTCCCTTCCGTGCCCGGGCGCCCCGCGCGGTTCGCGCAGGCGCCCGACGGGCGCCGACCCGGTCGACGCCCACCTGGTGAACGCCCGAGGCGACCGTCCCGTTCCCGCGCCCTGCTCACGTCGCGCCGGCGGGCGGGCGGCCCGACCCCGGGGACGACGACGGCGCCCCACCCGGGTGGGTGGGGCGCCGTCGTAGGTCCTGCGGTCGTGCGGAGCGGCAGGTCAGCCGACCTGGGCCTCGCCGCGCGCGATGCGGATCATCTCCTCGCGCGGCACGACCTTGATGCGCTCGCGCCCGTGCGGCTCGCCGAGCGAGCGCTCGTACGCGTCGAGGAGCTCCCAGCCGGACCACTCGACGTGGTCGACGCCGCGCTCGCGGAGGAACTCGACGATCGCCTCGGGGTCGCCGTGCGGCGCGACGCGCCCGCCCGCGAGGTCGGCCGCCGCGACGTCGCCGCCGTCGCCCGCGCCCGTGACGTCCTCCACGAGGTGCCGGACGGTCTCGGACGCGTCGGACTTCGTGTGCCCGATGAGGCCGACGGGGCCGCGCTTGATCCAGCCCGTCGCGTAGACGCCGGGGATGTGCTCGCCGTCGATGTCGATGACGCGACCCTCGCGGTTCGGGATGACGCCCTTGAGCTCGTCGAAGGGGATCTCCGGGAGCGGGGAGCCGAAGTAGCCGACCGCGCGGTAGACGGCCTGCACGGGCCACTCGTGGAACTCGCCGGTGCCGGAGACGGTGCCGTCGCCGTTGAGCCGGGTGCGCTCGGTGCGCAGCGCCTCGACCTTGCCGTCGCCGAGCACGGCGGCCGGGGCGTGGAGGAAGTGCAGGTGCAGGCGACGCGAGGCGGTGTTCTGGCTCGGGTCCTTGAGCGTCCAGTCCGTCAGGGTCTTGACGACCTGCTTGGTCTGGTTGGACGAGCTGATCGCCGCCATCGAGCCCTCGTCGAACTCGAAGTCCTCGGGGTAGACGATCACGTCGACGTCCGGCACGTGGCCGAGCTCTCGCAGCTCCAGCGGCGAGAACTTCACCTGTGCCGGGCCGCGGCGCGCGAACACGTGGACGTCCGTCACGGGCGACGCCTTGAGGATCTCGTAGACGTTCTGCGGGACCTCGGTCGGCAGCAGGTCGTCCGCGTGCTTCGCGAGCACGCGCGCGACGTCGAGCGCGACGTTGCCCGCGCCGATGACCGCGACCTGCTCGGCCTCGAGCGGCCAGGTGCGCGGCACGTCGGGGTGGCCGTCGTACCAGGAGACGAAGTCGGCCGCGCCGTAGGAGCCCGGCAGGTCGATGCCCTCGATCGGGAGCGCCGCGTCGCGGATCGAGCCGGTCGAGAAGATCACCGCGTCGTAGTACTGGCGCAGGTCGTCCAGCTTGAGGTCGACGCCGTAGTCCACGTTCGCGAGGAGGCGGATGTCGCCGCGGCTCAGCACCTTGTGGAGCGCGACGATGATCTGCTTGATGCGCGGGTGGTCGGGCGCGACGCCGTAGCGCACGAGACCGAACGGCGCGGGCAGGCGCTCGAACAGGTCGATGCTCACGTCGAGGTCGGTCTTGGACAGGATGTCCGCGGCGTAGATCCCGGCGGGACCAGCGCCGACGATCGCGACGCGCAGTGGACGGATGCTGCTCACAGGACAGGGCGCCTTCCGGTCGAGGACGGGGGTCTCTCCCGCGCGGCCGACGGGCCGTTTCCGCGTCGACCGGTGGGGTACCGGCCGCAGGAGACCTCTCGATTGTACGACTGGGGTGAGGGTCGCCTCACTCGGACCCTCTCCTCCGTGACCAGGGTCGCACCGGTCTCGCCAGGTGGATACCCCGTCTTGTGATCCGGGCCAATGTAACGCCGGCTCAGCGGTCGACGCGCAGGCTCTCCTGGACCGCCCGGATCTCCGCCGCGGCCCACGGGTGCTGCGTCAGCGTGCACGTGCCCGTCGTCTGGACGAGGTCCGCGACCGGCCCGCGGGGGACGACGACCGTCCGCACTGACTGCACGAGGACCGAGCCCCCGCCGCCCTTGAACGACGCCTCGACCCAGCGCCCCGGGAGGCCGTCGACGTCGACGTCGCCGCCGTCGAGCCGGCGCATCCGCGGCAGCGGCTTGAGCTTGCGCAGCACCTCCGCGTGCGCGTCGTCGAGCGTGTGGTCGGCACGGATGCGCGAGACCACGACGATGACGTTCGGGTGGAACTCCCCCTCCTCCACCTCGCGGCCGAGCGCGAGCGGGAGGGCGACGTGCGGCAGGGGGACCCAGCGGTCCGGCGCGTCGACCCGGACCCCCACCGGGGCGGGGAAGTCGTCGCTCGGGAAGCGCAGCTCGGCCATGCGTCAGGTCCTCTCCTCGGGGGCCGCCGGTCGGGCCGGCGTCCCCGCAGTCTCGCAGACCGACGCCGCGCGGGCCGCGCCGCCCCCAGACACACCGAGGGCGCGGCACCCGTGCGGGTGCCGCGCCCTCGGTGGAGCCGAGCAGGTCAGCTGTTCGAGGCCTGCTCCTGCTGCTGCGCGTTCTGCGTGGCCTTCTGGCCGGCGTCCGTCAGCGTCTGCGCGACGTTGTTGAGCTGCGTCTGCGCAGCCGGCCAGTCGCTGCCCTTGAACTGCTGGGCGTCGGGGCCCTCCCACGGCACGCTCTGGATCTGGGAGTTCAGGTTCTGCATCGTCGTGCGGATCTCGTCCGCCTTCTGCTGGAGGGTCTGACCCAGCCCGCGCAGCTCCTCGACGTTAGCGCCCCACATGCCACCAGCCATGGTGTTCTCCTTCTGTCTCTCGACCCCCACCCTGCGTGGACGTCGTCCCGTTGTCGATGGAAGTACTCAACCATCGGGCCACGAGCGCCGTCGATGGGGAGGTGTCCCCATGACGTGCCCGTGGTCGTCACGTCGCTACCTCGGGAGTGCGACGTGCAGCTTGCGCGCCCGGCCGGAGACGACGAGGAAGCCGCGCCCGGGCGGGAAGTCCGCCCGGCGGATCCGGCCGAGGCCGGTGCCGAGCAGGGTGTCGCCGTCGAGGTCGCCCGGCGTGAGCAGGAGCCCGGTGCGGCCGGCCTTGAACGGCTGCGCGATCGCCCACGCCTGCCCCCACGTCGACGACTCCGCCTCGCCCACGACGAGCTGCTCGGCGCGCGTCGCGGCCCGCACGAACGCGACGAGCGGCTGCTCCGCGGGCGTGCCGGTGAACTCCGTCACCGACTCGACGAGGACCGTGAGCGCGCCCGGGCGCAGCGACCCGCCGTCGAGGGCCTGCGTGAGCGACTCCAGGAGCGTCACGACCTCCTCCGGCGACGTCGCGGCCGTGTCCCAGACGTCGAGCGCCGAGATGCTCGTGCGGCGCGGTGACAGGTACACGACCCGGCCCGCGCGCGCCCGGCGCACGGCCTGCGCGATCGTGACGAGCGCCGTCGTGCGCCCGCCCCCGGGCGGGCCGGAGAGCATGAACGTGCCGCGCGCGGGCAGGCCCACGGGCGCGATGTCGAGGTCGTCCAGGCCGATCGCCGGGCGGTCGCCCGCGAGCTCCGGCAGCGCGTCGAGCGTGAAGCTGTCCGGGAGCCGCTCGACGCCGGGCGCCTGCGGGATGCCGAGGCGCACCATCGCGTCGCGCAGCTTGCCGAGCTCGCGCGCCTGGAGCGCGACGTTCGGGTCGCCGCCGAGCACCGCGACCTGGACCTCGTTCTCGTCGAGCACGCCGCGGCCGGGCGGGGACGTCAGCGAGAGCACGTCCTTCGGCACGCCGAGCGTCAGGTAGTCGTCCTCGCTCGCGAGGCGCAGCACGAGGCGCTTCTGGATCGTCGAGCCGAGCGACGTCGGCACCGACGCGGCGCGGTCGCCCGCGACGACGACGTGCACGCCGACCTGGCGGCCGTCCGTCGCGACGGCCGTGAACGCGCCCCAGACCGGGAACGCGTGCGCGGGCCGGAACTCGTAGGACTCGCGGAACGCGCCGATGCCGTCGACGAGCAGGAGGATGCGCGGCTCGTCGGGCGCGTTCGCCAGGCGCCGGTACTCGTCGAGGCTGCCCGCGCGCACGGCGGCGTACCGCGCCGAGCGCTCGTCGACGAGGTCGCGCAGCGTCCGCAGCACGCGCTGGACGCGTTCCTCGTCGTCGCCGGAGATGACCGCGCCGACGTGCGGGAGGTCCTCGAGCATGCGCAGACCGCTCGCGCCGGCGTCGATCGCGTACACCTGCACGGGGCCGCCGCGCGCCGTGATCGCGGCCGAGACCGCGATCGTGCGCAGGGTCGCGCTCTTGCCGGAGCCACCGGTGCCGTAGATCGCCATGTTGCCGTCGCGGTCCGGCTCGTAGAAGACGGTCGGCTGGGCCTGGGTCGTCGGGTCGTCCTCGACGCCGAGGAGCAGCATCGTGTCCGTCCGCGGGTTCGGCAGGCGCGCGAGGTCGTACGTGGGCGCGAGCTCGGGCAGCCACGGCTTGCGCGGCATCGGCACCGCCGCCTCGGTCGCCGCGCGCGAGATCGTCGCGACGATGCGCGCGATGTCGTTCGGCCCGGGGTCGGTGACCTCCTCGACCTCCGGCTCGGGCAGCTCCCAGCGGATGTCGGAGCCGAACGCCATCTCCTGGACGTCGATGCGCGGGCGCTCGGGCCGCGACGTCGTCCAGCCGCCCGCGTAGCCCGTCTGGAACGGCGTGATGCGGCCGGGGCCGGTCTTCACGGCGCCGCGGCCGGGGATCGACGGGTCGAAGTGCGCGGCCATGGGGATGCCGAGGATGTCGGTCGAGTCGTCCTCGTCCGCCATGCGCAGCGCGACGCGCAGGTTCGTGTTCGCGCGCAGGTTGTCCTTGATGACGCCCGCGGGTCGCTGGGTCGCGAGGATGAGATGCAGGCCGAGCGAGCGCCCGCGCTGCGCGACGTCCACGACGCCGTCGACGAACTCGGGGACCTCGTTGACGAGGGCGGCGAACTCGTCGACCACGATGAGCAGGCTCGGCGGGGCGTCGGGGTCGCCCGTGCGCTCGAGCGACGCGAGGTCCTTGGCCTTCTTCCGGTTGAGCAGGTGCTCGCGGTAGCGCAGCTCGGCGCGCAGCGACGTGAGCGCGCGGCGCACGAGGTGCGGCGAGAGGTCGGTCACGAGGCCGACGGTGTGCGGCAGGTTGACGCAGTCCGCGAACGCGGCGCCGCCCTTGTAGTCGACGAAGAGGAACGTCACGCGGTCCGGGCTGTGGGCCGCCGCCATGCCGAGCACCCACGACTGGAGGAACTCGGACTTGCCCGCGCCCGTCGTCCCGCCGACGAGCGCGTGCGGGCCCTGGGTGCGCAGGTCGAGGTAGAGCGGCTCCGTGCCCGAGTGCCCGACGAGGCCGCGCAGGTTCGTGGGCGCCTTGCGCCGCACGGGCGGCGAGCCGTCGCGCGGCGTGAGGGACCCGTTCTCGCGCCACGCGTCGATGAGGCGGCCCGGGTCCTCGGCGAGGGCGGTGCCCGCGAGCGTGAGGTAGGAGACGGAGCGCGGCAGGTCGGAGTCGTCGTCGACCGGGGCACCGACGTCGACGACCGGCGCGAGGATGCGCGCGACCTCGTGGGCCGTGGGCAGGTCCACCGTCTCGCACGTCACGGGGAACGTGAGGCGCCCGACGCGGACCTCGCCGCTCGTCGCGCCCGCCGTGCCGGCCGAGGTCGCGTCCGCGGTGTCGACGAGCACGAAGGTGCGGCACGCGGCCGGGAGCTGCTCGACGGTCGGCGCGACCCACACGACGTGCACGCCCGCGTCCGCGCCGCGCTCGACGAGCCGCGTGAGGCGCGACCGGTCCACCGGGGCGTCGTCCTCGACGAGCACGACGACCGTCGGCAGGACGGGCTTCGGGGTGTCCTCCCCCTCCTCGGGGTCGATGGGCCCGCGCAGCTCGGCGTGCGTGTCGAGGTCGGCACCCCGCGCCTCGACGAGGTCCTCGAGCTGGGACAGCAGGGCCTGCGCCGCGCCGGGGTTGTCGGCGAGGTGGTCGCCGCCGAGCGGGCTGTGCGGCGAGCCCGTGTGCGGCAGCCACTCGAGCCACTCCCAGTCGGCGCGCGAGCGCTGCGACGTCACCGCCGCGAGCACGAGCTCCGACGGCGAGTGCAGGCCCGCGAGCTGGACGAGGATGCCGCGCGCGACGGCGTCGACCGTCGACCCGGTGCCCGCGACGCCGAGCGCGCCGTCGGTGCGCAGGCGCGCGACGACGGGCACGCCCGAGATCGTCGCGCACTGCGCGTGCAGCTTCTCGAGCTCGCTCCAGAACTCCGGCAGCGTGTTGTTCTCGCTCGGCTGCTCGAGCTGCGTGCGCGCGGGCGCCGCGCCGAGCCCGACGCGCACCGTGAGGAACGCCTCGTGCTCGGGGCGGTGGGTCCACATCAGCCCGCCGAGCCGCCGCACCGCGTCGACCGTGTCCGCGACCGACGGCGCCTCCGACAGGCGCACCGCGCGCTCGACGGCGTGCGTGCGCTCGATCGTGTCGCGCATCGCCACGACGGCCGCCGCGAACTGCTCGCGCTGCGCCTTGAGCTTGCGGCGCGCCTGCACCTTCTGGTCGAGGTAGTTGCCGAGCATGAGGATCGGGCTCAGCCCGATGAAGACGATCGACAGGATGTTCCGCGTGACCGAGTAGAGGATCGTGCCCATGATCAGCGGCGCGACCATCGCGAGGTACGGGAAGCGCTGCGGCTCCGGCGGGGTCGGCGGCTTGGGCGCCTTGAGCTTGCGTTCCGGGAACCGTGCGACGACGCGCGGCGACCGGTTGAACTCCACGACCGGGCTCGTCGGCGCGAGGCTCGTCGTGCGGTGCAGCGCGACGACCGACACGACCGTGCTCCCGATCGTCACGGTGTCCGCGGACGTGAGCGTCGAGCGCATCATGCGCTGCCCGCCCATGACGAGGCCGTTCGCCGAGTTCGTGTCGGTGATCTCGATCGTCTCGCCGACCGTGATGCGCGCGTGCCGCTTGGACACCTGCGGGTCGCTCAGCCGGATGTCCATGTTGCGGTCGCGGCCGAGGTAGCTCGTGCCGACCGGCAGCGGGAACTCGCGCCCCGCGTCCGGGCCCTCGAGGACGCGCAGGACGGCGACCGCCGCGCCGCGGTCCTGACCCGGGGCGTCGAAGTGCTCCGACACGCGCACGATCGAGACCGTCGACCCGGACCGCAGGCCCGCCTCGACGAGGTCGCTCGTCGGGGACAGCACGCGCCCCTGGCCCGAGCCCGCCGGGGACGTGCCGACCTGGAGCGTGAGCCGGTCCGGGACGGCGGTGCCCGAGCGGGTGGGGTCGCCCGCGAACAGCGCCTCCGCGACGTCGCGCACGGTGGCCGTCGCGTCGGCCGTGACGGCGACGTTGGTCGTGCTGGCGTCGGGGCGGTGCAGCGTGAGCTTGATTCGCACGAAGGTTCCTGTTCAGGTTCGCAGGAGCGGGACGGCGGCGGCCCGAGGGCGCGACCCGGCGGAGCGCGCGGCGGCGCTCGCCGGAGCCGGCGCGCTCAGCCGTCGTCGGTCAGGTCGAGGAGGGGCAGGTCGGCCGCGGTGACGAGCCGGGACGCGACGGCGTACTCGACGAGGCGAGCGCGGCGGTTCGTCGCGAGCGCGCCCGGGCCGCCGCGCAGCCCCTTGACGCCGATCCGGTCGAGCTTGTCGCACACGTTGTCGAGCTTGCGGTTGAAGCGCGTCGTGGCCCAGCCGAGCCGCGCCGCCGCGGCCGCCGACGACGGGATCTCGGACAGGCCCGTGCCGTCGCGCCGCAGCATCGGCTCGGCGAGGGCGACGATGAGCTGCTTCTGGCTCGTCGTGAACGTGATCATGCCGATCGTCGTCGCGCCCGAGTCCGGGTCCTCCGACCGGATCTCCTGGTACGGCGCGCCGTGCAGCTGCGCGGTGAGCTCGTACGTCGTCGGGCCGGCCGTGAACACGATGGACGTCGTCGGGAAGACGATCGGCAAGCGGTTGCCCGGCGACAACCACGACTGCACGCCGCCGCCCGAGTCGCACACCGTCGCGGAGATGAGCGACCCCACGTTGGCGAGCCACCAGATGCCGGCCTCGTGGGAGATGCGCAGGAAGCGCCGGTGCAGGTACGGGTTGTCCTCGATCGCGAGGTCCCCGTCGCGCCCGATGTCGAACGGCTCCCCGTCGACGGAAGGGCGGAACCACTCGCCGCAGAACTCGACCGCGAGCTCGCTCACGCCGCCTCCCCCGTCACGCAGGCCTTCTGGGGCGACGCCGAGAACCGGCCGTCACGCTCGACGATGACCTCGATGCAGACCTGCTCGCCGGGCTTGGCCCGGAGCTCGACCGTGGTCTCGTCGAACGCGTCCTTGTAGGGCGAGTCCTCGAGCACGTCGAGCTTCTTCCACGCGAACATGTCCCCCTCCTGCGCCTTCTCCGAGTCGTACGCCCACGTGAACGTCGCGACCTCGCGCTCGGGGTCGTACGTGCCCACGAGGTCGTTCACCGGCGGCACGAGGTCGCCCAGGTTGTCCGACGGGACGAAGTCGTCGTCCGGGGTCGTCGTGCTCTCGCCGTCGGCGGTCGGCGTCGTGTCGTCCGGCGTCCCGTCGGGGCGCAGCACGAGGAACCCCGTGACCGCGACGGCGACGCCGACGACCGCCGCGAGCGTCGCCCACAGCGCGCCCCGCCCGGTGCGCTCCTCCGTGCCCGTCGCCTCGGCCTCGCCCGCGGCCGGCCCGGCCGTGCGGTGGACCGTGTCCTCGACCGGCGGGGCGCCCCACGCGCCCGGCTGCCGTGCCCCCGGGTACAGGCGCGACGGGTCCGTGAGCTCCGCGACGGGCGCGAGCCCGGCCTGCCCGACGGCGGTCGTCGGCACGGTGCCCGACGTCCCGGCGGGCGCACCCTGGCTCCACGCCGCGGGCGGGTACGGGGCGTGCGCCGGGCCCGCCCCGGGCGCGGGCGCCGGGCCCGGCCAGGGCGTCGCGGGGTGCAGGGGCGTCGTCGGCTGCGTCGGGCGCGGCGGGGCGGAGGTGCCCGCCGCCGCGCCGGCGCCCGACGGGTCGATCGAGACGACCTGGCGCAGGCGCGTCCCGCCGTCGTCGTCGGGCTCCTCCTCCTGCACGTGGCCCGAGTCGTCGAGCAGGTCGATCGGCGTGACCGCGTACGACAGCTCGTTCTGCACCTGCTGCAGGGCGCGCGCGAACGCGAGGACGGTCGGGTAGCGCGACGCCGGGTTCTTCGCCATCGCCGTCGCGAGCACGCGCTCGAGCGACGCGGGCACGTCCGTGCGACCGGTGGGCGGCAGCGGCGAGCCCTCGATGCGCGAGATGAGGTTGGCGCTCGAGTTCGAGCCGCCGGGCACCTCGAACGGCGTGCGGCCCGCGAGCAGCGTGTACGTCGTCGCGGCGAGCGCCCAGACGTCCGTCGCGATCCCGCTGCGCGGCGGCTCCGCGAACGACTCCGGCGGCGACCACGGGATCGACATCCCCTCGGCGCGCGCGGCGTCGTCGACCGTCGAGGAGATGCCGAAGTCCGTGAGCGCCGGGTGCCCGTACTCGGTGACGAGGATGTTCGCGGGCTTGATGTCGCGGTGCAGGATGCCCGCGCGGTGCGCGGTCTCCACGGCGCCGGCGATCTGCACGGCCGTGCGCAGCGCCTCGGCGACCGAGAGACGCTCGCTGCGGTAGCGCGCCCCGAGGTTCGGGCGCGAGCAGTACTCCATCGCGAGGTACGGACGGCCGTCGTCCGCGATGTCCGCCTCGTACATCGTGACGATCGACGGGTGCGTCGAGAGCGTCGCCATGAGGTCGGCCTCGGCGTCGAACGCCGCGCGCTGCGAGTGGCTCGACCACTCGTGCAGCAGGACCTTGATCGCGACACGGCGGCGGGGCCGCTGCTGCTGGTACAGGAAGACGTCGGAGAACCCGCCCGAGCCGATGAGCGAGACGTACTCGAAGCCCGTGATCTCCGGGGGTGGTGACGGTGCGCGCTTCGTGCTCACCGGATCCCCTCGAACACCAGGGTCACGCCGTCGCCGAGGTCGACGACGTCGCCGTCGACGACGAGCACCGGCTCCGACGGGTGCAGGCGCCGCGGCGGCTGGCCCGTGCGCAGGAGCGTGGTGCCGTTGGTCGTCGCCATGTCGCTCACGAGCACGTGCCACCCCTCGAGAGTGATCTCGAGGTGCGAGCGCGAGATGTCCTGCTGCGGGCTCGGCACCGTGACGAGCCGCGGCAGCTCGGCCGACTGCGTGCGCGGCGAGCGCGGGCGCCGACCGACGACGACGGGCCGGTCGAGCTCGACCGTCTGCCCGGTCGACACGACGACGCGCCCGAGCGGCGGGCGGACCGCGAGCTCGGCGTCGCCGTCCAGCGGCGCGTCGCAGACCGCGCACGTCTCGCGCGACGGCGGGTTGGCGTGCCCGTGCGCGCACGTGCGCGCCAGGATCTGCTGCTGGCCCGGCGCGGGCGGCGCGGTGAACGACGGCGTCGGCGGTGCCGGGGGCGCCGCCTCGGGCGCCGCCTCCTGGGCGGCGGCGCGCAGGTCGGCGATCGCGGACGAGAGCACGGTGTGGCCGTCGTGGTCGAGGCCGGCCGCCTCGGCGGCCCCCTCCCCCTCCGGGTCGACGACGGTCGCGGCCCGGTGCGCCGCCGCGGGCGTGGCGCCGGTCCACTCGCGCGGGACGCCCGCGATGAGACCGTCCGCGACGGGCGGGGCGGGAACCGCGGGCTCCGCCGGTGCGGGCTCGGCCGGGGCGGCCGGGGGCGGCGGCACGGGCGCGGCGGCCGCCTCGGGCTCGTCGTGCTCGTCCTCCTCGTCGAGCCGCACGGCGGCGTCCTCGACGGTCCGCAGGATCGTGGAGCCCCACAGGTGGGCGTAGTCGTCGTCCGGCTCGTCCGCCGGGGCGTCGGGAGCGTCGTCGGACGTCGCGGGCTCGGCGGACCCGGTCGCGACCGGCTCGGGGTGGTGCGGGACGCCGTCGGGCTCCGGCGCGATCGTCTCCTCAGGCAGGCGCAGCGTGGCCCCGAGCCCGTCGACGGGCGCGGCGGCGGGCTCCGCCGCGAGCGCGGCCGTCGGGGCGGCCTCGGGCGCGGGCGCCGTCGGCGCTGAGGGCGTGCCCGCGGGCTCCGCCGCGGCGGGCGTCTCGTCCTCGCGCGGCGCGACGGCGGGTCGCTCGACGAGCGGCCAGGCGACCGCACCCGCGAGCACGACGCCCGAGACCAGGGGCAGCGTGGCGGCGTCCCCGAGCAGCGGACCGCCGGCCGGGCCCTCGTCGAGCGTGCCCGCGAGGCCGGCGTCGACGCGGACGAGCAGCTCGACCACGTCCTCCAGGACGCGCTCGGACCAGGTCGTGACGCCCTCGCCGTCGACGCGCACGCGCTCGCCGCCGTCGAGCTCGAGCGTCACCGACACGCGGCCCCGGGCCGCGACGTGCACGCGGCGGTCCGTGACGACCGCGACGACGAACGGCGGCACCGTGCGCAGGCTCGACCCGAACGCGCCCGTGAGCACCTGGAGCACCTCGACGACGCCCGCGTCGGCGCCGAGCTGGTCCCAGACCTGCTCGACGAGCGACGCCTCCACCGGGCCGGGCAGGACGACGACCGTCCCACCCCGCACGACGGCGCGTGCCGTTCCGGTGACGTAGCGCAGCGTCACGTCAGACCCCCGATCTGCAGACGAACATCCCTGGGCAGCGTGTCCTCGTCGACCTCCGGCTCCGGCACCCCGGACTGGTCCCGCGGTGTCGTGCTCCCGCCGCTCGTGTCGTCGGACACGCCCGTCGCGTCGACGACGACGACTGTGATGTTATCCCGGCCACCGGCGGTGATCGCCTCGGTCACCAGTCGCTCCGCCGCGGCCTGGGGGTCCGGCGTGGACAGGAGCACCTCGCAGATGCGCTCGTCCGCGAGCTCGCCCGTGAGCCCGTCCGAGCAGACGAGGACGCGGTCGTGGCGCTCGATCGGCACGTACCAGAAGTCGACCTGGGGGGCGTTGCGCGAGCCGAGCGCGCGCGTGACCACGTGCCTCCGCGGGTGGGTGAGGGCCTCGGCCGGGGTGAGCAGCCCGGCGTCGACCATCTCCTGGACCTCCGAGTGGTCCACGCTCACCTGCTCGAGCCGACCGCCCGCGAGGTGGTACGTGCGCGAGTCGCCGACGTTGACGACGAGCCAGTACGGGTTGCCGTCCTGCTCGGAGACCACGACGCCCGTCACGGTCGTGCCGGCGCCCCGGCCGGGCTCGGTGACGATCGCCTGCACGTTCTCCTGCGCGACGGCGATCCGCTCGCGCACCGCGTCGGGCGTGACGACGTCGAGGTCGGCGAGCGGGCGCAGGGCCTCGACGGCCGTGGCGCTCGCGACCTCGCCGGCCTCGTGCCCGCCCATGCCGTCGGCGACGAAGAAGACGGAGCGCGAGACGAGGAAGCGGTCCTCGTTGAGCAGGCGCCGCGCGCCCCGGTGCGACGCCGCGCCCCAGGCGAGGTGGACCTCGGCGGGCTGGTCGCTCGTCACGAGGCCCCCGGGTGCACGACGATGCGCCGGTCGCCCACGTGGATGGTCGCGCCGACGGGGACGCGCACGCGCGCGCCCGGCTCGGCGACGCGCGGCGGGGCCCCGGGGACGGAGACGACGGTCCCGTTGGTCGAGCCGCGGTCCGTGAGCCACAGGCCGCTCGGGTCGACGCGCAGCTCGGCGTGCGTCTTGGAGACGGAGCGCGTGGGGTCGTCGACGGCGACGAGGTTCCACGGGCCGTCGTCGGGAGCCTGCGGGTTGCGGCCCAGGAGCGTCGGGCGGTCGACCGGGCGGCGCTCGCCCGACTCGAGCTCGATGACGACCGCGACGTCGGGCGCGGGGTCCATCGCCCGCACGTCGCGCGCGGTGAGGCGCGTGCTGTCCCACTCCGCCTCGTCGGGCTCGGCCATGGGTGCGGCGGGCGCGGCGGTCGGTGGCACGACGGCCGGTGCGGGGGTCGCGGGAGCAGGTGCCGGCGCGGAGGGCGCGGAGGGCGCGCCGCCGCCGACGCCCGGGACGCCGGTGATGAGGCCGCCGGAGGCGGGTGCGGGCGTCGAGGGAAAGGCCCAGGGGTCGCTCTCGGGCGCCGACGGCGCCGCGGGCGCCGGGGTGGCCGGGGCGGGCGCGGGCTGCGCGGGCGCGGGCGGCGCGAAGGCGGCCGGGGCGGACGGCGGCGGAGTCGCCGGGGCCGGGCCGGCAGGAGCCGCGGGCGCGTACGGCGCGGGGGCCGGGTAGGCGGCGGCCTGCCCGGTCGTGTACGCGGGCTGGGACGGGGCGCCCGGCACGAGCGACGCGACGCCCTCGTTCCGCGACGCCGCGGGGGCGACGCCTCGGACGTCGAGGACGAGCGAGCGGCCCGCCTTGTCGTGCCAGCCCTGCGACCGGCCCGACGAGTCGAACCCGGGGCTCAGGAGGACGACGAGGATCCCGCCCGCCGGTACGACGCCCACGATGATCCAGCGCAGCGCGGCACGGCCGAAGCCGACCGGGCCCCGCGACGCGGCGTCCACCGTGCGGATGCCGGTGAGGAGGTTGCCGAGCGTCTTGCCCGTCGAGCCCTCCCAGAACCACACCCCGATCCACCACGCGAGCGCGAGGACGGCCGCGAGCACGTAGACGACGAGGAGCTTGCCGAGGATCGCGGCCGCCTCCTCCTGCGTCACCGCCTGGGCGCTCCCGAGCGGGGCGCCCACGATCGCGGTCCCCGCGAGGAGCACGACGAGCGCGACGACCGCGGGCACCGCGACGTCCACGAGGTAGGCGACGAACCGGCGTCCGACGCCCGCGGACGGGGCGCCGTCGAGCGAGCCCGACGCGGGGGCGACGGGAGCGGGGCCGAACGCCTTCTGCGTCGCCGCGTAGACCTCGGGCTCCGTCGTCGTGTCCGGGGCCGACTGCGGGACGGCGGCGTACGGCACGGCGGCCCCGCCGCGGCCCGCGACGGCCTGCACCCCGCCGACCGGGCCGGCCGGCGGCTGCGCCACGGGGCGGCCGGTCCGGGGGAAGGGCTGCCCGCACACCGCGCAGAACGCGGCGCCCGCGGACTGCACGGACCCGCAGGCGGCGCACGTGACGTCGCTCATGACTCGTCTCCCTGTCGTCTCGTCGACCCCGACGACGACCCTGCCGCCGGCGGCACGGCCCCGCCCCCGGGGCCGCCGCGGCGGGGCAGCCACCGGCGCGGTCCCGACGAACCCGAGCCCGCGCGGACGGACCGCAACGAGAGGGCGGCACGCACGCGGGCACGACGGTTCACGGAGGAGCGTAGCCCCCCGAGCACGCCGTCGACGTCCGCCCAGAACGCCTCGATCTCCTGCTCGCTGGGCTCGCCCGCACCGAAGACCGTCGCGTCGGCGCGGTGCGCGAGCGGGATCGTCGCCGTCGCGCCGTACGACCGGGCGAGCATCCCCGCGCCCTCGCGGCGCGTGGACCCGGCCGGGACGGGCGTCCCGAGGTCGGCCGCGGCGTCGAGCACCTCGCGCCACCCGCCGCTCACGCGGTCGACCGGCCGCGGTGCCGTGCGCCGGCGCGCGCGGCGTCGCGACTTGTACGCGAGCACGAGGACGACCGGCAGGGCGAGCAGCGCGAGCGGCACGACCACGGCGACGCCGATGAGGAGCGCCTGGCCCCAGTCGAAGCCGTCGCTCTCGGCCTCCTCCTTGTCCTCGTCGTCGATCTTCCCGGCCTCGGCCTCGGCCGGCTCCTCCGGCGGCTCCGGGTCCTCGAGGATCGGCGGCTTCGGCACCTGGAGGCTCTTGGGCTCGGGCTTGATCTTGTTGTCCTCGTCGGGGATCGCCGTGATCGGCACCCACCCGTGCCCGACGAACGGCACCTCCGCCCACGCGTGGACGTCGGTCCCCGTCGCGGTGAACGGCTCCCCCGGCTCGAGCGGGTTCTTCTCCGCGTCCGGGTAGAAGCCCATGACGACGCGGGCCGGGATGCCCGCCTGGTTCGCCATGAGCGCGAGCGCGACGGCGAACTGCTCGTCGTCGCCGATCATCTCCTCGTCGGCGAGCAGCGTGTCGATGCGCTCCGCGGAGTGCCCCGGGCGCGACGGCGGCTGGGTGTCGAGACCGCTCGAGAAGACGCCGCTCGCGACGAGGCCGTCGCGCAGCGCGAAGAGCTGGTCGACGGGCTCGGTCTCCTCGCCCATGAACTGCGCGGCCTTGCCCGCGAGCGACGCGGGCAGCACGCCCTTGGGCGGCACGGGCACCTCGATCGACTGGTCGATCGCGCCCGCGCGCAGGTCGTCCTCGGTGGGCTCGGGCGTGACGAGCGCGTCGAGCGTGTACGTGTCCCCCGGGCGCAGGCCCGCGGTCGCCAGGGCGGTCCCGGTCGTCGAGTTGTAGTACGTCGTCTCGGCGAGCTCGCGCGCACGCTGGCCCGTGTAGGTGATCCCGGAGAGCTGGCCGACGTCGGGCACCCACACGCCGCCGTACGCGCCGACCTCGACGTCGACGCGCGTGGGCGTGCCGGGTGCGACGGTCGCGATCTCCTCGCCCGCGCGCGTGTAGACGCCGGAGCCGGGCAGGCCGCTCGAGACGTCGTAGACGACGCCGTTGTACGTGTCGAGGGCCGCGAGACGCACCTTGGCCCCCGCGGGGAGGCCGCGCACCGTGAAGAGCTCGTCCTCGCGCATGTCCTTGGCGTACTTGCGGAAGCCCGTCAGGGGACTGACGTACTGGTGCAGGTCGAGCGGCGGGACGACGGTCTCCCGGAGCACGGTGCGCGGCTCGTCGGGGAGCAGCGCGGGCGCGGCGAACACCGCCGCGACGGCGCCGACGACGAGCATCGCGGCCCCGGTCCGGACGCGGTGCCACCACAGCCGGCGGGTCGCGGCCCGACTCGCCTCGGTCGTGATCTGGTGCGCGCCGAGCCGCGCGGCCGTGACGCGCCACCCGGCCCACAGGAGCCCGACGCCGCCGACCACGAGGCCCTGCACGACGGGGAACGCCGCGATGACCGTCCCCAGGAGGATGACGCCGACGAACGCGACGGCCACCGGCACGAGCGCCCACGCGGCGCGGCGCGCGCGCCACGCGATCGTCCCCGCGAGCAGCGCGGTGACGAGCATGAGCAGGTACGGCACGACGGCGAGGTGCGGGAACGAGCGCAGCGGCGGGACGGTGGTGACGAACTCCTTCCAGCCCGTCACCGCGCCGGTCAGCAGGTCGGCGATCGTCCGGAGGGACGGGAGCACCCCGCCGATCGTGTCGGCCGGCAGGGCGAGGGCGCCGCCGAGGAGCAGGTACGCGACGACCGCGACCGGGAGGACCGTGAACGCCGCCCAGCGACGCCACGCGCCGAGCCAGGCGACGACGAGGCCGACGACGGCGCCGCCGACCGCGGGGAGCAGGTAGCCCGTCGAGCCCCACACGGGGCCGAACCCGACGGCGGTCGCGCCGAGCACGAGGACGAGCGCGAGCGCGTCGACGGCCCCGAGCGCGGTCAGGGCACGCGGCGTGTCGGAGCCGCGCAGGCGGGTGGTGCCGCGCTGCGACGTGCCGGACGACGGCGCAGGTGTGCCGACCGGCGTGGCGCGGCGCGAGCCGCGCGTCGTGGTGCTGGGGGCGCTCATCAGTCGTTCAGCCTCCGCAGGGCGAGGGGGAGCTCACCGAGCTCGCCGATCGTGAGGACGACGAGCTCCGCGATCGCGTGCCGGCTCAGGGACGCGCCGGGGACGCACTGGATCGCCATGACGCGCACGTCCTGCGGGAGCCGGGCCGAGGCCGCGCGGAGCTCGGTCGGCGTGACCTTGCTGCCGACGATGAACGCGACGACCGACGCGTCGGTGATCGTCAGTCCTGCGACGCGCGCGACGTCCACGAGGGACGTGCGCTGGGAGCTCGTCTCGACGCGCGCGAGGTCGTCGAGGAGGCGCGTGCGGTGGTCGCCGCGCAGGTTGCCGTCGTTGACGAGGACGGTGACCCCGCGGTCCTCCTTGATCGCCTGGAGGCCGAGCGAGCCGCACGCGCTCACGGCGAGCTCGAACTCGTCGTCGTGCGCGTAGTCCTCGGCGCGCGTCGAGAGCAGCACGGCGAGGTGCGACCGGCGCGTCTCCTCGAACTGGCGGACCATGAGCTGCCCCGTGCGCGCCGTCGTCTTCCAGTGGATGTGCCGGCGGTCGTCGCCCGGCACGTAGTCGCGCAGCGCGTGGAACGAGACGTCCGAGTTGGAGATGTCCGTCGTGACCCGGCCCTCGAGGTCCTTGAGGAACCCGGTCGACGAGCCGGAGAGGTTCTTCACGCGCGGGTGCACGAAGAGCTCCTCGGGCTCGGTCCACACGACCTCGCGCCGCAGCAGCCCGAGCGGGTCGGCGCGCACCGAACGCACGGGCCCCACGGAGATGACCGACCGGCGGTGCGTCGGCACCGTGAAGATCTCCTCGTGGCTCGCCTGCGGGCGCAGCCGCGGCACCGGGAACGTCGCCATCCCCTGCCCGACCGGCAGCTCCATGACCGACGGGAGCAGCGGGCGCGCCGAGTCGTTGCGCACGTCGAGGCGGCCCACCGCGCGGTCGCCGACGGTGACCCGCTGCTGGGCGAGGTCGAGCACGACGGCGTAGCGGAACCGGCCGAGCACGAACGCGACGGCCGCGACGAGCGACACCGTGAGCAGGACGGCGACCACGAGCAGCTCGAGCCACGAGAGCGCGAGCCCCGCCCACCAGGCCGCGACCGTGGCGACGAGCGCCGCCCACCCGAACGGGCTGACCGCCGACGTCACGGGCCCGACCGCCTCCACGGCGGGTGCCAGAGCCCGCGCGACCGGTGCGAGGGCCCGCCGGACGGCCGCCACGAGGGGTTGCAGGAGCCCGGCGAGGGCCGACGACGCGGTACGCGTGCCGGCCGTCCCGGGGGGACGGCTGCCCGAGCGGGTGCTCGGGCCGGAGGAGGCGTTCATGCGATGTGCTCTCGGTCGGTGCGGGAGGTCGGTCCGCCGGTGGCGGCACGGTGCGGGACGGCGCGAGGCGCCGACCGCGTCAGGCGGAGCGGCGCTCCTGCGGCGCGGCGACGTCCGCGAGGAGCCGGCCCAGCACGGCCTCGTTGGTCGCGCCGGCGAACTCCGCCTCCGGGTCGAGCACGAGGCGGTGCGCCCACGTCGGCTGCGCGAGGTCCTTGATGTCGTCGGGCAGCACGTAGTTGCGCCCGTGGGCGGCCGCCCAGACCTTCGCGCAGCGCACGAGCGCGAGCGCGCCGCGGACGGAGACGCCCACGCGCACCTCGGGGGCGTTGCGCGTCTCCTCGGCGAGCCGGGAGACGTACTCGAGCACGGCGCCGTCCACGTGGACGCGCGCGCCGAGCTCCGCCATCTCCGTGACGGCCTGGGTCGTGATGAGCGGCTGCAACGTCTTGCTCCGGTCGCGGACGGACGCGCCGGAGAGGATCTCGACCGTCGACGCGTGGTCGGGGTACCCGATCGACGCCTTCATGAGGAAGCGGTCGAGCTGGGCCTCCGGGAGGCGGTACGTCCCCGCCTGCTCGATGGGGTTCTGCGTCGCGATGACCATGAACGGACGGCCGACGTCGTGCCCGACCCCGTCGACCGTGACGCGGCCCTCCTCCATGACCTCGAGGAGCGCCGACTGCGTCTTGGGCGACGCGCGGTTGATCTCGTCCGCCAGCACGATCGACGCGAAGATCGGGCCCTGGTGGAACTCGAACTTGGCGGTCTTCTGGTCGTAGATCGTCACGCCCGTGACGTCGGACGGCAGGAGGTCCGGCGTGAACTGGATGCGGTTGTTCGTGCCCTGGACGCTGGCCGCGAGGGCGCGCGCGAGCGACGTCTTGCCCGTGCCCGGGGCGTCCTCGAGGAGGATGTGGCCCTCCGAGAGCATGCAGGTCAGGGTGAGGCGCACGACGTGCGCCTTGCCGAGGACTGCCTGTCCCACGTTCGTGACGAGGCGGTCGAAGGTCTGAGCGAACCAGGTGGCCTGCTCGGGGGTCATGGTGCTCATGCGTCGCTTTCCGTTCGCTGTGCTGGGGTACCGGGCGGGGGGGAGCGCTAGTACCACGTCATGGTGTTCGTGTTGCCGATGGTCGTCTCGATCCGCGCGCTGCCGCCGGGCTGGCCGTAGACGCACTGCTGACCGCCGGAGTAGTTGCCGTTGCCGTCGGTCCGCAGCGCGCGGTTCTGCGCGTCGTAGCTGTAGTTGCCGGAGCCGATGCGCGACCCGCCGCCGTAGCACGTGACGCGGAACGACGTGTTCGCCGGCCCGTCCTTGATGGTGAGGTACAGCTCGGCGCACGAGCTGTGCTGGCAGTTGCCCGGCCACCGGCCGTCGGGCAGCTTGTGGTTGCTTCCCTTGCTCACGGTGAACACGGGCTCGGGCTTCTTGTCCGACGTCGCGGACTTGCACGTCTCCTTGGCGGCGCCCTCGGTGGGCGTCACCGTGACGCAGATCTCGCGCGTGACGTCGTACCCGACGCTCAGCGTGCCCGAGCCGGACTTCGCGCTCGACTGCACGGCCCCGCGCACGGACACCGTGTAGTCCCGGCCGTTGCCGGACGTCGACCACGAGTACTTGATGGAGCGGTCGCCGCCGGACATGCTCACCTGGGGCGCCGGGATGGGCCCGTAGGGCGACTCCGCGTTCGCGGTCGCCGCCGGCCCGGGCTCGCGTGCGCCGTCGACGCCCGCGACCGCACGCACCTTGATCGAGTACGACTTGCCGTTGGTCAGGCCGCCGACGGTCTTGTTCGAGCCGAGGTTCTGCCAGCCGCCACCGGCGTCGTACTGGTAGCTGATCTCGTCGGACCGGACGCCGTTGCCGGACGCCGCGCCGAAGGAGAGCTTGATCTGCCCGTTCGTCCCGGTCGCGTCGGCCGTGAGGTTCGACACGGCGCCGGGCTTCGCGAACGCGCGCACCGGGTCGGAGGCGGGCGAGAAGTCCGCGTCGCCGAACTTGTCCGTCGCCTTGTTGTGCGCGCGCACCCGGAACGAGTAGCCGGTGGTGTCCGCGGGCACGCCGATGGTCGCGGAGGTCGACCCGCCCGCGACGGACGTGGTGGAGACGACGGACCCGCCCCGGACCGCCTCGACGGTGTACGTCGTGATCGGGGCGCCGTTGTCGTTCGGCGCCGACCACGAGACCTTCATCTGGGACGTGTCGCCGATCGAGGTGCGCTGCGCCGACGGCTTGCCGGGCGCGGCAGGCTTGCCCGCAGGCGTCTCCGCCGCGGAGTACTCGCCCCACTCCGACGGGTCGGGAGCGAGGTTGTTCGCCCGCACGCGGACCTTGTACGCCACGCCGTTCTGGAGGCCGTCCCACGTGACCGACGTCCCCGCGAGGGCCGTCTTCTGCGTCGCCCCGCCCGGCGGTGCGGGCGAGATCTCCAGGTCGACCGTCTGGATGGGCGAGCGGTCGGTGTAGGTCTTGTTGGTCCAGGTGACGATGAGCGACTGGTCGCCGAACTCGAGCGTGGGCGCGGCGGGCGGGTCGGGCTTCTCGTCGGGGCGTGCGACGGCGGACGGCGGCGAGGCGGGGCCGTCGCCGACGGCGTTGGTCGCGAAGACGGTGAAGGTGTACTCGACGTTGTTGGTCAGTCCGTCGAGCGTGCACGTGGTGGTGCCGCAGGCCTTCTCGTAGCCGTTCTGGGACCGCACGGTGTAGCCGGTGATGTCCGCGCCGTTGTTGTTCGGCGGGTCCCACGACAGCACGACGGTCCTCGAGCGGACCTCCTCGACCCGGGGCGTGGGCGGGGCGTCCGGCTTGCCGAGCACGGTGAGCTGGATGCGGCCCTCCACCTCGCGGTCGGGGTCCTTCGTCGCGTCCTGGACGCGGTACCGGACCACCATGACGCCGATGAAGTCGTCGCGCGGGGTGACCGCGACCTGGTCGCCCGCGACGCTCGCCGAGCCCTGACCCGTCTCGACGACCGCGTCGACGAGCGTCAGCGGCGCGACGTCCGGGAACGGGTTGGAGTCGTTCGCGAGCACGGGGACCCGCGTCTCCTTGCCCTGGTGCGCGTCCGGCACGGCGTCGTCGTTCGCACGGGCCAGCGGGCGCGTCGAGGCGACGACGGTGAGCGTCGCGGTGCCCTCGACCGGCGGGTGCTCGCCGTCGGTCACGGTGATCGGCACCTGCACGACCGTGCCCTTCGGCACCTCCGCCGTGGCCTGGGCGCGCAGCGTGGTGCCGCCCTCGATCGAGACCGAGAGGCCGCCACCCGGCGGGGTGGCCTGGAACGTGAGCGCGTCGCCGTCGGCGTCGGTCGCGAAGCGCGCGAGGTCGACCGTGGCCTCCTCGCCCGCCGCGACGTCGAGCGTCGGGGTGCCCACGAGCTCGGGGGCGAGGTTCTCCGGCGGCAGGACGGTGATCGGGATCGTGAGGACGCTCGTGTTGCCGTCCGGGTCCTCGGGACCCGAGCCGTCCGTCACCTCGAAGGAGACCGCGGCCTGCCCGGTGAAGTCGGCGTCCGGCGTGTAGACGATCTCGGTCACGGACGTGACCTCGCGCGAGCCCTCCGTGGCCGTGACCTTGTCCTCGGTCGTCAGGCGCGGGCTGCGTCCCTCGACCACGAGGACGTGCTCCGTGAGGTCGATCGGCAGGGACTCGCCCGCGAGCACCTCGAGCACCGTCCCCGGTCGCAGCGTGGGCGCCTGGTCGGTGAGGCCGGGGACCTTGACGAACGCCTTGGCGGTGAGACCGTCCATGTCGGTCACGGTGTAGGTGATGACCTGGCGGGCCTCGGTGAGGGTGACGACGAGCTCGCCGTCGGGGGTGACGGTCGTGGTCTCGGCGTCGCTGGTGACGGCGAGCTCGGTCGCGGCGCCGTCGGGGTCCTCGTCGTTGTCCAGGACGGGCACGGTGACCTCGGTCCTGCCGAGGATGTCCTCGACGGGCACGGTGTCGTCGCGCGCGACCGGGGGCAGCAGCGGCGCG